>JAESFG010000056.1_pt1 | contig 506670 bp, 430 predicted proteins | sample 9269371 | NCBI WGS metagenome assembly JAESFG01 (sample SAMN14506227, study PRJNA617093) | algae metagenome | isolation source: Aetokthonos hydrillicola CCALA 1050 (B3-Florida) and co-occurring... | place: USA: South Carolina | collected 2013-01-01
AATTCCTTGAAAGCACTGGAAAATCCACCGTAAAGTTGGACGCTCAGTTAATTTATTGAGTTGATTTTTAACTGTTGATTTTTCGGTCTTTAAAGTATTTCTCAGTTGTCTTTGTCCTAGATTATAGACTAAGAGACACAATCCCATTAACATCATCATTGTCTCTACTCTTTCTGGATTTTTCACAAAAAGACTATCGGCAAAAAACAAAGGATCTTTGATAAATCTAAACCCCCTCTCACAAGATTGCTGTTGTTTATATATCTTTAGCAATTCGTCAGCATTTAACTCTTGTACTTCTAAGATGTTAGTAGCTAAAATAAATCTTCCCGCTTGTCTCTGCCTCTCCACGATTACTTCTTGATTCTCTCCCAAGTTACAGCTATGGATTTATCTTCAAAAAACTGTGAAAATAAATATAATGGTTTAGACACAAATCCGAGTCCATTCAGAATTATTGCTTTCACGACTTCTCCTGCATTGACTCGTTCTCTTGAATCAGTTCCTAGTAGCTCATTAATTTTCTCTACTATTCCTATCTCATCAACGATGAGAGCAACTATTCCTAAGTGATCCAAATTTTTTACTTCAATCTCTTCAAATTCAAGATTCATTTTTTTACTTTGATTTTTTTCAGCTTTCTGACTAATTTTCTCACCTTTTTCTTCTAATTGGATAAAAACATTACGGTTTTAGAGTATGCTGGGATCGCGCTGTGGCATTGTTTATCAACGTCAACCCACAGTTTTTATTAAGTATAAATACTTAATACAGACAGCTAATATTAAAAGAATTTTGTAATACAAAATGTATCACAAAATGAAGTGCAGAATGTGGGATAAAAGTACCAACGAAATCGAAGTAAGAGAAACTAAAGTTCGTGCTTTTTTTAACATCACTCAAAGTGATTGATTACAGAATGAGCTATAGTCTCGTTTCCATTCTTATCAATAGGATCGGATTGTTTAGGTTGTTGGGGTGGTTGTTGAAGAAAATCCCAAGATCCATTAAAAAACTCAGATGGGGTCAGGATTTGATGCTGATTGTAATTCTCAATACCTTCTAGTAGAAAAGCTGCTTCTGCAAAATCATCACGAGTGACTGAAACAATTGGCACTCCCAATTTGGTAGCTTCAGCAAAAGTACCGTAACCTGGTTTAGAAACAACTCTTCCACAAACAGGCATAAAATCTACAGGACGGTATTTACGGTCAGTAATTTTTATTATATTAGGCAAATCCGGAGCCGACTTATCAAAGCAAATAAATTGCCAGTCAGGAAATTGCTGTAAGTTATGGTACGGAATTTGCTGTAAACCCAAACCACCAAAAGTGAGTAAGATTGTCTTTTCTATCGGGGTATTTATCCCCCAAATAGCACGTATTTCATCTTCACTATAACGAGGAGAACCACCTGTTAAGCCAACCTCGGTGATATTTTTGAACGCTTGCATTGGTTCATGAAAGGGAAGACGAAATAGACGATCGCTCTTTGAATAACACTCCCCAATCCATTCAGCAATCTCTGTAAAGGGATCACCCCAATCTTGATAGATGAAGTCCCACCCAAAATTACTAATCATCCAGCAAGGTATTTCGGCTACTTGAGCAACAACACTGGTGAGGAAAGGAATATCTGCCAAAATGAGATTAACTCGATTTTGACGGATAAAGTTTACCTCGGAAGCAACAATGGAATTTTGGTTTTTCTTAATTTCGAGTAATTTTTCCAAAGTCGCTTCTTTATCCATTGTCAAGCTATCTGATTGCACCACACCCAAATCAAACGCACGAGGACGATGGATAAAATCACCTTCGATATAACACTCTAGTAACCACCTTGGTGCTGCTGTGGACATAATCAACAGCACTTCAGGACATAACTTTTGAATTGTTGCGGCGATCGCAGCTGTTCGCGTGGTATGACCAAAGCCATGATTGGTAATTGCTATATATAGAATTGGACGATCCATTTATTCTTCATCACTTTCTAAAAAATTGACTTGCTCGTAAAGGTCATTTAATTGAATTTGAAAATCAACTGTAGAGAGCGATAACGTTGCAGATTCATCTTCAATTTCATCAAGAACCCATTTATTATCAGGCGTTTTCACGTAGTGCATCACATGATATTGATATTGGTCGATTAAAATATACTCCTGAAATTCTGGTATAGAACGATAGTAAAGAAATTTATTTCCTTGATCATAATTTTGGGTAGATTTAGATAAAACTTCGGCAATCAGTAAGGGGTTCATAACAGTAGTTGTACTCGTTCCTGTATAAACAGGTCGTCCTTGAATTACCATCACATCAGGATAGGTGTACTGTCGATAACGAGGTATCCACAAGCGTACATCACCAATATACACTTCGTAATTTTTACGCCTTAAAGCTAACTTCAAGTATGCATAAAAGTTGCCTGCAATTTTATTATGATTTGTTGTACCACCTGTCATTGGGACTATTTTTCCATCACGGTACTCGCTTTTATATTCAGCCGTTTCTTCAAGTTGTAAATACTCTTCGGGCGTGTAATAAAGTTTTTGAGTTTGTACTTGCATAAATATACACCCCATTTGCTACTAAACTTGACAAAATCTTTGGATTGCATCAACAAGCTGGTCTATTTCTGATTGTAAAGTGAAATAATGGACGCAAGCTCGTACACAATTTGGACTGGCGATCGTGCGAGTAAACAACCTTTCTGACTCTAGGAAACTGGCAAGTTGTTTGGAGGATTGCTGCTGGTTATTGGTGAGTTGAAATGAGACTAAACCACTTTCTGGCGGGGAAGTTCGTAAACATTTCACATGAGGTAGTGCTGCTAAGCGTTGCCAGAGATACTCGCTATTACGACAAATTTCCTGATAACGTTTTTCTGGTGTTCCCCATTCTTGATGAATTGCGATCGCCTTTTTCAGACCAGTATATAACGGATAATTTGACGTTGCGACTTCATAGCGTCGTCCATCAGGGTTCCATTCGACTGGATCACCTTGGCTATTAGTCACAATACTACGCCACCCGATAAAAGTAGGGTGGAGACTTTGTTGCACTTCTGGGCGTACATATAAACCTCCTACACCACCGGGACCACACCACCACTTATGACCTGTAAAAGCATAAAAGTCAGCCCCTATTTCTGTTAAGTTCAAAGGTAATAAACCGACAGATTGTGCAGCATCTACTAGCAATCTTACGTCACGATTTCTGCATACTTCAGCTATTTTGTCAAGTGGTAAAACTTGACCTGTATTCCACAGGACATGACTTAAAATGACAAGGCGAGTATTAGGGCGTAGGTGTTGGTTAAGAACTTCCGTGGGGTTTCCGTCGTTGAGAGTCGCCATGATAGGACAGATGGTGATCTCAACACCAAATCTACGACTAATTTCCCTTGCTGTCGCTATAATCCCAGGATGTTCACAATCTGATAACAGCATGTGGTCGCCAGTATGCCACTCGATCCCCCACATAGCGATATTACAGCCAACGGTCACATCCTCAGTTAAAGAGATTGTTTGGGGTGGGACGTTCAATTCAGACGCGATCGCATCTCTTATGGCTTTTGTCTCCTGCTGAATCCAGCTATTTACCTTTGCACTAAAAGGACCTACTTGCTGAATATAAACTTGAGCTTCCGAGATAGCATCTATTACGGATTGGGACATTGGTCCTTGTCCACCGTAGTTAAAATAGACCTTATTAGCTAAAGCTGGAAATTGCTCTCGATACTGATGCAATTCGTTTGGTGATGCAGAAATAATGGTCATAGAGGGAGGTGAAAAAGGAACCACTTTCGTATTTTGCCATGCAGTCTAACAGTCAGCTAGAGAGCTTCAAGAAACAGTACACAGACTTTAATTATCTGGAAGCCCCCCAGAAAGCGCTAATTTTGTTAGCTTAAAAGAATGTTAATTAATGCTGAACTGTTATTGCAATACCAACGCTGTAAGCGCCGACCTTTTTTAGATACTTACGGCGACAAAAGCCAACAAAATGTTGGTAATGATCTGCTGCTAAAACTTCAACAGGACAAAATTGCTCATCGTTCTAGTGTTTTAAAGAAGTTTACGTATCAACGAGCGACCTATCCCTCAGGAAACTGGGCTTTAGGGAATGCGGCTACATTAGAGTTGATGCAGCAAGGGGTTGAGTGTATTTATTATGGAGCGCTGCTAGTAAATGATTCTGAAAGATACAGCCTCTTTAGCTGTCCGGATTTACTGCTGAAACAGCCAGGACAGTCTTGCTTTGGAGATTGGGTTTACGTTCCAGTCAGTATTGAGCTAGGTAAGCGCCCTAAACAGGAATACCAGGTTGTATCCGCCTTTCATGCTCATGTATTGGGGATAGTGCAGGAAGCAGAGTTAAAAACTTCTTGGCTTATATTACGTGGTAGAGAGGCGGGTTATCCAGTTGACTTACTGAAATGGACGCCACAAATGCACACTATTTTGGACGAGTGTATTCAAACACTGGAAACAGAAGAAGCACCAGAACTGTTTATTTCTCGTCAGAAGTGCAGTCTTTGTCCTTGGTACAGTGATTGTTACACAATAGCTAGATCTCAAAAGCATCTTTCACTATTACCAGGAGTCACACCTATTCGCTACACCCAATTACAAGCACTGAATATAATAACAGTCGAATCTTTGGCAAATACTTCTCCTTATGAATTGGAAGATCTCCCAGGTTTTGACAGCGAAGTGGCTCTTAAACTAGTTCTACAAGCTCAATCTGTCTCAGAAAATCGTCCTTTACTCTTAAGTGACGCATTTGTCAAGAGTAATGAAAACACAAATAACATCTCTTATAATCAACACATAGATTCTTCTAATCTATTAATTTTACCAGATAACAAAAGCTCGCTCTTGGAAAGTACTACACTTACAGCCCCTATAGAGCTTTATTTTGATATTGAAGCGCAACCAGATTTAGACTTAGATTATTTATTAGGAGTTTTGGTTGTTGATAGGCAAGCAAACACACAGCAATTTTATTCAATGCTTGCAGAACGACCAGAAGATGAGCAGTCAATTTGGGAACAGTTCCTAGATTTGGTCTGGCTGTATCCAGAAGCCCCTATTTATCATTTTTGTGTTTATGAATTTGATACAGTTAAACGGCTTGCAAAACTTTACCGGACTCCACACTCATCTGTAGAACCTGTTTTAAGCCGGTTTGTAGATGTTTATGAACAATTAACCCAAAGTGTAGCACTACCAGTAGAAAGTTATGCGCTTAAAGCGATCGCTCGTTGGTTGGGGTTTGAGTGGCGTGATTCTCAAGCGAGTGGTGCTAAGTGTATTTATTGGTATGATCAATGGTTAAAGACAGGCGATCGTAGTTTGCTGGATATTATTCAGCGTTATAACGAAGATGATTGTCGCGCTACCTGTAGTGTGAAAAATTGGCTTGTGGATTTTATCGAGAGTAGGGATAGCGTAAAGCCCTGCGGGCATAGCTGCGCGTCGCGCGTTGGCGAAGCCTCTCCGTCAGGAGAAGCGCTGCGGCGAAGTGGCGATCGCGCAAATTGCTTTTGCGAGTAGGGTGTGTTAGGACGAAGTCCGTAACGCACCGGAATTTAATGGTTTGCGGTGTGAGCGATACTTTTAACCCAGACATTTTAGACAAGCTAAAAAAATGAGAATACCTTTAACCTACCAAATTCGTACCGAACGCTGTAACCTAAAATGTGTTGACAAGCGAGACATTCCATATGTTTTTTCGGCTACAAGGTTTCAGGGATTTAATGATGGTATGCCGTGGGAAGCCCCAGAATCTATTGAAGAACTTCACGAATCCCTTCAGCGGAGTCTTCAAGCCTGGGAGTCTGGTTTAGGCTATACATTTACAATTCTGTGTGTTAATACTGGTACATTCCTTGGTAGAATTTCCATCAGAAAACATCACGCAGAAGAAGATGTTTGGAATCTTGGCTTTTGGACACACCCAGAACACCAAAGTAAAGGTTACATGACAGAGGCTGCTCAAGCTATTCTAGAGTTTGGTTTTATAGTTTTAGAAGCTAATCGCATTGAAGCACACCACGCTTTATGGAATATAAGTAGCGAAAAAGTATTGAAAAGGATTGGTATGAAATTTGTTAAGTATGTTCCACAGGGTTTTCAAAAGCGCGGCGAGTGGGTGGAGGCAAATTTATTGGCTATTGAAAGAAAAGATTGGAAGGTTTCAAAAGACGATTAAAATATTTGTTCTTGTACCAATTCTCATTTTTTGTTTTTTCTTCGCTTATATAAACGCAAGTGCTGTTGAAATAACTGGGATAGATTTTCTTGGACAAGTCACTTTACCAAAAGGGCTTTATTTTCAAGAAACTCCTGTAGGAGGTTTATCTGGAATCACATACGATGCCAAAAATAAAGTTTATTACGTTATCTCAGATGATCGTAGTGGAAGTAGATTCTACACTCTAAAAATCGACTTAAGTAAAGGTTCATTAAAAAATGGTGACGTTATACCGGTAGGTGTTACCAAAATTTTAGATAAAAGTGGTAACGCCTTTCCTCCTGGAACTCTTGATACAGAAGGTATTGCCTTAAAGAGCAAAGGATCTGTATTTATTTCTTCTGAGGGAAACTCTGGAAAACTCATTCAACCTTTCATTAAGGAGTTCTCTTTGTCTTCTGGAAAAGAGTTGACAACATTACCAATACCAAATAAATTTTTGAACGATAAAAACAGTCAGCAAGGTATCCGTAATAATTTAGCCTTTGAAGGTCTTACTATTACACCTAATAAAAAATATCTCTACACCGCCACAGAAAACGCTCTCATTCAAGACGGTTCAGAAGCTAAACCAAAAACTAGTACCCTTTGCCGAATCTTACAATATAATCTACTCACGAAAAAGCCCGAAAAGGAATTTCTCTATCCTACTGAACCAGTAAAACCATTTTTCAATGTTTTTAACATCTTTGCAAGTGGTTTGTCTGATTTACTCGCTCTCGATAATCAAGGACACTTCCTTACTATAGAGCGGTCTTTTACTGGCTTAATGTTTTCTATTAAGCTGTTTCAAGTTTCCCTAAAAGGCGCAGATGACATTCATAATATCGACAGCTTATTTAAAATAAATTCCAAAAATATTAAACCTGTCAAGAAAAAACTGCTTTTAGATTTGAGCAATCTACACATTTTACTAGATAATATTGAAGGTTTAACCCTAGGTCCAGTGCTTTTGGATGGACAACGCTCATTAATCGTTATTAGTGACAATAATTTTAAATTTATTCAACGCACTCAGATACTAGCTTTTAGAATCAATACAAAACCATTGCTCATGAGGTTATTATATTTGAATAAGCATTCGGTTTGATTTGCGAACTTTTAAAGTAGAGGTAGAGAACAGGGGAGTCACGATAAACGGCAGTGCCGTCCTCTTACCCGCATACGATATACCAGTCAAGGCTGAACTAGGGGATCTTGCCACAGACGAAGAGGTTCAAAATCCTAGCCAGAGGTTCTCCAATCCAGCACAAAGAATTTTCCATAAGTATATTTACTGATTTAACTCGATTGCTGAATTAGACCTAGTTTTTCTTTCAGTGTTATTTCTCATCCAGATTATTTAATCTCCGTGCTAAAAATTGTTTAAATGGTTATTGTGAGAAATTATCTCAATAATCAGAAATTGCTAATTCGTAATTCATAATTGAAGGCAGAATACCTCCAATTTATTAAATTGAGACCAAAAACAATTTATTTTCCTTGTTTCAAATCTCCATATTTATTCGTAGGATAATAATTACGAATTATTTTAATTGCTTTCAAGCACAATCATTAAATGGACAACTAAAATAATTTTATTATACCTATAAGTAATGCAAAAAACAGAGTTGGATGTTTATATTGGAAAATTATTGAACAACCGCTATTTAATAAGAGATTCGATTGGGAAAGGCGGTATGGGTAGGGTTTACCTCTCAGAAGATAGTGCAAAAGGAGGTATGCCGGTTGCGGTCAAAATTCTATCACTGAATTTAGTAAATGAGCAAATGGCTCAACGCTTTGCTAGAGAAATTTTTATTGGTTCTCAATTGGGTCGCAAAAGTAAGCATATTGTTCGGGTATTAAGTTACGGTGTTACTGAAGAAAAAATTCCATTTTATGTCATGGAATACTTGGAAGGGATAACTCTCAAAGAACTTATAAAACAACAGCCTTTAACAATATCAAAATTTTTAAATTTATGTCATCAAATATGTTTGGGTTTACAATGTGCTCATCAAGGTGTCAGTCTTAAAGGAGAGATTTATCCGATTATTCATCGAGATATTAAGCCTGAAAACATCTTTATTACTGAGAATGCGAGCAAAGAAGAGATTGTTAAGATTCTTGATTTTGGTATTGCTAAATTTTTAACTGAACGTTCTGGGATGACGGTAACTGATTGTTTTATTGGTAGTTTACCTTATTGTTCCCCCGAACATATGGAAGGGTGTAAATCACTAGACGCACGCTCAGATATTTATAGTTTAGGAGTCTTGATGTTTGAAATGATTACTGGTAAACATCCATTTCAAACAAAAACTAACTCTTTTGGTAGCTGGTATCAAGCCCATCACTTTCAAAAGCCACTTCGATTTGAGGATATTGATTCTCATATAAAAATACCCCAAAAATTAAAAAAATTAATTATTAGTTGTTTGGCTAAAGAAGTTAAAGATCGTCCTCAAAGTGTTAGCCAAATATTAGAATGCTTAGAGGATCTTCAAGAGAATATAGATAGTGAGGTAACATTCTCAGAATTTCCGATAGGGAATCAAATAGTAAAGCACTTTGGTCTAAAGCCTTTTGGGAACTTAACTTCTGCACCGAGCGCCAACAGTAAGGATACAAAGCAAGACACACCCCAAGAAATTTCTATTTCTGAACAAGCGTGTTTACAGCAAAAATGGCCTCAAGATAAGCCTGTTGAAACAATTTGTTTTCCATATCTATTAAATGTTTCTCAAAAGATGATTCCAACTTTTTGGGCAATGTTACCTAAGCAAGAAATTGCACAATTTTTAGATCAAGCACATAGCGTTGAATTTCTTTATCAGATCGATTTGTACCCAATCATTTTATGGATAACAGTGTTATGTGACGTTAAATTTGAATTGACTCGTTGGCTATCTTATTTTTTAGATCTTAAGGATATGAAAACCAAAAAAATGGTAGAAATTTTAGCGAATACTGGCTACTACCATGTCCTTTTTTTCCCACTTGAGGAGCCTACTACTTGCTCTCATGTAATCACTATCAATTTTACAAATCATCAATGTGAAGAATTAATCAATTGCTTAGGTAATAGTCAAACAATGACTAATTCTATTTCGATAGATCAAAGTAAAAGTCTTTTAAAATCTCAATATGAGAAAAACAAGCCGGATATTTTAAATAGATTAGTGATAAAGCAAAAAAATAAGAAAATAGGTTTTACAACTTTTGTGTCTAAATTAATTGACAATTTTTTAACCTTATTCTCACATCCTTTAAAATCGGCTTAAACCATTTATAGCGGAGGTTGTAAAATGGCATCTTTAACCAGTACAAAATTGCTTGCCAATCGTTACCAACTGAAGCAGTTAATTGGTCGAGGTGGCATGGGTGAAGTTTTTTTAGCAGATGATATTTTATTAGGTAAAGTACCAGTTGCTATAAAATTCTTGTCTCAAACTGTCTCACAACCACTTATACAGAGAGACTTTGCCACAGAAGCTCACATTTGTGCAGCTTTAAGTCAAAAAAGCTTACATATTGTGAGAGTAACAGATTACGGTGTTAATGACGATGCTAAACCATTTTATGTAATGGAATATCTAAGTGGTAAGAGTTTAAAAGACGTAATTCCCATACCATTACACATGTTTCTTCCCCTTTGCCGTCAAATTTGTTTGGGTTTACAATCTGCTCATGAAGGGATCAAAATTAATGGCAAAATCTATCCACTAGTACATAAAGATATTAAACCAGCAAATATATTAGTTATACCTGATCCGATATTAGGTCAATTAGCTAAGATATTAGACTTTGGCATTGCTAAATTTTTAGATTATTCACGGAAGACCGATACGAATAGTCAGTTTTATGGAACTTTACCATATTGTTCTCCTGAACAACTCGAGGGTGATGAATTAGACAGCCGCTCTGATATTTACAGTTTAGGGGTGATGATGTTTGAAATGCTAACAGGTCAAAAACCTTGGCAACCAGAAACTGATTTGTTCGGTGCTTGGTATAAAATGCATCATTACGAACAGCCAAAGTCAATTACACAGGTCAATCCCCATCTTAAAATACCAAAAGCACTAGACAATTTAATCATGGCCTGTCTTGCTAAACAACCAAGCGATCGCCCGCAAAGTCTGAGTGAAGTTATTAAAGTATTGGATAGTTTAGAAACGGAAAAAAAAGCTTCTTTGTCTGCTGCACAGCCCATAGGATTGAGTTTACCAGCAAAGCCAGCTTCTCAGGAACTAACTTGGCCCAAAGACAAACCTATCCAAGAAATTGTTTTTCCCCAGTTGCTTAATACTGAACAAGGAAGCTTACCTGCCTTGTTGTTGATGATGTCGAAACAGCAAGCTAATAGCTATGCACGTTGTACTTGTTATAGTCACTTTATCTTTGTCTGCTCTCCCCACCCGATGCTTCTGTGGGCGACTTTGCTCTATGAGCGGCAACTCAGTCCTAAGTGGCTACCTTGCTATCTGGATATGCAACATCCCAGAAACTGGAAACTTGTTAATTCATTGGCTGAGAATCAACCCTATCGTTTGATTTTCTTTACTCTAGAAGCCCCTCACGGCTGCACTAACGTTATTAGTAGTCGTATTGAGCCACATCAGCGCCAGATGTTGAAAAGTTCAGTAGAAAAGAGTAAAACTCAACCACCCTCGTCTGGTTTTGAGGTAAGCAAGAACTTGTTAAAGCAGCAGTATCAACAACTCCAATCCCAAGTTCTCAGCCGCTTAGCGAAGTAAGAAAAAATTTTTTCCCTGAGGGGTTGACAAATTTAAAATGATTGTACATAATATGAAAGTGCCAGTTGAGGGATCGTAGTTCAATTGGTTAGAGCACCGCCCTGTCACGGCGGAAGTTGCGGGTTCGAGCCCCGTCGATCCCGTTAGTTAGTCTAACAAATTCTTCAAGCAAAAGGAAGGGTGTAGATCAAAGCTGAGCTACTCCCTGCCTTTGTTTGTAGGGCTACTATGCTCTATTAACTAAATAGAGCGAGGGGCAATCGAACAAAACTATTTACATGTTTTGTCGGGAAAGTTGTTCCTTTTGGACTGGCTTCCGAGTTCTTTTATAAAGTACTCAGGAGTCAGAATTCAGGAGTCAGAATGATTATTGGTTTAAAACGTCGTCTACTAGTTACCGCGACAGGGGTTAAAACTTTTTGTTTAAAACACCATCCCTTTATGGGTGCTGTATTCTGACTCCTGACTCCTGAATTCTCTTTTATTAAATTTTTAATTTTTAATTTCGCCATGAGGTAATAGTCTAAAAAAGACTGCTATCAATTAAATTATTTTGTTTAAAATTCAAAATCGATATGAGTGTTAGAGTCCGTATTGCACCTAGTCCAACTGGGAATTTACATATTGGTACAGCAAGAACTGCTGTATTTAACTGGTTGTTTGCTCGTCACAACGGTGGTCAGTTTGTCTTAAGGATTGAAGACACAGACCAAGAGCGATCGCGTCCTGAGTACACGGAAAATATCATACAAGGATTACGCTGGCTAGGGCTCAACTGGGACGAAGGTCCATTTTTTCAAACCAAGCGTCTAGAAATTTATCGTGAAGCAGTCCAAAACCTTCTAGATCGGGGATTAGCTTATCGCTGTTATACAACAACAGAAGAATTAGACGCACTTCGAGAAGCCCAAAAAGCTAGGAGTGAGGCTCCCCGCTACGATAATCGCCACCGTAACTTAACACCTGAACAAGAAGCAAATTATAAAGCCGAAGGGCGTAGCTTTGTGATTCGCTTCAAAATTGAAGACGACCAAGAAATTGTTTGGGATGATTTGGTACGTGGAAAAATGACTTGGCGAGGTAGCGATTTAGGCGGCGATATGGTGATTGCTCGCGCCTCGGCAGAGGGTATTGGTCAGCCACTTTACAATTTTGTTGTTGTGGTTGATGACATAGATATGCAAATCACTCATGTCATCCGAGGAGAAGACCACATTTCCAACACACCCAAGCAAATCTTGCTCTATGAAGCGATGAAATCAAACCCACCAAAGTTTGCTCATACGCCTCTGATTCTAAACATGGATGGACGTAAGCTATCTAAGCGCGATGGAGTTACTTCTATTTCTGACTTTAAGCAAATGGGCTTTACTCCTGAAGCTTTGGTAAATTATATGACACTGCTTGGATGGTCACCCCCAGATTCCACGCAAGAAATCTTTACCTTAGAAGAAGCAGCAAAACATTTTAGCTTTGAGCGTGTAAATAAAGCAGGCGCAAAATTCGACTGGGCAAAACTGGATTGGCTAAACAGTCAATATCTACACACAATGCCGGTAGATAAACTCACAGATTTACTCAAACCGTACTGGGAAGACGCTGGCTACTCCTTTTCGGGAGGACGAAATCAACAATGGTTAGAGCAGCTAGTGACTTTGATTCAGCCTAGCCTTACTCGCCTAGTAGATTCTGTTGAAATGAGCAAACTCTTTTTTACCGAAACTGTAGAGTTCAGTGATGAAGCAACTACACAGTTAAAACAAGAAGGTTCTACTGCTGCACTCCAAGGAATTATCTCCGCCTTAGAAAAAGCGCCCCAACTGAGCGAGACAATTGCCCAAGACATTATTAAACAGGTGGTCAAAGAGCAAAACGTCAAAAAAGGCTTAATAATGAGATCCCTTCGCGCTGCCTTAACAGGAGATCTACATGGTCCTGACCTCATCCAATCATGGTTATTGCTAAATCAGATCAGTTTAGACAAATCCCGCTTAACCAAAGCCTTAGAAACCAATCCTTAATAAACAATTAAGTACGACTCCCCGTACTCCCCCTGCCTCCCCTGCTCCCAACTTTTGACTTCCCCGCAGGGGCTGCCCCTCTTTGGAACCTGGAATGTAAAATTAATGTCATATTAAATACTGAGAAAGTTATGTAGTTAGAATGTTCATATGTCCATAAAATTGGTAACCCGAGGGATACAATTACCGTTTTGGATAATTCAGTTGGTGATTGGAGCGGCAATGAGTACTCAAGCTCATGCGGAAGAATTGCCGTCAACTACACCCATATTTTTTGGAGATGCGACCATTGAGCGTAATTTCTCGCCAGATCCCATAGTAGTTCGGGGTATGAGTGGTGGGTCAATCAGAGGGAAAGAAATTGCTGGTAGATCCGAAACTCCTACTGGTCCGTGTGCTGGATATTTTGAGGAACAACCAGCTCACACCATAGAGCTAACTTCTAAATTCGACTATCTGAAACTGATAGTAGATAGTCCAGAAGACACGACCTTGATTGTTACTGGTCCTGGCGGTACTTGGTGCAACGACGATTTTGAAGGCAAAAACCCTGGTATTGTCGGTGAATGGCTCCCTGGAACATACAATATCTGGATTGGCTCCTACAAAAAAAATCGCTATTTCCCTTACACATTAGAAATTACAGAACAACATTAACTTTCCCACTGCTAGCACCTGATGGATTCTTGGGCATCGTTTGCATTCCGGTTCAAACACTGGACAGTAGAGCCTGCCTTTGAGGGTTTTCTAGTTTGAATTCTCTAAATGGGAGTTAAGAGAAAGCAAAATGTATTAGAATTAGGTTAAATTTAATTAAGATTATTTTTCGCTGGCTTCATAGTTCTGCTATAGCGTTTATCACGCTTGCTGCGAACTATATAAGACAATTGGTATTTAGAGGCACAATAAAAATTATGAAATTTTCCTGGAGAGTCCTACTACTCTGGACATTGCCTGCTCTAGTAATTGGCTTCTTCTTCTGGCAAGGCGCTTTTGCTAGCGCTCCTGCGGAAATGAGTAAGAATGCAGCCAATACCCGCATGACATACGGTCGCTTCCTAGAATACTTGGATGCGAATCGGGTGACTAGCGTGGATCTCTATGAAGGTGGTAGAACAGCGATTGTAGAAGCGATAGATCCAGAACTTGATAACCGTGTACAACGGGTACGGGTGGATCTGCCTATTAGTGCTCCTGAGCTAATTGGCAAGCTTAAAGAAAAACAAGTAAGTTTTGATGCTCACCCAATGCGGAATGATGGAGCTATCTGGGGTTTACTAGGTAACTTAATTTTCCCAATTCTATTGATTACTGGGCTTTTCTTCTTGTTCCGCCGTTCTAGCAATCTTCCTGGTGGTCCTGGTCAAGCTATGAACTTTGGTAAATCCAAAGCTCGCTTCCAAATGGAGGCAAAAACCGGAGTGAAATTTGATGACGTGGCTGGTATTGAAGAAGCTAAAGAAGAACTACAAGAAGTGGTGACCTTCCTCAAACAACCAGAAAAATTTACCGCCGTCGGCGCACGGATTCCTAAAGGGGTCCTGTTAGTTGGACCTCCAGGAACTGGCAAAACTCTCTTAGCAAAAGCTATTGCAGGTGAAGCAGGTGTACCTTTCTTCAGCATTTCTGGTTCTGAGTTTGTAGAAATGTTTGTTGGTGTAGGTGCGTCTCGTGTGCGCGATTTGTTTAAAAAAGCTAAAGACAATGCTCCATGTATCATCTTTATTGATGAAATCGATGCAGTAGGAAGACAACGTGGTGCAGGTATTGGCGGTGGAAACGACGAGCGCGAACAAACCCTCAACCAACTGCTCACAGAGATGGATGGTTTTGAAGGTAATACTGGGATTATTATTATTGCCGCAACTAACCGTCCTGATGTATTAGATGCAGCATTGTTACGCCCAGGACGATTTGACAGACAAGTGATGGTGGATGCTCCAGACATCAAAGGTCGGTTGGAAATTTTAAAAGTCCATGCTCGTAACAAGAAACTAGATAAAAGCGTTTCTCTTGATGCGATCGCTCGTCGTACACCAGGTTTTACTGGAGCGGATTTAGCCAACTTGCTTAACGAAGCTGCGATTTTGACAGCACGCCGTCGCAAAGAAGCTATCACTCTTGGAGAAATTGATGATGCTGTAGATCGGGTTGTTGCCGGGATGGAAGGCACTCCCTTGGTGGATAGCAAGAGCAAGCGCTTGATTGCTTACCACGAAGTAGGACATGCTTTGGTAGGTACTTTGCTGAAAGACCACGACGCGATGCAAAAAGTTACCTTAATTCCACGAGGACAGGCTCAGGGATTAACATGGTTTATACCATCTGAGGAACAAGGGTTAATTTCTCGTTCTCAGTTGAAAGCACGAATAACAGGTGCATTAGGTGGTCGTGCTGCTGAAGATGTGATTTTTGGCTCTGCGGAAGTCACAACAGGTGCAGGGAATGACCTCCAACAGGTTACTAACATGGCACGACAAATGGTGACTAGATTTGGAATGTCTGATTTAGGTCCCTTGTCCTTGGAAAGTCAATCTCCAGAAGTTTTCTTGGGTCGTGATTGGATGACACGTTCTGAGTATTCCGAAGCGATCGCATCCCGAATTGATGCTCAAGTACGCGCTATTGTTGAAGATTGCTATAACACAGCAACGCGAATGATGCGTGAACACCGCTCAGTAATGGATCGTTTAGTCGATTTGCTGATTGAAAAAGAAAGCATTGATGGTGAGGAATTTCGGCAGATTGTTGCTGAGTACACCCACGTACCTGAAAAACCTCAGTATGTACCAACTTTGTAATTAATTCATCTCCAATGTAAATTTTAGGGTATGGTGAAAACCATACCTTTTTTTTGGCGTTGCTGAAATAATTTTGGAAGCTCCCTTTCATGCTATGGTCAACAACCAAGAAGAAGAAGAAGAAGAACCTGCTAATCAACCTGAAGTGAACGTAACACCACTGTTTCTGCTGCAACGTAATCGGCAAATTCGCAATATGATTCTCGATTACGCTATGGGAGCAGCACTGCTTGGATTCAATCCCTTTCGCGGTACTCTGACAATCACATTGATTATTGTTGCAGTAATAATTGTGAAAATGATCAGGGATGTAGGATCGCAGTGGGGTTATGCCAAAGGTCAGGATCCTTTAGCGATCGCAGGAAACATCTTTGGTTATTTAGGCGCATTTGCACTTGCCTTTATGGCTTGGTTAACTATGTTCTGCTTTGGGCTATTTGTGCCCTTATTCTCAGGATTTGCTAAATCAGCTGCTTTTTTTACCCTTACCTGGACGCTAGGACAAGTGACCAATCAGTTTTATGCTAATGGTCGCTATCAAGGAGGGCGAAGATGAGGCTTGGACGCCGACAGATTTTGCTGGCTGGGTTGGCATTTGGGGTTGCTGTAACTGGAACTCGCAATTTGCAACAGCTACAAAAGAAACGAAAGTTAGAAGCATTGGCTAGAGAGCAATCTCAGAAAAACTTACCTCGTCTTTTGAAAGAAACATTTGAAGCCGATGCTAAGAAAATCAATCAAACAATAAAAATTCAGGAATCGTTAAAGCTAACACCACCTAAAATTCCGTACAATCGCAGCATCTCCAAGCTACTAATTCAGTGCAGCAAGTTAGGCACTCAGCAATACCTAGCAGGTAAAGTCAATCCCTCCTTTAATGGCTCCATCAAATCTTTACCTGCATATACCCCTCAACTAAAAGGCTATACCCAAATCGCTTCATTCAAGGGTTTAGAAGATGCTCGAATTTCAGAAAGCATTCAGGTTGATGTTCCACAGACGAACACGCAACAACCGCCGACAGAAGATCCAGTTGAAAACAATGTAGATGATGCCTCTAAAGCTATTGACGACACTGTTCAACAAACAGTGAAACTTAAGAAACTGATTCCCGTCTACTTTGGCTTTGTTTTAACTTCCAAGACTAGCAACATCATTGTTTTTCGAGGAACTCAAAGAACAAATGAATGGATTGGAAATATATGGTTGTTTCAAAAAGAGTATAAAGGCTTAAAAAATAGCAAAATTCACTCCGGTTTTGCAGATATTTATGATAAAACTCTTGCTGAGCAGACTCGTACAGTCGCAAGCCAGTTAAATCCATCCGTACCTTGTTATATTTCAGGTCACAGCCTAGGAGCTGCTCTTGCGACTCTTGCAGCAATTGATCTTGCACAGAACTTTCCGAAACTTAAACAGCAAATCCGGCTATATACCTACGGTGGACCACGGGTTGGCAATCCAGATTTTGCTAAAGTCCATAGTCGGTTAGTTCCCAATAGCTATCGCATTATTAATTTAGCAGATTCAATTCCTCTTTCACCGCCAACTGTATTTCGGAAAGACATATATGTACACGTTGGGCAAACTTGGTCTTTCTTAAAGTATTATGGCGATGTTTTGCCCAACCATGCAGTTGATACCTACCGTGGTGCTATTAACAGCGAAGCAGAAACTAGTAAATAAAATAAGGTTACAGAAATTGAACAGAAACGTTTGCAGTTTTAGCTGGGTTATAATATTCGGATGCCGATAAAATCTTAAGATAAGGATTTGCTTAACACAAACTATTGCTCTCGTTGAGATAAGCTATAAAAAATCATTATACTCGTTTTTATTGTAGCTTTGTATTATATTATGAAACCAACTACAATTTATCTATCTCAAGAAACCGAAGCTCATCTACAAAAACTTGCTCTTCAAACTGGGCAACAACCACATGAATTAATCCAAGAAGCAATCTCAAACTACTTAGCTTTACGAACTCAGAAATTACCCAAATCCGTAGGTATGGGAGCTAGCAACATGTCAGATTTAGCTTCGAGAAGTGAGGAGCTGCTTTGGAAAGAAGAATCATAGCTGATACAAGTGGAATCATCGCATTATTGGATAAAGATGAACAGCATCATATTGCTGCTGTCGAAATAGTCAGAAGAAATAACATTCTAATTCCAGCGACGGTCTTACCTGAAGTAGATTATATTACCACTAAATATCTTGGAGAAAGAGTTGCTAGGGCATTTTTGGAAGATCTTGTTGAAGGAAGCTTTACTTATCTGTCTGTAGAACTTGAGGATTTGGCTCAGGCGAGTCGAATTATCGAGCAGTATAAAGATTTGCCCTTGGGCTTAGTAGATGCCAGTTTAGTTGCTCTAGTGGAACGCTACCGTATTCAGCGAATTCTCACCTTAGACCGAAGACACTTTGGCTTGATTCAAACAGAAAAAATTGATTATTTAGAACTGTTGCCTTAGATCAGCCTAGTAGTCAATACTGTTTGGTTAACAGAAAATATGGGTTAAAACAATGGGTAATATGTTCTTGTTATTAATCCAAGAACATATTGATGCTGTAACAGCCAGTGCGGATAAAATTTAAGCAGAAGGAAACTCTTACCTTTCTACTTCATGTACTTCTTTGGGAACGCCAGCAGTCAGCACCTCATGTCCTGTAGGTGTTACTAAAACGTCGTCCTCAATGCGAATGCCAATACCTACCCAACGTGGGTCAGTTTGTGGCTGCTCTTCTGCTAGCTTGGCATCTGGTACGATATAGAGTCCTGGTTCTACGGTTAGTACTTGACCTGGCTGTAATATCTGCGGTTTGTCGTCACCGTGTTGATAAACGCCTACATCATGGACATCTAAGCCTAGCCAATGACCAGTACGATGCATATAGTATGGCTTGTATTTTTCTTCCTCAATTAACTTGTCGATTTCTCCCGTCAAAATCCCAAGTCCGACTAAGCCTTCAGTAAGAACTCGCACTGCTGTATCATGTATTTGCTTATAGGGGTTACCTGGTTGCACTTGGGCGATCGCCTGTTTTTGTGCATTTAAAACAATCTCATAAAGTATTTTTTGTTCAGGTGTAAACTTTCCACCTACCGGGAAGGTTCTGGTAATATCGGAGTTGTAATAATCGTAAGCACAGCCAGCATCAATCAAGAGCAAGTCTTGATCCTGCATCTGCCGGTTATTTTCTATGTAGTGCAATATACATGAGTTTCTGCCAGATGCTACAATGCTTGGATAAGCAGGTCCTATTGCACCGTGTCTACGAAAGATGTATTCGATTTCGGCTTGAATTTCATATTCATAACGTCCTGGGCTGGCGAATTTCATTGCATGATTATGCGCCTCAACTGCAATATCAGCCGCTTTCCTCATCAACTCCAGTTCTGCTTGACTTTTAACCAGTCTCATGCTGTGCAATACTGGTCCAGTATCCTCAATCGCAATTGGTCCTGTACCGCGTTTGGGATAAGTCCGCATCAAGCTTTGCCAATGCTTGAGGATTTTGTCATTAAAAGCGCGATCGCGTCCCAAGTGGTAGTAAATGCGATCAGCCTTCTCCAAATACTGCGGTAACTTTTCATCCAATTCTGTTATTGGATAAGCTTCGTCTGCACCGTACTCTTGTTTAGCAGCTTCTACGCCACAGCGATAACCACTCCAGACTTCCTTTTCGAGATCCTTCGGCTGCACAAACAGCACAAACCGATGCTCTGAGTGATGCGGTGCCAAAACTGCAACTGCTTGCGGTTCGTTAAACCCAGTTAGATAAAAGAAATCGCTATCTTGGCGAAAATTGTACTCGACATCGTTGTGCATCACTGCCGTAGGCGCACTGCGAAAGATTGCAGTGCCATTGCCAATCTTTAACATCAACTGCTCACGACGGTGCCGATACTCTGCTTGCATAACTCTAAAGCTGTTGTTTTCTCATCTATTTTTACAGATAATTTCAGTAATCAGTTTCAAGAGTTCAGGGAAGGCGGATAACTTTCACGCAAAAAGCTCCTTAACCATCTAATTGCCTCACTTGTGGTTTGGTCGTTTGCAATTTTGAGGCATTGCTGCACAATTTCTGAAACGTTAACAAAATAGCTGCTTTGTGTAATTACGTAATTTTCCCCCTGTAATCTATAAACAAATAGCTGCTTATTCTTTAACAGCCAAACTTCTGGCACTTTATAAGGAAGATAGTCATCTATACTAGTATAACTTGTGACATCTACCTCAATCACCAAATCAGGTGGTGGATCAAATCCCCAATTGATTCTCTTTTTACCGACTACTGCTCGCCAATTTTCAATATAAAAGCAAAAGTCAGGCTCGATAGCACTAACTTCTGGCAAGCTCATGGTAATGGGCGTAAATGAGTCGTAGGTACGGTTTAAGTGGTCAAGTAGAGCTGTTACTATCAATGCCAGCAAGCTAGCATCTCTTCCATGCTCTGGTAGCGGTGCCATTAGCAAAACCTCTCCAGATCGATATTTAGTGCGAGGCGAGGTGCGATCGCCCAGTTGTTTACTCAGTATTTGATAATCTTGCCAAGATCCCAACATCCTTACGACTGTGCCAGGTAGCAACTCGACTCTTTCAGGTGTAATTACAGTATGCATGTTCGTGATGGATTATTGGTTTAACTAATTTATCCGATTCTTTAGAAATTAGGTAAAAGTTTTTCTCCTTAATTTTAAAACATTCTCTTCAAATTTATCTTCTCATTTGTTATTCAATAACACTTTTATTTTGAATAAATAGCGAATTTAACTTCTTTTTATTAAGAATAATAATTAGCACATCGTAGATGTTATTGTCTAACTTTTGATTTATAAATAAATAATTAAAAACCTTTATATGTTCTTATATAACACTTGAAATAATCTAGCAAAAAAAGTTAGAAATTTTATGACGACTAACGCGAAAGAAAAACTATGGTGACCTCTGACAAATCCTCTTCTTTAACTTCTAGTGCATTACAATCTCTTAAAACTTCAAATACATTTGCAGACCCCGTTGATAACTTACATACCTCTTCCCTATCTAGAAGTTCTTTAGAGTCGTCACAAAATCAAGTATCGTCGCAAGGTTTCTCGTTGCAAAAAAATCCCAATCCCAACCCTATATTTAGTAGTGCAGCGATATTAGTAGATTTTAACGGCGACGGTAAGACTGATAGGTTCTTTCGGAACTCTCAAACAGGAGAGAACCAAATTTGGTTGATGGATGGTACAAAAATTGCCTCTCAAATTACAGAACCGACAATGAGTCCAGACTGGGCTTTTCAAATTGCTGATTTTAACGGTGATAGTAAGACAGACATCCTCTGGCGCAATGCTAAAACAGGACAGAACACCATCTGGCTAATGGATGGCACAAAAGTTGCCTCTCAAGTTGCAGAACCAACACTCGACGCGTCTTGGAAACCTTACATTGCTGATTTTAATGCCGACGGCAAGACAGATATCCTTTGGCGTAATGCTCAAAATGGTCAGAACACCATTTGGACAATGAATGGTACAACTCAAACTAGTTCAACACTCACTGCACTTGACGCCGCTTGGACGCCTACTATTGCTGACTTCAACCGTGATGGCAAAACAGACATCTTCTGGCGTAATACCCAGACTGGTGAGAACAAAATTTGGACAATGAATGGTTCAACTCCAACAGCTTCCACACTTGCAACAGTCAGTACGGATTGGAGTCTGACTGTAGGCGATTTCAATGGTGATTATGCGAGCGACATCCTCTGGCACAATACCAAAACCGGAGAGAACAAAGTTTGGCTCATGAATGGTACAACTCCGATTGAATCAACCTTAGCGAAAACAACCGCAACCTCAAAAGCTAGCATTGGTGATTTTAACGGCGACGGTAAGACCGATGTCCTCTGGCGCGATGATTCAACGGGAACAAACACCCTTTGGACAATGAATGGTGGAACAGCTACTGCATCGACTCTACCGACACTTGGCGCTGGTTGGCAAGCTAACATTGGCGATTTCAACGGTGATGGTACAACTGACATATTCTGGCGTAATTACGGCACAGGGGAAAACACCATTTGGACTATCAGTGGATCAAAAGTTACTACTACAACTTCTGAACCAACACTTTCTAAAGAGTGGTATACCTTCTAAGAACTCTTAGGTGGACCCAATATTCCAATAAAGGTTGCTTGTGCTTCAGTGTAATCAGTAAGCACAGGCAACTTTTTATTTTTAATTAATAGCAACGAAAAAAATAATACTCATGACAGCGTGATTTTTACCGCCTCTACTAGTTTGATTTATAACTGTCTTTTGTTACTGATTCAAAATAATTAGATGTTTTTGTTTAACAGAAATTTATAGAAAAAAAGTTAAAAATTTAATAAATCCTAGTAACAAATACACACGATGACTACTTCTTATAACTCTTTAAATCTTTCTAAGTATACTAGTGCATTACAACTACCTCGGCTTCCAAATGGTATGACAAATGGGTTTGATTTCAATTCTTATTTAAATCTAAACCAGTCATCACAATCAATTCAAGCCCAAGTCTCTATACCATCAGTACAAGCAATAAACAAGCCAAATCAAAATTCCTATTTCAATAGTGCTGCTGTTTATCCAGATTTTAACGGTGATGGTAAAAATGATAGATTTTGGCGTAATTCTCAAACAGGAGAAACTACTGTATGGCTGATGAATGGCGATAAATATAATTCGTCAGCGCTTCCCAAAACGACTTCAGACTGGAATTATCAGTTTGCTGACTTTAACCGCGACGGTAAGACTGATATCTTCTGGCACAATACAAAAACAGGTGACAATACTATTTGGCTGATGGATGGTAATACAATTAGTTCACAAGCTTCTTTACAGTCGATTGACCCTTCCTGGACATTTAACACAGGCGATTTTAACGGCGATGGTAAAACAGACATCCTCTGGCGCAATGCAAAAACGGCTCAAAATGCTCTTTGGCTAATGGATGGGATGAAAGTGACTACTTCTGCTTATTTAGGAAACACTGATTCATCCTGGACTTCTAACATTGTCGATTTTAATGGTGACGGTAAGACTGATATTCTCTGGCATAATCAGACAACAGGTGAAAACACTGTCTGGTTTATGAACGGTACTAACACAAGTAGCTATTCTTTGCCTAAACTTGATCCATCATGGAGTGTGGGTAGTATTGGCGATTTTAACGGTGATGGGACGACAGACATCTTATGGCGTAATACGAAAACAGGTGAGAATACTGCTTGGTTAATGAATGGGACTATCGTTAATTCCGCTTCTTTAGGAAAACAGGATTTAGCATGGAAACCTATTGTTGGGGATTTTAACGGTGACGGTAAAACTGACATCTTTTGGCACAATACTACGACAGGTGAAAACACCACTTGGTTGATGGATGGGACAAAAGTCTCTACCTCAGCTTTTCTACCAAAAACTGATCCGTCCTTGATGCCAAGTATTGGCGATTACAATGGTGATGGTAAATCAGATATCTTCTGGCGTAATACGAAGACAGGTGATGACTCTATTTGGTTCATCAATGATACAACCTCTAGTACGTCTTCTTTGCCAAAAGTTTCCCCTGAGTGGTACACCTAGCCTTTGGCGATGCGCGGAGTAGGGGCGTACGTCCGGTCCGTCCCGTACTCTTTGGTCAGAATGTAACAAATTTAAAGAAAAACTGTATCAAATGTGTCTAAAGGAAGATTTTCTTTAGTGTATTTAAGTTTAAATTTATTAAGGAATGTAAATTAACAACTTAAAACACATGGCTAACATCGTAGATACTGCGGTAAGCGCTGGTTCTTTTAACACTCTAGTTGCTGCTGTTAAAGCTGCTGGTCTTGTGGATACGCTTACAGGCCCCGGTCCGTTCACAGTTTTTGCACCCACTGATGAAGCATTTAATAAACTTCCAGCAGGTACAGTGGATTCATTGCTTAAGGACGTTCCAAAGCTGACAGCAATTTTGACCTATCACGTTGTTGCGGGTAAAGTGTTAGCAGCTGACGTAGTTAAGCTGAAGTCAGCCACTACTGTTCAAGGGTCAGATGTAAAAATTGATGCTTCTAAAGGTGTCAAGATTAATGATGCTACCGTTCAAACACCAGATGTTGCAGCTGATAACGGTGTCATACATATCATTGATACAGTGTTAATCCCTGCATAACCCATGATTTAAAACCTAGCTAAAACAAATTAAAGTCTTGTATTAGCATAAGTTTTTAACCGCTATCCATCCCCACCCTACCTTACAGAGGGTGGGGAATTGCGCGTAAAGGTTAAAATGTTTTTTCCTCGCGTAAAGCAATGTCGATTTGGTAATCATCCTTAATCTTCTTGAGAGGAAACTGCACAAACTTTGCCTCACCTGTCAATTTCCAGTCAAACATCCGCAGCACGTGAGATGCAAACACCTTAGTAACCACCATCGCCATTTGTGCGCCCAAGCATGCGTGTACACCGCCACCAAACGGGATAAACTTATACATCTTGCCCTCGTTGCGCTCTGGTAAAAAGCGCTCCGGAGCAAATACTTCTGGTTCGTGAAAGTATTCTGGTATAATATGGGCGATACGTGGTTCTGCAATCAAGACACAGCCCTTCTCATACAGCACATTATCCAGCACGACAGATTTGGTAAGCCGACGGTTAGCAGTGGAACTAGGAGGTAAGGTACGCAGCGTCTCCTTAATCGTCGCCTCCAAAAATACCATCTGCTTCAAATTCTCAGTTGATAACATTTGTGTACCCACAACCTTTGATTGCTCCTCTATGAGACGATGTAGTACCTGGAGGCGGCGTTTGTCCATCTTCAAGTATAAGTAACTCTTTTACATCAGTAGTGTTATGCATATAGCGTAATACATTGGTGGTTGTTGCTTTTTCGCCCTTAATAACATGCTAGTTAAAATCGTTCATGCTAACCTGGGTGGGCAATCTTTTGTGTTTGGAAAATATGATGGATATCATGCCAACCCCTGACCGTATTATGCAGGTAGGAATGGGTTTTTGGAGTGCAAAGACCCTGCTAGTAGCAGTTGAACTCAGTTTATTTACTGAACTAGCGTCATCACCTCTTGATGCTCAAACATTAGCTGAGCGTCTGAGAATACATCCACGTTCAGCACGAGACTTTTTTGATGCTCTGGTAGCTTTAGGTTTGTTGGCACGGGATGGTGAGAAATACGCTAATACTCCAGAAACTGACCAATTTCTAGTACGTGGTAGGCTTGAGTATGTAGGTGGAATGCTAGAAATGGCTAACTCACGACTATATAAATTCTGGGGTTCCCTTACTGAAGCGTTGCAAACTGGACAGCCGCAAAGCGAAGTCAAGCACGGTGAGAACTTTTTTACCACATTGTATTCTGATGTCGAGCGTCTGGAAACTTTTCTTAAAAGCATGACTGGTCTAAGCATTGGATCTGCAAAAGCGATCGCTGAAAAATTCCCCTGGAGTGAATACAAAACTTTCATAGATATTGGCACAGCTCAAGGTGGATTGCCAGTGCAAGTCGCATTAACTCATCCCCACTTGTACGGAGGTGGGTTTGATTTACCTGTTGTGCGTCCAGTTTTTGAGGAATATGTTAATTCTAATGGTCTGAACGAACGCTTGCAGTTTGTCCCAGGCGACTTCTTTAAGGATCCACTACCTCAGGCTGATGTTTTAGTAATGGGGCATATTTTGCATGATTGGAACCTTGAGGAAAAACTCATGCTACTAACTAAAGCTTATGAGGCACTTCCTTCTGGTGGTGCGTTGATTGTTTATGATGCCATCATTGATGACAATCGCTGCGAAAATACATTTGGTCTTTTGATGAGTCTCAATATGTTGATTGAAACTCCGGGAGGATTTGATTATACTGGTGCTAATTGTATCGAGTGGATGAGATCTGTTGGATTCCGTGAACTACAACAGAAGCATTTAATCGGCTTCGATTCAATGATTTTTGGTATCAAGTAATATTATATCCGGTTAATAGCTTATTATATGAGCCCTCACCTGGGCTGTCCCAAGTTTGGGAGAGGGAAAAGGGGGCGAGGGCTCGATATCGCAACTGTTTGATTACCCAACCAAATTTGTAATATGAGTCAAAAACTAACTCCAGAACAATTGAATAAAATTATTGCTGAAACACAAAGATTGCAGCAGCGTCGAGAACAAGAACTTGAACCCGAAGAAGTTGAACAAATATTATCAGAATTAAACTTACCACCAGAGTTAGCCGACGAAGCAATAACTCAAGTGTATCGTCGTCAAGCTTTAGAGGAAAAAAGAAGACGGAATAAGTTAATTTTTGCAGGTATTGCTGCTACAACGGTGCTAATTATTGGTAGTGGAATATTCTTTTTTAACCAGAAAAGTGCTACTTCTGCTCGTGTTTCAGTCCAACAAGACCGCATCACTAAAGCACAGGATAATGGAGATAATTTAAAGGTTATTGAACGGCAAAGTAATGATGAAGTTTTCTATCGTGTTACCCTCAAAGATGCACCTATTGGTCAAAAATTAAATTTAGCTTGTGATTGGATTAACCCCGGCGGCCAAGTTGTTAAAAAAAATCGCTATCAAACTAAAGAGATTACTACATCCGTTTGGGATACTCAGTGTAAATATAGTATCAATTTTGGAGCAAATCCAGGTAGCTGGAAAGTCCAAATATCTTTGGATGAACGTGTGCTGAGTGAGGAAAATTTCCAGGTGAAGTAATTTTTTATGGCTCCCATCTGTCCATCTCATTTCGTTGGTTATTGGGGTTATGCTTCTCAATCTGAAGAGGTACTTCTTTGTAGCATCGCCAAGCAGCATTATCAGCCTTTGGATACTAGGAAAAACCCAGTTTGGAATGTTGCTTTTATCTCTGATGACCAAAACTCGATCATTCAACTTGACAACAATATTATTGCTTCGCTATCTGCTGCGGGAATACATGATCGTCCTGATGTATGGGTTCGTTTGTCAAGCAATACAACTTTATTCTTGGGAAGGGATATTTTTGGTCGGGTTCCTTTATATTGGATACAGCTAGGACAAGTTATTTGGTTTGCATCGCAGCTACAATTACTTTTACCGCTTTTAGATGCGCCTCAAGTTAATATTGCTGCTGTTTATGGATATAGTTGTTTTTCTTATGTTCCTACTCCCTTAACTCCTGTGGTTGGAATTCAAGCTATTGGTGCGGGTACTGAAATAGCTTGGAGTTTTGATGACGAGATTCTTTTACAACCGAAAATACAGAGATTGCAGGAATGGTGGGAAGAATCGGAAAAAGTTTATGATGAAGTCACAGCAGTAACAGAACTACAAATACTCCTCAAAGATGCGATCGCACGTCAAGTTTCCGATACCACAGAACCTGTAGGAGTTTGTCTTTCTGGTGGACTTGACTCTTCGATTATTGCTGCACTACTCGTACAAGCAGGGATAAAAGTGAAAGCTTACACTCTTGACTTTGGGAATTATGGTATACCAGAACACCCTTATGCAGAACAAGTTGCTCAGTATCTTCAAATCCCTTTAGTAAAAGTCGATGCCAGCCCTCGTAACATTTCTAAAGCACTAATCCCTACAGTAAAAGCACTTGATTTACCTTTTGGTGATGGGGTAACTGTACCATTGTACTTATTAGTACAAAGAGCAAGTCAGGAAACAGAGGTAATATTTAATGGGGAAAATGGTGACCAGTTATTTGGTGGTTGGACGAATAAACCTTTGATAGCCGCCGGGATTTATCAAGCAGAACACCCAAGTAAGGATAATTTTATTCAGCAATATCTCCGCACTTTTCACCGTCTTTGGGGTTATGATGCGTACCAAGCAGATATCAGTGAATTACATGCAGAGGATTGGTTGCGAGAAGCACTTGACGCCCAATACAGCGATACCTTGTTACATAGACTGCGACGTGCTAATTTAATGTTAAAAGGAGCGCAAAATATTCAACCTAGAGCGACAAATATTGGTTTATCGCAAGGTTTGGCTGTGCGATCGCCTTTTTGTGATTTACCCTTGACAAGGTGGTCTTTCCGCTTGAGTGGAGAGTTGATTTTACACGGTAATTGCGAGAAATATATCCTCAAGCGTGCGGTAGAAAACTGGCTACCTCCAGAAATTGTTTGGAGGCAAAAACGCGGTATGGGTGTTCCCTTAACTTCTTGGTGTTTACACGAATTTTGGCATCAATTAGGTGATTGGTTGAAGCCGAGTATTTTACGTAGAGAGGGAATTTTTAAACCAGATATTGCCGTAAAAATTGTTAATGGAGAATTAAGTGCAGCGATAACAGGACGACGTATAGGTGAGATTTTATGGCTATTGGTGATGTGGGAATTATGGCGCGTTCACATACTTGGTGAAGCACCGAATTCAAAAGAATTTTTCCACCCGTTTATATTACCTCGTTGGATGTGGAGATTTTTTAAAAAACTGCAAGTTTAGTTCAAGATTAGAAGAAAGCCACTGCGGAACTATTAAAGGAGTTATTATGAAGTGTATTAAGTGTGGAACTGATAATAAATTAAAGGACAGAACAGCCAATTTTGGCAGATGCAGCCGTTGCAGTCATACTTTTGCTTTTGAGCCGACAAGCATGGGATCTATTAAGATTACCGATCCAATGTTTGCAAAAATGATTAATAATATTTCTGTAGCGGATACTCTATTTTTTACTCCTAAACAGATGTTTTACTATGTAGATAATCGCTTACGTAGTAAAGGGTTTAATTCTAATTTTTTTGCACTTGGTTTTATATTGATTCATGTAATTTTATTTTTGGTTTTTAGAAAAATACCCTTCATTATCATATTATATCAAATATTTGAGACAATAAGATTATATAAAAATACTAAATCACCTAAGTTGGATAATGCTAGTCGTAAAGCGAGTGCAAAATATTTAAGATTTGTCGGAGGCTTTATTTTATTAGTAGGAATTGCTGCAAGTGTATTGATATATAATTCATTTTTAATATTTGTTGTCGCAACACTTCTTGGCATGACTGCGATTTATCTGGGTATTACGCAAGTAAATAAAACTGCTATACCTTCAGAATTTATAGTCCCAGAATCAACCCTTCAAGAGTGGCTAAATCGCTGGCAACAAATAAACGGAAATATTCTCAAATTACTTCCTAACCCCCAACCAAAAAACCAGTTTTCTGCAATCAATCCTGATGTAACAGCTTATAGTTTTGATAGATTAATAGTATGCGATAGTGATGAAATTGCACAATTTTTGATAGCAAATAATTTCCACTTTGAAAATAACTGTGCTATTCTCAGTATCACTGGATATCCTCACAGTATTTTCCAAATCACAATGGAGATGCTACGACGGAATCCAGATTTAAAGGTATATGCTTTACACAGTTGTACAGCTGATGGTTTAAGCTTAGTGCATCGTCTAAAAACAAGTCCAGATTGGTTTCAAAATAGTAATGTTACAATTATTGATATTGGTATCTCGCCTCGTCACGTCTTAGCCACAAAAAAAGGAATTTTTATTGAAAAATCGCCCCAATCTGCAACTGATGCTAAACAATTAATACCCGAGATTCGTCAAGAATTATCACCAGAAGAATTACAATGGTTAGAAGCTGGTAATATTGTTAAGTTAGAGTCATTTCAACCACAAAAACTAATTCAAATCATCCAAAGAAGAATTGCTAATACTGGAACGATAGATAGCAGTGGTAGTGACTTGATTATCATAGGCAGTGAAGATAATTTTACTTACACAACTGAAAATTTTGGTTAATATCATAAACGCCTACTTATCTTCGATTAACCTGCAACCACATCTCCAAACTTACCAGTAACCATAATTTTACCCCATATCTTCTCCAAGTATCGCCACGATAGTTCAACCAGTCGTTAATTAAAGATTGATTAAGGTAAGGTGCAATAAAGCTCTTTTTATGCAACAATAAATTCTTTGCTTCTTTATGCCAGTATTTATAAAACCCTAACTGTACGGGAACCATCATCCCACTTTTCGGACGATTGATAATCGTATCCGGAACTATATCTAATACTGCTTGTTTGAGAACAGCTTTTTCTTCGACTCCCGATAGTTTGTATTCAGGGGGTATTTGCATACTCAAATCTACCACGCGCTGATCGAATAATGGGGACAGTCCAAGTAAATTCGCAGCTTGTGTAAAGTTACTAACTTTTGTAAGAATTTGGTCTGCACCTTTAAATTTAATATTAAGTGCCATTAATCGATTCAAATAACTAGCTTGAGAATTTAAATCTCCTACAAATACGGATGGTACATCTTTCACTGCTTGATATACTTCTGGTTTGAGTAGCGATGGTAAATCAGCAGCGCATTTCTGAAAAGATATTAAGTAAGCGTACACGATATCTTGATTTGTGACTGAACCGTATAAACTATTAATCAACATTGGTTGATTTTTTGGTCCACCAAAACAGGGATCTCCACCTTCACCATTGAGAATAACTTGTACAAATTCTCGTGCTAATTTACTTAGCAATAAATTTGGTACAGTTAAAGGATCGCCAATTGGATCATCTAAATACCTCATCGTTTCTGGAAGTTTTTCCCACATATCTTTAAAGCTAATTTCGAGAATGTGGTGTTGAGTTTGGCAATGTTGTGATACTAAACTGGAAAATTCCAATTCGTTGAGAGTTTCTGCACCAAAATGAATTGAAAAGGTATGAACTGGCGCGTCATGAAGTTTACTTACAAGTGCTGTAACACTACTCGAATCTAAACCTCCTGAAAGAAAAACTCCTACAGGTTGTTTTTTTGGTAAATATTCTTGAATCACTCGGTTAAGTAGATATCGTAGCTTTTCTCCATGCCAAGCTAAAGGTTTATCTCTATTAGTAATCTGTTCTTCTAATTGCCAATAGCTTTGAACTTCCCTTGTAGGCAATTGTAAAACAGTTCCTGGACGCAATTCCTTAACATCTTGCCATAAAGTCCTTTCCCCAGGAACAAAAGCACAACAAAGATAATCCCGCAGTGCGACCAAATCGATATCTTGAGAACGATGAGGTGTAATTGCTGTTAATTGTGGTGCAATCCAACAAATTGAACCCGTTGTATAGTACAAGGTTCTAGAACCTGTTCTATCCCTAACTAAATATAAAACTTGTTTGTCGCGATCCCAAACAACTAGTGAAAACATTCCTACCAACAACTTCAGCGACTCTATACCCCATTTTTGCCAAAGCTGTAGAATTACTTGGATATCACTATTACCAATATCATTTTCACCTAATTGTTGCAGCAACTCTACCCGGTTACTCAACCAAATATCCCCAACTGCGACAAATTGCTGGTTTGTGCTAAATTCTACAGTGCGATGAGGTGCAATTATCGTAACTTTATCATCACGCCATGATACATCTTGATTCGATGATACGGAACCATAAGCCACCAACCAAGTCAGAGGAATATTGATCAATGGAATGTGGGTTTTAGCTTTAAAAAGCATGGAATTCAGGAGTCAGGAGTCAGGAGTCAGAATAAATACATGAATTAACCCAACATTTTTAGGATTTCGTTGGGTTTCACTTCGTACCCCTACGGGGAAGCAAGCTACAACCCAACCTACCACTACCACTAATCTTAACTGAACCGTATTGGTATATAGGACGCGGGCAAGATGCCCGCACTACACTAATTATACGTTTTCGTAGTATATAATCTAGCTGCACATCAGCTTATCTTCATTCTGACTCCTGATTCCTGACTCCTGTATTCTGGCTCCTGACTCCTTGTTTAATCCTTTTCACCTGCTGCTGAAACTCAGCACCTTTTTGCGGATTGACCATCGCGACAAAATTCGCGAAGCCGGTAATCGCGGCGATAATATCATGAGAATTTCCCCAAGATTTACCTTCTAGTCCGTCTTTCTCAATTTGGTATAAAGTAGCGCGGAACTGCTTTAGAGTCTTTTTAGAAACATTGGGTTTATCATTAACTACAACTCCGGTAACTTCTTGCTGGTGACAGTTTCGCAGAATCCTTGTTTTCTCTTGGTTTATGGTAAAACCTTCGTGAGCGACAATAGAATCTGTACGCCTGAGAATATTGCATATATGGCGCAAGCTATTCCCACAACCTGACAAAGTCAAGTCGTCAGCATAGCGGGTATAAGTAAAACCCAAGTTTTTTGCCATTCCTGTTAAACGCCGATCTAAACGCCTACACAAAAGGTTCGTAATTGCTGGACTTGCTGGCGAACCTTGGGGAAGGTGTCTTTCATCTAACGCTATATAATAAGTTTTTCCATCCAATTCTACTTCTTCAAATTCTGCGGTTGTACACAGCAAAGCAAATATAGTCGCTGCTGCTTCAGAATAGCCGAAGGAATGAAAAAGCCCTTTAACGCGCTTGTAGGAAATTGAGGGAAAAAAGTCTTTAAGGTCAAAGTTGATAATCACGTCCGCACCAACATGAGGTGTAGCATTGGTGACGATAGAGCGATCGCGCCGAAACCCATGGGCAGCGTCATCAACTTCTAGCTGATTCAAAATGTTCTCTAAAATCCAGTGTTGCACCCGTTTTAAACTAGGCATAGGTGCTGATATCAGCCGTTCTCCCCCTGTTTTCTTCGGTATTTTGAAGCGGATGTAGTGAGAAACGGTTGAGACTTTGCGGTTAAACGCTAAAAAGCGCAGTTTACCCATACTAATGCCCATCATAGCAGCAATTTGTTCTGGTGTATCGCCTAAAGGTAATCCGTAACTCTGTAATCTTTCCTGATTCCCCTCGGTGTTATTTAATCCACCAGAAACACCTTCACCAAGATAGATAATCTCATGTTGCTTTTTCTGGTTCCAAGCTTCAGATTTTTCTTTCCTTTGCTTTTCCCGCCTTTCTTTATTTTCCTGACGCTTGCGCCGAGACTCTTCTAGGCGTTGCTTAAGCATCTGCTTGCGCAGTGCTTTTTCATTGTGGAGACGATTATTTTCTTGTCTTAGTTGTTGAAGTTCTCGCTGAATCTCCCCTGCACGTCGAATTTCATCTGCTGGATCTTGAGGTAGTTCGCCTTGTGCGAACCAAAAACCATAACGAATCATTTCTTCGAGGATAAATTCCTCTTTACCAACTTGGCGGACGCGATCGTATAGTTCTTGGCGAGTACGAGGTTGATCAGTCATTTCTGATTCCAATTTTGGTTAAAAAAATCACGCGTTTTTTCCGTTAGCTTTCCCTTCGTAAACCCCTTTGGACTAGACTGATCAACTCAAGCGGTCTCGGCAGTAGGTCGTGCTTTCACTTCACGGAAGTCAGACCGGAATACGACCTACTGCCGAAAGACCGCACAGTTAAGAGCAGGCTAGTGATGCATGTATAGGCTAAACACAAGGACGGCGATCGCACCGCCCAAATTGCAAGGATTGTCTACCAACGGCAAACGCGTGATTTATTTACACTGACGTGCGTATTGCATCCGCAGTGCCAGAATATGCTCACAAGGACCTTTATACAGCTTATTTTGCTGATGCCAGTTGCAAGTACACTCTGCACTAATTATACGCTCGTCTTTATCTATCGTCAAAGATGGATTGTAAATTTTTTCCTTATCTTGGATATTCCCCTGCAAAACTAACACTCCATCTCGGTCATTCACCGATGTTACCTGTGCAGCATTGTGACTCAGAAATCTTGTTGCACTTTCTTCTCGTTCATTAGCAAAGCGTAACCTCTCCATGGGTAAAGGTTCGCGGCTAAGTTCTCGTATACGATAAACTCGTTTGTTCAAATCATAAATTACACGCCCTGCTTGAGTGTAAGCACTTAAAGCACCCAGAACAGAAGTCCGGCTAAAATTCAGCCTTTGTGCAAGACTATCAGCAGTTTCTACCCAATTTTCTCGCAGTGCGTCAAAAATAATTTTTTGCGTCCATTCGTCGACATCAGCGCGGGGAGCCATTAAATCAAAGTTACCAGATTGCGACCAATCATTAGCCGTCCACCCAGATAAACCAAGGGTAAAAGACATATCGCCTAAGTCAGCAACGTAAAATGAAGGCATACCTGTTCCTAGCAAATGAACGGTAAACTTTTGCGCCACAGGGATAAGTCGTTCTAGAATATGAAGTCGCCGTCTTCCCCAAACGCGAATAGTTTGAGGTTCTGTTCCTAGGTAAGGCGATCGCGCACAAACAATCTCTTTTTCCCAAGGTTCAAATACCACCCGCACTGGTTGACCAGGTTCCAGATGATATCGTAAACTACGTGGTCCTTTTGTTTCCTTTTGGCGACGTAAGACAAAACAAATATTATAAATATCCATTGGATGCAAATCAAACTGCGTTGCTGGTAAAGACATCGCCGAACTAACCTGCAAAAATCCTCTTACCCAAGTATCTGGTAAATCAATTTTGACTTCTTTGTAAGCTGCTTCATGAGTTGTTTGAACTTCAAAGCCAGAAGGATCAACTCTTAACTCAGTACTTTTGTAGCTGCGAATTTTCTGAAACTCATCGTAAAGCGCTGCTGAATAATCTACATTCGTCGTCCCGCAAGCAAATTCATTGATATTTTTAAAGACTTCGTAGCTAGCACCCAAGCGTCCATAACTTGACTCATCTATACTGAAGCATTCAAAAAAGACTTCATCAGGGTGAACAGTAATAACTGGATCAAGCACAAACCAAGTATCACGATCTTTTTGATAAATGTATTCAAAATAACGCCGTTTTGCTTCATAATAAGGCTGCCAACGCTCACGGTTGCGCTTGTTTAAATCATTTAATTCTTCTCGTAAAGGCTTAATTTTAGCTGCAACCTCTTGTTGCATAGCTGCAACTAGTTCCCAGTCAATTTCATCTTGTTTAGCACGCCATTCTTTGTAAGCAGTTTTATCTTTTGGTTGAAATCGCAAATCAGAAATAACGACATCATGTAAAGCAGAAATAGCTTCACGAAATGCCACCTTTTTTCCTAGTTCTCCAATAAAGTAAGTTGGTGGACGCTTGGTGTCTGGAGAAAAAGACATTTGCGTGCTTCCACCGCGTTCTAAAACTTCTGTACTTCCTTTGTATGCGTAGTTAAATTCCATAAGTTTTTTTTTGTTAATTATAATAGCTGGTAGAGTGTGTTAGGCGCATTATCAAATATCATCTTCAACCAATTCATGAATTTTTGTGCCGTAACGCACCGACGCTTGTATTTATTTGTATCGACGGTGCTTTAGACGAAGTCGTAACGCACCCTACATCCTCCAAAATCAAATTATCTCCTAACCGCAGAAACTGCTTTCACCTGAATTGGCAATGATAAATGAGGATAATTTTTATGAATATTCATCATAATTTGTATCGCCTTTGCTTTATCACCAATTGCCATTGTTGCCGATTGTCGCGTCATGATTTCCGCAACAATTTTCGCAGATTCTTCGCTTTTCTCTGCTTCAGAATCTAGAAAATCAAAAATCCTCTGCTTAGCTACACGACCGCGATTTACACCAGATAAAACAGTGATAAAGTATGGCATCAATCCGCGTAATCGTTGAGAATTATCTACAGCATAGTCTTGCAAATAGTTGCTTGTAAAGACCTGCATATCTGCTGATGGATGTTCGCTGAATTTTAGGAGATATTCTTGCCCATCCAAAGATTGAAAATTACGAGTTAATAAATCTCGTCCTAACCGTCTAGCTTCTTCACGTACACTATCACAAATACTCACTAAAACTTTTGGGGTGAATTCTTCAGCACCAAACTCTGTTGTAAATATTTTAAAAGCAAATTCCCGTGAATCATTCCACTTTGCCTCTAACATTCTTACTGCTGCTAACATTTCTTGTCCATCTACACGCAGACGGTCTAAGATTTGTAAAAACATTTGTCTAGCAGCTTCCCGCACTGATAAAATCTCATGATTGCCAAGCTGAACAATTTCGGCAGTCGTAAATTCTCTGATCCAGTTTTGAAAATTTGCACCTAGCAGCGAACCCCCCAAGTCTTGTGAAGTTGAAGACTTTGCCTGGAGTAGCTTCAAAGCTGTTTCTTTGTCAATGCTAGACATCCAACCTTGTAAATCTCGCAGCAAATGCACTAAGTAGGTGTGAACGCCTTCGTGTTTTTCTGGGGTGAGCAAGACTTCAATAAAATCAGACGCTAAGGCGATCGCAAAAGTTGGGTGAGCTGTTCCTAAACGATGGATAATAGGTTGGATAGCATTCCGGATCTCTTCTTTAGCATTTATAGCCATCCCCACAATCAAAACCCTGTCCTCATTAATCAGTTTCTCATCAGGTAACTGTCCGAATAGTCTGATGCCAATCACTCGTAATGTGTCGTAGGGTGATGCAAGAAAAGATTCAATGATCTGGGGTGGTAAGTTTTCGGCAGGAATTTCGTGATTTAGTAAGATACGAGCGCCTAATTCTTGAATTTCTAGCAGTGGGTGAGTTAAAAGATCATTGACTACACTCAACCCTAAACTACGCAACTGAGTGGGAAAGCATAATAGTAGAGTTTCAGAAATTTCTCTGGCTAGCTCTCGTTCTTGTTGTAGTGTGAATGCTAATAACTGCGCAATGATGGATCCGCTAAGTACTTTACAAGTAGTATCCCTTAAAATAGATGACGCCAGTAGTCTACGAATAAAAATCCGCGTATCACTTTGCTGACTAGTGACTAAAGCAATGATAAAGCGGCTGTCTTCTAAGAAATATTCCCGTTGTGCTTCAATCCAGTGGTAAGCTTGGGTACGACCCTGCTCATATAGACAATTGACTAGAGCAAGAATTAATTCTTTGTTTGGTTGAGAGTTGTTGTATTTAGCAACAGCCAGTTCAAAGCCTAATTGTGCTGTTACTTCATAAGGTTTATTAACAAGCTGAATAATTGTACTAATATCGATGGAATCACAGAAGCTTGAAGATACTCTCAAAGCTTTAACTGCAAAATGATGCACAGGACGACAGTTACTTTGTAAGAGTAAGTCTAATAGTGCTTGCGGGTTTTTTTCCCAAAGATGGGGAAAAGCTTCCTCCCGCACTGTAGGTTCTGGATCTCCTGGTTTATAACCTTCGAGACACCGCCATGCTTTAGAATTATGATGCAACTGATATCGAGGACTATTTTCGTAGAGGATATGGTTAAACGTTAAATATCCTGCAAATACGTCCCAGGTTTTTCTAAATTCGATGCGAGTCCAGTTAGAACGGTTCCAACGATAAAAAATCGACTCGCTTACTTGTCCTGCATCTGCATCGGAGTGTTGGAGTAGAATGCCAACAGCCATTTTTACATAATCTGCTTCTTCGTCCTCACCCAACTGTTTGAGGGTGCGCCAGACACGATTTCGCAGGTACTCGCGAGTATTACTGCCATAAGCAATTCTTGATTGTGGATGCTTGAGTTCTTGTTCTATTTCGTTGTTAATGGTTTCGTAGCGTCGTGTCGTATAGTTATAGTTATATCTTTTACTAAGATATTCATTGTTAGGCAATCTTATATAATGACTGCTGCTTTTAAATCTTTCCCTCTCTTTCTCGAATCGATAAGCAAGGATACTAAAGACTTCAGCATCGTGGCGGTATTCAGCCATTTTAAAGATATGGCGTAGCCTTTGAAAGTAGTTTGGTTGAAAAGGTGCGTTGCGTAATATGCCGATTAAAGCTGGACGAACATACTGGTTATCGATTTGATAAATTTTATCAAGAACTGTAAAATGCTTATAATCACCACATTCTAGGTAATTTTGTAAACCTGTGGTAAACGCTTCTTGAGAACCATTTCGTGCTAAAGGACGCAATTCCGGAGGCAAAAACTCAATCATTTCCGCTTGCAAGCTTGCTTTGGTTTCTGCATCTGAGAGTTTCAGTAGAGCCTCAAATGCAATGCGGCTGACGAAATCTGGACTACGGGTATTTTGATATAAATTGATCAGACTAGGAATAGCTTTGTTACCACCACACCAACCAAGTGCCCAGGCAATGCAATAATCTCTTAAAGGTTCACCTGTACCAATCAAGTTGATGAGAAGTGGTGTGGCTTCACTAATTTTCAGTTCTCCTGCACGCCAAATAGCTCGTTCTAGCTTCCATTTACTAGGTTTTTTATTAGCAAGGCGATCTAGAATTGCTTGTTTGCGTGCATCACCAGTAGCAACTGGTTGAGTTTGTGGCGAAGGGGAACTCTGCCCAAGAGTAACATCACGATATCCCTTTTTCGTTTTTTCCTGAACAAGCTTGTCAAAAGCTTGCTGCGCTTGAGCTAAGGGTACAGGCTGAGTTGTTTTTGTGCCTTCTTTTAAGTTAGTACCGCGTCGTCCGTAACGAAAATTAACTACGTAACGCTCCTCACCTATCTGGCAAAGATCCACTTCGTATACTTTATCAGATGTTCCTTCTTGATAGTGTAAGGTTGTGCGTTTAATGAGTTTCATGGCACTTTTTTTACCAACAAACAGCCTGTGATGACTCTCTATTGTGGCTTGCTTTTGCTCATGTTGCCAAGTTGGCAGCTCAATCGAAGTGTGCTGTGCGCGATCGCGTAAAGGACAGACTACAGGCGATTGCACAAAGGGTAACAGCAAAGCTGATCGCACCAAGCTATGTTTTTTATCAAAACCCAATCACTGAAAACTCAATTCTAAATTTTGTAGTCATTTTTATAGTATACATATACTAATTATTCGTATAAAAAAAGCAGTCTATTGTAAAAAATGACAAAATTTCCTTATGATCGCTTTGCCAAAGATTATCTTCAAGAATTATTATCCCCCTTTGGAACAGTAGAAACAAGCCGGGATGTTGCAGGCGAAGTCAGAGAAATAGATGTTTACTTTGCACCATCACCCCAGAGTGCTGAAATTGACAAACAGGTTTTGGGATTGTTAGGGCGTTTTACGACAACATCCTCAGTTTTCGAGCCATTCCGTAATGGGGTAAAACGCTCAGAAGTTCGCAGTTGTATGAACAAGCTATTTGATGTTTTTGCCCAATTAGAACGTGAAGCTAAGCGCGATAACACAACTGTAAATGAAGAATCCTTACCGAAATTATGGATTCTTTCTCCGACAGCTTCAGAATCCTTGTTAGATGGTTTTGGAGCTAAACTAGATTCCCAAAACTGGATCAGTGGAGTTCATTTTCTCAGTGCTTCTCTCAGAACAGCAATTGTAGCAATTCATCAATTACCAGTAACACCAGAAACTCTTTGGTTAAGATTATTAGGTAAAGGACAAGTTCAGCAAAGGGCAATTGATGAAGTACAAGCACTTGAGGCAGATCATCCTTTACGAAACAAATCAATAGACTTGTTGCTGAGTTTGAAGACTACTTTAGAATTAAATCAGAATTTAGACAAAGAAGATAGAGATTTAGTTATGCAGTTATCACCCCTTTATGAGCAACGCTTAGCAGAAGCGAAACAACAAGGTATACAGATTGGTGTTGAGCGAGGTATTGAGCAAGGTATGCACAATGAACGTCGCACGCTCATCGAAAACTTACTCAGGGTTCGGTTTGGTAACTTAGATGAACAGCTAGCAGCAATTATTGAGCCATTATTAGCACTACCTCCAGACCAGTTTACTGCTGTGTTAATACAATTATCTCGTGAGGATTTATTACGGCGATTTCTTCAACAGTAAAACCAGATAACTCAGTCTTATCTCAGGTATTTTTTTCATCAAAATCCAATCACCAATCAGTTAAAGGGGGAAGATGGGGAGGATTGCATTAAAAGCACGATCGCCTGTGCTAATTGTTCGGGATCTACTGGTTTAGATAAGTGTCGTTGAAAACCTGCTGCTAAAGCTTGTTTTTGATCAACCTCTCCAGCATAAGCCGTCAGCGCGATCGCAGGTATCTCTCCCCCTTGTTCTTTTGTCCAAGTTCTAATCTCACGAATGAGTGTATATCCATCCATTTCTGGCATAGCAATATCGCATACCAAAATATCTGGCAGAGATTGCTGTAATATCTTTAATGCCTCACGAACAGATGAGGCGCCTGTTACTTCTGCACCATACTGTTCAATTGTGTACACCAGTAATTCTCGTGTATCTTGCTCATCCTCAACTATCAGTACCCGCACACCACGCAAACTTAGCGAGGTACTAGGTAAATTTTTATTTTGATCTGGTTGTAGATTTGTAGTGATCATCGGTAATTTAACTGTAAAAGTTGCGCCTTGGTCAACTCCTGGACTATCAGCGTGAACTGTACCACCGTGCATTTCTACAATGTGCCGGACAATTGCTAATCCTAACCCCAAGCCGCCAAATTTGCGTGTTGTGGCACTATCAGCTTGACGAAATGTTTCAAACACGTAGGGTAGAAACTCTGGTGTAATCCCCTTACCTGTGTCGCTAATTTGAATCTCTGTGTAAGTATTAGTAGACTCTAATTTGATTTTTACTTGGCCACTATTTGGAGTAAACTTCACTGCATTAGTAAGTAAATTCCACACCACCTGTTGTAAGCGACCAGAATCGCCCATAAAAGGCTGAATATCTCCTGCAACTTCGGTGTGAATTTCAATCGCTTTAGCTTCTGCTGCTAACCTGACTGTCTCTTTGGCAGCACCAACAGTTGCAACTAAATCTACTGGGGAAATGTTGAGTGTGAATTTGCCTTGTAGAATGCGGGAAACATCTAATAAATCACCGATGAGCTGAGTTTGCAATTTTGCATTGCGTTCGATTGTTTCTAAAGCGATCGCCTTTTTCTCTTCATCTAATTGACGAGTCCGCAGCAACTTTACCCAACCAAGTATCGGACTTAACGGTGTTCGCAATTCATGAGACAACACCGCCAAAAACTCATCTTTAATACGGTTAGCGTTTTCCGCTGCTTCTCGTGCAGCTTGTTCGCGTAGCAGTAATTCTTCGCGTTCTTCTTCAGCGCGTCTGCGTGCTGTTACATCAATTGCGACTCCTCCCACTAAAGCTTGCCCAGATAAATTAGCAATGGGGAATTTATAAACAAGGAACTCGCCTATCGTGCTATCCAGGCGGGGTGCTATTTCAATTGTCTCTAGAACCTGATTAGTTTTAGCTGCTATTTGGATGTTATTTAAGAATTGTGTAGCAATATCAATATCAAACAGATCAAATACAGATTTGCCGATCGCGTCTTGAGTTAATAACTGAAAAGTCTTTACATAAGTTGGGCTAAGGTAAATAATTTGACCATCTGTATCTGTAATCCAAGCAGCAGCAGGACTATGTTCCATAAACGCCTGGAAGCGTTCTTCGCTTTCCCGCCTTACTTCTTCAGCTTGCTTGCGGTCAGTAATATCAATATTAACTCCTAAAAAACGCTGAGCTTTTCCGTCTGCATCTCGGATAATTTGTCCTTTCGATGCTAACCAAATAACTGTATTATCTCTGCGGATAATGCGGAATTCATCGTAATAGTCTTTACCTTCAGCTAATACTGCTTTTACTCCTTGTGCGATCCGTTCTTGGTCATCAGGATGGATAAAATCTAGCCAAGGTTTTACGCCAGGTTCTTCTGTATCTATTTCCAATCCCAGAATATCCCATATCCCTTCCGACCAGGAAACCTCATCAGTCATTAGATTCCATTCCCAAGTCCCAATTTTTCCGGCTCGTTGTGCCATTCTAAGGCTTTGTTCACTTTCTTGTAGTGCTTTCGCTTGCTGTTGCACCTGACTCATCAACTGACGTGTGCGTTGTTCTGTCTGCTTGCGTTCAGTAATATCCAAAAATGCAGCTACCGATCCTCTAGGATTACCTTGCTTATCAAGTAGGGGAGCAGCATAACCAAATAAATTAAATATAGATCCATCACCCCGAACAATATCAACTTCTGTACCTTTGACTTCAGTATTATGAATGGCTGCATAACGTAGGGGAAATTCCTGTTGTGAAAGTTCCTTTCCCTCTTGGAAAATTCTGTATGATGGGCGCGGGGCGTTGACTGGAGTATAAGAAATATTATCTTCAGGTGAGATCCCTAAAATCTCAGCAAATGCTGGGTTAGATCTTACCTCCTTAAATTCCATATCTTCCGTGATGAGTATTCCAATGGGAATTAACTCAAACAAGGTTCGCATATTTTGGCTAAGAGAAGCGATCGCCATCTCCCGTCCTTCTAGTGCAGCTGCCATTTCATCAATCGCTTGCGCCAATTCACCAAGTTCCCCTGATTTATAAGGAAGCTTAGTACGTGTGTTGAGTTGACCACTACCCAAAGTCTTAGCTGTTTGCACTAAAGATTTTATCTGGCGAATAAAAAAGACATCTCCTCCAACCCAAGCAGCAATGAGCGCCAAAAAAGTAACAGCACCTAAGCTTATTAAATTTCTGCCCAATAAATGATCAGCATCAGCAAGAACTTGAAACTGTGGAATTCCAACCCTGACATATTCATCTGGTTTACCTGGATTATCACCTAATGGGACAAAAGCAAAAATTCGCCGTACGCCATCAAGGCTGTTTACTTCATCGATACCCTCACCCTGAGTATTTTTCATTCTCGTAAAAGCATTCTCTGGTAAAGATTTCCCTACCCAAGCTTGCGTATTAGGATAGCGGACTAAAAGCTTCCCTGTTTGGTCAACTACACTCAGCACTGATCCCTTGGGCATTTTTACTCGCGCAGCCAACTGGTTTAAGTGAGCTAAATCAAGTGCAGCTATAACCAAAGTTTGCACTTGCCCTGTCTTGTCTAAAATTGGGTAAGCGAAATTCAGCGTTGCTTTTTTCGTAGCACGACCTATTTGATACTCGCCAATTGTAAATTTTCGGGTTTTCAAAGCACGTTGGAAATAACTCCGATCTGTTGGATTCCGCCAACCTGAGTAGGGAATCCCAGTACAAATCGTTTTACCTTGAACATCAAGTACAGCAAAATTAGCGTAAACTGAATTTTGTTTAAGAATATCAGCCAAAAATTGATTACACTGCGCTGAATTCCCGTTACGGATAACTGGCATCTGTGCCAATATAATCAGCATTTGACGGGTTCCTTCTACAACCTGCTTTTGGTTATTAGCCGCCAATCTCGCGAGCCTTAGTGCTTGTTCTTGTGCCTCTAGTGTAGCGGTACGTCGTTGCTCGGAAGCGGTATAAAGAATTAACCCTAATGCTGGAACAACAGCTAAGAGGACAAGAAGTACTAAGCGAGTGCGAAGTGTACTGTTTAAGGCTGAGTGCATTTATAATGTTAGTTTAGCTCTCTGGACATAATTTTACAACTAAGATCTAAAATCGGAGATTCTTCGGACTAACACACAAGAAAAATCGCTTCCTGAACAAGGAGTCCCTTTGCCGTATCTTTTCTATCAAAAGTTTGAGTTGTAGAGAACATAATATCTGGGACTATGGTTTTGGAGCGTTAACAAAGCTATTCATGCAGATTCAGACACCAGATTGGGTTAAGCACGCCGTTTTTTACCAAATCTTTCCAGATCGGTTTGCCAAAAGTAAACAACCTCGTAAAAAACTATTGCAAAATGCGCGTTGGGAAGCTTGGGAAGCTATGCCTACGTTGCAAGGTTATAAGGGAGGGGATTTATGGGGTATTGTCGAGCAGTTAGACTATATAGAAAAACTCGGAATTAACGCGATTTACTTCACGCCTATCTTTCAATCAGCCAGTAATCACCGTTACCACACCCACGATTATTATCAAGTTGACCCAATGTTAGGGGGAAACCCAGCTTTTGAGGAGTTACTTAACGCTGCTCATCAACGCAATATAAAAATAGTTCTTGACGGTGTATTTAATCACTCTAGTCGGGGCTTTTTCTTCTTCCATGATGTTTTGGAAAATGGGCCTCATTCCCCTTGGGTGGATTGGTTTAAAATAAATGATTGGCCACTTTCCGCCTATAATGGCGATTTTCCAGCTAACTATGAAGGTTGGGCTGGAAACAGAGCACTGCCAGCGTTTAACCATGATAACCCAGAAGTACGGGAATATATTATGGAAATTGCTGAGTATTGGATTAAATTTGGGATCGATGGTTGGCGGTTGGATGTGCCTTTTGAAGTTAAAGCTCCTGGTTTTTGGCAAGAGTTTCGCGATCGCGTTAAAGCAATTAATCCTGAAGCTTATATTGTCGGGGAGGTTTGGGGAGATTCCCGTCAGTGGTTGGATGGTACGCAATTTGATGGGGTGATGAATTATTTGTTTGCAGGACCAACAATTGCTTTTGCTGCTGGCGATCGCGTGGTACTAGAACAAGTGCAATCCCGCGACTATCAACCCTACCCACCTTTGTTTGCTGCTGATTACGCCGCAAAAATCCAAGAACTCCTGCAACTTTATCCTTGGGAAATTCAGTTAACTCAGTTGAATTTGCTCGCAAGTCATGATACAGCACGTCTGATGACTATTGCAGGAGGCGATCGCGCTAGTGTCGAATTAGCAACTTTACTTCTATTAACTTTTCCTGGTGCGCCTAGTATTTATTATGGTGACGAAGTGGGTTTACCTGGTGCTATAGATCCAGACTCACGTCGTAGCTTCCCTTCAGAATCTGCTTGGGATCGAGAAATTCTTAACACTCACACTCAACTTATTGCCTTACGCCACGCTTACCCATGCTTACGTACGGGTGATTATCAAGTCTTATATGCCCAAGCTAGTCTTTACATTTTTGCACGAATTTTGGGAACAGAGGAATTGATCATCGCGGTAAATGTTGGTACTGCATTAGCAAAAGCAGATGTAGATGCAGCTAGTCTGCGTACACAACCAACTAAATTTTTATATGGCACCGCCGAGATCGCGTGGAATATTGAAGGAGAAACTAAACAATTTACTTTAAATCTTCCGCCACGCAGCGGGTGCATTCTCGGTTAGTTGTGATTTTTTGAGTGCCATACACTTGTAGGGGCAAACGGCGTTTGCCCTTATTAAACTGCCCGCGATCGCCCCTATTATCTACTCGCCCGCAATGATTCCAGGAATCAAAACTTTGTCTATCTCATGAATGACGCCATTGTCTGTTAGAATGTCTGTTTTCAAGATATTAGCATCATTCACCATTAGTTTACCGTTGGGCGACTCAATTGCTAGAACTGATCCTTCAACAGTCTGCGCCTCATCAATTTGCACCAGATCATCAGATCTAACATCTCCAAAAACCACATGGTAAAGCAAAATTCTTTTTAACTTCGGGATGTCATTTTGCAGTAGAGAATCTAACGTTCCTTCTGGAAGTTTCGCAAAAGCTTCATCTGTGGGTGCAAAAACAGTGTATGAACCTGGAGCAGAACTTTTGAGAGTCTCTACAAGATTAGCAGCAGCAACAGCTTTTACCAGTGTTTGGAAATTTCCTGCTTCGACAGCAGTTTCAACAAGATCAGACATGAGGTTAATTCACTTTCAACGCATCACGATAATAAAGTGAGAAAAAACTATACTCTTCTATCAACAGAGAGGTTACAAAAGCTCTTTTGGGTAGATTTACTATCCAAGATAGGCAGATACTACAAAATATACTACTATTTTTATTAGTTGGAAATGCCCAGAGGTATGGTATAAATAATGATGTCTTGCGTTCTTAACAAAACCTAACAAACTAGGTTTCTTAACCAGAAATTGAGGTTTTTAGGGTAAACGATTTGCAATTGATCTGGTTTTTAACACGGGTGCAAGATGTCAGATACGATTTTGACCGCTCTCTGATAAGTAGGTAGAAGAAATAAACCAAAAATGCTTTGTTGCTGTTAAAGGCGCGCTTAGCACAGTTACAAACCAATACTGGTTGTTTACATTTCTTTACACAGTTGTAAAATTTTCCCTCCACCTACTTATGAGAAATCAGAAACTATTGTCTGGAATGCTTTTTTATCATTGTTGAAACAATGATACTTATTTTGCTGAGGAAATCTAAAACTCTCATTATTAGATACTTCCAAAGTATTCGCAAGATTTTTATTTGCGGCAAGTGATTTATGAGAGTTATGCTCCGATTTCGTAACAAATAACAAATCTAAAAAAGATTGAGGAACATATCATGATTAATTGGCAAGTTGGTTTAATGCTACGAGTAGCAGTTCTTGTAAGCTCATTACCTATTGCTTTGAGTACTGTTCTAGCTAAGGATGCAAAAGCTGTAGATTCAACAGATACCAACCGCACGGTTGTAGTTTTGTTTAGTGGGTTTGGTGAAGTAACATTTACAGGCTTAAATACTGTCAATCAGGATTTACAAGCCCAGCTAGGAACTAATCCGGATAAACCATTCAGTAGTCAAGTTTTTCCAGATTATGCCTTAGATGAAGCCTCTAACTATGTTAAATCGTTTAATGACATTAAAAATTTGGTGGTGATTGGAGACGGACTTGGAGGAAGTTCTGCATACGATCTAGCCAAAACGGTACAACCAGCACCTGTCAATTTGCTTGTTGAGGCTAACGCCATTGGTAGACCATCTTTAGACCAAGCTGTTAACATCAATCAGTTTGAACAAATTCTTCAGGGAGGTGGATTCACTGACGTAGAGCAAAAAGCTAATGATATATTCCAAAATCGCCAGTCTATTAATTTTCGAGAGAGTGAAATACAGTTTCTGAGCTTAGCTCAATCCCAGAACTTCCAAAACGTTAGCTTGCTCGGTGCTCTAAACGTGATTAAGCAATTTTTTCCGGTTGTGGATTTGAGTACCCCACCTGTAAATGTAAATCAGGGAATCAACTATTTCTATACTAGTGCGCCGACTGAAGTACAAGGCATAAAAAATATTAAAGGATTCACAAATATTGATGTGAATCAGCTACTTGGAGATCCTAACCTCTCTAATATAACGTCTATCAAAGTAGTTCAAGATGGCATTGGAACTGCTGTCAAAGATGTAGTTGATCAGCGTAAATCTGTTCCAGAAGCACCCTCTATCTTGGGCAATTTGATAGGTGCAATTTCCGCTGGATTGTTAATAATGAAGCATAAACAAAAAAGACTAGCAAGTCGAAAAACAGCGCCAGTTTGTAGAAGTATTAACGTTGCCTCTAGTTAAAAATCAATTCACTAGTACCGCAAAGCGGAATTCAAAATTCAAAATTCTGTTAGGAATACAGCGTAGGCTTTTCAGAGATTTTGAATGGTATGCTTATTTACGCCGCGCTGTACTAGATATGCTATGAAGCAATAAAAGTCTTTAAATAAATCCCTCTCCTGATTATTAAGGTGAGGGATTTAGTGCTAAAGTCTATTTGATCGTCTGAGTACCCAGAGCATCCGAAACTACACGGGATTCCAAAAATTCTTTGATCACATTGGCATAGGTTACAGGATGAGTAAATCGAAACATATGCCCAGTGTTCGGTATTACAACCTCAACTGCTTCGGGAATACCTTTAACTAATTGTCGAGCCGCATCTTCTCCAATTAGCTGATCGTAACTAGGTGTCACAATCAAAGTTGGTACTCGAATTAGAGAGAGTTGATCGGAATAGTCGGCGGAGAAAGCTGCTTTCATCCGACTCAGATAACTATGACGGGGTGTATTATTAATAAATAATTCTCGAAAATCTTCTGTTGACAAGGGAACTTGTCCATCTTTATCAAATGGCGAAGCGAGCGCTTGAGCATGAAAGCGCAAAGTAATTTCTTGATACAATTTTCCTGGAAGCAAAGCTGCTGCCGAAAGCTTTAGTTTCGTGATTGGATCTGTTACCGGATTAGCAGCAAATCCACCTGATAAAACTAGTGCTTTTAAGCCGATTGGTTGGCGAGTCGCAAACGCAAGTGCAATGTTTGCTCCAAAAGAATCACCTACTAGAACATAATGATCCAAGTCGGTAACTTCCTTTGCAAGAAAATCAGCATAATCCTCAATATCATCGAGAGTCTCAGGTAAACGCATCGTCCGCATACGCCAGTTTGCTAAAGGTGTAAGCTGCTCGAGCTGCCACGGGCTACCAGAGAAACAAGGAACCGTTACTATTGTTGGGTAGTTTGCCATAAAAATACCTTAGTGTAGATGAGTAACTGCTCTACAGCGGTTGCACAACCATCGTTATAAGCTAGACAAAGAGTGATTTTTTTATGCAAGTAGCTGAGAAGAAAGGATTTACGAGTCTTGCAATTCTAGGGTTGGAAGCTAACAAAAACTTCTAATGTGAATTATAGCAAGTTTGAACTATAATTGTGAAGTTAGTAACATCCTCGCTCAATCTCAGATTTCTCAAAGCCTACGCAGAAATTGTGAAAAATCTGAGTGATTTTTGTACAAATCCTCATGCAACAGCTTTGTAGGATTTAGCTTCTAAATTTGACTTGAATACATTCAGATCCTTGCTCAAGTAAGCACTCAATTTGAGTCTTGCTTCCTCATAAGCAGCATTGCTCCTGTCAGGTTCTACAGTATTAGAAGATGAAGCTGCTAGTTCAAACCGTCGTTCTACAGTAACTCTGGTTCCTTCCTTAGACTCCTCAAAAGTCCAGATATCAGTCATAGTTTTAAAGCCAGAAGGGGGTTTTGGCTGAAATATCTCAATCCGAGAATTCGGTGAGAAAAAGCAAAATCCACGAATTGTCTCTACACCACGAGGGCGGCTCATAGTCATTAAAAACTCCTGATGATAGCCGTCGTCGTAGAGCATTTCCACATTCAAAACATCATCTAGTAAAGATTGCCAGTTGTCTAGATTAGCAAAAGCTTTAAACACAATATTGATATTGTTCTGGATAATAATTGACTTGGTAATCACAGTGTTGCTCCTAATACTTATGGTTTGATTTCTAAAACTTGTTTCCAGTTTTCCATGACATCTTTGACATGCTTTTCCATCAACCCTGAGAAAACTTCTTGATAACTTTTCTCGCCTTTCTGGAAGATATGCTCTGCTAAGTTATGATTCAGATTCCAAGTATGAAACAAAGCTACTTCACACTTGGTTTCGTTTAAGGGGAAGAATTTCCATCCTCCAGCATGGTGCTTAAGAAAAGGTGGTGGATCTGCCTGAAACAAATCAATTTGTAGATTAAGCCGATCGCACAGCCGTACTGATCTAACCGTCAAATCACCAGCTTCGGTTTCAGAATCCACTGTCATCGTGAACTCCTGATAGCGCCCGTCATTGTACAGTACGTTAACTGCTTTTATATGAGGGAGTAACTTAGGCCAGTTTTCCATATCTACCATTGCTTGATACACCACGTCGGTAGGGCGTTCGATGATGACATTTGCTTGGCAGTAAGACTCAAAACCTTCTTTTTTAATCATGTGAACATTCCTCTAAACTATTTGAATGATTGTGCAGTTATCGCTAAATTAGCTCTGTTGCTAGTAGACAAATTGTTGATTAAATGCTTCTCGCACTTTGCTCTCTACCACCTCCCCCGACAATTTTTGACCATATCCGGGTAATCGAGACTTGTAAGTTATCTACGTAAGTAAAGACGACTGGAATAACTACTAGAGTTAGCAACGTTGATGTCAAAAGCCCTCCTACAACAGCAACAGCCATAGGCGATCGCGCTTCAGCATCAGCACCAATACTCGCAACAAGAGGTAACATTCCTGCAATCATGGCGAGTGTCGTCATTAGAATCGGGCGAAATCTAGTCGCTCCAGCTTCTAAGAGAGCTTCATGCCGAGTTAGACGAGTTTCTTTCATCAATGTGAGTGTATACTCCACTAACAAAATAGAGTTCTTAGTCACAATCCCCATAAGCATGAACATGCCAATCAAAGCAGGAACAACCAAAGCTTTGCCAGTAATTAACAAGCCACCTAATGCTCCACCCAGTGAAAGTGGGAGTGCAACCATAATTGTTAAAGGATGAAACAAGTTGCCAAACAATAAAACCAAAACTGCGTAGATAAAAAGTATCCCAGTGGTTAATGCTTTACCAAATCGAAGAGATACCTGATCTTGTAGATCTACATCACCAGAATGATGGAGATGAATTGAACTGGGCAGGTGCTTAAGAGCAGAAAGACTATAGATTTGATTGAGAGCAGCTCCTAAAGGAACTCCATTTAGATTAGCTTCAACAGATATCTGCCGATTTCGATCATAGCGATCAATTTGGGAGGAACCGCTGCCAACACTAACGTCAGCTACAGCTTCTAAAGGAACAGCTTTACCGTCATTACCTATAACCCTCAGATTCTGGATAGTTTGTAATTTATTCCGAAACCTAGGATCTAATTGGACATGAATTGGAACTTGGCGATCGCTTAAGTTAAATTTCGGTAGTTTAGCATCTATATCTCCAAGGGTAGCAATTTTCGCAGTATTACCTATTTGCTCAACTGATACTCCCTGATCAGCTGCTCGATCAAACCTCGGCTGAATCACAATTTCTGGACGTAGAAGACTAGCAGTACTGCTAACATTTGCTAATATTGGCAGTGCTTGCATCTGGCTTGTGAGGGCTTCAGCTACTTGATTTAATTGTGTTGAATTATCTCCAGTTAAAATAATTGAGACTTCTTTCCCTCCCCGAAACCCAACAGAAAAGCTCATTCTCGCACCAGGAACTTGCGCTAACATAGGGCTGATTTGTTGCTCAAAATCTTGTTGAGATAAGGCTCTGTGTTCTCTTGGTTTCAAGTTAACAAACACTGTGGCTTGATTGACTGCGCCTAAACTACCGATAGCAACAAATACATTTTCTACTTCCGGTCGCTGTTTTAATAAACGAGTTATGATTTGAGTTGTTTTGTCTGTTTCTTCCAACTTAGAACCAGGAGGAAGTTCGACCATAAGAATCGACTGTCCCCGATCTGAAGTAGGAATGAAGCCAGAGGGGATCATAGGTGCCAACAGCAATGATACTAAAAAGATGGTTATTGCAAATAGCAGTGTATAGAATCGATGCTTCAAAGCCCAACTCAATATAGCAGTGTAGCCTTTGACTAAAAAAGAACGATTTTCAGACTTATTGTGATGATTTCTCAAAAAATAAGCTGCCATTAATGGTGTTACTGTTCGGGCAACTAACAGCGAAAAAAGAACTGATACTACCACAGTAAAACCAAACTGCCCAAAGAACTGACCAGGTATCCCCCCCATAAAGCCTACTGGCAGAAAAACCGCAACAATAGTCATTGTTGTAGCCACCACTGCCAAACCAATTTCATCTGCGGCATCTATTGCAGCCCGAAACGGAGATTTACCCTGCTTAATATGGCGAACAATATTTTCGATTTCGACAATAGCATCATCAACCAAAATTCCTACTACCAAAGCCAACGCCAGTAAGCTCAAGTTATTGAGACTAAAATTGAACCACTGCATGACTGCAAAAGTAGGAATAATTGAAAGTGGTATAGCTAAACCCGCAATAACTGTAGATCGCCAGTCCTTAAGGAATATATAAATCACTATTACAGCTAGAGCAGCACCCAAAAGCAAAGCTTCAATTGATGCATCATACGATGCGCGGGCAAATCTAACAGTAGTAAGAATTAGTTTGAACTGAACATGAGAAAATTGCTTTTCTAATTCGGCAACTTTATCTTGTACCTCTTTTTCAAGAGTAACTTCGCTACTACCAGTAGCGCGCACAATAGAGAAAGCTACTACAGGTTCTCTATCTAAGCGAGCTAATTGCCGAGGTTCTTTTGTCCCATCTTCGATACTTCCTAATTCTGCTAAGCGGGCTTTGCGACCATTTGGTAAAGAAATTTCAGTACGACGTAATTGCTCTACACTCAAGGCACTGCCTAAAGTTCGGATGCTTTGCTCTTGCGTTCCTAAGTTTCCTCGCCCTCCTGGTAGGTTGAGGTTAAGAGCATGAAGTTGACGATTCACTTCATCAACAGTAATTCCTAAAGCTGTTAAGCGACTGGGTTCAAGGTTAACTTGTACCTCTCGATCCACACCCCCTAAGCGTTGAACTTGAGAAATACCTTTTATCGACAACAGTGTTCGACTGACTTCATTGTCTACAACCCAGCTTAATTGTTCTAAGGTCAGTGAAGGAGATGCAACAGAATATATTAAAATTGGCCCACCAACAAAATCAACACGAGAAATAATCGGTTCGTCAATATCTTGGGGTAGTTGCTGACGAATCTTGGCGATCGCATCTCGTACATCGTTGACTGCTCGATCAGTATTGGTATCTAAAACAAATTCTACTGTTGTCTTAGAGATCCCGTCGTTGATAGTAGAACGAATATGATCCACATTGCCAATTCCAGCGATCGCATCCTCTACTTTCTTAGTAACTTCAGTCTCAAGTTCCGCCGGAGCTGCACCTGCTCGTGTTATCGTCACTGCTACCGTGGGTACATCAACATTAGGATTTTCATTAATACTGAGAGAGCCAAACGACACTATTCCCGCTACTGTAAGTACAAAAAATAATACCAAGGTAAAGATAGGGTTGCGGATAGACCAAGCAGAAATATTCAAGGTCATTTTTCTGTTCCTCCAACTTGGCTCCAACTAACTACCCGGACTCGATCGCCATCTTTGAGAAAACCCACACCTGTGGCTACTATCGGCTCATTCATTTTCAAACCAGAGCGGACTTCAACCAAACCTTGGTTTCTTGTACCAGTTTCTATCGATCGAGCAGCCACTCGTTCACCCTGAAGTACGAACACGAACGGCTTGTTGTTTTTAAATAAAACGGCTGCCTCTGGCACTACTAAAGTTTGGCTAGAACCCAAAAGCAGCTCGCCTTGCATGAACATTCCAGGTTTCAACTCAGGTTTTGGTGGTAAAGCAATGTATACCGAAGCAAGACGAGTTTGAGGGTTAACTATTGAACTGATTTTTCTAACCTTACCTAAGTATTTTTTTGTAGTGTCAGTTTCTGAAGTAACTAATACCTGTTGATTAAGCTTAATGTTGGGTAAATTTAGCTCTGAAACTTCTGCATTTAATTCCACATGACCAGATCGAACCAGATTAAATAATGCCGAGCTTCCTGTCGGTGGAATTATACTCCCAAGTTTAGCTTGACGTTTACTAATATATCCATCAACAGGAGCAACAATCTGAGTTTGGGCTAGACTAGCTTGAGCACTTTCAAGTTCTGCTTGAGCTTTTATCAAGTCATTTTGGGCTACCGCTATGCTGTGGCGAGCAGATTCAGCCTTGGCTTGAGAAGTCATTGCATTGGTTTGGCGAGTCTGAGCCTCTTGCCGACTAATAGCTCCTTGACTTAGTAATTCATTATACCGACGTACATTTGCGTCTGCATCTTGCTGCTGGGCAAGAGCTTCCTGAAGAACTGCTTTTTGCTGATATATGATTGAGTGCGATCGCTTTACATTAGCTTGTGCTTGGTGAAGTTGAGCTAAGATGACGCGATTGTCAAGTTCGGCTAAGACTTGCCCTTTGTGTACCCAGTCTCCCTCATCGACATAAATGTGTTCAATCCGTAAAGTTGATAAACCCGATAACTCTGCACCGAGAGGTAAATCGTCCTCAGCCGCTAGAGAGCCTGTCACCACAAGCTTTTTAGTAAAAGTTTTCACCCGTACTGGTTGCACCGTTACTGTAAGGACTGGATTTGTTTGGTGCGGAGTTGTAATTGTTGTTGTCTTATGTTTACTGTTCGCTATCGTATATAGAAGCAAAGATCCAAGGGATATCACTCCCATGCTTACCAATATTGGCACCCAACTTCTCTTTTTCTTTGCTGGAAGTTGCACTGAAGTAGAATTTTCTTCTAAGTTTGGTGCTTCCTCTAAATATATTTTCTTCGCAATGGTTGGTTTCACCGCAGAAAAATTCCTTCATTGTACAGATTACATTTGTAAAAAGTTGGTTTGTAGAGACGCAAGCAATTGCGTCTCTATTTATTTGAACCCGATTACTTTAGATGGCTTGTGCTTTCTCTAGACAGCAACTTAATTGTTCTGCTAAGTTTTGAACATAGGGCTTCGCCATCATCGTGTAATGATTACCGGACATGTTATAAATTTCCACAGGTTCACCAGTCAACTCATCCCAACCCAACTTAGGATCGTGTAAATCTGATAGCTCATCCAATATATCTTCAGCTAAAAAGAGGGTGACTTGGCTAGGATAAAATTGTGGAACATAATTGAGAACAGCTTGAACATTGGCTGTGAAAACTTTAATCAAAGGACGAATTTGTGCTAAACCAACATCGGAAGGTAGAATTCCGTTTATCTTAGCCTCTTCTACGATGTAGTTCATCTGCTCATCACGAGAGAGATGCTTCAGAGTATCGTAAGATACTGAAAGATTTTTTCCGACACTACCCCCTAAAGTTAGAGCAAAGTATTTCAGGGTTAAAATCTCATCAAAGTTACCCTGGTAACTCTTGTTAATATAGTTGGGTAATGCACTGTCTATTACAGTCAGCAAAGCTACTTGATGCCCTTTTCTTTGTAGCTGAATAGCCATTTCAAAAGCAACAATTCCCCCCATTGACCAACCACCTAACAAATATGGTCCTTCAGGTTGAACTGCGCACATTGCTTCTATGTAGCTAGCTGCCATTTCTTCGAGTTGGGTGCAAGGTTCGTGCTGTCCATCTAAACCTTTAGCTTGTAGTCCATAAAATGGTTGCTCTGGATCGAGATAGCGTGCCAAATGGATATAGTTGAGAACATTACCGCCGATGGGATGTACACAGAAGAAAGGCTGTTTTGAACCATTAGGCTGGATTGGTACTAAGGGAGACCATTTGAGAGAAGTAGGTTGCTGGCGTAAAACACTAGCTAATTGTGTGATAGTTCCTTTTGAAGCAGTTTGTACTCTAGAATTCGCTATAGATTTACTAGATTTCCATTTTTCAAGAAGCAGTTTTTTTGCTGAAGAAAGATTAGATTGCCGATCAGATAAATTTTGTAATGTCATAATTTTGTACCTTCCCAAAAGCTCCAATTTTGTAATTCAAAAATCACGATACTTACCAGTCTCTACAGATTTTTTGTGTCTATAATCTTGCTACCAGTTCTTGAGCTTCATCTTCTGATAATTGTTCTAGTTTCTGTAGAAACATTTCTTCAACCACTGTAGCCAACTGTGCAATAGTAGGCATTTCAATCAAATGAGATATCGATAAATCTACCGTAAATATTTCCTGTAAACGAACGATCATTTGAGTCGCAAGTAAGGAGTGACCACCTAATTCAAAAAAGTTGTCATGAATACCAATAGATTTAATTCCTATTAAATCTTGCCAGATAGAAACAAGACTTTCTTCAATCTCATTAGTTGGAGCAGCATAGTTATTTAATTGATTCAACTCCTGCTCACATGAAAAAGATAAGTCGTCACTGAGTTCAGTAACTAGTACTTTTTCGTCAAGTTTTGTACTAACATGGCTCACTTGAGGTAATTGTTGTGGTTCAATCCAGTAACGCTGACGTTCAAAGGGATAAGTTGGTAAGGGTATACGTTGTTGTGGGTTGTGAGTATAGAACTTATCCCAATCTATTTGAACTCCTGCAAGCCATAGTTGTCCTAATGTGTTTAACAAGAATGCAAAATCTGACTGTTTACTTTGTGCGTGTGGTAAAGAAGAGAGTACAATGTGTTCAGATGTTTTAGATGGATGTTGTTTTGTTAGTTTGCTTAATGTCCATCCTGGCCCAACTTCTAGAAGAATTTGATTTGATTGTTTCAAAAGCTCATGTAACCCATTTGCAAATTGTACTGTTCCACGCAAATGCTTAGACCAATAGTAAGGATCCGTAGCTTGTGATGCTGTAATCCAAGTACCAGTGACATTAGATATGTAAGGAATTTCAGGTGCGTTTAAAGTTACATTCTTAAACTGCTTGGCGAAAGCACCTAAAATAGGTTCCATCATTTTGGAATGAAAAGCATGTGAGGTATGCAAAGCACGAGACGCCACATTCTCTTCAGAAAGTTTGGCTTGCAAGTTCCGAATTGCTTCTGTGGAACCAGAAACAACACACAAAGACACTCCATTAACTGCTGCTAAACAAAGTTCCTCATTCAGAAAAGGTTGCAACTTGTTTTCAGAAAGTGGTACAGCAAGCATACTGCCGCCAGGTAAGCTTTGCATCAGCTTCCCGCGTGCAGCCATCAACATTAATGCATCTTCGAGTGAAAACACTCCAGCCAAACATGCTGCTACATATTCACCAACACTGTGACCAATCATAGCTTGGGGATGTACACCCCATTCCATCCACTGTTTAGCCAAGGCATACTCAATTACAAATAAGATTGGTTGTGTAAGCCGTGTTTGGGTAAGCTGTTCTGTGGCTTGTTCAATTTGTTCTTCTCTAGGATAAAGAATATCCCGGATATCAAGTCCTAAGTGAGGTTGCAGTAGTTCTGCACATGTATCAATCTGGCTTTTGAATACAGGCTCAAGCTGATAAAGCTCTGATGCCATTTTTACATACTGTGATCCTTGACCAGAGAACATGAATGTAATAGCTCGATCCTTTGGTTCTTCAACACTAGTGAACACTCTCTCAGAATCCATCGATTCCAAAGCATTTATAGCGTCGTTAATATCTTGACAAACGAGCATTTGGCGATATTTAAAAGCTTTACGCCCAACTTGCAGAGTATAAGCAACATCAGCCAGGTTCACATTTGAATGTTCTTTCAAATGCTCAACCATATTTTTTGTCGCAGTTTTTAGCGCAGTGCTTGTTTTGGTAGATAACAGTAATAAATGCCAAGGTTTAAAAACTTTTGAAAAATGGTACTTTGGTGCTTCTTCAACAATGACATGAGCATTAGTTCCACCAATACCTAAAGAATTAACTCCAGCTCTGCGAGGTGTTCCACTTGTTTTCCATTCTGAAAGCTGAGTATTGACATAAAAAGGACTGTTGGCAAAGTCAATCTTGGGATTGGGTTGCTCAAAGTGTAAGCTAGGCGGTAGTAATTTGTGATGGAGAGATAGAACAGTTTTAATAAAACCTGCAACTCCTGCTGCTGCGTCTAAATGTCCGATATTGGTTTTGAGAGATCCAATACCACACGAGCTTTTTGCATGACTCTCATTCATAGAGCGAAAAGCTTGGGTAAGAGCTGCTACTTCAATCGGATCGCCCAGAGGTGTACCAGTTCCGTGAGCTTCTACATAGTTAATGGTATCTGCTTCTACGCCAGCATTGGCTAGTGCTTCAATAATTACTTGAGATTGACCTTCTATGCTAGGTGCTGTATAGCCAATTTTTGCACAACCATCATTATTTATAGCTGAACCTTTGATCACGGCATAAATGTAATCACCATCAGCGATCGCATCTGCTAAACGCTTCAAAACAACGACACCAGCGCCACTACCAAATATGGTACCTTTAGCTCTAGCGTCGAATGCTCGGCAATGACCATCAGGTGAAGTTACCCCACCATCATGATAAAAATAACCTGCTTTTTGAGGGGCTCGTACAGATACACCTCCTGCGAGAGCTATATCACATTCACCAGTAAGCAAACTTTGCCGAGCTAAATGAATCGCTACTAAAGAGGTGGAGCAAGCTGTTTGCACAACCACACTCGGCCCAGTAAGATTTAATTTATAAGAAACATGGGTGGTTAAGTAATCTTTATCATTACCAATCAAAATTTGGAAATCGCCAACTGATCTCATTAACTCCCGATTGGGAAAAAGGTTGTAAAGCAAGTAAGTATTAATGCTTTGCCCACCAAAAACACCAATTAAGCCTTTGTAATTTTCAGGATTGTAGCCTGCATTTTCTAAAGCTTCCCAAGCACACTCCATAAAAATTCGGTGTTGGGGATCCATAATTTGGGCTTCTCGCGGATTGAATCCGAAGAATGAAGCATCGAACATTTCTGCATCTTCTAAAAAAGAGGCGGCTTTAACATAATTGGGGCTGGTTAAGGTATCACAGTCAATACCTAAACTAGATAATTCTTCACTACTAAAGAAAGAAATTGCTTCTACTCCGTCGCGGACATTTTGCCAAAATTCATTCACATTCTTTGCTTTGGGAAATCGCCCAGACATTCCAATAACAGCAATGTCAAGATCATCAGGTTGATTGTTGAATTCTAGTGGTTCCATTTTTTAGACTCCTGAATTTCTATTTTCAGATATTGCCTTCTTCTGCGTAAGAGGTAGAAAACCGAGTTTCTCAAAAATTATTAAGATTTTTATACTCAGTAGTTATTAAGAAACTCGGTTTTTGATACAGATCAAGATGCTAGTATCAAAGTCTTATTTTTTCGTTTGCATTAATCGTCTACGTCTCTCACCACGGCTTCGACTTTGGGCAAAAGCACTATTCTCATTTTGGCTTTGCTTTTCACTTGGGTTTAGGTATTTAGCAAGCGCTCTAATTGTTGTGTATTGGAACATATCAACCAGAGGTATTTCTTTACCAAAAACTTCTTTTAGTCTGCTATTAACTTGTACAACTTGTAGTGAGCGTCCTCCTATATTGAAGAAATTATCATCGATGCCAATGTTTTCTATATGGAGGATTTTTTTCCAGATAGCAGCAATTTCTTGCTCTACTTTTGTTTGTGGTAGTACATGCTCATTAGCTGTAATGTTTTGTCTCTTTCTTTGCTGCCGGTCTTGAATCGCTTTAACAACCTGTTCAATATCACAAAGTTGAGTAGCAATCCGAGTGAAGATAGCAGAATAGTTATGTGGTTTAGCAGAGGAAGATGAGGTTTGAAGTGATGAGCTAGAAATGTTTTTAGATGTATCACACAAAGCCTGGTCGTCATTATTTTTTTCGCGATAGCTTATTGAAGTAGCTACTTCAACTGGAAATCTAAAGCATAAACCTTCATTACTCTGTTCTTTATATTGACCGCCAACACTGTCTAGAAAAGTGAGAACTGGTTGATTTTTTGCTGTAGGAACATAGTGAATTTTAACAGAATCCACCTCACGTTTTTTAGCAATTTCACCGATCTTTGCTAACATTTGATGCTCCACACCCCGCCCTAGAACTCGACAACTTAATAGAAATGAATCTACTTCAATAGCATCGGGTTGAACTTTGAAAATAACTACACCAACTAAACCGTAATCTCCAAAACGATCCTTAACGCTAATGGTGAGACATTCAACGTTTTGTAAGGAACATAACTGTTGTATTTCTGTCTCGGAACGTCTAATGGTTGTGGTGTTAAACTGATTTGTTCGTTGGGTCAATTGTGATACTCTTCCCAGCTGATGCTCAGTCATAGAAGAGATTTGGATCTGTAAATCTAGACTAGCAATAAAATCAGCAAAAGTTAGAGATTCTGTTCGTAAGCGTTCGCGCTGTAGGTTTTCTTGGTACAAAGCAGTTCGCCGCTTATCTTCTTCTGTAATTTTCAGGGTATCGAAAGCCCAAACGTGTTCAATAAATTGAGGAATGTTGTCTGGTGCAGGAAGTTGCAAGGTTAAAACTTCTGGACAGTTACTTTGAACTTCTGCACATTCAACAGGATTGTCATCGATAAAGATGAAGTGTTCTAGACTTAGTTGTAACTCCTTAGCTAGAGATTTGATATTTTCCGATTTAGGTTGCCAGTTAGCTCGATAAGAAACGATATGGTCAAGCTTGAGAATCATATCTGCTCGTTGCTCAAATACAGCTAACAAATCTGCTTCATTGTTCTTACTGCATATGCAAATGAGCGTTCCAGCTTTGTACTGTTCGACTAGAAACGATTGCATTGCTTGGTAAGAAGGAGTAATTTGAATTCCATTGACTCCGTCTTCTCCACAAATACCTTTCCAGAGAGTTTCATCAGCATCAACCACAATCACTTTGTATGGAGTGCTTTTGATTCTACGGATTTTACGAGCAATTATTGTTCCTAAAGCTGTAAAGAATGGGTTTGTGAAAGGAACATGACCAAGTTTATCGGCTTGGGAGTCGTAATAGTTTGCAATAGGATAAGTTTCTTGAATTGCTTCAGTTGTTACAACATGTACTCCAGGTATTGCTTCGAGTTTGCAGCTTAGTTCTTTCTCAATTTGGTTAAAGAGAGAAATATGCTGTGAGTCTGGCGAAACAGGACATAAGCAAACTAAATAAGGCACTGTAGAACGTTCTACTGCAGATTTTAGTGAGAGTAATAAGTCTTGGATATTTCGAGTGATTTTCTCCTGGACGTTAACTAATTGAGAATCTGTTTCAGTAATTGTTTGATCTTCGTACCGCAGCCAGTCTTCTAACCGTATTAAGATAACGTTTATACCATTCTGATTTTTGGAAAGTAGACTTGTTGGATCAAGAAGTTGCTGAAAGACTTGATTATAGGGCGCAAACTCAATTCGATGGGGAATTTTTAGCTCTTGCATCCAAAATTTTAGAGACTCTTGAATCGGTTCTGCGGTAAAAGTGGATGCGATCGCCACCCGTAATTTCTTCTGAACAGGAACTTTCGCGACTAGTTCTGACAAAGGTTTGTTCGTTTGGTTGATCACGCTTTCCAGTAAAAGCTGGAAATGTTCGATCACCCGCCTGATTGTTTCGGGTGTAAAGATGTCAGTGTCATATTCTAAAGCTCCCCGCAAACCTTCACTTTCTTCAAACATTGTTAAAAACCAGTCGAAATCCGTCATCCCTCGATCTACTTTGACTGGTTCAAGAGCAAGGTTTGAAAACTGTGTAGTGTTCATAGCCATGCTCGTGAAGCTAAACATGACCTGTACCAAGGGTATGTCGCTATAGTTTCTTTCTGATTCGGCAATTTCTACGACTTTGGCAAAAGGTACATTCTGATGGACATAAGCCTCTAAAGCTACTTCACGAACACGCGCTAATAACTCTTTAAAAGTAGGATTGCCAGAAAGGTCAGTGCGTAACACAACTGGGTAAGAAAACATACCAATCAGGTTTTCTGATTCAGTATGAGTACGTCCCGATACAGGAGAACCAAGTAGAATATCTTCTTGTTCTGTGTAGCAGTAAAGTAAAATCTTAAACACTGCCATCAGAGTCATGAACAGAGTCGCTCCCTCTTGACGGCTAAATTCTTGCAGTGACTGAGACAAGCTCGCAGGTAAGCTGAAGAATTGGGTTGCACCTCGGAAGCTACGATTAGTAGGTCTTGGCTGGTCAAGTGGTAGTTCTAGTGCTGGTGGAATCAGAGCAAGTTTTTTCTTCCAATATGCAAGCTGGCTTTCTATGACTGCACTTTGTGAAGATTCTTTCTGCCAATTTACAAAGTCCCTATATTGAAAATTAAGTTTGGCAAGGGAGGGGAAACGGTTGTTAGAGTATGCATCATATAATTCTCCAATTTCCTGAATGAACACTCTCATTGACCAGTAATCGGAAATAATATGATGAATCGTTAAAACAAACACATGTTCTGTCTGACTTAAACGGAGTAAAGTAGTCCGTAAAAGTGGAGCTTGGGTTAAATCGAAAGGCTGCTGAACTTCGTTTGCTGCCAATTTTTCGACTTCTATTACTTGCTGGGTTTTATCTACTTCACTTAAATCAACGATAGACAGAGGAAGATGTAGTTTTGGCGCAATAACTTGAATTGCCTGCGCTGTTGCTACTGGGAAAGTTGCTCGTAAAATTTCATGACGATTTACAACTTCTTGAACACTTTGTTCTAGAACTTTTATGTTGATTTGTCCAGACAACCGAACAGCCATTTGAAAGTTGTAAACAGGATTACCTGGTGATAAATGGTTGAGCAACCACATTCTTTCCTGTGGGAAGGATAAGGGGAAAGAAATTTGTGCATCCGTTGACTCTGTGGAAGGGCGATCGCTTGTTTCATCTTGTCTTATGCTAAGCTTTACAGTGGAGTCAAACCCTGTTATTTCACCAAGTAAAAATGTTACCAATTGAGCAATGCTAGGGCCTTGGAGAAATTTTGTTTCAGGTACAACAACTTTTAAGTCAGACTCAATACGCTTCTTCATCTGGATAGACATTAATGAGTCGATCCCGAAGTTAGTGATCGGCAGATCAACATCCAACTTAGGTAGAGAATAACCCAAGACCGATGCTAATTGTTCACAAAGATAAGACTGTAAAACTGACTGTTGCTCCTCTTGTTTTAATGCTAAGAGTGCATCGCGAGTTAGTCTTTGTTCTTGAGAGTTATTTGACTTTGCTAAGGTAGCTGCTTCCAAAACCTTGCCAACGTGAGGTTGAGAGGTTGGAATTTCTGAGGGATAAGTTCTTTCCAGCCAGTACCGTTGGCGCTCAAATGGATAGGTTGGCAGTGATACCCGTTGGTAAGTAAAACCACGATGAAAATTAGTCCAGTTTATATCAACGCCCTGTACATATAGGATACTCAAACTATTGAGGATTACCTGCCAGCTATCCTGACCAGATTTGAGGGTTGTTAACCAAATACCTGTTTCTTGGGGTTGAGCCTGAACAGCTGAATTATCACCTAGTTCAATAAACAAGTTACTACCTTGTTTAACCAGAGTTTCTGTAACTGCTGTAAGCTGTATTGTTTCTTTCACCAAGCCAGATTCGGTGAATACAACTGCCATTTCTCCTGACTGGCTGAGCTGACTAGACTCTACAAGCATCCGAAGACTATTTTCTAGATCAGTTGTTTGTGCTATGCAAGCAGCTACATATTCGCCTACACCAAAACCCATCACTGCTGCCGGTGAAATTCCCCAAGACTGCCATAGTTTAGCTAATGCATATTGCACAGCAAAAGATCCAGGCTTAAAGTATTCTTTTTGCTCCAAAGGAGAGAAAACACCTGATTCTGGATAAAGCACTGATAACAGCGGTTTTTCCAAATACTTCCGAAGGAGAAAATCACACTGTTCCAATGTCTCGCGAAAAGTAGGCTGAGTCTGATAAAGTTGGTAGCTTAACTGAAGATAGCTAGAGTCACAATTGCTGAACAAAAAGGCTATTTTCAAAGAATTGTTGCTGCGTGCTTTACCACTTACTGCTCCTACAGCTGGTTGACTAGCTGCAAAAGTAGATAATTGCTCGTGTAACTGAGCAGTTGATTCAGCTATGACTGTTAGTCGGTGAACAAAATGAGATCTTCCTGTATTAGATGTAAAGCAAATATCTCCTAAAGAAACTTCTGAATGAGAGGCCAAAAAATCAGCATAACGACCCGCAAGAGAGCGTAAAGCAGACTCACTTTTTGCTGACAGGGTTAATAAATGTGAGGGATACTCCAGTTTATTTGTCTCCAAGGTCAGCTCAGGTGCATTTTCTAACACCACGTGAGCATTTGTACCACCAAAACCAAAGGAACTTACACCTGCAAAACGGCGACGTGATTTTGTGATCCAGGGTTGTAAGTAGGTTGGAATTGAAAGTGGAGAGTCCTGTAAGGAGATAAGCGGGTTTAAATGTTTTAGATGTAAGTGAGGAAAAATTTCTCCAAATTGTAAGGAGAGTACCACTTTGATTAAACCAGCAATACCCGCCGCTGCCTCTAAGTGACCGATATTAGTCTTAACGGAGCCAATCAAACAAGGTTGATTCAGCAAACGATCTTCAAGCAATACTCTTTTTAACGATTCGATCTCAATTGGATCTCCAATGGGAGTACCTGTACCGTGTGCTTCTACATAGTTAAGTTGATCTGCTGTGATCCCAGCTTTTTGCAAAGCTTTTCGGATAACTACTTGTTGTGACGGGCCGTTAGGAGCAGTGAGTCCATTACTACGACCGTCTTGATTAACTGCGGAGCCTCTAATCACAGATAAAATATTGTCTTTATCCCTCACAGCATCAGATAAGCGTTTGAGAACAACTATCCCACAGCCCTCACCCCGGACGTAACCATCAGCACTATTGTCAAAAGTTTTACAGCGTCCGTCAGATGCCATCATGTGTGCTTGAGAAAAAGTGATGGTCAACTCTGGAGTTAAAATTAAGTTGACTCCACCAACTAAAGCTAAGTTAGACTCTCCTGTCTGTAAACTTTGGCAGGCTAAATGTATTGCAACTAGTGATGAAGAGCAAGCAGTATCTACAGAAATACTCGGCCCTCGCAGATCTAGTAAATATGATAGGCGGTTAGCTGCTATGCTAAAGGCATTACCAGTACCAGCATACGCATCTATTCGGCTAGGGTTTTCAAACTGAATTCGAGAATAATCATTATTACTGATCCCAATAAAGACTCCTGTTTCACTCCCAGCTAGTTGATTTGGTACAATTCCCGCATTTTCCAGTGCTTCCCATGCTACTTCTAGCAGAATTCTTTGCTGAGGATCCATTCGCTCAGCTTCTCGTGGAGAAATTCCGAAGAAGTTAGCGTCGAATTGATCCACTTGATCTAAAAATCCACCCCAACGGGTGCTCATTTTCCCTGGAGTCTCTAACTCTGGGTTATAAAAACTGTTGATATCCCAACGATTATTAGGTACTTCGTTGATGACATCCACTCCACTACGCAATAACTGCCTAAAAGTTTCTGGATCATTAGCGCCAGGAAACCTGCAACCCAAACCGATGATAGCGATCGCTTCACCGAAAGTGTTCGGGGCAGTTATTGTGTTTTGTTGAGGAACATCTACCTTAACGCTAACAGGCTCCTCTGGAGGGTTAACTTCTCCAGATAAATGTAGAACAAGTGCTGCAATACTGGGGTAATCGTACAACATGGTTGGCGAGAGTTTCTGACCAAGCCAGTTCTCTAGCTCACCAGCAAACCTCACTGTTGCGACTGAATCTAAACCATAGCTGACGAAAGGTACTTGAATATCTATCTCAGAGGGTTTAACCTGAAGACGTTCAGCAATTTTAGAAACAATCCAAGCTTGAATTTCTGCGGATTTTCCTTTATTTGGCAAGCTTTCTGGTTTGGAAGCTAATTGTTGCTGTGATTGAACTTTACTTTGAGAATCCTTGCGCCAAATTCCGACTATATCTAAGCTATCTGCAAGAAAATTTGCTTTACAAGCACGCCGTTGAATCTTACCACTGGAAGTTTTAGGAATTTTTCCTGTCTTCAGCAGCAGTATGGTATGAACTTCTAACTCATGGTGTTCTATGACTGCTTGACGAATTGCTTTAACCACCTCATCTACGTTTAGCTTCCGGAGATATTGACGGTCTATTTCTTGAGTGATCGCCAGTTGCTCTTCTCCATCTACTTCAATTGAGAATGCTGCTCCACAAGTTGGTCTGAGTGCAGGATGACACCGTTCTACTGTTAATTCAATATCTTGAGGATAATGATTGCGACCTCGAATGATAATCAGATCTTTCAACCGACCTGTGACAAACAATTCACCATCCTGCAAAAATCCTAAGTCCCCTGTGCGCAGAAATGGGCCGATATCGGTGTCTGGTAGTCGTGCCTGAAAAGTTTCAGCGGTCTGCTCTGGTCTGTTCCAATAACCCTGAGCTACACTCGAACCCGATACACAAATCTCTCCTACTTGATCAGGAGCACATCTGGTCAATGATTCCGGGTCAACAATAACAATGTTTGTATCTAGCCATGCTCTTCCACACCCTACTAAATGGCTAACATTTTTTGCCTCACTAGATGCTTTTACAATCCTATTTTGTTGGAGTGCATCTGATTCCACGGTGCAATAAATTGGTTCATCCTTGACTATACCACCGGAAACCATTAGGGTAGCTTCAGCCATGCCATAGCAAGGATAGAAAAAGTTAGGACGAAAACCACACGACTCAAATACAGCAGCAAACTTTTCCAAAGTTTCTCTGCGAACCGGCTCAGCACCACTGTAAGCAGTACACCAGCTGCTTAAGTCTAGAGTTTCTCGTTGTTCAGGGGTGATATTATTTATACAAAGTTCGTAGCCAAAGTTAGGCCCACCGCAATGGGTTGCTTTATAGCGCGAAATTGCTCGTAACCATTGAATTGGTCGTTGAACAAAGGATGTCGGTGGCATTAAGACACCAAGAAAACCCGTATACAAGGGCTGAAGAATTCCGTCGATCAGTCCCATATCGTGGAAGCTGGGTAACCACGATACAGATACGCTGTTTGGTGACAATTCAAAAGCTTGCTTAATATATTCTGAATTGTGCAGCAGGTTTTGATGACTCACCATCACCCCCTTTGGTGTTCCGGTTGAACCTGAGGTGTACTGCAGAAAAGCTAGTGTATCACTGTTTAATACAGGTTCCTGCCATGAAAGCATTTCTTCACTAGCAACATCGTCTGTAGCAAGCCAGGCTACCTCTGCTAATTCTCTGTCTTCGGCGAAACGACTCTCTATACTAGGCAACAGTTCTTTTGTAGTCAGTGCAACTTTTGTCTGAGCATCTTCGACAATAGCTTGCAGCCTTGACATTTTCTGATTACGTCTAGGTGGATAAGCCGGAACTGCGACCATTCCTGCATACAAACAACCAAAGAAAGCAGCAATAAATTCCAGTCCCGATGGATACAACAGTAAAGCCCGTTCGCCAGGAGCAGCTAGTGATTGAAGACGAGCTGCGATCGCTTGAGCTTGTTGATCTAACTCCCGATAAGTGAAACTACCTGTTTCAGTTTCCCCATCTTCCAAAAAAATGTAAGCTGTCTTATCAGGCTGATTTTGCGCTCTTTTGCGTAGAAGCTCCACCAAATTTAAGGGTTGTTCAGAAAGGTTCAATTCAGTAGTCATATTCTTCAAAATATTGGATTGTTGAAATATCAAACCCCGAAAAATTGATAACTAGAAATTCATTGAACTTAAAAGTTAACCAAAGCCTCCTTTTTTTAGCTCTCGGTAACTAGCATTTATTTTTTACTTCATCAACGCCAGTTCCTGAGAGTGTGGTACAGAAACAGAACTCCACTCTAAAATGGCAGCCCCCCAAGAAAGCCCTGCACCAAAGCCAGCCAAAGCTATAACATCATGTGGCTTAATTTGTCCTTTGCGAACAGCTTCATCTAAGGCAAGAGGAATTGAAGCAGCCGAGGTGTTTCCGTAATTTGCTAAATTGCTAATGATTTTTTCACTAGGAAGTCCTAGACGCTCAGCTACAGAATCTAAAATTCGCTGATTAGCTTGGTGCATCAGAAGCCAATCAACTTGGTCAATAGTAAGATCAGCATGAAAGAGTGCCTTCTCAATAACTTCTGGAACTTTCTGAACAGCAAAGCGGTAAACTTCTTGTCCGTTCATTGTAATGGGTTGATAAGTTCCTTGACCAATGGAGATACTATCAACAAGTTGCTTCTCTTGATCTTTGAAACCTAATTTCAAATACTGATTCTGCATACCATCGGTATGAAGTTGAAAACCCAACAGGCTCTCAGATTCACTTGCTTGTACAACCACTGCACCCGCGCCGTCACCAAAGAGTATACAAGTACGTCGATCAGACCAATCAACCCACCGCGAAAGAACTTCTGCGCCAATCAGAAGAATATTTTGATATGCACCAGCACGGATAAACTGGGCACTAGTTATTAAACCAAAAATGAAACCAGAGCATGCTGCTGTTAAATCAAAAGCTACAGCTTGGGTAGCTCCTAGTTCAGCTTGGATTGCACTAGCACTACCAAACAAATCGTCAGGCGTAGATGTCGCTAGGATAATTAAATCTAAGTCTCGTGGTGCAATACCGGCCATTGCTATAGCTTTTTGAGCAGCTTCAGTAGCCATAGCAGTCAGGGAATGCTGCGGTGGAAGAAGACACCGGCGGCGAATTCCTGTCCGAGTTTTTATCCATTCATCAGAAGTAACCATAATTTGGTTAAGTTGATGATTGTCTAAGTAAGTATCCGGAACGGCGGAGCCAGTTCCTGTCAAAACAACACCTTTTTTTGATGAATATCTCATAGCTTTAATGACTCATTATTTCTGTGATTCAAGTTTGTCAAACAGCCCTATTATTCCTCGAATTTTTTAAAAGCTAGGCTAACATTATGACCCCCGAAACCAAAGGAATTAGAGAGTGCAACATCTACCCGTTGAGAGCGGTAGTGTAAAGGAACATAGTCTAGATCACAGGCTGGATCAGGTGTTTCTAGATTAATTGTTGGTGGAATTTTGTCTTGTGCTATAGCCATTACTGTTGCAACAGCCTCTATACCTCCAGAAGCTCCTAAAAGATGACCAGTCATCGATTTTGTAGAACTAATAGCTACTTTAAAAGCATGATCCCCAAGAGCTTTTTTGATGGCAAGTGTTTCCACAACATCATTAGTAGGCGTACTAGTGCCATGAGCATTAATGTAATCTACTTCGTTCGGGTACAATCCAGCATTTTTGAGCGATAATTCCATTGCTCTAGTAGCGCCTTCGCCATTAGAAGGAGGTGAAGTAATATGATGGGCATCACAAGTTAAACCATAACCGACAATTTCTGCATAGATTCGAGCACCGCGCCTTTGCGCATGGCTTAATTCTTCTAATAAAAGAATACCACTGCCTTCTCCCATCACAAAACCGTCTCGATCTTTGCTAAAAGGACGAGAAGCTTTAGTAGGTTCTTCGTTATAAGTTGATAAAGCTTTGGCCGAAGAAAATCCTGCCATACACACAGGAGTAATAGCAGCTTCGGTTCCACCGCAAATCATTACTTGAGCATCCCCCCTCTGAATAGTACGGAAAGCATCTCCTATAGCATTAGCTCCCGAAGCGCAAGCTGTAACAGGACAAGAGTTAGGACCTTTTGCTCCTAAATGAATTGCAGTTACTCCAGCAGCCATATCTGCGATCATCATGGGAATTAGAAAAGGACTACAACGGTTAGGCCCACGATTTAAAACAACTTCCGTTTGATTTTCTATCATTTTTAAGCCGCCAATTCCGCTGCCAATCAGCACTCCCACTTGCTGAGAATTGTGATTATTAATCTCAAATCCAGCGTCAGCAATAGCTTGCTTACTAGCACAAACTGCAAATTGAATAAAGCGTTCTAAGCGCTTAGCTTCTTTTGATTCCATGTAATTACAAGGGTCAAAGTTTTTCACTTCTCCTGCTATTCGAGTGGCATGACGAGAGGCATCAAATGAAGTAATTAAACTTATGCCACTATGTCCTTGAAGAAGCTGCTCCCAGTATTCAGTCACTGTATTACCTAAAGGACTAATTACCCCTAGCCCTGTGACTACTACTCGTTTCAATTCAAGGCTAACCATAATAAGATTCTATTTTGATAGTGTTTGCTGGTCTTAACTCAGTTACTTAAGATATTTTTTGACACTAGTTTTGATGTGAAAATCTAACTGCTGGCTTACCATCCATCAAAGTTAGTATTAGGCAACATTTCCCAAGTGAATCAGAATCCCAGCGATAGATCGGAAGTCCAGAAAACTGTGAAAATTCTGTAACAACTTCTGGAATATCTCGAAAAACAATATTCCTAACAGAGTTTCTAGCACAAAGAGCCTCTGCCAGAATAAAGACTGATCCAATTTCACTTAAACGTCTACCTTCAAGTGAAACAACATTGCCAGATCTTAGCTCTTCAAGTTCAGTATCTGACAGCTTTATCCCAAGATAATTCACTGCCTTTTCAATCTCGGATGTATCTAAATTTGGGATTGGTGGTGATTGTAACATATTATTTAACTCCAAAAATCTTGATAATATACGTCAGCGCGATTCTAATGGCACTTGAACAAAAGCCACTAAATTAATTAGAAATTTTGTATTGGTCTTAAACTCTTTCTGCCCTTCAGTAGCCAAAACGACTTTGGTGTTTACATAGGGGATAAATCTTGCAGGTAGGATAAAAGAGAAAGGGGAAATCAACAAACCTACTTACATGGTTACTGGTGAAAAAAATTCACCAGAATTGTACTCTCTTCCTAGCTTTCTTGATAAGCTGATTTTACCTATGTAGTGGCATATTTGCTAAAACTTAGGTAACAACCTCCTTCTATAAACCTGATCGAAAAAAAAGACACTTTACCAAAAAAAGAGCTACTTCCATTACCATAAATTCTTCTAGCCTTGATCTTATAAACTATTCAGGTTCTTCTATTGCTGTATCAACTCCTTAATTACCCTATGCCATATAGATTATTTCCTGGGAGAAGCATGGTCAATACAGATAATGTCAGTACTTTTTTCCTGAGAAATGGAGTAACAAAACTCTGCTAAAATTAGGAAAAATCAGTTTATAGCAATGAAATATAAAATACATCATATTAATATATGGATTTTGAAGAAGCATTTAGAGTTGCAAATACCGCAGTTTTAGCAAAAACCAAAAGAAATCTGAAAGATGTAGAAGCAGCAATACTTTTGGGAGCATGGGAAGGTAAGAGCTATTACGAAATAGCAGACGTTTATGGCTATAGTGCTAAGTACCTAACTCAAGACGTAGGATCGGGGCTGTGGAAGCTGCTTTCAGATGCTTTAGGTGAGAAAGTCAGTAAAAAGAACTTTAAGAGTGCACTGGAGCGACAATGGCGCTTAGAAAGGGTTGTAGATATCAAGTCTAGTGAAACAATACCATCTAACTCAATTTCACAAGTAGATCCAGCAACGACATTACCTCCTTTTGTGGAGCATAAAGAGATCAACACCAATCCCCGCCAAGATTGGGGAGAGGCGGTTGACGTATCAGTTTTTTATGGTCGCACCGCAGAACTCGCTACCCTAGAGCAATGGATTTTGCGCGATCGCTGTCGCTTGGTAGGAATTTTCGGGATCGGGGGAATTGGTAAAAGTGCTTTGTCTATACGCAGTTCAGAAAAAATGCAGCATGAGTTCGACTACCTCATTTGGCGATCGCTCTTACATGCACCACCTGTTGACAAGATGCTGGAAAAACTGATTTATTTTCTATCTAGCCAGCAAAATACTGATTTACCAGAAACAATCAGTGATAGAGTATCCGTATTAATCAATTACCTACGCTCCTCACGCTGTTTACTGGTATTAGATAATTTCGAATCAATTCTACGTGGTGGCGAAGAATTTGGACATTATCTTCCTGGATACGAGGGATATGGTGAACTTTTAAGACGAGTTGGAGAAACACATCATCAAAGTTGCTTAGTACTGACGAGTCGAGAGAAGCCTGAAGAAATTGCACTATTAGAAGGTGAAATATCATCCATTCGCTCGCTACAACTAACCGGTTTAAGTGAAGTGGAAGGGCAAGAAATATTGAAATTAAAGGGTCTTTTGGGAAGTGAGGGTGAAAGGAAAAGACTAATTAAATACTATGGTGGTAACCCCCTGCAATTAAAAATAGTTTCTGCTTCTATTCGAGATTTATTTGCTGGTAATATTGCTAACTTTATAGAACAAGGAATAACAGTTTTCAATGGTGTTCGCAATCTTTTGGAGCAGCAGCATAATCGCCTGTCTGAGCTAGAAAAGCAAATTATGTACTGGCTAGCGATCAATCGAGAGCCGGTTTCATCTCTGGAACTGCAAGAGGATATTTTAACTGTAGTATCACGACCGAGATTACTCGAAGCGATGGAGCTTCTTAGAAGGCGTTCGCTAGTTGAGAGATGTTCAGCAGGTTTTACACTACAAACTGTAGTCATGGATTACATAACTGAAATATTCTTGGAACAGGTTTTTGAAGAGATTAAAACTGAAAATTTGTCTTTATTGATAAGTCATGCTCTCATCAAAGCTGAAGCAAAAGATTATATTAGGGAAATTCAAAATAATCTAATTCTACAGCCCCTTATTGATAAACTAATTATCAACTTTGTTTCGAAAGAAAATATAAAGAAAAAAATCAATAACCTTTTGCTGAAAATTCGAGAAAAATTTTACATCATACCAGGATATGCTAGTGGAAATATTATTAATTTGTTAGTTCAATTAAAGATTGATTTAACTGGGTACGACTTTTCTAATCTGACTATCTGGCAAGCCTACCTAAAGGATGTCAATTTGCATCATGTCAATTTCTCTAACTCAGATCTAACTAAGTCTGTTTTTGCGGAAAAATTGGGTGGTATTTTGTCGCTTGCCTTTAGTCCAGACGGTCAACTTTTAGTGACGAGTGATACTAATGGCGAAATTCACTTGTGGCAAATCCAGAGCGGGAAACAAATTGTTATCTGTAAGGGGTCTACTAACTGGACATTCTCAGTTGCCTTTAGTCCGCTTGGTAATATTTTGGCTAGTGGCAATCTTGATAAAACAGTGAAATTATGGAACGTTTATACTGGTCAATGTCTCACAACATTAACAGGGCACACCGATTATGTGTACGCGATCGCCTTCAGTCCAGATGGTGAGATTCTGGCTACTGGTAGCTACGATCAGACAATCAAATTGTGGCATATTAACGATGGTAAGTGTCTGAAAACCTTAACAGGACATGCTGGTTATGTACAAGCGCTCACCTTTGTCCCACAACGCAACGCCAACAGTTCAGAGAGTTACATTTTAGCCAGTGGCAGCCAAGACAACTTGATCCTGTTGTGGGATGTTGGTACAGGAAAATGCCTCAAGGCTTTGCAAGGTCACTCTAATTCGGTATCGTCAGTAGCCTTTAGTCCTGAAGGTCAGATCTTAGCTAGTGCTAGCGATGACCATACAGTGAAGTTGTGGGATGTAGGCACAGGAAAATGCCTCAACACTTTGCAAGGTCACTCTAATTCGGTATCGTCAGTAGCCTTTAGTCCTGAAGGTCAGATCTTAGCCAGTGGCAGTTACGATCAAACAGTGAAATTGTGGGATGTAGGCACAGGAAAATGCCTTAACACTTTGCAAGGGCACTCTAGCTGGGTATCGTCAGTTGCTTTTAGTCGTGAAGGTGAGATCCTAGCCAGTGGCAGTTACGATCAAGCCGTAAAGTTGTGGGATATACGCACTAGCCAATGTCTAAAAACTTTGCAAGGACATACAAACCGCGTATTTTCAATTGCCTTTGCTCCGCAAAGCTATGCGGACAGTCTGTATAGTCATATTCTAGTTAGTGGTAGCGAAGACTGTAAGCTAAGGTTGTGGGATGTTCACACAGCCCAATGTTTAAAAACTATACAAGCACACTCAGGTCGCGTATCGTCAATTTCCTTCAGTCCTCTAGGTTTAATCTTGGCTAGTGGCAGTGAAGATAGTACTATAAAGTTATGGGATTTTTACACAGGCGAATGTATAGAAACCTTACAAGGACACACAAATCAGGTACTGTCAGTTGCTTTTAGTCCTTTAGGTAATATCTTAGCTAGTGCCGGTAATGATTATACCGTGAAGTTATGGGATATAAGTGCTGGTGAGTGCCTAAACACTTTGCAGGGACATACCAGTTTATCGTCAGTCGCTTTTAGTTCAGATGGAAAAATCTTAGCTAGTAGCAGTCATGATCAAACTGTCAAATTATGGGATGTAGGTACAGGTCAATGTTTACAAACTTTGCGGGAACATTCTAGCTGGGTATCCTCAGTTGCTTTTAGTCCAAATGGAGAAATACTGGCTAGTGGCAGCCGTGATCAGACTGTAAAGTTATGGGATGTGAATACAGGTCAATGCTTACAAACTTTACAAGGACACTCTAGTTGGGTATCCTCAGTTGCTTTTAGCCCAAATGGAGAAATGCTGGCTACTAGTAGTCATGATCAAACCGCGAAGTTATGGGATGTTGATACAGGTCAATGCTTACAAACCTTACAAGGACACTCTAGTTGGATATCGTCAGTGGCTTTTAGCTCCAATGGAGAAATGCTGGCTACTAGCAGCTTAGATGGAATGATTATGCTCTGGAATGTGAAGACACGCGAGTACCTAAAAACTCTTCGCTCTGATCGACCCTACGAACGGATGATCATTACTGGTGCTACAGGTTTAACCAAAGGAACTACTGGAACGTTGAAAGCTCTTGGAGCAATAAATAGTTAAGATGAATGTCATTAATTATTGCAGCCTGTCACGAGTCCAAAGAGTATTCCTCAACCACCCAATTCAATATAAGTACTGCTAAACTGAGGAATAACCCTAAGAACCAGTGATTATGCTCAAGCGTTCTAAGTTCGACACAACTCAATCTCAGATTATGCACCGCGCTGAGGATCTCATTAATGCAGCTTCCAATCGCTACCGCATTACGGTTCAAGTGGCAAATCGTGCTAAGCGTAGGCGTTACGAAGATTTCGACAGTGCAGAAGATGCAATGATGAAGCCAGTACTAAGGGCTATTATCGAAATGTCTGATGAACTGACTCAGCCAGAAATTATTGGTGAAATGTAAACAACTTCAGTGGGAGTCGGGAGTCAGAAGTCAGGAGTCAGGAGTCAGGAGTCAGGAGTCAGAAGCCAGATAATTTTTGTTGAATAAAGTACCTTTCTCCCCTGCTCCTCTGCCCCCCTGCGCCCCTGCGCTCTGCTCCCTTCCCCCTGCGCCCTGCCTGCTCCCTGCTCCCTCTTCCCTACGAATGCTCAAAAATTCACAGTTTATAAAAAAGCCTTGGTACAAAATTGCTGCTTTAATTGCGGTTGGTGTGATTGTCTTGGGTTCAGGGATAAGTGGATTAATTCCCACGAGTTCGCTAGGTTCCCAATCTGCACTCGCACAAGTAGGCATTATTCCCAGTGATGTTTGGCAGCAAGTTTATCAACAATTACCTGACTTACCACGAGAAAATAAGTACATCAGCAAGGACACCGGAAAGGTTGCTGAAAATAACACCTTGGTAAGTCGCATGATTAGGTATCATTTTTATCTCAAAGGTCGCCCAGCAAATTATCGGTTAGATTGGAAGCTAACATTGGCTGATTACTTGGGAGCAAACGAAGTTATGTACGATGGTAGCTATCCAGGTAATGACACATTGAAGAAAAATCCTATAGATGGCGATCGCGCTGCAATTAGTCGTTTGAATCGTCGTCAGCGCGATGCTTTAGTACAAGCTTTGGTCAATGCTTTTAATAAACCGAATAGATGATATCACCCCGTTGCAGCAAGATTTTTTTGGAAGGTTAAAATTTTTCCTACATCTGCTACCCTGTACTGTCAAAATCCCTTACTTACTTTATTAGACATCTGGTGAAAATTAATTATGCGTTCCTTGAAATCCTTGCTAAGGGCGAACGCCGTACTCTGCGAGAAGCCAGAGGCTACGCCCCTACATCAATTTCTGGAGATGTCTATTATACCTAAATAGTCTTTCTTCTCACCGTACATTGTTACTGAAAAATTTGCGGTGTAGTGCTTGAGGGTTCTGAACAAAAAAGTATATTTTGTTACTTACATGAAAAAAGTCATGGTGACTGAATGACTTTCTTCCTAACGTAATTAGGAAGTTTGGGGGATGCAAGAATACTTATAAACTCGTATGATTCTCTGGTTTGAGAAATGCATTCAGAGGGTGTGGCGTGCCTTGTCTGGAGACTCATCCCCTGAAAAACAGGGGTCGATAGTCTTCCTAGAATTGAATCTCTGAGATTGAAGCGGTTAATGCCTTATATCTCCTGCCGCACCGAACAATACAAATCTTTTTTTTCACAATGGGCGGTACTTCCCAAATACCCTCCTTCCTGTTGACTGTCGCTTGCTAGGAGATTTGCACCTATAATTAAGCCCATGAATACCCTTCCAGACGCTCAAGTTGTTCAAAAAATTTTTGAAAATGCGCAGACTGATGGTGACATTACCACAGGGGATCTTACAGAAATTTACAGAATTGTTGTAAATTTGGATAAAATTCCCAAACCCGTAGGTATTTCCCAAAATATACCCGACAGTAGCACAGATAAGTTTATTGGAAGATATAGAGAGTTAGAATACTTGCATCAACAATTGCAATGTTATAACGAGGTTGTAATCGCTGCAGTTGAAGGGATGGGTGGAGTAGGGAAAACAGAATTAGCTATTCAGTATTCCCTATTGCATTTGCAGTTGCATAATTATCCTGGAGGTATTTGCTGGTTACAAGGACCAGAACAAAATATTGGCTCGCAAATATTAAACTTTGCTCACACATATTTGGGTTTACGACCACCAGAAGATTTGGAACCACCCGAACAAGTGCGTTGGTGCTGGGAATCTTGGCATAAGGCAAATACTCTAGTGGTTCTGGACGATGTGAAAGATTACAGTGAGATAAAACCTTATCTACCACCGCAGCTACCCCAATTTAAAGTATTAATTACTACGAGACTCAGATTAGATTTCACTGGTTCTCTCTATATGGAAGATTTACCACAACCAGATGCATTCTTAATTTTGACGCTAATGACTCCCCCATTGTGGTTAACCGTAAACGCTAGAATGAAAAACGAATTTGAAAAAAAATTCAATTAAAGAATTCAGGAGTCTTAAAACAGTGAACAGTAAACAATTATCAGAGAGCAAGGCAGTTGGTGCAGTGTTAACTGATAACTGATAACTGATAACTGTCCCTATGCAACGTTTACTCAAAAGTGGATCTGGTTGGCGTATCGGCTGGAATCCAGCCGCGCCAGAATTTAAAGGTTTGGTGGGTACAGATGATTGGGCAATTGAGTTAACTGAACCAGAGTTGAATGATTTTTGTCGCTTACTGTTACAGCTAGCAGACACGATGAAGCAACTTGCAGATGAATTGATGGATGAAGAAAAAATTGCTTGTGAAGCTGAAAGCAATTTACTATGGATGGAAGTAGAAGGGTATCCTGACGCCTATAGTCTGCGCTTTATTCTAAATACAAAGCGTGGAGCAGAAGGTAAATGGGATGCTTCCGCTGTTCCAGAGTTGTTACAAGCTGCTGGAAGTCTCGAAGTTTTTTAATTTTCGCTGTTGTGTATTTTCAATTTTGTGCTATCATCTTATAGATGACGGGGCGTAGCGCAGCTTGGTAGCGCGCCACTTTGGGGTAGTGGAGGTCGTGGGTTCAAATCCCGCCGCTCCGACTTTTACAGGTCGGTCAAAAAATTAAGACTAGTAGGGGCGAACGCCGTTCGCCCTATTTAGATTACTTTATAAAGTAGTCAGGAGTCAGAATTCATTCTCACTCCTGAATTCTGACTCCTGACTCCTGTATTCTGAATTCTTTTATTCTTACATCTCTTCCTAAAGACATAAGCTGAAAGTGAAGTAGTCAAACCTTGTGGTTTTCCGTAGTATGAGGTTTGGCTATTCAATGAAATTAGGTAACGAATGTCTAACACCACTAAGGAAGATGCAATGTCAATGCAGCAACTGATTTGCATCATGATGCTGTTTTACTTAATTCAAACTTACGGATGTAATCCAGGACTTTTTGGTCTTCCTGTTACTATTTATCTCAAACAAAATCTTGGACTTTCACCAGCACAGTTAGCATCCTTCAGTAGTTTTATTTTTATTCCCTGGTTAATTAGACCACTTTACGGAATCATTGGAGACGCTTTTTCTATATTTGGCTATCAGTTCAAAAGCTACTTTTTTATCTGCTACTCTCTAGCACTTGTTGTTTTATTAGGATTAGCCGGATTACAAGTTAACACGATCACTCAGCTAGCAACAGGGTTAATTTTAGTAAATCTAGCTATAGCCTTTAGCGACGTATTTACAGATAAAATCATGGTCGTTCAAGGCAGGATTCTCAACAACACGGCTCGTTTACAAGCAGCTCAATGGACGGCTCTAAGTTTTGGTCAAGCTTTGCTATCTTATATCGCAGGTTGGATTGCTCAAAATTCTAATTTATCACTCGCATTTGTGCTTACAGCAATTGTGCCATTTGTTGGGTTAGCTGGAACTTTTCTATTACTTAGAAATGAAAAAAAGCACCGAAAAACTGTTTCAGTTAAAACTAGTGTGAAATCTATTTGGTCAGCAGTCAAGTCGCGACAATTTCTCGCTGTTATGGGCTTTATTGCTTGCCTTGAATTTACTCTCATCCCGCCGTTGGTAAATTACCTTGTATATTACTACAAGGATGCTTTGAAGTTTGACGCTCAATTCATAGGGATTTTGGGGACATTTGAAGCTTTGGCTAATGGTTTAGGCGCGATCGCCTTTGGTATGTTTGCTTTTAGAATTTCTCGACGTCTGCTGCTAAATCTAGCAATTGGCTTAACAACCCTCTCGACCATTGGTTTACTATTTATATACAATGCACCAACTGCTATCTTCGTTAGTCTATTTTTTGGATTTTTTTCCATGGTGTCCATGTTAGGCGTCTTAGAAATTGCAGCCAGATCTTGTCCTGTTGGTGCAGAAGGTTCGACATATGCAATCTTGAAGTCAGTGTATCAAATAGTTAGGCAACCGGGGCCTATTTTAGGGGGTTACTTATACGGTTGGGGAGTTCCAGTTTATATTCTTGTCATTATCAGCGCCGTATTTACAATGTTTTGCTGGTTTTTAATCCCTCTATTTAAATTAGAGCAAGAATCTATAGAGCCACAAGAAGTTTAAGTAGGGTGGGTTAACGAAGTAACGCACCGCTAATACACCGTTAATATCGGTGCGTTACGGCGCAAAAATTGGTGAATAGGTAAAAAATGATACTTGATAATGCGCCTAACGCACCCTACCATATAAATGGTCTCTAATCCAGCGCTGAAAACTCGAATGATAAAACCTGTAATAAGGTTCTTCTTCTATAGTTTCGTAATGTAGAAACTCAAACCAATTTTCCAGCAATTCCTCCACATCGTATTCATCCTGATTTACAATTTCCGCGATCGCACTAGCTGAAATTCCTTTTCCCTCTTCTATAGAACTTAAAACCCGAAGCACTTGCAGTGCAATATCAGACAAACCTTCAGCCGTCATTTTCTGCCAATGCTGTTGGTAATATACTTCTAAAGCAGAAGGTAGTGGATCGCGTTGCCAAGGTTCAGAGTAAACACCCTCAGCAATAGCGTTTATGATGGTGCTGATATACATGAAATTGTTTTCACTTTCGGCGGTGAGGCGATCGCAAAATTCTTCTTCAGTGACGTTGTGAGTACGTAGCCAAGATTTTTGATTTAACCTTTTCTCCAAGTCTGGTGCTTCTTCGTGTGTTTCTAGTGAAAGTTCAGGAGTAAGGTATTGCCAGATATATGCTCGCACATCCTCTGTGTTTTGTTGTGCGTATTCTGTTAAATTAAGATTCTGGGATGGTGCTTCGATTAATAAACCAGATTTTCCTTTCAAAAAGGGACGACGAGTGAGAAGGAAATAAATACCGTTTGGAAGATAGCGAGGGAGATAAAAGAGATTAGAACCAGGGGGTTGACTTTTGCGATCAATCGAATCACAACCATCAATAGCAATGATAAACCGCTGATGAGGTTCTAGCTGATCGCTAATTTTTTGCAGGAGAAGCGAGAGAAACGAGCCTCCTTGTGTAGCGCTCTCAGGAAGTACGTTGCTAACTCTGTTTGTAACCTGGGGTGAATTTTGCGCGGAAGGTTGGGGAGGGGTGTTAGGGGAATTGTGTACGCGATCGCTTAATTGCGTACAAACAGTTGTGAGAAATGCTTCAACATGATTTTTGCCTTCAAGTTGTGCATCGTAATAGATAACATCACTATTTGTTTGCACGTACTGAGCTAAAGCAGCAGTTTTTCCGCTACCAGGTTCACCAACAATAGTAAAGTAACCTCGGTTGTGGCGATGGAAAAAATTATTTTCGCTTTTATCTGCAACTTGTTCAATAAAAGCATCAGTAGTAATCTTATCTTTACGATTTATAATCCATTTATTCAACCCATCTTTATACAGACTTGTGTCATTTTCCAGCGAGAAACGAAGATATTTTTTTACGTCTTCTCTGCTTAAATGCATGTACTCTTCTGCTGTCAAATCTAATTCTTTAGCAGGAATACCAGGAGATAAAAATAACCGCTTTTGACTAGAAATATAAGGTCTTCTGGTCAGTAGAAAATAGGTCTTATCTGGCAGCACATTCGGCAAGTTTAACAGATTTCCTCCTGTTTTTTGCTCGACTTCATCCAGTGCATCGACCAATATCACCAAACGCTGACCATCAGCAAGCTTTTGACTAGCTTGTGTGAGCAAGTTCCCTAAATCAGCATTTTCTGTATTTTTTAAATTGTAACGGTTAATTAATTGCTTACGAACACTCTCCAAGAACTGTTCTGGGCGAGTACGACCGTCTGCAAAGCTATTAAAGTAGCAGATATCTTTGTGTTCATCAACGTATTTAGCCGCGATCGCGCTTTTTCCCATCCCTGCATCTCCTACCACCGTAAAATAACCTTTAGGATATTTGCTGAGAAATTCGTTAAAAGCATCGAATACAAATTCACGACCACAGAAAGAGTGGATCTTTTCTTGAATGAGGGCTTCAAATTCTCCAGGATAGGAAGACGAGTCAATTGATTTAAGATCTGACGGCTTTGGAAAAAATTGCTCAAGATATGTAAGCTTTTCTACTATTTTATCAAGTGTATTACTATCTAGCTTTTGATTGACTAGTAATTCTTCAATGTCTGTATGCATTAGCCTATCAGATGGGGTCTGGCTAAGCTTTACCATTTTGATAAAAGTGTCTCTAAATTCGGATAATACCTGATTTATATCAATATTTAGTTCACGAACGATTTGCCCTAAAGTGTTCCAATCCTGTTCTTCCCAGTTTACGGATTGCTGTAATTTAGAAAGAACAACATCATAACTATTTTGATAAAATGCTTCATCAAAAGCTTTTTTAATCTCTTCACGTTCCAGAAGTCCAGACAGCGCCTCATCTTTCCTCTGAAAAAAATCTGTTTTTGCCAGGTTTGTGTTTTGCTCAGAGATGTAAACTACAAAGCACATGCATAAATAATGTCAAATTTTTGCTCTGGGTGTTTAGTCAGGTCAATTTTCCACTCCTGGAATAATCTAATTAAAGTTTCGTTTGCTTTTGCTTTCTTGGTTATCCAAGGAGTAGCAGCATTAAAAACACCTTTAACTGTGTTAATGATATTCATTAGTATCGATGAGTCAATGAGAACGCTTTTCTAGAGATCTACACTCAGTATTACTGATTTTCCTGATTTATGTTAGGCGGCGAGAAAAATTCAGAAATGTAAACTTACGGTGGGGTGTGTTAGACGAAGCCGTAACTGACATCTTGCACCATTGAGAATCAGCCCGATATCCCGCCCTACACTTAAGTGTAGGGCTAATAGCTTAAGTCCATTTCAATCGACTGAAATCCTTGAGCAGTCCTCTTGAGAGGACTTTAGCTATCAGCCAGCGATTTAAATCTCTGGCTGGCTGACTTACAGCAATTTGCAAACAATTAATTACCCAACATGATATTATACTTGCGACTTCCACCTTTGAAAGTCTGTCAAGATAGCCCGCTATTTCGTCAATGATTGGTGTTAATGAACAATTGAGAAGGGGAAATTATGAGAAAACTGAAGCCATTTTTTACTACGCTCTTAGCTATTGCTGTTCTGTGCATTGGACTAATAGGAGCTAAACCAGCAATGGCAATTACATTCGACTTCAGCTGGAAAGGGAATGGAGGTTATACTGCTCAAGGTTCATTTAGCTATGAAGAAGAACAAAAGAATTCCACAATCACAAACACGAACCTAGAGTCTCTCAAAATTTCTTTCTCCGATCCAGCTAACAAATTCTTAAAAAGTTACGTTCTCGTCAAAGACGGACAAGATACTGGTGTGAATCCATATTTAGAATTCAGTTTCGATCCTGCTACAAAATCTTTTACTAGCGGTAGTGGTTTTGATGTCGGCGAAGGTAGAACAACTGGTGACAACGATTATTACCTCCATGGCACGATTGACACAATTTTAGATTTAAGACATCTAGATACCAATGTATTGGATACTAATTCAGGAGTGATCAACGTCAAAAAGGCATCAGGTGAAAAAGATGACTAAACAATATTGAGTATTGTGTTGACTCTTTAATGTAGGGCGTACGGCTGTACGCTCTACATTTTTGCCGAGAGTATTAAAATCCTAACAGTCCCCGTAACATTTATTAACAGACAAAAAAAATACAACCTTATACCGAAGTTTTGACCCTTACAATTGTTAACATTAGCAATTAAAAGTTAAATAACACGCAAAAAGGATGATGGGATACATGATTGATCGTCATTTTCTCCCGTTAATCCCTTTTGCTTATTTGCAAATAAGGAAAAATTTAATTCGAGGGAACTGCTATGAGTCAACCTATAATTGTAGAGAAAAAACCTGCTGTATTAGAACTAGAACCAGGTCAATATCATTGGTGTAGCTGTGGCAAATCGAGTAATCAACCATTCTGTAATGGTTCTCACAAAGGTACCGACTTTACACCTCTAGCGTTTGACGTTACTGAGACAAAAACAGTAGCATTATGCAATTGCAAACATACAAGCAATTCCCCATACTGTGATGGTTCCCACGCCAAGCTTTAATTTTTAAACCGTAAAGCCTCATATCTTATCAAGGGCATCAGGCTTGTGAGCAGCTTTTTTTCCAGTTTTATCGCTTTCAACGAGATATTCTGGGTTATCTTCTGACGCTGCGACGTGGTGTCCTTTAATTTCAGTGGGTGAGGTGAGTTTCTCCTCAACCTTACCAGTAGTATTCCCTTGTGCTGTTTTCCACTCAACGCGATCTGCGCTCCGCGCAGCAGCGAAGCTATCGCCTTTTTTAAATTCTTCAGTCATGATTGATCTCCTGTTTGAGGTTTGTGACTTCCACTTAGATCAAATTATGCTTAGTATTAAAAAGGCAACCATCGACCCATTGACAGATAATGAGCTTTCCAAGTACTTGTATTAAGTCGTTGACTTTGCTAGTAGTCTTGCACAAGCTAATCTTTTTGCCTCTGGTACTGATGCTCATCACGCTTACGCTCATTGGTTGCACTACCTTAACTACGGAGCAGTATGAAGCCGCAGCGCTCACTCGTTACGCTTGGCAAGTAAAATACGCTGATGACCTAGCTAATGAGACATCGCCACGCTTTGAAACTTTTTCCACCACCTCTTTACTAAATCGTAATGGTTTGAAGCCAGAAGGAGCAGTGGTTGGTCCCGATGACCGGGGGTTATGGTGGCCTATTTTACCACCAAGACCTTCAGTAGATGAAGTCGAACAACGGAAACAACAGCAACGAGAAGCAAGTAAGCCGGAATTGTTAAAATCTGTGGAGTATCGATTGACTTATACAATCGGTAACCAGCGGAGAACGTTACCCACAAATTATGATGTTTATAGGCAGGTGGTGAAGGCATACCCATTCCACACGCCTTTACAACTTACTTTAGGAATTGATGATAACTCAGTCGAAAAGGCTGAACCTATCGGTAATTAATAGACTATTTTTTGACTATTAGGGTAACTAGACTTTCAATCAAGCGATCGCGCTCAACTGTTACAACATCCCGCCCATGCAAAATCTCGTGAGTGATGATGTGATGAATCAAAGTTCCCATAAAAATTCTGGCAGCCATTTCTGGATCAGGAAGAGAAATTTGGGGATGAGCGGTGAGATACTCTGTGAGAATGTGGATATTTTGCTTTTCAAACTTGCTGATAAAAGCCTTCGCCAAACTCGGGAACCGTCCCGATTCTCCAATCATGATCCGAATTAGAAAAAATAATGGCTGCTCTCCTGTAAACTGCTCTAGTATCTTCGTTGCCAGACGTTGCAGCACTATATCAGGGGGTTCTTCGAGAGTATGCGGATTTTGGAGCCACAATAACTCTTGTGGACAACCCTGTGATAATTGTTCAATTAGTGCAGTGAACAATCCTTCTTTATCTTGAAAGTAACTGTAGAGCGTTGGTTTAGAAACCTTTGCAGCATTCGCAATCCGATCCATGCTGGCAGCCGCATATCCACGTTCCATAAATTCCTGCCTAGCTCCTGCTAAGATCGTTTCGGCTTTTTCAGAATCTGGTCGTAGTAGCTCAGCTTTCGTGGGTTTCATTGGTCGAGAAAGAGGAAAAAACGAGAATTTCTAAGAAAATTATTGAATTTACTGCTCGTAACTTTACCATACGGTTTAGTAAAGTTGGCAAGTATTCAACTAATTTCGCAATATTGTAATCGATTTCTGATGTTCGAGTTCATCCCACAAAATAGCATTCCATTCAAACCTTTCTCTCGTATACCAATTCACTAAGCAATCTAAGTAGAGGGTTGCACAAGTTCATGGCAAAATCAAGCAAGGTGTGCCCTTCTCCCTATTGGGAGAAGGGAGCTAGATTCTGTTCCCTCTCCCTCCGCAGGAGAGGGTTAGGGTGAGGGTCAATGGGAGCCAAAACGCCACGAATTTATGAAACGCTGTACTAAGGAAGAACTGCGGGAAGTTCTTGACCGAATCAATGAACAGTGAACAGTGAACAGTTATCAGCGATCTATTGATGGTTGGGTGTTAACTGATAACTGATAACTGATAACTGATAACTGTTAAAAATTCCCGCTAGACTAACGCCACAACTTTTTCTAACAAACCTTGAAACAACTTCAAGCCGTCGCTACTTCCTAGTATTGGATCTGAGGCTCTTTCTGGATGTGGCATCATTCCCAAAACATTGCCTGCAGCATTGCAAATCCCAGCGATGTTGTTCAATGAGCCGTTGGGATTTTCTCCTTGATAGCGGAAAACAACTTGATTGTTGTCTTGTATTTCTGATATAGTCTTTTTATCTGCGTAAAATTGTCCTTCTCCGTGAGCAATGGGCAAAGTAATAATTTCATTACCTGCATAACCTTCAGTCCAAGCTAGATTAGTGCGCTCGACTTTTAGAGAAACACGATCGCAAATAAAATGCACGTCTCGATTTTTCATCAAGGCTCCAGGTAAAAGACCAGCCTCAGTTAATACCTGAAAGCCATTACAAATACCGAGGACAAACTTACCCTTTTGTGCATGTTCTACAACTTGCTGCATGACGGGAGAAAAGCGAGCGATCGCACCACAGCGCAAATAATCACCATAGCTAAACCCGCCTGGTAGAATCACCACATCTATATCAGAAATATCAGTTTCTTGATGCCAAACCATGCGAGTTGGTGCGCCAAGTAGATCGCGAGTCACATAAGCAACGTCGCGATCGCAATTAGAACCCGGAAAAACAACAACCCCAAATTTAATCATTGGTCAAAACACTCCCGTTTGTGATTCGACTTCAATCAAATCAAAGCGATAATTTTCAATAACTGGATTTGCTAGCATTTGGTCGCACATGCTATCTAGCTTTTGACGTGCTGAACTTTCATCAGGTGATATAAAAGTCAACTCAATGTATTTACCAATCCGCACCTGTTCAACGTCATCGTAACCTAACTGGTGTAGCCCTGACTGTACTGCTACACCAGCAGGGTCTAGTACTGAAGGACGAAGAGTAACAAAAATTTTGGCTTGATACTTCCTTTTCACAGGCTTAAGCTTTTAATACAAGGGGATGTTGCTGACACTATATCCATCATAGATGGGAAGGAGTCAGAATTCAGAATTCAGGAGTCAGAATTAGGACTTACGCACTATACAAGTCGAACATCATGTGGATTAACGGATAATGGTTGTTTCAAACCTGTAGGGGCGCTCATGCTTGCGCCCCTACAATGGACGGTAGCACCATCATTTGTGAAAAAATCTTTCGTTCAGGCGCTATTAATTCCTACCCCATATCTCATGATTTCTGTCAATGCGTAAGTCCTAAGAATATAAAGACATAGGTACTTTACCCAAACGAAATAAAAGACACTCTGTACATGATACGGATTTACTTCTCCTGGCTCCTGACTCCTGGCTCCTGAATTCTTTTTATTAACGTTAAGCTAAAAGATAGTCAGGTTAAAAGTTCCAAAAAATTGCCTATGAGCGCCTTTCGTACCCGCAGTCAACAGCGTATTCTCAAATTGCTTAAAACTGTTAAACAAGGCATTTCTGCGCAGGAAATATACTTACAACTGCGTAGCGTTAATCAGGGGATGGGTTTAGCAACCGTTTACCGATCCTTGGAAGCCTTAAAGCTGGAAGGCTTAGTGCAAGTGCGGGTATTAGCTAACAGTGAATCTGTTTATAGCCTAACGCAACAAGAGAAGCATCACTTGACCTGCCTACAATGTGGTACATCGATTCCGTTTAATCAATGTCCCGTCCATGAGCTAGAAACCCAATTGCAAGATAAACATAAGTTTAAGATTTTTTACCACACTTTAGAGTTTTTTGGTTTATGTAAACAATGCCAAGTCGCCCAAGCAGCTATGGAGTAGGGGCATGGGGCATAGTATTAACAGTGAACAGTTATCAGTTATCACCCAAGAATAATGTGTTTATCTTTGGGTTTAAGCCCAATACCATACACCTTGATCACTGAATCACTGTTTACTGCTCCTTATCCCTCGGCTCCTACTATATAATTACAAGGAAAAAAATGGCGTACAGTGACTTCAGCCTTGCTAAAGCAAAAAATGATTTTGCCTTGACTTTAGAAGAAAGCCGTAATTTGTTCAGTGATGTAAAACCAGTATTACCATCAGAAACTTTAAAAACTCTTCTCAGGGACTACATTCCATTAGCAACAGCTATTTCAACGGAAAAAGCTAGATCAGAATTTTTAATTGCTCCCATCTTAGCAGAGCTAAGACGGTTATTACATAACAAAATTTCTCTTTTTTCTGGAAACGAGTTTAACGTTGAGCCAACAAGAGGCTTACAAGGCTATTGTGATTATATTATTAGTGGTTCTAAAGAGCAACTTTACATTACTGCTCCAGTAACTATAATATTTGAAGCCAAAAAAGAAGATATTATTGGGGGTCTTGGTCAGTGTGTAGCGGCGATGGTTGCGGCACAGCTATTTAATCAAAAAAAAGGTAATGAAGTTGAAAGTATTTATGGTTCTGTGACTACTGGAACTAACTGGAAATTCCTAATTCTACAACAATCCACGGTGTATATTGATGAAATTGAGTACTACATTAAAGAAGTTGATAAAATTTTAGGAATTTTACTTCAACCTTTCCAACCAGCTTTGAGTGCTGTTTAGTCCATTCTATACTAAGTTTGCTTCAGGATGCTGAGGTATAGCACAGCTATGTCTGATAAATTCTGGGAACCTGCTGGCGGTGATTGTAATACCTGGTGTAACTTTAGTAACAAGTTAATATAATACTAAAAATTTAGTCTTGTTGAAACGTAGATGATTTCTACTCACCGGGTCATTTATTGCACAAACCCAGAGTGTACAAAAGCGATTAATCCTATAGAAAATCGCTTTTGTGCAAATTGCCAAACACCACTAATTCGCCGTTATCTCTGGGCGGTTAGTCAGCGTCAAGTCAATCTTAAACCACGAGCAAAGGTAGCACAGAGGTATGAGGTCATTAGACACCCTATTTGGCTGGATACTCAGCCTGGATTGTTACCAGATATACGTGATGAATTACCGCAAGAAATTCTTCCTTACTTACAATTATATCAACAGCGATCGCACTTACCCCAAGTCTATGGGTTTCACGATGATATTCTCTTACTAGAAAATGTACCTATAGACGAGAAAGGGAACCTATATCCAGCAATTGCAAACGCTTGGGAACAAGCAACAGCACTTAGGCAAGTTTATTGGTTATGGCAAATTCTCCAGTTGTGGATACCTTTATCAGAATTGGGAGTAGCGGGCAGTTTGCTCGTTGCGGAGAATTTGCGAGTGCAAGGTTGGTGCGTGCGGTTATTGGAACTGATCCCAACCTTACATGCACCATCTCTACAACAATTAGCAGAATGTTGGCAACCCTGGATTATTACAGCAAAAACACCACTCGAACAAGAGTTAAAGAAAATCCTCCAAAAAATGTTTGCTGAAAATCCACATTTAGAGGAAATTGCTAATCAACTCAACGCACTACTACTTTCTTGTGCAGCAGAATTACCATTAACTGTGAAGGTGGCTGGAGCAACAGATACTGGTCCACAACTCACACAAAATGAAGACAATTGTTATCCTACCAGTTCTGATGATCAAGATGACCCCGTACTTACACACGTGTCAATGGTTTGTGATGGGATCGGCGGACACGAAGGTGGTGAAGTTGCAAGCCAATTAGCTGTACAATCTCTAAAATTACAAATCCAAGCCTTAATTACAGAAGTTGCTTCATCTAATGAACTTGTATCACCAGAATTATTGCAGCAGCAAATAGAAGCTAGTTTGCGGGTTGTGAATAACGTAATTTGCCACTGTAACGACGAACAAAAACGCGAAGGACGAGAGCGTATGGGTACAACCGTTGTTTTATCAGTGCAAATACCACAACGTATTCAAACTATTTCTGGAAAGCAGTCAGAAAATGCTCATGAACTTTTCTTGGTGAATATAGGTGATAGCCGTGCATACTGGATTACACGAAATCACTGCCAATTACTGACAGTAGATGATGATGTAGTAGCGAGGGAAGTACGCTTTGCTCGTAGCTTGTATCTAACAGCACTGAATCGTCCAGATGCTTGTGCCTTAACTCAAGCACTGGGAACAAAAGAAGGTCAATTTCTCCGTCCAATGATTCAAAGATTCATTTTGGATGAAGACGGCATATTGCTGCTATGTTCCGATGGTTTAAGTGATAATAACTTAGTAGAACAGTATTGGCGAGATTATAGTGTACCAGTTTTAACTGGTCAACTTTCTTTAGAAGAAGCTGTACGCTACTGGATTAACTTGGCAAACCAGAAAAATGGTCATGACAATACCTCAGTAGTTCTTACTCATTACCGTGTCTCTCCAAAAGAGATAATACCGATAACTCCGACATTCCCACTAGTGGAAGTACAACAAGCACCACAACCTCTTGCAACAGAAAGTTCTGATTTACACCTACTAAATTTAAACCTAACAGAACCAGTAGTAACAACTACAGCAACTCCAATCCCTGAAAAAAGTAAAGTTCGGCAAAAACAGTGGTTTTTGTTGGGAGGATTCTTAATTTTGACTATAGGGAGTCTAGCTCTAGGATTCTTTGCTAGAAAGCTAGCTAACCCAAATATATGTAAGCAACTTCCGCAACAAGTACAAACACTCTGTCCCAGTGTTGACAATAAATGATACCTCTGTGGCTGGAGACGTAATCCTTACAACGAAAGATGAAATTTAGCTCTCCTTAAAGTGAAATAAGACAAGAACAGATGGTTTCACCGTATAGACTGTTTGCTCTACATAAACGGTCTATTCTTGCATTCGCAATTCCCTTAAGAGGAGGATTACTTGATGAAATTAATTTCTAGAGAGGAAATCAAAACACTGGTAGAACAGCCAAGACAAAATTCTATCTCGATTTATATGCCATTGGAAGTAGCTGGACCAGAAGTCCGCCAAAACTCAATTCGCTTTAAGAACTTAATTAGACAAGCTGAGGCACGCTTAGTAGATGCAGGTCTTGAGAATGAAGAAGTGGCTCCATTAATAGAAAAAGCCAATCAATTAGACGACCCAAATTTCTGGGAGGGAATAGGCGACAAAGGACTGGCAGTTTTTATTTCTCAAGACATATTTAACTACTACACTCTACCTATTGAATTTGAAGAGTTAGTTGTAGTTACAGATCGATTTCATATCAAACCTTTATTACAAATTTTAAATAACGATGGACGTTTTTATCTTTTAACGCTAAGTCAAAAAAACGTCAAATTCTTTGAAGGAACGCGCTACAGCATTAATGAGATTGAGGTAGAAAATATGCCTAAAAGTCTGGATGAAGCCCTCGGTTATGATGAAACTGCTAAAGAGGGTCAATTCCGGATTGCAACTTCTAAAGGTGGAACATCCAATCCTTTTTCAAAAGCTCAACCTGGAGCATTTCACGGTCAGGGAAGTCCTGACAGAGATGAGCATCAAAAAGACATTTTACAATTCTTCTATGCAGTTAATAATGCATTGGAAGAGAAACTGCGAAATAAAAAAGCTCCTTTGATATTAGCTGGGGTAGAATACCTGTTACCTCTGTATAGAGAGGCGAGTTCTTACCAGCATTTAATTGAAGAAGCGATCGCAGGTAACACAAAAGTTGAGAGTCCTAAAGAACTGCATCAGCAAGCTTGGTCTATTGTGGAGGGTTACTTCCAAAAATCACAGCAGGATATTTTGGAAAGATTCAATGAACTGTTTGGCGCTAACACTGGTAAAGTGTCTAACAATATTTCAGAAATTATTCCAGCAGCTTATTATCAAAAAGTTGATTCATTGTTAGTTGCAGTTGGTACACAGCAATGGGGTTTATTTAACCCAGGCACAGAAACAGTTTTTTTGCACGAAGAACAAGAAACTGGGGATGAAGATTTGTTAGATTTTGCTGCTGCTCATACTTTATTAAACGGCGGAACCGTTTACACTTTTCCACCAGAACAAATACCATATAGCTCATTAATTGCAGCAATTTTCCGATACTAATACTGTTTGAAAATTAGTTTTTGCACTTGTAAAGTCCCTTAGAAAATCGTAGGTTGGGTAGAGCGCATAAGCGTTACCCAACGAAACGAGGAATTTCTGCTAGTGCTTCACCTAAACGCGTACATCCAAGTCCTAAACGAGTCACCTCTAAACCCGTGTTTCCTAGTCTCTTCTTCTCTATTGGATTCATATTCCTAGCTTTACACCTAGCAATTTTGCAGAAGTAGTAGCTTTTGATATAATTTCAGATGATTCACTGCTTAGAATTGATCCCTTTTTTAACCCTGCTCCGACGAGCATTTCACCAATTTCACTATTAGACATCTTGAAAATCGAACGAATAGAAACTAGACTTTCAAGACAACCAGGAGTTCTTAGAAAAAAGCAACCACCGTAGTAACCACGAGTTCTACCTTCTAGTTTTTGAATAGCAACTTGCGTATACCTATCTTGTGTTCCTGTAGCCGGGCTAGGTGTAAGATGAGCCAGAGTCAGGAGCATAGAGTTATTGCTTTGGTAAGGTTTTTCAAAAGCTGAGTGAAAGTGAGTGATTTTATCAAATGCCATCAAATTACAGTCCACAGTCAATTCAAGTTTTCCAACTACCTTTTCTACAATAGTTCGGAGGGTATTTCTGGCAGCTTGATGCTCATGAATTAAACTAACTTCGTCAAAACTTGTGCCGCTTTGAAAGGTTCCAGCAAGAATTTGAACTTGAAGCTTTGAGTCAGAAATAGAAATAAATCGCTCTGGAGTACAGCTAATCAAATTCCAATTTTCACTCTTCATTAAAAATCTTTGATTAACTGGAGTTTTGAAGGTATAAAACCAAGAATTAAGCAGGTGATTATCAACGTATACAGGAAATTTGACTGAAACTACTAAATGCTCTATATCTAATCTTTCTCTAATCTCTAATCCACGCCTGACGACGTTATCAACTTCTGCAACAGTCTGCTTGTCAATTAAAAATTCATTTTTCACTCCGTAATTACATACACTACCGTTAGTCTGGTACTCTATTGGTTGGACAGCACCTTGAAAAGGTTCCGCAACTCGTCGGTTTCCTGAACTTACAGATGCCGTACATGCAGCTTCACGCACAGACTGAAGTCCCATCTCTTTGTCATTTTTGTTGGAGACACCCCTACGGGTAACTTTATCGACAGGAAAATCTTCAATATGTCCTGCTTGCACTACGAAAACAAGACACTCTCCACGAATTTGTTCCGAAATTGAAGATAAATCCGCTACCCAATGCAGTTTTTTATTTAGAAGACAATTGCACTCTGAACCGATTATACCCGAAGCAGAAAGACCGCGATCTTCAAGCCACTTGTCCAGAGATATTAATAGTTCGCCAAGATTTTTAGCACTGTTTGAAAAATGTCTTAATTCCTTAGCAGCACCATAAGAGACTACTTTCAACTGCTCATCAATATGCATCACCTCAAATGCTAACAACGGCTTTACGCATCGTATATATTTTGTTTCAGTATGCCAAACCCACATTTAAAAAATCCTTAAAAACAAATTAGTGATAATGTGCTGTGTCTAATAAGTCAACACAGATAATCATATTGGTTTGTAGTTGCGCTTCAGCGCAACTACAAACCAACGGCAAGCCTTTCTAGGTTTTTTTCACAAAACTTTACATAATTACTATTATTTGCACTGACTTCCTAAGACTATAAGTCCAACCAGCCCACAACGAATAAAATACGAGAAATAAGTATTTAGTAACTCAGAGTTTACAGGAGGATGACCTAGGACAATAATTTTCCAGACATTTCCGGAATAAGCCTGACATTGCGTGTCTAATACAAATAGAAAACAAAAATACCGCAATGGCAAACCATGTACCTCCAAGAATCGCTGCTGCCAGATTGGGAGTCAGCACCAAAACTCTCGAAAGGTGGCTTGAAGAAGGGAAAATCAAAGGCATTCGTACCCCATCCGGACAAAGAAGATACGACGTGGACTCAGTTATCTCTGCTGGATCTACTAGCTCAGAAGACGGACGAGCAACCATTATTTATGCCAGAGTTTCAAGCCGCAGTCAAAAGACTGACCTTGAACAACAAGTACAGGACAGTTTATCGAACTACCTGCAAGCGATCGCGTGCTATCATCTGCGCACCACGTACCTACATTTCTCCTGGTTGATTAAAACCTAATGGTTGTTGGGTATCAACATCTACAATCTTGCATTCCACATTCGCGATAGTCTGCCTTACTGAACTAGGCAATTTCAATCAAGAGTGCGGTGGTTTATTTGCTTCCGCGCTGCTTGTAGAAGAAGCTTTTGTTCAGCACGCGCGATCGCTCTTATGGTTCGCTCTATTGCTTCAGGTTCAACAGAAATAGAAGTAATACCCCACTGCACAAGCTGCTCAATGATTTCAGGATACAGCGCAGGTGCTTGACCACAGATAGAACAAGGAATTCCTGCACTATTTGCCATTTCGATCAGTTGGGCGATCGCTTTGGTTACCGCTGGATGACGTTCATTAAATACTGTTGTGAGATTTCCTTGGTCTCGATCCACTCCTAGTAATAATTGTGTAAGATCATTTGTACCAATGGAAATACCTTGCACACCTGCTTTAACGTATTCTGGTAATAAAAAGAGTATTGAAGGCACTTCAGCCATGATCCACACTTGAAACTGTGGTATTAGAGTCAACATGGCTTGTTCAATTTTTTGACGGCAAAAGGAAAACTCTTCCACAGAGCGCACGAAAGGTAATACTAGCCGGATATTGCTATAGCCTGCTTTCTGTACAGCCGCCACAGCTGCTAATTCCAATTCAAAAATTGCCGGATTTTCAATATAGCTAAAAGTACCACGCTCTCCAAGCGCGCCTGGTGTCGAAGATTTTAAACCTTGGCTAAAAGATAGCAGTTCATGCGATCGCCAATCTAGAGAACGATAAAAAATTGGTCGTGGTGCAAAACCAGCAGCAAATTCCATAATCAAATTGCACCAACGCTCGAGTAATTCAGCTTTGCGTCCTTCCTGAAGCCAAATGTTGGGATGCTGTCCTTCCAAAATATTGAGAACCATTAGTTCTGAACGTATTAATCCCACACCATCGACAGATAAGTTTCGTACCTGTTCTATTAACCTAGGCTGACTCAAGTTAACAAGTAACTGGGTAGCTATGATCGGCCAAGAATTTTGGCTTTTGGAACCAGTATACTTTTGACCATAATTTTTTTGCTCATTTGACTCGTCTTTGTGTTCTCCAGCCTGAGACTCGAGCGGCACCTTCCCATCAGATATTATTTGGGGTGATTGTTGATTTTGCAGCCATGTAGGCGAATTTATCAGTTCCCGAGAGTTTCCTCTTATACTCGATTCACTCGAGTTAAGGAGACTTTCCATAGACGCTATTTTCTTTGAAGGCTTTCCAGCAGAGGTAACAGGAGCCCGATATCCTTGCTCTAAAATTTCCCCTGCTCCCCTGCCCCCCTGCTCAAGAGCTCCTCTGCTCCTGTGCTCCTCTGCTCCCCTCGTCACACGATAAACTACTCCATGATCGCCATCGACAATCAATTGTTCACCGCTTTGAAAGATGATTGTTGCGTCTGGAACACCTACCACCGCTGGAATACCTAATTCTCTAGCAAGAATTGCAGCATGGCTAGTTAACCCTCCATGTTCGGTTACTATACCACCTGCTTGTTGCAGTAACGGTAACCAATCAGGTGCAATTTCACGTCCTACTAAAATAACTCCAAATGGTATTTGTTCTTGCTGCTGAGGTCGTGAATCTACGATAACGTGGGCAGAAGCCATAACCCTTCCTCCCGCAACCCCTAGTCCTTTGACTAGTTGGAAATTAGAAATTGCATTTTGGTAGGAGCTAATTTGCGTAAAGTACAACGTCCTCGTTGGCTCATCACAAATAGTCCACTCTAAGGTAAAATGTGGACCCACTTCTTGAACAAGTTGATTTGACAGATCAATCAACTGTTGCAGGTGTTCTTCTGGGAGAGCATACTGATTTTGTTGAGCTTCCTCTAACGGATAGCTAACAAGACCTGTCTGATTTGGCTGGATCTCTGGTAAATGTTGCGCAATAGCTCCGGGCCTGGTATTGTTAAGGCGATATGCTAGTATTTTGTTGCCTAATTGCCGCTCCTGAACAGCATTGTTTTGGGGCTCAATATAATAAACATCTGGCAGAACTTCACCCTTACTAATTGCCATTCCTAGTCCCCAAGTAGCTTGAATTTCCAATCCTGTGGAATTGGCATTTACTAAACCACTGGCGATCGCGTTGTATACGGGTTGTACCAAAACTCCCAAATTCACCTGTTGTAAGTCAATTCCTATACGTTGCCAATAAAGTAAACTTTTCGCACGAAATAACTGACTCCAAGTGCGCTTCAACGCGAGAGCGATCGCTTGTTCATCTGAAGAGGAAAACTGGGACTCAAGTAAACCAGAGATATTCTTTGTCCCATACTTTGCGGTTGGGACAGCAACAGTTGGACGAAAAATGAAAAATACATTGTTTTGGAATGATGCTTCACCGGATTTAGGTGAATGGCTTTGAGCGTCCTTTGAGGGTAATAAGCGCAGAGCAGCTTTAAGTATTTTGCTGAAAAGCTGCTCTGGTATACTGGCTGTGATAATTTCTTGACGCAAGCGACCAGCTACTTGCTGAAGTTGACGCCAATTATCTACATCTAGATGTAAAGAAGAGTGAGGTAAGTCAGCAATTAATGCTTCTGAGCTGTTGAGATTTTCTAGAAAATCTCGTAAAACTTCTGCCGACACTACAAACCCAGGTAATACTGGATAGCCACGCTGCATCATTCTGCTCAAATGAAATGCTTTGTCACCTACTTTAGGGTGATCCTGGGGTTTAATTTGATCAAGCCAGTAGAGTTTGTCCACTCAATTAATACGTTATCTATTATTAATTATTGTTGATTATTGAGGAGAAATTTGGCATCTCTACAGTAGATAAAAAGTTTTATTTCTTTGGGCAGAGAGACTCCATTTTTTGGTTTTTATAGTATCGTACAACACACTAACCGTAACTAGTAGCTATTCTAGGGTAGAACACTATGAGAGAGAATCATCTGTGTCAAGATGACCCAAAAAGCATTTGCAGATTGGGATTTTCAGCTTCTCAAGAAATTCAATAATGAAAATTGCCGCTTGAAATTTCTTCATGATAGCACGATCACAGCATTAAAACAGGAGTATGAGGACTTAGACAAATGCCGCAAGTAGTATTCTCTCTTCAATTATCAGTATTCCCAAGCACTAATTATCTTTCACCGAATGATTGGCTAAATACGATGTTCCGGCTCTGTCTGGCTTTGGTTATTGGGTTAATTATTGGTTTGGAACGCCAGCTTCAGCACAAACCTGCTGGGTTAAGAACTCATATGCTAGTAAGTTTTGGTTCAGCCATATTTACTCTTATACCCCTACAAGTCAGTGCTGCTCACCAAAGCGTTGATTCGCTCAGTCGTGTAATTCAAGGTATTGCTGCTGGTGTGGGATTTCTCGGTGCAGGAGAAATTGTACGCCAATCAACCCAAAAAGATTCCCACCTCCCTGAAGTTCACGGGCTTACTTCAGCCGCAGCAATTTGGGTTTCAGCCGGTTTAGGAATTGCTGCTGGTTGCGGTTTATGGCAGTTAGGATTAACTGGTGCTCTATTCTCTTTGTTAGTTCTTAAAATTCTAAAGAAACTGGAATAATTATTAATATTTATTAATAAATCGTAAAATATCTCCTTAATTTTCATCCCCCATTTCCTGATCCTGAGCATTAAACAGTGCGATCGCCTTGGCAAAAATTTGCTCTTCTGCCCTAGTTTCAAGAATTGACTTGACTAAATTAGTAAACTCCCAGTCAACGAGATTATCGTTATCTATTGTTTTACTAGCAGGATAAAAACTAATATCATCACGCTTTAATTCATTAGTAAGACCAGTTTGCCATGCTTTAGATTTAGTGTCCCATGAAAGAGATTTACCTCGTAATGTAAATTGAAACCATACTATTTCATCATTTTTAAATTCAAAAAAAACATCAAAATATGGTTCGATCCCTTGTAGCCAAATTCTCGTTATATCTTTTTGCACATCTTGTTTAAGGAGCTTTTGCTCAATAGGTCGCAATGACGCACCCAGAGAGGTAATTTCATCCTTATCTAAGGTATTATGGTTAGGCATATTTTAAATTCTACTTGTTATATAGCAATTCTATTTGATTCGTAAAACAAGGCAATAGACAATAGAGCTTTTCACGCATAGTTTAGGATTGATCTATATTTCCAAATCCTTTGTGAAAAAACCAAGTACCTCGTATTTCTTATTCCCCGCTCCCCCTGGTTCCCCTGCTAAGATCTCGCTAACTAATTTTGTAATATTTCTCCTCCTTTAACAGAAAGAATTTGCGAGGAATTTAACCATTGGGAATCAAAAGAACTTAAATGGGTGGTAGTAATCAGGGTTTGGAAACGATCTTGAATAGCGTCAAGTAATTGATTTTGGCGCGATGAATCAAGTTCAGCTAAAACATCATCAAGGAGTAGAAGTGGTGGTTCTCCCACAACTTCTTCAATGAGTTGTAATTCTGCTAGTTTTAAGGCTAGCACTAAGGTTCGTTGCTGACCTTGAGAACCGTACTGACGGGCAGGTGTATTATTAATAATTAATTCTACTTCGTCGCGATGGGGACCGACAAGAGTAGTACCTTGGTGCAACTCAGCAACAGACCTTTGCTGAATTTTTGCTAAAAAATTTTGCTGTACCTGTTCTGGATGGTTTTGTTCTAAAGGGATGTTAGGTGAGTACTTAACTTGCAAAATTTCTGTGCTACCACTGATACTAGAGTGCCAATCGGTAGCAATAGGAGCTAATCGCTTAATAGCGCGATCTCGTCGTCTAATTACTCGGGTACCCGCAGTAGCTAATTGTGCATCCCAAACAGCTAATTCTGATTGTAGAGACGTTGCAGATAAAGTCTCTATATTATGCTTCAAAAAAGCATTGCGCTGTCTTAGTATTTGGTTATACTGCTTCAAAATATGAGTATAAACCGGCTCGAGTTGAATTAAAAGCGTATCCAGCCAATTACGGCGACCTTCAGGACCACCACGTACTAAATCCAAATCCAAACTGGAAAATTGTACGGCGTTGAGAACACCAAGAAAGTCCATTTGACGGCGAAGATTTTCACCATTTAGAGTAACAGTGCGGCGACCGTTATGCCGTAGAGTTAAAGCAAGATCACTAATCCCGGTTTGTCGTTTTAGTTTTGCGTAAAGTAAGGCGATCGCTTCTCCGTCTCGAATTAAATCGCGATCTCGTGCCATGCGGTGCGATCGTAATGTTGCTAATAATTCCACCGCCTCCAAGAGATTGGACTTCCCTTGAGCGTTATTACCTACCAAAATCGTCTTCGGAGCAGTAAACTCAACCATCTGCTCGTTATAGTTGCGAAACTGTCTCAAAAGAAGGGTTTGGAGGTACATAGGCAATGGGCACGGGGCATGGGGCATGGGGCACGGGGCATGGGGCACGGGGCATGGGGCATGGGGCACGGGGCACGGGGCACGGGGCATGGGGTAAGGTTTTATGAGTCACGGGGAATGGGGTAGGGGATCAGGGGGATACAGGATAAGAAGCGGTACTCTCTTAAGCTAGTAGATACTCAGTCCTTAATAGCCAATTACCCACTTATCCAATGCCCATTGCCCTATGCCCCATGCCCTATGCCCTATGCCCTATGCCCTATGCCCTTTACCAATTAAGCGCAAGAATAGCTTCTCTAGTTCGATCCAAACAAACATCAGAGCACTAAACCCAAAACAAATAGCTAACTCAGTTGGACTTAGCCAGTGAGTGCCAAAAAAAGTTCGTAAGGGTGGAATGTAAACTAGCATTAGCTGCAAAATTGTTGTTAAGAGAACAGATCCTAATACGAAAAGATTTGAAAAAGGATTCATTTGTATTGTCAATTGGGTGTTTGAGCGAATTGCTAGCGCGTGCCCCATTTGAGCGATACACAAAGCCGTGAACACCATGGTTTTCCACCGATCTGGATCTAGTCCTGGACCCTTGACAATTTGCACATGATGATATGCCCACTCCATAAGGATAATCGTGATGATAGCAAAGACAATACCAATGCGGATGATGTAAGACCCTAAACCCTTCGAGAAAATGCTCTCACGGGGACTAAAAGGTGGACGTTTCATCACATCTGGTTCAGGAGGTTCTAAAGCTAACGCTAGTGCTGGTAAACCATCTGTCACTAAATTCATCCAAAGAATTTGTAGCGGTGTGAGTGGGACGCCTCCCATAGGCAATAGTATTGGTGCTGCGGCAATGGTAAGAACTTCGCCAATATTACTACCAAGGATGTATTTGATAAAGCGGCGAATATTAGTGTAAACAACTCGACCTTCTTTAGTTGCGGCGACAATAGTGGCGAAATTATCATCAAGTAGTACCATGTCGCTAGCTTCTTTGCTGACGTCTGTACCAGTAATACCCATAGCAATACCGATGTCAGCTTGTTTGAGGGCTGGAGCATCGTTTACACCATCGCCTGTCATGGCGACAAATCTACCTCGCCGTTGTAGTGCTTGAACAATTCGTAGTTTATGTTCAGGCGCAACCCTAGCGTAGATGTTAACTAAGTCAACGTTTTCCTCTAGTTCTTGGTCACTCATCCGTTGTAGCTCAGAACCTGTGAGGACGCGATCGCCCACTTTTGCAATCCCTAAATCAATTGCGATCGCTTGTGCTGTTAACTGGTGATCCCCAGTAATCATCACAGGACGGATTCCTGCGTCTCGACACTCTTGCACCGCCGCTCTTACTTCTGGACGCGGTGCATCCAGCATTCCTACTAGTCCTAACCAAACTAATTGTTGTTCACTTGTTTCGTCTGAACCTTCTGGTGGAATATCACTAAAGGGTTTGTACGCAAAACCTAAAACCCTCAAACCATTACCTGCCATTTGGTCATTTTGGGACAAAATGCTTTGGCGTTGTTGCTCATTTAAAGGAATAGTACCAGTGCCTATATAGATGTGCGTACAACGAGCTAAAGTTAACTCAGGAGAGCCTTTGGTAAACATTAAGTAACTTTCAGATTTCAACAAGTTACTAATGAGCGGATCAACCGCTGTCAAAGGAGAGACGCCTGTTTCTACTTGCTCAACCTGACAAACCACGCTCATGCGTTTGCGTTCAGAAGAAAAAGGAAATTCGCTGACGCGCGGTAGCTTACTTTGCCACTGATCCTGCTCAATACCTCCTTTTGCGGCTAGCGTCAGTAATGCACCCTCTGTGGGATCTCCCAGAATTTTCCATTCACCTTTTTCTTGTTGCAGCACTGAATCATTACACAAAGCACAGGCTATTAGTAATGCTTGAAGTTCTGAATAGTCGTGTAGTTGAACTTTCCTACATTGAAATTGAAACTCGCCTATAGGGTTGTAACCGTTGCCTGTAACGCTGAACTGACAGTTTAGAGTCGAAATGGATTGTACAACCATTTTATTTTGAGTCAGCGTACCAGTTTTATCAGAGCATATTGTGCTTACAGACCCTAAAGTTTCCACAGCTGGTAGTTTACGTATTAAAGCATTGCGACGCACCATGCGTTGTGTTCCTAACGCTAATGCAACAGTAATAACTGCGGGTAAACCCTCTGGCACTACAGCTACCGCCATACTTAAAGAAACTTCCAACAGTTCTTGTAATTCGCTGAAGCCTCCTGTGCGGATAATACCACCAACGACAACAATGGCCACCAGAACTAAAGAACCGGTCACTAGGACTTTACCAAGCTGATCCATTCTTTGTTGCAAGGGGGTAGGTTCATTTTCCACTGATTGCAACATGGCAGCGATTTGCCCTAGTTCTGTCTTCATTCCAGTGTTAGTGACTAGAACTTTGGCTCGTCCTTGGATAACTTCAGTCCCTTGAAATACTAAATTAACGCGATCTCCTATTCCTGTATCTTCTGGTAAATGAATTGATGCTTGTTTATTTACTGGGTGAGCTTCACCTGTAAGTGCTGACTCCCGCACTTGCAAATTAGATTGTTCTAGTAAGAGTCCATCTGCTGCTATATGAACGCCTGCTTCTAGCAGCATCACATCCCCTGGCACCAGTTCCTTCGCTGCTACTTCTAATAACTGGCTTTCGCGAAGGACTCGCACAATAGGCGAAGCAAGTTTTTTCAAAGCTGCTAGCGCTTTTTCTGCACGGCTTTCTTGAACATAACCAAGAATCCCGTTGAGGATGACAATTGCTAAGATAGCGATCGTATCCTTGAACGGTAGTTCGCCTTTTGCCAGTTTTTGTTGCCAATTTAGCAGATCTAAAACGCCGGAAACTATAGCCACGGCGATCAGCATCAATAACATAACGTTCTTGAACTGATCCACCAAAATATCTAGGGTGCTGCGTCCGCGAGTTTCCTGTAGTTCGTTAGGACCATATTCTTGTAACCGCCGTTGTACTTCTTGGTGGCTCAAACCCGTTTCTGCATTTGTTGCAAGCCGTTCTAGTGCGCTATCAACTTCTAAGCTATGCCAAACAACGATTGAATCAGGCAAAGAGTGAGCAGACATGGTATGGGTTAAAGCAAGGGTTACAGCATTTGATCATAGTTCATTAAAACGGAACAGGGAATAGTGATGAGGAAATAGGCAGTAGGGAAGATGAACCCGGGACCAACGATCTCTTGAGCAGGGGAATACCCTTACTTTAAGAAGACTTTCAGGAAATACATCACTCTGGGTGTTGACAAAAATAGCGCAAGAAAAACAGTTTATCTAAGTATTATTTAGAACTGCAAGCTCTGAGAATTCTATCTTGGGAACACAATACGTAATTATTACTACTTTAGGCAAATTTATTATCACAAAATATTGATAATAATCATGGATATATGACTGCTTAGGAGCTTGAATCTCTACCGATTCTGACTCCTGACTCCTGAATTCTGACTCCTTTTTCCTGAGTTCCCTATCTACACCAGTCAACTCAAGAATCAAGCAGGACTGCTATCAAAGATATTTCACAATTGATTCCAAGTGTGTTAAATCGTTAAGTAAATAAGTTTAATATGACTTCTACAATCGTTAGTTTTCCATCTAGCCTGATGTTTGGTCACAAAACAATCCGACCGCTTAGTGCAGCTGCCCTTGGTGGGATCGCGTTCATCAAAGATAAAGTTATTGCTATAGACACAGTGAAAGGGCATTTATTGGAAATTGACCCTGCAACAGATAACACAAAAATTGTCAATATTCACCAAGTAAGAGATTTTACAGATGTTACCGGTCTCGCAATTTGGGAAGATACCCTCTGGGTGACAAGGGGTAACAGTATCTATTTATGCAAGCTGGCTACTTTAGGCTTAGAGCATTTCGTCACCTTGCCTTATAGTGCTGATGGTATTGCTGTTTGGGAATCAACAGTATATGTCACTTGTCAAAAATTAGGCGGTATTTTGATTTTTGACCGTAATACACGCAAGCAAATTACCAAATTTTATGCTCCTGGTTTAGGGATGGAAAATTTGGCAGTTACAGAAGAAACCCTGTGGGTTTGCGACGCACTTGAACAAACAGTTTACTGCATTGACAGGGCAACAGGAGAAGTACAGTTCAGTGTGTTGACGCCATTTGAAGCTCCTAGAGGGATAGCAGTACACAAAAATACAGATACAGGCAAAGAAACTTTATACGTCGCCTATGCTTCTGAGGAACCCTATATTCGGGATAACCCAAATGCTGATCCCAATCATGAACTAACTTACCGCGATCGCACGTTTATTCACCCCCTGCATTATCATCACAATCCAGAGCAACACTACGCCCTTTCCAATGGCTATCTTATTGAAATGTCCTATGTAGAGGAAATTTCACCATTAGAAGAAGTTTATTTAACAGATGTAGAATGGCTCATCGCCCTACCTTCAGAAACTGATCGTCAAAAAGTGCGGCACGTTGAACCTGTTGGTCTACCTTTTACAGAAAAAATCGTAGATGGGCAGCGTGTAGCAGTATTTAAATTTGATTATCTCACTCCAGGCGAACGCCATTTGTTTGGATGGAAGGCTGTTTTGGAAGTTCGGGGGATTAAATATCGCCTCAGCCCAAGAGATGTAGAAGATCTTCCTGAGATTTCACCAGAATTTCAAACCCGTTACCTGGAAGATAATGACGACTTGGCAATGGATAGTGACATTGTTCTCCGTGCTGCCCAAGAAGCAATTGGTACTGAAACCAACTTACTACGGAAAATGTATAACATCCGCAATTACGTCTACGACGAATTGTCTTATGGGATAAAACCTCATATTGACACCCCAGATATTGTTTTAGAACGAGGCGTTGGTTCTTGCGGAGAGTATGTGGGTGTTCTACTTGCACTCTCGCGTTTAAATGGTATCCCTTGTCGTACCGTGGGGCGCTACAAATGTCCACCCTACGCCGAATACCAACATATTCCTCTACAACCAGACTTTAATCATGTTTGGTTGGAATTTTATATACCTGGTTTTGGCTGGTTACCAATGGAATCAAATCCTGATGATATTGGTGGTGGGGGACCATATCCCACAAGGTTTTTTATGGGCTTATGCTGGTATCACATTGAAATTGGTAAAGGAATCCCTTTTGAAATTTTGACAAGTAAAGGTCAACGGGTAACAAAAGAAGAGATTTCAATAGGAGAGTTAGCGATTAATCACATTCGCTTTACAATTCTTCAAGAATTAGAACCCTTTTAGGGCAATGGGCAATGGGCATGGGGCATGGGGCATGGGGCATGGGGATTGGGATATATACTTCAGAAGTCTCAAAGCAATTTTTTCCTTCTTCCCCTCCTCCCTGCTCCCTGCTCCCTGCTCCCTGCTCAAGGTATCTTCCTTGCTAAAAAACTACCAATTTCTAAACCTACAAACCCCATCAGGGCGCTACCTAGCCAGTAAGTTAGCGCCAATCCTTGAGAACCTGTTTTTAGCAGCGCAGAAGTATCCAAAGCATAAGTAGAAAAAGTTGTGTAAGATCCTAAAAACCCAACAGCAACCAATAGTCGTAGATCAGGAGAAGTAAGCATTCGATCTAACGTGAATGTCACAAAAAAGCCCATTATAAAAGCACCTGTAACATTAATAAAAAAAGTGCCATAAGGAAATCCAGTGCCAAGCCATCTAGCAAATAGTAATGTTAGGTAGTAACGGCTTAAGGCACCAGGAATCGCTCCCAAAATAATTGCCAAAGGAGCACGAAGGTTTGGATTTGTAGAACTTAATAAACCTAGGGTTTTATGCAAAAAAGTTGTTAGCATGTTTTTTGAAATCGCTCTTCAATTACTAAAATATTTATGTTTAAAAAAGTGTCGCCCCCAAGATAGGCTACCCTAAAAAAACTCAGTTTCCAGTATTATAGCTCCGAAGTTGGGTAAGTTTTTCAATAAAGATATCGTAGTGTTGGCGAGCAGTTTCAATAGATTTCCCAGAAGATGTAATTAGTCGATAAATTAATTTTTTATTCATAAAATTAAGCCGATATAGAGGCAATTTCTATAAAACGAAAATGGAAAGATATTATTGTAATTTCTGTGTTTATCAAGACTTAAACATTGAAAAATCGCAGATAGAATTAAAGGGGCAGAAGCGGCAGTGATACCCTGGGTTGGGCGGAAAAATTTTACTAAAATTGCTGCTTCTTTGGTGATAGTTTTGTAAATCCTGTTGGTGCTTTTGGGCAACATGAGCTAACTCAAACTCTATAGAGTCTAACTCGCTCTTGCTAACGTGAATTAACTCAGATTTTTTACGGAATTCTAAATTATAGAATGAAGCGATCGCTTGATGTTTTGGGTAAAGATAACGAGCCGCTAGCAGATAAACTAGTGCTTGTCGTCTATCAAAAGTAGATTTACCAGTTTTAAAGTCCAAAATATGCAAAGTGCTATCGGGCTCTGAGAAAACGCAGTCCATCGCAGCATATAGGCGGAAGTAATAATCTTGATGTTCGATCACAATCGGTTTGGGAAAGCCTTCATCACCGCGAGTTAAGAGGACGATACGTTTACCTGAAAGCAATGGATCATTGTGATAATTTTTCAAAATTTGCAGCACACGTTGCTGAACTTCACCAGTAGAATCACTTAATTTTAGTAACTGTCCAATTTTTTCTACACCGTCTGCCTGCTTCAAAAGATGTCTATGGTGGTGAAACTCATAAACACCTTTTTGTGCCAGTAAGCCAATGCGTTGGGACGGAGTTGCCTTTCCCAAAAGGGCTTTGACCTGTGGTTCGTGTTGCCGCGCTTTAGTAAATCCCCTTCTCATCTGACAATGCCAACGTTGTTGCTCTGCCACTGGGGCGACTAAAGACCAAAGGTAATAACTGGCAAAAGGCGATTCAGGGCTTGACATTGCAGGAAATCAGTGAGAAAAATTATAGAAGAGAGAAATAACGCCGCTTTGAATGCGGTCTAGCTACCGCTTAAAAGTCTTATCCGACAGTGATATAATCAGGGAGAAGTTCTGTGAGATACACAATAGTCGCGAGACTAGGCGTATCAGAGTGTGAGATATTGAATAAGGCAGCTTTAAGAAGGTAGTCTGAGTTCAAGTATCCTACTCCTTTTGTATGTAGGAGTGTCAATCATACTATTGTGGCAAATATTTAGAGGCACTTCGGATGTTAGGGTAAAACTCCGCGCCTACAACGTAAAGTCTTACTAAGACTGATGAAAACACTTGCTAATCTTTTGATATCCATAATTGTAGCTTTTTGGGTAATGGCGATCGCACTGCTTTCAGTACAAAACGCCGCGCCAGTGAGTTTAAAATTTCTCACCTTTGAGTCGATACAAATCCCAGTGGGTTTATTATTGGCGTTTAGTGCTGGGGTGGGGATTATCGGGATGGCGCTCCTACAACCTCTTTGGGGTGTTGCTGGATCAAGGCAAAGCCGTGAGCAATTAGAAGACGATAATGAATTTTTTGTTGATGAGTAAAAAAATTTTAAGGCTTAAGAGGGGGTAAAATGCCATATTCTGCGCTTCTTACCCAAAAAAGACTAATTACTTCGTTATCATCCCTTGTTGCCCTAATAACAGGGGTTTTTACTAAGTATTTTTCTTGCTTAGAAAGTAGTTTTTTGTTCAAAAATGGGCTGATGGAAAGGAGAAATCCTGAAATCTATATAAATTAATGGTTTCATCTATCCACTTCCGGCTACAACACCTTAGAATGATTCATTGAAAAGTTGAACTGATGGGAGTTGCAGCCATTTTAGGCAAAAATACTCATCGGAAGTGACTTTTGTAAATCTCTAGACAGAGATTTACGTATAGATGCACACAAGGCATCTGATGACCATATCAAGTAAACCACTAGGAGTTTGACATGAATAAAGGTGAATTGGTTGATGCTGTAGCTGATAAGGCTAGTGTTACCAAAAAACAAGCTGATGCAGTCTTGACTGCGGCTATCGAAATCATCATCGAAGCTGTTTCCTCTGGTGATAAAGTCACCCTTGTTGGATTCGGTTCTTTTGAATCACGAGAACGTAAAGCTCGTGAAGGTCGCAACCCAAAAACCAACGAAAAGATGGAAATTCCAGCAACCAAGGTTCCCGCCTTCTCTGCTGGGAAGCTTTTTAGAGAAAAGGTAGCACCCCCAAAAGAACCTGTGTCCTAGGACATTCTTTGATGATGCGGCAGCCTGTACATGGGGGAAATTTAGTTTGGGCAGCAGCACTAGCTGGTTGCCCCCCCAGTGCAATTCTGGATTTTTCTGCCAGCATCAGCCCATTGGGACCACCAAGCGGCGCTATAGCCGCCATTGTGTCCCAATTGGACAATCTCAGGCACTATCCAGACCCTGATTACAGTGCTTTGAGACTTGCTTTAGGTCAGTTCCATCAGCTGCCGCCTGAATGGATTCTGCCGGGAAATGGCTCGGCGGAATTACTTAGTTTGGCCGGTAGGGAGTTGGCACAGTTAAGTGCAACAGCTTTAATAACTCCAGCCTTTGGTGATTACTACCGGACGCTGGCGGCATACAATGCCAAAGTACTGGAGTTTCTCCTTGATTTTGGGGTAGCAGCAGCAGGAAGAACAATGTCTTGCTCGTTTGTTTGTCTTCCCCCCTCTCTATCCTCCCTATCTCTCTCTCATCACACTCAACAGTGTGGCTTACTCATAAATAATCCTCACAACCCAACGGGAACGCTATTTGCGCGCTCAGCGATTTTGCCGTACCTTAAGGAATTTGCTTTAGTCGTCGTAGATGAAGCTTTTATGGATTTTCTGCCTGAAGATCAGGAACAAAGCCTGATCGAAGTTGTGCAGGAATACCCAAATTTAGTGATTTTGCGATCGCTAACCAAATTCTACAGTCTACCTGGTCTACGACTGGGGTACGCGATCGCTCATCCTGATCGATTGCGACAGTGGCAGCTGTGGCGTGATCCTTGGCCTGTTAATACCCTAGCAGCAGCCGCTGCCATCGCTGCTCTTGAAGATAGGGATTTTCAGGCACAAACCTGGATGTGGCTGCCACAAGTACGAAGTGAACTTTTTGAGGGTTTAACCTGTTTACCAGGATTACAACCCTTTCATAGTGCTGCTAACTTTTTACTAGTGGAATCACAAAGCTCTAGTTCAGAGTTACAGCAACAATTACTCAAGCATCACCAAATTCTCATTCGTGATTGCCTGAGTTTTCCTCAATTGAGCGATCGCTACTTTCGAGTAGCTGTACGTTCAAAGTCCGATAACCAGCGTTTACTAAAAGCCATATCATTAGTTCTTAGTCAATAGTCGAGAGTTTCAAGCTTAAAGTTTTTGACTATTGACTATTGACTTTTAATTATTGGTGATTTAGTGATGACCGTTGACTACGATGTTGTGATTATTGGCGGCAGTCTTGCTGGACGCTATGCCGCCCTTACTGCGACTCAACTAAAAGCCAAGGTTGCCTTGGTAGAACCCGATACCAGTGAGCTCTTATACTCTGCTCACACACCCTATGAGTTAATTTATCACCAAATTTTTAATGAAATTGCCAATCTCACCGAACAAATTAGTGAAGCTGCAGTATTTAAGCCTCATGCTTTATCCGTAGATATATCCCAAGCAAACCTCTATGCTCATGCTACTGTTTCTAATTTGCAACAACAACATTCACTCGCTATCCTAGCTGCCAAAGGAGTCGATGTTATTGTTGGTGGTGGCGAATTTCAATCGTCCCCCCGTTTGTCATTTGCTACTAACAGCCGTGTTTTACGCGCACGCAACTATTTGCTTGCTACTTCCGTTCAATTCATTCCAGAAATTGAAGGACTACAAAAAACCGGCTTTCTAACCTTATCCAATATTTGGCAGTCTCTAGATAGTCATACACCTCCTAAAAATTGGGCAATTATTGGCGGTGTTCCTCAAAGCATTGAACTTGCCCAAACTTTAACTAGGTTGGGTTGCAGCGTAACGTTAATAGTTGATCGCCCATTTATTCTGTCTCACATTGATCCAGAAATAGCCCATTTACTTCGCAGCCATTTGGAGGCTGAGGGTGTGCGTGTCTTTACCCATACCCGAGTTACTCAAGTGCGAAGAATTGATGATAAGAAGTGGTTACAGGCAGGAGATAAGGCAATTGAAACTGATGAAATTGTCGTCGCTACTGGACAACAACCGAATATTCAATCCTTAAATTTGGCGGGGGTAAACGTTAAATGGAATCAGTCTCGTGTGTTGGTGAATGACAAACTACAAACCACTAACCACCGAATTTATGCTTGTGGTGATGTAATAGGAGGTTATGACTGCCCTAATATTGCTAATTATGAAGCCAAAATCGCTGTTAAAAATGCTCTGTTTTTTCCTAGGTTTAAAGTTAATTATCAATCTATTCCGTGGGGAATATTTACTCGCCCTATGCTAGCGCAAGTAGGTTTAACAGAAGCGCAAGCAAAACGCCTGTACAGTCATGATGAAGTTATAGTTTTGCAGCATTATTTTAAAACAATGGCAGCCGCCCAAGTCACCAACCAAACCACAGGCGTTTGTAAATTAATTACCTTGCCCAATGGATTAATTTTAGGTGCTACTGTCTTCGGAGGAGAAGCACGAGAGCTGATTAATATCATTGCTTTGGCGATCGCGCAAAAAATTCAGGTCAAGCATCTAGCCAATTTATCTTCCGTTTATCCTAGTTTTTCGGAAATTCTTGAGCAGACTGCACAGGATTGGAATCAGCGACAATTTAATAGTAATGTTGCATTACAGGATTTTCTACAAAGCTTCTTCCTTTGTCGCCGCAATTGGGATATATAAAGTTATCTAAAATTACATCCCTTGCTTGCTCGTCAGTCTTGGTGGCTACTTCGGCAGTCAACCATCTATCTAATTTGAATGAAAAATCGAGTAAATGTCACGAAGGTTTGTAAAATCTACATCATCAAAAGTAATGTTCTCCTGTTGCATCCTTTCTCTAAATCGTAAAGTCATATCCCAAAAACCCTCAGATTTTGTTTGTTTTTCGTTTAATAAATCAGCGCTCGCATCATCAATGGTTCCCCTCTCTACTGTACCTTCGTTAGAGGGATGTATCACCTCATGAGGATTAACCAAAATCTCAAGCTGCGGATTATCAATTCCTTGCTGACGCAAAAGATCAAATAAAGAATCTCGTTCTTCTGATGGCAAACTCTTAATAGAATTAATAATTTCTTGCAAAGTCATCATATGAAATTACTCTAACTTAAACTAGCTATATTTGAACATCTAAATGTCAGGTATCATATCCATTATAACTTTTTATTCTTCTTCTCTACCACCGAAGCATTTCCAATTCCTTGAAGAATTCCACGGCCGATTAAACCTAGACCCCGACCAATTATTTGGGTAAGAACGAAAACAACACCCTTACCAAAGAAGGATAAGAGTGACTGTAATCGTGGCGCGATCGCATCACGAAATTCTAAGAACAAAGTTATCACTAGTGGAATCCCTGTAAGTTGTTCTAACTCCTGATTACGCGGAGCATAAATCGAAACTTTAGCAATACCCCGAGGTGCAAATACAAATAGCTCATGACGACTTTCAAAAATTGCTTTTGGCTCTGTTATATAATTACTCATACGATATTTCCAAGATAAGTTATTTCTAAATCGTTCAATTTCGCGTGTAGAAAGCATTTGACGATTATAAAAATTTTCCTTAATCTCTTCTACATTTGCTAATTTATTGAGTAGCGGCTGTATGACAGCATTTCCGATTTGAATTAACAAATTTTCTAAGATCATTAATCCTTGTTCTTTAGCTTCAACTTCATCTGCGATGTATAACATATTATCCACACGTAAATCAGTTTTAAACAATAAATAAGAAAGTAACTCGTTTATCAAAGGGATTTTATTCAAAATCTCTGTTCGCACTATCTCAGCATCTTGTAGTAAAAAAGGAACAATTTCTAACTGACTTTCACCCACTGGCACGACAGAGAATTTACCAAAAAATTCTGTGGTTGCTGCTTGCCATATGTCTAGTAATAAATTATTTTTTATTTTAAATACTTGGTGATGTTCTAATTGAGATAGAGATTTATCTTCTAATATACTTACAAGTTTCTGTAGAATGGTATAAAGTAAATCTCGTTTTTTATCTACCCGTAGAATGTCGATTTCTAAAGGAACATTAGTTACATTATTTAATAAATTAAATTGAAGCTTATGAATACAAGATGTAAATAATCCTGCTTGCAGAGCTTTAGCACTTAATAAAGAAGGGTAGTCCTGTATCTGTGGCTCTGTAGAATTTTTAACAGGATTTGTCTTTAGAGATGCAACATCCTGCATTATTGCTGTTGGTTCGTTTTGGTTTGGTGAAGCCAAAACCTGATTAAGAAGCCAACGAGCCGAAACGAGTTCTCGTCGCCTACCAGCTAAGATTGCTTGATCTAGCACTGGTAATCCAGGGACTTGTAACTTTTTGGTCACTTGTGCTAAAGCAGTATTAATATAACTAACCGCTGACACATGCAAATCATTCCGTAGCTTAGCGAAAGGAAGCTTGGCATTTTTCGAGGTAGGAGAAGAAACGATTTTCTTTGTGTTTGGTTCTCTTCCTACTTCCCCAAACCAATAAGAGCGCCCTGCTATAACTTCTTGTATAGCTGTGACTAATTCAGAAATAGGACTACCTTTAGGACAATAACCCTCCACACCTACAGCCTTTGCTGCCAATAGTATTCCTTGCTCTTGGAGAGAGCTGAGCAGTAAAATTGGGAGGTTTGGGTACTGAGTTTTTAGTTGCTGACAGAGTTGTAAACCCATCTGTTGGCTAGAAGTGGAATGAACGTTGCCTAGTTCTAGAATGACTAAATTTAACCTTGCTACGTCTTGATCAGTAGTTTCTGCTAGAATACGCAACACATCTGTATATGTTTCTGCTTCTAGGATGACTTGTAAGTTAGGCAGTTCTTGCAGAGCTACCCGTAAACCTAAACGAAAGATGGGGTCTTGGTCAACTAACAATAATTTCACGCATGTGTTGTTTGTAGTCTACTTCATTACATATATAGCAGTCCTGTTCAATTTTTAAACTTCCTAAAATAGGAAATCCTTATTCCTCTAGAGTGTTATTTAATGTATCTCGACTACAGATGTATTAGCCTTGTTATGGAAATGCCATTGCTACAATGAGCTAAGGGAGAGCATCTAGACTGATAATAGCTCTCCGAAAGGAGCTTGAGGTCTTATGGAACCTATAAAAACCACCATTATGCAAGCTGTTGAAAAACTGGGTTATCGCGTTACTCTTGGGGATGTGGTAACACAGTCAGGGTTGAATGCGGCGGAGGCGAATCAAGGGTTATTAGCCCTTGCTTCAGATGTTGGGGGACATTTACAGGTGAGTGATACAGGTGATATCGTGTACCTGTTTCCTAAGAACTTGCAAGGGATTTTGCGCAATAAATATTTTCAATTGCGCTTGCAGGAATGGTGGAAAAAGATCTGGAGCATCCTATTTTACTTAATTCGGATTTCCTTTGGGATTTTCTTAATTCTTTCTATACTTCTAATAACTGTCACGATCTTTATTATTATCATGAGCATGAACTCAGATCGTGACGATAATAGCCGAAGCAGTCATTCAAGTGGCGGTTTTAGCTTCTTTTACTTCCCAGATTTATTTTGGTATCTTAGCCCAAACTACGAAGAACGCCAGCAAAGAAGACGGAGAGAGAAAAGTGAGCTAAATTTTTTTGAAGCAGTTTTTTCGTTTCTGTTCGGTGATGGGAATCCTAACGCAAATTTAGAAGAACGCCGATGGCAAGAAATTGCTAGTGTGATTCGTTATAACCGAGGTGCAGTTGTAGCTGAACAAATTGCTCCCTATCTCGATGATATTGGTACAGGGTACTCAAAAGAGTATGAAGATTATATGCTGCCTGTGCTAACTCGCTTTAATGGGCAACCAGCAGTAAGTCAAGAGGGACAGATTATCTATTACTTTCCAGAGTTGCAGGTGAGAGCAGCAAATAAACGTCACCAGCCTTTTTCAAGTTATCTAGAAGAATCATTTTGGCGTTTTAGTACAGCAACTTCAGGGCAAAATCTCTTGAGTGGCGGGTTAGGAGTTGTCAATTTTGTTGGAGCTTTAGTGCTGGGAAATTTGCTTAAAAATGGTGTGGTAGCTGCGCAGATAGGTGGACTAGTCGCTTTTGTACAAAGCATTTATTGGTTGCTGCTGGGTTATGGAGCAGGTTTCTTGGGTATTCCCTTAATCCGCTATTTCTGGATTCAGGGGCGCAATAAAAAAATTGCTGCACGTAATAGCGATCGCCGTTCTCGAGCAGAAGTATTAGAAAGTGCTGATAGTTCTTTACGCCGAAAAATTGCCTACGCCAACGAATTTGCACAAGAAAAAGTCATCACCAGCAAAGACTTAGCTTACTCTACTGAAACCGATTTACTAGAACAGGAAGTAGAGCGCTCTGCCAAACTTGACGAGGAATGGCAAAGACGCTTAGAGCGTGGAAATGACATTCCTTAATGTAAAGTTTTTTCAAAGAGCATAATGACCCTCTATAGCTTCTATGGTATGTTAAAGACCAGCTATATATTGAAATTTAAGGACTTACCTACTGCACAAATTTCTTCTCTTGTGTATAGCGATGCGAGAGAAACCTGTTCTAGAAGCAGACAAGATCTTAATTACGGATGTCGCTATTCAAGGCTGGGCAGTAGCAACTGCAATAGAAGCTCATCTCCTGTTAGAATATGGGCAAGTTGACGATGCGCAGAATTTGCTGGATAGGGAAGTTATAAGCTTTAGAAATATTGCTATTAAGTGGGCAGATTCATTACTAGGTAATGAGCTTTTACAAATTGCTACTGCCTATCGTTTTGCTGCTCCTATTTTTAAGGAACATATAACGCCAGAAAGGGTGGATAGAATAGCTTATATTTCTTCTGTGGATAAATCTTTATCGAAAAACGAAATAAAACGAAAAAAAAATTTCGCTGAAGTAGAGTTTGAGATGTATTCTGCTCGGCAAAGATTTGACACAAAATGGATATACCAGCAAATTGCTGTTGCCGAATATCTCGATACTTTGAGTGAATTGTTAGCTAGATTAGAGAGTTTGCAGCCTTTTGCAAACCTCTGTAAAAGTACAGGTGTCAAGAGTAGTCGTGAGCTTCTTCTGGGTGATGATGCTGATCCGGGCTTGTACGGCATTAAGCTGATATAAGCGTTGATGATGTTGTGTTACTTGTTAATTTTTTATCAGTTGCTAAAACACATTTTGGTCAAGGGCGATCGCCGATTTCTCTAGCTATGTTCAATGATTGTTGGTGAAACTGAATTGCCTGTTGGTATCGTCCCAACGAGTAGTAAGCGTTACCTAAATTACTCAGAGCAATGGCTTCACCTTGTAGAGCTTCAGGTAGAGTAGGAGCGATTACCGTTCCAGATAATTTTTCTTAACGGCTTATCCTAATATATGGGGAACAGCTTTCATTTTTGCTAACCATTTAAAATTTTACGAATATCTTTCAACATTAAAAACAAATGTAATTGATCAGTTGGACTACTTTCAAAATCAAATTGCTCATACCATTCCCGTGCTTCATCATCTTTAGCATGAACAAGTAACGCACGAATACCAATAATATCAGCAGCTGCATGAACACGTTTTAAGCAATCTTTTAATAAACCTTTGCCAATACCCTTTCCCTGGTTGTCTTTATCAACTGCTAAACGTGCCAAAAGTGCCACAGGAATTGGATACTTGGGTAGTCCTTTTACAATCCGACTTGGAGCATCTTTATGAGCAACAGACGCTACAGTGAGGCTATAATAGCCAATTACAATCCCATCTGAGATAGCTACGTAAGTTGTAGAGCTATCAGAGCGTTGATTTTGTAAAGCATAATCTGTCAGAAATTTATTTAGAGCCGCCTTTCCACAATTAAAACTTTTAACATTGTGTTCAGGCGATAATTTTTCAATATAAGGTTTATCCAAGGGTAATGAATTATTCAAAGACACTTGGCTCCCTCAATAAGCGAGCCAGACGAGGCTTTTCTTGTGGTGGAGAATCGAGAGCAGCTTGAAAAGCTTGCCACTGCTCATCATCCAAGACAAAAAGACGGCGATCTGTTAGTGTTTCTTGCGCTGCAATCAAACCATGCTCTAGTAAAAATTCACTAACACTTTTGTGATTAGCCGCCGCCGCCTGTTGTAAAAGTTTTTTAACCTTATAACTAGTGCGGATATCTATCCGTTCTGTCCTGGATTCATTTAAAGTACTCATCTTTTTTTAGCTATCTCTAACAATAACTAAAAGCTATCATACACACATTGTCCTGACAATAGAATCGGAAGTATAAATAACTACCCACAATTGTATTACCCAAAACCCTGGGTTCGCGGCGCAAATTCGGGAGAATTCTGCGTAGTTGGAACTTTTTAGCCTTTCTGAATGCGCTTGGCAATGATATTGAAATCATAGTAAAGCCTAAACCTGAACATCGCCAACACGGTCGAATAAGCGTTGTTTACTAAGCAAGAACTCCTGGTTCGCCAATTTCTAGAGGGTTTGGGAATGGGCAATAAGCTGCGCCTCAGGTAGAGTAAGGGCGAACGCTGTTCGCCCGAGATGTATTTCAGCAACACCTAACCCCTACTTAACCTGAATTGGGGCTAGAGCAACGCCTTGGTAATAATAGTTCAGAATTTGCAGGTGGTTGTATCCGCGTTTAGCTAGATTGTACGCTCCCCACTGACTCATACCTATACTATGACCCCAACCACTGCCTTGAAGGACGAAACTGCCATCTGGAGCCTTACTAATTGTGAAGCGGGTACTCTTGAGCTTGAGTGCAGTTCGTACATCTTCTCTTTTTAAATCTTTAACGCCTTTATCACCAATAATTCTTAAGGCTGTCACACTGCCAAAGGGAGAAAAACTTGCTGGAATCATCTGCTGGACATTGCCCACACCAGGAATATCAGCGCTAATTTCCGCAGGGGAGAAGGTTTTTACCCATTTGCATTCGCTGACATTTTGATCGAAGTCTTGTACACCACGTAAGTAGGGTTCAGCGCTTCCCCAAACATCTTCCACATTTTCGGTATGCCCACCAGAGCAATTGTGAAAGACAGAGAGAATAATCTTATTTTTGTAGGTTAGTACTTGCCCTGCTGTAGCATCAACAGCCGCGTAAGTACTACGAGCTTCACTCATGACGCCTTTGTACATTTGCCAGTGATCTGGTGTAGCACCTAGATCGTAAATAGGATTAGTACGCTGTCTTTCGCGTTCGTATAGGGCAAATGTGCGGGCAGTTATTGCTTGGGCTTTCAGTGCTTCTACAGGCCAAGCAGCGTCCACTTCGCCACCGAGAACACTATAGAGATATTCTTCTAAATCAACCCAGTTAACGGCAGCTAAACCTTTTGCGGTAGGGATGACGAGTACTCTACCTCGATACCAGCGATCGTTAATGTAAACAAATCCCTTACCTGTTGGTTCAATCCAAAACAGACCAGATCGCCAACTATCTAAAGCAACTCCCCCAGGAACAGCTTGAGCATAAAAGGAACTCATTCCTGGTAACTGTCCTAAACTACGACCGCTACCATCCTTGACAGATGCAGTTGTGGAACTACCAACTTTGACTTGATTCACTCCATTTTGAATTGCCACACGCAGAATCACAGAAGCTTGCGCTGGAGCGATTAAAATGCTCCACAAAAGAATACCAAGCCACCAATGGCGTCCTTTAATTTTGGAAAATAACGCGGTTAAAAACAGTTGGAATTTCATGCTGATAATCTAGTCACGGCTTTTGAACAACGACGAGCAGTAGGTATTTCTTGCTCCCCATTTATAGCAATAGTAGGCAAGATGACAATACTAAAATCTCAATCAAAAGGATATACTCATCCAAGGCTTACAGTATGCGTAATTTATCAAGATAGCGGATTAAAAAATCAGATGCTGACAAGATATGAATCTCCTGGTATTCTACTAGTACAAGCAAATCTTTATCACCGGATATAATTACTTCTACAGGAACAGCGAGCGCCGTCTCAAAAAGGATTTTATCTTTGGGATCCCTTAACTCAGGAATTGGGGAAAGCGGTAAAGGTTGGCAAAATTGGTTTATTTGTTTAACTTCTGATAGTAGATAATTAGCCGTTATCCCTAACTTTTGTAAACGAGGCTGTAGTTTAGGATAATTTAAAGTTTCTTCTAGTTCTTGAAGCAAGGATAAAGAAGTATAAAGAGTAATTATTTCTTTTTGAGCAAACTCAATAATTGTTCTAGGATTACCGCCCCATAGCAAACCAGATATCCAGACGTTCGTATCAAGTAAAATTTTCATTGTTTGATATTTTACGCCTGACTTCATTAACCATTGCAGTAATCTCCTCCATTGAAGGTTGTTCTGGATCAGTCCCAAGTTCGTCTAGCTTTTGCCAAAGACAAGATAGACCATTAGGCTTTTGAATTTTCTTAAAAACAAGCATGTCGTCCTCTTGCCAAAGGTAATATTCGTCACCAGGCTGAAGACTAGATAGTACTTCGGGTGGAATTTCTAACTGTCCTTCTGCTGTAACCTGAACTACTAAAGCTCGTGTCATTGTTCTTATCCCTCTATACAAACACGTTGAAATTACCTTCTTATATTTTTATCTCTATGATTCTTAGTGATCTCATGGTAACAAAAAATCAGGCAAAATAGATTTACCCAGTTGACGTGTAGCTTTGTTAATCATCCTCGCAAATCGGATATGCATCTCATCTACTTCAACGGGCAAAATATGAGCTAGTGTACCTTCTCCTAAATAGGAGATTACATAATTTGCTGCTTCTAAACCGGTAACATAAGCCTTTTCCTGCGACCATGAACCATGGCTGTTAACAATCCAATCACCACTCATGAACACGTTATCAAAACTGGTTTTTACTGGCAACATATATTGATAACTACCTGGCGCAAAGTGAGAAACTGCTTGAGGTAAACGAATTACACTGCTATCAATTAGCTTAGCCTGCTGAAACTCTGGCACACAAACTCCTAAATAACGTTGAACGAGTGGCAGAATTTGTTCATCTTGGAGAGGAAGCAACTGATTTGCGTGATAAAAATCAGCTTCAATAACTGTCCCTGGTTCATCCCGATATTCATCATGCAGTGCATTTAAATCGAAGAATGTCCATCCTGTAGTTGCATCAAAACCAAAGCAAGCATTAGAAGGACGCGGAATATTAATTTTACTGTCAAACCATAATCGAGTTGCTAAAACATCAATTGCGCCTAAATTATTCAAATTCCTGAACTCTTCACGGCTTTGTAAGCTTGGACTACCGGATACAATCTTTTTCATACCGGTAATACCAACAGCAAAAATCACTGCATCAGCGTCAAACTTCTCATTATTACAAATAACTCCTGTAACTCGATTATTACTATCCACAATTAAATCGGTAACTGGGTGTTTTGCTAAAACTCTTGCACCAGCTTTTTCAATCTGTTTAATCCAAGGGTGAAATATTTTTTCTCCAACTGTCCCTCGACACCAAACAACATCAAAGTTTGGTTGATGGGCTAGAATGAAAAAATAAAGCATTCCTAAAGCAGCAGCAGCTGAACACTGTTCTCCAGGAGCAAATAACCCTACCAATAACATTGGTTCAAAAGATTCACGATAAAGTCGTGCTGAAACACCAAAATCTTTAAACAATTCTCTAGCAGTTACAGAATCATAACGTCGCCAAGCTTCGTCAGAATTATCAAAATCAATAACCGAGTAAAGTAAAGGTAAAGCACTAAGGCGGTCAATTAATGGTAAACGCTTAAATTGTGTGTAGAGAAACGTTCCTAAAGGTGTCGGGAGTTGTGGCAAATTTTGAAAAATCGGTGATTCAACTTCTAAGCCTACAGGAGAATATTGAGATGAACGAGTCCAGCTAGTAAAAGGACTGATTTCTAATTCATTGACAAGAGAGAAGATATTGCTGTAAGGGTACCAAAAGCCGTGAATACCTGCTTCTACAGAACGACCTTTGGATGTTTTCCAACCTGCTACTAGTCCACCAGGATAGGAACCTGCTTCTAGAAGTGTCACATCGTAACCTTGTTTTGCCAAGTGATAAGATGCGCTTAAACCAGCCCAACCTGCACCAACTACGACTACCTTCTTGGCTTGCTCTCCTTCAGACATATGATCCCCTGACTCCTAATTCCATTATCATATCTTACCTTTAGCGCTCAAAAAGCACTTGCGGTTAATATTGACTTCAGAGTATAACCAAAAACATATATTAAGAATTCAGGAGTCAGGAGTCAGGAGTCAGAATAAACCTTGGGCGCTTGAAAACCACCACTAATTTGTAGATATACTATGCTGAATTCTAATTCCGTATACTGTTAAGTAAATTTATTGAGGAAGCGTTTAATGAGTCAATTAGCTAATACAAAAATTAGGTTAGATGATTTTCAGTTTCGGGATGGCATTTATTTTCCCAAAGACTACGAGCAGTTGAATAGCACTGAACATAAACAAAAATGGGATAAGATTGGCAAGACATACTATGGCTCCCAAAAGATAGAAAAAGCGGCAGAAACATCGCCAATTAAACAAGATTATACTCTTTTAACAGGTAAGCCAGGAGGAACTTGGAATAAGCTATCTTTAAACAAATCTGTCGATTCTATTCTTGAAATTGGCTGTGGTTACGGCAGGATTCCTTTACATTTATCCAAAGATAAGAATCTGAGGTGTCAGAATTACTACGGTCTTGATATTTCTGAACCTTTGCTGCGACGTTTGCTTAAGTGTAAGCAAGAATATGATTTCTTTCCAGATGCAGAATTTCACATTATTTGTGCTTCAGCTGAGCTATTACCTTTAGAAGATAATTCTATAGATTTTGTGATGTCTAATTGTGTATTTATGCACATACCAGATGCACAAATCAGAAATCTATTGGTTGAAATATCTCGTGTGCTGAAACCAGGCGGAATTTTTATTTTTAATCACTCTTTCCACAACAAGTCTTGTCCTTCGCATATAATCCATAATTTTGTAAGAAGGCTCAACCCCGTTAACCAAAATCCAGTTTATCTAAAGCAATATTCTGGAGATGAGATAAAAGCAATGTTAACTGCTTCTGGAATTACTACAAAGTGTCCTCAGTTCACTGTAGAACCAACAGAAGAGTATGCAATTTTGCCGCAGAAAATTAAAGGTATCCCAGTACCTTTTTCTGAAACAATAAATAGAAGTATCAAACCCTCAGGCTCAATGAAAGAAACTTTGGCTTATGGATATAGTGCATACAGTAATAATTTATAATACGGCAGCTTAATTTTCTCGAATCCAGATAGCCAATCCACCGCCACGACCCCGAGCTGCGATCAAGTCTCCTGTAACTAAGAAGAATGTAAAAAACGGTAGTTTAGCTATGGGTTGGTTATAAAAATTCTCAGACTTAACTTTACCACCACGAATTTCTTGGTTATAAACAACACGACCAAACAAACTAACTTGCATTTGGGTAAAGTCAAAGGTCAATATATTTTTCTTGCCTGGATATTTTGCGGGACCTACCAGCTTTAACAAAAGTGAGCCTAATTGGAGTTGATTGCAAATTTCCCCTTTACCTAAGGCCGAATCTAAGGAAGCGTTAAAGGAAATTTTTGCAATGGCGAATTTTGGCAAATAAAAACCCTTGCCTAAGACAATTCCCCCTCGCTTTCTAACTTTCTTAGTACCAGTGATAAAACATAATCGCCATTGACCTAATAAAGATTCAAAGGGGTATGACAGGCGTTCCTCTTTGGCTGCTTTTTCTGCTTGTAGCAACGCATCAACAACCACAGCAGCACTAGGACGTTCTTTATTTTGTTCTCGATAAGCAGCCGCCGTCTGTGTTAGTGTATCTATGAAATCTGGTTTATCTTGTGACGTTAAATTTGCAGTCATAAAAGCAAAATTTTATAATTTGAACTCATAATCTAAGCTAAGAGATATTCTGAATTCTGAACGCCATATGCTTTAAGTCGGCAAAGCCCCCCAACGCAATGGCTCCTCCTGACTCCTTCTTCATTTTTTTGATGTAAATTCAATTACACCTTGATCTACAAGCTCCCACTTTTCTTTTCCTTCTTCTTCTAAAGGTTTGACTATTGCTGGTTTAAATATTTTTAATTCAGCACCTTCTTCCTGCCAGTTACCATGACATGTAAAAGCTGTTTCTAAACCTTTGTAGTTAAATTCATTGACTTTAAAGTTATGTTCGGGAAACAATAAATACTTTTTTTGCTCACTAGTCACTATCCAATAAGTTCCCTTAACATTTTCTTGGAAAAATAATCTAGTTGGTTTACCAAAACTGTCTTTTTCAATCAATTCTTGTATTGGTAAAACTTTGACAAGATGCCTGAGATTTTTTTTATTTTGCTCATTATTATAAAGTTTATCTACATCTTTTTCCTCTGTATTATGATTAAAAGAATTTGTTATTTTAGGAGATTTACTCTCCACTTTTGATAAAGCTTGAATAGGTACTAATTCTGATGATATTTTTGTTACACTGCTATTAGATCCATTTAGTTCTTTACTTATTGATTCTAAATGTTCTTCTAAAGAAAATACCTTAAATGTTAGGTTATTAAGACCAGTATAAAATTTCTGCATTTCTGCTAAAAACAACTTATGATCCTCAGTTGCTTGTTGCATATGCTGGGATATTTGTTCTCCTTGAGGTGCCTTTGCTAATTGTTCTAAACTAGCTAGCATGTGTTGACGCTCTTGTTCAACTTGACTTAACCGAGATAAAAGTTGTACACGTTCGTATTCAGATTGGTTTAGCTGTGAACGTAATTGCTCCAACTGAAATTGAAGTTGTATGTACTCGTCTTGTGCTTGTTCTAGCTGTGCTTGTAATTGAGATGAAGGAGAAGCATTACAAAATTCCAAAATTCCTTTTTCTTCTAACATCCACTCACCTTTAGAAGTCAGCAAAACTCTAGCAGCTTTTGTTAGAGTAAATTCTCTAGCAGCCTCTGCTTGGTATCCTTGACACTCAAATAAAGATTTAACTGTTTGATACTCAAAGGAATTTATCTTGAGATTACTTTTGGGCAAAAGTAAATAGCTGCCATCTTCTGTTAATATGAGCCAATAATTGCCGTTACGTAATTCAATTAAATATATCGGTTCCTGATGGAGATTTCTGAGGCTTTCTTCCTTAATAGAGACTTTTGTAACATTTTTTGATAAAGGTTTAGGAGCATTGTTATAAATTTCTAGTAGATCTTCCTCAGACAAACTTACTTTACAATTTTGATTTGAAGACATAAGATAAATAGTTTAAAAATGATTATTGAATTTGTTATGATTAAAAGAGTCGTTTCTTTGGTTTTATAACTAAAAATTATTTCACTGCAGAAGCTAAACTGCACCAGATGGTCTGTCTGAGCTTCGCGTTGATTAAGCTAAAGAAATTATAGCAACTTTATCCTATTGCCGGACAGACATAACCATTCTCCTAGTGCAAAGTAGACTCTGGCAAATCTAGGCTTGGCTATCTTTTACGATGGCTATAGTATAACTAAACCAAAAATAAATTATTTAAAGTTTTTCAAAAAGCAATTTTCCGCCTGTTTCATAGCTGTGCCACTTAAAATTGTAATTGGCCTTGCTCACTAAGCTGCCAAGTTTCTCCTTGAGATATAGGCATTACCTTTCCTGGTTTACATAACTGAAAGTGAGTATAACCTGGTTGATAGTTGTTACACACGAATAAAGCTTCGACGGTTTCATAATTAAATTCGTTAATTTTAATACTTTTTTTGGGAACTAAATAGTTAAAATCTTTACCGGTTAATACCCAATAATTACCTTTACCTCTACCTACTCTTTCAAGAACTATTGCTTGCTGAAGACCAAGGCGGCGTTGAGTGATACTATCCTCTCTTGCTGAGACTTCAATGGCATTATGTGATAATGAACCTGGGTCTGTGTTATACCTCTCTACCAGTTTTTTAATATCTGGGGATTCTTGGGATATTCTGTATCTTTGTGAAATTTGAGTAGGATTACGTTCTGTTGCAAAACGAGGAAGATTATGCTCGTCTTGATTCTCAGTAATCTGTCCATGTGTCATTTGTCGTTTCCATTCTGCAAGCACCTTCTCCAATTCTGTGTGAGTGACAAAGTGATCTTGAAGAATTTCTGATTCAGCTGATTGATTTACTGAAATTTGAGTAACTCGATTTCTATTAGCTCGAGTTCTATTAGCTGGAGCCTTTGCCGAATTTCGTGTTAAGAGAGCATACGTGGATACTACTACTGAACATCCAGACAAAAGTATTGCTATATAACTTAGAGTAACAGCTTTGTCATCTGAATTGTTAGGCAATCGCGTTTGCGTAATGTTCCCGAGCGAACTAGCACTTTGGCTTACTACCCCTTCCCCTAAGCGAGCTACGTGTAGCCTGTCGGAGGTAACTAAAGCTGGTTGTAAAGCTAGATTTGTAGGCTGTTGTGAAACTGATAATTTTAAATCTTTGATTTGATGATCTAACTGAGTCAAATTAGATTTCAAAAATTTATCAATTTGACTTTTGAGATTTTTGTTAGATTCCGTGATTGGAACCTGTCCTAAATTTCTTTGAATTTCCAGAAGTGTTCGTTTATTCCATCCCTTTTGTGTTGGTTTAATGACTTTTTGACGAAGACTTTCTATTAATATATTTATTTCACCTATTTTTGTTTTTATTTCCTCTGGTGGTTGAGAGGTAAACATTTTTTTATTTATTAGTTCAGATAATTCTTCTAGTTTTTTGTTGACTTGAGATGATCTAAGCCCAACTTGTGATGCTCTTGATTTTCCAGTCACTTCCTGGCTAAAAGCTTTAACAGCAGCGTCTACTTCTTGATAATTGCTATCAAGTTCTTTCTGCAAATTTTCTAGCTTTCGATTATCTTGAACCTGTACCTGTTCAAATGTCGTTGCTTGGGGATTGTCACTTTTTCCATCATTTTGCTGTTGTATTTTTTTACAACCAGCTAACAAACTAACTCCTAGTACAAAAATCAGGAAATATCTGGAAGAATTTCTTTTACCCATAAAGAATTACCTCTCAAATAGATGTAAATTCGATTACACCTTTATCTACAAATTCCCACTTTTCTCCCCCTTGATCTAAAGGTCTAACTATACCTGGTTTGAGTATCTTCAGAGCACTTCCTTCATTCTGCCAATTTCCATAACAAGTAAAAGATGTTTCTAAAGCTTGGTAGTTAAACTCGTTTAATTTAAAATGATGTTCAGGAAACAAAAAATATTTTTGCTTGTCAGCAATAAATATCCAATAAGTTCCCTTATGATTTTTTTGAAAAAATAATTTAATTGTTTTTCCAAGACGGTCTTTTTCAAGACTGTCCTGTGTAAGTGAAACTTTTATAACAGATTCAACAAATTTTTTATGCTTCTCGTTATACAATTTTGCTAATTCTGTTTCTTCTTGATTTAGAAGCAAAGGCTGCCTTGTTATATGAGATTCACTGCCAATTTCTGACAAGTTTTTAACAGTAAGTTTAGTTGCTGTATTTTGAGAATAATTGTCTTGCCTTTTATCTCTATGTTCAATAGTTTCTTTTTTTATTTGGTTGTCTACTGTATATTGACCTGATAAATTTTTTAAAGGTATTTTTATCGCATCTACTAATTCATCTATTTTTGATGGTATGGATGATATAGGCTGTAAAAGACTTAATAATAAACGCTCTCTTTCTTCTGCTTTTTCTACTAATTGCTTGTAGAGATTTTCAAACTTGCTATTTAATTTTTCTTTTTCCTCTCTTAGTTTTTGATATTCTCGCTTAAATTTTTCTAATTCATCTTCTTGTTCCTGGCTTTTCTGCCACTGATTCTGCGCCCACTTTTCTTCGTCTGAATTGGGTAAGGAATGAAAATTCCAGCTACAGGTTGGACACAAGGAATTGGACGAATCAATGGTGATACGTTTACAAACACGACAAGACAACATAATTTTTTCTAAACATCATAAAACCATTAACTAACCATATATAAACTGCTGTCCTGTAATTGTCGGACAAAATTTGTAGTGATCCATTGCTCTTAATAGCTTACCTGATATCATCTACATTTAGACACCTAATTATACGTTCACCCATTGATTATAAAAAAAACCCTCTATTTCCCAATCCCCAACCCCCAGTACCCAATCCCCAGTACCCAATCCCCAATCCCCAATCCCCAATCCCCAATCCCCAATCCCCAATCCCCAATCCCCAATCCCCAACCCCCAGTACCCAATCCCCAATCCCCAATCCCCAATCCCCTCATTTTCCTGCCCACTCTCTACCTAAAACCCTAAGTAATGCTTTCAAGCCTAAGATAAATGGAGGCTCAAAACGAATATTTTCTGATTTCCCCTTCTTGTCTAATAGCAAGTTAGTTAACTCATCTTTGACCTCACCCCACAGGTTACTATTTTTATCTTGGTTTGGAATGCGAATGTAATTTGCTAAGGGTGTAATACCTTCAATTTCTAATTCTTTTAAAGCAGTATGAAAGTCATAGAGAAATTGGGATAGATTAGTCAAATTAGGAATTTCTAAAAAAATATCTTCTTCCTCAAAATTTAAACGTGTTTGGCTATGAAATACTTCACCATTTAGTTCATAACTTTCTCCTGCAATCAATGAATCTTTTATCTTTCTATCTAGTCCTGCGATTTTAGTTTCATTTAAAACTAAACCACAAGCAACCTCATCTTTGGGGCTCTTACTCAATCGCGTGATGACTTCGGTATCATCAAATTTAGAACCTTTGCTGAGCATACGACTGAGTAATAAATTGACTTCGGAATTATTATTAAACTGTCCTCCTTCTGCTAACCAGTTTAAAAATCGAGATCCATTTCCTCCTACATAAACAGGCGTGATTTCCTCACGTTTGTATTTTCCTTCTTCATAAAGAACTTTCAGGATGATTCCCACATAATAGTACAGACCTGCTGTACCAATTGCTGTTAACCTAATTAATCCCTGGAAATCTTCCTCATCTTCTACGTGAGGTTTGATATTTTGTAACCAATTATCCCCTTCTAGACGAAGCAAAACATCCAGCTTTGCATTAAATGCACCTCCCCTCAGCCCTCTCCAATCAGAAAGATTAACTTCAAATCTCCGTTCAAGAAACTGAGGATTCATCTCTAAAAATTGAGAAAATAAATCCCGACCTGCTAATTGTACAGAACACTGATGTACTAATCTATTTTCTTCCCATACAGAAATATCTGATGTTCCACCTCCAAGATCAATACAAGTAGTCTTGATCAATCGATGTCCTTCTTGGTCACGAAAATATTGAGCAGTGGCTAAACTTTCAGTACGGAAAAAGTCTGTATTTGAAGTGTCTGGACAAATCTGGCTGATTCCTGTCCTATTTTCAAGATCCTTTGTTAAATTTTCCCAAGTAAGAGCGTAAAGATTTTTATCACGGCGAGAAAAAGCTGACGGATAAGAAAGACTCCACTGAATTGTTTTTATACCATGTTTTGCGGCTAAAGCAGAGATATGTATTGCTAAATGTTTAAGAAATAACTGATTGAAAGACAGATTATCCCTTGACCATTTGAGATTCGTTTTCATCCAGTTTTCTTGGGGTTTAAATCGGTTCCGATCAGGAATGTAAATACGACCGTCAAAGATATGACGAAGCTTATCTTCTCGTGTTTCTGTGCTTCCCCTAGTTGTCACTACACTCGATAGAGGTAAGGGCTTATCTGCTGGAATAAAATTTTCCGGAATAAAGTATTCAAATAAAACTGGTAAGCGAGTATCTATTTGGGTTTCCGTGACCTTAAGAATTAAATTTTCTAGCTGCAAGGGTTCTGCAACGCCATTTTTGTTGACATAAATATTAGTGAAAGACGTGCCAAAATCTACTCCCACTTGCCAAGAACTTCTTAGTTGAGTTTCTTCTGGAGTTTGGAGTAAAATTAACCCAATAAGGTTTCCTAGCCTATCTTGACAACTTATTAACGAAGGAAACTCATCTAAGCGAGCTACTTGATACGAACCTCTTCCTTCTTGGAAAATTTTTGCTTCTTTAGCTTCAGGTAAACTTACTTGAAAAGTTTCATCTTTATATTCAGCATCATAATAAAAAGCATAATACTCATGCCACCCTTTAGTGCGAAAATCAGGCCAAACCTCTAAAACCGGGACTTCAGGTAAAGCATTTTCTTGTTTAATTAAGTAATCTTTATATACACGATAATTCTGGGGTGGTTTTCCATCATCGAAGCCAGTCAAAGGCAAATCGAGAATCACCCTTAACGTAGAACCTTCTTTTTCGTGCAGAGGTTGAAATTTTAATTTGCTGATCAAGTCCTCTGGTGTAAAATACTCTAGCAAGATAGGGTTGAGTGGAAGCAGAGGAGTGATGCGTTGACCATTGAAAACAAAAGGTTCCGTCTCCTGAGGAATAAAACCTCCAGGTAAAGCATCTTCTTGGTCAATAAACACAAATTCTGGCAAAAATAAATCTTTGGATTCAATCCAGCGCACATCTTGCCACATCAATTTTCCTGTACGCAAATCATTGATAGACAACGATGCTAGGGTTTTACCCCCATAAACCCAAATGTCTTGCGGCGCAACATGCCAAGCGCTAGCAATTTCGGTGTCAATAATTAATAAGGGTTTTACTTGCTTGTTTTGGCTGGCTATTAAACGAACACCAGAAGGTTTTTCAGATGCTTTGATAGGACGATTCAGTGCTTTTAACACTCCTCGATTAAGAGGAACACCAAAAAATTGAGGATCGTTGCTAAAACTGAGTGATTCCTGATGATTTCCTTTCAAATTCGATTGGAATTCACTTATTAGTCGTCCCATCATGTTAATGGCGTTCTTTTTGCCATTATGCTGAGGTAACTCTTGCCGAAGGTTTTCTAACCACCCCCATAGTAAAGCTTTCTCACTTTCATTGAGATAACTTTGGGGGGATACTAATACCTTGTCATTCTTATTCCACCAAGGTAAACCTGTCCATTGTCCCCCCTCGCAAGGTACAACGATCGCACTCGGTGTAGTCATCCCCACAGAGCGTTTATCCCATAAAAATAAGTAAATATCTTGCCAAGGGTGCTTACCATTTAAGGTATATAGAGCGTTATCGATATCGGGTAATAGTTGAAATAAACTGTCTGCAAAGTCTTCGTGTAGTAAATCGCTTAATTCCACCAGTTGAGCAGTTAAAGGAAATCCTCTCGCTTCTGCTAGAGCGATCGCAGCCAACATTCCTTCCCACTGTGCTATCATTTGCTTATGTAGGGGATGACCTTGATTATGTAAAGCCATCTCCATCAACAAAGGACGCGCCCACATTGTAGGCACAGAACTTACGCTCTTAGTGACACCGAAAGCTTCATAATCTAAACTAGAAGCAACATCAGCAAAGACTTTGCTTTGTCGTTCATCCCATTTCCCCAATTGAACACTAGCTTTTACATCACAATCAGGCTTTAATTTTGGTAACAATAAAATAAATTCTTGATTAAATTCGTTATACATAAATTAAGTTAAATTGTTGAGTTTACAGAGTATATATAAAGCTTGTGCTAGACCCGCCGTTCCTGGATTAAAAAACGGGATGTTCCTAGTGTCTAATAGTGCTTCTTTTAACCTTTGTGGGTTGTCTTGCGCTTTAGTGCTGCGATCGCGCTGATCGCCGATAATCAACTTGGATAATTCGTCAGTACTCAAATCAAATAGTTGAATATCATCCCCTTCACAACTATGGATATCATTAAGCCAGCGGAGATAATCTTTACACCAACTAGCAATAATCTTAATCCCATCCTGTTGTTTAGACTCACTGAAATCAGGTAAATTCTGTGTTCTTGGAAGAAAACTACTTATCCCATCTTGCCCAGAACCAAAAAACTTACTAAACCAAGGAGCAACTCTTTGGAATTTATTTACCCCCATGTCTCTAGCCTTTACTAATTCTGGAACAATATCGGTCAGCCAAAGATAAGCAAAACGAGTTGCATTCACCAAGCTAGATTTAACCACGTCGTGATCTGGAAGGTCGTTCCAAAATAGCCTACTCTTATTCTGACGACTGATTAATACTACTGCTCCTGGTTTTGCTGGGGTATTTAACCAAAAATGGCGTGCTGCTAAGGCAGTGTAAAGTTCGATAAAGTGTGGTTCATTACGCTGCGTCTTTTTGCCGATACTGAATTCGTATTGAGAAAAATTCTGATTTCCTAGCAAATAAACCGTGTCGAACTGCTTAGCTTGATTCACGTAATAACGTAAAGCTGCTTCAGTATTAAGCAAAAACTGATCAGCACGAGCATACACTTGCTCTGGATTATTCCCAGCTTTGGGAGAAAAGCCAAAATACGGTAGTACAAATAAGCAGCCTATTTTCACTCGTCCACGGACATTTTCTCTCTCCAGCTTATTTGCTATTAGACGACCAATTGTTGGCAATCCAGAAGCCCCAGTACCGCCAAACATTGAACCACAAAGTAATATTTTAGGATACTTACCGCTACTGACATCCTTCTCGATGTGGGAAATTATAGTACCCCAAGGTTCATGATCTAAATCATCTAAATTTACCCGACTCATAACCGCTGATCCGATAGCAGGTCTACCTCGAAAACCCACATCTAAATCAGCCTCTAGTTCATCCTTGGTGTAGAGAACATCGAATAAGTTCCCCAGAGCTTCATTATTTTGCTTCAGGGTGTTGTAACTAAAAAACGAAGCGAGATTTTTATTTATATTTTTATTGGTAAAAGGCGACCACAAATCAAACGATTGAATTGGGGTTTTCATCCAACCAAGTTGCTGTTTATCCCCTAAAATAAAGTCATAACACCTTTGATATAAGCTCAAGCTATTTCTAGCCCTCTCTAAGTTGCCATTAGTTTCATCAGCATCAATAAATAAAACCTTAATGACTTCTTCAGTAAATAGACCAATAGCAGATGCCTGGGTGACTGCTTCTACGCACTTAGCACCAGTACCACCAATTGCAATTATATAAAATGACATTTCTAAGCTCCTAAAAGACGACGCAGTATAAATGCGCCTGGAGGAAGATACATTAACAAACCAGGAGAACTAGTTGCTGTTGGCAACCAAAAGACCAAAATTATATCAAAAATATACAGAGCCGTCAAAGATAAAAGTGCATCCTGGCTTTGATTAAAAAAGCCAATTGCTATACATATACTAGCTATAGGTAGAAGTAAGAAAATCCACCAGAATAAACGCCACCTTTCAACATCAGCAGATCCCTTAACTCGGGCTTTTGCTGCCGTCAGGTACCATATCAGCGTTGAAATGACTGATACGGCAAAAACAGTAATCGCTCCAGAAGTGTAACTCTCCTCTAACCAAACATCGGGAGAAACGTCACTAATACGGATTATCCTGTTCTCGTAAACCCAAGGTTGTACAAAAAACATGATACCTGCACCTAGGACGCTAAAAACCGCGATCCGAGTAATCTCACCTGCTTTCATTTCTGCTCCTAGCTTGGCCCATTTTTCGTTAATAATTTTTTTATTTAGAGTGATCAATATGTAAAAGCAGCACTTCGGAACGTTAATTCAACGAAATGCAAATCTTTACTATCTTTATTGGTTGCGGTTACGTTTTTAACGCACCGAAAGGATTGGGAATGGCGAGTTATACTGATATTACACTACGAAAACTACACCTTTACCCCTGATAGAGATCTAAAATCCTTAAAAAATAATATACACCAATAACTTTTTTGACTTCAAGTATAATACTATGGTTTTTAGGTAAATTAATTTAGCTTTAAGCTAAATTAATTTACTTAATTATTATAACTTCATCTTATAAGCTTACTGCTACTGAGTATTGACTAAGAATTGAAAGATTACATGGTTAAACCAAAATGGATAATATTGGCAGTTACAACTACAGTGTTACTAGCTGCCTGTAAGCATTCTACCGTCGATTTTTCGTGCAATCCACCTGTATTCAGTAGCCCTCCTCCTAAATCAGAACATCTTGCCATCAACATTTACGTAGACGGTACTCCTTCTATGGAAGGCTATGTCAATAATGATACTAAAAGCCGGTACAACCAAACTCTTGACTTACTGGACAGCACATTTTTACTCAGTAATGCAAAAATCACATATAACCGTTTAGGTAACGACATTCAGCCAATCACCCGCGACCAATTTGAAAAAGATACACAATTGGCCACTTTCTATAACGGTCGTGACCCTCGATACCCTAAACTACAGGAGACTGCTATTGATAAAGCGATTACTACAGCCAAAAACAACCAACTTTCAGTCATTATTACTGATTTATATCAGGAAGACAGTGATATCACTAAAGTTAGTAAAGAAATAAAGAAAAATTACCTTAATGCAGAGAAAGTGAAACAAGGATACGCTGTAGGTATTTTAGCGATCAAAAGTGAATTTAATGGCACTATTTATAACGAAGATGTACAAAAATCAAATTTTGACTATAACACAAAAGGTCAGCCGTCAGAAAGATATCATCCTTTCTACGCGCTTTTTCTAGGTAAATACTCTGACATAGAGTACTTCTTTACCAAGATGTTTAAAGACGGTGGCCAATTAGTAAAAGATAGTAACTCAATCATATTTTCTCCTAATTATATTTTTGAGAAAGCCTTACAATTTCCTAGTAGTTTGGATAACAACTTACCAAAGGCAATAGATATCAAAAGACCTGTTTCACTTCAATACAAAAAAATATTAGTAGAGAAGAAAAATGCAGAACCAATTGATATCCTTGAAATAGGGAAAAAAGAACATCAGGAAATCTCTCTTAATTATGATGTTCCTTTTAGTCCTTTTAATTATACTTTGCCTTTTGACGATAGCTCTATTAAAACTAAACTGAAAATTGATAGTTTTAACACTTTTCGTCAAAAACTAGATAAAAATAATGATAGATCCCTGCAACAAGCCTTACAGATAAGTAAGTTTTCTATAAATGAAAATTCAAAAAATATAAGCTTTTTAACTACAATTGATCCCAAAAAAATGGGTTCAGGAATCTATTTTTTCACTGTAGATACGATTGCAACTGATTTACAAAAACAACCTTGGTGGGAAGCATGGAATTCTACGGATATTAATAAAACTGATGGTTCAAAAACGTTAAACATATTAAAGTTTTTAGAACAACTCAAAAGCTTGACAACTGAATTAATGGAAGAGGAAAATAGAGAACCTGTAATTGGTCGCTTCTGCTACGCAATTCAAAAAGACTGAATGAAAAGGAGACGCTTTGCACATAGCCCTCACTCCCTATTCCCGGCTCCCTCTTCGTAATCCTTCTGGTAGTCTAGAAAAAGCTTGAAAGCTTTATTATCGAAGGCAGTAGATAGTTTTGAAGCAATATCGCTTTTTGGAAACCAGTGAAATGGTTCTGTAAAACCAAGCTTTTGCCAACTATCAAAATTCAAGTTTTCAATTTCTTGCGCAAGAATAACTTTACCAGAAATCCGATGATGGGTGATCGCATGGGAAAATTTAGTTGGTAGTTCAAAAAAATCAAGATTTGGGAGAGATTTCAAAACTTCTTTTGCTTGTGTTTCTTCCAATTTCTGGAGCAATGGAAATCCCACAGTCTTTGAAAGAAAGCCATTTTTCCTATCTACAATAGCGAGTTTATCAGTTGACTTTCTCCAAACAAGAATCGCAAACAATTCTACATTCACTGGCTCACGTCGGGGCTTTTTGGGAGGACAAATGTCGATCCAATTGTTTGCAAAAGCAAGACAATTTTCCTGTAGTGGACACGCTGGACAATTAGGTTTTGTTTTACGGCAGACAGTTGCTCCTAACTCCATCATCGCTTGGTTAAAATCACCGGGACGTTCTTCAGGAATCATCGAAGCAACGTAGTCTTCAATGGTTGATTTCCCAGAAGAACTCCACACATCTTTACATAACCCCAGTAAACGACTCACCACCCGTACGACATTACCATCAACGCAGGCAACTTTTTCATTAAAGCAAATGCTCGCAATTACAGCAGCAGTGTAAGGACCACACCCAGGAATTTGTAGCCATTCGCGGTAGGATTGAGGAAAACGATTATTCAGTTGTTCAATAATAAACTGTGCGCCTTTCCTTAAGTTCCGCGCACGAGCATAATAACCTAGTCCTGACCAAAGTTCTCGTAGTTTCTCCTCATCACAAGTTGCAAGATCATAAACGGTAGGAAGATGCTTGACAAATTCCGAGAATTTTGGGACAACAACAGCTAGAGTGGTTTGTTGACTCATCACTTCGCACACCCAAGTGTGATATATGTTTCTCGTATGACGCCAAGGCAGTAGTCTATGATGATGGTCGTACCAATCAATCAGTTTCTTTGCGAATTGATCCACCGTAAAACCTTATCTGAAAACACTCTTGACTACTGTATCTTGATTTCTAACAGGTCAGCAGCAGCTTCTAGGTTTATAAGTTGCTATAGGAGAAAATATTTTCTCCCTGGTTTCTTATACCTAGCAACGTAAAACTAATTATCGGGTTTAATTACACTGAATCGTGAAAAGCTATTTGAATACCATACTTCCTCAGCATCTTCTTGTTAGCGTACTATCCATAACCTTGGTAGCAGGCTACAACGCAATTCCGGCACAAGCAAAAACTATTACCAAAAAAATCGCTTATGGTGGTAGTGATAGACAGTTAAATTTTCAAGGGCGATCGCGCAGCTACTATCTTTACACCCCGAAGTCTTATCATTCCAATCGTCCAATGCCATTAGTTTTAGTGTTTCATGGGCATGGTGGTAGTGGTCATTCAATTGCTCGCGTTTCGCGATTCAACACTTTAGCAGAGCAAAAAGGGTTTATGGTCGCCTATCCAGATGGAATCGGTCGGGAATGGAACGTCAGCCCTAATTCTAAAGCAAATGATGTTTCATTTACCACGGCTTTAATTGATCATCTTGGACAAATCAGAAACGTCGATAACCATAGAATTTATGCGACTGGTTTCTCGAAAGGTGCCATACTTGCCCAAGCTTTAGCTTGTAAAGTTCCTAATAAAATTGCAGCTTTCTCCTCAGTGGCTGGTGCGCTTCCTGTGCGTCTCAAATCGAATTGTCAGCCTCCCACTCCTGTATCAATGCTGATGATCAATGGCACAAATGATCGTTCTGTACCTTATCGTGGTGAAAATCCCCAACAGCGAGGTGCACTGAGTTCTGTTCCTGCAACGGTTAGCTTTTGGCGAACACATAATGGATGTCCCTCCTCAGCCCAGATCAGACAACTTGCTGATGGCAATTCAAGCGACTTGAAAGTTAGAATTGCTCGCTACCCGAGTTGTAAAAGCGGCTCAGAAGTTTTACTCGCATCTGTTGTAGGCGGTGGGCATTTTTGGCCTGGTGGTGCCTCAAGTGATGGTAGTCTTAATAGATTAAATAATCAGCTTGGCTTTAGCGCCAGTAGAACAAGTTGGAACTTTTTTAACCGACACACTCTACCGTAGAGTACTAATATAATCACGATCTATGCTTAGGGGTTTTTTGATGAAAACCTCTAAGTGTCCTACTTAAGCAACAGCATAACCTGTGTAAGGGCGCGCATTAGGTGGTTGAAAACCCAAAACAATCTTATCTTTTGGAATACCAGATGCAACTAATTCTCGTGTAATTCCGTCTTCAATACCATCCCGTTGAATCCAAATCTTACCATCAATAATTTGCACATGGACGACAAAACCATGAACTCGTTCAATGTTATTCCATCCAACATTTATCAATAAAAAATGATTTCTTTAAAGTTGATAAAACGATGAAAATACAAGACTCTTATGTGGATATGATGGCGTTGTTAGTGGATTTGCAATTACTGGATGAGTATCGAGATGGGGTAGTGGCAAACTTTGAAAAAATTCAAGCGATCGCGCAACTTGTTAATGAGTTTCCTTTACCAGATAATATTGAAGTAGCGCCTGTGTTTGAGCCGTGAATTTAGAACAAGCCGATGCTGTGGCGATCGCGACTGCTGTAAGAGAAGGCAAAGTTAGTGCAGTCGAAGTCACTAAAGCTGCTTTCAGAAGAATTGAAGCAAGAGATCATGAGCTTAATTGTTTCACTACTGTGACTGTTGAAACTGCTTTAGCTGATGCACAGCGAATCGACAGCGAAATTGCTCAAGGTAAAAATCCTGGTTCTCTTGCTGGTGTACCTTTTGCTGTAAAAAACCTTTTCGATATTGCTGGAATAACAACGCTTGCAGGTTCAAAAATAAATGCTGAAAACCCTCCAGCAACCCAAGATGCAACAGCAATAGCAAAGCTGAAACAAGCTGGTGCTGTATTGGTGGGCGCTTTAAATATGGATGAGTACGCGTATGGATTCGTAACGGAAAATACTCATTATGGTACAACCCGTAACCCACATGATTTAACCCGGGTAGCTGGTGGCTCCTCTGGTGGTTCTGCTGCGGCGGTAAGTGGTGGATTGGTTCCACTAGCTTTGGGTTCTGATACTAACGGTTCAATTCGTGTTCCGGCAGCTTTGTGTGGAGTTTTTGGTTTGAAACCAACTTATGGGCGTTTATCCCGCGCTGGAGTGGCTTTATTTTCCAGCAGTTTAGACCATATTGGATTTTTTGCTCGTTCGGTGCGCGATATTGCTACAGTCTTTGATGTGCTTCAAGGAGAAGATGATAATGATCCAGTTTGTACAAAACGTCCTCCTGTAGAGACTTTAGACACAATATCTCTACCAGATATTACGAATTTGCGAATTGCAATTGCAGACGAATATTTTATTCAACAAGCCAGTTCTGAAGCATTCGCAGCAGTACAAAAGGTTGCTAAAGCCTTGGATATAACTGAATGTATAACAATACCAGAAGCTCAGCGCGCCCGTGCAGCGGCTTTTGTGATTACAGCTTGTGAAGGTGCAAATTTACACTTGGAACAGCTGCGCTCGCGCCTTCAGGATTTTGATCCAGCAACACGCGATCGCTTTCTTGCTGGGGCGTTAATTCCTAGTAGTTGGTACATTCAAGCGCAACGCTTTCGGAGATGGTTTCGCGATCAGTTTCACGAAATCTTCCAAAAGGTGGATGTTATTCTTGCCCCTACCACACCCATTTCAGCACCCCTCATCGGCCAACAAACCATGATTTTAAACAACGAGGAAATTCTCGTTCGTCCCCATTTAGGTTTATTTACTCAACCATTATCCTTCATTGGCTTGCCAGTTTTATCTGTACCACTTCAACACCCAAACGCTTTACCTTTAGGTGTCCAGTTAATAGCTGCACCATACAATGAGGCTTTGATTTTACGAATTGCAGCCCTACTGGAAGCAAAAGGGATAATATCAGCGCCAGTGGTGTGAGTTCTTTAGCATTTTGAGCTATTCCACTAAACCATGTTTAATTGCAAAGCGTACCAATTCAGCCCGATTACTGGTATCAGTTTTTCTCAATAAACTACTAACATATTTTTCTACTGTCCGAGGACTCAGATGTAGTTGCTGACCCATTTCGGCGTTAGAAAGACCATGAGTTAGAAGTTCTAGGACTTCCTGTTCTCTAGGTGTTAGTGCGGATAACATGTCCGAGCGCTGCATATTCTTAAACTTAGAGTCATCAACTTCTATAGCTTTTGTAGGAGAAGCAGAAGTTCCTAAATTCTCTTGTTGAAAGAAACGGTACTCAGATTGAATAATTTGCGATCGTTCTAATAGATTACGAATTGCTGCGGCTAACTCTTCTAGTTCAAAAGGTTTAGGTAAGTATAAGTCACACCCTGATTGGTACCCGAGAATTCTCTCCTGAGTTTTCGTTCGTGCGGTTAACAAGATTACAGGTAACAAACGGAATGCAGGATTTTGACGCATTCGACGCACAAGTTCATAACCATTCATTCGTGGCATGACAATATCAGTGACCATCAAATCAGGATGGCACTTCTCTACCATTGCTAAAGCCTCTTGGCCATTATCAGCTGTAAGCACCGAGTACCCAGACAGTTCAAGATAATCGCCAATAGACAAACGAGTGCCCAGGTCATCATCTACCACCAGGATTGTCAAGGGCATGGAAAGTACACCCCTAGCGTTTGTGATTAATAAATTTGCTTCCATGAGCACATCACCAGAGCACAAGCACGAATAGTACTCCTATGTTTCATACTACGACAGGATTACCATTAGATAACTCCCCAATAGTTTGGTTTATTAAGCAAATCTTAAATATATCTAATAGGTTGATACATAAAAAGTTGACAGAATTTAACTTTATTTTAAAATTTCTACATCCTTCGCCTTTATAAAAGCAGCTATGCTAAAGTCATAAAGTGCTGATATTTTATTCGAGCAATTAGCAAAAGCTACAATTGGAAGGCATAGCTGCCTCCTAAACACTTTGACCTGTTCTATAAAGACCTATTATAGGCTAGATGGTTCCTGTTTGCGCGTAACCAGGGTGGGATTTTTGAAAAAATCAAAGTAAGAGAAATTACACAAGAAGTCGGCAGGTAGCAAGAGAAGTGCTTGGTTTGCAGGATGCTAAAAAGATTGTTCTGAGTAGCATTAACTCCTTGTCACTAAAGATTTACCGATGTAATTTTTATCCTCTAGCCCTATTACTAGCTTGTTTTAAGTTTTACATTGGTGTACTAATTTGTAAAGTTGCGGAGAATTCGACTACGACATCTATAATTGAATTTGATTTGTTATTCAAAGCACACCCGAACATGATTATAGCGTAGCATATTGCTAACCATAGGCAACGGGTTTCCAAACATATCGCGAGGTTTTATGACAGGAAAAGGACAAGGATTTGGCTTTGGCTTGGGAAAAATGAAAGAATTGGCTGAGGCCTTTAAAAAAGCCCAGCAAGTTCAAGAAGGTGCAAAGCGACTCCAAGAGGAATTGGAGCAAATGGAGATTCAAGGAGAGTCTGGCGGTGGTCTAGTCAAAGTGATTGTCAGCGGTAACCAAGAACCCAAACGAGTGGAAATTTCTCCAGATGCTCTTACAGAAGGAGCAGAAGTACTTTCCGACCTCGTGACAGTAGCAATGAAAGACGCCTACAACAAGTCCACAACTACAATGCGGGAGCGCATGGAAGATTTAACTAGTGGACTAGAATTACCTGGGTTTTAGGGATTGGGTACTGGGGATTGGGCATGGGGCACCCCTGCGGGGAAGTCAAAAGTCAAAAGTCAAAAGTCAAAACTGGGTAGATTTGTCTTTTTTTCTTCCTTGCTCCGCCTGCTTCCCCTGCTCCCTGCTCCCTGCTCCCTGCTCCCTGCTCCCTGCTCCCTGCTCCCTCTAAAAAATATGGCTTACAAACTACTGTTCGTCTGTTTGGGAAATATTTGCCGCTCACCTGCGGCAGAAAATATAATGAATCATCTAATTTCCCAGGCCATCAAGAATGAATCGCCTGTGAAGAAGTTATGTGAAGGTATAATCTGTGACTCTGCTGGGACTTCCAATTATCATATTGGAAGTCCACCTGATCGACGTATGAGTGTTGCAGCTGCTCAAAAGCTAGGAATTAAGTTACAAGGTCAAGCTCGTCAGTTTAAAAAGTCCGACTTGCAAGACTTTGATTTAATTTTAGCCATGGATCGAGAAAACTATGACGATATTCTCGCTGTTGATTCAACAGGGCAATTTTCTCATAAAGTACACTTAATATGCGATTTTTGCTCCAAGCATACCCTTAAGGATGTTCCAGATCCTTACTACGGCGGTCCAGAAGGATTTAATCAAGTGATTGATCTACTGGTTGATGCTTGTGAAGGTTTGCTTAAATACATTTGCAACTCTTAGTAGTTAAACAGTTATCGTTATCATCCCACCATACGCTTTGAGTACTGATAGCTGATAACTGATAACTGATAACTGTTGACTGTTTAAAACTCTCCTATCATTTTGACTTCTGGTTCTAATAAAATAGACCAACGCCTTTGTACTTCCTCTTGAATATGACGGATAAGAGTGAAAATATCATAAGCGCTAGCCCCACCGCAGTTAACAATAAAATTAGCATGACGTTCTGCTACCTGGGCTTTACCAATTTGGTAACCCTTTAATCCTGTCTGTTCAATTAGCCAACCTGCGGCATGAGTTGTGGGATTACGAAACACACTCCCACAACTAGGTAAGTGGTACGGTTGAGTACTCAACCGATGGTGTTTGTTTCTCTTTGTTGTTGCCAAAACTTCTACAGGATCTGCACCTGGTTGGAGTTGAAAAGTTGCTTGAGTAACTATGCGATCCTTTCCTTGCAATATCGAAGTACGGTAGCTATAACCTAACTGTTCGCGGCTGAGAGTTTCCAATGTACCATCAGATGAAAGTACTTGGGCGCTAACTAAAATCTCTGAGATACAGCCACCGTGAGCCCCTGCATTCATAACGACAGCACCTCCGACAGTTCCAGGAATGCCAACAGCCCACTCTAACCCTTGCCATCCTCGTTCTGCTAGTTCCCATGCTAAACCGGGAATTGGCTCCCCTGCTGCTACAGTTAACAAACCTGTTGTTGGATCAAAATGTTTAGAGCGAAGATGACGAGTTACGATGACTAAACCTGATATTCCACAATCACTTATCAATAAGTTGGAGCCTGCTCCTAAAATCGTTACTGGTAATTGATGTGATTTAGCATACTTAAAACTTGCTTGCAAAGCTTCTAAATTGCGAGGAGTCACGCACAATTGGGCTGGACCACCAACTCTGTAAGAAGTATATCCTGCTAGAGAGACTTTAGACCTGATCTTGCAATCAGTCCCTATTAAACTAATTTCCTTACTTTGATCAGAATTATCTAGTATTTGTTTGGTGGTATTGAAGCCTGAGAATGTGCAGACATTTGCAGATGCCCGAGAGATTGTCATATTTTCTAGATTAATTGAATTTTTGATGTTTGTAAGCCGTATCAATACGGTAATAGGCTGAATCAGCGGTAATTCACAAAAGTAGACACTATACTATGTGTTACGTGCTAGCTTCTCTAGCCGTCACAAGATAGCGGTAGCAGGCACGTTAAGTGTTGCGATAACTTCCGGAATGATCTGATTCAAATTCCCTGCTCCTAGAAATAACACCAAATCTCCTGGGCGCAATGCTTGCAGCAAGTATTCGTACACTTTAGTTAAAGATGGTTGATAAACAACGTTAGGGTGCTGCTTAGTCACTTCATTTGCCAAATCTTCACCATTAACCAACCCCGGATTTGTCTCACCTGCACTGTAAATGTCTGTTAAGACAACCAAATCAGCATAAGTAAAAGACTCAGAAAATTCATTTAAAAAAGCAAGCGTACGGCTATACCGATGGGGTTGAAAAATAGCAACAACTCTTTGTTCTGGTCTTACTTGAAGACTTGCTGCGGCTAAAGTAGCACGAATTTCACTAGGATGATGAGCGTAATCGTCGATGAAAGTAATACCATTCACTTGGCCTCTACACTCAAAACGGCGTTTTGCTCCTTCAAATGTAGCAAGACCCTTAGCAATTTCCCCAAATTCTAAACCTAATGCCCGACCAACAGCTACGGCTGCTAAAGCATTACTGAGATTATGCTTACTTAGCAAGCGCAAATTTAGCAAACCTAAAGTTTTGCCTCTTTCCCAAACAAGAGCGGTAGTACCATCAGCACGATAGTCAATATTGGTAACTGTGTAGTCAGCCCCAGTATCAGGGTAGAGACTATAACTTATTTTTGGTTTGAGGCGATCGCGGACTGTAGCACAATCAATACTACCTATTAGAGTTTTACACCCTTTGGCAAAGGTCTGAAAAGTATCAACAACTTCCTCTAATGTTTGGTAGTGATCCGGGTGTTCTAGCTCTATATTAGTAATAATGCCTATCTGAGGAGTATGTTTGACTAAAGACCCATCCGATTCATCAGCTTCTGCTACCAAATATTGACTTTTTCCTAGTCGAGCATTACCTTGCCAGGCATTTACTTCGCCACCTACCAGAATTGTTGGGTCAAGACCAGCTTCAAGTAGCATATAACCAATCATGCTGCTGGTTGTCGTTTTGCCGTGGGTTCCTGCGACTGCTATACTATAGTAATTCGCAATTAAGCCTGCTAATACATCAGAACGGTGGAATATTGGGCAACCTAATTCTTGTGCTGCTTTATATTCTAAATTATTTGTGTTAATTGCTGTTGAACAAATGACTTGAGGGAGTTGGTTTTTGACAGCGCTAGGTAATTCCTGTTGTGTGTTTAACGCAACGACCTTAGCCTTTGGCTCAGGATGGACGAATTCGAGATTTTTTGCCTCTTGCGTACTAAAGATCTGCACTCCGATAGATTCTAATCTGTGAGTGATTTGGTTCGGACGGATATCCGAGCCTGATACTGATAACTCAAGTTTTGCAAGCACATATGCCAAAGCAGACATACCTATCCCACCAATTCCAATAAAGTGAAATGGTCTGCCGCTAAAGTCTACTGAATTTTTCATTTATGACTCCTCTAATACCACACCACACAGTAATTGCAAATAACACGGGTATCATAACAGGAATTTGATTTTCACTGAATCCTGCCTCTCTATGCCGTTCATCCCCAGAGCTCAGTTAATTTTTGGCTCTTACCTAGCTTATTAAAAACGATTTTACCCTTGCTGGGGATTTTTTCTCTTCCTCCAACAGATATTATGTTTATTCTGAAAATTTCGGAAGAATCTGGAAATAAATGACTACGAGTAAATACATATTTTTCTGTTAACATTCTGGGGAAATTTGGGTAAGATGATATATTGTGGCTTAATAGCTTTCACATCAAATAAAGTACGAGAAGTGATTGGATGCGGCAAATAGCGATTTTCGGCGGCACTTTTGATCCAGTCCACTTCGGGCACTTAATCGTAGCCGAGACAGCTTTACTTCAGACAAACCTAGAACAGATAATTTGGGTTCCATCACTTAATCCTCCTCATAAACAAGCAGCTTTATTTGAACACCGCTTAGAAATGTTGCAAAAAGCAACAACAGATAATCCGGCATTTACTGTCTCACTAGTCGACGTAAATTGTAACGGGAATTCCTATGCTATTAACACCTTTCTAGAATTGTCTACTCTTTACATAAATACTCACTGGTATTGGATTGTAGGTTTAGATACGTTCCAAACCTTACCTCGTTGGTATCGTATAGCTGAATTAGCACAACAGTGTGATTGGTTAATAGCACCCCGGCCCTTAAGTAGTCAAACTATAAACGAAAGCGAGTTGATCTGTAAGCAAGTCGAGCAAAATCTCACTCAGCAGTTAAGCAGCATACATTGGCAATTATTACATATACCTTTAGTAGGAATTTCGTCAAGTCTAGTCCGTAAACGCTGTCGCGATCGCCAATCTATTCGCTACTTAGTTCCAGAATCAGTCAGAGCCTATATTGCTAAGCATAATCTCTATCAGGAGTAGGGGCATAGGGCATGGGGCATGGGGCATGGGGCATAGGGCATAGGAGAAATTATTTGTATCTCCTATCAACGTGATATGGTATTAGGACTTACGCACTATACAAATCGAACATCATGTGGATTAACGGATAATGGTTGTTTTAAACCTGTAGGGGCGCTCATGCTTGCGCCCCTACAATGGACGGTAACACCCTTATTTGTGAAAAAATCTTTCATTTAGGCGCTATTAATTCGTACTACATAGCTGATGATTTCTGTCAATACGTAAGTCCTAGGTATGAGGTAGATCTACTTAAGATAGATACAACAGTCGCTTGAAGCATTCCAGATTCTAGCTTCTATTTAAATATTCACAAAAAATAAATTACACTCTTTCTTCTCTTATCTTCCCCCTGCCCCATGCCCAATGCCCCATGCCCAATGCCCCATGCCCAATGCCCCATGCCCCATGCCCCATGCCCCCTTCTCCCAAGACTTCTATACATTTTTTTAAGGATTTACGACTTTATAGTCATAAATACTCTGTGTTTGCGGTATGATGTGGGTCATCCATAGCATTTGTTTAGGCATATAAATATAGAGGGCAAGACGCTGTGATTAGAGTTGCAATTAACGGTTTCGGGCGCATCGGGCGTAACTTTGCGCGTTGTTGGATAGGTAGACAAGATAGCAAAATCGACCTTGTCGCTATCAATGACACATCAGATCCTAGAACCAACGCTCACCTGCTCAAGTATGACTCCATGCTAGGGAAGCTAAAGGATGTTGATATTAGTGCTGATGATAATTCAATTACCGTAAACGGTAAGACCATTAAGTGTGTATCAGATCGCAACCCAGAAAACTTGCCCTGGAAAGACTGGGAAATTGATTTAATTATTGAAGCTACTGGAGTTTTTACTTCTAAAGAAGGGGCTTTAAAGCACGTCAATGCTGGCGCTAAAAAGGTTCTAATTACCGCTCCAGGGAAGAACGAAGACGGTACCTTTGTAGTTGGAGTAAATCACGAGCAGTACGACCACAACAAACACCACATCATCAGCAACGCTAGCTGTACTACCAATTGCTTGGCTCCTATTGCTAAGGTGTTGCACGAGAAGTTTCATATCATCAAAGGCACAATGACCACCACCCACAGTTACACTGGTGACCAGCGCCTGCTAGATGCTTCTCACCGAGATGTACGACGGGCGCGTGCTGCTGCGATAAACATCGTGCCTACATCCACTGGCGCAGCAAAAGCAGTAGCTTTAGTATTACCAGATCTTAAAGGTAAGCTGAATGGTGTGGCACTGCGTGTACCAACACCCAATGTTTCAATGGTCGATTTTGTAGTGCAGGTTGAAAAGCCTACCATTACAGAAGAAGTTAATCAAGCCTTTAAAGATGCTTCTCAAAACCAATTGAAAGGCATTCTAGATTACAGTGAACTACAGCTCGTATCGTCTGATTATCAAGGTACTGATGCTTCTTCCATTGTTGATGCTAGCTTGACACTAGTCATGGGCAATGACCTGGTGAAAGTTATGGCTTGGTACGATAATGAATGGGGTTATAGCCAACGAGTCTTAGATTTAGCTGAGCTTGTAGCGGCTAAGTGGAGTTAATTTGTTAGTTGAGTGGTATAGACACAACTAAATAAATATCAAAAATGTTGAAAACCCCGGCTAAGTGTCAAAACTTGCTCGGGGTTTTTTGCATTGTCATTATGTAACACTACCGTTGGACCTTCTGTAATCTTCCCAATAACAGCAGCATCTTTTCCAAGTTTTTCCACTAGTTCATCTGCTGTGTGTCTTGCTAAGCATAGCACTAATTCAAAGTCTTCACCACCATATAAAGCATATTCTAGTGCTTGTTGTTTGGTAACCCAGTCTTTAAAAGCGTTTGGTAACGGAATTTGAACACTTTCAACAACAGCACCAACCCTGCTAGCTCGACAGATTTGTAGCACAGCATCTGCTAAACCGTCGCTGCTATCCATTCCAGCAATTGGGATGGGGTAGGTGGAAAAGTTAAAGTTTAAGATTTCCCAAAGAATTGGTAAAACGTCGAGTCGGGGTTGCGGGCGTTGATGGGCTTTAATAAGAGTTGTGCGATCGCCATCACTAAGGTTTTCTCCCAATTCAGGATGCAAAAGCAATTCTAAACCTGCGGCAGAAGCTCCGTGAACACCGGTAACCACAATTGCATCTCCTACTTTAGCTGTATTGCGGCGGATAATACCATTGGGGTGAACTTGACCAAAAGCTGTGATTGCTACATTTATCACAGGCGATCGCACCACATCACCTCCAACTATTGGTGTGTTGTGTTGTCCTAGACATTCTGCCATTCCTTGATATAATTCTTCTACCCAACTAACAGCAACATTTCCTGGAAGTGCTAATCCAACAGTGATTCCCAATGGCGTTGCACCCATTGCTGCTATATCTGATAGATTTGCCGCAGCAGCACGCCAACCAACGTCTTGCGCGGAAGTAGTGATTTCACTAAAATGAACCTTATCAACTAATACGTCGGTTGTTACGACCAAAGATTTACCCGTTTCACTCGCAAGCACTGCTGCATCATCCCCAATAATTTCTGGAGGACAAAAACGCTGTAATCTTTCTAAAAGACCTTGTTCCCCAATATCTTGAACTAGCACAGAACCTCTTAGGCTTTATATTTACTTCCAGGTTACGATGGAATTACCTTCTACGACTCACTTGAGATGGTCACTACACTAGCATCTAACCTCACCTTTGAAGATTACCTAAATTACGATGATAGTACTGGTTTTCATTATGAGTTGGTGGATGGCAAATTAGAGCTAATGAACCCACCTACAGTTGAACATTTTCTTATTGTTGATTTTCTAGACACAGTCTTAAAAGCAGAAATTAAACGCTTGACCTTACCTTGGCTTTGCTTGAGAGAAACTGGGTTGAGAACAAGTATAAATAAATCTAGGTTGACTGATTTATGTGTAGTGTCACGAGATCAAGCAAGGGAATTGATGAATGTTTCAGCAGTATTTCAATCGCCTCCAATAATGATTGTAGAAGTTGTTAGTCCAGAATCAGTGAAGCGAGACTATCGCTATAAGCGATCTGAATACGCAGCATTAGAAGTCTCAGAGTACTGGATTGTAGACCCTATAGAGGCAAAAATTACCGTTTTAGTGCTTGAAGAAGGTCTGTACGAACAGACGGTGTTTACTGATAAGGAGCAAATTGCATCATCAATATTTCCAGAGTTAATTGTCACCCCTGAACAAGTATTTCAAGCCGGTAAGCTTAGTTAACCTGCCTGATACCAATTCAAAAAATGCTGGCGACATACAGCAGGTTTCAAATAAATGAGGTACACCAAAGCTGTAGGGGCGAACGGCGTTCGCCCTTACATATATCAACATTTAAGTGAATTGGTATGAGCAACCAAAACTACGCCACTTGAGGTTCTAGTAAATTCTCTGCACCTTGAACAACTTTGGCTTCTTGAATCTTGTCTCCTGCCTTAAGTTTCCGCAAAACTTCTTTACCTTCAGTAACATAGCCAAACACAGCATACCGACCATCTAATAGGTTCCGTCCTGCTGGAGTTAGTTCTGGTTCAAACAGAAAGAAGAAAATTTGTGAAGAACCGCCATTCACATCACTTTCGGGACGCGCCATTGCTAAAGCACCAAAAGCGGAGAAAGGCAAGACTGGCATATCAGTGTAACGACCAGCGTCTTCTAAAGTTATTCCGTAAGTAGGTTCTTTATCGCCTTCAACTAGAACTTCTAAGGGAATGGCTCTATATTTACCTGTTTGCGGGTCAATGAAACCTACTTCTTTTCCTGGTGGATCTCCAGTTTGTAAGACGTATGATTCTTCAGCACGGGTAAATTCTAATCCATTATAAAAACCCCTCTGTACCAAATCAACAAAGTTTCCAGCAGTCACAGGAGCACTGTAGCCATCTACAACTAAAGTGATTGAACCTTTGTCAGTTGTTATGTCTACGGTGGCACGACCTTTAAGTTGAGGTAAGTTACTGTATTCTTCTGGGACTTTAAAAGGGAATCCCTTGAGCATTAATTGTTCTAATTCCCCTACAATATTTAGTGCTTTGGTTCGTTGTTCCTGAATTTGTCCCTTATCTCTAGTTTTAGCCACTTCTTTCATGGCATCTACGCTAGATTTGAGTTCAGTAATCAAAGCTTGGGCTTTCGATTGATTTTCTGCGGGGATATTCGCTAAGAGTTTAGAGGGGTTATCTAGAATCCGTGATGCTTTGCTCAAGTCGCTAGAAATAGCACCCCAACGCCGATTCGCCCGCAATTGTCCAGAAATATCTTCCAAAGAGGCTTGTAATTCCCGTACCGGCTTATTATTAATGGGGAGTGCGTATCGTAATAAAGCTTTACCGTCTGTAATAGGGTTTCCAGCTGGTAGCGCGGCGCTACTTGAGGGAGTCCACCCAGCTGTGCTGATTCCTAAAAATAGTATTACCAACAGCAGAGAAATTAGGCTTTTTTCAAGCCAGGATTTGAATAAACTGAACATCGGATTGCTCAAATGTAAAACAAATTTTTGACTAGGCGTGACCCACCAATAATCTTCCCATAGGAAAGGAAACTCTTTTCCATCAATCGCGCCGAAACAATCCAAATACTGGCGCAAGAATCAATCCAAAAACGAAACCGCCAACATGCGCCCAATATGCCACTCCACCGGTTTGTACGCTCATGCTAGCGGCTGCTTGCAAAGTAGCGAGACCTGATATAACATTTTGGACGATAAACAGGCCTATTAGGATAACGGCCGGAACTCTGATTGTGGTGGCAAAAAAACCTAAGAAAATTAATGTTAGAACTCTTGTTTGAGGAAAACGCATAACGTACGCAGCTAGGACACCCGCGATCGCGCCACTTGCTCCCAAAGAAGGAATTCCAGAGGTCATACCAACGAACCACTGGCATAAAGCTGCAAAAACGCCGCAGCTTAGATAAAATATCAAATATTTTAAAGAACCTAAACGTTCTTCAACATTGTTCCCAAATATCCATAAATATAACATGTTAGAGATTAAATGCCACCAACCACCGTGTAAGAATTGTGACGTGATTAATGTTTGCCACTCTGGTACTGGTTGATTAACAGGTATACCTGCAAAACCAGCACTTAGCTCTCTTGGTATGACTGCATACAGATGCAGAAACTGATTTAATTGTGGCTCTGGTAAACTGAATTCGTGTAGAAAAACTAAAACATTAATGCCAATCAACCCGTAGGTAATGTATGGGGTAATTCGCGTTGGATTTTCATCGTAAAGAGGAAACACAGGTGTTTTTCCTAATGATTTATTAACTGCAATATAGCCTATTTATTAGGGGTAATGATGAAATTACAACTAACAACCAAGAACACCTATTGTTAATTATCTCTCGAAGAATTCCTCAGCACGTTTATCGCTGAATAACCCCAACAACGGGCCTAGAATTGCACCAAACAGAAAACCACCTGAATGTGCCCAATAAGCAATACCACCACTTTCCATGCCTATATTTGTAGGGGTTTCCAAGCTGATGAATCCGTAAAACGCTTGCTCAAGAAACCAAAATCCCAGAAAATAGAATGCTGGGACGCGGAACGAGGGAAAGAAAATACCCAAAGGAATAATGCCAAGAATTTCTGCTTGTGGGAAGCGAAGAATGTAAGCTCCTAAAACACCTGCGATCGCACCACTTGCGCCCAATGAAGGAATAGAAGAATTTTGTGAAAAGTACCATTGGGTCAATGATGCTAAAACACCGCAAGTTAAATAGAAAAACAAGTATTTGATATGACCCAACTTTTCTTCAACGTTATTACCAAAAATCCATAGAAACAACATGTTGCCAGCTAAGTGTAATAAACCGCCGTGCAAAAATTGAGAAGTAATCAATGTTACCCATTCTGGTACTGGCTGATGCACACTAATACCAGCAAAGCTAGCAGTTAGTTCTCTTGGTACTACAGCTGCAAGGTGTAGAAACCCAGTTAATTGCTGTGGGGGTAGACTTGCTTCATAAACAAAAGCTAGGACGTTGACAGCAATCAGCCCATAAGTCACATAAGGCGTAATTGTCGTAGGATTATCGTCTCTAATGGGAACCACAGGTATTTTTCCTTATTTTTGATAAACCACCCACACATTACCCGATTTTTTGAGTACTTTCTTCTTACCTGTGGTTGAACCATCGACTAATAATTTTTCATTGCCCTTTGCATATCCCTTTGATCTTGGCGTCGTTTAATATCTTCTCGCTTATCATGAAGCTTTTTACCCCTACCAACAGCAATACTTACTTTTACCCAGCCTCGCTTGAGATACATTTTCAAAGGTACTAACGTTAAACCTTGCTGTTCCACCCTGCCAATTAGTTTGCGGATCTCGTCGTTATGTAAAAGCAGTCTACGTGTCCGTCGCGGCTCATGATTAAAATACTGCCCGCTTGAAGTGTAAGGTGATATATGGACGTTGATCAGCCATGCTTGTCCGTCTCGAATCAAAGCATATCCATCTTGGAGATTAACCTTACCTGCTCTGATTGACTTAACCTCAGTACCTGTTAACTCAATTCCCGCTTCATAGGTATCAAGAATTTCGTACAAAAAACGGGCTTGACGATTGTCAGTAATAACTTTATATCCTTCGCTCTTTTCGCTCATGAAAAATTTGAGATGTGTTCAATGTGTAAAACTCTAATTTAATTTGTTATTACCTAGATTAGCTTAGCGTTAACTTTTATCTATATTATCTAGTATTTTATCAAAACTACTGAAGTAGTAGTATTATCGACACTTTGTTCTATCTTTAGCTTGACTTGTGTAGATACCCAGTTTACAGCCAGAGGTTGATTTTGTTGATGGATAGGCAAGGTAAAGTGGAAATCAACTCACAAGGGATGATTGAAAGTATGAAACTTAATTTCACTAAAGCCTTGAGTGCTAGCATTCTCACCTTGAGCATGGCACTTTTGCCTTTAAGCGTACCCGCCTTTGCCCAAAACACAACTACTGGAACTGGTGACTCCGGTAACAACGCCACAACTTCTGATACCAGAACTACCAACGACAGAGATTTTGATTGGGGTTGGTTAGGATTACTAGGCTTGTTTGGTTTAGCGGGTTTAAGAGGTAAAGGACGATCTGAAGATGTGCCACGTTATCGTGACCCAAATGCTGTAGGTTCCACTACTTACAGAGACTAATATAAAAAAGTGTTGAGGGTGTTATTTGCTCTCAATCTCTCACTGGTCGAGGCATACAAGTGAACGACTTTGGAAGAAATAAGTATTTTCGCCACTGGCTAATTCTCAACCGATCGAAGGTAGAACGAGCCAGTCCCAACGAAAAAATTTTCACCGCCAGGGATGAAAGAGGGAATATTCCCTGCTCCCTCTTATAAGTCAGTGTTGGTACTTATTCACAAATGGCGCGTTGAGCTTTGTTCCTGGCGTCCAGGCATGTAATAGCTAGCAATTAAAGCAACCATTAACCACCAAACTGTATTGACTGAAGGACGAAACCAAACGGTGTCAAACAAATTATGACTAAGCATACCTACTAAACTGGCGATCGCACCAATTAACCAAAAGCCCTCCGCACTTCTTAACTCTCGTAACCGCCGCAATTGTAAAAAACCTGTATTAAAAGTCACAATTATTAACCAAACAAAGCTCGCTAAACCAATCAATCCAGTTTCCACCGTTATTTCTAGAAAAATTGAATAAGCACTCAAAGCAGTATACGAGGGCAGAAATAAGTAAAAAGGGTAGATTTGATTGAAAGAATTGTGACCAGGGCCAATACCAGTAAGTGGATAATCAGCTATCATTTTAAAGACACCAGCCCAAACATTCTTGCGAAAATTATTACTACTATCGCTACGGTCAGCAAAAATACTGAATATTCTTTCACGCAATGGATCTGACAATACCATTCCAAGTATTAGTAACCCCGCCAAACCTCCTAAAACAATCCACACAAACCAAGTACGCCAGAAAGGAGGCATTTGCGGACTCCACCAATAGTGCAATAATGGTAACAAAACCAAAACAGCAATTAATAGTCCAATCCAAGCACCACGACTAAAAGTCAGAATTAGGCAAGAACCATTAACGACAAGCATCGTTAGAGCTAGGGCTTTCTTAAATCGGCTTTGCCATGCAAAAATTGCCACGAAACTTAAAACTACTGCTGACATAAGGTATCCAGCCAGTAAGTTAGGATTATTTAAGTAGCTGTAGACTCTTGTAATCTTGGATAGAGAAGATTCTGGATCAACCCAAGTCGCTAATTGCCGAGCGCCAAAAAACCATTGCCTCACTCCATAAATACTGACAATGAGGGAGATGTGCAAGTAAAAGGTGATGAGCCAAGATCGAAGGCGGGATGAGCGAAGAACTCTGGCACAAAGAGGAAACAGAGGCAAATAAAGCGTCAGCGTTACCAGATCACTAAAAGCTGCCTTTTTTACAGGTGCTAAAGCTGTGGCTACTATAGCGATCGCCCAATAAAGTAATACCAGTAGATGAATCGGTGTAACAGTAGGAGTATCTCTTGGAAAGGTTTCGTCTGAAACCGTCAACAGCAGCCAAAATCCTGCGCAAGCAGCCAGTAATAAACCTACCAACTTTGTATTATCTGCCACAAAAGGCGTGATACCATAGACAACACTAAGTAAAGCGACTGCTATTATATCTCCCCACTGAATCAAGATACTAGTCTGTCGCCAAGAGCTGACTAGCCCTACTAGAGAACGGTGTAAGTAGCTAGTATTAAGGTATTCTTTTATGGGTAAATAAGATAAGGTAAATCTTTCCCAGACTAAATTGATCATAAAAAAATCTCTGATAGGGCGTGGAAACTACTTGAGTGTACATCTATGATTGAGGCTGGGCGTTGGATCTCCCTGCAAATTCTTTTGCGTGGCTAAAGGCGATCGCACTTCAGGGAGAAGTCTTTCTTTGTCTTTGTGTCTCTTCCTCCGAAGGTAGGCTTTCGGTAAAGGCAATTTAATCAGGCTTTTTTAGTAGTATTTTTTTGAAGGATACGCTTTTTATTAAACTACACATTGCTAAATTCTTGCGGTGTTTCTAAATGCAACGGTAAACTTACCACATAACGGTATCCTGAGACGGGAGAACCTTGGATTGTAATTTTTCCCTTGTGCAGTTCTGCTAGTTGGCAACTAAGCATCAAACCCAAGGTTTCACGCGAAAGATCTCCTTGTGGTTTACCTGAATTCTTACTGGAACCAACAATAGGAAGCTCTGAGTCAAACATATTTAAGTGTTTTGGTGTTTGTAGTGATACTTGTAAATTACCTGTATGCTCCTGGTTTTCTGAATGAATATTATAAAGAGAACTATCGCCTCCAAGTTCATGTCTTGGAAGAGTTTTGAGACGAAAACAAGGATCGACTTCAGTTATACCATCTCCTAACCAAGGATGAGATACCCAAACAGTAATGTTAAGCAGATCGTCTTTGTAAGAGACATGAATGCGAACGATGCTACCTGTAGCAGAAAGTTGGATTACACTGAAAATTAAGTGATAGAGCATTTGCCTCACCTTGTCTTTATCTAAAGTCCAAATACGAGTGCGTCCTGGCTCTATAGAAAGGCGAATATCTTGCTCCCGACGGTTAGCAGCTTCTTCTAGGGTATTTATCGCTTGTTGACAGAGCATCTCAATATCAATAGGAGCTAGGTTCAACGTAGCTATATTTTCGTGTAAAACACCAAGCTCAGCAATTTCGTTAGCCAAGGAAAGTAAATACCGACCACTGTGTTGGATAATCTCCAAATATTCTCTCTGCTTAATTGTCAAAGGACCATAAATTTCGCGCCCTAAGACACTTGCCATACCTAATATTGATGTTAACGGAGTACGCAATTCCTGAGTTAACTGTTCCAAAAGTTCAAGTTTCAACTGGTTAGTAGGCACTGGATCTTTTTGCGACCTAGATCCTGTAAAGTTAGAATAATGATTCTCAAGAGTAGGTTCAGTATCAACCTCTACCGAGTCGATCTGTCGTTCTAACGGGATTTCAGATCTAATTCTGAGTTCATTGATACTAGCATCGCGATGTGACCAACTAGAATTACTGTTATTCGAGACGATTTGTACGAGTCGGTTGCGTTCAAATTCACTCATACTCCAGCGAGCTAGGATTTGTAAAAACTCAATGTCTCTAGTTTTAAAGTTGCGTGGTTCTAGATCCATCACAGCTAATGCACCTAAACAATGACCGGAAGCATCGATAAGTGGTACTCCTAAGTAAGCACGGATACCATACTCGTTCACTAACTTGCAACCAGAAAGCTCTGCGCTAGCAACAATTTTTGTATCGTTAATCACAAGTACTTGGCAAGTATCTACTACCTGAGTGCAAAAAGATTCTTGGCGCAACAGGTAACGACTTTGTGCTAATTGATTCATTAATCCTAATCTAGATAAGCCCACTGCCGATTTAAACCAGTGACGCTCTTGATCTATGAATCCCAAAATGGAAATTGGTGCTTCCAAAAAGTGGGCAGCAGTCTGAGTAGCTTCTTCAAAGACAGGAATCGTCTCGGTTTGACGCAACCCCAATTCTGATAATGCATTCAGACGTTGTCTTTCTCTCGTTTCTTGGGAAGTCCAACCATCTTTTAGGGCAAACAATTTGTTTTCAGGCTCTACCATTGCCACCGCTACCTCGATAATTACTTGATACTGTAATTTATATAACCATCATCTGCTGGCTATTTGCTATCCTTAAGCATTCCCCAATTTCATCACAGATAAACAGAATTACAAGAAAAATTTTTACTTTTATATAAATACGTGTCAGTATTTAACTACTATCCCAGTTCGTGTAATATTAGTCACACTATGTAGTGAGCCTCTTTCTAGTTACTTTTCTTAGAGACTCTTATTTTTGTAAAATCCCTTTTCCAGAGTTCTGCTGGAAGCAAGAATGACTAATGGGGAAATCTTGCTTGAGTTTCTTGTTTTAAAGATTCTTATTCTTGTAATAGACTAATATTTGTATTTTCAAATAAAACCTTTTATGCTTGTGTACTCAAGCTTTATAGATCTAAAAATACGTCTATACAATTATTTTCCGAAAAATAAAAATGCAAATAATAAAAAAATCAAGCTACTCAGCTTTATACATTTGTGTCGCAAATTATATTATATCCGATAATAGTTTTTTTTTAATCAGTAAAAATACTGCAATATTTAAATATGTCTAAATTTAATAATATTTTCATTAAATCTTTATAAGCAATATTTCCTATTTTTTTTGGATTAACTTAAAAATATATTATCTTGTTATAAATACTGTTTTGCAATTTAATTGTTACCCATATTTACTCAATCAAGAAAATGAATATTAAAATTCCTTTTGTAGATCTTAAGTTACAGTGTAAACCAATTGAAAACCAACTACAACAGGCCATTCAAGGTGTTTTGGACAAGGGAGATTTTGTTTTAGGGCAGGCTCTAAAAGATTTTGAAGTAGCGTTTGCTGCTGCATGTGGAACAACACATGGTATTGGTGTTGCTTCAGGAACAGATGCGATTGTTCTCGGTTTACAAGCGTGCAATATTCAACCCGGAGATGAAGTAATATTGCCAGCAAATACGTTTGTAGCAACCCTTATTGCTGTGTTACGCACTGGGGCTAAACCAATTTTGGTTGATTGTGATGCTCAAACAGCTTTAATTGATCTCGATGCAGCAGCACAGGCAGTGACACCAAGAACGAAAGCAATTATTCCGGTGCATCTTTATGGTCAGATGGTATCGCCAACAAAACTATTAGACTTTGCTAAGACTCATAAAGTACTAATATTTGAAGATGCAGCACAAGCACATTTAGCCCAAAGAGATGGATATTGGGCAGGTTCAGTAGGTATAGCAGCAGCCTTTAGTTTTTACCCAAGCAAAAATTTAGGGGCATATGGGGACGGGGGAATGGTTGTCACACGAGATCCAGATATAGCAGAAAAGCTTAGATGCTTGCGGAATTATGGTGCATCCCAAAAATATTTTCATGTGGAATTTGGTACTAATAGCCGCTTAGACACATTACAAGCAGCAATATTGCTCTCTAAACTACCATACTTAACTTCTTGGAATCGAGAACGTTTGAAAATTGCCCGTCAATACGATACAGAACTAGCACCTCTAGCATCAAGTGGAATTATTCCCATACAAAACCAAAGCAATGATGGACATGTCTATCACCTCTATGTCATCAAGGTTAAAGAATCTTGCGGGCTAAAACGCCAAGCGCTTCAAAAACTATTGGCAGATGCAGGAATCCAAACTGGTATTCACTACCCACTTCCTTGTCATCTTCAGCCAGCATTCGCTACTTTAGGTTATCAACCTGGAGACTTTCCTCATGCTGAAAAGCTAGCTGATGAAATTTTATCGTTACCTATGTATCCAGGTTTGACCAATAGTCAAGTTAAAGAAGTTGTTGCTGCCATCTCATTCCACCTGAGTGAACAGCAAAATAAGTTATTGTATATTTAGGTTAATTCAGAAATGCTAATTCAGCGCCAGCTTAAAAATACAAAAGCTCCACAATTATTAGGTTTAGCCATTTTAAGTGTTCTGGTGCTGCTTTATGCACCTGTCGTGATGTTCTGGGTAGAGGGCTGGATTCACAAAAACACTATCAGTACAGAACACGAATATTTTAGCCACGGTATTATTGGTTTACCATTTGCGGCTTATATAAGCTGGACTAACCGAAAAAAGTGGCGACGGCTACCTGATGCTAACAATTTCCTAGGTGCTGCGTTTTTGCTGTTAGGGGGGGTTTGCTATCTGAGTGGAGTCAGTGAATGGGTTAACCTTTCTTTACCTATGATACTGACTGGATTGTGCTTATGGTTTAAAGGAATTGCTGGCTTAAAATTACAAGGGTTCCCCTTACTTTTAGTACTTTTAGCAACTCCTACAGCAATACCTTACTTAATTGCTCCTTACACTTTACCCCTCCAAAGTTTTATTGCTGGTACTGTCGCTTTTATACTGACTCAGTTTGGGATTAATGTAACCGTCGATGGGATAAATTTATATACAGGGGGGCGGATTGTCGAAGTTGCGCCCTATTGTGCAGGGCTGAAAATGATGTTTACTACTCTCTACGTAGGGCTGATGTTGCTTTACTGGACAGGCGTTTTGTCGTCCCGTCGTAATAGTCTTTGGTTTTTAGTTCTTGCAGTCCTAGTTAGCATTAGTTCCAATATTTTGCGTAACACTTTACTTACCTTCTTCCATGGTACAGGTCGTGACGCAGCTTTTCATTGGCTACACGAAGGTTGGGGTGGTGAACTCTACTCATCCATAATGCTTCTTTTACTGGTACCTATTCTCAATTTGATTGATAAACATTTCTCGGAAACTCGTATACAAGTTGATCCTGAAAGAGAAAATTAATTGAATTTTCTCCACTTATAGTAGTAGTTATCAAAGTATACTTTTGATTAAGTACTGTAGACTTTATCAATGATTCCCTTTCCCAAGTTTTTCAAGGAATACCAATTTCCCCAGGTAATCGTTCTGTTGTTATTACTGCTACTACTAGTAATGGGGGCACTCCCAGGATATCTATCAGGACACTGGCAATGGCAAGAACCGCCACGTATAATTAACCTCAAGAAGTTAAAACAGATACGTGCCAATGGATTGTCTCTTCCTGGTTGGCAAAATGTTGCACAAAGAGAGGAAATGATTGGTGGTCATAAATGGTCATACCAAATCATTGAAAAACAAGTTCCTAAAACCCAAGCTATAGTGCTTTTGTTACCACAAAATGGGCCTAAAGACCAACCCCAAGTGGAATGGACGGAAATTAACAGCTGGGGACAGTGGAATGTTGCTCAAGAACGGCTGGCTGAATTTCATGTCAAGGCATCAAAATCAAATACTGAAACTCCTATAAAAGCTAGATTCTTTCGTGCTTCCACAAAACAGCAAACCTTCGCAGTATTACAATGGTATGCTTGGCCAAATGGTGGAAATCCATCTCCTTTACCGTGGTTTTTAGCAGATCAATTGGCACAGTGGCGTCAGCAACGTGCTTCTTGGGTTGCTGTTAGCATTCTTATTCCAATGGAGCCTTTTGGAAAGGTAGAAACATCTTGGCAGCAAGCTGAGTCTCTTGGGAAAAGCGTACATACTACATTGGAGGAAAATTTTTTGTGAAAAATATAAGCACAGCTTTTCGTTGATTCAATACTCCCGATTCTAAAGTAATCGGGTTCTTTACTTAAGCACGGTAATCTTGATTTTATAGAGTACGCATAGATCGGGTTGTTTACCCATTGGCCGTACAGAGAAGAATTGTTCAACACCTTACTTGCAGCAATACTTTTTAGCGACAGGTTTCATCAATGACCCTCTTTTTCGTAGGCTTTCACCTTTGATTATTGTAAAATAACCTCTCGGCGCTCAAAATTCATATAGCAGCGTCACTGGGTTAATTTTTATACTGTTCGATGTGATATGCGTGCACTCAGCACCTTGTGTGTTGCCAGTCTTCAAGTCAGTGTTTTCCTAGCAACAGCTATCCAACCCGTTGTTGCTCAGTCGGTACAGCTTAAGCGACAAGCTCCAAGGCAATCTCCATTGTCTCCACCCCCGCCACCAGCTTACTTTCAGTCACCAGTAAAACCTCCTGCACCTCCCCCTGGTACAGAAATTACACCTAGTGGTTCCCAAGGAACACCACAGCTAGGACGGTACCTCTTAGGACCAGGAGACGCGATTGGTGTTACAGTTCAGCGCCCTCCTGGACGCTACCTTTTAGGACCAGGAGACGCGATTGGTGTTACAGTTCAGCGCTTTCCAGATTTGAGCTTTCAAGCCCAAATTAATCCAGAAGGTAATATTACAGTGCCACTGTTAGGAACAGTGTCGCTAAAAGGTTTAAGTCTACAACAAGCTCAAGAAAAAATTCGCACCGGCTTAAATCGCTATGTAATTGATCCGATTGTGTCTCTCTCGTTGGTATTACAGCGTCCGGAATTGAATTTTCAAGCCCAAATAAACCCTGAAGGTAATATTACAGTACCGCAAGTAGGAGTAGTGTCTCTACAAGGCTTAACTTTAGAAGAAGCACAAGAAAAAATTCGCTTGTCCCTCAGCAAAATATTGGTTGAGCAAGACATTATAGCAGTCTCATTAATAGGACAGCGACCAGTTCAAATCACCGTTAGCGGAGAAGTCTCGAAACCTGGAATTTATCCTATTAACTCGTCATCGCCGCGTGTTGGTGATGCACTCGTGTTAGCTGGCGGTTCTACGAATGCGGCAGATCTGCGACATGTAGAAGTCCGTCGGAAGTTGATTGATGGTTCTATCGTTTCACAAAAGATCGATCTGTATACTCCGTTACAGAATGCTGGCGAAATTCCTAATTTACGCTTGCAAGATGGTGATGCGATCGTTATACCTCGTCGTGAAATAGCTACAGGTGATAACTATGACCGTAATTTAGTCAGCCGGTCAACTTTAGCTGCTCCACAGATTAGAATTAGAGTGTTAAATTATGCAGCAGGTGGACTCGTTACGCTTCCTTTGCCCAATGGTAGTACTTTCATAGATGCTTTAACAGGAATTAATCTTGACACTACCAACCTCAGTGGGGTCGCTCTTGTTCGCTTTGATCCAGAACGTGGTAAAGCAGTCACACAAAAAATCAATGCGAAAAAGGCTTTGCAAGGAGATTTATCTCAAAATGTCCCACTTCAAGACAATGATGTGATAGTTGTTGGTCGTAACTTAATTGGTAAAATTACTAATGCCATTAGCCTTATCACCCAACCTTTTTATAATATTGAGAGTTTCATTCGGTTCTTTGATATTTTTAATGGGAACTTCCCATAATGATCTTTCTCTGAGTTTCTGAATAAATTGAACTACTAAGATTAAGCTACTTAGATTCTAGAGAACAAACCTCTAAAGCACCGGTCAAGTCTTTGTACTTGAAGTAATCTAGGCTCTATCAGTATGGACTTTTGTCAGAATTGGACGGACTATAAACAAGTACAATAGGTGACTAAAACTGGGCCATGTTTTCAACCATTATTTCTTGACCGGAACTCTAGTAGCAAGCAAACAACATGTTTTTTCCAACAATGAGGAACTCCTGTTTTGCAAAGACTAGCTTCACTAGAAGTTATTTATTATTGTGATATATTCTGTTTTCTACAGTCGGTGTTCTTTTTAAGAGTTTTTATCCATACTTTGCCATGACTCCACCAATTGTTAAACGTTATCTTATTGCTTTCGAGAAGTACAAGTGGATTGGATTAGGCAGTTTTGCTTTAGTTGTAGCGGGTTCAACAGTGGTGGCTTTACAACCAGAACCATCTCCTAGCTACATAGCTAGCGGCGCACTTGCTTACTCCCGTCCGCCTGTTTCTTTTTCAGCAACTGGGACTGAAATTCAGCAGCAAGGGCAGGAATTAAATGAGGATATCTTACTATCAAACCAAGTCATTGAAACAGTAGCTGCGAAAGTTAATGTCCCTCCAAAGAAGATTGTTGAAAATCTTTCCATTACAATCCCTGAAAAGCCTAAGAATGCCGATGCTAAAACAGGTGGAGGTAGCTTAAGCGCTGCATTTATTGAACTAAAATATAAAGATACTGAACGCAGCCGCTCACAAGAAACATTGCAAGATTTGATGCAAACCATGATCAAGTTGAGTGATGATATTAATACTAGGCGATTGAAAACAATTATTCAGAAAATTAGTGAGAGGCTACCAGCTGCAAAAAAAGAACTGCAAGCTGCGGAACAAAAATTAGAAAAGTACGATCGCACAGAACGACCAGCAATACTAGCTGCTGAAAATGGTTCATTATTGAGTGCTGTTACTGGTAGCCAGGTTCAGCAACGGCAAATAAAACTAACACTTGCTGGAATTGATGCTCAAATTCGCAGTTTACAAGAAAAGTTGGGGTTAAATGTTAACCAAGCTTACGCTTCTTCTGCTTTGAGTGCTGATCCAATTCTTGCTAGTTTACGAACACAAATTTACCAAGTTGAATCTCAAATGGAGGTTCTCAGGAAAGATTTACGTCCTGATCATCCAACTATGATTCAATTACAACGCCAGAAAGATGCTTATGAGCGATTACTGCGAGAACGTGGAGTTGAGGTAGTAGGAGGTGAAGATGGAACGGCTCCTCTGCCTGGTACTGTTAAAAGTATCCGCGCAAGAAGTAACTTAGACCCAGCACGTCAGCAACTTGCAAACCAGATGGTGGCTTTGCAAACTCAGCAACAAACATTACAACATCAGCTAGTTGATCTAGAAAGAGATGAGGCGAGATTACGACGAGAATATTCTCAAATCCCTAATAAGCAACTTGAGCGATCGCGTTTAGAACAACAGGTTTTACTCAAAAAAAATCTCTATGATCAAATACAAGCAAAGCTAACAGATGCTAAAACAGCGGAGACGGAAACTGTTAGTAGCCTCAGTGTTGCAAGATCTTCGACAATTCTGCCAAACACTAAGAAACCTAAGAATATGTTTATTACTTTAGGTGTAGGTGGCTTCTTGGGTTTATTGGTTGGTGCTGGAGTTATCTTTTTATTGGGTTCACTCGAAGGAACTTTCAAAACCCGCGAGGATATACGCGACAGCTTAAAGCAACGGGAAGTTGCTCTATTAGGAGAAATACCTTTGATACCGCTTGATAGTTTGGATAAAGAAGCAATTCCGGTAGTCCTTTCTGTTGACTCTCCGTATTTAGAATATTATGAGAAGTTCCGTAGTAATTTACGCCGTATTGGTGGTAATACCCTCAAGGTCGTGTTAATTACTAGCACTAGCAGTTCTGAAGGAAAAACCGCAAGTGCTTATAACTTAGGCATAGCTTCTGCTCGTGCTGGAAAACGAACTTTGATTATCGAAACAGATTTGCGATCGCCCTCCCACGCCTCCTATCTAAACGTTACTCCTGAACAAGATACTGCTATTGAGCCTTTGCGTTACTACGGTAGTTTAAGCGAATGTATCCGCTTAGTTCCTGACGTAGAAAATTTATACATTATCCCTAGCCCTGGGCCAGTGCGTCAATCAGCCGCTATTCTAGAATCAAGCGAACTGCGACGCCTCATGGAAGATGTTCGTGAGCGCTATGATTTAGTAATCTTAGATACAACAGCGTTGAGTTTATCTAACGATCCTTTGTTAGTTCAACCTTACGCTGATGGTATCGTCCTAACGACGCGACCTAACTACACACAAGAAAACTTGCTAGCTGAAGTTATTGATCAATTGGTTGAATCAGAACTCGGCTTGTTGGGCGCAATTATCAATGGTGCTGATATCGATGTTCCTGTGCCTCATCACACAGAACCAATATCAGACTTTCCACCAGAGGAAGAAGAACTATCAGCTAGAGCAAGAAGAAGTTAAACCTTTGCTTCTAAAGATTTGAGCAACTCGGTATTTACACCCGACTCGCGAGTTAAGGCTATTTTCCCAGTTCGAGCTATTTCCTTAAGACCGAACTTTTGCAGAACCTGCACAATCGCCACCAATTTACCAGGATCTCCCACGACTTCGAGGGTTAGAGAATCTTCCGCCACATCTACCACTCGCGCTCGGAAAATTTGTGACAGTTCAACAATTTCTGAGCGATTGCTACTTGTAGCATTTACCTTAAGTAACATCAATTCTCTCTCTACGCAAGGAGTCTCAGTAATGTCCTGTACCTTGAGGACATTTATGAGCTTGTATAACTGTTTGGTGAGTTGCTCGATCACGCGATCGTCACCAGGCACAACCATTGTTATGCGAGAAATTCCAGACTGCTCAGCAGGACCAACCGCAAGGCTCTCGATATTAAAACCGCGACGAGCAAATAAACCAGAAATACGGGACAGAACACCCGCTTCATCTTCTACAAGTACAGAAAGAGTATGTTTCATCTAAGGCTAGCAGCATCACGGCTGCACTAGACGTACTGCTAATTATCAAGTTTAGTCAATTATTATGAACTAATTAATATAACGAGGGCAAGATGTCCGGAGTAGAATTTAGATATTGGGGCGTCCCGGTTTTGAGGTTTCTTCATAGCCCAAACCATATTTAACGACGAAGATGGCTAAGAAAATTGTCATTATTGGTGGTGGAATTGGTGGCGCAGCAACTGCGATCGCTCTTCATCGTGCTGGGTTTGAAGCTATTGTTTACGAGCGAAAAGAAAACTTACGAGAAGCAGGTGCAGGAATTGCTCTTTGGGCTAATGCTACTCACGTCTTGAAAAATTTAGGTGTGTTGTCAGACGTATTGCGCGAAAGTGACGTCGTTACGAATTATCAATTTAACTCTAAACACGGTGAGGAATTAGTAAATATATCTCTCGACCACTTCGAGGTTCCTGCTGTGTGCATCCATCGTGCTGATTTGCACACGTTGTTATGGCGCAACTTGTCAAGCGAACAGCTTGTTTTAGGCCAAACCTTTGAGCAATTTGAACAGAACGAAGATAAAATTATTGCTCATTTTAGTTCAGGTAAAACCTGTGAGGGCGATGCTTTGATCGGTGCTGATGGTCTTAGGTCGCAGGTAAGAGCAGCACTGTTTGGTGATAGCCAACCAATCTATCGTGGTTTTACTACCTGGCGAGGTTTGACAGATTACATTCCTAGTACTTATCGTCCCGGCTATATCACTGAATTTATAGGTTCTGGTGGAGGCTTTGGATTTGTAACGATTGGTAAAGGGCGTATGTATTGGTACGCAGCAGCCAAAAGAAACCACGAACAAACTGATGTAGGAGTAGAGCAAAAAAGTCAAATTCAGGAACGTTTTAAAGATTGGCACAGATCTATTCCTGATTTGATTGCAGCGACAGATCAAGCAAATATCCTCAAGACTGATCTTTATGACCGCATACCTGTTCGACCTTGGGGTAAGCAAAACGTTACCCTGCTAGGTGATGCTGCTCACCCGACACTACCAACATTAGGACAAGGTGCTTGCATGGCGTTAGAAGATGCGCTAGTTATTACTAAGTGTTTGCTTACACATTCAGATCCTGCGGTAGCTTTCCAACAGTACGAATCACAGCGGTTTGAGCGGACAAAGGCGATCGTTCAACAATCTTTGCAAGCTGCGCAAATGGGGCGATTTGAGAGCAGTTTTGCGATCGCACTACGAGAAACATTCATGAAGCTGATGAAACCAGCCATTCAAAATAGCTTTAAATCCCTTCATGCTTACAGGGCTTAATTGCTTAATACTTTTCATCCCTACTCTCGTACTCTCGTACTCTCGTACTCTCGTACTCTCGTACTATTTTACTTAGATAATGGCATAAAATGTCATGCTAGCTGACGACGATAATCACCGACCTTTAGCCACGTGAATTATCAAATGAGCAACTTACAAGTTTCTGCTATTATCTCGATCTCAATATTTTTATTTCATAACAACAACAACGGTGTTCAAAACCCCCTCAAAGCATCGTTGCAAATGCAACGTGAAAGTCGTGTATTTGTCGGTGGAAGGATAATATTGCCGTTTGTTTTAGCGTATAAGCGAAAAATGGCTAGATACCTTTGTGTATAAGTGTTTTAGTATAAGACTATAAGCTCACATAAATGACCATCGTCATTAACAATGGTGAATTCAAGAATTCAAGACTATTGTGCCGATAAAGGGAGCGGTAGAATCAGAAAAATTAAATTGTAAGTTTAATCAAAGACTATTATAGTTGCTTAAAGACGGATTGGAGAAGTATTATTAACATCTGGGCTAACCAACTCTAGAAGTTGACTTGTAATAGCTTCAGCATCTTTATCTTGCTTGACAGTCAAAAGTAAAGCCGTGCAGCCGCTTCTTTTAAAATTTGTTGCACAAATTATAGGTTGATTATTCATTCTCCCTGTGGTTGCGTAAAATTGTCCCTGTCCTTGCAATATCATATTTGCCCTTCCAGCAAATTCTTGACATTGTTCTTCTTGGGAATAGGTGTTAGAAATCCATTGTATTAATCGCTTCTTTATTCTTAGATCGCTATAAATTGTGGTTGTTACTCCATTAACAGTAGCACATAAAAATCTTTCTTCTAGTTTAGCAATATTAGATAATTCTGATTTTAATTTTAAAGCCATGGAATTTTTAGGGTTGATTTGAAGGATTTTTTCGTTTTCTTCATTTGCTTCTGTAAAGTTATTCAAGTCCATTTTGGTTTTCACTAACCCAATCAGTGCAGGTTCTAGATGAGAGTCAATTTCTAATGCTTTTTGATGAAATTTCAGAGATTCTTCTGGTTTACCTAAGAGTCTGAATGCTTCTCCTAAATTAGTCAACGCATCAGCATCTTTAGGATTTCTATTCACAGCCTTTCTGTATTCAAAAACTCTATCTCTAAGGAACTTCTCGTCTTCCTTAGGGAAAGCTTTTTGAAATATTGCTTCAACCTTGTCATCGACACATACTAGATAACTGCTACAAGAATTTACTGAATAACGTAGATAATCAAAAATAGTGCTTATAACTGGAATTCTTATTAAGGAAATTCTTAAAGGTTCAAAGAATAATCCTAAGATAAGTAAGGCTAATACTCCACCTGAAGGTATAACCGCAAGTTGGAGCCATAATTTTTTGTTTGGTAAATTTGGTAACTGTGTGGTTTTAATATCATCTTGACTCTTTTTGGATTGGGAAGATTGCTCACCTTCTATCCTTTTTTGAGAAATCCTTTGAATTGGTTGATTAGTGTCCGTAAGTGATTTCCTCTTATTGCTGCTAGCTGAAGAAATGTTAGGTTGTAAAACAGTAGGTGCCTCTGAATAAGAATTTGTCAACAATTCTTCGGCAATAACTTTCAAGCATGAGTTCCCAGAGTTTGTGCTACACGCAGCACGAACTAAATTTTCAACCCATCCTTGAGCCTCTGCTGCTTGTATTAATTTAAAGACAATATCATGTAAATTCCCTTCGCCTGCAATCTCTCTTAAATTTTTATTTAATCCAAATGACAACATCTGCTCTAGGGATGTTGGAGTCGGAAAAGCGTTAATCAAAGCATCTTGTAGTTGTTGACGCTGGCTGCCCGATAATCTCATATTTTTCATACAAGTTATTCATAGAAGCTGGAATAAGTTGGGAATTGTTATCGTAGGCTCCAGGCTATTATACTTCGCAAACGCCTGAACCTCATTCTCTCCCAATACTGCGTACGTTTTCCCCGAAAATTCGACCTGAACTGAAGTTCGGGCTAATAGCTAAAGTGAGCTTTTAGCTCACTGGGTAATCTTTTAACCCATTAATGGGTTTCAGCTTTGATCTGGGAAATTTATTTCCCGGCTCTTAACCGAGCAGTATTGCATTCTCTTCTGACTCTTCAAGGGAATGATTCATTCTGCTTATAGCCTTAACTTTACTGAAATTGCTATCGTTCTGATGACAAAAAAAGTCCTTTCTTCAATGACAATCCCTTAAATTTGGGTAGTGGATTGAAAGAAAAATTTAGAGCAATCGTTGTACTTCTTCAAGTGTAGTTGCCGCGATCGCACTCCCGAGAATAGCTTTTAGACTTGACAAATCCGAAATTTGCTCAATTTGCGGCATTAATTGTAAGCCATCACTGCCGAATTTGATCTCCAGAGTCATTTCAATACTAGAAATGATTCCTCGACGTTCACCACGTTCTTCACCACGTTCTTCTCCTCGTCGCTCACCAAGTATTTCCCCTTCGCGGAGAATTTCTTGATACCAAGGTGACTCGCGCAATACTGTCATATCCCACCTCATAATTTGTCGAACTAATGCGCTATCTAATACAAACGTAGCAAAAAATGCTAAAACTGTTTCTAGTTGGTTTAATTGTTCATCGGCTTGCAATAAGCGCAATGCTTCTCGAATTATAGATTCGTCTTCACCTCCTTTAAGTATCGGCACAAACGGAAGTAACGATGGTAGGGTTTGAGAGAAGGCAATATTGACATCAACTTCCCATAAGTTAATGACGCGGTAATCTTGGCGTGCTTCCAATCCTGCAATGCTGGAGAAGTATTGCGTGGGTATTTCTGCCTCACCTGCTTTAAGAATGTTAATTAGTACAGGATAAATTGGTAATTTATATTTTTCTTCTGCGAGTCCAGCATAAGCGCGCATCCGCCTTGGCATTTCGGATTTATATCGCAGTTGTAGTTCGTTTAGAACAAGAAATTTTCCGCAAGTTGGACTTTCAGCGCGAATGAGTACATCACTTTCTCGGCTGATCCATTGAAACTCTGAGTTAAGGATTTCGCCTGCCACGATATCTGGAATTTGTGTCACCCATTTTACCCAATTGTCGGGTGCGAGGCTAATTAGGCGTTTTGTACTAACATCGGCGGGTTTTGGCATGGTCAAAGTAACAGCACTGCGTGAGTGCAAGTCATGATACAGATGGTAATTATCAAAACATCAAACCATCAATTTCGTTACAGGGCAAGTTTTGAGGTACGTGCGAAGCTTTTATTAAAAAAATTGAAACATTACCTATTTTTGTTTGAATCTTTCTGCTGCTGAAGCTTTGCCCGTACTTCTTGACGAATATCATCCCAATCTTGCTCGGGTAAAGGGGTTACACTTCCAGATTTACCCCTTCTAGTAATAAAGTCTCCAAATGTTCCATGACTAATTTGAAAGTCATCAAGGCTGATTGCGTTGAATTTCGCTACAAATGTCAGCAACCGTCATATTCCCAAACAGCTGTTCTTTCACCTTCAAATAATCGACAGGTTGCGACATCGTTTCTCGGATAAAGAAAGCAGCTTTGCCAATTCCCAAACTTTTAATCAACGCACTTATCGCTTCACATCTAACATCATCGCCCTTGGGCACAGATAGTGCTTTATTCATAATAATGGTGTATCTCCTAATTTTCTCAACTTATTATTGTCACAGCCAACTCGGTCGGAGTTTTAATTGCTACCGTGCCACTGTACCTCTTAATCATTTGATCATCACAAGTAACGAAACAGTCTGCAAGTGCAACTTCAGCACAAGCAAGATGTAATGCGTCTACTCCCTTGATTTTATCGTGAGCCTCAATGTGCTGGGCAATTGTAATTACGTTCTGGTCTATAGACTGAAAGTAGCTAGCTTTTTGGAGAACAAGGCGTACAAAGTTTTGGCGGTCACTATAAGGATTTCTATCGGTTTCAAATACCAGAGCGTCTGAGGAAATCAGTTCCACCGCCCTACTTTCAACCAACAGAAAAATAATTTGCATAGAGGTGGCTTCTATATAAATTCGTGCCTGAGACTGATCGTCAAAAATCCGATTGAGGGCGCTAGTATCTAAATATACTTTCAACTTGCTTACCTAACAACTAAAAACCGAAAGTTACTTCTTATACCCTGCTGTCTACTCGTTAAACCAACAACAGGGGTCGTAATTATTTTTGACCTATTCGCTTTCGTAGTTCAAAGTCAAACTCTTCGTCTGTACGACAAACCACTTTTGGGCGCTGATCTAATCTGTCCATTAAGACGTGAAAAGCTTCTGTGTCCTCTGGATGATAGCGAACCCAGTCTCTTAGTTCAGCGTCAGACATTGCCTGATAGTTAGAGCTTGTCATGGAAATGTAACCTCTCCGTTTGGATAGATTTCTATTTGTATTGTGTCTCCGATGAGAACGTAGATACGCTTTGTCCTTTCATCTAAACGTACTACGTTGATGGGTTGAAGTAAGTTGCTTGCTCTTACACACCTGCGATAAAACGCCTTTAATTGTTCCGCTGTCGGTTCTTGCATCTCAAGATTGAAAAAATTAAAACAATCAAGATATTTTTTATTGTACGACATATTGAGAAAAAGTCATACAAAATCAAGAACAAAAAACAAAACCCGCTTAATGCTGGGCGGGTTTTTCTTTGACCGTATCCAAAACACGACTGCGCCATAGCCTGAGAGACTCGTTTTCATCTCTCAGGCTGCTGATTCCCCCAAGAGTTTTTCTTCCAAAAGAGACAGTTTAGTTTCATGTTGTTCTAGTCTTTGCTTTATCTCTTCTAAATCTAGTGTTTGACTTGACTCTTGTACATATTTCCTTACCAAATCTATCAACACCTCGGACGGTTTTCTCCCCTCCTTAGCAACCTTTGCCATAAAGGCGTTTTTCTCGGAACTGTTAATCCGAAAAATAATTCTGTCATCTGCTTTCATACGTTGTTCAGACATCGCGGCAACTCGTTATGACACTCTAATCCAAATATAAACCTGTTTTCTGAGCTTTTGTCATATGTTGGCATACATAGTTGATATTTAGTTGTACGATGTCGTACCTTGGATTGAAGGTTACAGGAAACCCCCTAAGCCCAAAACATTCATACGATCGCCTACAAGCTTGGTAAATCTTCTGGAGTATTACAGTTCAAAAGCATTTCTGGATCTGCTAAAGGCAACACTTTCACTGGATGTTGCTTAAGCCACTCTTGAAACGATCGCCCTCCTTGGTTAATATACTCCAATAATGTTGGTAAACAACGACGGCGATAGAAACCGCACAAAGGTTCCCAGCCTTTAACGTGATAAACCAAAGCGGCGATCACGTCATCCTCTACAGTATCAAGTTCAGCTTTCCAATCTTGCAAGACCGCTACTCGCAACTTAGGTAGATCGCAAGCTAGCAGCAATACCCATTCTGTTTGTACGTGCGCCAATCCCTGAGCAAATCCAACTATTGGTCCATGAGATGACAGTTTTTGCTCAGGTTCAACAGATAAAGCAACTTCTTGGATAAATTGGCTTTTTGGGAGTATCAAGTGTTCATATCGTTCCTGCCAGGGAGTGACGATATAGACAGTGTCAGCACAAGATCCAGCAACACGACAGACTAATTGTAACAGGGGTAAACCTTCAATGAGAATCAAGGCTTTGTCTCGACCCATACGAGAACTCTTACCCCCTGCTAACACAATTGCAGTTAAAGGGATCATTTATATTTTATGGGCATGGGGCATGGGGCATACTGCTAAAACGATTGCAGTTAAAGGGATCATTTACCCTCGCATTTGACTTTGCTCGACTTGCTGCAACAGTTGTTCTAAAGTATCCGGTGCTGGAAGACACTTCAAGCCTTGGCAAACTAAGCCAATATGACCTTCTGGTACATTAGATACTTCTACAAACATAACAGTAGGCAAGTACCGGGTTATGAGGGAGTTTATTTGCTCAGTTGTGGTGCGAATCTGGGTAGAGTTTCGATACCAATCTAAGGCTGTAAACAAACTTGGACAAGCTTGGGGAAACCGATTCATCACACTTCTAAAAGCATTTAATCCTTTTTCGGCTAAATCTAAATAATGAAGATTGTCAGTTAGAAGGGTAAGACGAACAAGGTTGGCGATCGCGACTCCATTAGCTGAAGGGGTGGCATTATCCAGATAACTACGTTCCCGTACAATTAAATCTTGGCTTGCATCACTTGCTGTATTAAAGTAACCACCCAATTCCACGCTCCATAGAAATTCGTCAAATTCCTCTTGGATAGCGATCGCCTTGTCTAGCCAGTGAGAAGAAATTGGTTTTTCCTCATTTTTCGTTAGCAGTGAAGCTTGGTGTAAATCTAATAGTGCCTTGATAAAAAAGGCGTAATCTTCAGACTGTGCTAGCACAGTTGCTTCACCTTCATAATTAAGCCGGTAAAACCGCCCATTTACAAACTGATTATTTAAGATAAAGTTTGCTGCTTGGGATGCTAACTGCAAATACTCTGGTTGTCTGAATACTCCATAAGCTTTTGCTAAACCAGATATCATCAAACTATTCCAACCAACAATCATTTTTGTATCGGTTACTGGAGGAATACGTCCCTGCCAATTGCTGCTTTTTGCTTCTTCATTGTTACGGGCGGGGGGGAAAGTTGCCGAATCTGGTGTTATGCCATAACGGGCGACAAACAGCTTGGAAAGGGTTTTTTCCAGAGTTTCGCTCAGTTCTCCTTGATGGCGTCTTTGCAAAACATTCTTTTGTTCAAAGTTTCCTTCGGGCGTTACCGTAAACTGTTCTTGCAGTTCTGCTAGTTCACTAGACGTAAGCAGTTGCTCTAATTCGCTATAACTCCAAACGTAGAATGCTCCTTCTTCTGGTTCTACATCTGCTGAAGTTGTAAAACTATCAGCGTCTTGCGCAGCATAGAAGTAGCCAGAGTCCGCAGTCATTTCTCGCTTGAGCCATTGAACAGTAAGAGCGATCGCTCTTTCAATAGCTGGTTCTTGAACTCCTGCACTCCATAAAGAAGTTAGATACTCAACGATCTGACCGTTATCGTACAGCATCTTTTCAAAGTGGGGTACTGTCCAGGTCGGGTCAACAGTGTACCGATGAAAGCCTCCGCCCACATGGTCATAAATACCACCCAGTACTAAGTCTAGCCCTCGCTGTATACAAACTTGCTTACTATCATACTTCAATGCTTGATTTCCATTAGAACTTGGGAAAGCGAACCTAGATAAACGCAGTACTAATTCCGCATAGGGGATCATTGGAAATCTGTTGTTATATTGGTCTGGTGTAATGATCCCAGTACTAGTCTCCCAGCCTTGCCGCAGTAATTCATTGTCTTGAGACTCTGTTACAGTATCTTGCTGTAACACTGAAGAGGAGAGGAGCGATTCAAGAACTGCTGCTTTACGTTCGCGGAGATCTTCTTTTTCTGTATCGTAGTAATGACGAAGTGCTGTCAGTACTTGCAAAAAACCTGGACGCCCGTACCGTGGTTCAACTGGAAAGTATGTTCCAGCATAAAAGGGCACTAAATCTTCTGGAGAAAGAAAGATATTTAACGGCCAACCTCCTTGACCACTCATCATTTGCAAAGCCTGCATATAAATGCTATCAAGGTCTGGTCTTTCTTCCCTATCCACCTTAATAGGAAGAAAGTTTGAGTTCATATACTCGGCGATAGCCGGATCCGAAAAAGCCTCTCCTTCCATAACAGTACACCAATGGCAGCTGGAATAACCAATTGAAAGAAATATTGGTTTATTCTGCGCCTTTGCGGTTGCGATCGCTTCGTCGCACCAGTACCACCAATCAATCGGATTGAGAGCGTGTTTGCGCAGGTAGAGACTCTTAGCTTCAGCAAGGCGATTAGTCATGATTCGATGCAGGTATTACCTTCCTTGCTAAGTCTACCGTCAAATACTGGAATGTAGACAGACTAATTGAAACCCCCCAACTTCTATTGGCGAGCGCTCAGTAGTACCCTAGCAGGTGATGTTGTGTCTGTAGTTGATGCACTGTGTGTCTGAATTCTAGTTACTGGGCTAAGACCTGCGATTACGTAAAGTAAGAAGGTAATGATTGCAGCTTGTAAAAGTTTTTCTGGCATGACGTACTCCTCTCTTTTTGGTATCTTTATAGTGGATTTTTTCAACCGTACTATAGATGTATATTAACCAACGTTATATCTAGTTCTACTCTTTGGAGTAATTCTTTTCCGGAAATTGAATAGTAGAAATGCTGGCTTAGTTACTAGACTTTAATAAAATTTCAATAAGTCGCGTTTCTTTATGTAGAGATTTAAACAATATAAATTTTTACTAAAAAAATCCCCGTGTTCAGAGTTTTAAGCTAAAGCCACCATTATTTCGCTTGACAGACGGCTACACAGACAGTTGGGCAAAACGAGCAGTAGCTGTCATCATTAGAATATATATAAAAGTCGTTACGAAGCAGGCTACATGATTCCTATCGTTATTGAACAATCGGGTCGTGGCGAACGCGCCTTTGATATTTACTCACGGCTTTTACGTGAGCGTATCTTATTTTTGGGACAACCAGTGGATGACAACGTAGCTAACTTAATTGTCGCCCAGCTGTTATTTTTAGATGCTGAAGACCCGGAGAAAGATATTTATATGTATATCAACTCTCCTGGTGGTTCGGTGACGGCAGGAATGGGTATTTTCGACACCATGAAGCATATCCGTCCGGACGTTTGTACGATTTGCACTGGGCTTGCAGCGAGTATGGGTGCTTTTCTCTTAAGCGCAGGAGCTAAAGGTAAGCGTATGAGTTTACCTCATTCTCGGATTATGATACACCAACCTCTAGGTGGTGCGCAGGGACAAGCAACTGATATTGAAATTCAAGCTCGCGAAATTCTCTATCACAAGGAAAGATTAAATGAGTATTTAGCTGAACACACTGGTCAGCCTTTAGACAAAATTGCTGAAGATACTGAAAGGGACTTTTTCATGTCACCTCATGAAGCCAAAGAATATGGTTTGATCGACCAAGTGATTGACCGTCATTCTGCTGGCAGCCGTCCTATGGCTGTTGTAGGGCAGGGGTGATCAGTGAACAGTGAACAGTTATCAGTGATCAAGGTGTGTGGTAGAGGGCTTAAACCCAAAGATAAACACATTCTCCTTGACTGATAACTGATAACTGATAACTGTTTATCTGCCCCATGCCCCATGCCTATTTCAAAATCCTACTGATGGATCTGGTGGTGTTGGCTGGGTTTCTAAATATCTGAGGAAATGTAATAACTCTTCTGGGTTAAGTAAACTACGAGCACGCTTACCGTAAGCTTGTTTGAGATAATCTCGTCCTTGCTCTGTAGTCCAGTTCAAGCGCTGCATTTCAACATCAATTTTAGCGATTGTATCTGAGTGATCCACCGGTTCACTCTTTTTGCTTTTCTTAGTTGTAGAAGTTCCTACCTCTTCTTGAGGAGCGTGACTGCGGGGCGTGAACGGGGTGACATTACTAGGAGAAATTTCTGGTAAAGGGTTATTTTCAGGCTGCTTAAAAGACATGCTCTTGAAATCTTCGTCGCGAATGTCTAATTGCTCCTGCTGCTTATTAATAACAGGAAAGTGCTGCTCTACATCTTGTCTATTAACATTACTTGAGGGTACAAAAACCCTTGGTTCTGTTTGTGAATAAGAGTTAACATTACTCGAGTATGTAGACGAATTACTGAATTCAGTTGTTGTAGCAACCCTTGGGTTGGGCTGAATCTGCGTTATTGGTTTTGAAGAAGATGCTGGTGGTTCCTGTGTTGTACTAGTTATTCCCAAAACCATGAGTGCCCGAGTCCTAGCTCGATCTTCTGCGTCTTCTAACGTTTCTGCTGCTGCCATACCAGTAGCACGTGTTACACCTTCAATTTGGACGCTTGCTCGAACTATATATTTTCCGTGATCAATTTGCACTAATTCAGAAATAAGGCTACCTTGAGGATACAAGCTCTGAAATTGAGCAAACATAATAGTGTTACCAATTGTAAGTTGAGTAAATTGCCTGTACTTATCTATCGCTTGTGGCACAAAGATGGCTGCGAGGAGCGATAACGTTTGAGAATGTGTATTCTGACTACTGACTCCTGTATTCTGAATTCTTTTTTATTCTCTGTTTAGAGGGATTGAGACTTTGCACTTTGTTTAAGCTAAAAACTTTACTAAGAAACGATTCAGGAGGAGCTAGGTGCTACCCTATGGGAAGTCTTCCTCTCCTAGTCTACAAGCTGGGGAACTCTAGTCGAGTACTAGCTGCGCCTTCTTTTTTGAAAGTTTTTTGTTGGGGGTCTGTTGTCCAAAGATAGCTTTTTTCTCTCTACTCGTGTGCCTACCTTCTCCTTAACAAGCGGATCATTCGGTTATGATCTTATTCTAGTTATCTAACTCTAAGTGATCAAATCGAGAATGCTATACTAGTTACCCAAATTGATATCCAGAACTATTTTCTGGAAGTACGCTCTAAATCTACAATAATGAAGTAATGGTTCATCCTCACTGCTTGTTAAGCTGCTGACTTAGTTGTGACCGATTCTACATATGGGTCGATTAGGTCTGTTGGCAGTTTCTCCTAGGTAAAACTCAGAGTCTCATGGTGTAAAAATACCTTCACTCTAGACAATCAAACACTTGCGGTTTCCCAAAAAGTGATGCCCGGGTAGTGTAATTGAGAGTTCGGCGAACAAAGCCTCTCAAAGACCCGTTGCATAAAAACTTAGAAGGTCAAAATCGATACCAAGTGTACTTTGTGAGATTAGCTTCGTGAAGGGATTTTTATCCTTATAGACTTTGAATTGTTCGTGCAGTGCCCTGTCTTAGGGCAATTAGTTTACAACTAAATGTCTGTAAGTCATCAGGGTACACAGCAAAGAACCAGATCAAACAAAAAATGATGTTTTGACCAAAGGTCGGTTCACTGCATGGAATTTTCAATCGCTACACTCCTTGCCAATTTTACCGATGATAAATTGGTAGCCCGTAAACTCTTAGAAAAGAAACTTGGTTGTGAAGATGAAGATTGTTTACAAAAACTTCACATAGCCTTGGAAGTGCTTGAGAAAATCGGGGTTTTGGTCAAAGATCGGGGGAAGTACCGCCGTGTTACAGAAGAAGGACTGATTGAAGCAAAACTGCGCTGTTCTAGTAAAGGTTTTTGCTTCGCAATTCAAGATGTGGAAGGAGCCGAGGATATTTACATCCGCGAAAGCCATCTGAGTAATGCTTGGAATGGGGATCGTGTTTTGGTCAAAGTTCTCAAAGAAGGTAGCCGTCGCCGCTCTCCCGAAGGAGAAGTAAAGCTGATTCTAGAACGCTCAAATCATACTCTACTGGCACGGATAAAACAGGTAGAAAGTGGCTTTCGCGCTGTACCGTTAGACGATCGCCTACTGTTTGAACTTAAACTCCTCGTAAACAACGCTCACTTATCTGATGCAATTGACCACCTCGCTCACGTAGAAGTTTTGCGTTACCCACTCGCACAATATCCCCCAATTGGTCGAGTGGTGCAAATCTTAGGGAGTGATGCTGAAGCTGCTGCTGATATAGATTTGGTAACATGCAAGCACGATCTCTCTCGCACTTTCCCAGAGAATGTGCAAGAAGCAGCTGCAAAGTTACCCAAAAAGCTCCTGAAAGCAGACCTAAAAAATCGACTAGATTTACGTCAAAAGTTTACCTTGACTATAGTCGCTAATAATGGTAAGTCCAACATAGTAGAAAATGCTTTCGGCTTGGAGAAAACTGCAGACGGAAATTGGCTGTTAAGTTTTCACATTGCTGATGTGTCCCACTACGTCCAACCAGATGAAGCTCTTGATCGAGAAGCTCTCAAACGAGGTAGGACAGTTTATCTGGGAGACTTAGTGCTACCAATTTTGCCAGAAACTGTAGCAGATCGCTGTTCACTTGTACCAAAAAGCGATCGCCTGACTCTCTCCTTTCTAATTACAATAGATTCCGACTCAGGAGAAGTCATAGACTGGGAAATTCAACCAAGTGTTATCAACGTAGACCAGCAGTTGAGCGTACAAGAAGCGGAAACAATTCTCACCCACCAATCTAGTGATTATCCCCGCGAAGTGGTGGGTTTGGTACGACAACTAGAAATATTGCAGGCAGGGTTGAAACAACTACGCTTGGAACGCGGCAGTTTACATCTTAATCTTCCACCTAGTCAAAATCCTTACTATGATGAGGGGGTTCTTGGCTCTGTGGTAGTTAATGAGCTGCCTGTACACTCGTTATTAACCGAGTTTGTACTCCTGGCTAATCAACTAATGGCAAATCACTTGAGCGCTCTCGGCATTCCTGCTATTTGGCGAGTCCAAGGAGCACCTGATACCGAAGATGTTCAAGAAATGTTGAAATTAGCAGTTAGTTTAGGTGTTGAGCTATCGCTGGATCCAGAAGCAGAGATACATCCCCTTGATTATCAACAATTAACTGGCATTTTTGCAGAATCTCCATCTGAGCAAGTTCTTACTTACTTGTTACAAAATACCCTCAAGCAAGCTACTTACAGTACGACAAAAGGCCCTCACTTTGGTTTAGCATTAGCAGAATATACCCATTGTGCTGCTCCTATGCGGCGTTACCCAGATTTGCTCATGCAAAGGGTGTTTTATACACTGATAGAACACGGACGGGATCGCCGTAACACCCGTGTAAAAGAACGTGTCAACCTTCGCCACTCGTCTTCTCACGGTGAAATTAACTGGAACGTTCTCCCTCCAGAATTGCAACAAGAACTCCAAAGCGATTTGATGAGGGTTATTGTCCAGCTTAATGACCGAGAAAAAGAAGTTCAAGAGGCTGAAGCCGATCTGGCAGGGTTACAAAGAGCTTCTTTGATGAAACAACGGATCGGTGAAGTGTTTACTGGTGTTATTACTGGTGTGCAATCTTACGGGTTCTTTGTAGAAATTGAAGTACCTTTCCCGGATTCTGGTACAGGTGCTAATCAACGAATACCTTTAAGGGTGGAAGGATTAGTACACGTGAGTTCTCTCAAAGACGATTGGTATGAGTATCGTGCAAGACAACAGGCACTTTTCGGTCGTAAAAATCGTGCTTCCTATCGACTAGGCGATCGCGTAGCTGTCCAAGTTAAAAGCGTCGATTACTATCGTCAACAAATTGATTTGGTCACCGTTGGTAGCGATGGCGTCGCCATAGGTAAGAATCTGGATATGTCGAATGACGAAGTCTCGGACATTTACATGGAACCAAACGACTTAGATCCATATCTTGATGAAGAATGACCATCACCTTACTCCAATTCAAACTTCAGTCTGAATTGGAGCCGCTAATACAGCAAGGTATTTTGTGGGAAATGTCGGGATCGTGAGGGTGTGGGATTTATAAAAAATCAACCCATCAGTTTGTTTCTACCCTCTGTTCCCACACCCCCTATTTTTTTACCTCTTTTAGAGGGTGCCTTTATTGCCTCAGTTGCAGTACTAGTTTTTATATTCGGCTAAAACAAGACTTAACAAAGTGTCAGGTAAGACTAAACCACTTATTTTAGGAATAACAGGGGCATCAGGTTTAATTTATGCTGTTCGAGCTCTCAAATTTCTGCTGGAAGCTGATTATGAAATTGAATTGATTGCTTCTAAATCAGCCTACATGGTTTGGCAATCAGAGCAGAATATCCGCCTGCCAGTAGAATCTTTTCAACAAGAGCAATTCTGGCGAGAGCAAACACAAGTTAAAATTGCAGGTAAACTACATTGCCATCCGTGGGGTGACGTTGGAGCCAATATTGCTAGTGGCTCTTTTCGGACTCTAGGGATGATTATTATTCCGTGTAGTATGGGTACAGTAGCAAAGCTAGCAAATGGGCTGAGTTCTGATTTACTAGAACGAGCAGCAGATGTCCAGCTTAAGGAAGGAAGAAAGTTAGTTATCGTTCCTCGCGAGACTCCTTTTAGCCTAATCCATCTGCGAAACTTAACAACCCTAGCAGAAGCTGGGGTGAGAGTTGTCCCTGCGATCCCTGCTTGGTATCACAATCCTCAAACTATAGAAGATTTAGTGGATTTTGTAGCTGCTCGTGCTTTAGATCAATTAGATATTGATTGTATTCCCATTCAGCGATGGCAAGGTCGTCATTGAATTTATGTCTGTAATTCGCTTAATGCTATTGGTGGCGGTATTGGGGGCACTAGCACTTTTATTACTACAAAACTGGTCCCCTGCCCTATCGCTTGTTTTTTTAGGTATGCGGAGTCAACAGTTGCCTTTGGCTATGTGGATTTTGTTTAGCAGTGCAGCTGGTGCTGTTACTTCTTTAGCGATCGCCAGTTTGTTAAATTTATCAAGTTTTTTTGCAGGACAAAAACAGCGAACTCCGCTAAAATCGCCTCCAAATTACAAAAACGCGACGGCAAATCGCACATCCAGTCAAGAAACTACATCCCGAAAACAACCGTCTCCTTCAACAACTCGTGAAGAGCAACCGAGAACAAATGAAGCGTTTGACGATTGGGACACCGATAGTAGCAGCAATGATGATTGGGATTTTGACGAAAATACGTCTACCCAAAATTCCCGAAATACCCAATTTCAAGGTTCTAAAACCTACGAACGTCAGCAAGAACCAACAACTAGCTCTCAGTCTGGTTCAGTTTACTCCTACAGCTATCAACAACCAAAAAATTCTGGAGTTGGCAAAACAGAATCCGTTTACGACGCTGATTATCGAGTCATTGTACCCCCCCATCAACCATCTACTCCTAAAAGAGCAGACGATGATGATGACGATTGGGGATTTTTTGATGACGATAATTTCGAGAACGAGAAAAAGGATAAGGATAAGGATAAACGATAACGCAGTCCAGAGTGCGTCAACTCAATTCAAAACATGGTCATCGCTAAATACCACAACGCTCGCGTGATTCTTGCTTGACTTTACCTGTCATAGCAGCTTCCTGCAAACTCATAAAAGCATTAAAATCTTCTACGTCATACCGAGTTGTCAGCAGATGTCGCAACTGATTTTCTGCCTCAACCGTTAGATAGCCACTCGCTATAGCTTTTTGCACAATGTCTCGAATCCGAATCATGGTTGAAACCTCAAACTACCACATAAATTTATTGGGGTTTAAATCGATAGGTTATGCAGTGGTTCTAGTAACTCAACCGCTATGTTGGCTAAAGCTTTGCTGCACCATGCAAAAAAATGAGTCATGTTTTACACCTTGAATAAAAAATACTCACTTATCTGATGAAACTGGAGCCTACTTTTACTGAATGTTGGGTGGCTAACAGTGTTCTGGTAGAAACACAGTATATTAACAAGCCATAATTGACCGACTAAGTCTAGACAGTTTGGCTCTTACATCTAGACGTATGTGGTTTCGATAAAGTTTCAAAAAAGTTTCAAGAAATTTTATTAAATTTTTTCTACCTAAAGATACTTACCATAAAGGTGATCGGTGTTGTATTGTTATAGTTCTTTGAAAAAGAGATTATAATACTACATTGATTGAGCTTCAAACGCTACATAATTCGTTGCAAAAATTTCACAGCGTTCACATGACTAAGATTGATGAATATTTACTTAAAGGAATTAACCTGTACTTGATTGGTATGGCAGGTAGCGGTAAAACGACGGTGGGACGCTTATTGGCTCAGCAGATGGGTTACGGGTTTTTGGATACTGATGAGGTGATTGTTAAAGCAACAGGAAAAACAATCAGTCAACTATTCGCAGAAGTTGGTGAAGGAGCGTTTCGTCAACTGGAAAGCGATGTATTAGCACAAGTTTGCTCTTATACAAAGTTAAGTGTAGCAACTGGCGGCGGTATTATACTACGCCGAGAAAACTGGAGTTACTTACATCACGGTTTGATTGTTTGGCTTGATGTACCAGTGGAAATATTGTTAAAGCGTTTAGAAGAAGATACAACAAGACCATTATTGCAAGACACTGACCGCAATTTGAAAATGCGATCGCTCCTAGAGCAAAGACAATCACTTTACGCTCAAGCCGACTTACAAATTACTGTCACGGAAGATCAAACACCCGAACAAATTGCCAAGCGAGTACTAGAGGCAATTCCTGGGGTGCTTAAAGAAGAATACAGGAGTCAGAATTCAGAATTCAGAAGCAATGGCATGGGGATTTAAAGTACGATTCATCCACTACCAGGAAAAATTTTATTCTCTTACTCCTGACTCCTGACTCCTGACTCCTGTATTCTTCGGTGTATGATCGTGACAGTTGCATTTTCTCTCAACGAGATCCGCGATAACTATTAAAAGCTCTAGCTCCTCATAATGATCAACGATACAGAGTCCATTATTAGACAAGCAGCAACCACTCGTGCACAAGTGCTCAGTGAAGCACTACCGTACATTCAGAAATTTGCTGGTAGAACCATTGTTGTCAAATACGGTGGTGCAGCAATGAAAGAAAGTGTTCTTAAAGATCAAGTCATCCGGGATATTGTATTCTTATCCTGCGTTGGCTTACGACCAATTGTAGTCCACGGTGGTGGCCCAGAAATCAATAGTTGGCTAGATAAATTGGGAATTGAGCCGCAATTTAAAAATGGTCTGCGAGTGACTGATGCTACTACAATGGATGTTGTGGAAATGGTGTTAGTTGGTCGGGTTAATAAAGAAATTGTTTCCCTAATTAACCAAGCCGGTGGTTCAGCAGTCGGACTATGCGGCAAAGATGGTAACTTAATTACAGCCCGTCCTCAAGGTCAAGAAGGTATCGGCTTTGTAGGAGAGGTGTCTACTGTTAATATCACAATTTTAGAAAAATTGGTTAATAACGGCTATATTCCGGTAGTATCTAGCGTCGCAGCAGATGAAACAGGACAAGCTTACAATATTAATGCTGATACTGTAGCTGGAGAAATAGCAGCAGCTCTGGGAGCAGAAAAGTTAATTTTGCTGACGGACACTCGCGGTATTTTAAAAGATTATAAAGATTCGTCTACCTTAATTCCTAAAGTCGATATTCAAGAAGCCCGCCAGCTTATTGCTGATGGTATAGTGGGCGGTGGGATGATTCCAAAAGTGAATTGCTGTGTGCGATCGCTTGCTCAAGGGGTACGCGCAGCACATATCCTAGATGGTCGCATACCCCACGCACTCCTGCTAGAAATTTTTACTGATGTTGGGATCGGTACAATGATCCTTGGATCTCAATTTATGTCCTAGGCTTTACTCTCCCACAATCAGGCAGGCATTTTCTTCAAATCTCAGCTTTGAAGTTTCTAGATAGTATTCATCAATTTCAAAAGCTAACCATTTTCTATGTAATGTTTCTGCTACTCGCCCTGTCATATTAGAACCAGCAAATGGATCTAAAACTAGATCACCTCGTTCAGTACAAAGATTAATAATAAATTCAGGCAAAGCTTGAGGAAATCTTGCTGGATGTGGTTTTAAACCTTCTTCTTTACATCTCCTTTGATAATAATCATTGGAAGATGTATTAGAAGCAGAAATAACATTTACACTAGTTAAAACAGGCTCACCTATTTCTTTACTATCCGTATCATCTCGTCCATCAATAATATTTGGTGGGATAGCCCCTCCTAAATCATTCTGAAATTTAGTAGAAATGTCATGTCCAGAAGGACGAATTTTGGCTTTGTATCCATTTTTCAAAAGATTTTTCATCGAATAGCTATAAGGTTTTAATACTCTCCTATTATTAGCTTTTGGATGTGGTTCTTTAGAAAGCCACCAAACTGTATTAACAGCATCTTTGACTCTTTCTCTTCGCACTGTAACCCATTCAGCAGGAGTGGGTAGTTTAGCAGGATTATACCAATACAATTCCTGAGCCAAATAAAAACCACTTCCTCCGTTTTGTTTAGGCTTACATAGATTAAGAACTAACTCGAAATGATATAGAGAGCGTACTGGGACGCCTTTAACCCAGCTTCCGCCAATGTCAATTACCAGTGAACCAGTTGGTTTTAAAATACGATAAAAATGCTGAGCAAAATCTTTAAACCACTCTATATATTCATCAGCATCTACATTTCCATATTCTTTTTTACGTATCAATGCAAAAGGTGGTGAAGTGCAGATTAAATCTATACTATCATCAGGAATATTTGTCATTAATTCTAGGCTATTTCCCAGATAGGCAGCGCCAAAGTTTGTCTGGTAATAAGGATTAATACCGAGCTTCATAAATGTTTTAAAGATGGATTATATCATGGGGCAGATAAACAGTTAACAGTTATCAGTTAACAGTTATCAGTCAAGGATCATGTGTTTATCTTTGGTGAAACACCACACCCAATAGATTAGTGATAACTGTTTACTGTTCACTGGCAACCTCTGCTCCCTCTAAAAAATACTTATGAATATTTTGCTCCCAATTAGCGCCATCGAAAGGTACAACCTCAAATTTTGCTAGTATATCACCATCCAGACAGCGGACATTCACATCAATACAATCAGGGTGACTACGAGGAATATAAAAAGAGTGAATTCCACAAATGCTACAAAATTTATGCTGAGCAACTCCTGTATTGAATCTGTAAGTTGTCAATACATCTTCTCCTTGGAGCAAATTAAATTTGTCTTGTGGCACTATTAAGTGTAAAAATCCTTTTTTTCTACAGATAGAACAATTGCAATCATCTGCTTTGTGCCTGTCAACCTCTACCCGAAAGCGCACTGCACCACAGTGACATCCACCTTCATAAGTGACAGGTTCGTTGATATTTGACATCTTGTTATTTGCTCGGCAAAATGGAGTTGTAGTTGTTTGTCATATTACAACATATTTTTTTAACCTTAATTCATAACACTTCTAACTCCTGACTCCTGACTCCTGACTCCTGAATTCTTTCCTCAAAACAGCAGGCACAGATGCTACTATGTTGTAGTTACTGCTTTGATCCCCAAGCTGTTGATGAACACACTATTGGATGAAGCGCTTTCTGTTGAAATTGCCGATCGCATCAAGAGCAAAGCTAAAACCCCATTTGATAATGCTTACAAAGCTGCACTGGCAATTAAGGGAGCAACTTACGTACAGGGATTTTTAGCTTTTGCTGGCAGACCATACAAACCCCTTGAACACAGTTGGATTGAAATAGGCGATCGCATTGTAGATCCAACTTTACCTTACCTCAACCAAAATGCTCAAGACCTGTGGTACTTTCCAGCACAACACCTAAGTATCAAGCAACTTAAAGCAATCCTAGAAGAATCTAAGGAGGATTATCCAGAAGATGATCCCCTTCCAGTTTACGGCGACCCGCCTTATGAGTACTATGGCAATGTAATGTTAGGTGGGAAAAATTACTTAGACGCTTATCAAGCTGCTGAAGATAAGTGCAAAGAGTTAAATCAACAAAACGCTGATAGGAACTGAAATTTTGAGATAAATTTTAGGTGTAAAGGTATGACTCCCAACGAATTCAAGGAATTGATCGAAAAAGAGCAAGAATGCCCTGAGTCGTTGCCAAGAGTACTGCAAGCCCTATGGTACGACAAAAAAGGCAATTGGAATACAGCCCATGAAATAGTCCAAAATGCCAGTGACGCTGATAGTGCTTGGATTCATGCCTATTTACACCGAAAAGAAGGGGATTTAAGCAATGCCGATTACTGGTACCATCGTAGCGGTCAATCAGAGTTTAAAGGTACGCTTGATCAGGAATGGGAACAAATAGCCTCTGTTTTGTTAGTTAAGGATTCTAACTAATTGAATCTTTATTAACATTTACTCACATTAGCTCATTGATGCTAATATGAGATGATGCCATATATACCACTTAGAAAAGCGGTCGAGTTTCTAGGATTGCACCCCAACACTTTGAGAAAATATGCAGATGAAGGGAAAATCAAAAGCATCAAAAACGCGGCAGGGCAAAGGCTCTACGACGTTGAATCCTACACACGTGGCGATTCAGCTAGAGTCACCACTATTTGTTACTGCCGAGTTAGTTCCTCAAAGCAGCGAGACGATCTTGATAGACAAGTCGCCTACATGCAATCCCTCTACCCGCAAGCAGAAATTATCCGAGACATTGGGTCAGGTATCAACTTTAAGCGAAAAGGTTTGCAGTCCTTACTGGACAAGCTTATGCGCGGAGATAAGTTCACGCTTATTGTTGCCTGTCGTGACCGACTCGCTCTGTTTGGATTCGAGCTTATACAGTACTTGGTCGAGCAAAACGGTGGACAAATCGTGGTTCTCGACAAGACTGTATACTGCCCAGAATCAGAACTCACGCAAGATTTACTCTCAATCCTTCACGTCTTTTCTTGTCGAATGCACGGACTTAGAAAGTACTCCAAGAAGATCAAGGAAGATTTATCTAAAACCGACACCACAGCAGAAAACAAGGATTAACAGATGGTTTGGCGTTTCCAGATTTGTGTACAACAAGACCATCAAATTATTGCAGGATGGTACTGTTAAAGCGAATTGGCAAGCAATTAAAACAGGTATCCTGAATGATTTACCTGATTGGTGCGACGAAGTACCTTATCAGATTAAGTCAATAGCAATTAAAGACGCCTGTAAAGCTGTAAGCAACGCTAAATTAAAATACAAAAATGGTGGAGGTATTAGTAAATGTAGGTTTAGATCTAGAAAGAATCCTATTCAATCCTGCTATATTCCTAAATCAGCAGTTAAAGACAAGGGAATTTACCACACAATCTTAGGTGAAATGCTTTATAAAGAAGCATTACCAAAAAGCTGTGGTGATTGTCGACTAGTATTCGCTTATGGTGATTATTATTTGACAGTTCCAGAGGAAAGTCCACAACTCAAAGTCGATAACCAAGGCAGAGTTGTGGCTTTAGATCCAGGTATCAGAACATTTTTGACATTTTTTTCTGAAAATTATTTTGGTTGGCTAGGCGACACTGCTAACATCCGAATCCAAAAACTTTGCTTCAAGTTGGATGGAATAATTAGCAAGATATCTAAAGCCAAAAGTAACCGGAAAAGAAAACTTAAAGCCGCTGCATCCCGTCTACGAGGCAAAATTAAAAACCTTGTGGATGAATTGCACAAAAAAACAGCACACTTTTTGGTAAATAACTTTGATGTGATTCTGCTTCCAACTTTTCAAACAAGCCAGATGGCTAAGAAAGCTAAACGGAGGATTAAATCAAAGTCAGTACGCCAGATGTTAACTCTATCTCACTACAGGTTTAAACAGTTTATCAAACACAAGGCATTTGAATATAACAAAGTAGTGATTGATGTTAATGAGGCATACACATCAAAAACTGTTAGCTGGACAGGTGAAGTTGTCAAAAATCTTGGTGGAGCTAAAATCATTAAATCTCAATCCACAGCTCAGGTAATGGATAGAGATCTTAATGGTGCGCGAGGGATTTTCCTTCGTGCATTGGTTGATACGCCTTGGTTAGTGGAGAATTTGGTTCGCCAAGTAGGAAGCTAGCTTATGTATTTGTTAATGTATGTTAGCGAAAAAGTATCGGTAAACCCAGAATGGACGCTGAGGAACTGAAAAAACGTTATATGGCAGGAGAGAGAGATTTTTCTGCCGTAAATTTAAGCAAAGCAAAACTGATAGGAGCTAACTTGGTGGGAGTCAATTTATTTGCAGCTGACTTAACCGAGGCTAATTTAGCACAAGCAAAATTGTGGGGAGCCAACTTGGGAGGTGCTAACTTAGCCAAGGCAAATCTAACGCGAGCTAACCTTAGCGGTGTAAACCTCACGCGAGCTAATCTTAGAGGAGCCAAGCTTAACAATGTCAAGCTGTATGGAGCTGATCTAAGTGAAGCTTGCTACGATGAGAGCACTCGTTTTTCTAGAGGGTTCGATCCTGTTAGTAGAAAAATGCAAAAGCTTTAAGCTCTGCGTGAGTAGAGTTAGCACCTAAACTTCTAGGAATCAGCTCTTTTTGACTTCCTTCGCCATGTTGAGGAAGTAATCATCTGTCCTAGAGTTAGGACGACGACGAGTTGTTGTGGAACCGTTAGAAGCTGTCGATTCTTGAGTCTGAGATGATTTCGTACTTTTTGGTTCATTGGATTCTAGAAAATATTCAGACTTAGAAAATCCTGATAGCCTACCCAATAACCCAAAAAAACCAGCAAATAAGCCAAAAACATTCTTAAACAAGACAGAAAAGAAAGCTTCTATGCGAATGAACAAGTTACGAAGAGTTTGATTTAAACGAAACATGGTAGTGCTTCTGACAACAGTCTATTCCTATTTTGACACTTCTAGCCGTCCCCGAATAAAGAATGACTTAATTCTCCTCTTATGATGCTAACTGCTTGTCCACCTAAATACACCCGAGAACCTCCGTCGTAGCGAACTTTTAGGACACCACCTCGTTTTGAAGCTTGGTATGCTAAGAACTGATCTTTTTTTTGGCGCTCGCGCCAGAAAGGAGCAAGACAGCAGTGAGCCGCTCCAGTCACAGGATCTTCATTAATTCCAACCCCTGGGGCGAAGAAACGAGAAATGAAATCGTACTCTGAGCCTTTATGGGTTGAGCTGGTTACTATTACATTAGCAATCGGTAAAGATTTTAATAGCTCGAAATTTGGCTGTATTTCTCGCACCACGTCTTCCGACTCCACCTCTACTAGGTAAGCCAGGGAATTTTTCATCACACATTTCATAGGAACTCCCAAAACTTCACCAAGTTCTTGAGGTGCACTTATGACTTGGGAATGATTCACTGGAAAATCGAGTTCAATCCACTCACCCTGCTTTTGGGCAATTAGTACACCACTTTTGGTGTGGAAGTGAATAGGCTCATTTGGTGCTATATATCCTTCAGACCAAAGGACATGAGCACTAGCTAGGGTTGCATGACCACACAATGGCACTTCTATTATCGGTGTGAACCAACGTAAATTAAAGCCATCTTCCTGTCTGACAATAAATGCAGTCTCGGATAAATTTATCTCTTGCGCTAATTTTTGCATCCAATCTTCAGATTGAGGAGTAGGTAGAATACACACAGCAGCAGGATTTCCTTGGAAAGGTTTGCTAGTAAAAGCATCTACCGTTAGAGACTTGCAGTTGGTTAACAAAGCTTGTATACTGCCTTTTAAATCTTTATTCCAACCCATAATCATAACTTAATAGGTGGTTATTTTTGAAAGTGAACCACGATTTTTGTTACAAAATGTTATATTATGGAGTCTCTTATACAAGTTTCGCATTCAACAATAGCGCATGCGAAGAGCGTTGAAGTTGAATGATCGAAGCAGTTTTAAGATAAATTAAGAAAACGAAAACCTGCTACAGCAGTATTCTTAAACCTGATATTACTCTCTACATTATGAATTTCTCATCAGCGCGTCACTTTTTTTTCCAAGAGATCCAGCAGCCTGATGAGTGTATTGATTTGGCAAAGGCAGCTTTGTACATTGCCCAGGAAGAATATCCCGAACTTGATCCAGAGGAATACCTCAATGCCCTTGATACAATGGCGGGAGAAGCTGAAGAACGGCTGCCTTATCCACGTTATCCTCTACGCGTTATTCAGGCTATTAATCAGTATCTCTATGATGATTTAGGATTTGCTGGCAATCGAAAAGACTTCTACGATCCTCGCAACAGTTTCTTCAATGAAGTTATTGATCGACGAGTTGGGATTCCTATTACCCTATCGCTGGTTTACTTAGAAATTGCCCGAAGGATTGATTTTCCTATGGTTGGGGTGGGAATGCCAGGACATTTCTTAATTCGTCCAGATCTTCCAGAAATGGAGCTTTTTGTGGATCCGTTTAATTCTGGGGAAGTGATGTTTGCTCAAGACTGCCAGGAAAGACTTTCTCAAATTTATCATCGACCAGTACCGCTACAACCAGAGTTTGTGGCAACAGTCACTCCTCGACAATTTTTACTACGAATGCTGACGAATCTAAAAGCGACTTATCTACGTCTACACGAGTTTGAAAAAGCCTTGGCGGCAGTTGATCGGATTTTACTTTTATTTCCTGGTATACCTTTTGAGTTGCGCGATCGCGGTCTTCTTTGCTATCATCTTGGCCTATTTTCTCAAGCTGCTGACGATCTACAAAATTATTTAGACAAAGCTCCCAATGCCTTCGACGCTCACGAAATTAGGCGGTTACTAGCCCAGATTAATCTTGAATAACAGTAAACCGTTATTTCCGAAACAGAAAACTTACATCCTTTCTGCTAGCTGTTTGAGCCGATGTAGTTGAGCTTGCATGTCCTGTTTAGTCCAAGCTTCAGCAAAGGTTTGAAAACCCCAACTCACAAGAGGGTTAGGAATCTCAAATTCAAAACGGTTCACCAAGCGCGTTCCTTTCTCAATTGGCTGACATTCCCAGCGATCGCAGCCTTGAAAAAAACCTTCAAACTTCCACACTATCAACCCAGGTCGTCTTTCCACAACTGTGCTATTTAATTTAGGTTCTATGATTGGTATTTGAATGATGAAATAGCTTTTGCTACCTACATCAGTACTCCAATCACCCACAGGTTCACAACGTAAAGCTGGGTTCAGCCAACGGTGCATTAATGACAGATCAGTAATACAGCGCTCGACTACTGTAGCTGTTGCATTAATTTGAATTGATTGTTCAAAAACTTCTGACATTCCAATTCTTTGATGCTATTGGCGCACGCTTACTAACTTGATATTATGCACAGTTAAGCACATATACTAGGCTATATTGTAACACATTTCGGCTAACGCTTGACTTTTTTAAGCAACTCATCTTTTATCCGGCTGAGAATTGAGCTTTCATCTAAAGATGATACAATTCTGGTAATCACGGCTTTAGGGCCATCAGGACCCCAATTTGCGCCATTAGCTAAATAAGCTTTGGTAACTTGACCAATACCATAGGAAGAAACACCAGCCACCGCCCCTTGAGTTACAGCTACAGATAGGTAGGGACCAAATGTTACCCCTCCAGTGGCGGGTGCAGAAATTCCAAGTAAAGTTTTTAGAGAACTTAAACCTAAGTTTGCTAGTAGTTCGCTGGCACCAATACCACCCATACTGAGAGCAATTTTTTGTAATAATTTTACTGCTCCTGTTTCCGTCATAGGAATAGCATACAGTTTTGATAACCCTAGAATCAAGAAAATATCAATTACCGTAGCACTGAGAATATCCACTACTGTGATCGGGTTAAGAGCAGTAGCTATAGCCTTAGTCATCACAGCCTTCCAAATCAACTGGTTCGCACTTTGCTCACGAATTGCCAGTTTCCGCTCTACCAATTGCTCATTCACATTATCAGTGTAAAGCATTGTGTTAAGAGCAACCAAAGCTTTGCCCTCCTGGTGCAGGATCTCTAAAATTTTGAGCTTTAGTTCCTCAACTTGGGGTTTACCTTTACTCGTCTGCAATTCCCTAGTACCATCAGGGCGACGAACGGCTGTTTTTACTAATGGTGATGCTGCCACCATGACAATTTCCTCTGGTGAAAGTAACTCACGCACTCGTTCATCTCGGATTTTTTGGTAAATTGCCATTCGATCTGCTTGTGGATATTGATCTATTTTGTTGAACACCAACAAGATAGGTTTACCTGCTTTGCGTAACAGGGAAAGGGCTTCGTATTCAACTTTAGTCATATCGCCTGCAATCACAAACAAAAGCAGATCCGCTTGTTTTGCGACTTGTTCTGCTAAAGCAGCGCGAGTTTCACCATCTACTTCGTCTAAACCAGGGGTGTCGATCAATTCCACTTGAGATTGATCTGTCGCTTTTAAAGAGACTCGTACAGTTTGCTCTGTTTGCCCAATAGATTCTTCTGTAAGACTCCAGTTAGCTGTTTGAGCTACACGAGTTACGCCATGCAATGAACCTGTTTCAAAAACTTCTTGCCCGACTAAGGCATTCAGCAGAGAAGATTTCCCTGTTCCAACCATGCCAAAAGCAGCAATCTGTACCATCATCTGCTCTAGCTTTCCTACCATGGTTTCCAAATCGGCAATTTCGGTTTCCAACCCCTGTTTTTCGGTGGGTGTGAGGTTGAGATTTGCTACCAGGTTCCTTAGTGCTGTTTGTGCTTGTTTATAATTGAGTTCTGCCTGAATGTCGTCAAAGCTAAAAATAGCCTCATCCATTTCTTTACCAGAGTTCGGAGAATTTTCCTCTTGGTTGGGCGAGTGATTGTTGTACGGTTCAGGCATAGGCAATATTGAAGTCATATTTTTACAATTAACTCTTAAAACGTCATAAACTGAAAAATGCATCTAGTAGCTTTTAATAATTGACTAAATTACCTGTGCGAAAAATTGTTATTTCTGGTAACTGGAAAATGTTCAAAACCCAGGCAGAGTCTGAGGATTTTTTACGCGGATTTCTGCCTACCCTAGAGGAAACCCCTCATGACAGAGAAGTCGTATTGTGCGTACCGTTCACTGACTTAAATGTATTATCCAAAAATTTACATGGTAGTCGCATACATCTAGGGGCGCAAAACGTCCACTGGGAAGAAAGTGGAGCCTATACGGGTGAAATTTCTGCACCAATGCTAACAGAAATTGGGGTACGCTATGTGATTGTCGGTCACAGCGAACGGCGACAGTTCTTCGGAGAAACCGATCAAACTGTCAATCTACGCCTCAAGGCTGCTCAACGAAATGGTTTGACTCCGATTCTTTGTGTGGGTGAAACTAAAAAACAACGGGATACGGGCGAAACTGAATTAGTGATTAGTGAGCAAATAAAAAAAGACTTGGTTGATGTAGATCAAGAAAATCTGGTGATTGCTTATGAACCAATTTGGGCGATCGGCACTGGTGACACTTGTGAATGTCTGGAAGCTAATCGGGTGATTGGTTTAATTCGCAAGCAATTAAGCAATCCCAATGTCCCAATTCAGTATGGTGGTTCTGTGAAGCCAAATAACATAGATGAAATCATGGAACAACCAGAAATTGATGGCGTTTTAGTTGGAGGAGCAAGTCTCGAACCTGCGAGTTTTACTCGAATTGTGAATTTTAAGTAGATTAGTGGGCGTGGGGCATGGAGCATGGAAAAATTGCAACCTTTAACCATCGCCCATCACCCATTACCCATTACCCATTACCCATTGCCCTATGCCCTATGCCCTATGCCCTATGCCCTATGCCCCATGCCCCATGCCCCATGCCCATAAAAAATTTAATGATTCGCGATCGCCGCTTTGAGTGGGGACAGCGAACGTATTTAATGGGCGTTTTGAATGTAACACCCGATAGTTTTAGCGATGGCGGTAAGTTTAACACAGTCACTAATGCCATAGCACAAGCACAGGCCATGGTAACAGGTGGTGCGGATATAATCGATATTGGGGGTCAATCAACTCGACCAAATGCCAAGCAAATAACTGTCACAGAAGAACTTGAGCGAGTATTACCAGTATTGCGATCGCTACGGCAAGAAATTTCTGTACCCATTTCAATAGATACAACAAGCGCAGTTGTAGCAAAAGCAGCAATAGATGCTGGTGCGGATATAGTTAATGATATTTCTGGTGGTACATTTGACCCACAGATGTTAACAACTGTGTCTAGTTTAGACGTACCAATTGTGTTGATGCATATTCGGGGAAACCCGCAAACAATGCAACAGATGACTAATTATCAAGATTTAATAGGGGAGATTTCCAGTTTTTTAGCAAAACAAATTACCGCAGCAGTTGCTGCGGGCATCGACCGTGAAAAAATAATTATTGATCCTGGTATTGGCTTTGCGAAGAACTACGAACAAAATTTAGAAATTTTTCGCCGCTTAACCGAACTACATAAACTCAATTGTCCTATACTAGTAGGCCCCTCTCGTAAAAGTTTCATTGGTCGCATCTTAAATCAACCGAACCCGGAAGCACGAATCTGGGGAACAGCAGCAGCCTGTTGTGCAGCCATCTTTAATGGTGCTGATATTCTCCGAGTTCACGATATTAAGGAAATGCACGAGGTTTCTCTGGTTGCTGACGCTCTTGTACGTCAGTCATCATCCCTCTCAGCTTCAGATCAGCTAACTTCTGCATCAGACTCTTCATCATCTGAATGATGAATTTCGTGTCGTGCTTCTCCAAGAGATATACGATTAATCATCTCTGGGGCTTTTCGTGCATTTGCATCTACGAAAACGACTTTGGCATTTTTGCTTTCACTAAGTTTATAGCTAGCATTGATCTGTTCTTGAGCCTCCAAATACCGCAAAACTTCCTGGCTGTCAGGAATTGTGCGTAAGGCTTCAGAAATGATCCTCATTGAAGTTTTAGTTCCTTCAGCTTTCATAATCGCAGCTTTTTGCTGACCTTCTGCTTCTAAAATTGCAGCACGACTTTTAATTTCAGCCGCTCGCTGCTCTTCCATTGATTTCTGTACACTTTCTGGTGGTGTAATTCTTTGAATATCTACCCTAGTGATTTGAACTCCCCACTCTTCTGTGATCCGGTTTAACTCATCCAATAGGGCTTTGTTCATGTCAGCTCTAGCCGCATTGGTTTCTTCCAAGCTGTTACGAGCCACAATCTCACGCAGGGTAGTTGCAGTTAAGTTTGTCAACGCTTGTTGGAGATCATCAATTTGGTAAAAGCTTTTCTCCATATTTTTAATCCGCCAGTAGACAACACCATCTACCTCTAAATAGATGTTATCTTTGGTAATTACCTTCTGAGGAGGAATGTCTAAAACTTGTTCCCTGGTTGTATCCTCCATGACAACTTGATCCAGCAAGGGAACAATGAAGTTTAATCCAGGCTGAAGTTTACGATGATATCTACCCAACCGTTCGACTAAAGCCTCATTTCCCTGATTAATAAGTTTTGCGGATCCTAGGGCATAACCTATAAGCACTAAGACTATAGCAATAATTGGCTCCATGTATGCTCCTGTTTAGCTTTTACTGTAAGGACACAGTATAACCTTGTCCTATCTTCAGTTTAATGTCTATGATCTGTATTGTTATTACCACAAGTGGTCATCATAGACAAGAAGCTAAAGAAACAGTCAGCAGTTAACAGTTATCAGTTATCAACGCTTATGCTGTGATAACTGATAACTGATATCAGGAATCCACCCAAGCCAAAACTTGATACTTGCTGGTAGCTCTGAAACGAGACGTAACGGCAGTTGTGGAGTAGAGAAAGATTGGGCGTAAGCTGATGTTAAAAAAGGTTGATAAATTTTTGCTTTTGGTGTAAGTTGCTCTACAAAGGCAAGACTGACACCTTGGGTTAATTGACGTAGAGATTTAGTTTCCTCACCTCGTCGTTCTTTAACAATTGTAGTAGCAGTACTTACAGTTGATGTTGGCTCCCCAACACTTAAATGAGTACCACCTATGGCAGTTAATAGATATTTGGTGCCTTGGAGTTGGCTAAAGGGTTCTATTTGGTGTTTTAGCGCAGGTGTTAGAGAGTCTTCAGTCCCGGTTAGAATTAAAACTGGTTTGGTAACTTGAGTCAGACCATTCTTGCCAAAGAGGTTTCCTACCAGGGGGTTAAGAGCGATCGCACTTTTTACCCTATCATCCTGCAAATGTAGTTTTTTGTTTGGTAAAGAAGCTGCCGCACACTGCAACCAGTCGCCAGGAGATTCACCAATACTCAAAGAATTTTTGCAAAACTGCCGTAGCTGTTGTAAATTTACCTCTCCTCCCACCAAAGCCAAAGCGGTATAACCTCCCAAAGAGTGACCAATAACTGTCACTTTCTCAGTATTTAACTTACCCTTGAGCGATCCTGGTTGAGCGTTCAATTTTGCCAGTTCGTTAAGTAAAAAGCTAATATCTTTTGGTCTGTTAATAAATTCATTTGCGGGTAATAGCTGCGCTAAATTTGCTGTATCAGAAGCTTTACTCACAGCAGTAACATCACTTCCCGGATGTTCAACTGCGGCGACGGTGATGCCATGAGAAGCTAGATGCAGCGCTAAGTAATGCAAAAATTGACGGTTCGCGCCAAAACCGTGAGACATGACAACCAGTGGTTCGTCGCTGTTAGTTCTACTTGAATAAATATCTACGGGAATAACTCGATTTCGTTTTCGATCTTTGAAGGTAAGCGTCTGCTGTTGAACTGTTTCATTCCCAATAACAGAAGGATCAAATCCAAAATTGTTAAAGGTGTTCGTTGTCACAGACGACTCTCGTTCTAACAATAGCCCTATAACTTGACTTTGCAAGAAGTTGGCGTTAAATCGAACAACTAAAGCAATCGCTTTTGTTGCATCAACGGTAACATCTTCTTGTGGATAAGCTTCCAGGAAAGTAAGTGCGCTTAAACCGTTGATTTGTCGTAGTGCCAAACTCAGGGTTGCTTGCAAGTTTTTTACTGTACTGCCTGGTAAGGCTACTCCCAAGGATTCTATTAATTGTTTGCCTTGTGGTGTTCTTATCAGTTCTGTGACGAATTTGTTTGCAAAACTCGGATCTACAGAAAGATGCTTAGTTAGCAATTGTCTTAGTTCAGGCTTTAGCACTGGCGATAAGAATTGTAACCTTTGTGGGAGTTTTCCTGTTTTGGCAAACTTTTCCAAGTCCGCGATCGCCACCGATTGTTGAAATGGTCCTAACCGGATAGTGACTGTCTGCGCTGCTAAACTAGCCGGAACTCCTACACCCCAACAGGAAGCTAAGGTCAAACTGCATAGTAATCCTTGTATCCAGCGTGTTTTAAGCTGCATATGACTCCAGGGCATAGGGCATGGGATCTCTCGAGGAGAGGAAGAATTGAATGAAATCCTTTATCCTTAATTCCCATTGCCCATTGTCCTTAATTTGTCTATAACCCAGACAAGAAATTAAAAATACCAAAGACACTGCCTAGAGGACCCAAGAAAGTACTTACACTATCACCCGTTTTAGCTAAACCGTTGCGGCTGACAAGAATGATATCATTATTGCGGAGTATAGGATTCGTTTGCTCATTAAGTCCTGCTTTCAAATCAATTTTTACTAAACGCTTAGTAACAGATCCATCAGGATTAAGGCGAATCAAATCTACAGCTTTTCTGTTAGCTCTGCCGTCATTAAAACCGCCGGACGCTAATAAAGCTTGGTTCAAAGAGCTATTAGGTTGAAGCTTGATTGTTCCTGGCTTTTTAATTTCACCCGCAATATTAACTTCAATACTTGCAGGAGACAAAGTAGTGGTAGCTAATTGAGTTGCTTCTGCTGGGCTAACACTGGTTGCAGTAGGAATAATGATGGTATCTCCATCTTGTACAATCAAATCTTGATTGATATCACCGCTTTGTATTAGCTTCCAGAGGTTGACAGATATAAGCTGTTCTCCACCAGTTCTTGTGAGTCGGCGTAGTTTGACTTCACGAACATTAGCTTGTGGTGTGATTCCTCCGGCTAACTGCAACGCCCGCACAACTGTTGGTTGACCTGTTGCTTCTGGTGTACCAGTTGTGTTGTTTGCGGTTCCTGCTTGTGCTGAACCGGCTGCAACCAGATACGAGCCTGGACGTAAGACTTCACCAACCACTGCTACAGTACGGGGTTTGGTAGGATCAGCAGCAAAGCTAGAGGCAGCTAAGTTACGTGCAGTTGCTAAGTCAAGGGAGGTTGCTTGCGGTACAAAGATGGTGTCTCCATCTCGTAAGGTAATATCTTGTGGTATCCTACCTGTGCGCCTGATTTCATCCAAATTGAGAACAGCCACTCTTTCTGGTCCACGCCCTGTCCTACGTCGTAGTTCTACTTTAGTAAAATCCGCACTTGCCAATACCCCTTGGGCTGTTGTCAATGCTGATAATACAGTTGGATACTGTACCCCAGGATCATTTCCTGCACCTCCTGATAAGCTAAGAGTGTAAGCCCCAGGACGTGACACTTCCCCTGCAACAACAACGTTAATGGGACGAGGTGATAACAGATTCACTGAAATTAGGGGACGTTTAAGATAGCGGGAATATTTTTGACTAATTAAATCAGCAGCCTGTTCAGTTGTTAGCCCCTCAATGCTTACACTCCCAACCAAAGGTAGGTTAACTGAGCCACCAGGTGGTATTGCGTATTCACTTGTATATTCTGGAACTTCAAACACATTTATTTTAATACGGTCGCCGCCACCTAATGTGTAATTTCTATCTAATGTTACTGATAATGTAGCTGGTATAGTTGGTATATTTTCTGTGTTTGGTGGTGTTTGTCTAACTGGTGTTACTGGTGTAATTCTATTTTGTCCTGGAGTTACTGGTAGTGGCGTTACTGGTGTTACTGGTGTAGCTGGTGCTGGTTTCTGAAGTCTCTGAGCTTGGCTTGCAGGCGGGAAAGCCATAATGACAGCAGTCGACAAAACCACACCTGCTATTACCGGCTGAGTGAGGAATTTCAACGAAACAGTATTCAGCATGTTTACCTGAGACTACTATCAATAAAGTACTGTTTAAACATTGTAAACTTGACTGTTGCCTAATATGCAAGTTCCCAATGATTTTCTTTTCATAAAGAAGTTTTTTTGTCCGGCGTAAAATATTCTTTAGAGTTTTAATTTTTTATGAATTTTATTTAAAGTTGAACACAAAGAACTTAGGAGTTACGAGTCAGGAGTCAGGAGTCGGGAGTAAGACAATTTTTCCTGGTAGTGGATCAATCGTACTTTCAATCCCCAATCTCTACACATTGTCCGCAACTGCTTAGGGTCTAAGTACCCATACTTCTTGCTTCTGAGTCCTGACTCCTGAATTCTTTTTCAATATAATTTTTCTGTGAAGATGCTCGCTTACCTGATGGTCTATATCTAGAGGAATTTTGTATATTTTTTAATATTCAAATTACGAATTATTAACTCCCGTCTTAACGGTTTTGATAAAAAACTCTTCAAGTGTTGGACGGAATAGTCTCATACTAATGATTTGCCCACCCATTAGGCGAAGGCTGGCAAGAAAATCATAATAATCACCTTGTAGTTTACCTTGCCAAGAACCATCAGGTGCAAATTCGAGACTAGAAAACCATTTTTTGAGAATTTCCCAATCACCACCTTGACCTTTAACTTCATAGGTGTCGTGTGTTCCTAGAAGTTGATCGAGGGAACCATGACAAATTAATTCCCCTTGATTAAGAATAGCAACGCGATCGCAAACCTGCTCCACCTCACTCAGAATATGGCTGTTGAAAAAAATTGTCTTCCCTTCAGCTTTCAGCGCCAAGATAATTTCCCGCATTTGGTAGCGTCCTATAGGATCTAACCCAGACATAGGTTCATCCAAAAATACGACTTCTGGATCGTTGATTAGCGCTTGTGCCATAGCAACACGCTGCAACATACCTTTAGAGTATCGACGCATTTGCTTTTTGCGAGCATCAGCCTTGGATAAACCTACTAATTCCAACAGATAAGGAATCCGTTCTCGTTGCACTCGTTTAGGAATTTGGAATAACCCTGCTTGAGCTTGCAAGAATTCCCAACCAGTTAGATAGTCGTATAAGTAAGCATTTTCAGGGAGATAGCCGATACGTTCTCTGATGTTGCGATCGCCAAGAGGACTTCCCAACAACAAACCCCGACCAGAGGTTGGACGAATCATACCTAGTAATAATTTTAGCAAAGTTGTTTTTCCCGCCCCGTTTGGTCCTAGTAAACCAAAGGTTTCACCTTTGTACACTGTTAAAGAACAGTTTTTCAGGGATACGACTTTTTGATTCAAAAAAAAGCCAGTGCGATAAACTTTCCTCAATCCAGTCGTGACGACAACTGGTGGAGTGTCTTGGGAATTCAGTTGAAAATTGGGAACCTCTGCAACAGACTTCATTTTGGCTTAAATTTTCTGCAAGGTAACACAAAGAATACTACTCATAGGGTACCCAGTGATCTAGCAATCGTATCAGCGCTCTTTGCTAGGTAATAATTTTATTTTTACAAGACTTCATAATAAATTTATAATTTATTATGTATTACATGTAATCTGTAAAAATTTAAGTCGTCACAAAAAAACTGATTAATTGATTACTAATTTCATAGTTTTACCAATTCTTTAAATAAGAGGTCATTTTGATGGTAAAATCTTAAAATTTCTATTAAGTTCGCGTTAATAGTTTAACGGATATTAAGGCTTTGTATTTTAATACTATCAGTATAGTCTTCTCTGAGAGAGTAGCAATTGAATTTATCTATCCGGATCCATGAAACCCTAATTACCCCTAGCAAAGTCAGTTTTTCAGAAGCTTAATTTTTTGGGCGATTGTTCCAGAGAATTTCTGAAATATCAAGCTGTTATTTAGCACTTCACACGGAGAGGGTTCTAACCACGACTATTTATGAAACAAGTGAAACTACTCAATATTTGTATTGATAATTTGTCTACTCTAGAGTTGTTAGAGAGCCTGAAAACAGGAGGTATAGTATTTACACCTAATGTAGATCATTTAATCAAGCTGCAAAAAGACGAAGAATTTTATCACGCTTACAAGAAAGCTACATATAAAGTTTGTGATAGTCAGATATTGATATACGCCTGCAAATTTTTAGGTACGCCTCTAAAAGAAAAAATTTCAGGCTCCGACTTATTTCCGGCTTTCTATCGTTACTATAAAAACGATTTAAATACTAAAATTTTTTTGTTGGGTTCTGCTCCAGGAATAGCCAAAAAAGCTCAACAAAAAATCAATTCTCAAGTAGGTAAGAATATAGTTATTGGCTCCCATTCTCCATCATTTGGATTTGAAAATAATGAGAACGAATGCCAACAAATCATTAATATGATTAATAATTCAGGTGCAACCGTATTGGCAGTGGGAGTTGGTGCACCTAAACAAGAAAAATGGATTGTGAAATACAAAGATCAAATGCCCAACATTAAAGTATTCTTAGCAGTAGGTGCTACTTTAGATTTTGAGGCAGGTTACAAACAAAGATCTCCAAAATGGATGAGCTACGCGGGACTCGAGTGGTTATATAGACTCGGATGTGAGCCACAAAGACTCTGGAAAAGATACTTGGTGGAAAGTCTGCCATTTTTTTGGCTAATTTTAAAACAAAGGTTTAAAGTCTTATAAAAGACAATTTAACTGTCCTACTGCAGGGGGCGTTTGAATAAGTTAGTCAATTTGTACCATAGTAAATTCCTCTACCATTAGTACCGATAAACACAAGACCAAAGTTCTGTCTGCTAGCCTCCATAACATTTGGATCATTGCCTATTGGTTTAGAGAGATCACCAATTCTTGTCTAGGTTGTTCCTCTGTCAAGAGAACGAAAAATTCTATCGCTGAAACGAGTTATACCATTTTTATATAAAGACCCATAAGAATCCCAACCGTATAGCAGCACCTCCCCTTGGCAAGGGGAGGTTAGGAGGGGTAAAAATAATGTGCAGCTTCACCCAAAATTGGTATTACTGTACCATATAGATAAAGAGTAAGTATGTTGCTTCGTGTTGGGGGTTTACCTAAAGCAAACAAGCGAGCTCTTTCAACACCAACTACTTGGGAGAACGTTTCAGCTAAACTGCTTCCAACTCAAACCGTTATAGACAAATCTACTCTCGGTATTATGAAGTTTTGGATAATTTTTCCCTCAAAATGTAATTTTTTTGTTAAAATGCAAACTCTTTAAGGCAATTTCTAGTTGAATAGATGTGTTATAATACACCCTTAGAACTGGGAATCATACTAGCACGCCGTGGATCAATCTCAATCCCCATTCTTAAAGCCCTAGCGAAGGCCTTAAACGTCGCTTCAATAATGTGATGGGAATTAATACCTTCCAACTGACGGATGTGCAGTGTCATGTTGCTATGGTTGACTAACGCCACAAAAAATTCCCGTACCAATTGTGTGTCATAGCTTCCTACCCGTTGAGAAGGAATTTGCAAGCCGTAGCTGAGATGAGGACGACCAGAAAAGTCCAGCACTACCTGAATTAAAGCTTCATCTAAAGGAGCAAGAAAGTTACCAAACCGGACTATACCTTTCTTATCTCCAAGTGCTTCATTTAACGCTTGTCCCAAAGTAATACCTACATCTTCATTAGTGTGATGGTCGTCAATATGCAAATCTCCGCTTGCTTGTATCTCCAAGTCAATTAATCCGTGGGACGAGATTTGATGCAGCATATGATCCAAAAACGGGATACCGGTAGAAACTTTGCAAGTTCCTGTACCATCGAGGTTTACGGCGACTTGTACATCTGTTTCATTAGTCACACGACGTATTGTTGCTTTCCGAGGGGAGAAACAGTCTAAAATTTGGCGATCGCTTAATTGCATAACTAGTGGGATTGGGTATTGGGCATGGGGCATGGGGCATAGGGCATAGGGCAATGGGCATGGGGGATGGCACAATGGGCAATAGGCAATGAATAATGTAATTAATTATTTATAAGTACTGAGAATACCCTATCTTCCCGATGCCCCATGCCCTATGCCCTATGCCCCCTTTATATTCTACATTCCCATAATTTCATATCCTGCATCTACATACAGGACTTGTCCAGTAATTCCACTAGCTAGATCACTGGACAAGAAAGCTGCCGTATTGCCAACTTCTATCTGAGTGACTGTACGTCGTAAGGGAGCTATTTGTTCCACATGATGAATCATATCCAGAATGCCCCCCACGGCACTAGAAGCTAAAGTGCGAATTGGTCCAGCAGAGATAGCATTGACACGAATGTTATTGGGACCTAGTTCAGCAGCTAGATAACGTACACTTGCTTCTAACCCTGCTTTGGCGACTCCCATAACGTTATAGTTTGGTACTGCCCGCGCACCACCTAAATAGGTTAAAGTAACGATACTTCCTCCATCCGTCATCAAAGGTTTGGCTGCACCACTTAACTGCACCAGTGAGTAAGTGCTAATCTCTAAAGCCTTGTTGAACCCAGAACGTGAGGTTTGGCTGAAATCGCCACTCAAATCTTCTTTATTTGCAAATGCAAGGCAATGAATGAGGATATTTAAAGAACCCCACTTATCCCGGATAGTGTCAAAAGTCGACTGAATTTGCTCTTCACTTTCTACATTACAAGGAAGAAAAAGGCTGGGTTGTAGGGGTTCGACCAATTCTGCAACTTTTTTTTCCATTTTGCCTTTGTCATCAGGCAAGTAAGTAATACCTAGGTTCGCTCCTGCTTTATGCAGTTGTTGAGCTATACCCCAAGCAATAGAACGGTTATTAGCAATGCCTGTGACAAGAGCGTTCTTTCCTGTTAGATCCAGCATACAAATCAGCTTTAATGCAATCGATCCTTAAAAGGATACTAGAATCTGAGCCTAATTTGACTTTGTTTTTGGGAGGATTTATAAATAATGATTATTAACAAGCATGTTTACGACCATGAAACTACTGCTTATTTCTTAAGATATTCTCAAGATGTCTTCTTTTTGTCTTCATAAAACTTTTTGGTTACAACCGTTCAAGCAATTATAAAAAAGTAGTAAATTTAAGAATGAAAAAAACTTGTATCACAATGAACAAATAATTATGATAAAAAGGGGTTAAGTATAGGAAAGTACAAAAAGGTTGACAATGTCTTATTGATTTTTAAGGTGTATTCTTAGGTAATCTATTTTAGTTTTCCGGCATTAGGTAGGGGAAGGGAGATGATCGTGACACAAGATAAAGCCCTAGCAAATGTTTTTCGTCAGATGGCGACCGGAGCGTTTCCGCCAGTCGTGGAAACGTTTGAACGTAACAAAACGATCTTTTTTCCTGGCGATCCTGCCGAACGAGTTTATTTCCTTTTGAAGGGTGCAGTTAAACTATCCAGGGTGTACGAAGCAGGAGAAGAAATAACGGTAGCGCTACTGCGGGAAAATAGCGTTTTTGGCGTTTTGTCTCTGCTTACAGGAAACAAGTCGGATCGGTTTTACCATGCAGTTGCTTTCACACCTGTAGAATTGTTATCAGCACCAATTGAACAGGTAGAACAAGCACTCAAGGAAAATCCAGAATTGTCGATGTTAATGCTACGTGGTCTGTCTTCACGGATTTTACAAACAGAAATGATGATTGAAACGCTAGCTCACAGGGATATGGGTTCAAGGTTAGTGAGTTTTTTGTTAATTCTGTGTCGAGATTTTGGCATTCCTTGCGCAGATGGAATCACAATCGACCTCAAGCTGTCTCATCAAGCGATCGCTGAGGCAATTGGTTCAACTCGTGTTACAGTAACCAGGCTACTTGGCGACCTACGCGAAAAGAAAATGATTTCAATCCACAAAAAGAAGATTACTGTCCATAAACCTGTGACTCTAAGTCGGCAATTTACTTAAAAACAATTGTGAGGGTGGCGGTTTAGGCAGTGCGGGAACACCAGGCAAAGACTTTATCCCGACACTCCACACCCCTCCCACACTCTTCACCCACAAGCCTTCCAACAAAACCTAGCTCGCTTTAGCCAATACCAACCGTTTTGTTAATGAGGTAATGATATAGTTGAGTTTTTGTCAATTTCTAGGATTTTTTGATGGTTTCGTATTAAGATTGGGTTGTAGTCTCCTGCACGTTAAGAGGTCAGCCCCTTCTCAGTAGTGGAGACGCTACGCCGCCGGGGAAGTAAAAAATCACGCGTCCAAAAGTCAAAACGACAAACCCATAAATAATGGTGCTAGTATCCCCGTTTATGATTTTTTTGACTTTTGATTTGAGGTGCTTGCGCAGCGTCCCGGAGGGAACTAGCCACTAGAGGGAGTGTAGACCAAAATAACCAAGCACACCCGCAAAAGCTCGAAGCCCACAACCTACCGCAAGGGGCCGGTATTGGGTAATTCACAACAGGAGGTAAATCTCGTAAATTGTGTAATCAGCAGTTATTGCCAATATCCAATCTCCCACAGAAAATGGCTAGAAGTAGTAGGCTGTATCTGGAAGGGTTTCGTCGGTAACTGAAGATGGCCACTGGGTACATCCTGATAGCAGTGATATTAGTTGTGGGAGGCCTAATTGCCACAGTGGGCGATCGCATTGGCACACGAGTTGGCAAGAAACGGCTCTCCCTATTTAAGCTACGCCCCAAAAACACAGCAGTACTAGTCACGATTTTGACGGGTACTTTGATTGCAGCGTCAACCCTTGCCATTTTATTTGCTGCCGACGACAAATTGCGACAAGGGGTTTTTAAACTAGAAGATATTCAACGCGACCTCAGACGGAAGCGTGAACAACTCGACAGTACAACTAAGCAGCTAGACGCAACCCAAACTGAGTTAAGAAATGTAAAAAAACAACAAGCACAGGCACAAGAAGACTTGCGGGTAACTAATAAGTCTTTACAGGAGGTAAATGCAAAACAGCAATTAACACAAGCCCAACTGAATCGCACTATTACCCAGCAAGCCCAAACTCAACAACAACTCCAAGGCACTCAAAATCAGTTAACTCAAGTCGTTAGCCGATATCAGCAAGCCATTGCTGAGCTAAAAAGCGTTGACGAGGAGAAAAAAAAGCTGCTGTTAGAAGTTGAACAACGAAAAGCCGAACGAGAGAAATTGATTAAACAAGCCAACGAAACTATTAATCAAGCAAAGGAAGCAATCATACGGCGCGATCGCGAGCTTGCTAATCGCCAAGAAGCTATAGAAACGCGTGATCAAAAAATCGCTCGGCTAGATCAACTCATTCAAAGGCGCAATTTAGAAATCACTCAGCGAGAGCAAGTCCTTGTTGTCAGGGAGACTCGCCTGCGAGAATTAGAAACGCAACAAAATTATCTAGAACAGGAAGTAGCAAAACTGGAAAAATATTACCAGTCTTTTCGCGACCTGCGTTTAGGAAAACTAGCTTTAATTCGCGGTCAGGTTATTGCGGCGGGAGTTATTCGCGCCTTTACAGTTGCTTCTGCTCGTCAGGGAGTACTCCAAATTTTGCAAGAAGCAAATAAGAATGTCTCTGGAGCCTTAACTGAACCAGGTTCACGCTCTTTAACCAATGAGAATCTATTGCGCTTCACTCAAGATCAAGTCGATCAGGTGAGCAAGCAAGTTAGTGATGGTAGAGAATACGTGGTACGCATTTTTGTAGCTGGTAATTATGTCAGGGGAGAGAAGCAGATAGAATTTTTTACTGACGCAGCTCCAAATCAAGTTGTTTTTTCTGGTGGTGAAGTCATTGCGACAACTACCGCCGATCCCAAAACGATGACGTCTTATCAGCTACGGGAACGGCTGGAGCAGCTGATTTCTGCTTCTCAATTTCGTGCCCGTAATGCGGGAATTCTAGAAAATCTTCAAATAGAAGGTACCCTAATCCGTTTTATGTCTCAGTTAAGCCAATACACTCAGCCAGTTGATATTAAAGCGATCGCCGTAGAAGACACTTATACTGCTGGACCATTGAAAGTGAAACTAGTAGCAATCCAAAATGGAAAGGTGATTTTTAGTACATAGGGCATAGGGCATAGGGCATAGGGCATAGGGCATAGGGCATAGGGCATAGGTTGATGGCCAATGGGTGATGGGTAATGGGCAATAATGTAATTAATTACTTCTAAGTACATAGAATACCCTATGTTCCCTATACCCCGTGCGCCATGCCCATTGCCCCATGCCCCATATTAAAGGTATTTGTATGACTCTTATGGAATTGTCGCCCAGCCAGCTAGTGATTTTAGGTTTTGATCCAGGTAAGGATAAATGTGGTGTAGCGGTCATGGGACTAGATCGGCGGTTGTACTATCACCAAGTTGTCTTGTCTTCAGAGGCGATCGCGACTATCGTCACACTGCGTCAAAAATACTCCATTTCCACATTGGTAATGGGGGACCAAACCACAGCCAAGCAGTGGAAAAAACAACTGCAACACCAATTACCAGAATCGGTGAATATCGTTTTAGTGGATGAGCGCTATTCTAGTTTAGAAGCGCGCGATCGCTACTGGCAAATGTACCCTCCTAAAGGACTATCAAAACTATTGCCCCAAGGTATGCGGCAACCACCTAGACCGATAGACGACATTGTAGCTATTCTTTTAATTGAGCGATATTTAAATCGCCCTAAAGAAAATGAACTTATAAGTTAGCAAAACAACTACAGTTCTGCCCGAATAGTAAAGGCGTAGTCTCCGCCTGGTTCTAATTGGTAGTCTCGTTGTTCGAGAAAGCGACCAAGAGGTTCTTTGATCAAAGCACGACCTTGGGAAGGCTTAACTGACAGTTCCCCTTGGCGAAAATGCCATTGGAACTGCCACTCAAATTCACCTGCGCTCACTTCACCTTCAAGTAAACCCTTTTGCCAGGATTGATGGGTAATCCTAACATGGGCAGTAGTTTCTGGAAGACGTTTAGAACTCACAATGCTCTATGTCAAATCTGAATCACAGCCAAGCAGTTTTAAATTAACACAGGAAACTTCAACTACCCTACCCTTAAAAGGTAGGGATTGCAAGAAGTAGGAGTGCAATACAAGCGTTAAAACAGCCTATGTAGCCATGACTTTTTATGGATTTCTAGCTATTTCTTTAGCAGGATTATTTTTAAGTCCTTTGGCAAGTTAGGTGTTCCAAACAAGCACAAAGCGACCGCATCTTAACTATTGAGCGATCGCTTTCCAGATTTTGGATTGGACAAAATCCAAAATCTAAAATGCATTTTCGATTTTACCGATTTACGGCTGCTGCTTCACGTGCCGCAGCTGCTTGGTCTGGATGAATACCTAAGCGGGTAAGATTAATCCTGCCTTTGCCATCAATCTCCCGTACTTTGACAATCACTTCATCACCAACTGCGACTTCATCTTCAACTTTGCCCACACGGTAGTCGGCTAGTTGCGAAATATGGATCATGCCTTCTTTCCCAGGCAAAAATTCCACAAATGCACCTATAGGTATAATACGTGTCACACGACCCACGTATACATCACCTTCATTGAGTTTCCGCGTCATACCTTGGACAATGTTGCGAGCTTTTTTCGCTTTGTTTTCATCCACAGCGGAAATTGTGACTGTCCCGTCATCTTCGATGTCAATTTTTGCACCTGTTTCTTCAGTGATGCCCTTAATTGTTTTGCCACCAGGTCCAATCACTAGACCAATCATGTCTGGATCGATCTTGATAGTTAACAGACGTGGAGCATAAGGTGACATCTCAGTACGCGGTTGATCAAGGGTCTGGAGCATTTTTTCCAGAATGTGCAGCCGTGCGCCTCTAGCTTGGTCAATAGCTTGACGAATAATAGTTAAAGGCAACCCTGGAATTTTCATATCCATTTGTAGGGCGGTAATTCCGCTATCCGTCCCGGCTACTTTAAAATCCATGTCGCCTAGAAAGTCTTCAATGCCCTGAATATCGGTCAGAACACGTACTTCGTCACCTTCTTTAATCAAGCCCATTGCCGCACCACTTACAGGTTTAGAAATGGGAACACCGGCATCCATCAATGCTAGTGTAGAACCGCACACAGAACCCATTGAAGTAGAACCGTTGGAAGACAGGACTTCCGAGACGACTCGAATCACGTAGGGGAATTGTTCTTTCGGGGGTAGTACAGGTAGCAATGCTCTTTCTGCCAACGCCCCGTGACCAATTTCCCGTCGCCCAGGCGCACGCATGGGTTTAGTTTCCCCTACGGAGAACGGTGGGAAATTATAGTGGTGCAGGTAGCGCTTTTCTTGATCTGTTTGTAAATCATCGGTCAAGTTCTGCGCATCTCCTGGTGTACCTAGGGTGCAAGCGGATAATACCTGTGTTAATCCGCGATTAAACAAACCACTACCATGAACCCGCTTCGGCAAAAGGCTAACAGCACAAGAAACCGGGCGAACCTCATCTAGTTTGCGACCATCAACACGAACGTTATCTTCGATGATTTGACGGCGCATGAACTTTTTAGTCGTCTCTTTGAAGGTATTATCAATAGCTTTGCTGTTTGCTGTTGCAGCAATGCGGATTGGGTCTTCTTCTGGTAACTCAGCAATTTCCGTTTCAATTGTTGCCTTGACTGCATCTAAAGCAGCGTCACGTTCTGTTTTTTCTAAATCGAACTGTGACAAAATTTTCTTAATTTCAGCACTGGCGCGATCGCGTATAAAGTTTTCCAGCGTTGTGTCTACTTCTGGTGGAACTTCATGTACAATTTCCAAACCTACTTCTTTCAGTAGATCTTGCTGTGCTTTAATTAAGTCTTGCACTGCTTCATAGCCGAATTCAATCGCTTCGAGGATGTCTCGCTCTGGCAATTGATTGGCCCCAGCCTCTACCATGATCACACCTTCTGGTGAACCTGCTACTATTAGATCCAAATCTCCAGCTTCAATTTCTGCGTAAGTAGGGTTAATGATAAAATCATCTCCTACTAAGCCTACGCGTACTGCTGCCATTGGTCCATTGAAGGGGATTTTGGCCATGAGAGTGGCGATAGAAGCACCAGTTACCGCTAAGACATCAGGTGGTACTAGCTCATCCATCGAGAGCGTTAAGGCAATAACTTGCAGGTCATCTCGTAACCACGACGGGAACAAAGGACGCAGTGGTCGATCAATAAGACGGCTTGCCAGAATTGCTTTTTCTGGCGGACGACCTTCCCGCCTTAACAACCCACCAGGGATTCTACCTGCCGCATACAGTCTTTCTTCGTAGTCTACTGTTAAAGGAAGAAAATCAACGCCTTCTCGGGCTGCTGAGCGTGTAGCCGTCACTAAAACTGCTGTATCCCCAGATTGTATTAAAACCGACCCACCCGCCTGGGGAGCTAGTTGACCTACCTTCAGTCGAATATCCCGTCCATCAAAGGATATTGACTTTTCAAATTCTCCCATTCAATTTTTTTTCCTTCTATTTTCGCTATTCTCTCTCTGTGGCAATCCTAACATTTATGCTTTAATACTGGCGTCAGTTCCATAGAAAGATAAACAACTAGAATTTCCTTCGCACTAGCACTGCTTTTTTAGAAAGTCGTAAGTCAAAAAGGTTACAAGCAAGGGCATGGGGCATAGGGCATGGGGCATAGGGAAATTAATTTTGTATCTATAATTTAGAGAAAGAGAAATAGTATGAGCGTTAGGAACGATGAAATATGGCAACAAAGCAGTCCCAATGAAAAAAATTTCACGAGCCTTGCCATGAAAGTAGCTTTTGTTCCTTTGCCCTATGCCCCATGCCCTATGCCCACTTGCCCACTTGCCCTGAGCGAAGTCGAAGGGATGCCCTACTTACAAGTTAGTGTAGGTTGTAGAATAAAATTATCATTGCAAATATGGCTACACTGAAAATAGGAAGTTTGGTTTAAAATCAAAACCGCCGAATTGCTTTTGCGTGGGTATAGCACCTACTGTGCGTACTTGTGCCATACGAAATGTGTCTACACTTATTGCTTCATAGCAAAAGTATTCCCACTCAACATAATTCAGTATATAAAGAGGAGTTGTTTGTCAACCCATGTATAATTGAGTAAAAACAAGAATCGTAATTATACTGGGATTTAATTGTTCTAAGCTCATAAATTTTCTAAATAAGATTTTTGCTAAGATTTATAACGATATATTATGATGTTTTTATTATGTTTAAGTATAAGCAACAAGAATTTGCGAAAAGTATAAAAGTGGAAAATAAGCAAATTCAAGGTTTCAGTTTTGCGAGAGTTTGAGTAGTTAGGAAATGGCAATTTTACACGGCAGTTGGTTACTACAAGACCATGGTAACTGTTTATTTCTTTGGGGCGAGACGTGGCGACCTGTGGCGAAAAATGCGCTTAAAAGTTCGTCATCGGATGCGTTGCAATATCCATTGGCAATGAAACCACCAGAATTACTCGACTGGTTTCGTTCGCCTCCAATTTCTATTGCTAAATCGATAAAGGAAACTGCAAATTGGTCAACGCACTCTCAAAGAATTGCCTTACCGACGTACTTTGATCACAACGTAGAGAAAGGCACAAGTTTCATAACTCCGGTATATTCTTCTACGGTAGAAATTCCAGATTCAGCGATCGAATCTATCCAATACTTACAACCTTGGCAAGTGGAGGGTTTCTGTCTTAGTCCACTACAAGCTGTAAAATTTCTAACTTCTTTACCCCTAAACATTACTAAAGGCGAGAATGCTTTTTTAGGAGGAGATTTAAGTTTTTGGTCGCAGGTTGCACGTTGGAGTCTCGATTTGATTTCGCGGTGTAAATTTTTGCCTACACTCAAGCAGCAAGAAGATCATTCTATCGTTGCTCAATGGCAAGCACTTCTAGATAGTGCTTTAGATGGAACCCGTCTAGAAAAATTTTCTCAGTTGATGCCATTAGCTTGTCGGATGTATCAATCAGCAGAATCTTCGGCTTCTTTTCCATATGTAGACTTGCCACAAGAACCCCAACAGTTATTACAAGAGTTTCTTAACAGTACGATAGATGCCCAAGTAAAAGCAATGGTCGGTTCCCAGGCACCAGTAGAAACAAGGGCAATAGCGTCTTTACCATCTCCAATTCAACAATGGCTCCATTCTTTAACACCTGCATCTGTTGAAAACCACAATAAAGTAGCTAGTGCTGATACGTTTGAAGTAGAACGCTTGGAAGCAGTTCTGAAGTCTTGGACTATGCCACTGCAGCACCAACTAGCAGGGAAAAGTCTGTTTCGCACTTGTTTTCAGTTGCTTCCTCCAGAAACAGGAAAAACTGATTGGACTTTGGCGTATTTCCTCCAAGCAGCTGATGAGCCAGAATTTGTAGTTGACGCAGCAACTATTTGGAATCACCCCGTTGAAAATTGGGTATATCAGAATAGGACTATTAATGATCCGCAAGAGACTTTCTTACGGGGTTTGGGAATCGCTTCACGATTGTATCCCCCAATTGCACCTAGTTTAGACACTGGATATCCAGAAAAAACTACACTCAATCCGTTACAGGCTTATGAGTTTATTAAAACTGTGGCGTTGCGGTTTGAAGATAGTGGTCTAGGAGTTGTTTTGCCGACGACTTTAACAAATCGCGAGGGATGGGCAAACCGTTTGGGTTTGAAAATTACTGCCCAAACTTCCCCTAAAAAGGAGGAGCGCTTAAGTTTACAAAGTTTACTGAATTTTCAGTGGCAATTGGCAATTGGAGGACAAACTCTTTCTAAGAAAGAATTTGATAGACTTGTGGCATTAAAAAGCCCACTGGTGGAAATAAACGGGGAATGGGTGGAATTACGCCCTCAAGATATTAAGACAGCACAAGCCTTTTTTGCATCTCGTAAAGAGCAAATGTCGCTTTCGCTAGAAGATGCTTTACGCCTCAGTAAGGGAGATACTCAGACAATTGAAAAGTTACCAGTAGTGACTTTTGAAGCGTCTGGAACGTTGCAGGAGTTAATTAATACTCTCTCGAATAATCAGGCGATCGCTCCTTTACCCGCACCACAAAATTTCCGAGGACAGCTAAGACCATATCAAGAAAGAGGTTTAGCTTGGCTTGCTTTTCTAGAACGTTGGGGTTTAGGTGCCTGTCTTGCGGACGATATGGGACTCGGTAAATGTGTCGCAAAAGATACATTGATAGCTGTGAATGGCAAACTGTCTTCAGCAGAAGAAATTTGGCAGACTTATGCTGGAGACACAACAAAGTTTGACGGCGAGGGATTCTGGGCTGAACCAACTGAAGAATTAGTGGTAAATTCCATAGATGAGCAAACTAGCAAAATAGTGCAAGCTCCCGTCCGTCATTTATATCGCCAGCTAGTTCGGGAAAAATTACGAAAAGTTACCCTACAAGATGGTAGCAGCATAACTATCACCAGGCGTCATAAGTTGCTAACTAATAAAGGTTGGACAAATGACCTAAAAGTTGGTGACTACGTCTGTGTGCCAGCTAAAATGCTATCTTTTGGAAAACCAGAAGACCCTGATTTAGTCAAGTTTCTTGCTTGGCAGATTGCAGAACGACATGAAATAGCTAATTCGGGAACGGTCTCAATAGCCCAGAAAGATACCAAGCTTTTGGAAGATTGCCTTTGCGACCAGGAAGTTTTTTACTGCAAAATTGAGAGTATTGAGGATGTCGACTATGAAGGGTGGGTTTACGACTTTGAAGTAAGAGAACATCACAACTTTGTCGCTAACAATATTATTTGCCATAACACCATCCAATTCATTGCCTTCCTCCTACACTTAAAACAGGAAGAAGTCCTAGAAAAACCAGTGCTGCTTGTTTGTCCAACTTCAGTGTTAGGAAACTGGGAGCGTGAGGTTAAAAAGTTCGCTCCTACTTTAAAAGTAGTGCAGTATCACGGTGATAAACGTCCTAAAGGCAAAGCGTTTACTGAGTCAGCTAAAAAGCATGATTTAGTCATCACGAGTTACTCGTTGATTCACCGCGATTTAAAATCATTGCAAACTGTTTCTTGGCAAGTCATTGCTTTAGACGAAGCACAGAATATTAAAAATTCAGAAGCTAAACAATCACAAGCAGTACGGCAATTAGAATCTTTATTTCGTGTGGCGCTAACGGGAACACCAGTAGAAAATAGACTGCAAGAACTTTGGTCAATTTTGGATTTTCTCAATCCTAGTTATTTGGGCAATAAGCAATTTTTCCAAAGACGATTTGCCATGCCAATAGAAAAGTATGGTGATGCTTCGTCATTAAGTCAATTGCGCTCATTAGTCCAACCATTTATTCTACGACGCTTAAAAACAGACCGCGAAATTATTCAAGATTTGCCAGAAAAGCAAGAAATGACAATCTTTTGTGGTTTAAGTCCTGAACAAGCAAAACTTTACCAAAAAGTTGCGGAAGACTCCTTAGCTGAAATTGAATCAGCCGAAGGATTACAACGCCGAGGTATGATTTTAGCTTTATTAGTTAAGCTAAAACAAGTATGTAATCACCCTGCTCAATATTTAAAGGAAAATTCTCTAGAAAAATATCATTCTGGAAAACTCCAACGGTTGCGAGAAATGTTGGAAGTGGCTTTAGAGGAAGGCGATCGCGCTTTAATTTTCACACAATTTGCTGAGTGGGGTAAGTTACTAAAACCATACGTAGAAAAACAGTTGCAGCGAGAAACACTATTTTTGTATGGCAGTACTACTAAAAAACAACGTGAGGAGATGATTGATCGCTTTCAACACGATCCTCAAGGACCTCCAATTATGATTTTATCCCTCAAAGCTGGTGGTGTTGGACTAAATTTAACCAGAGCAAATCATGTTTTTCACTTTGATAGATGGTGGAACCCAGCAGTTGAAAATCAAGCAACAGACAGGGTATTCCGCATTGGTCAAACTCGCAATGTACAAGTACATAAATTTGTTTGTACAGGTACTTTGGAAGAAAAAATTCATGACATGATTGAAAGCAAAAAGCAACTAGCTGAACAAGTTGTCGGTGCAGGAGAAGAATGGTTAACTGAACTAGATACAGACCAACTACGTAACTTATTAGTACTTGATCGTAGCGCAATCATCGAAGAAGATGCTGAATAAGACCAATGGAAAAAAATTACACACTTCAAGCAAGTAGAGAATGGTGGTCACAAAGGTGGCTTGATTTGTTAGATTCCTATCGTTTTAAAAAACGGTTGGAACGTGCTAGAAATTATGCTCGACAGGGGAATGTTCTGAGTATTGAGTTTAAAGGGGCAAAAGTACTGGCTAGGGTACAAGGTAGCGAGCCAGAACCTTATAAGGTGTCCCTTTCTCTCGATCCTTTTAGTGATGAACAGTGGGGTTATGTTATTGAAACAATGTCGGATAGAGCAATTTTTGCCGCTAAGTTATTAGCTGGGGAAATGCCGCAAAATATAGAAGATGTTTTCACAGCTAATGGTTTGTCACTGTTTCCTTTTACGCTGTCTGATGTTCATAGCAAGTGTTCTTGTCCTGATAAGGCAAATCCCTGTAAACATGTTGGTGCTATCTACTATCAGTTAGGCGATCGCTTTAGTGAAGATCCATTTGTTCTGTTTCAATTACGAGGACGTACTAAAGAACAAATTCTCAGTGATTTAAGGAGTTTGCGCAGTACTAAGATACGAGAAACTTCAAATACAACTCAACAAACTCAAGTAGAAGATTCAATTTCTCACAATCAATATCCTGTCAAAATTGACTCTTTCTGGCAATATAAAGAACCATTAGAATCTTCTTTAGTAGTTATTACACCGTCTAGTGGTGAAACAGTTTTAGATATTTTAGGTGCTATCCCTTTGGCAAAAGACGAGGAAAATCTCGCTGATGTCAACGCTGCTGACGTGGTTATGAAGTACTTAAATGGTATTTATAAAGATGTTAGTCAGAAGGCTGTTTTGGCAGCAATGAGTGTGGGAGATAGTTAATTCTTAAAAGACTTACGTGCATTTTCTAAGAATAACTGTGCTTTGGATATATAGTATTTATCGAAACTCATTAAATGTTATAGAATCAATAAATATGGAAATCCAAAGCAAAATGATTACAGTAGAACTTACTGATGGCACTTCTATTAAAATTGAAGCTACATCAATTGGCGATCGTAAAATAAATTTGCAAACTCGACCTTTTGAAGAAGTAGCGCTTGCTATCGAATCATTGACTAAAGAAATTGCAGAAGCATTGCATAAAGTAAAACCAGATAGAGCTAGTGTAAGATTTGGGATTGATATTGGTATTGAATCTGGCAAACTTACAGTTGTGCTAGCTAAGGGTAGTAGCACAGCTAATCTGGAAATAACGCTGGGATGGGGTCAATAGATGGTTATTAAGGAACAAACACCTCAGAAGTAAAATTTCCATGCAAGCCGTAGGGAATATGATGTTTGAGATGTAGGCGTGCCACTGCTCCAAGATTAAGATTATTTGCATCTAAAATCACTACATCAGAGCGATGGTGTGTTGAGTCGTAAACCAAACCTAATAACCAACCATCATCTTCCTTTTCAGAACCTGGACGTGGGACAAAAATTGGCTCGCTGACAAAGCCGTGGGGCGCAGCACTCCAAAATTGCCTTTCTTGTAACTCTAAATCAACTTTCAAGAATGCTTGTAATGGAGCATTACCAGTTTCAGCATGAGCTGCACCCATGTATAAATAACGATATGGGCGTCCCACCTTACTCGGGTGTATACAGGGAAATTCACAACATCGGTTTTCCAGTAACTCCCGCCATACTGGAGGTTCATTTAATTTCACATGAAACCTCCATAATTGCCCAGGCTTAAGAGCATCAAAATCAACTTCCCGAAAATCGCTTTCTGGTTTTACCTCTGGAAAAGATTCGTAGCAAATTGAGTCTATAACAATTTCATCATCGACTTCAAAAGCATTGGCGTGGTGAAAAACAAAACCTGAGTGAGTTTCTAAAATCTGCACTCCCTTTTTGTCTGGGTTACGATTAATGACGACTATACGAGTCTTTTGATTTGGTTGAAACTTTATGCATTCCCCAGCACCGCGCATCCCAGCCACGAAAGGTATAGGATTGAAAGCGACAGGATTTTGAAAGAGAATGCAATAGTTAGGGGTAATTGCAAAATCGTGGATAAATGTAAAACCAGGAACACTGTGAGCTTGCTTTCTTACAATTGCTCCTGTCAGATCTAGCTCAAAAATAGTAATTGTAGAAGACAGTCCTGGTTTAATGGAAAAGTTTACCAAGCAAGGTTCACCACCATTTATACTTCCACTCGGATCAAAACGTGGATGCGCTGCAAAAGCTTCTCCTTCTGACAAAACCCCTTTGAAATATTCTTTGCCTAAAGTTTCCAAAGTGTAAGGATCAAGTCTGTGAGGTTCGGCTGCTTCCCAAAGTGCTAATAGTTTATCACCCCAATAAATCACATTGGTGTTAGCAATATTTTTGAATTTCAAATCGAAGGCGTTAGCTAACCACCCGCCGGGTTTTTGTGTACCAAAAACACCACGATAAAGTATTTTGCCTGCTTTTTGTTCTTCTAAATAACCTATTGTACGAATAAAGCGGTTAGAAAAGTGAGCACGGCTATTGGAGAAGGTTATACGGGAAATCATGCCATCACCATCAAAGGGATGATGAATACGATGTCCGTTTACATCCAACAACCCTGGACCATTTCTAAATAATGTGCCATGGAGTTCTGGTGGAATTTGTCCTTCTACATCAGAAATCCAATAATCAAACTCTTGTTTTAGAGATTGATATCCTTGTTGCCAACTCCCGCGAGTATAAGACTTTTCTGGAAATGTGGAGGCGTGTTCGTAAAGTTGAAAATTTTGCATATAAATGGAACAGGGAACAGAGTTTATCAAACAACTAACTATTAACCACTAAAGGTGATTCTCCATCTTCTGAAGAAACTGCTTGCAATGTGGATTCTTGTGAGTCCGCAGATTCTAGCCAATTTAGTAATGGTAAAGGCAGTAAAGTACTAAGGTTAGTGATGATGACTAACAACCAAAGGGCATCAAAATTAGTTTCAGTAATTCCCAATAAATAGGTTAACAATGCTCCCAGTTCATGAGAAATCAATCCCGCAAAATTTCTCAAAGACATCAACAAAGCAAATAATGTTGCTTCCACTCCCGCAGGACATAGCCGCGCTGCTAGTACCAACACTGGCATGTATGCTATTTTCCCCATAACAGTGAGAATGAGGCTATCACCAATACTAAACCAGTGGTCATCTATACCCAGAGCCCGGTTTGCATGAGTCACCAACAGTAGTGTCGTCATCCCCAATACTGTTGAGAATATAGCACTCCAACGAAAAATTACCCGGAAGGGAACAGTTTTGAAGAAGCGTTGAAAAATCCAAATACCAACTAACGAAGCAACACTAGTTACCAAACGCACTCGCCCTAAAAATTCTGGCTGAAAGTGCAGTTCATTAGTGGTAAAGAAGAAAAAGGCTGATTCACTGCTCGGTGTAGCTTGCCAAATGAAGATAAATGCTGTTGGCAGTAAAATCACTTTTTGAGTAACAGCTTTGCGCAGTTGCGTAATATTATGTTTAATTGTCGAGGAAGTATGACTATTGTTATCTTCTGTATTTTCAGAGACTGGAGATTCAGTAATTAACCAAGCTACCGCAGAAACGATGAGTGGGAATAAGGCAGTGATAAAAAATACAGTACGCGTGGTGAAATACTCTAGTAGTATACCGCTAAAGTAAGCTGTCATTAAACCACCGATAGCCATTGAACCCCAGCAAAGGGATTGGAGAGAACCTGCTTCAGCTTGAGATTCTGTTCTTGCTCGTACAACAACTAAAGAGTCAATAATTACATCACTCACCGCAGTAGATAGGGAACAAAGCGTGATCGTGAATATAGCGGCTGTTGCTGTGTGAACTATTGTTCCCAAACTTAACCAGGAAATTGCTCCTAGTATGCCAGCTAAGATCAAGTATGGGCGACGTCGGTAGCCGAATATGGGGAAGCCATCAGAGATGAAGCCTAGCAGTGGTTTGATCATCCAAGGCAACATGATAATGCCTATTAAAGCTGAAACTTGTGCTGGAGTTAGCCCCAGTTCATCTTTTAAAAAAAAGCTAACGGCTAGATGCGCTAAACCCAAGATACCTTGGACGAAATAGACGATCAGAATGACTAGCAACTCGCTAGTCAATTCGTTACCGAATAAAAGTTTTTTTTGTACTGAGTCTTTGACCTTGGACAAGCCAGAGGATGAAATCAGCATTGATAAACAATTTTTAAGTTTTATCGACTTTTATATGATATCTGTTTTCTTAGGGTAGCTGTCTACAGGTAAGGTTAGCTGCAGAATGTAGCCAGCGCTATCACCGCATTCTGACCACCAAAGCCAAAACTAAAACACAGCACATTCTTGATTTCACTGTGATGCGCCACCCTCACGAACTTTAAATCGCATTCTGGGTTTTGCAATCCAATAGAAGGTAGTAAAATTTGATGCTTCACAGACATGAGAGAAAAAGCTACACTTAACGCTCCCGATGCCCCTAGTGTATGACCAGTAGCTCCTTTTGTAGAACTGACTGGCACATTTCTAGAAAATAACCGTTGTATCACATTACTTTCTATACGGTCATTTAGTTGCGTGGCTGTTCCATGAGCGTGGATGTGATCAATATCTTCTGGAAGCAATTGGCTGTGCTTTAAACATTGCTTGATTGCGGCGATCGCACTCTTGCCATGAGGTTCGGGGGAAGTTGGATGGTATGCATCTGCTGTAAACCCAAAACCAAGAATTTGACCATATATCTTTGCTTGACGCCGCTTTGCTAACTCCTCTGATTCAACGACAAATGCTGCTGCGCCTTCTCCCAGCACCAAGCCTTCTCTATGCAAATCAAAGGGATAAGCCCCTGTTTTGGCTAAAACTCCCATTTGTTGAAACCCAGCTATTGTCAAGGGCGTAATCGGTGCTTCTACTGCACCAGCAATCACTCGTTGACATTGCCCAGTTTGTACCAAATTAGCTGCTTGCCCAATTGCCCAAATTCCTGTGGCACAAGCAGCCATCGGTGCTAAAACTATTCCATGTGTACCAATTTGTCTGGCTGCCGCGATCGCGTTTGTATGTGGCAAAGTATCTAACCACGAAAAATTATGGGGGAAAGTTGAAGAAATTTCCCCCATCGTTGATCTAGCTAACCCTGATACCATTTGTTCCCACAAACTCTGATTACTGCGACTCGAGCCAATCACTACTCCGCAGTCTGTCAAAGGTAAAGCTAACTCAGCATCTTTGAGTACTGCATCAATAACCTGTTGAGTTAATGTTTTTACTTGTGCTGGTTTTGTGCCTATCAATCCTAGAGGACGTTGTTCAAGTTCTGGGAAAGGTTTGTGTATTCTGATCCCAGATTTACCTGCTACCAAATTCTTCCAAGCATCCTCAAAGTTTACACCTAGGGCGGAAATTAAGCTAATACCAGTAATAACAACTTTAACCAATTTTGGAGTGTGGGCTAAAACCTTAATGTCCGCCGTTTTTCAGGTTTTCTGCACCTTTAGTCACTTTAGCCGAGTCAATGCGATCGCCCTGCTGGATCTTACTAACTACGTTCATCCCATCAGTGACATGACCAAACACAGCATAATTTCCATCTAGGAAACCTAGATCTGCTAGTGCAAAGTAAAACTGAGAGGAAGCCGAGTCTGGCATTTGCGATCGCGCCATAGCTACAGCGCCTAACTTATGCTGTAATACTGGTGGCTTCGTTACACCAGCCGATTCTAATGTTTTACTGTAAATTGGAGTATCTCCACCCTGGGGTTTAATCTCCAACGGTATATACCGAGCCTTGCCAGTTTTTGAGTCAATGAAACTACCTGTTCCTAACCTATCAATAGGAACTTTGGCGTCTTTGCTTTGTGGATCACCCCCTTGAGCCACAAAAGGTTGAGGACTGTGTATAACCCGATGAAAAGCTAAGCCGTTGTACACACCGCGCTGAACTAAATCTACAAAATTGCCAGCAGTAATTGGTGCATTTGTTCCATCTACTTCTATGGTGATTGGTGAGCCTTTTACAGTCATCACCACAGTAGCCTTACCTTCTAGTCGTGGTAAATCTTTCATTCCTGGAATATTCTCACTTGTATTATCAGAGACAGAGGAAACCTCTGTAGTTGTTTTGGTACTTGTCTCACTAGCTTGGGAAGAATCGGCAGTCACCTGCTTAGTCGAACAGCTTCCTAAGATCAAAGCACCAACCATTACTAGAGCAAATAGAAATTGTGAAATTTTTAACCGCATTGCCAGTTAAACTTTTAACCAAACCACCAAACCAGGGTAGCTTATTCTCGAGGGGATTGGGCATGGGGCATGGGGCATTGGGCATTGGGCATTGGGCATTGCGGCTTTGACTAATTCCTGCTCCCCCTACTTCCCCTGCTCCCTGCTCCCTGCTCCCTTTTCTCTCTACAGTCCTTCTAGCGGTACGTCCAAAAAGCGAGCTAATTCTGCTCCTTGAGTTTCTAACTCTTTTAATGACAAAGGTTGACCTACCCGTGTTAAGGGAATGTCTCTACGACCCTTAACGCGCAGGTAAAGCGCGCGACGGGGATTTAGTCCTTCCTTTATATCGACTTTGACAGATTGCACATCTTGTGTGGTGCAGTCAATTTCTACACGACGGTTTTTACCAGGAAATCCCCAACGAAAAATTTTTACACTTCCAGTTTCCTGATTAAACTCGTTGTATCCGCCTCCTACATCCCATGAAATTACAAGCCACAAGTACAAGGCTAGGAATAAACCGGCAGATCCGTATAACCCCATGACCAAACCTTGAGGGACGAATAACAATTGAGTTGGATCAGTTACTAAAAGTAAATTGGTTTTCAGGTAACTGGAAATTGAAGCAAGCAAGAAACCTGTCGATCCCAAGGAAACAACAGTAGCCCACAAGTAGTTACTGAATCGGCGAGAACCGAGAATTGTTTGATGCAAGACTGCTGCAGAGGAGCGATCGCCGTTCGGTGATTCGCCTTTGTTAATGGTTGTTGATGTCGTCATTCTTGGCTGTAGGTATTTGCCATATTCCAGTCTGTTATTTTAGCAGAATATAAGCGGTAGGGAGTAGGCGAACGAAAACGTAAAGTTTTCTGAGAAAAATTGTGTCAGATTATTAAAAATATGATATCCAGAATAATAGAACCCATAAGATCAAACTGCTCTTTGGGTCAAGTCAAGTAACTCCGTATAAAAAACGTGACTGGGAAAGAGTTCTAGTACCAGGAACGAGGCTCTGGTTTTAGATAAAACAATCTGCCAGAAGTTTACACCGCCGTGAGCGGTTGGTGTAGGAACGAGTGTCAGACCGAGGGGTAAAAATTCTTATTGATGTGATAAGTTAAGAAGAGTTAAGTAGAATGCAAAGAAATCTAACCTTACATAAATGTAGGGATTGATTTGCTGCACTACAACCGTAGCTGTACAATCTAGCTAAAGTACCGTGTGCCTCACGGGAATTAACCCCTTAGCAGACTGTAGCAGATGGAGTAGCATCACTACTCATAGCCAGTCTGGGTTCAGCTATCACACTTTTTTTTGTAAGTGTGGGAAAATGAACAAAGAGTGCTTTCGTGTTAAGGCACAACCCTGAGAAGAGCTAAAAAATAAAAGGCAAATTCTCATAAAATGTTTCAGCAGCATTAAATCCGCTGAAAGTGTCAAAAATAAACGTTAATTCCTCAAGGCAGTGGCACACGAATTGCTACCCTACGGGAAATATCCCAAAGGGCGTCTAGTAAAGAGCATATTACAGACTGTAGTAATCCTATAAGTCGGTAAAGTCCTTGATAGCGCTGCCTCAAAAACGTAGCAATTTTAGTAAAAATGAGGATTTTAGTCTGATGACGATCGCAGTAGGACGCGCCCCCAGTAGCAGAGGGTGGTTTGATACTCTCGATGACTGGTTGAAGCGCGATCGCTTCGTATTCGTAGGATGGTCAGGGATATTATTGTTCCCCTGCGCATTCCTAGCTTTAGGAGGTTGGCTAACCGGTACAACCTTTGTGACATCATGGTATACCCATGGTTTGGCATCATCCTACCTAGAAGGATGTAACTTCCTAACAGTAGCAGTATCAACACCAGCAAATAGCTTTGGTCACTCACTGCTGTTGTTATGGGGACCAGAAGCACAAGGAGACTTTACCCGTTGGTGCCAAATCGGTGGGTTGTGGACCTTTGTTGCACTACATGGAGCTTTTGCATTAATCGGCTTCATGCTACGCCAATTTGAAATTTCAAGGCTGGTAGGAATCAGACCATACAACGCGATCGCGTTTAGTGCGCCAATCGCAGTATTTGTAAGTGTGTTCCTAATGTACCCCTTGGGACAATCAGGTTGGTTCTTTGCACCTAGCTTTGGTGTAGCAGCAATCTTCCGCTTCCTACTATTCCTACAAGGTTTCCACAACTGGACACTGAACCCATTCCACATGATGGGAGTAGCAGGTGTGCTAGGTGGAGCGTTACTTTGCGCAATTCATGGTGCAACAGTAGAAAACACCTTGTTTGAAGACGGTGAAGCATCCAACACCTTCCGAGCATTCAACCCAACCCAAGCGGAAGAAACCTACTCAATGGTGACCGCAAACCGTTTCTGGTCACAGATCTTCGGTATTGCCTTCTCCAACAAGCGCTGGTTACACTTCTTCATGTTGTTTGTACCAGTTACAGGCTTGTGGATGAGCGCAGTTGGGATTGTGGGATTAGCGCTGAACCTGCGGGCTTACGACTTCGTATCGCAAGAATTGCGAGCAGCAGAAGACCCAGAGTTTGAAACTTTCTATACAAAGAACATTTTACTGAACGAGGGCATCCGCGCTTGGATGGCTCCTCAAGATCAGCCTCACGAACAATTTGTATTCCCTGAAGAGGTACTACCACGTGGTAACGCTCTCTAATAGATCCATAAATTTGGGGGGTCGCGACCAAGACTCCACCGGCTTTGCTTGGTGGGCTGGTAACGCCCGTTTGATAAACCTTTCCGGTAAACTACTGGGTGCTCACGTTGCCCATGCTGGTTTGATTGTATTCTGGGCTGGAGCGATGACTTTATTTGAAGTCGCTCACTTCATTCCTGAAAAGCCCATGTATGAGCAAGGCTTGATCCTCCTACCTCACCTTGCTACTTTGGGATGGGGCGTTGGTCCTGGTGGTGAAGTTATTGACACCTTCCCATACTTTGTCGTCGGTGTACTGCACTTAATTTCCTCAGCTGTACTCGGCTTTGGTGGTATATATCACGCAGTTCGTGGACCAGAAACCTTAGAAGAGTATTCCTCATTCTTTGGTTACGACTGGAAAGACAAGAACAAAATGACAACCATCATCGGGTTCCACCTGATCATCTTGGGATCTGGAGCCTTATTGTTGGTACTCAAAGCAATGTTCTTTGGTGGTGTATATGATACCTGGGCACCTGGTGGTGGTGATGTTCGTGTTATCACTAACCCGACGCTCAACCCAGCCGTAATCTTTGGTTATTTGGTGAAAGCTCCCTTCGGTGGCGAAGGATGGATCATCAGTGTAGATAACCTAGAAGATATCATCGGTGGTCACATTTGGCTTGCCTTGATTTGTATTAGTGGTGGTATTTTCCACATCCTCACCAAGCCTTTTGGTTGGGCACGTCGTGCTTTCATTTGGTCTGGTGAAGCTTACCTGTCTTACAGCTTAGGCGCTTTGTCTATGATGGGCTTTATCGCCTCTGTAATGGTGTGGTTTAACAATACCGCTTACCCAAGCGAATTCTATGGTCCTACTGGTCCTGAAGCTTCTCAAGCTCAAGCTTTAACCTTCTTAATCCGTGACCAACGCTTAGGTGCTAACGTTGGTTCTGCTCAAGGTCCAACAGGCTTAGGTAAATACTTGATGCGTTCTCCTACCGGTGAAATTATCTTCGGTGGTGAAACCATGCGCTTCTGGGATTTCCGTGGTCCTTGGTTAGAGCCTCTACGTGGTCCTAACGGTCTTGACTTGGATAAAATCAAGAACGATATTCAGCCTTGGCAAGCTCGTCGCGCTGCTGAATACATGACTCACGCTCCTCTAGGTTCTCTGAACTCCGTTGGTGGCGTGGCTACTGAAATCAACTCCTTCAACTACGTATCTCCTCGTGCGTGGTTAGCAACTTCTCACTTCGTGTTAGGTTTCTTCTTCCTCATTGGTCACCTGTGGCATGCTGGACGCGCTCGTGCTGCGGCTGGTGGTTTTGAGAAAGGTATCGATCGCGAAACCGAACCAGTATTGTTCATGAAGGAACTTGACTAAGTTTTAACAAAAGAACTCAGGAGACAGGAATCAGAATTCAGAATTACCCGAGAGCAACCAGCTGACTCGTCTTGTGGTTTAAATCCCCATCATCTTGATTCTGACTCCTGAATTCTTACTTCTGAATTCTTTTTTTAGATTTCTTTCATCACTGATGTTATAACGAAGCTCCTGTGTTAAAGCAGGAGCTTTTTTTCTGCGCTGCAATAAAGTTAACATAGCTGCCACCATTAATGGTATGTTAAGAATCTTGTCTTTTTATTCCAGTTGGCGGTAGTAGCTATAAATAAAATGTCGATTGATCTAACTCAAAATCAGAGGTTTGAACCCCCTCAGACTACACCAGAACTTCCCTTTACCCTTAAAGATTTAAAAGAAGCGATTCCTAGCTACTGCTTTGCACCTTGTGTGAGTAAATCTCTTGCCTACTTTTTTATTGATGTAGGAATCATTAGTGGACTCTATGCGATCGCCCACGCGCTAGACTCTTGGTTTTTTTGGCCTATTTTTTGGTTAATGCAGGGAACGATGTTCTGGGCATTATTTGTCGTCGGACATGACTGTGGACACCGTTCCTTTTCCAAATACACTTGGCTCAACGATTTGGTCGGTCATCTTGCCCATACCCCCTTGCTCGTTCCTTTCCACGGTTGGCGCATCAGTCATCGCACCCACCATAACAATACAGCCAGTCTCGAACATGATGAAAGCTGGTATCCAGTCAAACAATCGATCTATGAGAAAATGACCTGGTATGAAAAATTGCTTCGCTTTGAGTTACCCATGCTCATTGCCTACCCTATCTATCTGTTTACACGTTCACCTGAACGAGAAGGGGGAGGGGGTTCTCATTTTCTGCCCAGTAGTCCCCTATTTCGTCCTTCAGAGAAATGGGATGTGATCACCAGTAGCATCTGCTGGATACTGATGGTGACTTTACTGAGTTTCCTGACTTATCAATGGGGCTGGTTATGGCTGTTGAAATACTATTTGGTACCCTACATTGTTTTTGTCATCTGGCTAGACTTAGTGACTTTTTTACACCATACAGAGTTAGATATTCCTTGGTACCGTGGGAAAGATTGGTATTTTCTCAAAGGTGCTCTATCTACCATTGATCGCGATTATGGATTCATCAATCCCATCCACCACAACATCGGTACCCACGTCGCTCATCACATTTTTCTCAATATTCCTCACTACCATTTGAAGACAGCAACCGAAGCGATTAAGCCAATTTTAGGAGATTACTACCGAAAATCGGATCAGCCTATTTTCAAAGCTTTCTGGCACTCTAAAAATCATTGTCATTACGTCCCTAACTCGGGAGGAACCGTCTACTACCAGACAAAAACCCCCCTTGACTAATTGAAAAACTCCACCCTTTGTGGGTGGAGTTTTTGGGCATGGGGCATGGGGAAGAAATTTCCAATGCCTTGTGCCTAGGCTGCGGGGTTGCGTACAACCTGCACCCACAACCGAATGGATTCGAGCGCCGCTTTCAAAGAAAATTTAAGGATACAAGCCTCTGTCGAGAAGAGCTTGAGCCACACGACCAACACCTAAAGTGTAAGCTGCAAGCCTTATTGAAATTTGCCGTACCTTCGACTGTTGGATCACCTGACGGTAAGCTTGTACCATCAACTGTTCCAATTCCCTATTGACACGCTCCTCATCCCAAAATACATACGAAAGTCCCTGCACCCACTCAAGATAACTAACGACAACACCACCAGCGTTAGCCAAAATATCTGGCAGCACTGTCACACCTCGAGCTTCTAGAGCTTTATTTGCCTGGAGATTGATTGGACCATTAGCCGCTTCAGCAATAATATTGGCTTGTACCTGATTCACATTTTCCTCTGTGATCTGGTTTTCTAAAGCTGCTGGAATAAGTACATCGCAGGGTAAAGTTAGCAGTTCAGCATTACTAATTGGTTCAGCATTAGGGAAACCAACAACACTCCTATGATTATGTGCAGCATAAGCTTTCAAAGCAAGAATATCTAAACCAGCCTCACAAAAGACTCCACCAGAGCCTGTCGATACTGCTATTACTTTCGCTCCTGCTTCGTACAGTAATAAAGCCGCCGCACTTCCTACATTCCCGAAACCCTGAATTGCGACTCGCGTTCCCTTGAGAGATTTGCCTAAATCAGCAAGCGCCTCACGGACGATGATGAATACACCGCGTCCAGTTGCCATTTCTCGTCCTCGTGAACCACCAATCGAAATAGGCTTACCAGTTACAACTCCTGGAACGGCATGACCCATATTTACTGAGTAGGTATCCATCATCCAAGCCATTTCACGTGCAGACGTACCCATATCTGGTGCTGGAATGTCCACTGACGGACCAATATCTTTAATCAATTCACTGATGTAGCGACGAGTCATACGCTCTAGTTCGCCAACACTGTAAAGTTTTGGATCTATAGCAATACCTCCTTTTGCACCACCGTAAGGAATACCTAACAGCGCACATTTCCAGGTCATTAGCATTGCTAAAGATGATACCTCTCGCAACGTCACACTCGGATGGTAACGAATGCCACCTTTATAGGGACCTAAAATATCGCAGTGCTGTACACGGTGTCCGGCAAAGACTTGCACTTCACCGTTATCTCGTTTTACTGGAATCGAGACTGTGACAACTTTGCGTGGCTTGCTCAGTATCTCTACAATACTTCCATCAAGCTTTAATTCACGCGCTGCTTCCTCCAGATAACTACAGGCTTGATCAAATGGACAAATGTGCGCTGGAGAAGCATTCTCTAGCGGTAACAAGGAAGTTGACATCATAAAATTTTTCTGGCGGTATCTCCGCTCCCCGGATATGTATCCCTAGCGTAACTTCTTTTCTTTGAAAAAATTGAATTTTGTAGTTTTTGTTACATTTTAAAGAGCATTTACATGATATATAATTCACTCTTAGGAAGATGCTTATTGCTGCTTAACAAAATCTCTTTGTCAGTAATTGATTCTGACTTCTAACTCCTGACTCCTGAATTCTGTCTTCTGACTCCTTCTTCAATAGTTCGGTAATAGCGATTGAAATGTTCGGAAAACTGTTTGCGAAGTACGAGTGTTTTCGTTCATCCTAGTAGTTGAGCCAATTCACTGACTAGCTGGTGGTTAAGTATCGGCACTTTAAAAATAGAGGCTATATGACAACTTCAAAGAAAGAGTTTGAAATTAATAAGACCGAGCAAGAGTGGCGCGAAATTTTGACGCCAGAACAGTACAAAGTGATGCGTGAACACGGCACAGAACGCGCTTGTACTAGCCCACTGGATAAGAATTATGGTGAAGGTAGTTATGAATGCGCTGCTTGTGGGCAGAAACTTTTTACGTCAGAAACAAAATTTAACAGTGGTACAGGATGGCCTAGTTTTTACACTCCGGTAGAAGGAGCGATCGGCTCATCTGTAGATAAATCCTTTTTTATGACGAGAACAGAAGTGCATTGCAGCCGTTGCGGCGGACATCTGGGTCATGTGTTTGACGACGGTCCCGCACCTACTGGAAAACGTTACTGCATCAACGGTGTTGCTTTAAAATTTATTCCAGAGTAATTTCTATTGCTAGAGCATTAGTAAAGTCAATTAGGGGAGGGGTTTCTATATCCCCTGCCCTTATCAGGCACGGTAGTTGATTCATGTGCTATCATATGAGCAATCCGAAGGAGATACCCGTGCCTCGCTTGGAGGATCTGCGTCGATACGTAGCGTCTCCACCAGGAGACGGACTTTTGGCAACGCCCTCTTTGACGCATGTGGTCAGTCCTAGGACATCTAGAGATAGGAATGTTAAGGCTGATGAAGTCTTAAGAATCTCCGTGTATTTAGCCCGGAGAGTGTCAAGAATTAGCTACTCTAGAATATAGAGGCTCCTTTATTTTATCTCCTCAGCGATTTAACTATTTTTTTGCTGAGGTGTGCCATTCTAGATCAAGCCAAATTCTTAACAAAGAGCTCCCACAAATCATAATGTCTGTGATTGAGAAAAAAAGAAGTCGAGATCTCCCCCAAATAAACGAACGAATTCGCTTCCCAAAAATTCGGGTTATTGACACTGACGGTAGCCAGCTGGGGATCATAACCCCGCAGGAAGCACTCCAACTAGCTGAAGAAAAAGAGCTGGATCTTGTGCTGCTTAGCGATAAGGCTGACCCACCGGTTTGTCGAATCATGGATTATGGGAAATACAAGTTTGAACAAGAAAAGAAAGCGCGTGAAGCCCGCAAAAAACAGCACACAGCCGATGTAAAAGAAGTCAAAATGCGCTACAAGATAGAAGAACACGACTATAACGTGCGTGTTAAGCAAGCTGAGCGCTTTCTTAAAGATGGTGATAAAGTCAAAGCGACTGTGATGTTCCGTGGTCGAGAAATTCAACACAGTGACTTAGCAGAAGAGTTGCTCAAAAGGATGGCATCGGACTTAGAGGCTGTTGGGGAAGTTCAACAAGCACCTAAGAAAGAGGGGAGAAATATGATGATGCTCATCTCTCCTAAAAAGTAGGAGTTGCAAACAAAATCTGAGCTTATTAAAACAATAGTACCACACTTTAGCGTTCTAGTAAAGTGTGGTATTTATTTTAGGAATGTCAGTAAATCCCAAATTCCTAGCGAGGAAACCCTCCTGAATTCTGACTCCTGACTCCTTCTTTAAAGAATTTTCTCAAAATCAATAATCCTGAGTGCTGAGTGGGAACAATAAAAAATACTCAGTTACTCAGGATTTTTACCATTTCTAGGGGACTAGCACTCGACCAAACTTTTCAGCCAAAGGGTGACTACTCCAGCTTATGGAACTAAAAAAACACTGGTCTACTGGAAACAGAGGGGCTCTATCACGACTACTACAGTGGGTCAATCTTCGACCAGAGGAAAGCGATCGCACTCTACTAATGTTCGCTTTTTATGGAGCATTGTTAGTTTTTTCTATTCTTGGTTGCAAAAAGCTTTTCTCTTAAGTCAGGTGATAGTGGCGATCGCGCCAGCGATGTTCGTCCCATTGGTTTTATTAAGTTGGGGAATCCAAGTTTCACAGCGGACAGTCGTTGCAATCTTTCTATTAGGTTTAGTACTTTGCCCTTAGCTCCGTTTCTGCCATCCTTTTGGATTTCTGCTACCGTGGAAAACTGCTGTAACAATTACTCGACTCGAAATAATCCGGTAGTAGACAGCATAAGGGAAACGTTTCACAACTGCTCGTCTAACATCGCGGTAAACAACAGGATAGGATTCAGGAAGAAGGCAAATAAAATTTAGCGTCTCGTCAATGCAGTCTAAAAATTGATCGCCTAGTCCTAATTGTTGGCTTTCATACCAATTATATACCTCATCTAATTCGTCGCGTACTTCTGGACGAAATACTAATGCGTAATTCATTCTTGATTGCGGATAGAAGCTCTAATCTCTTGCCATGTCATTACATTATCAGGATTAGCTTGGCTATCAGTGATTCGGCGATCAAGTTCTTGCTTTTGCTGATCGGTTAGTTCGGGATATGCTTGCTCAGTCGCAATACTATCCCAGATTGCTTGTACTAAGAGAATCCGGTCTTCAACGTTTAAGGACATTATCTGGTTTAACGTAGCTGTGATATCCATACAACAAGATGTTTTAGGGTCAGCAAGCGTTTGATACATCTCAAATATAGCTTACCGCAAACTGCCTCCCCTACATTAAAATTTCTTAACATAGCTGTAAATATTAGCCTCGACTTATTTATCGAGTATTCCACCTTAAGAAGAATTGCAAGACTCAATAATTTTGAGTGCTGGGTGGGAACAATAATAAATACTCAGTTACTCAGGATTTTTACCATTTCTAGGGGACTAGTACTCGACCAAATCTTTCAGCCAAAGGGTGACTACTCCAGCTTATGGAACTTAAAAAACACTGGTCTACTGGAAACAGAGGGACTCTATCACGACTACTACAGTGGGTAAATCTTCGACCAGAGGAAAGCGATCGCACTTTATTAATGTTCGCTTTTTATACTTTCACGTCTATAGGGTTACGTTGGTCTGAAGATAGTACAGTGGCGCTGTTTTTGGATCAATACGGCGCTAAATTTCTCCCATTAATTTATATTGCCAATGCAGTCATTGGAGCATTGTTAGTTTTCTTATATTCTTGGCTGCAAAAAGTTTTGCCCCTACGTCAGGTGATAGTCGCGATCGCGCCAGCGATGTTCGTCCCATTAGTTTTATTAAGTTGGGGAACCCAAGTTTCACAGTGGACAGTCATTACAATCTTTCTATTACGGCTGTGGGTAGACGCCTTTTATGTCGTCAACGATCTCAATACCTCAATTGTCGCCAATCAACTCTTTAATATTCGTGAGATTAAACGCGCCTACCCACTAATTAGCAGCGGTATGTTGCTAGCTGACATTATTAGCGGTTTTAGCTTACCAATTCTTGTGCAATTTGTGGGACTTAATAAGGTTATTATGCCAATTTCTAGTGTGTTCATAGCACTAGGAGCAATCATTCTCTGGCATTTAAGTAACGACTATAAACAAGTTTTTCCCAATGCTCCACACAAAAAGATTTCACAGGTGCAGCATCTTCAGCCAAGACGCCAACTTTTAAATCCCTTATTAAAGCACTATGCATTATTGTTGTTTGTGTTTTTTGCTTTCCTACAAGTGCTAGGAGTGTTAATAGATTTTCAGTATCTGACTAAGCTAGAGACCAATTTTAACGACAAAGATATTGCCAGCTTTTTAGGTTTATTTGGTGGAATTGCAGGTGTGTGTGAACTGGGAATGCAATGGATGATCTCCAGCCGAGTACTTGAACGGTTCGGCGTATTTGTAACGATTACTGCTTTACCTGCTAGTGTATTTATCTTATTAGCATTAACAACTCCTTTATTAGGTTTATTTTCCACAAATCAATTGCAGGGATTATTGTGGGGTCTAGTCATTCTCAAATTTTTAGATGAGTTGTTACGTTACACCTTTGTCGCTAGTAGCAGACCATTACTATTTCATCCAATCCCAGAAAAAATTCGCAGCTATGTACAGACATTATCTGGAGGTGTTGCAGAAGCCATCGGTGCAGGGATAGCTGGTGCAGTTATTTTAGTTACTTTATGGTTTTTTAGGCCGTTTCCAAATTTTCTATTGCTTATAGAAACTGCAATTCTGGGTTTGATATGTACAGGAATAGTTTGGTTAATACAAACACGCTATGTTAACTTATTAGTCTTAAGTGCAGGACAGGGTAAGTTGAATGCAAAAGAAGTTGATTTACGAGCATTCAAACAAGCTGTTATCAAAACTCTTGGTGAAAAAGGCAATGAGGCTGAGCAACGTTCTTCTATTCAGATGTTGGCTGAAATTGATCCCAAGGGCGTAGGAGAATTTTTAGCACCTCTACTCATTAAATTACCGCCTTCTTTACAGCAAACTAGTTTAGAGGTGATGTTAACTAAAGGCGCAAATCCCGCTTATTTCCCTGAAGTTCGGACTTTGTTAGAACAGCAGCAATTCACCTTGACGCCGGAGGTTTTTGCTTTAGCCATACGTTATATATGGCTTTTTGAACAAAATCCAGATTTAGGGCAATTAGAAAAGTACCTCAAACAGCCTCAAAACTCACTTATCCGTGCTACCGCTGCCGCCTTACTATTGCGTCGAGGAACACCAATGCAGTCATCTGGTGCAATGCAAATTTTACGGCGAATGCTGACTCACAAACAAGAACGGGAAAGAGTCAATGCAGTTAAAGCTTTAACAGACGCAGTTTATTTGCAGGCGCTACGGATTCACATACCAAATTTGTTACAAGATGAGTCTTTACGAGTACGGTGCGCAGTATTGGAAATGATTGGTGCAAATCATTTGGAGGAATACTATTCAGCACTTATTAGAGGGCTTTATTACAAGTCAACTCGAATGACAGCTATGGGTGTACTAGCAGGACTGGAGAATGAAATTTTACCAAGGCTCACGAAATTAGCTACCAATATTTACAAACCGCAAGTTGTAAGGATGTATGCTTGGCGTACCATTGGTCAAATTCCCACTCTAGAAGCAATAGATACTTTGTGGTTCAACTTGGAAAGTTTTAGGGGTACAACTAGAGATCATATTCTTCGTACTTTACTTCAAAAACGTCAATATGAGGAAGTAACCAGTTTGGTAGATCAATTGCATAGTAAAGTAGAAGCATTAATTAAACAAGAATTCTACTTCTTGAGTGAGATCTATGCCGCTTATACAGAGCTTCAAGCAGAAAATTACCAATCAGGAGAGAGGTTTAATATTGTCTGTCAGTTATTGCAACGCGCACTTCTAGAAGTTGAAATTGATGTTAAAGAGCGATTTTTGCTTTTATTGAAGCTCCTTTATCCTCAAGACAAGATTCAAGCAGCAGCGCTTAATCTCCGCTCTCAATCAGGGGTAAACTTAGCACGAGGATTAGAAATTTTAGAACATACTGTTAATTTGCAAAGCAAGTCAGTGTTGCTGAATATTCTAGATCAGCGCCCACCCCGCGAAAAGTTACAAAAACTTATCGAAAAAGGTATCGCGAAATATCAACCGCTGAGGATAGGCGATCGCACCCGAAATTTAGTAAAGCAGAGAGAGTCACTTTCTGATTGGGGAATTGCGTGCTGTTTTCATTTTGCTCAAGTTGCCCATATTCGACTACCAAGCGAGCAAATTTTAGCAACTCTACGTCATCCTACAGGCTTTGTACGAGAAGCAGCAATTTCGTACTTAAGTGTAGCTTCACCGAATGTTCTACAACAACTTCTACCCCAATTACAAAATGATCCACATCCTTTAATAGTCAGGCAAGTTAGGGAGTTAATTGGGAAGTGTTAGTAGAAAGAATACAGGAGTCAGGAGTCAGAATTTTTGAAAAATCCGGAAAAAATTGTTTGGGAATATGTACTATGGCAGATTTAAATGGTGATTGGTTGGGAACTTACTGGCAAAGTGGAACCCCAACTCGCTTTGAGGCAACTTTCGTTCAGAGCAAGAATAGTTTAAGTGGTTCTATTTTGGATGATAACTATTTAGGAGAAGCTTCAGTCAGTGGTGAAGTAATTGGGCGTAGTATCAACTTTACTAAATGCTATTTAATAACATCACCTCATCCAGTTAAATACATAGGCACACTTTCAGAAGACGAAAATTATATACAGGGAAAGTGGACTATAAACCCTAGATGCTTTGGTGTCTGGGAAGCCAGACGAAGTGGAGAGAATCTGATTGTAGATTTGCAAACTCGACTCCAACAGCAATTTAAGGTGTCAGGAGTGCATTAACAGTCTAAGCGGCGTATCCCGTATGCTTACTCATCAGCAAATAAAGATTCTAAATCTTGACGACCGCTAATTATTCGTAAAATTTCAATACCATCATCAATATCTTTATACAAAATGATATATTTATCTAAGGGTAAGCCACGTAAATCAGCTCTAATATGAGCATAACTACGTCCCATATTAGGAAATTTGGCTAGATTATGACACTTTTTATTGAATTCTCGAAAAAGTTTTTCCCCAGCTTCAAGATTAACGTCCAGAAAGTAGTCTGCAATCTGATTTAAATCCCTGCTTGCCGATGGTGAAATAATGTAATTACTCATTCTTTTTCTTGACGAGCTTTCTTGAATCTATCGAGTATCTCCATTACGACAGTCTCACCGTCTAACCCTTCACCACGTTCTAGTTCTGCAACTGCAAGATCAACTTTTTGTCGTGTTTCTTCTACCCAATCCGTATATTCCGAATGCAATTTTTCAAATAATCTAAACGCTACATCCACTATTTCCTCGGGTGAATTATATTTACCACTTTCAATTTGCGATTGAATTAGTTTTTCTTGTTCAGGTTTGAGTTGAATATTCATATTCTTTTAATTTTGCTTATCTTGACATGATTCAGGAAGAAGGCAAATAAAATTTATCCTCTCGTCCTAATTGTTGGCTTTCATTCCAATTATATGCCTCATCTAATTCGTCGCGCACTTCTGGAAAAAATACTAGTGCGTAATTCATTCTTGGTTCCTGGCTAGTTCGTAACTTGATGGATTTTTGAATCCCCCGATTATATTATCAATCTTTTGAGCAATTGCTAACATTTCCATCTCTCTCCATCGCTTACCTACAATTTGCATTCCCATTGGTAAACCATTGTGAGTCTGACCAATAGGAATTACGATCGCAGGGTGTCCGCTAAGATTAAATGGCATTGTGTATGCTCCGTTAGCAATCCCGTGAGGATAAAGTTTACCGTCAATCTCAACTGCACTCCAAGCTGGGCGATGGGTAAACGCAGTGGTAGCTGCAACGGGAACGAGCCATACATCCCAGGGTTCTAATGCTTGATCCATTTGAACGGTTACGCGATCGCGTTCTGTAAGTGCTTCAAAATATCCCCTGAGGCTGGGATTTAATAACTCAGGTAAAAATCGGCTGAAGTCTCCCAATTTTCGTAATTGTTTGTCACCTTGGGTTGCAGTTCGAAATATTAACTCTAAACTCCGACGAATATTGTATCTATCCTTCGGTTGGGCATAATTGTTGACGTATGCTGCCATCCGAGAATAGAGGTTAATGATATAGGAAATATCAAAGTTCTGGGGAAGCCAACGTTCAATTTGCGCACCTGTTTGGGCTAATTTATTAGCGATCGCATTCATTGCCGTTTTTGTTTCCCTACTCACGGGAACCTCTGTCCATTGATCAATCCAAGCTATTTTGAGATTTTGCCAAGACTTACCTGAAGGTGTATCGAGAGGAATGGGCGGTACATCTGGACGACGAATATCCGCACCTGCAATTAATGAAAAACACAGTCGGATATCTTCCAAAGAACGGGCAAAACAACCCACAGTCATCATTTGTCGCAGACAGATTGGCATTACTGGTACCTCTGGAATTGTTCCCGCTGTGGAAATACGGCGATCAGTTGGTTTTAAACCGTATACGCCGCAGAAATGAGCTGGCTGACGTACCGAACCCGCGAAATCGTTACCTAAATCTAACGCTGAAAAACCAGATGCAACCGCAGCAGCGCTACCTCCAGAACTACCGCCCGGCGTGTATTCAATATTCCAAGGATTATTCACCCTTGGGAAGAGGGAATTGGTACTTTGATAATCACCCGCCAATTCTGCCATATTTGTTTTTCCCACAATTACTGCTCCTGCAGCTCGTAATCTAGCAACCGCAGTAGCATCTTGTTGCGGAACATAATCTTTAAGGGGAATATATCCCGCAGTAGTACGTAGTCCTTCTGTTTCAAAAATATCTTTAATCGTGATAGGAACGCCATGTAAAGCACCCCAATTCTCTCCCCTCGCCAAAGCTTCATCTGCAAGCTTGGCTCTACTGCGAGCATGACCTTCATCCAAGGTGCAAATGGCATTCAATCTGGAGTTATGTTTGGCGATTTGAGCTAGGTAAGCATCGAGAACTTCCACAGACGAAACTTCCCTCTCTCGAATCATCTGGGCTAATTGATGAGCATTTGCAAAGGTTAAGTTAGTCATCATCGAATTTTCGATTTGTGATAAAGTTAATTATATTCACTTTTAGTTAATTGTGTTAACTAATTTGATTAGTTAATTACGAATCCTTCTATGGGTCGTCCAGTTAAAGAAAAATCGTTAACACAGCAGGATGTGATTAATGCTGCGATCGCGTGCTTAGATAAAGAAGGAGAAACTGCTTTAGGTGTAAATCGGGTAGCACGGGAATTGGGGATTAAACCTCCTGGGATCTACAAGCATGTTGATGGAAACACAGGATTGCGACGATCTGTGGCTTTGGCTATTTGGCGTAGCTATTTGGTGGAGTGCAAACAACAAACTATTGGGATTACAGAACCTCGCGATTTATTCCGTACAGCAGCGATCGCAACCCGAAACTTTGCGCGATCGCATCCCTCCAGATACGCTGTAATGATGCAGTATCAAATGAGACCTACTGATGCAGAAGAGGCAGAAATTATCCAAGAGTCCTTGCAGTTGTTCCAGAAGTCGCTACAACTATACGAATTGAATGATAATGCCTTAATTGATGTGATGCGAATGGTTAATGCGGCAATTTATGGTTTTATTATGAGAGAACAGTCGGAATTGATGACACTTAACCGTTCTGCGGATGAAAGCTATGAAGTTATGTTGGATGCGCTAATTGTGGCGATCACACATATTCAGGGTAATATATGATGTCTCTCTGCTTTGGGCGGCTAGCACCTAACAACGGAGGAAATCAAATAAGGATAATAAATGAATGTCTCATGAGTTACTTATGACTGATGTGATTCCTACAGTTTCAAGATTATTAATTTATCCAATTAAATCTTTAGATGGAGTTTGCGTTGAGAACATAAATGTTCTTAGAAGTGGTGCTTTGAAACATGACCGCGAGTTTGCTATCTTTAACAAATCTGGTCAATTCGTAAATGGTAAGCTTGATGCTCGAGTTCATGCCTTACGCTCTAAGTTCGAGATTGAAACCAATACTGTTGCTCTGCAGGCTCAGGGAACAGATAGTACACACATATTTCATATTGAAAAAGATCGGGAAGCACTTGAAGAGTGGCTTGGTGAATACTTTGGTTTTGCAGTAGAAATAAAACAAAATGTCGACACGGGCTTTCCAGATGATACCGTATCTCCTGGTCCAACCATCATCAGCACAGCAACACTAGAAGCGATCGCCTCCTGGTACCCCGGACTTGACGTTGAAGAAATTCGCTCACGTTTTCGCGCCAACATCGAAATTTCAGGTGTCCCTGCTTTCTGGGAAGATCGGCTTTTTGCAGAACCAGAAGAAACGGTTAATTTCCAGATTGGAGAGGTAAAGTTTATGGGTATCAATCCTTGCCAGCGCTGTGTGGTAATTACTCGTGATTCCCAGACTGGAGAGGTTTATCCAAACTTCCAAAAAACTTTTGTGGCACAACGGCAAGCAACTTTACCCGAATGGGCACAGCGTTCACGATTTAACCACTTCTACAGATTAGCAATCAATACGCGGCTACCAGCTTCTGAAGGAGGAAAAACGATCTCTATAGGTGATCAAGTTATATTCCGAAAAACGGCAGGCTCAAGATGTATCTAAGGATAGATCATAATATCTGCCGGTTCAGCCATTGCTTTACAACTCCTCACACGCCCACAAGCGTTGCGACAGGGATGGTACACGAGCCGTGGGTGTCGCCTATCTCATTACCCATTCATTCAGCTAGGAGAACAACTGTGACCAAAAAAATTTATGCGTTATTAGTTGGTATTGATAATTACCATCCTCAATCGAGAGGGGTGAATTCGCTTCAGGGTTGCGTCAATGACATTGTAGCAATAGAAAAATACTTACATCAGCGAATAGCTACTGATAAAAAATGGGAATTAGTTGAAAAGAAGCTAACTAATGATTTAGCAACACGTCAAGCGGTTATCGACGGCTTTTTGCAACATCTATGCCAAGCTGGCAGCGAAGATGTCGTATTGTTTTATTATGCGGGTCACGGTTCCTACGAAAAAGCGCCAGATGTTTTTCGGAGCCAAGAACGAGATGGTAAAATTGAAACTTTAGTTTGCTATGACAGCCGTACACCACAAGGTCGAGATTTAGCAGATAAGGAATTAAGCTATTTAATAGAGCAAGTAGCAAAAAACAACCCCCACATCCTGATTATTTTGGATTCTTGTCACTCTGGTACTGCAACAAGAGATCCAGAAGTTGTGGAACGTCAAACAAATTCAGATGGAACAGTAAGAGATTTAAAAGATTTTATTTTTCCCGAAGAATGGGCACGTCATCGATTAAGCGATAGTTACCAGGTACCCAGACACGTAGCAATTGCTGCTTGTCGTGACATTCAAACAGCGAAAGAGTATAAAGACTCAAATGGTCAACGTCGTGGTGCTTTTTCTTATTTTTTAACTGAAGCTCTACAGCGTACAAATGGTAGTTTATCCTATACGAATTTAGTTCAAGATATTAATGCTTTGATAACCGGTAAAGTTAAAGACCAGTCACCCCAAATAGAAGCAATATCTGATGACTCAATACAACCTTTCTTAGGAGGTGCAGTAGGAGACCCTATAAATTACTTTCCTTTTGTCTATGATAGCAATACTCATAAAAATTGGGTAATTAAGGGCGGTCTTTTACATGGTATTCGTTCCACATCTGATGGTGAGACTTTTTTAGCTATTTTTCCTCAAGGAACTGAACTAGAAAAGTTACGGGAATTTGACAGTGCTATTTGCAAAGCAAAGCTTACTCAGGTATTTACAGAAGTGAGTATTGCTGAAATTAGCGGTGACAGCAGCAAATTATCTGAAGATCGACCTTATTGGGCAATTGTAACCGCAGTACCACTACCCAAGTTAAAGGTATATTTTCAAGGTGATGCTCAAGCTGTTGAACTAGCTCGTAAAGAACTTTCAACAGCTAATGCTAGTGAACCTTCTTTATTTGTTCGAGAGACCCAATCCTTGACTGATGCTGATTATTATATAGAGGCAATTAATAGTCAGTACTGGATTAAGCAGCCTACTGATAAACAGGCATTAGTAGCACCAGTTCCAGATGTACCCGATAACCAAGGTTATACCCAAAAAGCAGCAAACACAACAATCAAACGTTTAGAGCATATTGCACGTTGGAAGAATATTCTGGAATTGAAAACACCACCAACTAGTCAAATTAAAACTGGTGATGTGGAAATGGAAGTGATTATCACTTCAGGAGATAACAAATATTCATCAAAAACAGAAACTTCTGCGCTGCGAGGAGAATATACTTGGAAAGATAATAAGTGTGAACCACCACGGGTAGAAATCAAAATTAAGAATAATAGCGAGGAAGACTTGTATTTTCAAGTCCTAGAATTAGCTCAGAGCTTCCTAATAGGAAATGCTGGCTTCTTTGAGGAAAGAAGCAGTATACTTATACCTAAAAAATCTGAAATTACTAATGCTAAAAAATTAAAGATAACAATTAATAAAAAATATTTGGGAAGTGGAGTGACTGAATATGATACGATCTTAAAACTAATTGTCAGTACTAAAGAATTCAATCCAAGTTTACTAGAACAACCTGCATTAGATTCTCCACCTCCAGTAAACCGCTCATCAGGTTTATCTGGTACTCTCAACCGTTTGATGAACAACGTTTATACTCGTGAAACTGAGTCAGAAGACGACGAATATATCGATAATTGGATGACTCAAGAAGTTAAAATTACTCTGCTAAAACCACCTGGTGGAGTGGAAATAAAAGAGTCTCAATCAACTAATTTACTACCCGGTGTCGAGTTACACGGACATTTAGATTTTAAGGGTAAATTTAGTTTTAACGCTTTACCTCCAATTAGTCGGGATGTGAACAGTAACTTAATACCGCCTATTTTCTTACAAGACCAAACTAGTCTTCAAAGAGACGGAAAGAAGCAATTTGAACCCTACGAATTTAACATAACTCGCAGCCTTGATTCCTTCCGCGTTTTAGAAATTGCTGATGTGCAAAATCACAAAAGTGTAACTTCGGAAAACCCGATAAGATTATTGATTGATAAACCATTATCATCAGACGAACATATCTTACCCATAGCTTATGATGGAGAATTTTTCTTACCTTTGGGTAAAGCTGAGACAATAAATGGTAAGACACAAATTACTATAGAACGTTTACCCGAACCAACAGTTAATAGTCGCAGTTTGCAAGGTTCAATTAAAATACTTTTTCAAAAAGTATTTTACGAAAGTGGGGGTAAGCAATTGGGTGTAAAATTTGACTACCCACTTTTAAGAATTGCAAACGTCTCCGACAGCGGACGGGTGAAGTATAATGCCAACACTAAGGAAATTCAAACACAAATTGCCTCAGCCAATAAGATTCTGCTTTATATTCATGGTTTTATCGGCAGTACAGAAGGCTTGCTTCCTAGTGTTTTGGCAAAAACTACAGAGAATGGACAACAGAAAACTCTACAAGATAAGTATGACTTAGTTTTGGCTTTTGATTACGAAAATCTAAAGACGACAATTCAAGAAAACGCCAAACTACTTAAGCAAAGATTAGAGGAAGTTGGTTTAACTGCAAACAACGGGAAACAATTAGATATTGTTGCTCATTCAATGGGCGGTTTAGTGGCTCGTACTTTTATTGAGCAAGAAGATGGAAAACACATTGTCCAACACTTAGTAATGTTGGGTACGCCTAACGCTGGTTCTCCTTGGCCTAAAATACAAGATTGGGCTTTTACTGCTCTTGGTATAGGGTTAAATCAACTTTCTAGGGTTGCTTGGCCTGTAAATATTATTGCTGGATTAGTGGCATTTTTGGCAGCTAACGATCATGCTTTAAAGCAGATGGAACTGGACAGCGATTTTATTCAAAGCATCGCCAAAAATATTGACCCCAATATCCAGTACACGATAATTGCTGGCGATCGCTCAATTCGTCCAGAGGCATTACAAGTTGAACCCGGAAAAAACTCCAGTCAAATACAGCGACTCATGCAGAAATTATTTGGCTCTGCTGTAGATAGTGTCGTAGATAAGGTGTTTCTCCAACAACCAAACGATATCGCAGTCACCCTAGAAAGCATTAAACGTATCAGCCTAGAACGAAACCCTAAGCCAAGAATTATATCACCAGATGCTGCTTGCGACCATCTGACCTATTTCAGCACTCAAGCTGGTTTAGATGCTTTAGTACATGCACTGTGTGACGATTTGTAAATTTCGTAGGGTGGGCATTGCCCACCTTATAACATACATTCCGCACTTCACTTTGAAACACGCAATTATATACTTTGACGGATTGCTTAAAAATTAAGAATTATCCCTCACTGTTTTGCATCTGTGTGTGTAAATATTCCAGGTTTTTCCGAAAAGTCACTGTATTTGGATGATTTATACCCAAAGTGCGATCAGCAATCTCCAATGCTTGGATGTAAAGAGGTTCTGCTTGTTCATATTTTCCTTGAGATTCGTAGAGTCCAGCTAAATTGTTCAAGCTGGCTGCAACATCTGGATGATCGTCTCCCAATAGCTGTTGTTTTAACTGCAAAGCTTGTTCATAAAGAGGCTCCGCTTCTTCATTCCTTCCCTGGTAGTTGTAGAGTAGCGCTTGCCCTTCCCCAATATTAACGTTATACTTGCCAATTTGTACCGTACCTTGGATGGATCTGGTGCTAATTGGCTGACGCAATAATGCTAAATCTGCCTCAGTATGTTGGTAACCGAGAACACGCTCAATAATAGCTAATAAATCGTCAGAGGCAGGCATTACTAAGACTACTTCTAAATAATTTCACTATAACTTAAGGAACTTCAATGAAATATTTATCGATGCCGGAGAAACTATAATTTTATTCATTCCCATCTTTCAGACGTTGAGCAAGTAGACAATCCTCAAAGCTAAATGCTTCTTCATCTAGAAAACTAGATATTGCCATTTCGATAGTCGCTTCGAGCGAGCATTCAAGTTCAGTGGATTTTTTTAAGAGTGCAGCTTTTATATAATCAGGTAAGTGGTTAACGAGCTGATTAATTGCTTCCGGGGAAAGGTGTTGGGTGCTAATGGTTTTAGTCATAATTCTCTGGGAATTTTAACGTTGTAAGGAGGATGGCTAGCTTGGAGAATAAGGGTTTCTAATTCATATAATAACCCTGGTTTTTGCCACTGGTTGAGACTGACGAAGGTAATCCGTACATCTTCTGGATTGTAACGGTCAAGCCAGCCCCAGAGAAAGGCTTTGTGTCCCCCGCGTAACCTGTCTCGTAAATTTTTAGCTTTGCCGATGTAGAGTAAACCTTCGGAGGAATGTCGAAATGCGTATAAGCCTACTTTAGCAGGTATGTCTAAAAAATCGCGACTGAGAGGATGACATTGCTCGAAACTAGTGAAAGCAAGAGTATCAAGGATTTGCTGGGCTTCTTGTTGGATAGAGTCGGGCATAATTACAGGAAATAGCATTTGCCAGATTTTACCTTGACTGTAGAGCAACAGTTGAAGCTTTGCGTTTGAATTACTTTGATTTTGTTAATTTACGTCCTTTGTTGAGGGCATCTAATCGATTGAGAGTGGCGATCGCAAACACTGCACTTGTTTTATCCTGCAACCAAGTCAACAGCGTCCCCAAAATTTGCCGCTCACTTATTCCCACATTCCGCACCCAAAACTGTCACAACCGGTTATTACGGAAATAAATAATCATAAAAAGAATAAAATAATACATAAAAAGATATTTGGAGGTAAAAAGAGGTAGAAATCTTATTCTCAATAAGAAGCAATAAAGAATCAAAGTAACTCACAACTCAATTAATAATTTAATTGCTGATAAATTTGATTAACCGATAAATTAAATTTATTAATTTAAGGCAGTTTAAGTATAAAAAAGCATGGTGTGTACAACGATGTAAGTTTTCATTTTGACATTTTTCCTGACATTTGTACCAAAACTTTTATACTTCATCGAATTATAAACACAGCAGAAGAAAGAGGCTGTTTAAGACAACCTTTTTTGCATGAGAATAATTCTCGTTTTTGTGTAACCCATATCAAAGTTCTATTACAGGACTTCGCCTTCAACGAAATCATATTGCTTGTGCTATGTTGGTTTGGGTAAGATTAAAGAGTTTAGCCTATCAAACAGGTCTTACTATTTATCAAATCAAGCATAACTTGCTTTCTAATTACGCAGGTAGGCAACTAAAATGCCCAGATATTCGTATGTGCCCCTTTTGATTTAAAATGCTGCGTGCCACGGCTGCGCCCTGCCTACCATTTGTGCCAGTTGCGTAAGTCTTGAATAATTTTAGCAAGCCCCTCTGGGTAAGTTACTCCTTTATAGTACTTACATACAAATAATGGCGATCAGCGCTTCGCGATCGCGTCGAGTCAGTTGCGTTTATTATGTAATACATATGTCCTATAATTGAGCGATCGCCTGTGCAAGTTGCGTAAGTCCTGTTCTACTTAAATTTACAGCAGAAAACAACCAACTCTGGGACAATCTTGTCCAAATCAACCTCATCCGATTTCAAAAGTTCTTCCCAATCAATCTTCAATTCTTCATCCTGGGGATTTTGACGACGTAGTTCGATTAGTTGCGTCAGCATATCAAACCAAAAACCATTTTCCCCGAAAACAATTGCGCGATCGCGTCCTTTATTTGCCTGCAATTGCTTTCTCACTTCCGTATTTGGTTGTATTCGCTTAATTCTTAAGCGCACCGCATCAATTCGCGAGGCACAATTAATCGATAAAATCACATCGTAGCTTTTATTATTTTCTAAAGCTGGTGCGTTTTTAGGTAACTTCAGACCAATAACGCCGGGTGTGTTTGCCAGTTCGAATTCCTGTTTGAAAACTTCTTTTTCCTGCGAGTCGATGACTTTTAATACCACCGGAGTTTGAGAGTTCGCTGCGTAGGGTGAATAAAACCAAAATGTTGGGTGATCGCTAACTGTTAAACCCATATTTACCTTGGGAATCAAAAACGTCAGAGGAGGTTTCTTGATGTCGTTAGGACAGGATGCATCGCGAGTATCCCCTCCTTCCCGTCTCGAAGGAGCGCTGATATTTGGATCTTGTACTAATTTGAGTGGTGTTCTTGTTTTTCTAAAACGTTGGGATGGTTTGGGTTGGGAAGTTTGTTTCTGAGGGAGTTTTGCTTCCGATTGTGAAATAATGCTTCCCTCATTGTGATTGCATCCGATTAATAAAAATAGCATTAATGCCAAGGCAAATTGCGGAGATTTGTATTTTTTTAAGTCCATTATTATAAATTTATTTTGAAATTATAATTAGTAATTTATTTAAAATTATCAATTGTGAATTAATTTTTTATACACTGTCGATATATTTAATTGGATTTTTCTGATTTTTTGAGAATAAACATATAAAATTAGAAATCCAGTTGTAGTTAATAATATCAACGCAAGAGGTACGAAGGGAACCCAAAGCCCTAGCCAATAGAATAAAGCGAAGCAGCAACCATATAAAATGATTATGACTAGACCAGTCATTAAAATAACTGCGATCGCACTCCGAAATCGCCAGATGATAAATCCTGCCAATAAAAACCAAACACAAGACAAAGCATAAATCCAAGTAATATTTTCCCAACCAAACCAAGGTTTTAGAAACGGACGGCTATCTATAACCCCACTGAGAAGTTGGCTAATCATTTGTGCGTGAAGCCAAATAGGAGTAATTTCTTGTTGGTAGGGAGTTTGAAAAAGTCTACTGTTGGGTTTATTATTTTTGGCGAATTCCTTGTCTACAACTCCGATAAGAACGATACGGTTTTTGACTAAATTTGCAATTTGATTTGCATTTCTGGGATTTTGAGAAGGGTTGATAAAATATTTAATGGCGATGCGATCGGCAATTCCATCCAGTCGTCTTAAGTTGGTAATTCTATCTTTGGAGGTACGATAATTAAGCAGCATCTGCAATCCATCTGCATCAAAGCTTTGGTACCCTCCCACACGTTTATCTTTGGTTGGGAAACGTTTATCTTCAGTTGGGAAAGTTGGCAGAATCAAATTACCTATTTTTATTTTTCCGTTGGGTAGTGATTCATAATTTAATCCTTGTGCTTCTTCTAGATATTTCAATGCTAACACCAAGCTAAAAGCATAAGGAATTTCACAGCTAGGGTTTCTGGATTCTTCTATACCCAAAGCCAATAAAGAACGACGGAGAATTGTATCATCATCTCTGGAAACGTCGTTAAATCCGAAAGCATTCTCTGTGGCAGGTAAATGTCCTAATTCTTCGCCTTCATGAATTTTTTTACTAGTGTTGCATGAAAAGTATAGATTAGGATTTTCTCCTAATATTTTTTCTAATTGTTGTTTGGATACTTCTTTCTCGCGTGTGTCTAAATCTTGAACTAAACCGATCAACTTAGGTTGATATTTTTGGATTTCTCCGACAACTTGTTTGAGGGTAGAAACAGTTATTGAAGATTTTTTATCCCCTTGTTTCTGTTCGTGTTCGTATTGAATATCATCCGCATCAACTTCAACAACCAAAAGACGATTGTCTTTTGGTTCGTCGGGACGCAATTCCATCATATGGTCGTAAGCTGGCAATTCTAGCTGCTGCAACCAACCGAGATGACGCATCCCTAAAAAAGAAGAAGCTACCAAAAAAGTTGCGATCGCAATAGTTTTTAGTTTGGGATACTCAACAGCAGGAGGTTGAATTTTTTCCTCCAATTTCCCTAAAATTAGTGGTTTACAACTAGGATGTTGAAAAATCACAGGCTGCCAACTAGCACATGGAAAATCATGCTCAATGTCTTTTAAACGTTCCCGCGCTTCTCGAACTGCTAAATTTAATGGCTGACCTTGAGTAAAACCAGCTAGAAAATATTCCAAAAAACGATGTGCCACTTTATCATCAATCTCTTCCCGCATCACAATCATTTGGGGAATATTCAATTTATTTAATTCTGCTGCTAATCCCAAACCATTGCAACAGTTAAAAATTGCCAGAGCAAGTCCTTTTTCAATGGCATTCTTGAGGGCGTATTTTAAATCTTCAATACTTAAACTGTCTTTCTCATTAATTCTGATATAGCCTTTACTAGCATTATTTTTATCTTTCCTTCCATGTCCAGCAAAAAAGAGTATATTCCACGTCTGCTCCCTGAATTTTCGGAGAAGTTCTTGGCTAGTTGGTTCTTTTAAAAATTCAATTGTGGCATCAGGAAATTTATCTTTTAATTGCTGTTCATCCTTTTCAATATCTATTCCTTGGCGACCCCCAAAAATTGCCAGTATCTTAACTTCTCTTATAGTTTCTTCGTATACTTCTGTGGGAGGCTCGTAATCTCTAGGACTCAGTACTATTTCCGTTTTTTTATACTTTTCTAAAATATCCCATAAATTCCAAGGTAACCGTTGCAGGGGTGAATCGTTATCAGCTTGAATAATAATTCTAATATCTTCCTTAGAATCTAGTTTATGTAACAACTCGTCTCTTATCTTTCCAAACCCAGACATAGGTTGTTGTAACCAGTCGTTAAACTGACGTTGGAATTCTTCACTAGCTTTTTTACATCTCTTTATCCTGTCATCAACGGGAGTATGTGTTATCTTATTACGCTCGATTTTTACGCCCCTCCAACCACCCGTAGTTGTACCGTTGAGACTGCGATAGAGATTTTGCAAATCCATGTAGTTTGCTTCAATGTCGCAATCCGCTAGTAATTGTGCCACTTTTTCCGAACTTGGTTGCTGCCCTTCTTCCCCGATTCGCAACTTAACGGGAAAACCCTGATCGAAATCCCCTTTTCCTAGCTCTAAGACAACTAACTTACCCATAGTTCTGATGTAAATTGATTTGTCAGCATACTAGATAATCATTTCACATCATCCCAGAAGGTACTTATACTTGTAAAGCTGTTTAATCTTTTTGTAACAATAATTGCTACTTGAGGATTACAGGTTTGCGGTTGAATACTGAGGCAAAGTGTTGTATTTTGAACTTGTACCCAGAAATGCGATCGCATCTCCTGTATTTAGGGATTGGAAGTGCGATCGCGTATGTAATTACTAACGTGACTCTTCAATGTCATTTCTTGGAGAAATTCAAAAATCCTCTGACGCAGGGCATCCTTAAAAGCACAAGCCGAAGCCTATTCTAATTTCTGCTGACCTCGCAAGTTTTGCCACTCTAGCCTTTTCAAGATGCTCTATTCTTGAAATAAGCTACAGTAGTCCATCCAATAGTTTCTGTAACACTGGAAGCTGTGCCCATATGCACTAAATTTCCTAAACCTGGCATCCATCTTACAATTCCATCTATAATTTGTGTACCGATAGCGGTTGCTAAAGCACTTTGGGTAATGGCTATAGCAGCACTTTTGTCTATTTCTTCACCATATTCTGCTGCTATTTCAATGACCATATTTATCTGTACTGCGCCAATTACCAATCTATCACCTGGTATTTGTGCAGTATTTAATCCAGTAATGCCAGCTTCAATTGCTGCTGAGTGAATGATGGTCTGGAGTCTAGCCTCTCTATCAGTCATTAAATATTTGAAATTATTTAGAAAAATCATCACAATAGGTTCGGGTGCAATGTAGCTGTAATTATTAGCAGCCAAAGCTGGAGCCGCAAACCCATTTAAAGCAAACGCAACAGCCAAAACTATGACAATTAAATAGTTTCTGATTTTCATGAGTTTATATCTTCCCTGATCAATAAGTATTCATCTTGCTAACCAAAATCTTGAACAAGTGTGACTAAAGCTGTTTCAGACATTGTAAAGACTCCAAATATTAAAGACGAGGCGAAATTTGATTTGCTAGATATTTTATCTGGAGCAGATTTGGGAAATTATGCAATTAAGTGAAGGGGAATTTAAAATTGTGGTTCAGATGCGATCGCAGCTGCTATGATTCAGAATTTCGATTTTAAATTCCCATATCTAAATTTTCAGATGGGCGATGCGATCTCATTTTTCCTATTGACCAATTACTCTTCGTTGGGCAATGTAGGTATCGAGGTTGGCGATTAAGTTTTGATATTGCAAAGACTGAGCATAGCAAATCGACCTATCGATATACGGACTTCGGTAGCAACTGTTAACAACAATCTTTGCTTGTCGTGCTTGCTCGTTCCGAAAAATTATCACCTCTTGGATCGAAAGGCGATCGAGTTGTGCGCGAGTAATTCGCTGTGCATTTGCGGGGAACTGTACGCTGAAAGATATTCCAAAAATAGCTAGAGGAAGTAGGATTTTTTGGCAATGCTTGAGAGGGTTGAATAACATTTTATTCTCCTTGTGCTTCGCAAAATTATGGTGCTAGCAGGTCAATCAACTACTGGAATGCGATCCGATTGGCTTGGGTTGTTTTTTGTCTGCTAATAAGTACATCTGGAAGCAGTCGCATAAAATATGCAGGAAAATTAAAAATATGGGCAGAAAATTATATATCTATATTTCAAAATCTTTGCCAATACAGTTCTCTCCCAAAGATACTTTTATGCTAAACCTATCTCCTCGTTGACCGCTCAAATAATCTGAAATAGCTGCATGTGCTTCTCCAGCAGTTAATTCGCTGAGGATTTCACCACCTTCATCGAACACACTCATTTTTAAATCGGGAGGTAAAGGTTCTTCTTCTCCAACCGTTTGGATTTGGGCTAAGATAGAAAAATACCCATCACATTTTTCTAAAATCCCGACAACTAAAGCTAATTGGTGTCCGGCTAAATGAACTCCTAAATCGTCGAGAGCTTGGAAGGCGATCGCAGTATTATTTTCTTCTAACTTTGTTAAACTTTTAACACCAACTGCAATCATCGAACTATGAGGGTCTAACTTCTGCAAGCTTTTAACCGCAGTCCATAGAGTGTAACCCTCTATTGATGTTTTAATTAAGTTTACTAACGCATCAATCGCATCGGTTATTTCTTTACCCGTGTAACTCAGATTCCCCAATCTTTCAGCAACTATTTGTTTTTCTGCCTCGTCGGGGTTATCTTGAAGGCGAGCGATTAAGTTTTGGACTTCTGCTTCAGCTTCCGAATTTAGTTCTGTAGGAGAAGTATCACTCCTAAAAGCAAATTTCCTCTGGGATGCAGGAAATTCCTCCAAATCTTTCCAGCCAGTATCAACGATATTTCTCAACCAATTTGATAATTTAATAATTGACATTTCTGATTGTACTCTCTTGCTATAGAGCTTTTGCCTCCACTCATCGTTTTCTAAGATTGCCAAAAACTTTTGAAAATCTATATCCGAAATACCTAAACGAGGTAAATAGGGAGAAGTTACACTAAACTTTTCGATAAAATAATCCGCTTCATTCTCTGAAATTCTTGGTAAATCTGGTATAATTTCTCTTTGTTGCGGGCAAAATTCTAAAGCAACTAAAAATGCATTTATATCCCTAAGCAAATCTTCTCTAAGTAAAGTATATGTGCGATCTATGGGATCAAATTCTCCGTGATTTTTTAGTTCGAGATGGGTTGTATATCCCCAAATACACATAATTCTTTCATCTGGGATAATCTGCAAAGCTAGATAATAATCGGCAATAATACTCGAAATATCTACCCATTCTTGAGGCACGCAAATTTCTGTGTTGTCAATTTCTTCTGAAACAATTATCAATATGCACTTATCCCCAGCATCCAGGAAAATCCCATTTACAAATTCCCAAAAATTCAGATTATTCCAAGTTATCTTTTCACAGAAATTTAACTCTTCTAACCATTTGACTATTCTCTTTAGACAAATAAGATTCAGAAATGCATTCCAACGAGCCTTATCGTTAGAATACTGTTGTTTATCTATTTGTAGCCACGCTTTTTCTTCATCATCTTTTGTGTAGTAAAAAATTATAGCATCTGGGTTGTTTTCAATTAATTCCAATCTATTATTTTCCAACATCATTTTACTCTCTCCAAACATTGTTTACTTATCCTTAGTCTTCACTTAATTACTTAGATATTAAATATTAAATATTTATAAAACATCAACATTTTGGGAAGTAAAATATAATAAGTACTCAACATTCCTGAGAAATGAGATGTCAAATATGGTTCCAAACAATCATGCACTATTGCCGCAATATTTTCAATATCTTCAGGAGTTAAACTCTTAGAGTCACTAAAACCAAATTCTGTTGAATTCGGCTTAATTTTCTCAGCTACTTCTTTTAAAATCGCTCCTTTAGCTTTTTTTAAATCCTTAGATACTGTAGGCTGATCTATATCAAGTACATAACCAATGTCAGTTTGAGAAGGAATGGATAATCCTAGTTTAACTAGAAGTATATTTTGTGCGCGTTGGGGAAGCTTGCGATAGTAATCGATCACAATTGATGTTATTTGCTCGTTGCGTTCTTGTTTCAGTATGCGATCGCGAGGGTCGGAATCTTCATCGGGTAGATTATCGATAAAATTTACCTCTTCTCCTTCTTTATTTATATAATTTTTATTGACATGAATGTGAGAGAAAATTTCTCTCGATATATCTTGTCTCAAAGCTTTTACACAAGTGTTGAGTAGTTCTTCAAACTCTTCGACACTAATAGTGTAATTTGATGACTGAATATATTGCCTGTATTTTTGTTCGTATAATTTTGCGATTTCTGTCAATTTATCGCGATTAGGCCATTCTAGCCTTCGCGTGTTAGAATCAGACCTTATAGGTACATAAATATCATTGAAACAAGATAGTGATAGCTCGATTGGGTAAACATCATTAATTCCTAATTGCTGTAAAGAATATTTCAGCGAACTATTACTTGTTTTCCGTAATAATGCAGCATTAGAATATTTAGCTCTTTCAACACCAATCCGTAAAAAGCGAAAAATTTTATCACTAATTTTCTTGGCAACAAATGTTCTTAATGAAGATTTTTTTTGGTTAAATTTATCTAATATTTTCTGCAAATTTTGAGCAGCAGTTATACATCTAGCTTCATGGACACAATCTTGCCATGAATATATGGGATGGGTGCTGCAAGAATAATCACTACAAAATTTTTGGTACTGGGTTTTAAATGGCCAAGTGATTGCTTCTTCTAAGTATGCTGCTAGATGTCTATAAGCCATAGAATTTATGCCTTCTCGCTTTGCTAGTTCGACGAGATGATTTACTAAAGATGTTTCACTATCTCCCTCTAAAAAATCTAAATTTCTGGCATAGTTTCGTTCTAATCTGGAATCATGTATCCAGATAGGATTATATATACTATTGCTTTTATTTGTATCGATAAACGTGATAAACTTCTCTCGCAGACTTCGCCTGTTTAGCATGACTTTTATACCTGTTGCTGATATCAAGATAATTGTCGTGAATAATTTTAACTCTTATCTTTAATTTCGCTTTTTTCTAGCCAACCTGCAACTTTGCTTTAGTACCATGTTCATAAATGACCCCCTTTTATCTGATCTTGCTTCGAGCTAAGTAAACTATCTGGAAAACTCAAGAAGAAATTATGCATTTTTTCAGATAATTCTTATTTGCTCTGGTGCTACAGCCATAACTCCTTGTGATTTATGATCGCTCGGTAATAATCACCCTATCTGGAGCATCGAGAAGAAAATATGCACGCGATCCAAAAAAAGTTGTTATTTTGCTTCCCCAATTAACGTAAAAGCCGCCCAGTGCTGGGGGTCTGGGTTTTTCTCCATCGTTGTCAGCATTGCCTGACGCAACGCCGAAGCCTTATCATTTCCTTGCTGCAACTTGTAAAACTCGGTCATTAGCAATGCGGTAGAATCATCGGGAATTGACCACAGGGAAACAATAACGCTGGGAACACCCGCACTAATAAACGATCGCGATAATCCAATTACCCCATCTCCAGTAATTTTTCCCCTTCCCGTATCGCAGGCACTCAGGACGACCAATTCGGTATTATTGAGTTGTAAATTGAAGATTTCGCTCGATCTTAACAATCCGTTGGTTCGTTCGTCTTCACCTTTATTAAGTGGTTCGGGAGCCAAAGCTATTGCACCGGGTATAGTTCCACCAGTAATATCGTCGAGTAAAGCGTGGGTTGCTAGGTGGATAATTCTGGCTTTGGGAAATAGGGGTAAGATTGCAGATTTAGTTGCGCGATCGCCAGCGATTGCGTTGGTTTTGAACATCTGTGCTACTTGTTTGGCTTCTTCTTCCGAGTGGGGGAGAGGTTTTAATTGCTCTGCTGTTTTTCCAGGAAAGGGGGATACCTTTGGCATAGTAGGATTACCGACAACCAGCACTTCTTTAGGCTTATTTTGAGGGGCTATAGATAATTTTTGTCGCTGTTGCCGGGTTAAATCGAGTACCTGGATGGATGGTGCTGTTTGGATTGTATGTTTCTGGATGAGGTAATTTCTGTTAGCGTCCTGTAGTGCGGGGAAGGGAACGAAAAATAGCGAACCTTGGGGAATAAAGATGACGCGATCGCGCTCGTTTTTTGGTAATGAGTCTGCAATGGGTTCGATGAGGATTTTGTTTAGTTGCTGTAGGTAGGTGTTGGCTGCGTAAGTGTAGGAAACTTTTGTCACATCGGTAAATTTTCTATTCTGTTCCTGTTGGTGATTGCTTGATTGAATTCTCACAGTTCGGTTTTGAATATCGACTGCAACTACTTTCCAAGGTGGATCGCTAGGGAATTCATTAAGTGTCTCATTCGGTTTTACAAAGTCCCCAACCTCAAAATTTTCGCGATCGCTTGAACTGCTGGAGCGAGAATTGAAGTTACTACCAAGAGATTTGAGGGTTTCGGTAATGATTTGTTCTAGCGAAGTCTTTTGTTTTTGCCACAGGGGTTTGAGGTCAACCGGTTGAAATTTAATTTCTCCTGTCGGTTTGATAACCCAAATATACAATTCTGATTCTTTGCTTTGTAGCTTATTCTCGGTTTGGAAATCATCAACAATGATTGAGTATTGAACGAGGGTGGCATTTTGTTGTTTGGCAGTTTGTTTGAGAAGCTCGATGGTCGGTCGAGAATTTATATGCTCTGTTTTTGGGTTTGATTGTAAACGGCGTTGCAGTAAATCAACAAAGGCTCTTGCCCTTCCCCTCTCAGCAATTTCGAGTGATGTACCTATTTTATTTTGAGCGATGAGGACTTGTTGTAATATCCTATACGTGCGGGCTTGTTCCTCAAAAATGGAAATTTTAAAAGAATCATTACTGCCCAATCTTTGCCGTTGAGATTCCCAAACTCCAATCCCCTGAAATAAGATTTTTTCAGCTTCTGAGATTTTGCCTGATTTTTGCAGAGCCACGCCTAAATTGTTCAGCGCCAAACCTTCGGTTTGAGGGTCTTTAATTTGGCGTGCAATTCTCAATGACTGTTGGTGATACTCAATTCCCTTTGTATAGTCTCCCAGATTAATATAAGTATTTCCCAGATTACCCAGCGCCGCACTTTCACCTTGGGGGTCTTTGATTCGCTGTGCGATTATCAACCACTGTTGTGTATACTCGATTGCCCGAGTATAATCCCCCTGATTACGGTAGACAATCCCTAGATTACCCAGCACCCGACCCTCAAAGTTCGGGTCTTTGATTTTCTGTGCGATCGCCAACGCTTGTTGTTCGTAATCAATTGCTATAGCATAGTTCCCCAACGAAAGGTAAGCCAATCCTAAATTTCCCAATACCTTACCCTCAAAGTTTGGGTCTTTGATTTTCTGTGTGATCGCTAACGATTGTTCGTAGTGTTTAATTGTCTCGGTATAATTCCCCAAAAAAAGGAAAGTAAGTCCCAGATTACCCAGCGCTCGACTCTCGCTTTGTAGGTCTTTGATTTGGCGTGCGATCGCTAAGGATTGTTGATTGGATTCAATCGCCTTGGCATATTCCCCCAAAGAATTGTAGGCGAGTCCCAGATTACCCAAAGCCTGACCTTCGCTTTGTAGGTCTTTGATTTGGCGTGCGATCACTAAGGATTGTTGATTGTATTCAACTGCGTTGTCATAGTTACCCAACCCAAGGGAGGCAAGTCCTAGACCAACCAGTGCTTTCGCTTCGCTTCGAGGGCTGTTTATTTGGCGTGCGATTGTCAATTGCTGCCGATAGTACTCAACTGCCTTTTGATATTCCCCCAAAGAATTATAGGCATTACCTAAACCACCCAGCGCTTGTCCCTGACTTGGAGGGTTGTTAATTTGGCGTGCGATTGTCAATTGCTGTTCATGGTATTTAATTGCTTCGTTGTACTTTCCCCAAGCATGATAGACATTTCCCAGTCCACCCAAAGCTTGAGCCTCCCCTAGAGGATTTTTGAACTCGCGTGCGATCGTTAACGATTGTTGGTAATATTCACTTGCCTTAGTATAGTCCCCCAATGAATTATAGGCAATTCCCAAATTCCCCAACACCTGAAACTCGCTTTGTCGATCCTTGATTTGGCGTGCGATCGCTAAAACCTGTTGATAGTAATCAATTGCCTCTTTATATTTACTCTGGTCGTTATAGGCATTTCCTAGATTACCCAGTGCCCATAGTTCGCGTTGAGAGTCTTTGATTTGACGTGCGATTGTCAATGCCTGTTGATGGTACTCAATTGCTTTGGCATAATTTCCCAAGTCGCGGTATGCGGCTCCCAAGTTTGTTACAATCTGTGCTTCTAAGTCGCGCTTTTTTATTGCTCGAAAAATAACTAATGCTTGTTGGTAATAGGTAAGTGCTTGTTTCGCGTTCCCTCTATTATGGTACGCGTAACCTAAATTCGTTAACGATTTTGCTTGAACTGAGCGATCGCCTATCCTTTCAGCAGTTATCGCCGCTTGTTGACAAGACTGCAACACAGCTTGAAATCGATTCTTCTGAAAATTTTCTTTACACGAGTTCCACAGACGCTCTAACTCAGAGTTGCTAGCTTCCGGGCTTTGATCTAAAACCTGTTCCCGCAAAAATGGTGTTAGCAAATTAAACGCAAAACCAGTAGAAACGGCTGTCGCCATACCCAAAATACCTAGAGCAAGCTTTTTGAAGAGCATAGCAAAGATAACAGATAGAGCAATAATTTCTTTCGTGCTTTTTCAAGCGTACCGTATAAAAGCTACTGCCTTTAAATAATTTCTCCACAATTGGCGCGATGAGACTTTTTAGTTCTTGAGTATATTTATAGGTTTCTTGCATAAATTTATTCTCAATTTTACAACATAACCACTCGCAAGGTCATATATGCTGGGACTGCTGACGCACAGCTTTAATTTCAGCCCTAATGTCATCGTCTGTAATCTTGTCTATTGGGGGTTCAGCATAAAGTTCTTGAATTAAAGCCTGCAAATCTGCACGTAAATCTAGTTGAATCAAGACTTTAGCAACTTGCGCCCGTTTCTCTGGCTGCAACTGTTGTACTCCCGTAATCAGTTGTTCTAAAGTGATACGGATTGACACCATATCAATAAGTATTCCTTCAGATCAGGCTAGGAGGTCTTAAATTTGTAAAGTTTGTCGCCCCATAATGATTATCGATCATTTTCGAGCTAGTTCCTGTCCACCTACTTATAGCTGTACTATTTATGTGCGCTTCCACACACAAACTGATGAAAGTATGTCTAGTCTGATAAGCCTTACGATAAGGAATCTTACATTCTTCTAAAATAGTCTTCCATGCCCTGTTAGCAAAATTATGTTGGTCAATGAATTTACCTTTAGGGCTTGTAAAAATGAAATCTTCAGGATTAATTGTTTCTGGTCTTGTGTCGTTTAATATTAATTGAACGTCAGTATTAATAGGAAAGTCACGCTTTCTTTGAGTTTTAAGCCCCTCTTTGAGTACTAAGCCATTTTCTGAAATAACTACTGATTGTTGAAATTTAATGACTCCATTTTCAATGTGTTTCCATTGTAATGCTATTGCTTCTGATGGTCTACAACCTGTAAAAAATAAAAACCTAACAAAATTAGTGTAATAACTGTAGTGTTTGTTTGCTGCGAAAGTTTTAATGATTAAATCTCTTTCCTCTTTGGTAAATGGATAAATATCACTGTCCTCAGACAACCCTTGAGGTGTTTTAATCTTCATTGTATGAAAGGGATTTGTAGGAATCAGCTTTTCTGCTAATGCCCAATCACAACAAGCTTTCAACTGAGTTAATACCCTTCTAGCAGCATCAGGGGACAGGTTAGCTAGTAAATAATCTCTGATTAGCTCTGCTTCCTCTAAAGACTTGCTAGGTAGCCTATTAATGTGATTTCTATGCTTAGTAAAGTCCTTGGCATAGGTGGAAGGGCTAACTTGTGGTTTTTTAAACTCACTATACTTCTCCCAAAGTTGAGCCAAATCGAGAGATGCTTTGGGCTTGATAGCCTCTACAATTGCCAAATGAGTATGAGGCTTGTACTTACCTAGAGTACTATCCCAGTTACCTGAAAGCATATCCAAATGCATCTCACGGGCTATAGACTCCCCTTTTAAGCGATTCTCAGCATTATCAGCTAATCCAAGTGAAAATGCCTTCTGCTGACCGTTGATCCTGAATCTGATTCTTAACCGTCCTTGGAAAGACTCGAGAGAGGGAGTTCCTTTAGTGTTTTTGCCCGTGGGTGTTTTGCTGTACATGATTTTCGAGTATGATTTGTCCTCTCATCTAGATTATCATACTCAATTCATACTTAAAACAAGTCGAAACTGATAGAAAATAGCCCCCTCGATAGCATAAATGCCTTTGTTGATTGATGTGAAGACTAGCCAAAAACCTCCACTAGACATCTGGTGAAAATTAATTATGCATTCCTTGAAATCCTTGCTAAGGGCGAAAGCCATTCGCCCCTACATCAATTTCTGGAGATGTCTACTAGTCAAGGATTCAAGCTTAACTAAAGTTTACTTGTTTAAAAATGCCAGGAACCAGACTTGAACTGGTGACACGAGGATTTTCAGTCCTCTGCTCTACCGACTGAGCTATCCCGGCGGGCGCGTTTTGTGTGCAACGAGTATTCAGTGTAGCAAACTAAAAATGAATTGGCAAGTGTTCAGCGTAAAAATTTTTTTGAGGATTGTACTACCAGCTTGGGAGCTTGATAGTACAATTATCTTAAATCCTGCAGTCAGGCGAAATTGGTCTTAAAATAACTGGTATACGGCTTTTAAGCAATGATTTATCAACTTTGCCCCTAGCTGGTTTGGCTTGATTGTTCTGGTGATGCTGTTTTTTCCGTCTTTGCTTTTGTGTCACCCTGTATCTGCTTGAGGTGAATGTTGTTGACCTGAATCATAAAGTTTTCTACTGCTTGTTTTGCTTGTTTTTGGCGTTGAGCTTCATCGTCAATGTCATAGGCACGATAGAGTTCAGTCACTCCCAGTATAAACTTCTCTTGTTCTGCCTCTAGTAATTCAACGGTTGTGTTAGCGGCAACAGCATTTTCCTGAAAAGGAAATGAGGTCGCTATACTGGCAACGATGGACGCGATCGCAGGGAATATAACTGGTAGCCACTTTAACCACGGAATATTTGACTCCAATTTGTCTACCAAGACGAAGATTGGCGTTATTCCTGAGAGAATAACGGTTATCAACTGCAAACTATAGTAAAAAATTCTGGCACTAGTACGAGTTTTTTTGTAATCCTCAATTAAATCTTGGCAATACTGTAGAGCCTTTTCTCTTGCAGGAAGGAGGGAACTATTCTCTAAAGAACTGCTATTACTAGACGCTAAGTAATTATACAGTTCTGCTTTTTTAGAGATACTTAGCTGATTTGAAGTTTGTGTAACATTGTTGAATACTTGCTTATTGACTAAAGCAAGAAAAAGCCAAAGAGAAAGAAAAGCTACTACCCAAACGGCTAAAACTTGCTTGTCTGGGAAAACAAAAGTCATGAGGCTAACACACACCAAACTAGACAAAAATAAGTACTCAGCGGTTTTGAGAGGTAGCGACATATTTGAACTTGAGGAAGGAGATAATTTTGCTTGCGTATTGAAATTCCCTTTCTGGTTTATAGTTTCAGAATTAGTCATTGCCTCTTATTCACTTCGGTTATCACTTAAAATATTATAATATTCCGTCTTTTTTGTCACATATAATTCAGAAAATCTGATTTTAAATGGTGATGCCCTATACCGGAATAATTCTAACTAAATTGCCATCCCAAACGTGTAGAGGTTTCTCAGTTCAGTAAACTGCTTCGCTTTGAACTAGTTTAATAGTATTACGAATTATGGGATTCGTTATTTAACTTTAATAAATATATTTTTTAGTCCTTTTCTTTCCTAAAGTTAGATTGACAAGGGTAATAGAGTTCGATATCTTATGGCTTGTGATACTCTTTGAGAAAGATTATCATTATCATAAAATAGATGAACTATAATGCTAAAAAGCAATGTAATACAAGGACTCAGAAGCTTTGAAGGTGGGCAAACCCCATACCCGTTAGGTAGAGGCTTGCTACTGTCTTGTCTTATGCTTCCGTTTCTTATAAGCTGTAGTGGAAACACTAGGACTCGTCCCAATCTTGATAAAAATGCTAACCCTAACCTTTCAAGTAGCCCAAATACATCATTGCAAGTTGTGGCTGCTGAGAATTTCTGGGGTAGTATTGCCACCCAAATTGGTGGCGATCGCATTAAGGTCGCAAGCATCATTACTAATCCCAATACTGACCCTCATAACTACGAACCCAAACCAACTGACGCACGCACCATCGCAGATGCCCGTTACATTATCCTTAATGGTGCTGGGTACGATCCTTGGGGAGAAAAACTCCTCGATGCCAACCCAGTTAAAGAGCGTAAAGTACTAAATATTGGTGATCTAGTGGGCAAAAAATCTGGGGATAATCCGCATTTCTGGTACAACCCTGAATACGTGATGCGTGTTGTCGATCAGATAACAGATGATTTGAAGAAACTTGATCCTCAAAATGCGACCTATTTTGACGAGCAGCGCAAACAGTTTGTGAGTCTTAGTCTTAAGGACTACAATAGTACTATTAATACAATCAAGCAAAAATATTATAATACCCCCATCGGCTCAACAGAGAGCATATTTGCTTACATGTCTCAAAGCTTGGGGTTAAAGGTGATCACACCGCCCAAATTTATGACAGCAATCTCTGAAAGTCAAGAGCCGACGGTTGCTGACAAAGTAACTTTTGATAAACAGATCACACAGAAACAAATAAAAGTTCTTGTCTTCAACTCACAGAACTCAACCCCAGACACAAACACATTGAAGCAAAAGGCTCAAACAGCGGGTATTCCAATCGTTCCCATCACAGAGACGCTTACTCCAGCCACGGCTACTTTTCAAGATTGGCAAGTTGGACAACTGAAAGCACTACAGCAAGCATTAGCTAAGTCTACAGGGAATTAACTGACGATGTACAACGTCATTCAATTTGAACATGCTGGAATTAGACGCGGTGGTCGTCTTCTATGGAGTAATTTGCATAACTCAGTGCAAAAAGGCGAGTTTATTGCCATCCTTGGACCAAATGGCGCAGGTAAATCGACCCTGCTCAAAGTCCTTTTGGGCTTCTTACCTTTAACTGAAGGTCAAGTTACTATTCTCGGGTCGCCAGTTCGGCGCGGAAATCCTTCAATTAGCTATCTTCCTCAGCGGCGAAACTTTGACGTGGATATGCGTATAAGAGGGCGAGACATCGTGCAACTAGGTCTTGATGGTACAAAATGGGGAGTACCGCTACCACTGCTACGGCGACTTTGGGGAGGTGATGTAAAAGCCCGCGAGTCCCAACGCTCAGTACAAAATGTTATTGATCTGGTTGGTGCTACTAGTTATGCAAATCGACCAATTGGTGAACTCTCCGGTGGTGAACAGCAGCGGCTGTTAATTGCACAAGCACTTGTTACTAAACCACGTATCTTGCTGCTCGACGAACCCCTTGATAGTTTAGACTTGTACAATCAGCAGTCTGTCTCAGCATTAATTCGCCACATTAGTCAAAAGCATCAAGTAACAGTTCTGCTTGTTGCTCATGATGTCAATCCAATTCTGCCCTATATAGATCGGGTACTCTATATGGGAGGAGGACAAATCGAGATTGGCAAACCGGAGGAAGTGATCACCTCAGAGACCCTTTCCCGACTCTATGATGCTCCAATCGATGTACTGCGTACACGAGATGGGCGGATTGTTGTTATCGGTCAGCCTGAGTCAGTCACTTATCATGTCAACCTTTCCCATCACGCTCATTAACGTATCCATGAGCGATGTTCAACTTTCGTGGAATCTTGGAACTTCTATCCAACAGCTTTTTGCTTACCACTTTATGCAAACTGCCTTTTTGGCGGGAACACTGATCGCACTAATTGCCGGATCTGTTGGCTACTTTATGGTACTACGTGGGCAGAGCTTCATTGGACACACACTGGCGAATGTTGGTTTTGCTGGTGCAGCAGGTGCAACACTTATTGGTTGGTCGCCAGTTTTAGGGTTGCTTGTCTTTTCTGCTGCAGGTGCTATTGGGATTAGTTTGCTAGGTGGTCGATATAAGCATACACAGTTGGGACAAGGGGTGGCTATTGGCACAGTTCAGACTTTCACTCTCTCCCTAGGGCTGCTGTTTGTTCATCTTTCCTCGTCATCTAATGCAAGTTTGGTCTATACAATTCTGTTTGGCGCTGTTCTTGGTATTAGCGATCGCGACGTAAGTGTGATTGCGCTAACAACACTAGTGACTTTAGCGGGATTAATGGCGATCGCCCGCCCTTTGCTTTTTGCTTCCATCGATCCGGATGTCGCACTTTCTCGTGGTGTCCCTGTGCTACTACTTGACAATATCTTCCTTGTTTTGCTCGCATTTGCTGTAGCTCAATCTGTACAAGTTGTAGGGGTCTTGCTCATCTTTGCACTCTTAGTTACACCCGCTGCTATCGCGCAACAGCTAACCTCAAATCCAGCCGTTACAGTTGGACTCTCAATATCATTAGCCGTATTGTTTACTTGGGCTGGACTCGCTATTGCTTACTATACTCCATATCCTGTTGGTTTCTTCATCACCAGTTTGGCATTTGCGACATATGCTTTAGTCCGGTTGTTTAAGTTAGTGCGTCGGATAGTATTAAGAATATGACTTTACTCTTAGAAACTCAGCAATTCTCTATGAACCTATTACAATCTATAGGAGAAATGCTGAGCGTAGATTTCATGCGCTATGCATTCTTAGCAGGAACCCCACTAGCTGTTCTATCAGGGTTAATTGGCTATTTTGTTGTACTGCGTAATCTGGTTTTTGCGAGCGAGGCGCTAGCACACGTCACTTTTACAGGAGCATTAATTGCCATTATTGTTGGAGGTGATGCTTTGCTAGGATTATTTGGAGTAACAATGCTAGTCGGGCTAGCTATGGGTGTATTGGGAACCCTAAAGCAAAGCAAAGATGTGGAAATAGGCACTGTGCTAGCGTGGGTACTGGGATTAGGCTCATTACTATTAAGTATTTATACCTCAAAATCTAGCAAAACGAATAGCAGAGTTGGCGTTAACTATCTGTTCGGCTCAATTCTAGGTTTACAAGCGCAACAAGCAGAGTTAATTGCTGCGATTGGTGTAGTTATCATTGTGGTATTCCTAATAATTGCGCGCCCATTGCTATTTGCATCTGTTGATCCTGAAGTTGCAACAGCGCGAGGGTTACCAGTGCGAGCAATTAATACTGTCTTCTTCGTCTTGCTTGCATTAAGCATAGCTGAAGCCGTTCCCGCTGTAGGAGCGTTGTTGAACTCTGCATTGCTAATTACACCAGCGGCGATCGCACAACGCTTAGTCACACGTCCTTTTGTTGCGCTTTGGCTCTCTGCTGTGCTATCGCTAACTTTTGTATGGGTAGGGTTAACCATTGGCTTTTACGCTCCTTACCCAGTTAGTTTTTTAATCAGTACATTGGCTTTTGTAACCTACGTTACAGTTATTGGTTGGGAAAAGCTTCATTCTTTTTTTAAGAAGAATATCACCAAGTCCCTTAGAGGAGGGAACTATTAACAGCGAAGTGCCCTGACTTTAATCATGAGAATTTCCCTGTTAACTGTTCCCTATTCTCTCTCAATTCATTCCAAAATTCCTAGTAAAATCTTCATCAAATCTTCCAAATCATCCGGAATTCTATATAGTGCGACATCCTGAAAAATCAGCTGCTTTGTTTTTTCTAACCGTCCAAAGCGCCATGCATCACCGATAGTCACTGCACCATAAAACACATCACCTTCTTCAACTTGCGAAATTGCAATAAGCTCTGTTGCAAGCTGTGTAAATCCTCTTGTCAGATCGTCATTTTTCGCTTCAACTACCAACAATCCTGTATTAAGTTTGAGAAAGTAATCCAAATTACCCTTTAGCCAGTTATTTACTGACAAGGGGTACTCAATTCGCAGTTGACATTGACAATATCGCGCGACTTCTAGTAATGTAGGCGCTACCAGGGTTTCTCGTCGTGCAGTCTCGCTACTCAAACTAACTAGCTCTAAAGACTCATCTATTCGCAGTCGCAATTCTTGCAAGCGTTCTAAATGGCGATCGCTACGTGGTAATTCAAGACGTTTTCTCACTAAAGCGTAGCCCAATTCAGCCAATATTTCGTCTGCCTCATAAGGCATCTCAAAATAGGAACGAAATGTATAAGATTGCCCCTCTTGCAAAATAGGACGGCGAGTCATAACATTCTTTGTTTTGCAGCTACACATGACATTACATATTCAATTTTAGCTTTAACCAGTTAAAGAAGCCTCGCGACTCACCTTGTTGTTAAGCTCGCTGTTAGTAGGGGAAATAGACTTTTACGCTCCTTACCCAGTTAGTTTTTTTACCAGCACATTAGCTTTTGTAGCGTATATTACAGTTATTGTTTGCCAAAGGGTTCATTCTTCTTTTACAAGGAGTATTATAGACAACAATCGCACTGATACTCATTCCTAAACTTTTTTATAATTCCTTAGTAAAAAAGTTACTCAATGCTGATATATTAATTGAGAATACTTTTTAATAAGAACTGCTTCTCAAAAGCAGAGTGTGGAGAGGAAAAAATGAGAAAAATATGGAAATTTCTGTTGGTGAGCCCAGCAATCTTTAGTAGTATCGTATTTGCTGCGTCTACGTCTATTGCTGGAGAAATACCTGCCTCTTCGCCTACAACAGTAGCTCAAGTTCTCACAAATTCTAACGGCAGAGTTGAGAATAATAGTCAAAACAATTCAATGGAGCAAGTGAACTCTGTTTCTCAATTATCCGATGTGCAACCCACAGATTGGGCATTTCAAGCGTTGCAATCATTAGTCGAGCGTTATGGTTGTATTGCTGGATACCCAAATGGGACATACCGAGGCAATCGAGCAATGACGCGATATGAGTTTGCTGCTGGGTTGAATGCTTGTCTTAACCGAGTCAATGAATTAATTGCGACTGCAACAAGTGATGTAGTTAAAAAACAAGATTTAGCGACATTACAAAAACTCCAAGAAGAATACGGAGCAGAACTTGCAGCACTACGTGGTCGTGTGGATGCTGTAGAGGCAAAAACGGCTGAACTAGAAGCACATCAATTTTCTACTACTACAAAATTAAATGGTGTTGCGATATTTGCGCCTGTAAGTATTTTTGCAGGCGATAATGCTAGAGGTGACAGAATAAACAAAAATACAATCTTTGTTGATAGAATACGTCTTAACTTCGATGCTAGCTTTACAGGTAAAGACCTGTTGAGAACTCGAATCCAAGCAACAAATTTTGATGCTTTATCTGGGACTTCTACCTTCACACCAGAGGGCGATCTGCGATTCGGTGGTTCAACTTATGGCACGGGCAATAATAATAGAGCTGGTTTAGATGCATTGCTGTATAGTTTTCCAATAGGTGAAAACACAACAGTTATCCTTGAAGGAAATGCTGGAGCGGCTGATGACTTTACCAACACTGTGAACCCGTTCCTAGATGGTGATGGTGATAGTGGCGCTCTGTCTAATTTTGGGACACGCAATCCTATCTACTTCCCAGTAGCAGGTTCTGGAGCAGCTATCAAACACCAGTTCAACAAAAATTTAGAACTCTCTTTAGGCTATTTAGCGAGTTCACCTAGCAATCCCTCCTCGGGTAATGGTTTGTTTAATGGACCTTATGGTGCTATTGGTCAATTGACGGTCAAGCCAATAAATGGTCTGACAATCGGCTTAACTTACGTTAATGCTTATAACTCTGACCTCACGGCTGGTAGTAATCGTGCTAACCTTCGTTCTGCATTGCTCAGCGAGAATGGTTTTCTCCCTTCTGTTGCTGGGGGTCCAAGTCAAGGTACAAATCCTCCAGGTGGTAGTAACGCAGCTTTGCCCACAAATACTTTAGAAGCGCTTCGGGGAGAGAGCCTACCGGTTATTAGCAATTCTTACGGTATAGAAGCATCATTTCAACTTAGCCCCAAATTTGTAATCGGGGGTTGGGGTGGATACACCAACGCGCGTACCCTATCCACGCTTGGTGGGAGAATTCCTCGTGGTGATCTTGATATCTGGAATTACGCTGTCACTCTTGCTTTCCCAGATCTCGGTAGTAAGGGTAGTGTTGGAGGTATTATTGTTGGGATGGAGCCTCGCGTCACTGGTGTAAGCCGTAGTCTGCGAAATGTCATCGGCAAAGATCCAGATATTTCACTGCATGTGGAAGGGTTGTACCAGTATAAGCTGAGTGACAATATCACTATCACTCCAGGAGTCATTTGGATAACAGCACCGGATCACAACACTAACAACAGTGGTGTGGTGATTGGTACTGTGAGAACGACTTTCACTTTTTAGGAAATTTCATAAAGAAGAATTCAGGAGTCAGGAGCCAGAATTCAGCATGAATTCCGCGCAAGTGGCGGATGAATATTGCTTTAAAACCTCGTCCTTAAAACACCACCCATAAAGGGATGGTGTAATTCTGACTCCTGTATTCTGAACGCCAGTTGCTTTATACCAGGAAACCCCTTCTCCTTACAGAGACGCTACGCGTAGCTTGCTTCCCCGGAGGGGTACGGGTGACGCTCGGGGCGCTGCGCTAACACCAGTTATTGTGACCTCTTTGTTCACCACTAGCTGTTTTGTTTATAGGACTTAGCAAAGTGCTGACGTAGTAGATCATGCATAAAACGATAACCACCGCCTACTCTTTGTAAAAATAAGCGGTCAGTACAGTAGTCAAGAAATTTGGCATAGTTCCAAGGTGCATAATCACTAGACCAGAGAATTACGCGCAATACGAAATGTTTAATGGCTGGTGTTCCACTTTTAGATATTCCAATAAATACTCCAAAAAACAATCCCATCAATAAGCTAAAACTAGCAATATTATCAGGTTTTCCACCAATGACTATTAGACCTATAAAGACTAATATTGAAACCAATAAAAAAGTTGATAATGATATAATTATAGTATTAACAAATGATTTACGAATGCTTTGATTAGGAATAGTCTTATCTACTGATTCTGTCCCGTTAAGCTCATAAATCAGCCCGTAAATCAGCCCGTAAGTCAGCCCATATATCAGCCCTCCACTCAGCCCGTAAATATTACCTACAGCCCACCATAATACACTCCCTGTAATCAATCCAAGAATCAGCCAAGTAATCAATATCTTGAAAAAATTATTAATAGTATTAATAGAAATGTCGATAATTTCTACGGGTTGAATTTTATATGTAATCAGCTCATGACTCATTTGATCAAATAGCTTATCAAACATTACTAAATCAATAAAAATTAAACTTCCCGAAATCAATGCGAACAGCTTGTACAGTAATAAAATAGGTTTAAAAATTCGTGAAATTCTCTCTAAAATTTGTGTTATTAAAGTTATAATTTGCCTTAATGTCCAAGCATAAGCCAGTACAGTACCCATCGTAGCAATTACTAGAATTGCTACTAAAATTAGCGTTCCTATAGGTATCCATACAATCACAGTATAAACAAATTTCATAAAATTATTGTTCAACCAATCTGGCTGAATTTTTTCAATAAAGAACTCTGTTGTGTTCTCTTCAATTAAACGCTGTGCTAACCAAGATAACCATTTCTTAGTTTTTTCTGGTTTCGGTTGTCCACCTTTATATGGACGTTGTAGCATCGTGTTAACATAAGCATCAAATAGATGATTTAAACGCTCCTTAGAACATTTGAAACGCTGCCATTTTTCTAGAGAAATTTCTTGAGCAGATATTACAATAATATTTAGAAAAAAGGGTATTTTAGCTAACTCATTTAAATAATCATCTTGACTAATACTATGCAGTAATTGTAAGTTATTTGTACTTTCTAAATATTGATAAACCTGTTGAGAAGTGAAAGAATGTAATTCCAACGAGTTATTTAGTTGCAGTAACCGTTTATAAATCTGATACTCTTCTGTCCGGCTACAAACCACCACAGGATTATTCCAATTGGTGGGATGTAAAAACTCATTAATTTTGAGAATACATTTTTCTTGACATTCAGCGGCTATTTCATCTAGACCATCTAGAAGAGGGATGATGTCTTGATTTTCTACCCATTGTTTACTAATATCTTTTCGGAGACCATACTTGTCATTTAACTGGACAACTAACCAATCTTTTATATTTTGATTATCATTCTTCCAAGAAGATAAAGAAAATAATACAGGTATTGGAGATGTAAACTCATCTTTAGCCCGTTCAACTAACGCTTCTGCTAGTTTAAGGAGCATGGTTGTTTTTCCCGATCCAGGTTGCCCTAAAATTAATAATCTACCTTCAATATCTGGTTCGTCAAAAACTGTAATAATATCCGTATCCTTTAAAAGGATTTTTGGTTTATTAGGTACTTTGATTTCGCCTTCCCAAGGTAATTCAATTCGAGATGGGTTTTGCTCTACATCTAAAACAACATAAACTTGGTTATGAAGAGAACTTTTTATCCGCCCTTTAACTTCTGAGTTAACCCGTTTTAATAAATCTTGTCGAATCCGAGAATGCTCTGCTGATGATAATGCTTCACTACTACCTTTAAGATAATTTGGAATCAACTCTCGAGCTACATCACGCAATCTTGCGTTTCTTGGATTCAAGTTAAGCGCAGCACAAATCAGGTCTTCAAGCCATCCTTGAGATTCTGCTACTTGTATTAATCTAAAAACAATATCTTGTAAACTCCCCTCGCCTGCAATTGCTCTTAGATTTCTCTCTAATCCAAATGATAACATCCGCTCTAACTTTAGAGTAGTAGGAAAAGCATCAATTAAAGCAGATTCTAGTTCTTGACGCTGCTTACCGGATAACTCTATATTTTTCATACAATTTATTCATATTTAGAAGCTGGAATGATCTGGGAATTGTTATCGTAAGCTTCAGGCTATCCCTGATTGAGTCTATCATAGGAAAGTTAAAGTATAAATTACCTTAGAAAGTCAGGGTAGATACTGCCGACTCCAAGTCCTCATCTAACACATCCAAATATTTCTGAAGCGCCCCTAATTTTTTATGCCCAGAAATTTTTTGAATAACTTTCAACGGCACACCTGACATGTGCATCTTGGTTAGGCAAGTACGACGAAAACTATGAGTACTAGCTCCCTCAATGCCCAATTCCAAAAAATCAGCACGAAGTATCTTGTCTGCTGAGTCGGGGTGAATATGCCCTAGCCCGTGGCGACCAGGAAACAAATATACCTTAGATGACGAGTAGTTTTCAAGAAGAGATCACAGATCAGTACTAATGGGAACAGATCTCGTTTCTATTTTGCCCTTGGTGGTGTTCTTGCGGATCGTAATCCTGGGTCTAATGCTGCCGTCCCGGCTGTATACATCTTTAGTGTGGAGTGAGCAAGCCTCGGCTATGCGTGTCCCAGTGTAAAGGCAGATTCCAAACAGAGCGCGATCGCGTGCTGTTTTCAGTCCGGTGGTGAATAGCCGGTTCAACTCATTTGATGATAAAATTTTAGCCTGATCGTGACGATCTATCTTCATTGTGGAGCAGTAAATCTACTTTCCACCATAGTACAACGGAATCGCTCATCTTTCCGGTGTGGGGGCTGAAATGGCTGATTTTACGTGCGTTCGCCAGTAGGCTGCTCCAGGGGTTAAACAAAACTTATCGTTGCCAAACGCCAGAACCCTCATTAACTCGAGACTCTTTTGGCAACAGATTAATTCTGCTTATACCCAAGCAACACTCACCATAAGCTGGTATAGTCCAAGATCCATTTTTTCTAGCGTGAGCAGCGTGATATCGGCTTGATATCAAAATTGATATCACGTTGGTCAAATTAGGGAGTAGACCATATCAGAGAAATGGTCATTGCAGATTGCCCATAAGCCGAATTAATCATGTTACCTGCCAGTCACGAGAGAATGAGGGTTGTGGCGAAGGCATTGTATAGGTTTTGATTAAGGGGCGGGAATTGGGTGTTCAGTTTTGACGGAATCATAGGGGATAGAGGGGTGAGTTACACGAAACCTTCTTTTCGTGTAAGATACCAACATCAGATAGATCTATATATTTTGGTTATTAAATCCCCGAGGGTTCATTGATGGGGATTTTATGATAACTGTTTTACTGTTCACTGATAATTGTTACTGAGCTTTGTAACTATCTACCGCTTTGAGCAGAGATTCCAACGCTTTAACAGACTTGGCTTGATCAGGATTAGGTGGTATGACAAGACTTGTCTGTACATCTGAGATTCCCGACTCGATTGTTTTGTAGGCATCTTTCGAGTTAGCTTTGACTCCATCTTCTACCTGTTCCCAAGCCTCAGCCGCACTAGCCATTTCTTTTTTAGCCTCTGTTAAATTATTTGCTTTAGCTGCTGTTAATGATGCTGTAACAAAACCTTTGAATTTGCTTAATCCTTGAGTACTTGTCTTGGTTGAAGTTGTTGCATTGCTAATCTGAGGTGCATTCTCAGTTCCGGTGAGAGGCTTCGTGATCTGTGCAATTTTTTTCACTTTGGTTGTTACCTCATCGCCAGTGGAGACTAATTTAGAAGGAGGCAAAACAGTAGGCCAAGCTTTGCGGAGATCTTCCAAGCCAGTCTTCAATTGTGCGTCCAGTTTGGAGTTGTCTTTTTGAAGCTGCGGTTGGGCATCTTTATACAGTGTATAGGCGTAAGCCACGAAACCACGAGAGTCTTGATAATCTACTTCTTCAATTTTGTTACCGCTAATTGATCCTCCATATTCCGCGCTGGCTGAATCAAGAAGACCATTAATCACTTGAGCAACAAATTTTGGCGATCGCCGTTGAGTTTCTGGTAAAGCTGCGATCGCTTTATCTAAAGCAGCCATACCAGCTTGAAACTTAGGCATCACCTTCGGATCTTCAGGCTTATTCTTAATAAAGTCTTTTGCCTCATCCATCTTATCTTTAAAGTCCGCTACACCCCGTTGCGGGAATTGATCCGCAACAGTAACATACAGTTCTTCAATAGGATGACCAACGTGTGGGAGTGCTTCTGCGGGTCGCTTAATATCTAGTAGTTCTTTGGCAACAAGCAAATGACCTTTCATCAATCCCAGTTTGACTAAATAATCAACATCCTTAGCCTCTCCTGAAACGGTACTATCCAACGTCAGCATATTTTTGACCTGATCAAATTGAGCTTGAGTCAGAACATTTTTACTGACTAGTTCATCTAAGCTTTTATATGGTCGTGCCTTGTTAATTTTGTCGTAGAGCTCATCAACTTTTATTTTTGCTGCAATGGGTTCAAGCTCAGGTTCTAAGGATGTATTGATGTTAAACTTAGCTTCACCATGCGCTTGACTCCCATGATCTGCTGTATTGACCGCAGGACTTGTGACGGCTGTTGGTTGTGTATTTGAAGTGTTTGTTGAAGGACTACCACACGCCACAAAAAACATGAAGCTGACCAAGGTTATCACATAGTAGATAGGACGAATTTTGAACATAGGTTTTTCTAAAAGTTATGTTTACGGAAGAATTCAGGAGTCAGGAGTCAGAAGTCAGAAGTCATAATTGAATTGTTTTGAGTGCTGGATGAATTGTGAAGTTCAAAAAAATTTTTCTTTGTTTGAAAGGCATGGGGTATTTCTGATTTCTGGATTCTGAATTCTGACTCCTTTTAATCAAGCATTTTTGATGACATTAAAATTTCCCATGCAGCCAGCTTCGGCAATCTGGTCTTGGTGAGGGTGAAACATGTACATACCGGGAGTGCGAAAGCTAAACTCTAAAATGTGACGTTCAGCAACTCCCATCGTGATGACATCTGTTTCCTCGTTAGGAGTTAGGGTTCGACCAGTGCGATAAACTTGAAACATATTCGCGTGGATGTGAAATGTCAAAGCCGGTTCAAATTCGGTCATGTTGAGAAGATACAGCCGAATCAATTGGTCTTGTTGAATTGGAATTGGATTCTGTTTGTAGTAGTCTGGTATTCCATTAAAAGCATAAAGTTCATTGCGACCGTCTCCATTCAGGTCATAACCACTCATAATCATCACCATCTCATCAGCGCTGGGACGACCTTGTACTGGATCAATAATGAACATCCCATATAAACCCTTGCCAATATGACGGCTGATGGGAGGAATATGACAGTGATACAGATGCACTCCAAACGGCTCGGCGTCAAATTCCAAAACCTTGGTGCTACCATGGCGAATGGGAACAACTCCATCCATTTCGACTGGGTGAATGCCGTGAAAATGCAATGAGTGGGAATGACCAGCTCTATTGTGAAAGATTACCCGAATGCGATCGCCTTCTGTTGCTCTAATAGTAGGTCCTGGTACACGACCATTAATGTTCCAAGAAGCAAAATCAACAGCTTTTGTGAGTTGAAGCGTTGTTGTTCTCGCTTCGAAATGGTACTCTCTGACAGTACGTCCATTTTCTTGCTTGACTGTCCCATAATCAAAATCCCTCAACATGTAAAGAGGATTGATTCCATTAGTTGTAGGAGACTCTGCATTCTTAAGGGGCGGTACTTTGACAGGAGTTTTTTGCTTAGACCAAACAGTTGACAAAGCAAGCGCTGCGCCTGTCAGCCCCACTCCTGCTAATCCTACTTTAAGGAACTGGCGACGGTTCCAAGACTTGAGTTTTGCTGATAGATGGTTTGACATTAGCTAAGCAACTATTGCGAAAATTTCTCGTATTATCTTGGCTTATCAAGAACTAGTACAGCGCAGCGTAAATAAAGCAAGCATTTCAAACAGCCAGTTATGACAGTTTTGATTTTTGACTTTTGACTTTTGACTTTCGCGGAGCGATGCTGCCAGTACTTGAAAGCCTCGTATAAATAACCACAACAATAGCTGCAATTAGCAACGCCAACTGCGGTAAAGTTGTTTCCCAGGTTGGGTAAAGTCCTAAACTATCAGAGGATGGCAAGTAGTTAGTGGTAGTTGCAGGCAATATCCCAGCAACTTGCAGAGCATGAATCCCAGCGCCAACAAACTTAAAGCCAAGGTAGTAAATTAAGAGGCTCGTAAACATAAAGAAGGGTTTAAGAGGAATCCGCAAGCCAAAGCCCAACATCAGCGCCGCAATCACTGCGAGAATAACCAGTCCTAAAGCCAATCCACCTATCAGATCAGTCGTACTAATAGAAGGAGCAATGCCAATGTAAAATAGAGTTGTTTCTGCACCTTCTCTGTAAACTGCTAAAAAAGCTAGGAACGCTAGAGAGAGAATACTGTTTTTTGCCAATGCAGTATTCATTTGGTCGCGTATATACCCCTGCCAAGCTCCCATCGATGACTTACTGTGCAGCCAATAGCTAACATAGAACAGCATTACAGCCGCTACCAAGCCAGTGATTCCTTCCAATAGTTCGCGATTTGCGCCTCCTTGAGAAATATTTGAGAATATCAGATTGATAGCCACAGCTGTGAGAATAGAAGCGAGGACACCAACAGCAGCCCCGAGCCATAACCAACGCCCTTGATGTGCATTGCCACTTTTTGTCAAGAATGCTAAGAGTGCTACTAAGACTAGCAATGCCTCGATACCTTCTCGTAGTATGATGACTACTGCATCAAAAAGACTGTAACGGAGCGATTGAGTCGCGTAGGGTTGGAGATTACTTTTTAAGGATGCGATCGTCATGAGCGCATTCTTTATATCAGCTGGACTAGCATTAAGGAAGCCATAAGCCTTCGCCATGTTGTTTTCAATAGCGACATAAGCCTGTTTAGACTTAGTGGCAACTATCCCCTCTACGTCAAGCCAGTCTGTTTGGAAACTCTTAATCTCACTCTTAGCCGTAGATAGGTCGTTTTTGTCAATAGCAGCTTCTGCATTATTCAGGCGGTCAATCAGACTTTTTATTGTCACCTTACTTGTGCCAGATCCAGTTGTTTCCGCTGGTGGAGTGCTACCTGCAAGAAATTTTTGATTTGTTGCCTCTAACTTTGAAAGCGCTTGTACCACTTCAGACTGCTTAGGCGGCTGCTTTGAGAAAGCAAACTTCACTTCACCCATTGCCGTTTCAATGTCTTTATAAGCTTGGCGAGAGGTCTTTTTCACGCCATCTTCAACATCAAACCAGTCATTATCAAACTGCTTGTAGGCTGTTGCTGCTCCCTGAAAATCTTTTGCCTTAGCCTTTGTTAAAGCCTGATCAACATAACTATTCAGGCGTTGCATATCTTGTTGTGGGGAGGAACTCGCAAATGCACCCAGAGGTAAGGCGATAATAAATAGCATGACGCTTAGCGAGAGCGCGAATAGCCATTGCCAGCGATTCCGCCTGAATTTTGGTAAAAATCCCATTTTTTTATCCCTTACTCATAGAACTCAAATAGTAATTATTTTCATTAAAGATTCAAGAAGCATAGTACTTTTTTGAAATAAAAGTCAATAAGCTAAGACGCCTTGTGTTGTACAAGCGTGAATACTGCTTCCACACTCCTATGCATGACCGTTGGTCAAGCCTTGAGAGTATATTGGTTCAAGAATCTTGGGGATGTATGAATCAGTAAGGGCGTACGCCGTACGCCCTTACAACGGGATAGGGATGTCTGACATAATTTTCATGAAAAAATGACCAGCCTACTACAGCTGGTCTATAAAAGTTAATCTTCGCGTTGTCTTTTCAAGAAAGTAGAACCCAAATTGCGCGTTCCCAAAACGCAGCGGGCAATTTTTCTTTACACTTTACAATATTGTAACAGTGATCACAAATCGTTTTTAGGATTTATCAAAAAATGATGAAAATTAGTCTTTATCTTTAAAATACAGTCAACAGTGAACAGTTATAAAGCTGTATGGTACGCTGTTAACTGATAACTGATAACTGATAACTGATTACTTGCGGTTGTCCCCAGATGATACGCTCATGCTTATAGATAGCGATTCCTGGTTTGGCTCCCTTGGGTTTGTAGAGGTTCTTTAGCTTTGTGTAAACCACTGGGACTTGATCGCTCTGACGAGCACGACTATAGTATGCTGCAAGGTTGGCGGTGTATTGCAAATCAGCCGCTTCTGGTACAGCACCGGGTTCTAAACGTAGAAGTACGTGACTACCAGGAATTTCTTGAGCGTGGAACCATAAATCATAATCCCCAGCAACGCGAAACGTGAGTTGGTCATTCTGGCGATTGTTACGCCCGATTAAGACTTCAAAACCACTTGGGGTACGATAACGATAAAAGTTTGTGGTGGCGGTTGCACTCGAAGTCTGAGTCTTATATTCTAGGGGCTCTAAATATTTTTGCCCGACTAACTCGTCACGTATTTCTTCTAAAGCTTCTAAATCTTCTGCTGATTGGTAGTTCTCTATTTGAGAGATCGCCGCTTCTACTTGCTCTAAATACTCGATTTCTTCCTGAACTTCTCTTAGTAAGGGTTCGACTGCACTACGAACACGTTTAAGTTTCTGGTGTTGTTTATAAAGAGCTTGAGCATTTTGGACAGCGTTTTTATCTGGCTTTAAGGATATCACCACAGGTTCGCCAGTATCAAAGTCAGGGAGAACTATTTCCTTCATTCCTGGTTCCCAGTTGTGCAAATGCGCCATCAACAGATCAGCTTTCTGTCGATAATCATCTGCTTGAGCAGACTGTTGCAAGCGTTCTTCAAAGGCACTAGCTTTCACCCGCAACTTTTCTAGAATATTACTTAGCTTGTGGCTTAACTGATTTCGTAGTTGTAAGAATGTTTGTTGATTAAGTTGATCTGTATAGTAGCGATTGATCAATTCTTGGATATTTTTAGCTGGTTTAACGCCACCCCAACCAAGAACAGTGTAACCGGTATTTGTCCAAGCCGGATCATACTTGTTGGTTTCTAAAGCTTGTAACCATTCTTGCCAACTTTGAAATAGCTGATCCCAATCGGATTGCTTAAGAGAGTCGGTTGTGCTTTCAGGATCTAAGTTGGCTGCTACCAGCATTGACTGTAACAATGAAGGAGAAAGACCACGATAAGTTTTGAGTACTTGACGCTGGATAGTTCCTGGTACTAGGCTGATGCGTTCTTGCCAGCGTTGTTGTGATTCACTCAAACTGGGAATTGCACTAGTGAGAGTTGGTGGAGTTTCATAAGGTTGTCCAGTGAGTATAGGACGGACGCTGGATTTTTGTTGGTTGACTTGGTGAGCAGCAGTGATAATGATATTCCCAGCATCAGCAAGAATAACATTACTGTATTTGCCCATGATTTCAACATAAAGATGATATAAGGCGCTTTCTCCTGGACGACGGGCAAATTGGAAATCGACAGCGCGTTCCCAAGGAGCGATCGCCTTAATCTCCACCAATGCCAAACCATTTAACTGATGCAACAGTTGTTGACTAAAGGTAAAGGTATCTGGTGCTCTTGGTGGTGGATCCCCAATACAAATGTGAGCCGCTTGAGGATGCCAACAAATTGTGAGCCAGCTTCGGTGTTTGATTGTGCGTAGTGCTATGGCGATGGTATTGCGATCGCGCTGATAAACCAGCTCAAGACGAGACGGTATCATGAGAGCGCGTATTTCGCAACAAGCAGATGTTAGGGTTGTAAAGTCAACTGTTTGCACTACGATTAGTCGTTGCTTTTCAAGCTTCGATTTAAGTACACTTCCATTGTTACTTATGGAAGCCTGGTTGAAACTGTAAAAAACGTTTTCGGCAACGATAACCTATACCAGCTATTCCAGTCAATAAGATAGCCCCCGTTGTACCAGACTCAGGCACTTGTCGCGGTATAGGAGGAACAGAAGAACTCCCCCCCACTTTTATTTGATAAGCAAGATTTGAGCGTGTGGGTGGTTGTATCCCAGTCCAACTTAACGCCACTTTACCTGTGATTTCAAACGGGTCTGATATATCAGTAATCTCAAGATAATCTGTGTCAGGAGTGCTTGTGCCTGTAGAAGACAGACTGCCAATTGTAAATTTTGTGTTTGTTGTGGTCAGATCCTTAAAAACAAGATCGCTAAGGGTTGCTGTACTGTTTTGAGTGGCAAACGTGCGGAGGTAAATATCATTAACTGGACCATTAAAAGCCGTGGTAGTCAGTGTTTGCCCACCAACAGTGTAGTTAATAGTGCTTCCAGTGTAATTTAGAGTGAAATCTACTGGGGTTCCATTTCCCCATACAAACTGTCCTGATGCCACAGGTTCTCCAGGAGCTACGAGCGCTCTAGCATTTCTGTTAATGCCTAATTCACGCTCTGCATCATTTAAGCTATTGTTACCAATACGACCTTCAGCAACAAACAATTCTTTAAAAGTGCCCTGGTCTAATATGTTGTTAAAATCTGCATCGGTCAAGCTAGTTCTATTAACAAGAGTAAAGGCTTTAGCAGAGTGAGGGACCAGAAATAAACCCAAAGCAGCTAGCACTGCAATAATTAGCGGGTTGAGATGATTAGCGAATTTTTGTTTGTATAGCATTTTATCTCTTTAATACCTATTTTTTGGGCTAGGGAAGTGTAAAGCGCAAAATCAGAATGAAATGATGTTGATGCTCAATTGGATTAATAATTCACCAACAACATCATTTATCTGCACCCTTTACAAAAACTTGGTTTCTCAACCACAATCTCCTATGATAAGTTTATGTTTAGGAACAATGTTTCCTAGTTTAGAATCTAGTTGTATAAATTGTCTAGACTAACTGGTTAATCTTACTAGAAATTTAATAGAGGACTAACTTTTCTATTTCTCGGGAAACACTTACTAGGTAAGACGTTTGCTGAAATCTGATTGTTTCTAAAATTAAGAATAAATACGTACAAATTTTACATAAAGAAAACCCCCTTGTGGAAAGGGGTTCTAAAATCTTGTCGACTGATACTCATCTACCAGTCGTATAGAAATTCATGTTGAATGTTCTTAAGCACGGGAGCGTCAAGAACTCAACAGCATCGGTTCTCGCTCGGCTGTTTGTAACACCTCAATATAGAGATGGCTCAGTTGTTGTGCTACACCATCCCAACTAAACTTTCTCTCAACACGCTTTCTACTTGCTGAACCTAATGTGTTTCGCCACTCTGGATTACTGATAATTCTGTCAATCGCAGTACTAAAGGCGGCGACATCTTGGGGTGGTACTAATAAACCAGTTTCTTCAGGAACTACGGTAAACTGTAGTCCACCAACATCACTAGCAACTACGGGTGTGCTACTCGCCATCGCTTCAATTGCAACCAATCCAAAGGGTTCATAGTGACTAGGAACCACACAAACGTCAGCCGCAGCGTAATAATATGGAAGATCTTCTTGGCTGATACGTCCAGGAAAAGTGGTGAAACTCTTCATCCCCAATTCACCGACAATTTGCTCGATACGTTCGCGCTCCATACCGTCGCTTTCACCAGGGCGACTACCACCGCCAATTATTAGTTGGAGTTTACCAGAGTCGCGGTGTTGGGATTGTCCAACGGCTCTTACTAAGGTTTCTATACCTTTACGTGGATCAAAACGTCCTATGTAGAAAACAAGTTTGGCATCGGGGTCAATTTTTAAATGACTTCTTGCTCCTTGTCTATCAATACAACCAAAACTTCTAATATCAGTACCGCAGGGAATAATGTCGATATTACCCTTGGTTGAAACAAGCGATCGCATATGTTCTTTTTCCTGCGGACTTGTTGCGACAATTCGTTCTGCTGTTTCTAGCACTTGTTTTTCTGTAGCTAATCGTGTGCTAGAAATTAACGGAATTGTCTTGACTGTGTTGTATTTGACGGCTCCTAGAGAGTGGTAAGTATGAATCTGTTTGCTTCCTTGACGCTCTTTCAAGCGCATTCCTACCCAGCTAGAAAGCCAGTAATTAGTGTGAATTAAGGGATATATAATGCCGTTTTCCCGTTCAAACTTGATAAAATTTTCCAGAAATTCGGGTATTTTGGGAAAAAGGTTATCCCGGGGTACAAACTCTAGACCACCAGCTTCTAAACGAATAGTGCGACAATTTTCTCTATGTTGAACGATTGTATCTTGCTGCGCACTTACTTTTCGGGTAAACATATCGACTTGCCACCCAAGTTTTGCCAGCGCTTCACCTACCTGGCGCACGTAAACATTTTGTCCTCCAGCCTCTTCTTTGCCAATTTCAATCGCCGGATCTCCATGTATTGATATCAAGGCGATGTGTCGTTCTGTTCTAGAGTTCATAGTTTGTTGTTGTGTTGTTCTGAGGAGGTGTAAGCCAGCTTATTGGTTGCGCTAAGCTTTTCACCTCAACTACGCATGAGGTTTAAGTGATATTTATCTTATTTTAATTTTTTTCATAAATTTTTGCATCTCCTAGCAGAGGTATCTTGCAATTTGGTGTTTATATATAGCTTTGTCGCAGGTATATTGCTATATTTATTTCTCATAACTCTTATAAAAAGACCTTATACCTTAATTGTTTTCACTTAAAAATGTATTTTTTTTAGTAGTATTAGCTACTAGTTTTTGGTTCACTTAGTAATGTACTACTAAGTTATCGGTATTTTTAAACACCACCAAAACAGTATTTGAGGCTGTTTTGTCTAGGAAAGTAATATGCGCTTACTATATGGTTAATTAATGCCTAATAATGCCCTTGAGCCAAGGGCATCCCAATCTTTAGAAGATAGTCCCGATGAAAAAAAATTCACCGCCAGGCATGAAAGAATATTCCCTGCTTCCTGCTCCCTACTCCCTCTTACCAGTCAGTGAGAGCATCTTGCTCATACTACAAAATTATAAAATTCAAACATTTGGGTTGCTCTCCTTCAAACGAGAGACGTTCTTAATTCAGTAGACTCTGAAGCGGAAAAATTTTCTGTTGCTTTCCTCTCTATGACGAGTAAGTCTTTATACTCAGCATTTGGTGAACACTATATTTTGTGCCTGTGTAACAAATTTTTAGTAAAAATTCACACTAGAACCTAGTAACCGTAGCTTATGTTACTAAATATTAAATAAAATTAAGTTACTGATAATCCTCAATCTCAGCACTCGATTAAGCATATCACTAAGAGTAGAGGAATATATTGTCTATCAATTGATGTAAAAGCACTTTTCTCAATAAGTGCTAACACTCTCTGGCAATAAGAAGAGCTTATGCAGTTAGAATTTATTCCTGTTGAAAAATTTTATGTAGCGATTATTGGGTGGAAGTTGGATGGTGATCGCAAGCCAATTAGGACTGAAAAATTCAGTCAGCGATCGCACTTCACTCAACATTTGCGATCGCACTTGCAACAATGGCTATAACTGCCCATTTAAAAAAAAATCAAAAAAGAAAAATTAAAAAATAATTTTTCTTTTTTGCAAATTAGTTTGTAGTTTGCGCAGCTAGCATTTGCTTAAGTTTTTCCAGTTCATTTGCCCACCGTGGATCTGGACGAATAGCATCCGAGTCTGCAGAAGTAGTAGTGCTTTCATGAGAACGACTAGGACTTTTCCGAGACTTCTTGGAGCTTTTATCGCGACGGTTGCCTTCTTTTACTGGAGCATTGTTAGCGTTACTTGGGGCATTATGACTCGCGGTTTTTGGAGCTTGGGGCTGTTCGTCACCTTCGTCTCCCTTCGTACGAGGTAATGCCTTTTCTATCTTAATTGGAGACTCTTTGAACAATTGACCATTGTATTTTTCAATAATTTGGTCTGCTTGTTCATCGTTATTTACCGTGATAAAACCAAATCCACGGCATTTGCCTGTTTTGCGGTCTTTAATAAGTTTAGTAGTAACCGCATCGCCTTCTGCTGCAAAAACTGTTTGCAGTTCTTGACGATCTATTTCTTCTTTTGGCAAATTGCCTATATATAGGCGAACAGACATGCAATATACCTCCAATGTTTAATTTTAAGGGAAACAACTAGGCAAAAAAAGCGCCTTAGCTTGGGCTGCTTGATAAATATTACTCACCAAAATTGCCACAAACCGATTTTTTTTACTTCAACCTGTTACTTTTTACAATACTGTTTTTTCCAGGACGAAGCTTGTTTAATAAAAAAGCTTACACAAAGCTAATCACACCTTTATTTTAAAAATTTTAAATTTTAAAAGCTTAGTACTACTCTGCATGAAAAGTTTTAATACCTTTAATACCTTCTTGATATTTAATACCATTTTTTACATTATCACGGTATTTTCTACTTAACTAGTTCAGGACAAGACTTTTTCTCGGAACACAATCGTATTGTAACACAAAATACATTTTTTGTTTACGATGTAGATCTTCGGAAACACCAATCAGGTATTCTCTGGCTAATTTACCACTTTTTTGAAAGGGAAGATGTAACAAGATGACTCAATATACTTAATGGGTGACTTTAATCAAGCTTAAATGCTTAATTATACTGATTGCAGTCTTTTATATTAATAAATATAATGTACTGTTTTGAATTTTGCAACTTTTATTTACATTTTGTTTTTGTTCGGGAACTAGGGATTGGGGACCCCGAGTTCCCCAATCCCCCTATCCCCTTAGAAGAATGTAAGCGCCCCAAGCGACTGCTGCAACTGCCAAGATTGTAGACCAGATAGGATGGGGACTGTGAATAGTTTGACCGTTTTGGGTGTGCAAAGTCTGAATGTCAATCCAAGGTGTTGCACCTCGTCGCAACCAACCTGTAACGGTAATTTGGCGACCAATCCATTGTTGGGAAGAGACTTGCTGCCCTAGCCAGGATACGTGATGTAATTTCACCAAGCAGGTACTCGATTGGAAGATTAAGTCTTGAGACAACCAGTTGCTGGTACCACAACGACCTAATAATTTACCTACAAGACGGATACCAACACTATCAATGGGAATCGCTGCTGGGTTAGCTAACAGCCTTGGCAAATCTTCATCCGTGTAAATAGTAGGGGTTTTAATTTCTGGAAAAAAATAATTGATCCGAATCATAAGACCAATGCTCCAGCCAATCAATAAGCAACCTGTGACGAAAGACCAATCATCATATATCCACTTTAGATTGAACAACTTGAATGTAAAGCCGATTTGCCACACAAGCCACATCAAACCAGCAAGCACAAAACCGATTAATATTCCCACATAGGGAGCGATTTGACGAAAAAATGATTGGTGCTGAATTTTCAAGGTTTGTTGACTTGCGAAATAGACTTCTTTTTCTAAATGCCAGTATTCGGCTATTGATGAAAGACGTTGCAAGCGATCGCCCATCAACGGATGAGTATTGTTGATTACGAACCACCACCGGTAAGGATTAAGATAATCCCACATTAATAATGATTCAAAGGTATTGTGACCAGCAGCACTACCCAAAAAAAGAGTCTGTTGGTAACTAACGGGTGCTGCGATGTTCAAACTTTCTAACTGCCAAGAAGTATGTTCTTCTTTTTGAACATGATCAGCAAGACCAATACTAATTTTGAGTAAAGCACGAACCAAACCATTAGGATTACCAGTGATTCCGGTTGTCAGGCGATCGCTGTAGTAAAGGCGTAATTGAGAGATAAACAACCCAGCCAATGTTAACAAGCGCCAAAATCCATAGGCGAGACTTGCCATAATCCCCATAACAGAACGCCACACTTGCTGTGATTTTCTATCTCCCCATCGAGAAAATTGCTGGTACAGCATATAGACTGGAATTGTGAAAACCAACAGTAAGGACATCACCACAAAATCCCCATGAGCAATATGTCCTAGCTCTAAAGCATAAATTGTGGCAATTTCATCATCTGCTAGTTGCTCTAATAAACCTTGACTCACCACAATGCGAGCATTGCGAGGTAAATTACCATAAGTCAATGCTACTGGGGCTGATATTGGTAAAACACTTAAGTTTGGTAAACGCCAGTTTTGTTGTTTACAAAAGCGTTGCAGTAACCGTATAGTCTCTCGACTACGCCTATTTAAGGTTTCCTGAGATAGTGGACGCTGATTATAAAACCGTGTTAGTAGCGCATCTAATACCCAAGGAGAGAAACAAATTAAGCCGAGTAGTAAAATAAAAACAAATAAATCAAAATTCAGCTGTATTGGCGGTATATTTGGCAATTTGATTAACACATTGTTGAGCAATGTGATTGCCAGAACTAACAACTGGCGCGTTACCCAAAATAAAGCAAGGAATGTTCCTGCCATTAGCAACCGTAAAGGTATTAAGTTCAGCTTCTGTAAGGGTTGCCATACCTTGGCTCTTTTTGCTTGACGCCAATAAATTGTTTTAGCTTTGGGACGGATTGCTAAAGCCCCTTTCTCAAAAGCAAAAGATTTTTCGTTCTCTTTAATTTCTGGTTGTCTGGGTTGCTCTTGCTGCTTCGATATTACATTATCAGTGGCTACAGAACTTGAGATATGATCGGAGGTTTGTAATGCTTGAGTGTTTTGTATAGTATTATCAGAGGCCTGTGCTGCTTGAGTGTTTAGATGGCTTTTTGTCAACTGCTCTAAAGAGCGTTCTGCCCATTCTTTAACTTGGGAATTATGACTTTGGATAAGAATCTTACATAAAGCGATCGCCTCGTCTAGTTGACTCGTACGCGCATAAGCCACAACTAACCCTATTTCTGCTTGTAGACCAGCTGGATTATTGCCTTCTTTGGTAGCGACGGCTTTAAGTATCACTAATGCTTTTTGATAATCTCCTTGTTTAAGGGCAGCTAAACCAACATCCAAGGATTCTTCAGGTTGTGAAGCCATAGAGATTTTGATGTTCAGAGGTCAATGGGCATAGGGCATCGGGCATAGGGCATAGGGCATCGGACAATAAGTAAGGGGGGGGAACACAAGAGTACCGGAACACAGGAGCAAGACTTCATTGAACCCCAGTGCCCCATCCGCCATGCCCCATGCCCATGCTTTAACTATCGACTGAGTTGTTACCTGAAAACACTGGAGCGATCGCCGTTAATTTCAACTCTGGATGATCTTCTTGCAGTTGTTGGCAATTCCATTCATTGCGAAACAGTAACACTGGGCGTCCCATGCTGTCTTTGACTGTGGTGGTATTAAATAAACGTCCAACCTTATTGACTGCTTCCCAACCACCTTCGACCCAACGAGCAACACTATAAGGTAATAATTCTAAGTGAGTTTCGACACCGTATTCGCTTTGTAAGCGGAACTGTACCACCTCAAATTGTAACTGACCTACCGCCGCCAAAATTGGATCTCGTTTGGCTTCATCAACTGAATACATAATCTGCACTGCACCCTCTTCTCGTAATTCAGAAACGCCCTTTTGGAACTGCTTAAATTTTGAAGGGTTAGGATTTCTCAAGCTTGCGAATAACTCTGGTGAAAAATAGGGAATCCCTTCATACTCTAATTTCTGTCCAGTATAAATTGTATCACCAATAGCAAAAACTCCAGGATTATTTAAACCAATAACATCTCCTGGATAAGCAACGTCGATTGATTCTCGTTCTTGGGCGAATAGTTTCTGCGGGCGGGATAAGCGGACAGTTTTGCCTGTACGGGCATGATTTACTGCCATATCTTTTTCAAACTTACCCGTACACACGCGAACAAAAGCGACGCGATCGCGATGCTTGGGATCCATGTTTGCTTGAAGTTTAAACACAAACCCCGAAAAGTCTGGGTAGGTAGGGGCAACTTCTCCGATAGTACTGTTATGAGGACCAGGTTTAAGGGCGTAATCCAAGAAGTGCTTCAAAAATAGCTCTACCCCAAAGTTAGTCATAGCACTGCCAAAGAAGACAGGCGTCATTTTACCTTGATGTACCAGATCCAAATCTAATTCTGGTCCCACCCCTTCTATGAGTTCTATGTCATTTTTCAGTTGGTAGTATAAATCTTGTTGTAGAAGTTCTTCAATTCTGGGGTCGCCTAAATCAACTACTGTATCTACTGCTTCGCGGCTACCGTGAGCGCTTCTTTCAAACAAGTGAATTTGTTGTTGTTCTCTATCAAAGACACCTTTAAAGCGATCGCCCATCCCAATTGGCCAATTTACCGCGTAGGTTTGTAGACCTAACTCTTGCTCTATTTCATCTAATAATTCTAATGGTTCTCTTCCTGGGCGGTCTAGTTTGTTCACAAATGTGAAAATAGGGATACCCCGCATTTTACACACTTCAAACAACTTTCTTGTTTGGGGCTCCAAACCTTTCGCTACATCTATCAGCATTACCGCATTATCTGCGGCTGCTAGAGTACGATAAGTATCTTCACTAAAATCTTGGTGTCCTGGAGTGTCGAGTAAATTTATTTGACAGGCATCATACTCAAATTGTAGTACTGTGGAGGTAATGGAAATACCCCGTTGTTGTTCCATCGCCATCCAGTCTGAGGTAGCCTTACGCTGTGCGCGTCTTGCTTTAACTGCTCCAGCTTCGTGAATTGCACCTCCGTACAGGAGTAACTTTTCTGTAAGCGTGGTTTTCCCAGCATCAGGGTGAGAAATAATTGCAAAGTTTCGGCGATGTTCAACTGCTCTGCAAACTTCTAACTCAAGTTCAGTAGACATAAATGTATTTATTTGCTATTTGCTTGCGTGTTACTTAACTTAACTTAACTTTTTTCAAAATTAGCGAGTCTTTTAATCTTAAGACAACGAGGCTTGTGATAGGGTCGTAATGTAATTAATCACCTAAATAGATGGAGAAAGAAATGTACGACACGGATAAGCGAAAGCTTTTATCAGCTCTGTGTCACGGAGCCATTTTTTTCAGCACTGCTTTTGTGTCCATAGGTATACCTATTGCTATATTGTTCGTATCTGAAGATCCTGTTGTTAAGGAGAATGCGAAGGAAGCGATCAATTTCCACTTTAATGTATGGTTGTGGGGAATCATTATTGCAGCGTTGCTGTTTATCAGCTTTGGTTTGTTGTTCCCTCTAGCTGGTCTCGGCTATCTGCTGCATTGGGGATTAACAATTTGGGCGCTTTTTAATGTTCTTAGTACCCCAGATAAACCTTTCCGTTATCCCTTCATCTTCAGGCTTATTTAGTCAATTATAGACCGAACCTGTAAAGGGAAAGCGGCTATGGCTACGGTTTCCACGAATACGGTAGCTTACCATCTTTGTAAAGGCTACTCTTATCACTACCGCGTCTCCGTTCCTTAAGGACGGAGACTGTTAGCCTGCTTTCCAAAATTTTCCTGAATTTCAGGTGCTAGTGGTGAGCTTCGTGCTTGAATAATTTTAATAGCTTGAATAGCTCGATAGTTAGGATCAGGGGCTAGAAGCTTTAACTTAAATTCTTGGACATAATTACCCATGGATATTTCTTTTTGGGTATGAAGTCCCTTTATGTAGGTGTTTCTGTACTGGCAATATGGTCTAATAAGACCATAGTGTTCAAAAACAGTTATGCCCAAAACAGATAAATGGTTTAAGGCTTTGCTAACTCAGCAAGAACTAGACAAGCTTCAAGCGAAGGCTGATTATCAAGGCTGAAAGATCTCACAAGCGTTTAAGCTTCAAGACTGAGATAGAACTCAATAACCAGCAACGCATCTGCCTGAAGAAGCAGCGCTGACTTCTCCACGATCAAGCAGGAAGGAAGGAAGTAAGTGCCAAAATTCAGCTAGTTAGGTATGTAATGTCTAGCTAGTAGTAATTTTTAGTAAGCCTTATGTAACGGCGTCGTACTATACTTCTTCAAGGAGTAAGCAAGCACCTTCACTGCTGCATTTCCTCAAAACTTAGTTATTACCTTAAAGAACCTTATGTTTCCAATTCATCGCCCCCGTCGGTTACGTACCCACACACAACTGCGCCGGATGGTACGTGAAACAGTTTTAACCACAAGTGATTTGATTTATCCTCTGTTTGCTGTGCCAGGAGACGGAATTGCCAATGAAGTTAAATCAATGCCAGGAGTATACCAACTTTCAGTAGACAAAATTGTCGAGGAAGCAAAGGAAGTTTATGATTTAGGAATTCCTGCCATTATTTTATTTGGTATTCCCGCCGATAAAGATCTAGATGCTACCGGCGCGTGGCATGACTGTGGAATAGTCCAAAAGGCTGCTACTGCTGTTAAACAAGCTGTACCCGATTTGATTATTATTGCTGACACTTGCTTATGCGAATATACCAGTCACGGTCACTGCGGTTATCTACAAACTGGTGACTTGACTGGACGGGTTTTGAATGACCCCACCCTAGAATTGTTGAAGAAAACAGCCGTTTCCCAAGCAAAAGCCGGTGCCGATATCATCGCGCCTTCAGGGATGATGGATGGATTTGTACAGGCAATTCGCTCTGGTTTGGACGAAGCTGGATTTGAGGATACACCAATTTTGTCGTATGCGGCTAAGTATGCTTCAGCTTACTATGGTCCTTTCCGTGATGCGGCAGATTCAGCACCACAGTTTGGCGATCGCAGAACTTACCAAATGGATCCTGGTAACGCTAGAGAAGCGATTAAAGAAATTGAATTGGATATAGCTGAAGGGGCTGACATGCTTATGGTTAAGCCTGCCTTAGCTTACATGGACATTATTTGGCGCGTCAAGCAAGCTTCTAACTTACCAGTTGCTGCTTACAATGTTTCTGGTGAGTATTCTATGGTCAAAGCTGCGGCTCTCAATGGTTGGGTTGACGAACAGCGCTTGGTTATGGAAACTCTTATTGGTTTCAAGCGTGCTGGTGCTGACTTGATTTTAACCTACCATGCCAAAGATGCTGCACGGTGGCTACATTAAGCTGTCTTCTTTTGATCAACAGCGGCAAAATTTTCTGATAATTAGGGTCCTTTTTGTGTTAATCTCACGCAAAGGTACTAGGTTGGCGACGGATATTGTAGATGCTACTTGATCTGTTGTCTGTCTTAGTGACTTGGCGTGGGATTACTATTAAGAAATGGATTTTTTTTCAAAAAAAGGTAATCACCCATTTGCCAGATAGCGGGTTAATAGCTTATAAATAATATAGTTAACAAAACATCTTCAGTTGACAATTTTACGTCAATTGATTTAGTAATTAGTTAAACTTTTTTTAAGGGGAGCATTTAGATATGGATATGCAAGTCCTGAGAGAGCGTGCGGGGCTTAGCCGTGCAGAGGTTGCCTTCAGGCTTGCTATCAGCGAAACTAGTGTGCGGAACTGGGAAGCAGGTCGTACCGAACCTACAATGACACCTAAAAAATATTTAGAGGCTTTACGGTTGTTTAAATGCACACCAGAAGAATTAGCAGCAGCAAGCGAGAAATCAATCAACCAAAGGCATAAGCGCAAACCAGGAAGACCTAGAAGGTTTCCTGAGAATAATCAAGTGGGCCAAGTCAGTCAGGTAACTCAGGCAATCAGGGAAGGTGCTTGATTTCCCAATTTACTGGTATTTTGAGTTTCGTTCTAAAATTATTACCAAAATAAAGCTTTTGTCAAGTACCGCTTTATCGTCGCTTCGCTCCTGGGTGTGGGGTGTAGGGGAGCCAGTTCAAGAAAGGTACTCGACTTTAGTCCAATCCCTACCATATTTTTGGCACAGGCGCGATAAGATGCAATAACAATAAATCGCATTACAAAGTCTAATGGCAGAAACACTATTCTTCAACGCTTTGCGGGAAGCCATTGAGGAAGAAATGGCAAGGGATTCAACAGTATTTGTTCTTGGGGAAGACGTAGGACACTACGGAGGTTCCTACAAAGTTACTAAAGACTTATACAAAAAATATGGTGAGCTGCGAGTTTTAGACACACCTATTGCCGAAAATAGCTTTACCGGTTTGGCGGTAGGAGCGGCGATGACTGGGTTACGACCAATAATTGAAGGCATGAATATGGGCTTTTTGCTTCTTGCCTTTAACCAGATATCAAATAATGCTGGGATGCTGCGTTATACCTCTGGCGGCAACTTCAAAATTCCAATGGTCATCCGTGGTCCAGGTGGTGTTGGACGACAGCTAGGAGCAGAACATTCTCAGCGACTAGAAGCTTACTTCCAAGCTGTTCCTGGATTAAAGATTGTTGCATGTTCTACACCTTACAATGCCAAAGGTCTCTTAAAATCAGCTATTCGTGATGAAAATCCAGTTTTGTTCTTTGAACACGTTTTGCTTTACAACTTAAAAGAAGAGCTACCTCAAACAGAATATTTACTGCCTTTGGATAAAGCAGAGGTTGTTAGACCAGGTGATGATGTTACAATTTTGACATATTCGCGTATGCGTCATCATGTTCTGCAAGCAGTCAAAACTTTAGAAAAAGAAGGTTTTAATCCAGAAGTTATTGATTTGATATCCCTCAAACCTTTGGATTTTGATACCATCGGTAAATCAGTACGCAAAACTCATAAAGTGATCGTCGTAGAAGAGTGTATGAAAACAGGCGGTATTGGGGCAGAACTTATAGCCTCGATTAATGACCGTTTGTTTGATGAATTGGATGCACCAGTGCTAAGGCTTTCTTCTCAGGATATTCCAACACCGTATAACGGCAGCCTTGAACGATTGACGATTGTCCAACCAGAGCAAATCGTAGAAGCTGTAAAGAAAATGGTCGCTTTGCGAGTCTAGGAGGGAGCAGGGAGCAGGGGAGGCAGGGGAGGCAGGGGGAGCAGGGGGAGCATGAATTAGTCAAACTCCATCGCCCAATGCCCCATGCCCCATGCCCAGTAAAAATCAAAACTCCTCACGCTTAATGGGCTTAAAAAGCGCTACTATAGCATTTGCCGCCATACCCGTTGTAGGTCGCCCACGGAAACGATTGGGTAAAATCGAATGGCAGTTTATATAGGCGAGAATGTCTCGCGAAAAAAAATATAGCAAAAGTTAAAGTTTTGAAGAACTACTTACTATGCAAAGACAGCGATCGCTATTAGCCCTGATTATAGTTTTGGTCATCGCCGCTATTGCTGCGATCGCCACAATCTCGGTACCTTTAGGATTAGACTTACGGGGAGGCTCTCAGCTGACAATTCAGGTAAAAACAACACCAGAAATCAAGCAAATTACAGAACGGGAATTAGAAGCTGTTAAAAGAGTTGTTGAAGGTCGTATTAACGGTCTTGGTGTTTCTGAACCTGTCATCCAAACTGTAGGAACAGACAAAATTCTAGTACAACTGCCAGGTGTAAATGATCCACAGCAAGCAGAACGTGTCCTCGGAGGTACGGCACAATTAGAGTTTCGTCAACAAAAGCCAGGTACAGAAGCCCAATTGTTTGCTTTCCATGCAACTCAGGTTCAACTGAAAGCTAAGCAAGAACAATTGAAGAAAACCAACGATACAGCAGCAATTGCTAAAAATCAAGAAGAAATTAAAAAGAATAATCAAGAGATAGATAAATTATTTGAAAGTACAAATCCACCGTTGACTGGCAAATATCTCAAAGACGCTTATGGTGAACCAACTCAAGGGACTAGCTGGAATGTTGCCATTCAATTTGATAAAACGGGTGGTGATCTGTTTGCCAAAATAACTAAAAACTTAGCCGGAACTGGACGCAGTATCGGGATTTTTCTAGATAAAGAACTCATCAGTTATCCCACTGTTCCGCCAGAATTTGCCACGGCTGGTATTACTGGCGGACAAGCTGTCATTACAGGTCGATTCACTCCTCAAGAAGCTCAAGATTTAGGTGTACAGCTACACGGTGGATCGTTACCGGTACCAGTCGAAATTGGCGAAATCCGTACAGTTGGAGCAACTTTGGGTAAAGATAGTATTCAAAGCAGTATTTATGCTGGGGTAGGCGGGTTGGTTTTAGTATTAATCTTTATGGTGGGCTATTATCGATTACCAGGGGTAGTTGCCGATATTGCCTTAATCATCTATGCTCTGCTAACATATGCTAGCTTTGCATTGCTAGGTGTTACTTTAACACTACCCGGCATAGCAGGGTTTGTTCTCAGTATCGGGATGGCAGTTGATGCTAACGTACTGATTTTCGAGCGCACTCGTGAGGAATTACGAGCTGGTAAAACTTTGTATCGTTCAGTAGAGGCAGGATTTTATCGAGCTTGGTCTAGTATTTTAGATAGTCATGTGACAACATTGATTTCTTGTGCAGCTCTTTTTTGGTTAGGAACAGGTTTAGTCAAAGGCTTTGCTCTTACATTGGCTTTAGGGTTAGGAGTAAATTTGTTTACAGCCATTACTTGTAGTCGCACATTGCTATTGCTGACATTAGGATTTCCTACTTTGCGTAAGCCAGAACTGTTTTGTCCTAATCTGCCCACGTCTATTAATTCTAAGGCGGAGGCATAATTATGAAAATCAGCGTAATCAAATATCGGGGATTGTGGTGGGCGCTTTCTGGCGTCTTAGTTCTCATCGGAATCATTGGGATGATTATTTCTTGGCAAACTTTAGGTGCGCCACTACGTCCAAGTTTGGATTTTGTCGGTGGGACTAGATTGCAGTTAGAACGGGATTGTCAACAGACACAAAACTGCGCTCAACCCATTGAGTTAACAACTGTTCGTGAAGTTGTCGATGCTCAAGGGTTACCTAATAGCAGCATCCAAATTGTGGGTCAAAACCAGCAAGCAGTATCAATTCGCACAAAAGCTTTAAATGGCGACCAACGCACAAAGTTACAAACAGCGTTGAGCGAAAAATTAGGAGCATTTAACCCCAAAAAGACTCAGATTGATACTGTGGGTCCAACATTGGGTCAAGAGTTGTTTTCTAAGGGATTGTGGGCGTTAATTGTCTCGTTTATTGGCATTGTGATCTATTTAAGCGTACGCTTCCAAGCAGACTACGCTGTGATCGCTATTGTTGCTCTATTCCATGATGTTTTAATTACAGCTGGGTTTTTCTCGATTTTGGGATTAGTGGCAGGTGTTGAGGCTGATAGCTTGTTTGTTGTTGCTATTTTGACCATCACTGGTTTTTCAGTTACGGATACCGTAGTGATTTATGACCGCATCCGCGAAATCCTCCACGAACATCCGAATGACCCAATAGATAAAGTTGTGGATGATGCAGTTAACCAAACCCTTACGCGATCGCTCAACACCACATTAACCGTACTGCTTACGTTGTTGTCTCTATTTATATTTGGCGGTGAAACTCTAAAGAACTTCGCCTTGGCTCTGATTATTGGTTTTACAATGGGGGCTTATTCGAGTATTTTTCTCGCCAGTCCCCTACTCGCTTTATGGCGACAGCGCAGCAGTAAATCCAAGCCGGTAGAAAGCGCTGAGTCAAATGTAAGTAGTAGTTAAGAGAACCCCAACAGCCAACCCCTATCATCTCCTTCCACTCTCCATCGTCAATGGAACAAACTGAAACCAACGATCCATCTTTTGCTCAACAAGTACAGAAGTTACACCAGATTCAGGTGTACACTAGGTGGTTGGTTGTTAGCCTTTTATGGCTGACTGTCGGATCTGCTTCCTTATGGAATTTACGTGCTGAGATTGCACTATTGCGCCAATACTTTACATGGGCAGCAGTACGATATGGGCTTTTCTATCATCCAGTTGCAACCCTTGGGTTATCTTTTTGTCTTGGTATGACGACGGCTGTTTTAGTTTGGCAAAGTCGTAATATTCTATTTGGGCTACCACAACAGGAAAAGCGACAGTTAGAAAAACAGCTTTTTCGCATACGTCAGCAAGGACCAAGTCATCCTTTATGGAAGTGGATTTGTCATTAAATCTTGAATTATGAGGGTTTTCAGTAGTTAGTACATATACAACGACAGGTAGTATCTTGCAAAATATAAGTTATTAAAAAGTAGTCAGAAGTCAGAAGTCAGGAGTCATACGTTCGCTTCTGAATTCTGTAGCACTAGGAGTCTATAATCAATGATGGGTTGAATCCCTACAAACTATTCTGACTCCTGAATCCTGGCTCCTAAATTCTTATTCAAAGAGACTGCCCTCGATAGGAAATGTTCATGAATCATTCTCAGATTCAATTTAGCGATCGCAAGTCTAAAATCGATATTCACCAACTCCAACACCTATTAAACCTTTCTGCTTTCTGGGCAGAAGGTCGTAATATAGATGATCTGAGCTTAGCCATTACTAACAGTGAGCCAGTGATTACTGTATGGGATGGAGAGCAACTGATTGGCTTTGCTAGAGCGACTTCAGATGGTGTATACCGCGCCACTATATGGGATGTTGTCATTCACCCAGATTATCGTGGCGCTGGGTTGGGGAGCAAGTTAGTGGAAACTGTTTTAAGTCATCCACGTATGAACCGGGTTGAGCGCGTTTACCTGACGACGACTCACCAGCAAACCTTTTACGAAAGAATCGGTTTCCAGTCCAACTCCTCAACAACGATGGTTCTATACAACCAACCTCTTCTCACTCCTGAAGTTCGTCTTCAGGAATCACTAGGGGGATAGAAACTTGTAGTCTAGAAACCTGTTTTGCTGCTCCCTCCCCGAACAGAAGTTCCGTTTGTGGTTTCTGCTGTTCGGGATGTTGAGTGTAAGGGACGATTTCCAGTTTTCCTCCCATCGCTTCCAGTACAGTTTGATTTAATAATAGCTTCATCCCTGAAGCAAGAATTTCATCGTTTTTGTCAGTGTCATTAGGCTCTTGCTTTGAAGAAAGTAAGTCTATTGGCTCACTCCAAGAAATAGCATCAGTTGGGATATCCAGCCAAATGTAAGCAAATTTATTTTTGGGTATTACACCAGCAGTAATGTAGATACTGCCTTCATCCATCTTAGAAATTGTAGTGTCTATTAGCTTCACTAATACTTGTCTGAGCCAGGAAAAGTCCCCTAAAACATAGATTTCCGGATCTGGTAGTAACACGTTAAAAGGAAAATTCCGGTTTTCAGCTAGCATGTAAGTGAGGTTATGAACCTCCTGTATAATTTCAGCTAGCTGTAGAGGTTGAAGATTTAATTTATTGGTACCATGTTGTGTTCTAGCAACGCTCAGAATTTCATCAATCAGCTTTAGTAGCTTCAAAGCTCGTTCGTGCGCTTGTGCGATAAATTCTCTCTCTTCTTCAGGATTTTCACACAAATCTGACAAAATTAACTGATGCAGCCCAATCAAACCATTGAGGGGCGATCGCAATACATGGGTAGTCCGAGCCAAAAAACCCGCCTTAAACTGACCTATTTCTTTAGCCATTTGGTAAGCCAGATGTGTTTGCTTCATCTGCTCCATAAGCATGGACACATCCTTTGGCTTTACATCTGATGAATTAGGAGATCTCTTTAACCCCACCAATAATTGTCGAAAACCTATCCCCAGTGCTATTCCTACTACTAGATAAACCCAGTTGCTCCAATTCATAATCTTTATTTTGCAACTTAAACTTGCTCAGTTAACTAAAAAAACGCAAAAAAAGGTTTTGGAGTTCCTCCATTACCAATCTCTTAGGACTTACGCAAATGCCAACCGAATTCTTCTGTATAAAAATAGGGGGGATAGAAAAATACAGATAATCTGAACCAGACTGGAGAAGCCAGGTTCGCTACATCGTACACCTTTCTTATCTAGTTTTGCGTTGAATCAAAAAGTCTAGAGTTTCTTATTATACTCATCTGTAAACTCAACAGCACCCTGGCGCAAAATCTCCCAATTCTCCCCAGTCCACTTTACAACCGTAGACGGTACACCTAGTCCCTGTCTTTCTTGTTTATATTCTCTTGCTAAAGTTAAAACTTCAGGAAACTGTACTTCAATTTCTTCCATAGTTTCTAGAGGCGGTTGACCAGATAGATTAGCGCTAGTCGTGGCAAGAGGTCCTGTTTGCTTTAAAATAGCTCGGGCGCTCGCACAATTAGGTACTCGTACCCCAATTGTCTTTTGAGTCGAAACCATTGCTTTTGGTACCAATTCTGAAGCTGGTAATACTAAAGTTAAAGCCCCTGGCCAGTATTTATTGATAACTTTTTGCCAAATTTCATACTCGCGATCGCTACCCACGATAAATGGTTTGAGATCGTCTAGATCCGCTGCCATTAATATTAAGGGTTTATCCTGGCTACGCTGCTTCGCAACAAAAATTAACAATCCTTGTTCCGGTAGAGTAGCCAATGCCGGAACCGTATCTGTAGGAAAACTTACTAATTTGCCAGCTTTTACAGCAGCTACAAGAGCATCAAAAGAAACTTGCATAATTATAGGGGAATGGGGCACGGGGAATGGGGCATGGGGAATGGGTAATGGGCGATGGGGCGTAATAAAGCTGCTTAGTGTAATTAATTCTGTCTAAGTACTTAGAATACTCTGTATGCCCTATGCGCCATGCCCTATGCCCCAACTTTATAAGCGAGGGCAAAGCGCTGAATACCAGCTAAGTCAGTATGAATTTGAATATTACAATAGCTGCCGTGGTTATGTAACATTTCCTTGACTGCATGTGCTTGTCCTGCCATCATTTCAATTAGCCATATACCCCCAGGCTGCAAATAAGAGCTTGAGACTTGTACTAAATGACGGATACTCGCTAAGCCATCAGCACCACCATCTAAAGCTAGGGAAGGTTCATGGTTAACGACTTCTGGTTGTAGAGAAGGTAAAGTACTAGTAGGGATGTAAGGTGGGTTGGAAACCATACCACTGAATTGACCTTTAAGAAATTCAAGAGGCTCCCACCAAAAACCTCGATAAAAGTGAATACGCTCTGTAAAGCCGTAGTTACGAGCGTTTAGTGCTGCAACGGCAAGCGCTTGAGGACTATAATCAACAGCGTGAATTGTGGCTGACTTAAAAACATCTGCCAGTCCGAGTGCGATCGCGCCACTACCAGTCCCTAAGTCAGCCCAGTGTCCTTGCTGAAGAGGCAAACTCGCTGCTTCTAGGGCTAAATCAATCAAAGACTCTGTTTCTGGTCTAGGGATTAAAACAGCATTTGAGACTGCGATTTTAAAATGTCGCCAGGGTGTAACTCCTGTAATATATTGTACTGGCAAGCGTTCTTTTAATCGTTTTTGCCAGAGAGTCTCTAATTCAGCGAAAGGTAGCTGGAGTTTGATTTGCGGCTGGTTTTTGAAAGACTCTAAACGCAATGCCAGGCGGTCTAATCCAGCTACTTCTTGTAATAACCAATCCACCTCAGTTGGAGGAACATCAGTGGCGATCGCAGCTGTTTTAGCTGTATTACGCCACTGCCAAAGTTGTAACCCAGAAATGACTTCTGGCTGTTGATCCATCATGCCTGTATTTTGCGGCATAGGATTATTTTTTCTGAGCAGGTGAAGAAGTATTGTTTTTAGGCAGCTTTTGGATATACTCTCTAGCTGCTTTGTCGGGGAATAGGATAACCTGGTTCAGCCAAGGGTCATTTTTCTTCTGTAATGTGGTGATCACTCCATCTACATCTATTACCTGAATATCAGCTTTCGGGAACTTTGGCTTCACCTGACTCAACAAACCCTTCGCATCTTCTTCACTTAAAAACAACGGAATAACTTCCTGCTTTTGGGTTGGTACCTTAATAGGCACATACCCTTTATCTGGTGCAAATCTAACAGCAAAAACAGGAGGACTCTTAAGCTGCTGTACTGATTGACCGCTAGCACGTAGCAATTCCATTGCGCCTTTGACTTCTTGATCTACAGGTTTAAAGGCAAAAACTAAACGGTTTGGCTGATTTTTCGTTTTTTGCAGTTGCTGATAAATGACTCCTAAAGGTACTGCTGTCACTTGTAGACTTTTGACAATTTCAGTCAATTTTGGATCTTTGTCTTTCACCGCACGAAGATCGTTGATAAAAGCTTGAGCTTCTTGCTGACTCATATACACACCTGTAACTGAGCCACCTTTTTGGCCATTTTGACCTTGTAGGGGACGGCTCAGCGGTAACCCTTGAGGATTTGTTATTAAAAACACAGGTACTGAATCTAGCTTCTCTTTAATTTGTTGGTCTGTTAATGCTAGTACTGGGGAATTTCCGCTAAATGCCATTACCAGCATAGTACTCCCCACTAAACCGATTGTTGTACCCCAGCGAACCAATGATTTCATGACTTCTCCTAGCATCAATAATTTTCATTTAGCCGAGACTTAGATTAGATTTACACAGAACCGACTTGTTTTAGTTATAGTATCTTCTTCGCTGGTTAACTGTGCTATTGTTTGTTCTTCTTAAAGAAGAGTTCAGAATTCTTTGATATAGGTTATTAGTAGGATGTTCAATCCCATTACTAATTGTTGATACCAAATCTATAATTTGGCTTTGGTTTGTACTTCCAACCCCTCACTCCTATGTTCTGTATTCTGTTTTGGTCAGGTTTGCCCTACTGTTAGGTGCAAAACCCTGTATACGTTGGCTGTGTAGTGCTCTTATGGATCTAGAAATTTCCTACCCAGTTAAAGTGATAAAGCCATTTTATGGTTAAAACTTGTAACAGTTGACGCTTGTACACACTAAATCGTTCCATACAATGTCTCTAAAAATGTGGCATTTTTTATACAGAAACACTATTTTATCTAAATTGATTGTAAAGTTATTCAATGGATATGTTAACTGTTAAAATCCCCTTTTCAACAAAGGTATTGTTTAGCATTCTCCCACGCGACCGGATATAACTTGTGTAATCTGTTTTAGATATAAAACAGCCTGTACAAAAAGGAACCACACCCATGGTAAAGAAGAAGGGTTGTTTCAGAAAAGAAGAAAATACTTTTTTTCGTTAAAGCACGTAATATTAGTGTTCTTTTTTTTACACGAAATAAAAATCTTAATTTTCAATTAAAAAGTAATCCGATACGGTTCGGTTGAAGCTATGAGTAGGCGTAATGGAACTATGTACCAAAATACGATACATAGTTAAGATCCGGGAAATTTATTGCCCGGCTCAAGGCTGAAACCCATTAAAATGGGTTAAAAGATTACCCAGTGAGTTAAAAGCTCACTTTAGCTACTAGCCCGAACTTTAGTTCAGGGCGAATTTTCGGGCAAAACCTACGCAGTATTGATCTGCTTACTATTTTCAAGTCTGAGCATAGACACGAGGGATAGTAAGCCTTTGAAGTCGTTTTACAAGACTTGACCTATATCGGTATTAATTTTGCAGAAACAGTCGGGATGACAGGATTTGAACCTGCGGCATCCTGCTCCCAAAGCAGGCGCGCTACCAAGCTGCGCTACATCCCGTTGATTTATTATCTATTGTAGATTATATACCAATTATAACATCTCGCGACAACTTTTTATAAAAATTACGAAAACAAATTAAGTTTTTCGATAAAAAACGATTTATTAATGATGCCAACGCTGCATTGGACACTGGCAGAGAAGGAACTAAGATGAGACTCCACCGCCCAAAAGGAGGCGGATTCGCCCACAAAACAAATTTTATCTCTTACTGCCTTACTTCTGGGATTTCCAAAGGCTACCACGTTTACAGAGAACGTCAGTTTACTGAGGATACCAGAACATACCTTTAATCCCTTCTGGGTCAGACATAAACCCTAAAGTTTTATAGAAGTCCACAACATGGGGATCAGCAAAAAGAGTTACATTACTAATTTCTTCACTCCTGAGTTTTTTGAGTACATATTTCATCAGTGCTTTACCCAGTCCTTTACCTTGAAAGTCTGGATGAACTACCACATCCCAAATAGTGGCATTAAAAGCATGATCTGAGGTAGCACGTGCAAAACCGATGAGCCGCTTTTTGTTTCCTCTAACTTGCCACATAGAAGCAACGAGAAAACTATGCTCAAGAGCTTTTTTTACTTTTCTTAGAGGACGGCGTGACCAACCAACTGCATCACAAAGTTCCTCTAGTTCATACAGATCGATTTCTCTCTCTGTACTAAAAACAATGCGCTCCACAACGCCTCGCCCAGTGCTAGAGAGGTCGCTGCTAGGACTAGAATTGCCCGTAGCTTCGAGACTCATCTCTTCAAAGTTAGCCGCTTTAGTCGTTGAGACAGCTTCAGGAGTACTAAACCAAGTTTTCCAAAAACCCATGCCAGCGTGGTTCGGGTAATTTGACACTCTCCGCCCTAAAGAGACGAAGATTCCTAAGACTTTCCAGTCTTAATATCTTGCTTTGACAGGTTCCTAGGCTCAATACGTTTGCCTTTAAGGCGTACTGATAAGCCAGTGCGTTGGACGGGTTTCCCGGCTTGAAGCATCTGGCGTGTCTCCTCAAGAGTGTTTTAGGCGTGACTTTCTCCCAGTCCGAGAGTAGGTTTTATTTAAATGTCTTTTACTGACATCGTTAAATACTAACACAAAGATGTCCTTTTAGGACGGGGTTTTCAACCCAAATTTTTTGATAATTAGCTCCCTCCCAATCGATACCGCTCGGTTAAGTTTTTTTACAAAAAAGAGGCAATGGGGACTGGGGATTAGGGGCAATGGAGACTGGGTATTGGGTATAGTTTAAAAGTCTAAAACCAATTTTTTCCTTCTTCCCCTGCTCACGGCTCCCTTGCTCCCTACTCCCTACTCCCTCTTAATGATGGTCTCTGGTCTAAAATCTTCAACGTTGGAACTTCTAAAACGCTTTAACCGAGCGTTTCCACAGTTTTATGAGCAATTTGTCAGTAGTGAAATTCAACTACAAAATTTGCGGTTAGCCTACCGTTTATATAAAACTAGGCGGGTTGTGATTGAGATGAAAGCAGAAGGGACCAAAACTGCTTTCCATTTTGCCTATCGTAACCAGTCTTTTCTCCTAAGCGATATTTTTGGTGTGTTAGCCGCTTATGGATTAACAATTCATGGGATAAGTCTATACGGTCAGATACGACCACCAATGTTAGTTTTTATTAAGCTGCTGATCTCTCGTGACAGTAAAGCCCTAACAGACAAAACAGCAGAAAATGTCTCTCGTGCCATTCGCGAAGCCTTAGCTGGGCGATTTGAGGTAGAAGAAATGTTAGCAGTAGAATTTAATCTTGATGCTGGTTTAGCTCAGGTACAAACCGAATTCTACGTGGATCCAGTCTTTCACCTGCCAGCTCTCGTCATTGAAGCTGATAATCAGCCAGGATTGTTTTATAAGGTGATGTACGCAATTTGGCAGGAAGATCTTTTAGTGGTAAATGCTAATTTACTGGTTTGGCGGGGACGTACACGCCTGATTCTCTACTTACTCGGCCCAAATGAAAGCCTGATTCCTGAGTATTTAGGTCATAAAATTTCTGAGGGGGTGCGCCACAGATTGTTAGGAAAATAAAGAAGGAGACAAATCAATTACAAATTTTTTAAATTTTAATTCTTATAATCCCCGACTCTCTCAATTAGGGGTACCATAAAATTATGGCAACCATCGAAATCTTGGGCGTTCCACATGCATATGAACTAACAGCCCCCACCTCTTGCCCCCATACTCTTGTATTTGTCCATGGTTGGCTCAATAGCCGTGGATATTGGCAACCTGTGATTTCCCGTTTGTCAGAGAGTTTTCAATGCTTATCTTATGATCTAAGAGGTTTTGGCGAGTCAAGATCTAAGGCAAAAACTGATTATAGTACTGAACAAGCTTCTTTAAGCCTCGCTTCGACTTACAGTGACGGGGTTGTTAATCCTTTTGACTCACTTTATACCCCAGCAGCTTATGCTCAGGATTTAGTAGCTCTGATGGAACAACTCAATATGACCAGTGTTTGGCTGATTGGTCACTCTTTAGGAGGTACGATCGCTCTGTGGGCTTCTTCTCAAATGCCTGAGTGTGTCAAGGGAGTTATCTGTATTAACGCTGGTGGGGGCATTTATCTCAAAGAAGCTTTTGAACAATTTCGCTCAGCGGGTCAAAGATTTTTGCAAATTCGTCCTCGATGGCTTAGTCAAGTACCTTTAATTGATTTGCTATTCACTCGAGCAAGTGTAGCTCGTCCCTTGGATCGCTACTGGGCACGTCAGCGAGTGATTGATTTTGTTGTGGCTGATCCAGAAGCTGCTTTAGGAACATTGCTAGACTCGACTACAGAAGAAGAAATTAACTATTTGCCACAGCTAGTTTCCCAAATGAAACAGCCAATTTATTTCCTAGCTGGTGCAGAAGATAAGGTCATGGAACCCAAGTATGTCCGTCATTTAGCTAGTTTTCACCCCCTGTTTCAATACTGTGGTGACAACGTCATTGAAATTCCTGAGTGTGGTCATCTAGCAATGTTAGAACAACCAGAGGCAGTGGCAGGTCATATTCGCTCTATAGTTAGTAGGGAATAGGGAGCTCTTGAGCAGAGGAGCAGAGGAGCAGGGGAAGAATTGAACAAAATCCCATGCCCCATGCCCCATGCCCCATGCCCTATGCCCCATGCCCTATGCCCCATGCCCTATGCCCTATGCCCCATGCCCCATGCCCCATGCCCCATGCCCCATGCCCCATGCCCTATGCCCCTTGATATAATTCCATTACCTGAGACAGCGCTAGTCTAGAGTGAACTCCTAAGGTAAGGGAAGAGGTATGACCCTTGTTAAGATGGTCAGCAGCAGCACAGCCTATCATGGCGGCGTTGTCAGTGCAGAATTTTAGGGGTGGAAAAAGCACTCTTAGATTATGAGCGGTTGCTGCTGCTTGTAAATGTTTTCTTAACCCACTGTTGGCTGCTACGCCCCCACCAACAGCAATCGTGGAAAGATTATAGTTAAGGGCACAAGCGATCGCTCTTTTGGTGAGCGATCGCGCTACAGTTTCCTGAAAACTTGCTGCTATATCTTTTGTGGGTACAGGCTGACCATCTTTTTCTAACTGTTGTACTAAACGTAGTACCGCCGTTTTTAGCCCACTGAAGCTCCCATCATATGGATGATAACCACCATTAGGTAAAGAAACTTTTCCTTCTGGTAGGGTATAGGCTTGGGGATCACCTTCTTGTGCTAAGCGATCAATGACTGGTCCACCTGGATATCCTAGATGTAACAAGCGTGCTACTTTATCAAAAGCTTCACCTGCTGCATCATCACGGGTTTCTCCTAAAGTTTCGTATATTCCACAATCCTTAACGTAAATTAAGCTTGTATGCCCCCCAGAGACCAATAAACTTAAAAAAGGTGGCTCTAGCGTTGGCTCACTCAAGTAAGTCGCGTAAATGTGACCCTCTAGGTGATGAACTCCTAAGAACGGTTTTTGATGGACTACTGAGAGCGTTTTCCCAGCAGTTAATCCTACCAATAACGCCCCTACAAGCCCAGGCGCACAAGTTACGGCGATACCATCTATTTTCCCCCAATCCAGTGCTGCCTCTTCTAAAGCAAAAGATATTGCCCCATTTATTGTTTCTAAATGCTGGCGAGACGCCATTTCTGGCACAACCCCGCCATACTGTTGATGCATCGGGATTTGGGAGCTAATTATACTACTATAAACTTGTCGATTGTTAACAATTGCTACGGCTGTCTCATCACAGCTCGTTTCTATTGCTAAAATTGTTGCCATTTCTCATTTATCCTTTAAGATTCGTAACTAAATTTTTTCCCTTCACTTAATTTATTAACTTTGTAAAAATCTGCAAAAAATATCCTTATGTGATAATCAAATAGTTTTATTACCCTAATGAGTAACATTCTCCGCTCCCCCGCTCCCCTGCACCCCCGCACCTCTGCCCCTAATTTTTGACTTTTGAATGCGTGACTTTTGACTTCCCCGGAGGGGCTGCTCCCTCTTTATTCACCAGAAGGTTTAAAAAATTTTAACTTTTATTGACTTAAACTTTACTCCGTACACATGCAAGAGTATTATTTCCATATACTAAAAACACGATTAAATAACAGAGAATCTAGGGAAATGTGCCAGATTGACATCTGGCGAATTCCTAATCTAAGCTGATTTCATCGTGAATCCCACATTGATAAAGTCCTTGTACAAGCCGCTTCGTTTTGTACAGAAAAATTTTTGTTTCGTCATAAAAGGAAACAATTCCATGCGACGCTTGTTTGCTCTGATTTTAGCTATTTGTCTTTGGTTTAATTTTGCCCCAGCCGCGAAAGCGCTTGGCAATGAACTTGTACCCTGTGGTGAATCTCCAGCCTTCTTGTCAAGGGTTGAGACTGCTCGTAATACTACTTCTGACCCCGAGTCAGGAAAAAAACGGTTCGAGCGTTACTCCCAAGCACTGTGTGGTCCCGAAGGTTTACCTCACCTGATTGTTGATGGTCGTCTTGATCGCGCTGGTGACTTTTTAATTCCTAGTATTCTCTTTTTGTACATCACCGGATGGATCGGTTGGGTAGGTCGTACTTATCTACAAACCATCAAGAAAGAGGGTGGTGACGTGGAACTTAAGGAAGTCGTCATTGATTTAACTACGGCACTGCCAATTATCCTTTCTGGCTTCTCATGGCCTGTAGCAGCTGTGCAAGAATTGTTATCGGGTCAATTAACAGCGAAGGATGAAGAAATCCCCATTTCCCCACGCTGATAATGATTGTAAGCTTTCCGATTTTAGATTGTGCCCTTGAGTCAATTATCTAAAATCTAGCTGGAAAAGTTTGCTGAGCAGGGAACATTGAGAAGGGGATAGGGGATGGATGTTACTAACTCACTATCCCCTAACACCTAACTCTTATACCCTGTTTTACACAGCTTACTGGCTCTCTCTGGCTTAACTTTCCACAAAATCTAAAATTGTGTGGTTTCAAAATTTTTTGTTTTGACTTACTTTGGAGTAATGATTTATGTCGCAGCAAAACGACTTGGTTAAATACCTTTCTTTGGCACCTGTTTTGTTGTTTGTCAATTTGTCTCTAACTGCTGTTTTGTTGATTTTATTTAACTACTGGTTCCCTGACCTTCTTTTCCACCCACTACCTTAAAAAAGAATTCAGGAGTCAGAATTTAGAAGTCAGAATGGTCTGATGGCGACATCCCTGTCTCCTGACTCCTGAGTTCTATTTATTAGCTTTACTTTTAAACTCGTAATGCTGTTGTAATCAGCGTGCGAGTTTTATGTTACTAAAAAAAGCGAAATTAATTTTATTAAACTTCAATAATAAAAATGATATTTAGCGTCAATTATTATTAATATAAAAAATGCCACCACTTTATTTAGAGGCAACCATAAAATATGGTACAAGGTATAGATGCATCAAAAAATCTTGCTAGCGACGCTAGAAATCGAGAAGTTGTTTTTCCAGAATGGCGTGATCCACAACGCGGAAATCTAGAAACGCCAATTAACTCTTCTGGTTTGGTTAAATGGTTCATTAATAACTTACCAGCCTATCGACCAGGAATAACAACCTTCAGAAGAGGTTTAGAAGTAGGTATGGCTCATGGTTACTGGTTTTTTGGTCCCTTTGCCAAAACAGGTGAGCTGCGGAATACAGATCAAGCAAACTTAGCTGGGTTATTGTCAACCTTAGCTTTTGTTGCACTTTTGACTCTGGCTTTATCTTTGTATGGTAATAGCAATCCCCCTAAACCAGTCGCAACTGCCACTGTACCTAACCCTCCAGAATCTTTCAGTTCCGGTGAAAACTGGAACAGCTTTGGAAGTGCTTTTTTGATCGGTGGTATTGGTGGAGCAATAGTCGCTTACTTTTTAACCGCTAATCTACCAGTCATTCAAGGTTTGTTTAGTTAATTAATTAATTAATTAAGCGTCTTCTAATAGTCAATAGTTGAATGTTTTTTTGATTTTTGACTATTGACTATTAGCGTTGTATTAGCTAAATAAAGCGGCTTCTAGAGCATGGAGAGCTGTTTCCAAATCATCATTAATAATTTGAGTGTCAAATTCATCCGCTGCATCAATTTCTGCTTTAGCCCTGTTCAATCGCCTAGCGATCGCTTCTTCCGAATCATTTCCGCGAGTACGTATCCGTTTCTCTAATTCCTCAAAAGAAGGGGGTAAAATAAAGATACTTTCGGCAGTTGGAAATGTCTGCCGGATTTGTCGTGCCCCTTTTAATTCAATTTCCAGTACAACAAATTTTCCTTGGCGAATCTGTCTTTCTACAGGTTCACGAGGGGTACCGTAGCAGTTACCTGCAAATTCCGCCCATTCTAGGAATTCGCCAGACGCTACTAGTTGCTCAAATTTACTACGGGTGATAAAGTAGTAGTCTTTTCCATCCACTTCTCCTGGTCGAGGGTGGCGAGTCGTTACTGATATAGAATAATATAATTCAGGATGACGCTGGAGGAGCGATCGCATTAAAGTGCCTTTCCCAACTCCACTAGGTCCAGTAAAAATAATAAGCCTCCCTGGAGATGGGTTATCTTTGGTAGTAGCATCACTTTCTCTAGATAAAATTTGCATCTGTGCTCGATCTCTGAATTATCGATAGATAGTTTCCATTATTATGCGCATTTATGCGCACAATAGCTGCTAAATAAAAAATTTTGCAGCTTTGGAGATGTTAATATTTAGCCAGTTTACTATACTACTACGAAATAGAGCATAAAATAAAGTCGTGATATAGATTTGTTGCTGATTAATTATCGACAACCTGATGGTCACGAGAAATTAGAAAGCGATTGGCTACCGTTTCCGGCTGAATCGCTGAAAGAATAACATGACTTGAATCGGTAATAATGACAGCCCTAGTCCGGCGACCATAGGTTGCGTCAATAAGTTGACCTCGATCCCTTGCATCGGTGATGATCCGCTTAATTGGTGCAGACTCTGGACTGACAATGGCAACGACTCGGTTAGCAGAGACAATGTTGCCGAAACCGATGTTGATTAACTGGATGTCCATAAAAAACTGACGCCAAACGTGTGCTGCGAGAATCTTATCAGGAACTATTTCCCATGTTATCTTTAAAAATTCGCAGTTACAACGCCTAAGATTGACGTCAGCCTTGTTTTTTAAATAAAAATTGCTTTTTTTAGCTGTTTGTGAGTCTAGTTTACTAAAAATCTACCCAAAGGCATAGATGTGTAAGTGGTCAGATGTTAACTGAATTTTAGAACGAGTGCATTTAGGAAGAAAACACCGAGATGAAATTAAGTCAATGAGTCACTTAATTCGGTCACAGTTTTTTCGGTCCACAAATTTTGTGGCTGGTTACCAATGCTAGCATTAGCACCTCAAAATTATTAAATTTCCCATGCTATTGAAAGCTAAGGAAGGTTCAACGCCGACTGCTTTTGCAAAAAATTAAACATTTTCAACACCAAGCAGGAGCTTAGGTATACGCAGCGAGCGATACAGTAGACGCCACTGACACAAAATTAGGACACCAACCGAGCTTACAAATGTCCTCCTAATGCTGCTTAAAAAAAGGATAAGTTTCAAAACCAGGATATCATCTCATAGTTACGGCGGTTATTGAAAGTGCAATGCTAGCAATGGAACTGTCTTGCTAGGCTGTCGGAACAATAACAAACAACAATGGTTGCTGAGCAACTTCTTTCAACTCAACTTCTAAGGTATAAGTTTGGCTCTGTTCGGTGCAAAGTAATTCTACACTCAAACATCCTGGACCTGTCGACTGAGCCAATGCTTGGGAGGTATCGCCTTGAAGCTTCAGGATTCCTTTAGTGGGCAAATCGGCCTGGACTCGCAGCTTTTTTAATAGTTTACCTGTAAGCTGGTAGTTTACCTTAAGGTTAAGGACACCCGCACTAGTTAACCATTGTCTCTCTACTATTGGATTGGTCGTCGATACTGGCAAAGTCAAGTTTTCTAGCAGATGCTTGGCAGCTAACAAAGACAAAGCCATTTGTTGACGAGGCTGCAAATCTAAGTAGTTACCCTCGAGATTGGGCATAGTATCTAAAGCTTCTCCAGAACGATAACTAGGCCTTAGAACCAACCCTGCTACGTCGTTTATTGCTTGGGAGTCTTCAGGGAAAAAGCTTTCCACTGCTTGAACTAATTTAGCCCCTAGAGGTAGCGAAGACTCAAGCAACGCTTGACACTTGTCTACTAGTTGCTTGAAGATGTGCTCTGGCAATGGAATTGGCAGGTGCAGCTTATACTGCTGTGCTGACCATCCCCAAGCAGATGCTAGTACCATCACTGGTTGATCTACGCGTTCGGGATATTCGACTAATTGTGTTTCCCAAGGAAATAAAGGTGGGTTATCTTGAATGTGGACTTTTAACCGACGTTTAACGACGGTTTGGAAACGTTGTTGCACAGTAGGAATTTCTCCTAGTCGAAAGGTTTGGGGTACCCCTCCCAACTCTTCTTGCACACCATTTAAAAAAGTGGTGCGCTTCTTCGTCGAGAGGACTTTCTCCCCCGTCACACCCTTACATACCGGGGTAATTGCATCGTTTTTGCCATTGATTGACAATAACGAAGCAAGTAACTGGGAAAGTAAGGATTCTGAGTCACTATTCATGAATAGATGGACTTGATCCGGACACTAGAGAGTTACGAATTTCCCAAGCTTGCTCCAGAATTTTAAACCACCTTTTTTGAAGTTGTGCCATAGACAACCCTAAGATTTTGGCTATATTCTCGTCGGGTTGTCCTTGTTGCTTCAACTCTAATAATGATCGGTGTTTTTCGTCAAGCTGGTCTTTATAACTTTGCCATTGTTGGGGTGTCAGGCCCAAATTCATCTGTAAATCAGCTTCTAGCCACTCGTGAACTAACTCCCAACGATGCAATAAAGCAAACCGTATCAAGTGATATTTAAAGCGCTGCTGCAAGTAATCTCGCTGACGTGGAGTTAGGCCTAAAATAGACTCAATTTCTTGTGCAGAGAGATCTTGAAGACGGAGAGTGAAGTAATCAGCACAGTCTGATTGTTGACGCTCTTGTAAGTAATTCATCAGTTCGGTAATCACTACAGAGCGCAATGTGTCTTCTTGAGGTTCTGGATCTGATTGCGTCGCCATTGCTGAGCGTAATTGCTGCACTGCTGGATCTTCCCAGGAGCCATCACCCTCATTTCCGCTTCCTTCTGCGGCTTGTTCTATGTCAACACATGTCTCGGGTGGTTGTTGTTGAGAAAAAGTTTGTGCTCGTAAAATAATTAGCTGTTGCTGTCGTCCTGGTAAGGGAATCCGCCTCTTCCCGTAGCGCTCGGTAAATGCCATGTATTCTGCTAACTCTAAAAGAGTTTTCGGACGATAGCTACCAGTAAGTTGATTTTCCCTTCGGAAGGCGTTTAATGCCTCTACGTAGAAACTTTGTAAGAAATCCTCGATGACGACCAGCCGTCCTTGATAGCTTAGTTGTCTCTGAGGAGGATTTATATAGCGATAAATAATCGCACTTAGGGTACTGTGTAATTCTACCCTGCCTCGATTTGATCCTAGTTCATAGTACCTCAGACACTGTTGCAGTCGATGTCTCGCTAGTGTAATTGCGGAGTTTTCCACAGTACCGGCAGCTTGTATACGTTTACTCTCATTACAAATCCGGTAAACTTCAGCGGCAATTCGCATTGCTACATCGTGACAATTCTGCTGTGAAGCTTTAGTTGAGTGCTGAAGCTCCTTGAACAGGAGTTGAAAGATCGACTCCACGCCAATAGCATTTACTCCCTGAATAGTGGTGGTTGCAGCTAAATTCATAGTCTCGTTTTTCACAAAAGACCCTAACATACTGTACAACCTGTGTGACCTTAAGGTATTGGATTTAAGGATTTTGCGTATAAGCTAAACGCAGGGAAATCCCGCAAATCAGGATTTGGCTTAGGCTATTATTCCCTATTTTTTTTGATGGTTTGCATTATTTCGAGCATTAACAGCCAATACCCAAGTGCCATGAACAGGTAATTATGGATTTACAAGCACAAATTCAATTGCTAATTGACAATGCACCCAAAGATGGTGTAACACCGCAGCTCATCGCATCAATAGCTCCCGCTCTCATTGCGATCGCTTCATCGTTACGCTACCCCCAGTACTACATTCTCCAAAACTCGGAAGAAGACTGGGTTTTCACTACATTAAGCAACCGTACTAACCCAGAGTTAGAAAAGCGCGTGATTTATGCTTTTCCTACAATACAGGATATTCCAGTAACTTTATCTGCTGGGCTTGACCCTCAAATAATCTTAGCCCCCATATTGGTTACTCATCTTTTGTTTCAACTCCTGGCTTTAGACCCCGTAGATAGTATAGTTTTTTTTGAAACTCCTGCGACAACTACCAAGACAAAAGAAATTAAGCGAGTCCAGTTGCAAAAGTTAGTTCAAGAACAAGTGCAACAAATGCGATCGCGTAATCCGATACCTCCTGACATTGCCTAATAAAATTTTAGATTTTGGGGAAATCTAAAATCTAAAATTTTATTAATATAGGCGATTCAACACATACTCGCTCATGTCTATTAAAGCTTGGCGAGATTCAGAGGGCGGGAGAACAGAAAGATGATCAACAGCCACCTTAACATGATTAGTGGCTAATTCTCTCGCTCTTTGAATACCTTGACTATCTTGAATTAATGACATTGCTTGCTGGAAGTCGCCCTCCTGGCGGAATTCTCGGGAAATCAGTACTTTTAAGTACGATTTTTCTTCCATAGCGAATAAAACTGGTGCAGTGAGATTACCACTCTTAAGATCTGAAAAAGCTGGCTTTCCTAAAGTATCGCTCGAACTAGTAAAATCTAGAATGTCATCTACAATTTGGTACGCTAAACCGAAATAGCGTCCAAAGGCGTATAAATGCTCAGCGGTTTCTTCTGAAACTTCGCTGATTAGTCCTGCTGCCTTAGCACTGTTAGCAATTAGTGATGCTGTTTTATAGTAGCTTTTTTGCAGGTACGCTTCTATAGAGATAGTGGCGTCAAAGCTATTGAGTCCTTGCTGGATCTCCCCAGTTGCCAAATCCATAATTACTTCTGATAGCAACTTTACCACTGCTAAATTATCTAAGTTTGCCAAATACCAAGAAGATTGGGCAAAAAGAAAATCACCTGCCAAGACAGCAATACGGCTGCCAAACAAACTATGAACCGTGGGAACACCACGCCGCATTTCGGATTCATCTACAACATCGTCATGTACTAAACTTGCTGTGTGAATCATTTCCGTAATCTCGGCTAAGCGACGATGACGTGGCGTAATATCTTGTTCAAGCATTGTCGCTCGCGATATCAGCAGGACAATTGCTGGTCTGATGCGCTTTCCTCCAGCTCCAAATAAATGTTCGGCAGCTGCATAAAGGATAGGGTGGCGGTTTCCAACTAGCTGTTTCAAGCTATCTGCTAGTGTTCGCAGGTCGGCTTCCACAGGAGCAAAAAGGGAAGTGGCTGAAGTCATGGATGGGCAGACTCTGGCTTTATTTACGAAAATTTACATATCATACAATTATTTTAAGATAAGGTCGGGCCTACTCGCAGTTTTCCTGAAAAAGAGGGAGTAGGGAGTAGGGAGTAGGGAGTAGGGAGTAGGGGATTAGTTTTAGTTTGGTAGCGTAAATTACTTTTTTACCCTTTTACCGTTTATTTATTATCAACAGGGCGTTAATACTGGCTTTTGGTAGAGGCCACGGCAAAAAAAAATACTTATAATTGAATACAGGGGTTAAGCTCGAAGATATTTTTAATACAGATAAACTTATAAGATGACTAGTAGTTGACCTTGAAAAAAAAGGATTTATTAAGAAAAAATAAACGTTTTGTATTAAAATGATCTAAGTAATACTGGTAACCAACTATAAAAATGTTTCTCATCCCTCACACATAATCTATGACACATGAATTAAATTTTAGAGAAGAATAACGTTGAAACCTTTCAACAGCAAGAAGAGAAAATTTTTAATTTAGCAGAATAGGTGGCTAAATTTCAGGCTCCTTGTGTTACGCTAAAATCAAGGGACTTTAAATATTCAAGGTATTCACACCACCAAAAGGAAATGACTGATTAGGTATTTCTGCTTATTTGGTGTGGTGGGTCTAAATAAGTAATCGTCGCTAAAACCAACAGATCTAATCTTTTGGTTAGGGATCCGATTAGTAAAATTCCGAAGTAGGAGCTGTACGCTACCCAAATGGGAAGCAGGTATACGTCTTGAGTCCAATTTGAGAACAAGCGTGGCTTTTGCTTACCTTTTATGAGCGCACGAAATCATGCAGACTAGATAGACTGCTGAAGCAGCAATTTAATTGCTGTGATAGGTGTAGTTTGCAAAAAACATTATTCGCGAAATTATGGTGTCGGCTGAGAAAAACTCTCTACCTATAGATGCGCGCTTGTATAACTTAATGTTCGGCTAGTTTTTATTCGATTTTTTATTTATTAAATCCAAGTGCTGGGAGAAAAATGATTTACGAACGAATTCCTATGATGATTTTTATTTTAGCCTCCGGATACTTGTTAACAGTCTATTTATTATTAGCACTGGCAAAGCGAACCGGAAACAAAACTCATAACGAAAATCTTCCTCTAGCTAGTCAGGAAGAACAAAACAAGCGGGCAGTCACTCCCAAGGTAACTGAAGTAACTAGCGTGGTGCGATAAAAGCTTGGGGTGAGGAATAAAAGCTTTTAACTCCTCACTCTCAACTCACTTAAATCCACCATTTCTACCATTGGAGTATAGCCTAGCCACTGTGCTGAAGAATTAGCAAATTGTTGTGGACAGCCGCTAACAGCGAAACGAGTTGGTAGCGGAAGATGAGTATTTCTTGCACCCTGTAAATCAAGCTCTTGCGCACAAGCTGTCACAATGTGAACAGCAGGATCTACTATCTTAACATGAGAAGGCAGTAGCGATCGCAAAACTGGAGCAAGATGAGGATAATGGGTACATCCGTATACTAGAGTGTCAATTTCTTGCTCTAATAAAGGTTCTAAGTAAGAGCGTGCGACATCAACAGTATAGGGTTCATTAATGCGGTTTTGTTCAATGAGAGGGACAAATTCTGGGCAGGCGACTTGCCACACTCTAACATCGGAAGCCATTTCTAGGATAGCACGTCGGTAAGCGTTGCTCTTGGCGGTTGCTGGGGTAGCTATGACACCAATTCTCTTACCACAGGAAACAGCTGCCTTAGCCCCTGGTAAGATAATCCCAAGAATGGGTAACTTAAATTCTTGCGAGACAACCTCCAGAGCCAGAGCAGAGCTAGTGTTACATGCCATGATGACCATCTTGACTTGCTGCTGTTGCATCCAATGAAGAATTTCCCGCACATACTGTAAAATCTCAGCAGGCGTTTTAATTCCGTAAGGAAGTCGAGCTGTATCACCAAAATAAATAATTGTTTCATTAGGAAGTTGCCGATAAAGCTGTCGCAATACCGTTAACCCACCCACACCACTATCAAAAATACCAATCGGAGCACGTTCTAATGAAGATGTAAACACTTTTGGTTGTTATTTTTTGTTGTTCGTTGATTAGACAGCAACCAGTAGGAAATAACTTCTCTCTTTAAAGAAGGGACCATCTGCGTATATAAGCACGATAGATTACACAGGAACGAGTATAACCCGTCCCCTAAGCTTCTTGGGTCTTGAGAAAGTTTGTTAGTCTTTCTACTAACAATTCACAACTACTACCTTTGTTGCTTCAGGTACTGAAGTATACCATTTGCGATCGCTTCTGCCATACGATTTTGATATTCTGGGTTTGCTAGACGAGGATTATCTTCTGTACCAGTCATATAACCAGTTTCAACGAGAATGGAGGGCATAGAGCTTTTTCTTAGGACGTAGAATCTGGCTTTGCGGGTTCCTCTGTCTTTGATGGTACTGATACTGCGGAGAATAGTCCGACGAACGACTTCAGCGAGATTGTAACCACTGTCGTAATAATAAACTTCCAACCCGTTAACATCTGGGCGATTATCAATAGAATTAGCATGAACACTGACAAACAAATCAGCACTTGCGCGATCTGCTATATCTACTCGTCCTTGAAGCCCCACAAAAAAATCACTATTACGTGTCAACACAGCTTGTACGCCATTCTGCTCTAAAACTGCTGCTATTTTCTTACCAATAGGCAGAACGACATCCTTTTCTAGTAACCCACCTATACCGGGAGCACCAGAATCTTGACCACCATGTCCTGGATCAATCACGACTACAACTCGTCCATGAGGAACTCGCTGTTGGCTCTGCGCTGTTGAATCAGGGTTAGGTAATCCTGATAGTGGTTGTGGGTATGATCGTGGTATGGGAGGTAAAGCTACCGGAGGAGTGAATGAGCTACTTCCACGCCTTAGCTCTAGAGTTACAAAAGAGTCTCCAATCTGATTTAATTGCCCAATTTGTACTCCTGGTGCAGGTTGAACAAAAACAGCAACTGTACGAGGATCTTGCTGTTGCAGTCTAACTCTAAGGATTGGGCTAGAAGAGTTAAAATCAGGACCTTTAACTGATGTAGTTAACCTAGCATTAGGGATAGTAATACGGTACATACCGGTTGCTCTATCCCAACCACCGGTGGCAGATAAATTGCGGTCAGATCTAATAATAAGTTGTGTACCAGTACCACCTATTTCCACAGACTGTATTGTGGAGAGTGTGGAGAGTGTGGAGAGTGAGTTGTTGACTGATGGGATAGGGCTTGATAATCTATTTTCTGATATCGGAGGTGGACTCATGGGTACTCTGCCAAAACCACGAGTAGGAAGAATCACCAACCCATTACTCCCACTGTTATTTGCTTGCCAATCGGGGCTATCTTTCTCAACCCGTAAAGTCATGCGCACAGCAGATGGTCTTGTTTGCAGTTGGGTGAACTCAACGCGGTTAACACCAAACTGATTCACAGGTACATCTCTATCTCCCAAATTTGGTGATATAGCCGCACCAGAAATGTCTACGTAGATTATCCTCCTATCCCCACTGCGGTTTATCCTAATTTGAGGGTTACCACCACTAGTGCGAAGGAAGAACCCATCTCCAGTAACTTGGAAGTTTTCAATTTGAGTGATGGGTTCTAGGGCGCTAAGATTAGGAGGCGTGCTTGAGCCATTTGTGACGACACTGTAAATATTATTTGGGGGAGCGTTGACTCTCTGTGCTTCTGGTCTTGGTAATTGTACCATCCAGCGGCTTCCACTTCTACCAACAAACTTTACACGCTTGGGGTCTAAGGTGTAACCAGGAGTGAGTTCAACGACGATGCGAGCTGTTTTTTCGTCAAGTTGTCCAATCCGAATAGCACGAACTGTACCACCCACTGGTTGAGTAAGCTGCGGACGCCCAAATACTGTGCCTGGTAAATCAATAACTAGACGAGTTGGGTTAAAGATGAGTTGTGCTTGTGGTTGAACATCACCTTCAGTATTAATTTCTAGTTGATTATGACTGGCATCAAAGTGCCAAGATTGCAGTCTTGCTGCATGAGCTGGTGACGATAGTAAAAAGGTTAAAAAAGTACCCGGTAGTAGTAACCAGTGTAGTTTCACAGTGTTTTCTCCTGATTCGCGTTGATGGAAGCCGTCAATTTGACAAAATGTGGGCAAGTCCTCCCACCATCACCACCCAAACTTTAGCTTTAAATAAGAAAGTCAACAGATGCGACTTGCGCATGCTATGACCTTCAATGCTGTATACAGAGTTATCCATTATTTTAAAGACATAATTACTGTTGTAAAAACAGGTTTTGTTTTGAATTTTTATTCATTTTTTATTAGTTCATAAAATTTCAGTTAAGCTATTCTTAATTGCACTCACAAAGAGTGAATTTCAATTACCCTGAGTAGTCAATAGCAGTTAGTAACATTCTGGATAGCCAGAGGTTCCTACGTGTAGGATTGTTTTTTTCGATGCACTGCGTAATAAGTTTATGCTGCTATTAACTGATTTGCCAAGAACTTAATAATAGCTAGAACAATATCTAGAGTTAGACGCTTATTGGTTTTGGCAAGACCGAAAGAGTTCAAACTTAAACTAAGCACCCGTTGTAGCATCTGGCGTTGACAAGGCAAATTTGTTTGTAAGTGATTTAGGATTGCTATAGCGTAATATAGTAATCTGGAATATTGGACAATGCCACTCTCGTGTTAAGTATTGGGGAATACCACTCGGTTCACCTCTCCCATTTGATTTTGGTACTGTGCAGTTTTCAGTTTAACCATATTCTCCTTACCAGTCATATAACCTGTTTCTACTAAAATTGAGAGTACAAGAGTTTTCCTAAGTACATAAAATGTTGGTCATTCTATTCGTCGATCCTTAAAGTTGACACTTTGTAAGGATTTTATGACGAACAGCACCAGCTGAATCAAGACCACTGTCGTAGTAATACACTTCTAACCCATTAACATCAGGACAATCTTTATCCGCTGAATTAGCATAAACACCTACGCACACCTCAGCATGGTCTCGCTGAGCCATATCTACTCTTTCAGGAAGATTGACAAAATAATCTCCTGTGACTTGTAAACTTCCAATTTGAGTCGTCCTTTGCGAATGGTCACTAGTCTTTGGGTACCTAGGTTTACTATCAGGACTTACATTATAAGCATTTGTAGGAGAGGCGCTTGCTTTGTGTTCATCAACATTTTTTGAGTAAGAGTCCACTCTGTCAACCTCTGGGTTTGGTAATTGTGTTATCCATTGGTTAACGATTGCCCCTAGAAATTTGATTTGTTTCGGGTTTAGGGTATAACCTGGTACCATTCCTACGACGATAGAAGTTGTTTTCCGATACTGAATAAGGTGGTCCATAATCTTGTCTAAACAGAGTCGATAGCGCTGAACTCCAGCATGTTCCTCCCCAAAGTTTCCTGTTGTTATAGCATTTTCAATTACTGAGCTTTTGACTGTTCATGGTGAACAATCAATTGGTTTGAGTAAATGCCCATTAATATTAATTAAATCAGTAAGGGGGTTTATTAAATTGTTTTATTTCTAATAATTTATCAAGTGTGTGACTATTTGCTGTATTGTTAATTGATTTGCAGAAATTTGTCACTACTATAACGTTCCAAAAAAATTTAATTTGTGGTATATGCTTCCTAATTCCTAATTTTAAATATTAATTTAGTCCTGTTTATAATGACAAAATCTCCAACCACAAAAGACGCACATCTAACAATAGAAGTTTCCAATGATAAGCATAGGGAATAGGGAATAGGGCATGGGGCATGGGGCATGGGGTATAAGTGTTAGTTGTAAAAATCCCTGCTCTTTGCCCCCTGCCCCCCTTGCTCTGTAACTTTTGACTTTTGACTTTTGACTTCCCCACAGGGGCTATTCCCCTTGAACTCCCTGCTCTTCTACTAAGGGTGTTTCAGCGGAACCATACACCAAAAGTTCCTCTTCTGAGATTGCAACTGGTGTTGGTTCTGGGAATACGAAGCGTAATAATGGAGGGGCTAGAAAAGTTGTAAGAATAACCATCATGATAATTGCTGCTTCTAAGGGTTTAGAGAGAATTCCAGTCGAAGCACCGATCCCAAGAAACACTAATCCAACCTCGCCTCGAGGAATCATCCCAACACCAATTGCTAAACGGTTGATTTTGTCTTGACCGTAGACACTTAACCCTGTAACAACTTTTCCTAGTATGGCGACTATAATCAAGAAAACTGCCATAGTTAAGCCTTCTCTGTTACTAGGAATTGCTGGGTTCAAAACTCCTAAATCGGTTTTGGCTCCAACAGTAACAAAGAAAATTGGCACTAGCATATCGGCGATTGGAACGACTTGCTTTTGCAATTCTTTGCGCTTATCTGTCTCTTCTAGAACTAAGCCCGCTGCAAAAGCTCCTAGAATTGCTTCCAACTGAATTGCCGCTGCAAGATATGCCATAACAAACGCGAAGATGAATGCTGGTATGACAAGTTCTCCGCGTGTTTTCAGGTGTTCTACAACCCCAACAAATGACTTATTGAAAACATTGCCAAGTGCGATCGCGCCCAATAAAAAACAAGTAGCACTGATAATTAAATAAACAACTTTGGCTACATCTACCGAGCCATCCTTAGCAAGGCTTGCTACCACAGCTAAAACGATAATTCCTAGAACATCGTCAATCACCGCAGCGCCTAAAATAATTTGTCCTTCTTTAGAATTAAGACACCCCAGTTCTGACAGCACCCTAGAAGTAATCCCGATACTCGTTGCAGTCAGAGCCGCTCCTGCAAAAAGAGCAGCTATGGCGGGAACTCCAAAAAAAACCATTAATCCTGCAGTACCAGCCGCGAAAGGAGTCACTACCCCCACAACTGCTACAACAGTCGCTTGGGTTCCAACTGCCATTAAGTCTTTTAAGTTTGACTCCAAGCCAATTTCAAATAGCAGAATGATGACACCCAATTCTGCTAAAACAGAAATCACCTGCGATTGCGTTCTAAAAACTTCATCTGCTGCTCCAGGGCTTAAACCCGCAGTCGTTTGGAGGAAGTTCATGAGTAAAGAGCTAGAACTTTCTGCTCCTCCTTCTGGAAAGACTAACAAATGTAGGCAAGAAACGCCTACAATCACACCACCTACAAGTTCGCCCAATACAGGCGGAAAACCCAGACGGTTCGAGAACTCGCCACCAACTTTGCTAGCGAGGTAAATGACTACTAAGCTCAGTAGCACTGCTGCTACCACCATTGAAATCTCTGCTGTTTCTGGGGTAGTTGCCAATATGGATGATGAGAATGTTGTGAGATCTAACTGCATTGGTTGTGCGGATATTAGTCTCTCTAATTTACCAAGCAGCTAGGCTTATGCCTGTAACTCCCTGACTTTTTTGTCAATTGACAGGTCATTATTTATTTATCGTCAGATCCTGTGGAATTAGCTGGTCTTGGGAATCGCTCTGTTGAAGACACCATTATACAGGAATCTGCTCTTATTAGCGCTGAGGCTGATTGATCACCTCTGCGATACATACAACTTGCCGCTGTTTGCCTGTGTGGTAAATAATTTTTTAGTTCAGTTTTCAGTAGCCAGTAAGCAATACAAAGATCCGTTTAAATTTTTTTAGTTTCAAAAAATGCAACCAATCGAGGTTTTGAATTTTTCAATGCCAAAGTAAAGATTGTTAGGGGTTAGTTGTCCTATTAACGAATATGGGTTTGTAGTTACGCTTTAGCGCTTTAGCGCAACTACAAACTTCACGTAGGTTGTTTAATCTCATTTTCAAGAGGAGTGAAAATTGTATGAATAAAGTTACTTTATCTGGTTTTCAGTTAAAGACTGGAAACCTATGGAAGAGTATAACTATAATCTTGTTACTATATGTCAGTTTTACCCAGCCTGGGTTAGCAGCAGAGAAAGAGAAAATGTTGCGAACCGTGACTGTTAGTGGTCACAAAGTAGAAAAAATTCCAACAACTTTATCTCAGGTAAGTTTAGGTGTAGAAGTCCAAGGTAAAACAGCACAAGAGGTGCAAAAAGAGGCTGCACGAAGATCGTCAGCTGTAATTGCTTTACTCAAAAGCCGTAATGTAGAGAAATTACAAACAACAGGTATTAGCCTTAATACGGTCTATAGTTATAAAAATAACGTGCAGCAGATTTCGGGGTATTCTGCCAGCAATACTGTAAGTTTTCGCATTGCTACCGATCGCGCTGGTACTTTGTTAGACGAAGCTGTAAAAGCTGGTGCGACTCAGATTAACGGTGTTAGTTTTGTGGCTACAGACGAAGCGATCGCACAAGCTCAAAAACAAGCACTTAAGGAAGCAACCCAAGAAGCACAACAGCAAGCTGACACCGTTTTAAGTACTTTAGGTTATAAAGCAAAAGAAGTGGTGAGCATTCAAATTGATGGTGCAAATACACCTCCACCACCACGTCCCTTATTACGTGCTACAGCTTCCTTCGCAGAAAAACAAGATACCTCTACCCCAGTCATTGGTGGTGAGCAACTTATAGAAGCATCGGTAACGCTGCAAATTAGTTATTAGGGCAATGGGCATGGGGCAATGGGCATTGGGTAAGTACCTCGCGCAAAATTAATTTTATATTCACTTTGCCTGAAATACTCGTGAAACGGGGATTCCAGTTTCAAGAAATATATAAATAATTTTGCATAACCACTTAACTGGTGATGCTTAAGGTTGGAATTTCCCCATGCCCCATGCCCCATGCCCTATGCCCTATTCAAAAATGATCAGGATTGCTATCCATCATTTCAGCTTCAGAATCGCGTTTGGAACCGAGCAGATCTAGTCTTTCTACACGGATCACAGGTCTAGAGCGATTAGCTCCAGTACTACGGTCTTGCCAATGTTCAAATTTTAAAGAACCTGTCACACCAATTAAACTACCTTTGCGAACGTAATTTCCAGCGGTCTCGGCAGTTTTGCCCCATAATTCCAGATTAAACCAGTCTGGTTGGTCATTGTTGCGAGTTCTACGATTTACAGCTAGAGGCATTTTACAAACAACGCTACCAGAATCTTGAAAATATTTAATTTCAGGATCGCTACCAACACGACCAACCAAAATGACAAGATTTATACTCATCAAAAACTCCTGGGTTTGAAATCCCGTCCTTTTAGGACGGCTTTACAATTAATTGGCAACACGCCACGAGTTGTAAGATAAAAACTTACAGTCTGTAGGTATTGCATTTTGAGTTAATCGCTTGCCAGTTTGCAAACTATGCAAGCTAATTGTTTTTCTGTCTGGATCTTTCTTAGTAGGCGACTCCTGCCAGCCACTAACATAGGTAAATCCATATTTGGGGTGTTTAACGATAGAGCCGCGCTTGAATCCTACGCTAATTGTTCCGCCATAACGAGAACGGATGTTTCCTGGTGCGTGTTCTAGTCGGTGAAGTTGACGACGGTGAAACCTTAGAGGAATAATTTTAATCAACTTGGTATTGTCTGGACTAGAATGACCGTCTGTGTACCAATTAGCCAGTACCCACGAATCAACACAGTGAGCATCGAACTTGTTAGAAAGCTTGTTCTTAGACTTTTTCAGCCCCAAGACCAGTCGTAACTCGTAAGTATCGTTACCTGACTTTGTTTCTAGTGACGCCCGAAGCCTTAATTCACCGTAGAACCATTGCTTACCAACTTCTAAAGGTGAAAACATGCGGTTCCACTTCTTGCCGTTTCTCCAGGTTTTAGCCTTGATGTCTTCTACAACAAAAGCAGTAACCGGGAACATAGCAGACAACCATTTACATATTCGTAGCTTCCATTGCCATCTAGCTTTTGTGGACGGCGCTAACCGTTGTTTATTAGCTAACCTATTTCTACGATTTTGGCGGCAAGGTGTTTTACGGTTTCTTCTTGTACGTCGCATGTCACGACGTGTCTCAACGTGATCTTTCACCCAATCAACCGCGTGTGTTTCCACATTTAAATATGTGTGCGCTTTTGATTTAACGGTAAATCCTTCACGCTTTGAACCTGGGTCAACTCCTACGGCTATTGGTTGGTAGTTGCGGTTAGAGGGTTCTACATTGAGTCGAACACAAAACACTCCTTTTTTAAAAAATGGTGTTGCTTTCTTTGACTTGATCCAACGTCTTGCCCTGGCTGGGGTTGTTGGCATCAGTGGTCTATTGTTTTGGTCTACAACTGGTACGAACATTGATGATAAATCCTATTTCTAGGTATATGTATCCCTTCGACGCTGACCGATGGAGAGGAGAAAAACTAGGGAGGCATTTTTCCGTCCTATGAGCTACCACGCATAACCGGTTCAGATGTTTGTCCTAGCAAAAGCAGCTAGCGTCTAGACACTGGTTTAACTTGAATTCAAAAGGTGGTTAATCTTTCTCTTTCAAGCCCCTAGTCTTTAGGCAGGGGTCAGTGACCTACCTTACCTTTGAGTACAAGCGTACTTATTCATGATAATTTTCATCATAGCGAATTACAATCTTCAAGGATAATGTCAAATATATAACAGTTAAAATTACATAGATTAAAAGATAAAAATTAGTCTAAAAAAACTGCAAAAATGTACTGATATACAGATGCGGCTAAAGAATATAAATAAAATAATAAAATTATCTCCAAAAATATGATTTGTTTTACTAGACTAAAGTCACAAAACATAATACGATCCTGCTCGATTCCGACTTTCAGTGATCGTCAAAAGTTTTACAGATAGGGGGCGTAGAGAAGGTGGGTCTTTTTAGTAAGTTTTCGTTATCTCGGGATATGGGTATCGACCTCGGTACCGCTAATACTCTTGTATACGTATCAGGGAAAGGTATTGTTCTTCAGGAACCTTCAGTTGTTGCGATTGATCAAAATGAAAAAGTCGCACTGGCGGTAGGGGAAGATGCAAAAAAAATGCTTGGTCGAACACCAGGTAATGTGATTGCTTTGCGACCCTTGCGTGATGGTGTGATAGCTGATTTTGATACAGCAGAACTCATGCTAAAACACTTTATTCAAAGAGTTAATGAAGGCAAGTCTCTAGTTTTACCTCGGATTATCATTGGAATCCCTAGTGGAGTCACAGGAGTAGAAAGACGAGCTGTGATGGATGCTGCTACTCAGGCAGGCGCAAGGGAAGTATACTTAATCGATGAGCCTGTAGCAGCAGCAATAGGAGCAGGACTACCAGTTGCAGAACCCACTGGTAATATGATCATTGATATCGGCGGGGGTACAACAGAGGTTGCCGTTCTTAGCCTTCAAGGTACAGTATTAAGTGAATCAGTACGTATTGCTGGTGATGAACTGACTGAAGCGATCATGCAGTTCATGAGAAAAGTTCATAACTTGGTTATTGGAGAACGTACTGCTGAAGATATTAAAATTCGGATTGGCTCTGCCTATCCCACAATGGATAATGATGATGCAATGATGGAAGTCCGAGGGTTACACTTGCTTTCTGGGCTACCACGAACTGTGTCAATCAAAGGACCAGAAATCCGTGAAAGTATGTCGGAACCTTTGTCAGTCATTATAGAGGCAGTAAAGCGTACTCTAGAACGCACACCTCCGGAACTAGCATCAGACATTATTGATCGAGGGATTATGCTGGCTGGTGGTGGAGCATTGCTCAAAGGGATAGATACGCTAATTAGTCATGAGACAGGTATTGTAACACATATTGCCGCTGATCCTTTAAGTTGTGTTGTATTAGGAACAGGTCGAGTGTTGGAAAATTTCAAGCAGCTCGAACGAGTCTTCAGTGGACGCTCTCGAAATATGTAGTATTTATAGGTTTCCAGGTATTGGATTGTACAAACAATCCAATATCTATTACACAATGAGTTTTTAATAAAGGATATATATGTTTACCGCAGGTCGTTGGTGGTGGAGCAAAGGCTTACAAATAGGGCTGTTAGCTTTAGTGATTGGTAGCGCTTGGATAATTCGGCAGACTCAAGGTACGCTTGTTTTGGAGTTGTATCAAGCAATTTCTCGTCCCTTCCAGATGCTTCAGATTGGAGGAACTCCAGCAGAACATGCTCAGGATGCACGGGTATTAGAGCTACAGACCAGAATAGCAGACTTGGAAAGCCAAAATAATAAGCTAAAACAGTTGCTGGGTTACGTTGAAAAAGAACCTGTTTCATCACGTCCAATTCCAGCTCGAGTGGTAGGGCGCAGTGCGGACAATTGGTGGCAACAAGTGACTTTAAATCGTGGTAGCCTTTCAGGAATTCAACCAAATTTTATAGTTAAAGCTGATGGTGGATTAGTAGGTTTGGTAGAAAGCGTGACTCCTAATACTAGTCGAGTATTGTTAATCAGTGACTTGAAGAGCCAAGTAGGTGTAACAATCACTCGTACAGGAGCTAAAGGTGTGTTGCGGGGTGCTTCTTCTGCTGAAGCAGTACTCGAGTTTTATGAAAAGGTACCGAATGTTAAGCCTGGAGATTTAGTTGCTACATCTACATATAGTCAAAAGTTCCCGTCTGGTTTAGCAGTTGGACGTGTTAAGTCTTTAGATTTGACGAAACTCCCAGCATCAGTAGCAAAAATTGAACTTTTCCCACCGATACACTCATTGGATTGGGTAACAGTATATTCTAAGCCGGAAAACCAGCAACCAGTAAACCCTCCTGTATCAAAATAAAAAAATCATGATGCCTGTCTTTCAGCGTGGTAAGCGCAAAAAATTCAGCTCGCGAAAACCTAAAAAACAAATTAGCCCGCTTTCGCTATGGCATCCTAGACTACGTCAACTGAGCAATTGGGCGGTGATTGTTGGATCGGTACTTTTATGTGTGCTGATGTTGCCAACTCGCTTTCCAGGAATGGAATTGTTGGGTATAGGACCAAACTGGCTGTTAATTTGGGTTGTAGCTTGGAGTGTAAAGCGCACAGCTTTTGTCGGTGCTTTGGCTGGTATAGTTATGGGGTTACTTCAAGATGCTATGACATCTCCTGACCCCACTCATATCATCAGTCTAGGAATTGTGGGAATTTTGACCGGAGGAATGCAAAAGCAGCGTTTTATACAAGAAGATTTTATTTCTATTGCCTTAATTGTGTTTGGAATGGCTGTTCTTGAGCAAACTATCTTCGCATTACAACTGGTTCTGATGGGCGATCGCAACACAGTAGATATTTGGGCATATTACCCAAAGGTTACTCTTGCTTGTGCTATTCTCAGTAGTCTTTGGGCTCCTGTTGTTTATTATCCGTTAAGTCGTTGGTGGCAAAACCTCAAACTGGCAGAGCAATCGTAATACAGTTATCAGTGAACAGTTATCAGTTATCAGTAGACATCAATGGTAAAATCATGGATAATTGCCGAGTAGTTGCAAGAGCCAGATACTTCTATAAAAAGGTCAGTGATCCAAAAGAATTCACAGCCATTAGAAACTGTAGGCACAGATTTTGATCGCGTTATGATGCAAAGGTGTCTGGAGCTAGCTCGTAATGCGTTAGGTCGGACATCTCCAAATCCTCTTGTCGGGGCGGTGATTGTTAAAGACGGGGAGATTGTAGGCGAGGGGTTTCATCCACGAGCGGGTGAGCCTCATGCAGAAGTTTTTGCACTTAAATCAGCAGGCGATCGCGCTTTTGGTTCGACTATTTATGTAAGCCTAGAGCCTTGTAATCACTATGGGCGTACCCCTCCTTGCTCAGAAGCTTTAATCGCTGCTGGGGTATCAAAAGTCGTGGTGGGTATGGTAGATCCCAATCCACTAGTCGCTGGCGGTGGTATTGCTCGGTTACGAGCAGCTGGTATAGAAGTTTTAGTGGGAGTAGAACAAGAAGCCTGCAAGAAACTAAATGAAGGCTTTATTCATCGCATTCTCCATCATCGGCCTTTTGGAATTTTAAAATATGCCATGACTTTAGATGGGAAAATTGCAACCACTAATGGTCATAGTGCTTGGGTGACAAACCAAAGTTCCCGAAGTGAAGTCCATCAACTACGGGCGGCTTGTGATGCGATAATTGTGGGCGGAAACACCGTTAAACTCGATAATCCTTATTTGACTAGCCATAAAGAAGGGGCTCATAATCCTCTACGGGTTGTTATGAGCCGCAGTCTTAATTTGCCCGAAGAAGCTCACCTTTGGCAAACTTCTGAGGCTCCTACTTTGGTGTTGACGGAAAAAGATGCTAACCCTGATTTTCAACGACGATTGCAAAAACAGGGCGTGGAAGTGCTAGAGTTAACACCCCTCACGCCAGATAAAGTTATGTCCTACTTCTATGAGCGGGGCTTTTGTAATGTGCTGTGGGAGTGTGGAGGAACTTTAGCCGCTAGTGCGATCGCTCAAGGCGCAGTACAAAAAGTTCTTGCTTTTATTGCTCCTAAAATAATTGGTGGGAGTCAGGCTCCGACACCTGTAGGTGATTTAGGTTTTACTAGCATGACGCAAGCCCTCTCCTTAGAACGAGTAGAAGTACGTGTTTTGGGTTCTGACTGTTTAATAGAAGGTTATTTACCTTTTGACACCTAATGATCAAATCTACCTGTTGACAAAAGTGCTGAGATCTCATTAACCCTACCAAAAAACTAATAGGTTAACCTGGCTCATGCTTTTGTCTGTTTTGCGTCAGGGTAAATAGCGATTATACGCAATATCACGAATAAGGTTCAGCCGCGATTGAATGTAGTCGCTGAGGAAATCAGTTTCATGACAATCTAGCAACGCTTGCGTTTTAGTTTGTTTTACCAACCACTGTACCAAACTAGCATCGTCTAACTGCAATAGCGTCGCAGCTTGTGCTGTTTCAACCACAGACCACAACTGACGCATAATATTAGGAGTCATTAGGCCTCCATTGAATCATTAGCTTAGTTGTTTTCAGGATACACAATTCCTGTAGAGTCGTCAGGTATTAACGTACAAGCTGACACAAGTGTTATTGAAAACTTAATAAATTGCATTATTGCTTGATAATCATTAAGCGTTTGGAACAGGGAGTAGGAGCGGAAAAAGGGAAATTATTCTGCATAATGTTGGCTTGTTTCCTACCAATGTAATTTCTCTCCTGTACTCCTCTGCTCCCCTGCCCCTCTGCTAACAACTCCCTCTGAATAACTCTTTTTTCAAAATAAAAGTAAAAGGACTGGGGCGTGTTAAGATAATTCTCAATTGTGAGACTTGTGTTTAGATAGGTGAATTTAAGAATTATGGAAGCAGCACTGTTATTAGCAAAACTACCAGAAGCTTACCAACTTTTCGATCCTTTAGTAGATGTTCTACCTCTTATTCCTTTGTTTTTCTTACTGCTAGCCTTTGTTTGGCAAGCAGCCGTTGGTTTTAGGTAAGCAAGAAACATTGATAGTATATTTACAGTAATTAAAATAAGAAACCCATCACTATAAGTAAGGAATGGGTTTTCCTGGATGCGGAGCAGTACATGCCCCGCATTTTTATGTAAATCAATACTATTACATAATTCTTAATATTTTGTAAAAAATCAATATAATAGGGAAGAGACTATCTCACATTGGGTCAAAAGTCAATTTTTAGAGTCTGATAATGTATTAAATGAGGTATTAGGTATGGGCAATATTAAGTTTGTTAAAGAAGATAAAGAGGTTATAGCAGCGAACGGTGCAAATCTTCGTCTAAAAGCCATGGAAAATGGCGTTGACATATATAAGCTGATGGGTAAGATGATGAACTGTGGTGGCTACGGTCAGTGTGGCTGTTGTGTCGTCGAGATAGTTGAAGGAATGGAAAATTTATCGCCTCGAACTGACGCAGAAAACCGACTTTTGAAAAAAAAGCCACAAAATTGCCGCCTCGCTTGCCAGACGTTAGTAAATGGTCCTGTTGAGGTAGTAACAAAGCCTTAACAATATGGCGATGCGGAAGCCGCCACTTCGTGATACGCCGGCCATATTGACATCGATAATGGTATCCTAAAGTTGTTAACTAAAAATCCAAATCAAAGAGAGGCTTTCTTGCCATGCAAGTTAATGACCTAGGGTTCGTAGCGAGCATTCTGTTCGTGCTAGTTCCCGCTGTTTTTTTAATAATTCTGTACATTCAAACTGCTACTCGCGAAAGTTAACCGGATCAGTTAATCAGTTATCAGTTATCAGTTATCAGTTATCAGTTGTTACAGCCCACAGAACGTTTGATAACTGTTTACTGTTCACTGATAACTGTTTCGGAGTGGGTTAAAAAGATTGTTAAAACTTTGACTATAAAACAAAAACCCTTACACTACAAAAATGTAAGGGTTTTTGCTACATCAACCTGTTGTGCGTGCCAATAATACTGGGCAAGTAGCATTGACTCTAACGTAGTCAGATAAAGAAGAGCCTATAAGTCGATCTATATCAACCAAACTCTTAGCAATTGACGGACGGCGATCTGGAGAACCTACCAATAATAGATCTACGTTGGAGTCTTGTGCCAAACGGCAAATCTGTTCAGCAGGTTTACCACTGCTGCTAACACAGCGAGCATGCACACCCCGCTTTTTGGCTTCTGCTAACGCTGATGCTAAAACAGGATTCTGTTCTGGAATTTCCGATGCTTCAGGTGATTTTCCACGCAAATCTGTATTAACATTTGCCAAAATAAGCTCGCCTTGTTTAATATCTTGAAGAAGAAACAAAGCTAATTCTAGGCAGCGTTTTGCTGCATCAGAATTGTCCATTGCCACCATAATACGGTTAATTTTTTTGACGTAAATGTCGTCTTTAACCAGTAACATGGGTCGAGAGGACAACTGGAAAACATATTGACTGACAGAGTTTGCTAAAATCGATTGTAGCCGTTTAAGACCACGTGAACCCATAATAATTAAATCAGCGTCGATTTCATCAGCTACTTGGCAAACTACGTATTTCGGGTCGCCTTGGCGCAAAATAGAAGAAACTTTACTCGGGTCTAAGTTCAAATATTGAATGGCATTTGCCAAGATTTTTCCACCTTCTTCCCACTTCTCTGTTAGGGCTGTAGCGGAAGACTGATCAGGAACAACGTGTAAAACTGTAACTTTCGCGCGTTGAATTGATGGTATATCCATCAAAGTTTTAAGCATTTCTTCAGCATGTCCCAACCCAGAAACAGCTAGTAAAATTTTTTCTATCATTTTAACCTCCTTTTATTTGGGGAACTAACAGCGAAGAAAAAGCGAATTTTATCTAAAGAGAATTCAGGAGTCAGGAGTCAGAATTCAGCATGACTAGCGGATGAGTGAGAGGGTTCAAGACTCCCCCTTGATCAAAAATGAGTGAGGTCTACAATTAGTGGTCAGTTTGAATTCCCCACGTTCTTGTTCTGACTCCTGAATTCTTCTTCATTTACACCCTGTTACTTAATTCTTTTAACCAGGTTAAACCATTTAAGCATACTTATAATTCTGCATAATAATAAATGCTAAATCTATCAGATGTAATTTATTTTTAATTTTTTCAATAAAACCTAAGTAAAGTCTTGTAAAGAAGAACTAAAAATTTCTGCTTTTTTTAGCTATTGAAAAAATCTTATAGTATGGCTCATCTTGTATTTTTGAAATATTACGTAGCTAATGCAAATTCAAATGTGTAGGGAGCACGTTGACAGCCCTCATCCCCTAACCCCTTCTCCCATAAATGGGAGAAGGGGAACTAGAACCATTTCTCCCCTCTCCCACACTTGGGAGAGGGGTAGGAGGGAATGGCACTAAGAAAAACCTAAAAAGGGTCTGATACGGGGACGCGGTGACGGGGTGACACAGGGAAAATTCTATCTCCGCGTCTCCCCGTCTCCCCTCTCCGCGTCAATCTTAACCTTTAACTTAGTGCCATTCGGGGTAGGAGGTGAGGGCACAAGGCTTGGTGCGCTCATTGCGGTCTTCCCAAGTCTTGATAGCCAATCTCACGAAGCACGGACTAAACCATTATGCCTCAACAGAGGTTCAGTAATAGGTTCACGACCTCGGAAGGATTTAAAGACTTCCATTGGATGCTTGCTACCACCGAGAGCAAGAACTGTATCACGATAAAGTTTACCTGTAGCTTTTATCGCCTGTTCGTTTTGTAAACCAACTTCTTCAAAAGCGGAGAATGCATCAGCACTGAGAACTTCAGCCCACTTATAACTGTAATAGCCTGCCGCATAACCACCTCCAAAAATGTGTCCGAAAACACACAAGAAATTGTCTTCTGGTAGTGGGGGTAATATCGTCGTAGTCTTGGCGATGCGATCGCGCACTTGTTTTGGCGTTTCCCCAGAACCCGGACGATAGCGGTAATGCAATTCCACGTCAAGGATGCTAAAGTGAATTTGCCTGAGCGTAGCAGTACCACTCATGTAATTCTTAGCTGCCACTAGCTTTTGGTAATAATCTTCTGGTAGAGGCTCGCCAGTTTCGTAATGCTTCGCCATTCCCATCAAGGTAGGTCTATCGTAGCACCAATTTTCCATAAACTGGCTGGCTAACTCTACTGCATCCCACTCAATATTATTAATGCCTGCTGCGTCAGAATAGTTTACCTTTGTCAGCATGTGCTGTAAGCCGTGACCAAACTCATGAAACAAAGTTTCCACTTCATAAAAAGTCATCAAGCTCGGCTTACCATCTACTGGAGGAGTTTGATTACATACCAAATAGGCTACAGGTAGGCGGGTACTGGTTGTCCCATTTTCATTAATTCTTTTACGGGTAATACATACATCCATCCACGCACCGCCGCGTTTTTCTGCGGGACGACTGTAGGGATCTAAATAAAAGTAAGCGACTGGATCACCTGTTTCGTCAGCAATTTGGAAATAACGTACATCTTCGTGCCATACCGGGGCTTGACCATCAGCAGGAGTAACAGTTACACCAAAAAGCCGGTTCACTAGCCCAAACAAACCGTCTAACACTTGGGGAAGGGGGAAGTACGGACGTAATTCTTCTGCTGTAAAGGCAAATTTTTCTTCTCGTTGGCGTTCTGCCCAAAAGGTAATATCCCAGTGTCGCAAATCGTTTGCTTCTGGCGCTTTCTTTGATGCTGCAAAAGCTGTGAGTTCTTCCAATTCTTTAACAGCAGCACCGTAACTAGCTTCGCGTAGATCTTCTAATAATGATTCTACTGCTTGTACGCTCTTAGCCATTTTACTTGCTAAGCTCAATTCAGCATAAGTTTTAAAGCCTAATAACTCAGCTAGTTCTTGACGTAACTCTAAAATGCGTTCAATTAATGGGTTGTTATCCAACTCGCCTGAAGAAGCACGAGTAATGAAAGCCTTGTAAAGTTTTTCGCGCAAGTCACGCCGGGTACTATGCTGCATGAAAGGACCATAACTAGGAGCGTCTAAAGTCACTCGCCAAGGACCATTTTCTGGTGTCGCATTTTCTTCTCCTTCAGCCCGTGCGGCTTGTGCTAGTAAACTCAGTAAGCTAGGAGGTAAACCATCAATTTCTTCTTTGGTAGTTAGCGTCAAGTCAAAAGCTTTTGTAGCATCAAGCACATAGTTAGAGAACTTCGTAGAAAGCTCTGCTAGCTCCATCTGAATAACATTAAAGCGATCGCGCGCTTCACCTTCTAAACCCACACCGGAAAGTTCTGCATCCCGAATAGCTGCTTCGACAATTCGGTGCTGAGCATTGTCTAAAGTTGACCAGCGATCGCTTGCTTGGATTTGCTTAAAAGCATTGTAAATAGGTTTACTTTGACCTAGCTTATTGAGAAACTGCACAACTTGGGGCTGTACACTTTCATAAGCTTCGCGTAGTTCAGTGCTATTTTTGACACCCATTAAATGGTTGACTACTCCCCAACTCCAACCTAACCGTTCTGTTAGCTTATTTAATGGTTCAACTAAATCGTTCCAAGTTGGTTTGACGTTAGCTTCCAATTTAGAAAGTTCTTCGTCTAATTCGGCTAAAAGCTGATTAAAGGCTGGTATGACTTCGTCTGGTGTAATATCTGCAAAGGGAGGTAAGCCAGAACCTTTGAGTAGAGGATTGTCGGAAATGGTAGCGGTTGCTGCTGTCATTGATAAACGCCAGTAAACAGTTATTTTTTTCTATACGTCTTTTAATGTAGCGATTGTTTCGATAGTTCGACTTTCCAGAAGTCCGAACATTAATCGGTTGTAGGAGAATAGAAAAAAGAGCGATCGCCCCTTGGGCGCTTCGCTATCGCGCCTACAGTATGAAGAAATGTTGAGGAAAAATCATGCAGTCTCCTATAAACTTCTTTAGCGTTGAAGAATATCTCCGATTAGAAGAAACCAGCGAAATTCGCCACGAATATCTTGGTGGTCAAGTATTCGCCATGACTGGAGGTAGTAAGGAACACAATATAATTACCCTAAATATTGCTAGTAGAGTGCGATCGCACTTGCGGGGTGGATCTTGTAGTGTCTTTATGGTTGATATGAAGGTCAGGATACAACTTGCAAAACTAAATAAAAGCATATTTTACTATCCTGATGTCATAGTTACCTGCAATCCTGAAGACCAAGACAAGTTTTTATTAAATTATCCTTGTTTAATTATAGAGGTACTATCACCTAGTACAGAAACAACCGATAGACGAGAAAAACTGGTTAATTACCAAACTTTAGAAAGTTTACAAGAATATGTATTAGTTTCTCAAGATGAAATCAAAGTAGAAGTTTATCGCAAAGATTCTCAAGAAAATTGGTTACTAGAAACCTTGGGTAAAGAGGATAAATTACAATTAAAATCAGTGGGTTTAAATCTCACAATGTCAGACATTTACGAAGATGTCATCAATATATGAATGGTATCCCGAAACTTTGATAGCCCTCATCCCCTAACCCCTTCTCCCAAACTTGGTAGAAGGGGGATTATATGATATCCGCTTAATTAAAAAATAAGTTCGTAGTTGCGCTTTAGCGCCAACACAGTTATCGAGCGAAGACATTTCAACTACGTACTTTATTATAAGTCAATACGCTTTAGTTAAGATCAAAACTCTCTTATCTAGTAGGTTGGGTTGAGGGACGAAACCCAACATTTTTAAACATGGTGCGTTACGGACTTCGTCTATAACGCACCCTACGCCTGCTATCAAAATCATCTCGACTTCTTTGATGAAATTGCTATAAATTTGACCATCAAGGTGATTTGCTCCACACCCAAAATCTAATCTTAGCTCTGCCATCACTCTGGTTGACGGTAGCCATAAAAGTTAATACTGTAGTCAGTAATTTTCACTCCTGTTTGTTCTTCAACCAGACGAATAATATCTTCTGGCAATTGTATATGAACATCTAAAATTTGATTTGTATCCAGACAGTTTACATGGCTGTGAGGATCAGTGATATTTCCATATAAACGCCCGTCACAATGTTCGATACACTCAATGATCCCCTGACTGGATAAAGCTTCTAAGTTCTGATAAACAGAAGTATGACCTATGGCTTTACCTTGCTGGTTTAGGCGATCGTAGATCTCTCTAGCCGAAAGGTGTTCGTTTGCTTGCCAAAGAAGCTCTAGAATAAAACGGCGCTGACGACTTACACGCATATTGAGCGATTGACAACGCTCAAGAGCATCTTCAATAGAACGAATGGGTTTTGTAGATACTACTTGTTTTTGCATATTATAAATTTTTTAAGCTTTTGGTTACTTATATATCCGCTTTTTCATCGCCTGTTTTCTTGCTATAGATTGCTGCGGAAATCACAGGCTGGAGCAATAGAATTTCTGTGTTAGTTGAGGATGGTGTTATATTACCTAATCTAAAACAAACTCATTACCACTTTAGCTTAAAAAAGCTGCAAACGTCTACTCTAGGGCTGGATTTTTGCCTAGAGTCATTAATTATTGCGTGTAAGGCATTGGTAATTCCCCGAATACCCTATGCTCATGTAAGGTCGGGGTGTGACATAGGAACAACTGGTTCATGAAACGATATGGCAGGTAATTCGGTCGATACTCATGAAGTACAGGTGTGGGAAATTTTACTTGGTGAGGTGAACAGTTATAGCGATTTTGAAAATGATATTTAAATTAACAAAAACTGCGCACTAATCAGTAATCACTGATACTGAACGAAAAAAAGAATATTTGGTGTTCCACCCTACCTCAGACCCATTCTCTGTCAAACACCCATCCATCGCCGACAATCTCCTCTAAACGCTGGTTAAGTTGGGGGAGGAAATACTCTGGATCATTAAGGCGTTGCTGAGTCCACCAAGTCTCAAAAGCTTCCTGTGTTTGTATTCCTTGCCTACCAGCTGCTCCTGCTATCATCTTCCGACTTACGTCCCGAAGTTCTTCTAACTGCGGATGTCCTTCACCTCGGTAGTTACAGAAAAACATTGCAGTAGCCCCTAGCAAAGCTTCTAATTCCTCACCTTTTGGTACGTGATTATACAAATATCGGATGAGATTAATTGTACTTGCTGGGGGTGCTTGAATCCGCAGCGTCAGCCATATTGCTTGAGCGAAGTAAACCAAATTTTTGCTTTCATCTGCTAAACCCAAATTACCTAGAACCGTCACCAAGTCAACATAAGCTCGAATTTGAGCAAGTGTCGCTGCAACTTGTAAATACAAGTCTAATTCTCTGGCTTTATCTCCTGTTTCACCTGCCAGATAAGCCGTGTAAGCGAGGGTAGCAGCTTTACCACGCACATCGTTGATGCTCTCTTCTATTTGCAAAGATTGTTCGTAGAGTCTGATCGCTCGTGTGATTTCTCCGTGTTTGGCTAATAATCCTGCCATGCTGTGGAGCGTGGTGGCTTTACCACGCACATCGTTGATGCTTTCATAGATTTGCAAAGATTGTTCGTAGAATGTGATCGCTGTTAAAATTTCTCCCTGCTGGGCTAATAAGAATGCCATGTTGTGGAGGGTAGTGGCTTTACCACGCACATTGTTGATGCTCTCTTCTATTTGCAAAGATTGTTCGTAGAGTGCGAGCGCTCTTGGGGTTTCTCCCTGCTGGGCTAATAAGAATGCCATTTGGTGAAGGGTAGCAGCTTTACCACCCACATTGTTGATACTCTCTTCTATTTGCAAAGATTGTTCGTAGAGTGTGAGTGCTTTTGGGATTTCTCCCTGCTGGGCTAACAATCCTGCCATTTGATGGAGGGTAGCGGCTTTACCACGGACATCATTGATGTTCTCTTTGATTTGCAAAGATTGTTCGTACAGAGCGAGCGCTCTTGGGATTTCTCCCTGGTGGGCTAATAAGAATGCCATTTGGTGGAGGGTAGCAGCTTTACCACCCACATTGTTGACGCTCTCTTCTATTTGCAAAGATTGTTCGTAGAGTGCGAGCGCTCTTGGGATTTCTCCTTGCTGGGCTAATAAGAATGCCATTTGGTGAAGGGTAGCAGCTTTACCACGCACGTCGTTGATGCTCTCTTTGATTTGTAAAGATTGTTCGTAGAGTGCGAGCGCTCTTGGGATTTCTCCTTGCTGGGCTAATAGGGATGCCATGTTGTGGAGGGTAGTAGCTTTACCACGCACGTCGTTGATGCTCTCTTTGATTTGCAAAGATTGTTCGTAGAGTGCGAGCGCTTTTGAGATTTCTCCCTGCTGAGCTATTAATCCAGCCATGTTGTGGATAATGGAGGATTTTTTTTTAACATCCTCTTGAGGACAAAGTTCTAAAGCCTGCTGATAGTGGTGAGCAGCATCTTCTACTAAACCTAAAACCTGTTCAGCACGAGCGATCGCTCCCAAAATGCGGTAGTCTTCGTACACTTTCAAGATTTGCTGACACAGTTCTGATACTTCTAGAAACCGGGAACTATTCACCCAGTTCATAGCGATCGCGTTACCAACCCTGACAGCTATTTCTTGCTCTTTCGCTAACAATCCCAAGCGTACAATTTCCAGAACTTGTGCTTCTGTTCTATTTTCAGACTCCTCCCACCAGAGTTGATAGATTTTCCTGACACCTTGTTGTCTAGTTGTTTGCCACTCTACTTGATCTAATACCTGTTCTAGCAATGGTTCTAAAATTGTAGTAACTCGATAAGTAGGTGTTTGGCTGGGGTGAGTGGTGGCAGATTCGACTAAGCTAAGACTTGTTAGTTTATTTAGCGATAACCTCACGCTACCTTCAGCAGGGGTGAGGTTCTGTTCAGTAGCGCTAATAATATCCTCTGTTACTGGCAATTGAAACACACTCAACCGCGCTAGGAACTTTTTCTCTTCAACTTCCAAAGCATCCAGCAAAGTCTGTGCCAAGATATTCTCGCGGAACTTTTGCTCAACCGCTTCTAAACGAGTTAACAAATCATCTGGTTCTAAACTCGGTTGCTCAATCACTTCTAAAAGCCATTTCAACAAGCGAGGATTACCATCGGCTATCTTAATCACCCGTTGCGTCATCCCCTGTTGCTGATTTTCTTTACCTAACGGACGGCAAATTTTATCAATATCGCTTCTGCTCATCGCTGCCAATTTTTCTAAATGCAGGCGATGAGGTGGTAAAGTGTCTTCCTGCAAATAGCGACAGGTGACAATCAACCGACTCACGGCGTTATTTTCTGCTAGTGCTGCACAAATCGCCTCTAAAATTTGGTAGGCTTGTGCTGTCATCCGCAATGAGCCATTTTCAATGTTAGCTTTGGGGATGTTCTGCTCAAAGTCATCCAATACTAACAGTAAGGGCTGATTGTGGGTTGTTTCTATTGCGTCAAAAAAGTTTTGCAATCGTCCCTTAAGAGAAACCTTTGGTTCGTTAAGTAGTGCAGGAACATCAGCAAACCGTTCATACTTGCCCGCAAGCTTATTTAACAAACCTGCTTTATCCAAAGTTCCCACCAACACCACCTGCTGAAATTCTTGGCGCTGACTTCTGACTCTCGTGCACAGTCGCGCTGCTAAGCTACTCTTACCCAGTCCCCCCATCCCCGCAATGAACACGCCGATTTGTTCACTTGTTTGTCGTAACGCCTGTAAACACCTTTGTAAAGCTCGTCTGCGTCCTACAAATTCTGAACGACTAGCGACTTTAACTATATTATTCTCGTCTAAAAATTCTTGCTCTGGCGGTGTAAATACCAGCTTTTCTCTTCCCCTTGTTCTCAAGGGTGTTACTAACTTTTCAATTGGGCGTGTGTCTCGATAAATCCTTAATAAATGCCAATCGGTACATTTTTGAGCAATCATCTCTTGCTGGGCTACTTTCACCGCCTGCTCTATCGTATCACCTGTTGCCAAAGCGTGATAAAGTGCTTGTGCTGCAATAATACCTGTGCGATCATACACCGGACGCGCCCAACCTAAAACAACACCCGCCCCAGCCTTCACCAATTGTTGCGCCATTGAGGGTACTGTCCCTTTATTCGCTACCTCTCCTGTGTGACAACCAGAGAGAAAAATCACTTTTGACCAACGTCCGCGAAAGGCTTTTGCTAAGTCATTCACAGTGGTAAGTTTTACATTTCCTACTTCGTCTTCAGTGAGCAAACAAGGGGTATGATCTGGTATTGTTTGTCCTGGGCGAAGCAAAAAGCTGTAATTTTTGGTATAAATTAATCCGTGTCCTGTGATGTGGAAGACATCAAAATAGTCTTCTTGGTAAGATGCAACCAGATTTTTCAACTCATCAACTGAACCGCTTTCCTCAACAATCAACGCCAACGGCTGATCCTTGGTTGCTTCCAAAATATTAGCTTCTTCTTGTTCAAATGCCAGAGGTGCAACTTTAGGATCTTCTGGTGCAGTTGCCATAAATAGCAAACGTAGAGGGCGATTTTGCTCACCAATTACACGGGTGTTTCGTTGCTGCATACAGCGCACTGGCAATACTGCTATATCTTGCCGTGTCAGTAAAAAGACTGTGCCATCGTGTAGCAATTCCCAAGGTAAATGGGCGAGTCCCAACGCCATCCTTTCTGTGTCTGGGTTTAATCCTTGAGCTTCGTTTGTTTGACTTAAATCTAAATAAATTGTCCCTTCATCTGCTTGATCTAACGCCCTTCTGAGCCATCCTTCTTTACCATCTAACCAGTGATATAGCCGTTGTCCTAATTGGATGAGTTCGGGTGTGCTATCTTGGTGTCGGGGATAGTAATTTTTTTCACATACATCAATCAGCTTACTCAGTTCTACGCTATCTAAACGTCGGGAACCATTCTCACACCGTAGTTCAAATGTCTGGTTTTGAGTCAGAGCAAAGCTGAAGGTGAGGGACATAGCAGGATCTATTTTATTTGATATAAGGATCTTAGATCAATTTGCTTAAATGTTGCTACGGATGAAACATGTTGTAAGGGCAAACAGCCTATTCTGCGAGAAGTTTGATTATTAGTTGCGTAGGTTGGGTTGTAGCTTGCTTCCCCGTAGGGGTACGAAGTGAAACCCAACGAAATCTTAAAAATGTTGGGTTACCCTACGGGAAGCCGCCGGGGGCGTCTACGTTCCTCAACCCAACCTACAACTCACGATCTCTCAGTTGGTTGAGCGAAGTCGAAACCAACGGCTGCGGTATATTTATTCCTGTAAATCACACCTTAAAAATGTTGGGTTACCCTACGGGAAGCCGCCGGGGGCGTCTACGTTCCTCAACCCAACCTACACCTCATCTACACCTCATCGCGCCATAATGCGATACCACCTAATAACCCGGTGATATTAGAAATAATCTTTACATTGTCAGGCAGTTTGATATTTACCTTTTCTGCTTCACCGCCACCAATATAAAGGTAATCATAATTGAATAAATGTTCTAGAGAAGCGATCGCCTTCTCCAAACGCTTGTTCCATTTTTTTTCACCTACTTTGTCTAGTGTTGCGCGTCCGAGTTGTTCTTCGTAGGTTTCGTCTTTACGAAATTGATGATGTCCCATTTCTAAATTTGGTACAAGTTTCCCATCTACGAACAACGCGGAACCAAATCCTGTACCTAAAGTAACCACCAATTCTACACCCTTGCCAGAAATGGCTCCTAAACCTTGCATATCAGCATCATTAATCACTCTTACAGGTGCGTTTAAAGACTTTGATAATGCTGTTGCTAAATCAAATCCAATCCAACTTGAATGTAAGTTCACTGCTGTTTCTGTAATTCCTCTGCGAACAACGCCGGGAAAACCTACCGAAACTCGATGAAACTCACCTTGAGTAGCTGCTAAGGTTTCAATTGCATTAATCACACTGTCTGGTTTGGCTGGTTGGGGTGTTTCTGCACGCGCCCTTTCTGTTAAGGGCTTACCCTGACGATCCAAAACCATCACCTTAACACCACTACCACCAATATCTATGGATAGGGTGCGGATCGCTCCATTTTCTTCAACCATTTGACAGTTTCTCCAATCGAACACAACATGTCCCCTATACCCACGTTAACATTTTGATTTGCTAGTCTAGGGATAGTAGAAATCGTACTGTTGGTAGCAGTCATACAGTTGCATAAGGTCTATATTAAAGACATAGAAGAGAAAGAATAAATTTAACTATGGCGGCTTTTGACACCAAAACCAGTAACTCCTATAGTCAAGAAGACGTGCAGCAAATTCTTCATTTGGCGATCGCGCGTCATGCTGACGATAAAAACAAAGAATTTTCCTACGAACAGATCCAAGAAATTGCAGCAGAGTTAGATATATCCCCAGAATCCCTGAAACTCGCAGAACGGGAATGGTTAGCACAACAAGGAGAAATACAACAGCGTCAAACGTTTAATATTTACCGTCAGGATAGATTTAAGAAACGTTTACGTAACTATATCATTATTAACGGTGTTTTGCTGCTAGTGAATTTAATAGCAACTGGTGGGCTTTCTTGGTCGTTATATGTTTTGCTATTTTCGGGGATGGGTGTACTTCTTGACGGATTGAACGTTTCCCAAACTAAAGGCGAAGATTATGAAAAGGCTTTTCAGAGGTGGTATCGCAAGCACCAGGTGAAACAACTATTCAACAAAGCTGTAAATCGGTGGCTCAACATGTGGTAAATTTACCCGTGTATCTACGCTGGTAGCTGTGCTTTTATCTGGGCAAACAATTTATGGCAGCCGCACCCCGATTACTGACTGATCCGTTTCTACAACTACCTACCGAAACTTCAGTACGAGTTGTATGGTTTACCGAATTCGCTGGCTCTCAACACAAAGTTGCTTGGGGTGACAGTCTCGATCAAACGACTATTGCGACTACTAGTAAACTTAGCCGTTTACGTGAAGATCAAAATTCACGAGTAGGAACCCAAAGCCAAGACGGACAACTTTACCAACAGCCTGTTGAACGTAATATTTGGCGACATGAGGCTGAGGTGAGTGGATTAACTCCAGGAACACGGGTTGCTTATCGAGTTACTAGCGTACGGGAAGATGGAGAAAATGTTAATAGTGCTGTCTTTACTCTTGCGCCTGCACCAAGCACAGGTACAGCATTAAAAATTCTGCTGACATCTGACCATCAAATCAAACCAATGGTAGCCGCTAATCTACAAAAAGTTGTAGAGACGGTTGGGCAAGTTGACGCAGTTTTGTTTGCAGGTGATTTGGTAAATACTCCTGATCGTGCGTCGGAATGGTTTGATGATCAGCGTGGTGGTGCTTTCTTCCCCTGTCTTCAAGGTCACGCTAACTATAAAATGGATAGCGATGGGGTTAACATAGCTTACTACGGTGGAGAAATCATTCAAAACGCACCAATGTTTCCTTGTCTTGGCAATCATGAAGTGATGGGGCGGTTTGGCAAGGGAAGTTTAAATGATGAATTTGATGATACCATCCCTCGTGCAGTTGCTAAAAAGTTTTATGGAGAGCAATCACTAAAAGAGAATTCTTTTAACACTGATACCTACGAAGAGATTTTCAGTTTACCAGAAAGTAAAGAGGGTGGCAAAACTTATTACGCTCTCAGTTTTGGTGATGTACGTCTGGTGGTGTTGTACGTAACAAATATGTGGCGGACTCCTAGATTAGATGAAGCTGCTAGGGGTAGATATCGCGAGCGAGAAGCAGATTTCCAAAACCCTGAAAACTGGGGCTACGGACAGCATATTTATGAACCAATTGCTAAAGGTAGCACACAGTACAACTGGTTAGAGAAAGAGCTTAACAGTACTGAGTTTAAAAGTGCAAAATACAAAGTTGTTATGTTGCATCATCCACCGCATACTCTAGGTGGTAACATTGTCCCTGCTTATACTGACCCAGTACAGGTGATTGAGCGAGACGAAAACGGGGATATTAAAGCGGTGCGTTATGAGTATCCAAAGAACGCAGACTACATTATTCGTGATCTTATACCGTTACTTGAAGCAGCGCATGTCCAATTAGTGTTTTTTGGGCATTCTCATTTATGGAATCGGTTTTATAGTGAGTCGGGGATGCACTTTTTAGAAACATCTAATGTAGGTAATTCTTATGGTGCTGCTTGGTATGCTAACAAGCGAGAAGTGCCGATAGGGTATAAAGAAGAATATGCTGAACTTGGCAATCCTAATGGTTTAGAACCAGTGGTGCCAACTATAGCTCCACTACTCGGTGAAGATGGTAAACCCGCGCCTTATATTGCAAGTAATGATCTCACTGTTTTTAGCATCTTTGACACAGGTACAGGTACGGTTAGTAGCTATCGTTTTGACGTACGTAAACCGGATTCAGAGGTTATCAAGTTTGACGAGTTTGAAATCTGAATTTCTCCATTAGAATCCTGAATTACAACACGAATAATTGGCTCGTAATCTGCATTAACGTTTTCAAGAATCATGCTATTTTTTCTTGTTGATTATGGCTTATGCCAAATCGACGAACATAGCGATAAGCAACTCGCACAATCCAAATCTGTGCGTCTGGGTAACGTTTTTCAAGACGCTTAGAGGCTACAATCTCGTCATTATCTATTTCCCAAGCGCCTGTTGTAATGTCAATAGCAACTATTTTGCTTACACTGTCGGGCTGAAGCTGCGGATAAATATCACGGTGGTAAATTTCATCACCCAACCTTGCAAATTCTTCTTTACTATATTGTGGGTGTCGAGGTTCGATAATAAGCGCATTGTTGTTGCTTTTAGAAGCTATTTATAAAGTAAATCTTAAGTCCCATTATCACCAAAAACCTTTAATTTACGTAGGTTGGGTTGAGTAACGAAACCCAACATTTTTAGGATTTTGTTGGGTAACACGAGCGTTCAACCCAACCTACAGGGTTTTAATGTTTACTTTATAAATTATCTCTTATAGTCGAAATTATAACATTAAGGGATGTCCAACTATAAACCATTAGCCAAATTACATAGTGTATCTGGTGGAAATTCGCGAGCCAAATGGTCTGTCTTCCTGCAATAATCTAGGTAATGCATATTGCTAGGGAGTTAAGTTCATGTCTAATGCGGTCGGTATGGTTGAGGTGCGGGGTTTACCTCCAGCACTTGCTGTTGCTGATGTGATGTGTAAAGCCGCCCGTGTCACGTTAGTACAAATGGAAAAGGTGAGTGGGGCTTTTGTGACGATTGTTGTTCGCGGTCCTGTCTCTGAGGTTAAAATTGCTGTGGAAGCGGGGATTGAAGCGGCTAAGAAAATGAACCCTCATAAGGATGGTGACAAGTTGTTCCTATCATCTCATCAGATTCCGCGACCCCACGAAAATTTAATGGCAGTGTTACCAATCGAATACACAGAAAGAACTGCGGAGTTCAACCAGTAACTTAAAAAGTAAAAGTACTTCGTATGATATCAACGGTAACGCGATCTGCCTACGGCAGCAGCGCTTCTCTTCGAGACGCTTCTCCTGGCGGAGAGGCTTCGCCAACGCGAACGCTATCGCTGTTTGGTATATGACCAGGTTGATGATATAGACGAACCCTGGTGTAACGCTGAGGTGATCTTGTGAATTGCAAGCGATCAAAACTCCCAATTTGAGTTGTTCTGGTTGTCCACCCGCACTTCCTAAACCCATATTTACAAAGTCAAGAAAATTATTTCCAGTAGGCAAAGTACTACTGGTTATTTTTGCCTGCAAACTACAATGTTAAAAAGTAAAAGTACTGCGTATGATACCAACGGTAATGGGATCGCTGTTTGGTGTATGACCAGGTTGCATGATATAGATGAGCGCTGGTGTAACGCTGAGGTTATCCGTTAGCTGCACACGATAAAAACCTTCAATTTGAGTTGTTGTACCTGGTTGTCCACCTGATCGTCCTACACCCGTATTGATAAAGTCAGGAACGTTGTTTCCAGTAGGCAAGGTACTACTAATTATTTTTGGAGGTTGTCCGATATATAGTCCACCCAAATTACCTTTCTTAAATAAATCCGGGAAGTTTAGATACACCATGTAATTTGTTGTTTCTACATTTCCCGATTTTCCTGGAATATGAGAATTAGTATAGCCTCCCCAACCCCCCAAAGTGACACTAGGCGAAATTTGCCAATTTACAGTTGCACCAACACCATTAGTTTGTAGGGGTTCTGATTTACCAGTTTTGGGATTAACAGCAGTTAAGCATTCATCGCCGACAAAAGTCAGTAAACAGCCATTACTGGAATAGTTATTAACATAATATAAACTGACATCTACAGCTTTGCTTGGTGTCAGTAGTAATTGCACGCCTGTTGTGGTGTTTCCATCAAATAAACCACTGCGTTTTGCAGGATTTCCTGATTCATAAGTAGAATACATTGCTTGCAAGCTAGCGCGTTTTGCAAATTGCCAATCAAAAGCTACTCCAGCTTGACCAAATCCAATATCTAAGATTGGGTTCCTTTGAGCGAAATAAGATAGAGGTCCTGTAGCAGCACTTTCATATCGATTAGGACCTCGGAAAGCAGTGGTCATATTGACATTTGCTGTTCCTACCATCATCGCTAAGTTATCAGTAATTAATTTGTGATAGTGGAGGTCACTTAATATTAAGTTGTTATTTGTGGTGTATTCATAACCTAGGAAAAAGTCATTAGTCAGTCTGGGAGCAGTTGAACCACCACCGGCTAACAAACCCGTAACCAAGTAACTACGAGGATCAAATTGAGTCGTTAGAGAAAGAACTGATAATGTCATCACGTTGGCGTTTGTGCCAGGGTCTGCCGTGTCTTTTTTGCCATCTCTAGGATTAATGTCAGCACGGTTGTGGCTTCGCCCTTGAATAGCAATTGTTGCTAGTCCAAAAAGTTTAGTGGTTGGTGAAAATTGATGGGCTTGAATTTCAGCAGTATGGGTTTCAAGATTATCAATTCGACCTCGTAAAGCTGTTAATTCTGGGGAAAATTCTGCCTGTAATTTCTGCAAGGTTGCCAAATCTTCCCGGTTTAGGAGATCTTTCTTGCTATTGAGAATTATGTGTGATACGTTATCCAAACAAGTATTCAAACTCGCAGCAAATTCAAACCGATTTAAGACGCGATCGCCACGATAAGTTCCATTTGGATAACCTGCGATACAACCGTAGCGTTCTACTAAAGTCTGTAATGCTTGGAATGCCCAGTCACTGGGTTGTACGTCTTTGAGTTGAGAAACTGATGTGACTTGCGCCATAGGATCATCGGCAGGAAGCCCAGAAGAAAAAGAAGTGTCCTCTGTGAATTCTTGCTTCTCGATTGCGATCGCTTTGTTTGGTAGTCCGTTGAATACCAAAATCAAAAACCAGACAAGCGCCCATATAGGGTATTGGCGGCAAATCAGTTTAACTTTCAACTTCTTACACTCTACTCACACATCTAAGCAGAGAGTGTATTCAAGATAACTTTATTTTGACATGGGAGAATTTACTGATTTATACCAGGGTATTGGGCATGGGGCATGTCCCATTCCCGTGTCAGGTTCTAGCCAAGATCTAAGGAACAAGAGTATAAAAGAAAATACTGTACTAAATTACTGATTTAGATGTAATAAGAAGCACTATGATAAATCCAGCACGAAAATCATACAGGCATCATCAAGTTAATTCAAACACAAACAAGCGTGTCAGGAGAAAAGTAAAAAAAGAGCAGTTGATATCAAGTCCACTAGAAAATGATGACAAAGACTTGACCCCTCATCAAAGACGAAGAGGGCTAGATTCAATGGTTTCTATCGTGTTGTTATTATGTAGCGGTAGTTTAATCGCGATGTTTGGTTGGCTGAGTATGCTGTTTATATGCAATCCAGACCAACTAAGCTGGCTGAACCGAATTTTACCGGAATGGGCGAAAATCTCCTTGAGTCATGGAGAAATCTCTCAAACTATCCCACAAATTGAATCTTATCTGAGAGATCACGGGAAAATAGCTGGAGAAATCGTTTCTTTGGATGGAGAATCAAAAAAATCTTTTTTATTGCCAGTTCTTCAGGAGCGTGAGAATTGCCAGTTAAATTGTAAATATATTGTTGAGATGCGTGTATATCAACAGTCAATTAACTCCAAATTAAAATCTGAGTCAGAACTATCTTACGATTTGGCGACTCAACTACCTATCTCTGGACCAGAAGAATCTTTTGTTCTCGCTCCCTTAGGTGATACAACAGATGATAATCAAGATCCTCTACCACTAACTAAAGTAGGTCGTTTTGAAGGAGGGACACCATCACCAGGGCTTTGGTTTTATTTGCAAGGACAGCGCCAACAAGGAACGAATGCGATCGCCTACGGTCATATCTTGCACTACAATCCTCAACAGACTAACCTGAGACTCATGTTGTCTTGGACAAGTCCTAAGGGACAACTACCAGAATGGCAATCGATAACTGGTAAGGCAAAACAGTTAGTTGTTAATCAAACAATAGGTTTAGAACCTCGGCTACATATTTATCAAGTCAAACCTGTTAACCCGATTCAGTTAGAGGAAATTTCTCTAACACCACCAGCTCTTAAAGATTCAGCTTACCAAAATGCGCTGTTAATTGCTCGTAGCGGATTGTGGACGCCAGCATTCAACTGGTTAGAGTTTATGAAAACACAGCGACAACAGCCTTTTCCTGCAACAGCACAAGCACAAATCGATCTCATTCACCTGCACTCTCAACTTACTAAAATCCAAGCAGATAAAAGTTGGGCTAGTCCTAGTCAACAAGTATTAGCCAATTTGATTGATGGTCGATGGGAAAAAGCTTTACAGGTGTTTGAAGCATCCCCCGACAACGCTCAAGAAATTACCACTCTACTGAAGGCAGATACAGGAAGACTATGGAACCGTGTAGAAGCAGCTTTAAAAGTAAAACCAAATCGATCAGAGGTTAAAGCTTGGGGAGCCTTAATTTTGGCAGCGAAGTTCGGTCAAGAACGTGCGAATTCCTGGATAAAGAATCAGGAGGGAGCTCTTAGTAGGGAGCAGGGGAGCAGGGGAGTAGATATTTATGGGCGGTGAATTTGGGTTGCTTAAAAGAGGCTTTTTTTACGTTGTACACTTTCTGGTGCAAGTGTAGGAAAAGAATAGGGGATCAGGTAATGGTCATCAGGTATTTGAATATTTGTATTTTTATTTCGTACTTCAAAGCCGATGTTTTTAAGTTCAACTGCAAATTTTGATACCTCATTTTTTGACTGGAGTTTCCATATCTCTATAAGAGCAGTAGTACTTAAAATTTGACGAGTGCAAATAGATTCAGAAACTGCCTTAAAAATGTTCCAAAACTTTTCTTTTGTCGCTTCTTCAGGAAGCAATACTTCTATCTTAAGAAGAGGAGTGTATTGATAGTAGTTATTAAGCTGTACAAGATCCGATTTAATATGCAGCCTTTTAAGCTCATGTTCTAACGCTTTCCAAGCAGCTAGAACAGATTTCTTATTTGCAGAAAAAATCATTGATATTTTCTCTTGTTGAATTGACCAAGGCTTTGAGTCTTTATATGTTACGTGTATTTTAATCTTTGTCTTTTCTAACGATGTCTCTTGGTAAAAGACCTCGCTAACCACAAAATAAACTTCTTGTTCTTTTATTTTGATTTGAACTGTATAATTTGCTTTTTCTTTTGAAGAAACTTCAAAAGAAAAATTGTCTCCAATGTTTGCATGATATATCCGTGGTTCAAAACTAATCCTCTTATTCTCAAGTTGAGTATTCTCAATGGCTGACTTAGCCATTTTTGCATATTTTTCTGTTTGTGAACGTTTTCTCTTACGGAATGAAAGCTCTTGATTTTGAGGTAAATAATCTAACTTAAATGGCAGATTAACCCCAAACAATTGATCTAAAATTGCAAGTGCTAATATCCGTGCTTGTTGAGGTGGGACTGAGTTGCCAATTTGCTGAATGCAAACCCCTCGATTTCCTACAAGCTGATAATTATCTGGGAAAGTTTGAAGCCTTTTTAGTTCCTCTACTGAGAAGGGACGAGAATCCCAATGAAAAGGTCCTGTATATTGCCCACCTTGAGCCTTAATAGTTCTTACGGGATAATTTGGGTGTGCTTTGTATAAAAAATCCGAAAACTTAGAACGCCATGCGAAAATTGGCGTTGGATGACCCATATTTTCGGTGAAAAAACTGTAGTTTAAACCGGGTGGAATCTCTGGGAGAAGATGCCCGTATCTACCATTTAGTTGATTAGGAACTTTAAGTAATTCTAGGTCTTCAACAGCGCTTTTAGCGGAAACATGGTCAATTTTAGAGCAGGAATCTGGTCCATGGGTTGGTCGGGGAAAAAGAAAGCTGGTGTTTTTAGTCCCAACAATAAATATACGTTCCCGATGCTGAGGAACACCATAGTCAGCTGCATCAAGAAGACGATAAAAAATGTTGTATCCTGCACTCTCAAAAGCATCTGTGATCTGTTTCCAGGCTTGTCCTTTCTCCGCACCCGTGATCCCAGAAACATTTTCAAAAATAAAACCTTCGGGCTGGAGGAGCTTTAACAAACGAGAATATTCCTCAAACAAGGTTCCTCTGGAATCTTGAAGCCCTGAAACACCAGCCGCACGACGACCTGCAGCAGAGAAGGTTTGACAGGGAGGACCACCTATAATAAAATCTATATCCCCTAAGTTTTCGGGATGATAATCTCTAATATCTTTAGATTGTACTTTTGCTGAAGAGAATTTTTTTCCAATACCTACATTAGCGCATAGGCTTTTAGTGAATCGGTTGTCTATCTCAACCATCTCAACAACATCAAAACCTGCCTCGTGAAATCCTATATCGAGACCCCCAGCACCAGAAAACAAGCTTAAAGTGCGGATTTGTTTAAATTTGCCAGAGTTAGACCAAGTTTGTAAGCTAATTCCAAAATCGCCTTGCCAGTACCCTTGTAAGGAAAAGTTAAATAATTCGGCTATTTTGACAAAGCACATTGAATAGGGGCGAGTGTATTGAGCATAGGCTCAGGATATGCTCTGGGTTAAAACGCTTAGGGTTGGATTTTATCCCCGGCTTAGAAGCACGGGGCTGTAATCCTTCTTATTATTTTGATTGTTATATCGAGTTTGAAATCAATTTAACATTTATTTCGTTACTCTTCCTGAGTAGCACCTACTCGTTGTAGTTTCAAGTTCTGCAACTGTTGTAAGAGCGATTCAACCTCTGCTTCCAAGCTCATGAGCTTAACTTGTTGGTCAACTTGATAACAAGATTTAGCCGCCTGGCTCACGGAGACATTTTGAGAATTTTGGCTGGAAAGAACAGATGTAGACATTGTTAAGTAATATTCAGAACTCAAATCACACCATTAGAGATATTATAATAGAGTTATTTTAAGATTAATTAAAAAATTGTATATTTTTTAGAAAGTAGTCAGGAGTCAGAATTCAGGAGTCAGAATGATTATTAGTTTAAAACCGTGTCCCTTGTGGACGAGACAGGGGTTAAAACTTTTTGTTTAAAACGCCATCCCTTTATGGGTAATATATTCTGACTCCTGACTCCTGAATTCTGAATTCTTTTTTATGGGTTCCTGTAATCGATGCAAGTTTTGTAGTATCGATCTGGAAGCAGTAACCCTTTGTTCAACGAAGAACATCAGTACATAATCTACGATAAAAAAGTGACTTTGAGCCTGTCTGTAGCTAAATCTCATCGCCAACCTTGGCCAGGACTAATAGAGCAATATCGCGAATACTTGCCTGTTAATGAAAAAACACCAGTTATAACTCTACTAGAAGGTAACACACCCCTGATACCAGTTCCTTCGATTGCAGAAAGGATTGGTAGGCAAGTGCGTGTTTTTGTCAAATACGACGGTCTTAACCCAACTGGTAGCTTCAAGGACCGAGGAATGACAATGGCAATTTCCAAAGCAAAGGAAGCCGGAGCGAAGGCTGTTATTTGTGCTAGTACGGGCAATACCTCAGCATCAGCTGCTGCTTATGCTAAGCGCGGAGGAATGCGTGCTTTTGTCTTGATTCCAGACGGCTACGTGGCTTTGGGCAAGTTAGCGCAGGCATTATTGTATGGAGCAGAAGTACTGGCAATTAAAAGTAATTTTGACAAAGCGTTGACAATTGTCAGCGAAATAGCACAAAAGTATCCAGTTACTTTGGTGAACTCGGTCAATCCATACCGTTTGGAAGGACAAAAAACAGCAGCGTTTGAAATCGTTGATGTTTTAGGTAATGCGCCAGACTGGTTGTGTATTCCAGTGGGTAATGCGGGAAATATCACTGCATATTGGATGGGTTTTTGTCAATATCATCAAGTCGGGAAGTGCGATCGCCTACCTCGAATGATGGGATTTCAAGCCTCCGGTGCAGCACCTCTAGTAAATGGTCAACCCGTAACCCATCCCGAAACGATAGCTACAGCAATTCGCATTGGTAACCCTGCAAGCTGGGAAAAAGCCGTCGCCGCTCAATCAGCAAGCATGGGTAGTTTTAACGCCGTCACCGATGACGAAATTCTTGATGCTTATCGCCTTTTGGCATCAGAGGAAGGTATTTTTTGTGAACCAGCTAGCGCTGCTTCTGTAGCAGGAATGTTACAAGTGAAAGATAAAATTCCTACAGGAGCAACTGTAGTTTGTGTACTAACTGGTAATGGTCTTAAAGATCCAGAAACAGCTATTAAACACAATCATAGTCAATTTAAACAAGGTATTGAGCCAGAAGTCGAAGCAGTCGCGGAAATTATGGGACTTTAAATTAAAAATTTTGAATTTTGAATTTTGAATTTTTAATTCTTTTGCTCCCCTTCCCTCTGTTTGGTCAAACTATCAATAGCGTCACCCAAAGCGGTAGTGAGACTTTTGCGCGTTTGAGCATGATTGTCTTGCTCATTTTTCAATAGTAATAACAGGCGATCGCGTTCAGTGATAACAGAAATCAGTTTGGCTTTCAACTCGTCTATAGAGTTGATACCTGAGATTTCTTGGGAAATAGCTGCTGCTGTTGTTGTATCATTAGGTTCTACTTGGTCAACACCTTTGAGTTTTCCTATTTCTGTTTTCAAAGACGCGATCGCCTGTTGAGACATCTGAGCATCTTTACGGCGTTGTTCTGCTTCGGTGTTATAAAGTTTCTGCCATTTTTCAGCACTTTTCCACCACGTATCTCGTTCTGAGAGTAATTCCGTTATCTGCTTTCTCAGTGCCTTAATTTCTGCCAACCACTCTTGTGTTAATTCTTGACTCATGCGACTGGCTCCTTGTAACTAACTAATTTCTAAGTATTGTTACATAAACTCTAAACAATCTTTCGATTCAAGATCCCCTACAGCTAAGCCTTACAATCGTTGGCTTCATCCCAGTTAATTAATATAACTTATAGCCTTTTTCAATAGGATTTCAGGAACTTTGCTATACTTGTTAACGCTAATAAACACCAACGGAAGTCATTTCAAATTGCTGCTCAACTATAAAGCTAGAGCTAGACAGCAAAAGCGAGACAGCTTTAATTGGTGCTACAACAACCGGAATAGAACCGCGATCGCACAAAGAAATGTCTCAGCCTCGTCATCAGTTTCCCACTATTGAACCAGATTCCAAAGCAGCCACTCTGATGCGGCTACGTGAGATGAGCCGTATGCTCGATAGAGTGATTACCATCCCTATAATAAAACTCCCTGTTGGTCTAGATCCAATTATGGGAATTATACCTGTAGGCGGTGATTTTTTAGGCTTTCTATTATCTGCGTACATAGTTTTTGAAGCAGCACGCTTAGGTGTTTCAGCCTCTACATTAAGTAGAATGGCTTTGAATATCATTATTGATGGTTTAATCGGAGCAATACCAGTATTCGGAGACTTATTTGATTTTGCTTGGACAGCTAACCAGTATAATATTAAACTTCTTGAAGAACACCTAAAATCTCCCAGGCGTAGAAAGAGTGCAGATGGCTGGTTTGTATTGATAGTTTTGGGTGGATTGTCGGTTTTTGCTATTGGATTAGTGGCTTTTGTCGTGTTAGTAATTAAACTACTGATAGGAGCTTTAACCGGTAGTTAAACTAAAAGTAATGAAAGATTGGTGGCAAGATTATTTTCCTGAAGGGCGGCAAAATTTAATAATTACTGACGCAAATGGTTATCCTGTACAAATTGCTTATGGGGAAAAAGGTACAGGTAAACCCTTATTTTTATTGCATGGGGTTGGTAGCTGGAGTTACAATTGGCGTCACAGCGTTCAGCCATTATCTAAATATTTTAGAGTTATTTGTTTTGATGCGAAGGGTTATGGTTTTTCGGAAAAACCTGTATCCCGTCGAGAACAAAGCGGTCATCAATTAATTGAATTAGAGAGAATTATTCAAGCATTATGTGATGAACCTGCTGTTGTTGTCGCAGAATCTTTAGGAGCTTTAATTGCGCTTGCTCTTGCTCAAGAAAAACCTGATTTGATAGCACGATTAGTGGTAATCAATGTACCTATTTTCCCTCAAAATTTACCACACTGGGGAATGTGGCTGCTTTCTCAACTACCATTGGAAATTGTGCAAACAATAGATTCTTTACGTCTGACATATTTATTTGCACCACTTGTAAGAGAAATTATGGCGATCGAAAGGCGTTCAGTGCTATTTGATCCATCAACACTTACACAGGAAGATGTTTATTGGATGACCTACCCATTCATTGAATTTCCTGGTACTCTTACGAAAGTAACCGAAGAATTACAAATAGCAGCCCGAGAAATTGAGCATCTGCAAGTCAATAAACCAAATAAACTTGAGTCAATCCAAAAGAACCTTAATGCTATTAAGTGTCCTACATTAATTTTATGGGGCGAACAAGATAATTGGTTTCCTGCTAGCGATGGTAAAAAATTACAACAACTTCTCCCTAATGCAAAGTTACAGATTCTACCCAACTGCTCTCATGATGCTTCATCTGGTGCTTGCGAGGTTGTGAATCCAGCGATTCTTAAATTTTTGCAGGATACAGATTTTGTATAACAATAAATATCAAAATGGTCGCTAATAATATGACACTTAATCAGCTACCGAAAAAGAAAGATAAAAAAACTCAGATTTCCGAACATCCTCTTGGAAAGTTTGCTGGTAAGTTTGAAGGAGAATTTTGGGAAAATACCCTTTTGGAGATTCAAAATTCGAGAGAAATACAAAAGCAAGAAATTAACAAAACTCTAGATAATAAATAATTTCTAGAATTTACTCGATACCAGCATTGTTAGTAATTATCTTGACCCGAGTAGTGGGAGCATCTTGCTCCCTACTTTATTACTGAAACGGGCAAGATGCTTGTTTATTACTGAAGCGGGCAAGATGCCCGCACTACAATAAAAAATAAACTACATATTTGGGATGCTCCCCCTGACTCCTGAATTCTTCCTTAAGAACTAATAAAGGGGAACTATTGTTCCCCTTTATAAAGTATTGCATCCATTAAGGAATGACTAAATTCCTTACCTGGCAAACAACAACTGATTATTGCCCTGATAACTTTTCTAGAACGTTGGTAAGGTTAATACACCCTGATAACAACACCCTTGAATTCGCTTACATATACAATTTATCTGAGTTAATTAAAGCTTGGTTGCCAAAGTGGCAAATTTTTAAATTCTTCTTGGTATTGAGCCGAGGTGCTGCTCCCGTTACCATTGATTCTCTTCAACCCATGCGTCTTTGCGGATGGTGTCTAGGGTAATGTTTTTCCCTTCCCAAATTCCGGCTAGGGCGAAAAAGTCTTGATCATGTTGGGGTGGTGTTTCGGGTCGTTTATCTTGTTGTTGGCGATCAGCTTGAAATTCTAGGAATTCTACAAATTCGATTACTTTTTTTTGTTGTTCGGGGGGGAGTTGTTGGATTTTTTGAATGGCTATTTCTAGGGTTAGCATATTGGGCAATAAGTAGAAGGGAATGGTTAACGGGTAATGCTTTTATTGTATTTCCCATTCTCCGGTTCAAGGGTTAAACCGCGATAGACTTGCTCAATGGGGAAATTGAGGTTAATGCTTTTGAGTTCGATAGTATCGCCTGCTTTGTAGTTGATAATCAACCAGTCGCCTGCGTCGTTTTTGTGATACAGGTCAATTTCGATGCTGGTAGAACTGACTAGCAGGTAATCTATTAAGGCTGGGTTTTGGCGGTACATTCGGAATTTGCCGCCTCTGTCGTAGGCTTCCGTGCTGGCGGAGAGAACTTCAACGATTAAGCAGGGGTAGGTAATATATTGGGTTGTAGTTTTATCGCGATCGTCATAGGTGACGCTGGCATCTGGATAGGTATAGTTATTGGTTCCTACAATATTAACTCTCAGGTCTGAGTTACCTGTTATGCAACTACTAGCGTCTAAATGGGTATCAAGCGTAGTCGTAAATCGAATTGCAATGCGGCTATGATTAACGCTACCGCCAGTCATGGCGTAAACTTGACCGTCGATTAGTTCGTGTTTTTGTAGTTGCTGTTCTTCCCAGGCAAAGTATTCTTCTGGGGTTAAGTTTGTGGGTTTGTCTTTGGCTGCGATCATGATGGGGTTTGTGGAGCGAAATTGATGGTATTACCTTACTTTATACAAACGTTTTTTGGAGTAATACCAATTTTTTGTGAAGCTGCACATTATTTTTACCCCCCCTGTAGTCCCCCCTTGGTAAGGGGGGACGGCGTAGCCGAGGGTCAATATATGGAGCTTCATATAAAAATGGTATAAGCCTTTTTTGAATTGTTCGGTTTGGTCGAACAATTCCTTCAAAATTCTGCTTTACGGCGACGACGGCGACGGGGTGGTTCATCTTGGTCATCACGTAGGCGACTGCTGACGACGGAGAAGAAATCACGTTTTAGGTAAGGATAATCGCTAACCCAAAGTTGGCGACTGGGGATATAAAGATCGGTAATTTCTTCAATCTCACTCAAATCAGGACGATTTGACATCACGAGCATTTCTACAGCTTGACCGCGAGCAATTACTTTATAGGGAACACGTAACGGTACTTTCAACTCAGCTGTAAATCCTGAATCATCACCGACCTCTAGGTTAATCCGCTTCTCCCTGTTTTCGACAATCACTAAATCGCCTTTACTATTAACAGTTTCCTGTTTACCTAATAACTCTTCTGTAAGCCACAAATCCAATACTCGACCACGGAAAAACCCACTGTACTTGTAACTGCGACATTTTGCATTGCGCAGACTTGCCCAAAATACTGGTCCCCACAACCAATAAAGAGCGCAAAATAAACCTAGCAAAAATAGAATCGGACCCAATTCAAGTCCAAAAATCGTTTTTACTAGTAAAACAGTTGCAGCAGCAACCACGGAAATTAACAGTCGTTGCAAAAAATCAGAAAATTTCCCCCAATAATATTTGTACTGTGGGCCAGTTGCAATTCGGGGGATGAGTTGTTCAAATTTCTCGCGAGTTAGAGGGACTAGCATAGTGGATTTTGGATGTGTAGATTTGGAATTAAAAATTTACAATATTTTTTCTAATCCATATACTAACGACTTTAGCTGGAGAACCTTACGAATTGCCAGTAAGACTCCTGGCATATAACAAGCGCGATCGCTCGTATCATGTCGAAGGGTGTAGATCTGACCAGGTGCTCCGAAAATCACTTCCTGATGAGCAATCAATCCTGGTAATCGAACGCTGTGGATCCTAATACCTTCTCCTGCTACACTACCTCGTGCGCCTGGTAATTTTTCTGTTTCCTCCACAATAGCACAGTTAAAAACTTTACCCATCTCTGCTAGCATTTGCGCAGTTTGAATTGCTGTACCACTGGGAGCATCTGCTTTTTGGTTATGATGCAGTTCAATAATTTCAACGTGGTCAAAGTATTGAGATGCAACGACTGCAGCTTGTTGCAATAGCACCATACCAATGGAGAAGTTAGGAATAATTAAGCATCCTGTGCTAGCTTTATCAGCAAACTCTGCTAGATCTTGAATTTGTTCTGGACTTAAGCCTGTGGTACCAACAACAGGACGAATCCCATAGGCGATCGCACTACGAATATTGTCATACACTGAGTCAGGATGGGTAAAATCAACCATCACTCCTGGTTGTTTTTCTTGAGATGCAAACGCTAGCATTGGTTCCAATTGATTCGTGATGGGAATTTCCAATGGTTCACTTAAACCAGCAAGTTCCCCAGCATCTTTACCTTGGTGTTCAGGAGTGGTGTCAATTGCACCTACTAAGTTCATGTCTGGTGCTTGCGCGATCGCTTTGATCACCTCACGGCCCATTTTACCAGCAGCACCATTGACAACAACCGGGATAGGAGTTTGATTTGTCATAATTCGAGAAATGTTTTTGATCGCATCAAACGAATTGTAAAGCCAGTCACACTTCCTAAAATCAAAAATTCAAAAATCCCCGCATCCCATATACAAATTAAATACCAACAACTTATGGAACCACCAGTTGATCGGATTCGCTTATCCCAAACAGCCAAAGACCAACTTCTCAAACTCAGACGCAATACTAAAATTGATCAATGGAATATATTATGCCGTTGGGCGTTTTGTCGTTCCCTAGCCGAATCCGCACCTCCGTCACCAGTACCAATACCCACTGATAGCAATGTAGAAATGACTTGGCGGGTATTTGGCGGTGAAATGTCTGATATTCTGCTACTTGCTCTTAAGCAACGCTGCCACAATGATGGCTTGAGTACAGATAGAGAAACTCTCGCAATGCAGTTTCGCCTTCACCTACATCGTGGAATTGGTTACTTAGCAGGAGATCCAAATATTAAGAAGATCGAAGATTTAATTGAAGTAGCAACTAAAAGTGCTATAGGGTAAATTCTGCTGCATCATCCTCTTCTTCAGGATCTTTACCGTATGCTGTAGGCTTAAAATCACTACCGTGAATGAGTTCACTAAAAGAAATTTTTGGATTTTGGTAAAGGATATTTAGCACGCTGATAAAATCTCGGACAATCTCTCCTGGTGTGAGCAATGCTTCTGCGCCTAAACGCTCGACGATTTCCGTGATAAATTCTTTGAGATTAGAAGTTGTCAAAGTCTGCTCATAACCAAAGTTAAGAGCATGTATCTGAGCTAAAGAGAGCAACAACGTGAGGATTTCTTCTTGAGTGAGTGGGTTAAGCCGAATAACTGGTCCCATATTTTCTTGAATACCAGCCTGGGTAGCAAAACGGCTTTCTTTGGTGCGTCTACGCCAAGCCTGATCTGCAAAAAGTCCTCGGTTTGGATCTTCTAAAAATTTTGTGGTTCCACCGATAAGAACCCCAAGATGCTCTGCTTTGCACTGCATGATATCATTAAAAACACCCAAGAGCCTGTTATAATTTTTCTCACGAGTGACTGTGGTAGATATTTGGTACAGATTCACAGCCTCATCAAGCATGACGATAAACCCTTTATAGCCAATTTCAGCAACAAACTTGGCTAAGAGCTTAATGTAGTCATACCAACTATCATCATCTATAATTACACGTACTCCTAAAGCCGCTTTTGCCTCAATTTTTGTGGAAAATTCTCCTCGTAACCAGCGCAAAGCCGAGCCCTTTAATGTATCGTCGTCTGAACGGTATCCACGCCAATAGGCAATCACGACGCTACCAAAATCAAATCCGTGCACTAAGTCTTGAATATACTCAACGACTTCCCTAATTTTCTCTTCAACTTTGTCATCAAAACCCTCGTCGTTAGGGCGCATTCCGGTTTCTTTGGCAACTTCTTGTTGGATTTTGTTAATCCATCCTTCTAAGATTGAAACTAAAGCGCCACCATCAGGACGAGTTTTTGTAGCGAGGCGGCTCATTAACTCTCGATATGTTGCTAAACCTTCATTGTTCGTTCCAGCTAACCGGCGCTCCGAGGATAAATCAGCATCAGCAACGACAAAACCTTGCTCTATAGCATGACTGCGAATGAGTTGCAGCAAGAAGCTTTTACCTGAGCCATAATTACCTATTATGAAGCGAAATGCTGCTACTCCCTCTGCTATATCATTAAGATTCTGTAATAGGCTGCCAAGTTCTTGCTGACGTCCTACTGCTATATGTTCTAGTCCTACTCTTGGTACTACCCCTGCTCCAAGAGAGTTTATCAAACCAGTAGATATTTTTTTCGAGATTTTGAGCTTTGCCATGCAGATCACCTCACATCACCTTATTTTAGCTTAAGGGTGGATTTTATCCTAAAGGTGGGCATCGCTTGCAATACTCAATTCATTTTGCTGAAGTTTTGTTAGTGATCAACGCTTCATATGCTGATATCATTTCTTTGACATTTATCATATGTTCTTGATAAATTTCAACAGGTTCAGCATATGGGTTAATTATCAATTCCCCAATGGTATTGTTAGCTCGCTCGTTTATCGAATCAATTAATAAATGCGGCATTGTAATATTTTGTTCGGCAATTTTTTTTAAATGAGAATTAGGATTTTCTTCTTTGAGCATAGCTTTCAAGACTTCAATTTCATGTTGTGGTAGCTGAGCCAAAAATTCAATCCACTCTTCTGGCAAATTTTCCGAAATACTGGCTATATTCTCTTTTCTTTCTAAAGATTCAAGTAAATTAGTCAGAGGAAGCAGCCCAATATTACTCTCTGGGATGAGTTCTTGTTCAAGGGTTTCTGTTTGTTGCAGCAGTTCCCAAACTTGGTTTTGTAATTGGTCACGTTCCTCTTGCAGTAATGCAACCTGTCCTTCTAACTGTTTAAGTTCTGTTTTTTGCTCGTTTAGTTTAGCTTGCAAAGAATTTAAACTAGCCTCAACATTCTTTTTCTCAATTTTTTTGTCTAAAATCAATTGGTTGTGCTTTTTGCCTTGGCTTTCTAATTCTTGAATTTCAACTCTTAGCGCATGTAATTTTTCCTCTAGTTGAGGTTTGAGTCGATTAAGTAAGATTAAATTACTTTCTATTTCTTCTTTTTGGTGTGTGAATTCTCCGATTTGGTTTTGTAGTTGAGTTATCTCTGAGCGCGTTATACTGCAATTCAACTCTAATCGACGTTTTTCGGCTGCTAGGGCAGAAAATGAAGTATTTAATTCTGCTTTCGTAGTTTCTAATTGTTGAATTTCATTTTTAAGATAGACGATTTCTGCGGATAACTGATTTCTCTCGCCTACAAAACTGTTTAATTCTCGATTTAGTAAGTCTCTTTGACTAAGGCGTTCTGCTACTTGAGTTTGCAGCTTATTTGACTCTGTATATAATAATGTACTGTGAGCTTCAAGCTGATTAACTTCTGTAAATATACGGGACTTCACAACCTCAAGTTCTTTAATTCTCTTTTGAAGAGAATCTAAAATTATCATCTCATTAGCTCTTCTCCGTTTATCTACAAATAAAACTGATAAATAGGTTGCTGGTACAGTAATTAACCCTGAGAGAAAGGCTTTACTAAAATTCCAACTAAGAACCAAACTAAGACCAAAACTGACACCAAAGGCAACTGTACCTATAATCAACCGATTGCCACTTGTTGCTGATTGCATATTGCTGGTTTTTAGCATAATCAAGTTATCAGAATAAGTATTTTTCGTAGTCATTACAACTCAAATTATTGCTTAACGTTCTTGTAGAGAGTTTTGCGAACCAAACACGGCTACGTCAGCTTTCAAGAAATCAACAAATTGCCTTGCTGTTCTTCCAGAACGACCATTGTGACGAGTAGCCCATTGCAAGGCTTGATATTCTAAGTCTTCCTGCCTTATATTAATTCCAGCTTGCGACGCTAAATGCCGGACAATTTCTAAATAAGTTTTTTGATCAGCAGGTTCAAAAGTCAATGTTAAACCAAAGCGATCGCTAAACGATAGCTTTTCTTGCATTGTATCCCATGCGTGAACTTCCTCTTTTTCTTTAGGTGTTGGTCTGTCTGCAAAAAACTCCCGAATTAAGTGACGTCGGTTAGAAGTTGCGTAGACTACAACATTCTGCGATCGCGCTGTTAAATTACCTTCTAAAACAACTTTGAGCGCTTTAAAAGCGTCGTCATCTTCTTCAAAGGAAAGATCATCGACAAAGATGATAAATTTTTGTTGCTTTCTCCGTAACTGTTCTAAAATTACAGGCAAATCTTGCAATTCAGATTTTCCCACTTCCAGTAAGCGTAAGCCTTGACTTCCATACTCATTTAACAAAGCTTTCACTAAGGAAGATTTTCCCGATCCACGACTACCATAAAGCAATACGTGTAGTGCTACTTGCCCTGATAATAAAAATTCTGTATTTTTCCGCAAAGTGTCTTTTTGAGATTCATAACCCACAAGTTCACTCAACTTTACCGGATCAGGATATCGAATGCCAACAAATTTTCCAGAGTGCCAACGTAAAGCCTTATACTCTGCAAATAATCCTGTGCCAAATTGCTTATAATAAGTTGCCAAATCTTCTACAGCTTCAGCCCAATGTTCTGACTTCAATAGAGATGAAATGTGCTGCGTTGCCACATCTTGTGTTACCTGCTCGTTATACCATACTACTGGTGAAATAGGTAGACGCGCTACATCTTGTACCCATTCACTTAATGATGCGCTGCTGCATTCATAGAGATCCTGCAGGGCTTGTAGATCGTGTTGAACTGCTGCAATCAACGATGCAGGCAATTGGTCAAAATCTATCTGTTGAGCCTGCATACTAAAAGGATTCTCAGATCTCTCTATTTGAGTGATTAAATACTCCTCCCAGTTTTGATTTCTTGTGGCTAAAGAATTGAAGTATCTACCGTAAGCTTCAAGGCAACCTAGTGCATCGGCATCAGTGTAACGTATGGCTTTTAACAGGTCAAGAAATGCATTGCCTACTTCACCTTCCAGAACAGATTGGTAAAGTAAGAGGGAGGCTGCTTGACGCTGAAGGAATTGGATCTTTGCGATCGCTTGATTATCCATCAATCAACTCGTTTATCTAGCTAAACAGCTATGTTAAATTGTCTGCTGACGCTTCTTGCAGCAAAATCAAAATCTACATAGGTTTTAACAATGACTTTAGGTATTGTTGCCGCTCTTGCCTACGGCATTTTAGCCATTGTTGGTGGTGTTATTGGTTACAAACAAGCTAGTAGCCTAGTTTCCCTGATCAGTGGTAGCATTACCGGCTTATTACTCCTGGTTGCTGCTATTATCCAAATCCAAGGTCAATCTTGGGGTTTAAGCTTAGCGGTGATTATCACCTCTGTTCTCGTGGTTTTCTTTGCTTTTAGACTTGCTAAGACACGTAAGTTTATGCCTGCGGGATTAATGACTATTTTGGGCGTGGTGGCGCTAACCATGATGCTGAGTCAGCTATTGGGAAGGTAGCATAAATCTCCATGACACGATCATTGTCAGTTTTCTCTGACATTGCTCCACTCTCCCTACCAAAAATAGATTAGTACATTTATATTACCCTAAAGTGGACCTTGCAGCAAGAAAAATCGTCGCTTCGCTCCTGGGTGTAGGAGGTAGGGTGTGGGGTGTAGGGTGTAGGGTGTAGTGGAAGAGATCTGCCAATGTACATCCCACCCCAAGAGCAATGGGGTTTGAATCCACATATTCTTCATACCCTACCCCCTACACCCTATCTCCTACACCCAGTCAGCAGGCGAGGTAAGCGGCTAAACACATACCGCTAGTCTCTATCTATTTCGATTTCAGCGCATTTCAAGATACTACTTAAAATTGATTTCTGAGTACATAAATAAGATAGAATCAACGCTTTAACTATGAGGGGTTAAACCCTGCACTAATTAATGTTGGCAATGAACTTAAAATTGATTTCCGAGTACATAAACAAGGTAGAATCAACGATTTAACTATGAGGGGTTAAACCCTTCACTAATGAACATAGAAAATGCTTTGTTGAAGATATTTGTTGCTGTACATGTTAGAGCCTTAACTAAAGGATGAAATCTATTAAGATTTGCACAGCAGTTAGAAAAAATCAGGATAAAAACCCTAAAGAATTATTTATAATTTTCTAGTAATATTTGGATCATTTCTGAGTGTATTGTTGCCATTTTGGCAAGCGTTAATCCAAAAAATCGGATATTAATAGATTATTAATACTCAACGATTGCTGCTGTAGAAAGCCTAACAATCGATGATTGTGTAGATCTATCTATGGTGTCGAAGTTGAACGAAAGTCAGCTATACAGGCACTCATAAAAATTATCAAACCTAGACAGTATTGCTATAGATAGGCAATAAAAATATTGTGGTTTCTAAAAATTTTAGATTTTAGGAAAGAATATATGGTATTTTCAATATCTTCTGATAACGTTACAAAATACTTGCAAGAAAATGGTCTTATTAGCTCAAACAAGAGCTTATTAGGGAACGCTGAATTACCTTCAAATAGCAAGAAAAATTTCAACTTAGTAGTTAGTGTATCCGAAAATCAAAAGCTACTGGTTAAACAAGAACGCTGCATTGAAAATGAAGTAAATCCGCAAGAGTTTTTCAACGAGTGGCTGTTTGAGCAATTACTTCAGCGCTTTCCTGTTTTAGGAAATATCTCGGAGCTTATACCATTAGTAGCACATTTCGATGAAGAAAATTCCATCATCGTCCGTAACTACCTGACGGAGTATGTCGATCTGGCAGATTTTTATCAAAATACCTTGTACTTCCCAAAAGCAATTGCCATTGCAATTGGTACCACTTTGGGAATGCTGCATCGCACTACATTCAATCACCAAGAGTATCGTAAATTTATGGCAACTCCTCCGCAAGGACAGTTTCGCTATCAAGTTTACAATCCAGCACAAGGAATAGGCTCAATAGGACCAGAGACTTTTGGCTTGATTCCCACGGATGCACTGAAATTCTACACTCTCTATCAGTGTTACGCAAGTTTAGAAGCAGCAATTGCAGAGTTGTCAAATGAATGGAAACCTTGTTGCCTAACTCATAACGACCTAAAATTCCACAATATTCTAGTGCATTCAAAATGGGATCAACTAGATAATTGCCTTGTGCGATTTATCGACTGGGAAGCTTGTGCTTGGGGAGATCCAGCATTTGATCTAGGAACTCTAATAGCCAATTATTTAGAAATTTGGCTAGATAGCTTGGTTATAGATCCAATCATTGAGTTAGAAGAATCTCTACATTTAGCAGCTACGCCTTTGGAAGTTCTTCAACCTTCAATACTGGCTTTAATCCAAGCATATCTCAATGCTTTCTCAAGCATACTGGAGTACCGCCCAGATTTCTGCTTACAAGCTATTCAATTTGCAGGTTTAGTGTTAATTCATCAAACTCAGGAAATGATTGAGCACCGTAGATACTTTAATAATGCTGCTATTTGCAAACTGCAACTTGCAAAAAAACTACTCACGAAACCTGAAGACTCTGTATTAACAGTTTTTGGTGTTTCAGAATCGGAAATCATTAAGCCTTTCGCAAAAGTTACACATCGCCAGCACCAAGAGAAAAAGCAAAATTTACTTCGCCTTTATTACGACAACACACGTCTACGTGGATGTTAATAAAAAAGAATTCAGGAGACAGGAGTCGGAATTCAGCTTGGGAATTCTATCTCATCGCTTCTGCTTCTGGTGAAATCCCTATCTCATCGCTTCTGACTCGTGACTCCTTCTTTAAGTATTTATTCTCACTCATATCCTAAATTATGCGTAATTCTACTACCAATCAACTGCTCAATTCCTTGTTTGATATTGCTAATAATATACAGATTGAGCCAAACTTTTGTATTCGTCATCCTGAATATCAACCCTTTGCACTGCCTACTAAAGTAGCAGATCGATTTCAGCAAAATTCACCAGCTTTGCAGCAGAAGTATCTTACCTTGCTACTGCGGAACTTCCTTCATGGGATATATTACAATGGCTCTCTGCAAACAACTTTAGCAATGAGTGCTGATCCTGCTCATGATGTGCCATGCCAAAATTTAGAAAATAATTCTTTGCTGGAGATTGACTGGGAATTTTACGAGCAACTGCATAATAACAATCATGGTAAAGGTTACTTTGACCCTGGTTGGCAAGTATTACGGCGGGAACCTGACGGAAGTATAGCGGTGACTAAAGGCGGGTTGACATTGTACGTTGAACGTGATTGTCATTTAGAACCGGCGATAAAATCTGTTAAGGTTGGTGGGTTGGTTGCTATTTGGATGCCGAAAAACAGATTACAAAATAGCTTCTATATTGCAGTCAGTAATGTTGGTCAAGAACAACTTGGCTATCGAGATACTGATTTGGGTGTAGGCAGAATTTATTTTAACTTAACTCCGTCGGGTGCGATCGCCCTCATGGATAGGGTAACACGGGAACTCAATGATGCAGCTATTCCCTTTAGCTTTCAGGTTCCATACAATCGATCTGCGTATCGACGCTATGATTCAGGAAAACTTTACTTTGAGCGCCATAACTATACCCTAATACGAGAAATTCTTCAGGATATTTATAGAGAGCATCAATCAGATTTTCACAAAGAAGTTCCCTTATTCACCAAGTTTTTAGCACCAGGGCTGAGTGTCGCAGAACAACCAAGCCAAAAATTTGCTCGTACAGAAAGTTTCGGCATGAACCGTTGTCAAATTGTTGCTAACGCTTTGCTAGAAGCTTGGCAAAACGACAAGCACTCTCCAGAAGAGCGTATTAGCACAATCCATGAACATTTTGCTCAACTAGGTATTGATTTACACCGCCCATATCTTAATCCTAGTTCTGAAGATATTTATCAACCGTTAAGTTAATGCATTAGGAGCAAACTCTACGCTCAATGGTTAACTTACCTTTGAGAGAGCGATCGCATGAAGCTAGGGGGTAATTGGAAGAGATGTTCACCTTGCAGGACAACTCGTTTGAGTACCACTAGAGGTAGTGTTGAGTACAGAAGAGATGAGGGTGACTTCACCCTTTCCGTTGAACACCCAGCCAGTAGCAGGAACAATTTCTATGGGTTTAGGTTTAATTTGAGCAGCGTGTCTGTTGGGTTGATTTTTGTGTGCTGTAGTCTGTGGGAGGCGAGTGTCTGACCATATCGCGTCGCTGGTAAGGGGTTCGTAAGGGCTGGGGGGTAAGCCACCGCGTCCGGTGATGGTGAAGTTACTACCACCTGCTATTTCATTAAAGGCACGACAATTAGAGTCAACTAGCTTTGGGGGTTTTTCGGAGACTGTGGGTAAAGTCACTAAACCATGACTGGGGTCAACTTCGGGAGTATTAATTTGTACCGTGCCATTTAATTGAAAATTTGCCCCTGTAGCTGTGATGGTGCTATCAGGGGAGCGAAAAAGCCCTTGAGTATTAATAACTACCCGACCTCCTCTAGCATCAGTAGAATTGGCGCTGATATTGCTCTTTTTTACAACGGCTAAAACGTCAGTATCAATGTTGATGTTGCCACCAATAACGCCTGTACCTGTGGCATTGGTGGTGATGTTGCTGCCTCGACTGAGGATTAAAAGTGGGGAGTTTACGTTTATTGTCGCTTGTTCCCGGTTGGGGTCTTTGTTGGGGCTACGAGTGTTAGCATTGAGAGAGGCTTCATTATCAAGACGGATGCGATTGGCGTTGATCGTCATAATACCCGCGTTACTCATGCCACGACTATCAACAAGTACACTGGCACCGTCACTCACCGTTAAATCTTGAGTGGTTATTGTCAAATTTCCTGCATTACCAGTTGAACCAGGTTCAGCGGAAGCAAGTAAACCACCGGCAGCGGTATTAACATTGACAATCCTACCAATCAGTTGAATGTGATCAGCATTAACAATCAAGTTGCCTCCTTTGCCCTTACCAAAGGTACCAGTACTAATCTGTCCCCTCTCTACGAGTACATCTCTAGCGGTAATCGTCAAGTCTCCAGCATCCCCAGTTGAACCTTGACTAGCAGCACCAAACGTACTAGCAGAAACCCTTGCTCCATTTTGGACAAGCAAATTCTGAACTTTAATAGTCAAATCACCTCCTTTACCTACACCGAAAGTGCTAGCGCTAACCTCTGCTCCGTCGTCTACGAGTAAATCTTTTGTAGTAATTGTTAAACTTCCAGCCTTCCCGACTGCTGCATCTCCAGTTGAGTTTAGGGTAGCCTCAGCAAATAAACCACTGGTAAAACTTCCATCAGCAGATGTACCAATCAGTTTTACGCTATTGGAGGCATTAACTGTTAAATTGCCTCCTTTACCAGCACTAAAAGTGCTGACAATAACTTCTGCCCCATCACGCACAAGTAAATCTTTAGCGGTAATTGTCAGATTTCCTGCATCCCCCGTCGAACCTTGGTTAGCAGAAGCAAACAAACCACTGGCAAGCTGACGACCATCAGCAGACCTACCAATTACTTGCACGCTACCCGTTGCATTGACAGTCAAATCACCTGCTTTACCTGCACCCAACGTACTAGTACTAACCTCTGCCCCATCGCGCACAAGTAAATCTTGAGTATTAATTGTTAAATTTCCTACATCTCCAGTTGAGCCTCTGCCAGCAAAAGTATACAAACCACTCCGGGTACTACCATCAGTAGATGTACCAATTAGTTGAGTATTCAAGGCATTAACTGTTAAATTGCCTCCCTTACCTACAGCAAATGTGTTCGCACCCACCTTTGCCCCATCGCTCACTAATAAATCTTTGGTAGTAATTGTCAAATCTCCACCTGTGCCAGTAGCGTTGAGATACACGTCATTTCTTATTTGACTTCCCTGCTGTACTTTTACTTGTTCTGTAGCGTTAAGCGTAATATCTCCAGCTTTTGTTTCAGGTGTTCCCAAACCTTGTCCAATACCAGCATAGAGTAAACTTCCTCCCAAAATTTCTATATTTTGGGCATTAACCGCAATATCTCCTCTACCTGCGCCAGATACATCCACAAACGCTTGATTCGTAAGCGATACCGAAGCACGAGTAACATTCTCAGGAAATCCCAACCTCAAATTATTCCCATCTAAGATTAAATTAATATTTCCAGATGCGGCCAATCCCCCTAACTCAACTCTTCCACCATAAGCATTTAATTGACCGCCATCCATGCTGACATTACCACCCACCAGCAGCAAGCTCTTGCCATCTCGAACACGTAACCCAGACGAATCTTCTCCTGTTGGTGCAATACCAGCAGGAGCGGTTGAACTGTTTTGAATGGATGCATTTTTGACAATCTGGTTGTAAAACAATGCTGTTGGATTAACTGTCAACAACTCTGGATTATTAGGGACATTTGCACTGAAAGAGCCAAGGTTACCAAATTGAATGGCATTAGCAGTAGTAGCAACAAATGAGCCACCAACATTGAGTGAAGCATTTTTCCCAAAAATAATTCCACTTGGATTGAGGAAAAAGAGATTTGCTGTGCCATTGGCTTTAATTATTCCATCAATACTAGAAACTGACCCACCCGTTACCCGACTAAAAATATTTTGAACATCGAGTCGGTTGTTGAAAGAAGCCGTACCCCCGGTGGGAATAGAAAACTGCTGAAAGCTGTGGAATAAATTACGCCCTGCTTGCGTTCCCCCAGTGATATTAAAGACTCTGCCATTTAATGTAACGTTGGAATTATTTGGTAGAGTCCCATCCGGCGTAATTTGGGCAGTTGTACAATTGGTAGAGAATATACAAACGTTACTAACAGCAAGCCCTAATAACTGTTTCCACACAGCACTCTTCACTGACATTGCAGTCTCCTTTGAAACCCCAGTAACCGAGAATTACTCACTATCATGAATAAACCATAATTCGGGTACCAGTAGTGTCACTGCTTTGTAACAACAACATATTCTATACAAAACTTTACAAAATAGAATTCAGGGGTTAGGAATCCTTGTAAAGCATAGGGTATGGGGAGTCTCATAACCAAACCTGTGTTTATTCAATGCGCAAAAACCGCTCGATGCAATATTCGGAGATACTAACAAAGCTTGGTGTAACAGATGAGCTATCACTACACCCTATACCCCACACCCTGCATTTCTGAGAAGATGAGATTTTACAACCAGCAGTCAATTTAACCCGTGATAAATAAGAAATTATGTTTATGTATTTTCACAGCTTTGGTATTTTTTCACTTTGAAGTCTATATAATTTTTATAGTTAAGAGAACCTCTAACCTAATCACTCATATCATACAAACTTTCTAATATGTCTTTCACTTATAACCGTACCGTTCGATTTCAAGATACAGATGCTGCCGGAGTTGTTTATTTTGCCAACGTCTTGGCTATTTGCCACGAAGCTTATGAAGAGTCTTTATCAAAGATAGGGATTAATGTCAAAGATTTTTTTACTAATCCATCTGTGGCTTTTCCAATTGTTCATGCTAGTGTAGATTTTTTACGACCAATATTTTGTGGAGATAATTTACTTATTAGGTTAGTGCCTCAACAGCTAGGTAATGATAAATTCGAAATTACTTATGAGCTTATGGTTGCTGACGTAATGGTCTCAAAAAGCTTGACTAGACACGTTTGTATTGAAACAGATACTAGAAGTAAAACAGAATTGCCTGAACATATCAAAGAATGGTTAGAGACAAATCGCAGAGAATCAGAAAGTGCAGAGCGAAGAAAATCAAGAGAGGCTATTTAAACAAGGTGTCAGTAGCCAGAATTCAGGAGTCGGAATTAATGAGATTGGTATTTTACTACAATAAGAGTCAGTCTCATAGAATTGCCAAGCTGAATTGTTTTTGTTAAAAATTCACATGTGATTGTTTAGTAATTTCAACGCTAACTGCTGTAGGTTTTGCCGATTAATTTTGCCTTGAGCATTGCGGGGCAAAGTTGATACTGAAACCCAATTTTTAGGAATTTTAAATTTACTGAGTTTATCTTTTATAAGGCTTTGTATATCTACTGTAGAGGTATGCGAGCTTTTAGAAATATAAATAGCTGTTACGGCTTGTCCCCAATACTCATCTGGAATACCAATTACACAAACGTCTTCTACCATTTCAGTTGCTCTAATCGCTGATTCGACTTCTATTGGGTATACGTTTTCCCCACCTGTAATGATTTTATCATTACTACGCCCGATGATATTTAAATAACCTTCTTCATCTAAAAAACCTAAGTCATCTACCTGTAAATAATTTAGATTATTATTGTTATCCAAATCTTTAAACGTAACTTGGGAGTCGTAGTAACCCAAGAATAACGATTGACTTTGAATTTTGATATTTCCTATTTGATTGCTATTTAAACCCTCACCTCGGTCATTACAAATATTTACCTTTGCATGGGGAAGAATTTTTCCTGAGCTAACTTTACCATTAAGAAAATCATCTGGTTTAAGAGTGGCAATTTGAGAAGCTGTTTCTGTCATGCCATAGGTAGGAGCTAAGCGTATTTTATAATATCTGGCTTTCTCTAAAAGTTCATTCCAAGCTGGCGCACCTCCCAAAAGTACAGTTTCAAATTTTGCTAACCACTCTGTCAGTTGCGGATTTTGTAGAAACCATTGTAACTGGGTTGGTACTAAAGATATAAAAAACTTTGATGATTCAATATCGTATATTTTGCCAGATGTAACTTCTTTAAATGGTGCTATGCTCAGTTTGCCTTTGGTAATAAAGGAACGCATAAACTGCATTAAGCCACTGACATGATATAGTGGCAACACACAAAAGGAATTAACTTGATTTAGTCCGAAATATTTTGTGAAACCTTCCACAGAAGCTACTAAAGTTTGCCAGGTGTGAATCGCAAACTTTATTTTTCCTGATGATCCACCAGTAGGAATCATGATCAGTGGAGTCTGAGAGGAAGCAATTTCTTTTACTTGTATTTTCCTCTTCCCTGTACCCACTACCTTTCTCAAACCGCCTGCACCTTCTGCTTCCCAAATCACATCTGGCTCGACTAAATCAAGGACTTGTTTCCATTCTTGTTTTACCCAGTCGTGGTTACAAAGAAAAATTTGGCAATTAGCTGCACAAGCAGCTATAAAAACTGCTAGAAACCTAACTGGATGAGGTTCGGCTAAGACAATTTTTGGAGGATTTTGACCTTTTGATAGCTGAGTTAGTTCTAAATACAATTCTTCAGCAATTCGCTGGAACTCACGGCTGTTGTAATTGAACAACCAGTCATCAGAAAGGTTTTTAAGATAGGCTAAAGGACTATTCATCAAGGTTTCACATGCTTGGTATCGATTAGAACAATATTTGACCGGAGCATTGATAGCCCTCATCCCCTAACCCCTTCTCCCAAATATTGGGAGAAGGGGAACTGGAACGCTCTCTCCCCTCGCCCATATTTGAGAGAAGGGGAACTGGAAAAATTTCTCCCCTCGCCCATATTTGGGAGAGGGGCTGGGGGTGAGGGGTAATTGGTTCTTTAACTGAGTTGAAAACCGCTATAGAGGAAGAATCCTAAACCAAACAGTAAGCAAGCCCAAAAATGAACTGCGACAGCAATGAATTTACAATTACTGACTTTTTCGGGTTGGTCATGATATTCCTGGACGTGAGAGCATAACTTTATGGCAGATGGTAAACTGAGCCAACTCAGTAGCGTCCAAACTGGGAAAATTCCCAAAAGCACAAATATAAAACTTAGTGCGTAAATGCTGCCTGTAGACCAATGTAGAAGATAGGCGGCTTTTTTTGTACCTAGACGAACGATAGGCGATCGCTTTCCTGCCGCGATGTCATCCTTTTCCTGGTGAAAATGTGAGCAAAACAAAATTAAGCTTGTGGCAATTCCCACAATCAGTGAGGCTGCTATACTGGTGAGCGACCAAGTTTGGGTTTGGCTGTAGTATGCTGCTGCAACTCCTAATGGTCCAAAAGCAAAAAAGCAAAGAATTTCACCTAAACCATGGTATCCTAAACGAAAGGGAGGGCCTTGGTAAAGGTAGCCTAAACCACAGCACAACAGGATTATCCCAATTACAGTTAGGTCTTGTTGCCACCAAGCAATCATTAGTATTCCCAATAAACCAAGACCCAAAAATAAATTTCCTAGCCAGAATATTAATAATTTATTGCCTGTCAAATTTACCAAAGAATGGTGTTTATTTATATCAATTCCTGTTTCTGAATCAAAAACATCATTACTGAGGTTTTCCCAGGCCAAAATTAAAATTGCAGCGATTAAAAAAGTGAAAAAAACTGTTGAGTTCAATATCTTAGTTTCTGCATAAGCTACAGCCGTTCCAACCCAGATGGGCATAATGGCAACACTGTACATTGGCGGTTTAATTGCCGCCATCCATAATTTATTGTTGGAATATGGGATCAGCTTTGTGGTCATTAGTCAAGATTAATTAAATTGTTTTGTGTTTCCTGTAGAAATACGACCACGATTTAACGCTCTTTAGGAAGTTAACTTCAAAAAAATTTACTTAAAGAGTGCTGATTTACCCAATGCCAAACAAACCGCATCGTCTTGAGGTGTGTGGATGCGACTACAAAGAACATCACGATAATGTCTTTCAAGAGGATTTGTTTTAAATAACCCTGGGTTTCCTATTAATTTTACTGCAATTTCTACAGATCGAATAGCGTTATTTGTCGCTAAATATTTCACTGTTTGCGCTTGTAAATTTACACTAGTATCGTGTTGACCTTTGTCAATATCAGATGCAAGAGTATAGATCAGTCGATTGTTAGCATAAAGTAGTGCTTCAATTTCACCAACACATGTTTGGAAGCGCGGCAAATTTGCTAAACTTGAGCCTAAATTAGAAGGCGATCGCTGATGCAAATAGCTGACTAACCAATCTCGTGCTGCTGTTGCTACCCCCTGATACAAGGCACTCAGCAGCAAACTGTTACCCGCCATCGTTAATGGATCAGGTGGTGCCCAAGCTTTTGGAGGACGGACATCTAAAAGGTACTCTGGCGGAATCAACACGTTATCTAAAATTAGATCGTGGCTTCCTGTTGCACGCATTCCTAGGTGATCCCAAGTTTCCACAATTTTTACACCAGGGCGATCGCGTGGTACCAAAAAATTCCCTACCTGTGGCTCTGAGTCATCTGTACGTGCCCATACCACGAAATAGCGCAAAATTGGACTACCAGTTGTGTATTGTTTGTGACCAGTTAGTTGCCAACCATCAGATGTTCGTTTGGCAAGAGTTGCAGGTAATCCGCCTCTAGCAGGAGTCCCTAATTCTGGTTCCACACGCGCAGCATTTATTAGAGCAATGCCTTCCACAGATTCCCGACACAGGCGTTCATACACGGAAGGATTCCAACGACGAGTGCGAGCAGCATTAGCATGTTGTAAATAGTGCATTGTCAACACTAAGGCAGTAGAAGCATCACCACTCGCTATCCTTTCAATCACATGCGCAGCGGTAGTATATCCTACACCTTGACCACCAAATTCTACTGGCACAGTTAAACTTAATAATTGTGCTTTGTGGAGAGCTTCAAAGTTCTCAAATGGAAAGGAATTATCTCTGTCGTGAGTAGCAGCACGGGTTGCAAAATCCCTAGCTAGGGACTCGGCAACCTCAAACAGATCAGGAAACGATTTTGTTGCTGATGTTTCTACGATAGATAGTTTTGACATTGGTGCTACAACCGCTGATAAACATGTTGGTTATTTTTCAGGCTGCAAACGTGTGACTTTTAGGCTAAATGGACCGGTTTCTTTCTTATCCCCAAAAGCATGTACCCTAATAATATATTTACCAGATTTTACAATTCGAGCAAATAACAAGGAGTTGGTAGTTCCATCGGGACCATCATCATTTTCTCCTGCTGTGGAACCATTAGCAGATAGTAGGGTAACAATTGTGTCAAAACTATCAGATTTTACTTCTATAATGACTTGATCACCAGATGCCAAGTTGACAAAGTAATCTCGTGCAAATCCAGAGTCTCCAAAAGGAATATCCTTAGTTGAAAGTGTATCTTTGAGTTCTTTTCCAAATTCCAATACAGGAATCGGTTTGTACTCCTGTGCTTGAGCAGTAGCTACCAAAGCACTCGAGCAAACTCCAAATAAGCTTATTGGAATTATTAAGTATTTGCACAAGATTAAATTCATTGCTGGAGAGAGGGAACAGGGAACTTAACAGTTATCAGTAAACAGTAAACAGTTATCAGTGATCAAGGTATATGCTGCAATGTTAATAGATTACTGCTGCTCTTCCTGATAAGTGATAACTGATCCGGTAAACAAGGTGTGTAGAACAACGAGTATTACTATACAACTTGAATGTCACTAAGTTGATTAATGACGACATCTGCACCTTGAACATTATCCAACTTATTTATCCAAGTTATACCAATACAACCTGCTGCTTTGGCGTTACGTGCCATTTGCATGTCACCAACAGAATCTCCAACCATGAGTGTAACACTTGGTTCTACTCCCAGGGCGTTACAAGCTTGTAAAAACAACGCTGGATCTGGTTTAGTTGGTCCTTCGTCAACTCCCATAGATAGTTGAATATAATCACTTAAGTCATGATGTTTGACGAAATCACGCACTTCTGGTGTTGTTGCGGCAGAAAGAATACCAATTTTCAACCCTGCTTGTGATAAGGATTTTAGAAGTTCCAAACTACCTACAAACAGTGGTGAAGGGGTTGTACCAAGATATTTCTCAGCTTCGTCTAAAGCTTGGGACGCGATCGCTAATGATTCAAACCATCCTCTTCCTGTTTCAGCAATATATGCTGCTGCGGCTATTTCTGTTTGGTGGCGACTTGCAACTGCAATTAAACCTGCTGGATCTAGGTTATCGCCATTAATACCAAATGCCATTAACAACGGTTCCCCAGTTCCCGGAATTTGAGCGTCTATCAGCCTTGCTCCTCTTTGTCCGAGCGATCGCAAATACGCTTCTGAATCTTCTAAGGTGCCGTTTTTATCAAACAAAATTGCTTGAATATTGGTAAACGTCACATCTTTGCACTTAATCGTTGCCAAAAGCTCTCTCCCAGCCACAACAAACAGTTATCAGTTATCAGTTATCAGTCAAGAATAATGTGTTTATCCTTGGCGACACACAATTTTAACAGTTATTCAGTTATCACTGCACCATACGCCTCGATTACTAATAACTGTTTACTGTTCACTGTTTTAAAACCAACCACAATTTGATGTAACATACGGTTGATATCTGTCAGCCACGATGACTCTTTGACCTGTGAATGATCTTCCATAATAGCCATCCCTAAACCCGCGAGCGAATTCACCACCAGCAGTACGAGGCTTATACTTCTCATTTTTTCGTGAACTTTCGCGTCCTTGACGGTAGCCATCTGAGTAAGCTTGAGGATGATCCGCTGGATCTTCCCTAACTAGCCATTGAGTATAAGGATAACAGTATGGTCCTGGATATATATGGTGGTAAGGATACCTATTGTAGTATGGGTAGTGAGCTTGAGCTGATTGATTGTTCAGTAGAAAACCAGTTGCAGCGGCTAAGGTTACTAAACTAGCAGAAATAATTTTTTTCATATATTTAGGCTCCAGAGTTCGTTAACGCTGGTATCTTTACCCTAGCGTTTAGAATTCCTCTGTGCCATCACCAGAAAGGATGAAGCATCTAGATTTGGTGAGATGTCACAAAAGCATCCGAATAGAAGGTTTTTTATGTATTAAAGTGTACACATTTGGTATCAGTTACTTACGATTTGTACACCTATTGAAAAAGAAGACATCCGCCAGCGCCACAAAATTTAATTCTGAACTCTTGCTCCTGACTCCTGACTCCTGACTCCTGAATTCTTTCTATTAAAACTCCCATAAAGACTTCATATCCTTCCTTTAACTTAGTACTGCTAAAGCTAAAGTTGGCAACTGTCTTATCTAAGTATAAACATGGAGGTAAGGAGAAAGTGGGAGGCAGATTCAATCTATATCTGGCTAGTATCGGTATCATACCTTATCGATTTGCGAGAGCGTTGTGGAGTGGGAATCGTTACTCGCGCAGGCGGTTTTTTTCTCTAACCGCAGCAGCATTTCTCGCCTTCATTTTGATTACAGTAATACCTTCTCAAATAGGTTTCCTAGGGAAAGCAATCGCAAAGTCACCACATCCAAAAGTGATTCTTATTTCACTTGATGGTGGAACACAATATTTAGCAAATCAATATCTTTCTAATAATGTACTTAGTGCAGATCGAGGCTTAGGACTGTTGAAGAGTAAAGGAATTGTCGCGCAACAGAATATAACTTGTACCCCTTCACTGACTGCTGCGTGTCACATTGCTATTGGTACTGGTTCGACCACAGCCCGCACGGATATTAACACTAATACTTTTAAGTTGGTTGCTAGCCCCTTTAACCAAACTATCAGTGGGTTTGCTGCACCAATTGGTGGTTACTCAGTTTCAGGACCATCTGAAAGTCCTGAACCAACAGCAGAACCGATTTGGTTATCCCTGCAAGCAAATGGGAAAAAAGTTGTTGCAGCTACTTTCCCCGGTGCAGATGGCGTAGATATCACAGTACCAGGTATAACAAATAGTCCCATTATTCAGTCTTCTAATAAGCGAACTGTAGACTATACAGTTCCCTTCGGAGCCTTTGCTGGAGTGTCCGCTCAAGGATTTAGCCTTACCAGAACAGATTTCACTGAAGCTCCTCAGACCACACAAGACCAACTTAAAGCTGCAGGTAAGAAATTTTACAGCACCATACTTCAGAAAAAAACCCCACTTGAGACTTTTACGGTTGGTGGTGTTAACTACACGATTCAAGTTGCTGCTCTAGATACTACTGATGACCCTGTAGTTAACTATGACACACTAGTATTTTTTGACGCTACTAACGGCATAAAATCAGGTCCTTTCCGCTTACCGTCAACGGGACCTGCTTACGTTCGAGCCAAGGATAAAACCTCTAGTCCCTTTTACCTGGAAGGTAGCTCTAATAAAGCTGGAACTGGCTTCTACGTTACCAATCTTGGTTCTGACCTCTCTACTGTTCGGATTATCCGCTACTCAGCCAATTCCATTCCACGTAACCAGGCTGTTATAGCTGATGTGGATGATATTAACAACAACGTAGGTTTCTGGTCTTATCAAGCAGATTTCCGCATTCCTGAACGTCTCACCCCAGGCTTAGATAGTTTTCCAGATATTGAACTGGAAGAAGCATACGAAGATCAAGTCCGCACGTTTGTTGACTACCAGACTCGTGTTGTACTACGAGCAATAAGGCAGAAACCAGATGCGGACTTAGTTCTAGCCTATATTGAACAACCTGACGGTTCCGAACACCAGTATTTGCTGACCGACTCTCGTCAAGCAACCAATCCTCGAGATCCTAATACAATCGGCGATCGCCAAGACCAAGCAAAAGTTGCTCGTTATCAGAAATATGTAGAGACGGCTTACAAAGTTGCTAATAGAGCTGTTGAGCGAATCATTAAGTTGGTAGGTACTGATCGGAAGGGAAGACCTAATAGCAACATCATAGTTGTTTCTGACCACGGTTTTGCTCCCTTCCACACAGCAGTAAATATAAATAGCCTGCTAATAAACAATGGCTTCGATACCACTAAAGTACGAGCAATTACCTCTGGTCCTGCGGTTAATGTCTACATCAATTTACAGGGACGAGAACCAAATGGTACGGTCACGCGTGAAGAATATATTACACTTCAGAAACGAGTTGTTGATACTCTCAAAGCTTTTGTAGACAATAACCCGAACTACACGCAAGAAAAAGAAAGCGTGCCAGTATTCGACAAAATTTATCCTAGACCCATACCAAATGATCTCAATGATCCTTCCTTTGGTATAGGTACTAATGAATCTATTGGTCAAGATTCAGGCGACGTTTTAGCCCTTTTGACTGAGGGTTATAACTTTGACGGTACACAAAGCCCTGTTGTTCAACGTTTAGGAGATCTTTCTTCGAGTACTCCAGTGCTTTCAGTTCCCAATTTCTATGGAGCCCACGGTTATGATGCTACCCTACCCAACATGAGCGCTATTTTCTTTGCTGCTGGACCAGATATTGAACCAGGGACTATAAAGCAAGTACGGAATATCGATATAGTTCCAACAATCAATCAAATCCTAGGCGTTAACTCAGCTCCAACTGTACAAGGTAGCCCTATTAACTTGAAAAGTTAATCAAGAGAATTCAGGAGTCAGTACTCAGGATTCAGAATGAAGGTTGAGTGTGACCAATTGATGAATAAAGGGGTTTAATCACCCGTATCGCAGAGTCTCTTCAATAGAGTTGGGTAAAACCCAATTCTATTCATTCTGACTCCTGACTCCTGAATTCTGACTCCTTCTATAACGCCTTAGACTCGTGTTACATCTTCTTGACCTAGCTGCTCCTCGACTTTATTAATAGCAGCATTTAGACCAGCAAGTTTACTATCTAAATCATCCCGTATAGTCTTAAGGAATCTGAGTTTACGCTCTAAACGGCTTTTACGAGAAAGTGGTTCTCCTCCATAGCAGGAGTTATGATGCCAAAAATCAAACGGGAACATACGTTTACCCTTCCTAATAACAACCCCTCTTAGATTTTGACTAAAATCTCAATGACTGAGGGGGTAGGAAAACCGACCCATCTAATTCGTAATTAGTCAATAGTACTATATGTAGTACATAAGCTCCATATTTCTTCGGACTGCTCGGCGCTCACAAAGATCTTGAAGCGTGTAGTTTTGCATAACACCATAAGCTGCTTGACGCGCCTCCTGCCAAACTTCATGTATTACATCACTTTCAACTGTTGTAGGAGAAGTATCATCTGGGGAGCTAACAACATCTGAGCCTTCAATACAGTTGAAAGCATCTAAAATTGTAATTTTCCGTGGATCTCGAGCGAGGACATAACCGCCTTTGGCTCCACGTATGCTCTTAATTAAACCTCCACGCCTCAAAGTAGCCAAGAGTTGCTCTAAGTAGCGATTTGGTATATCTTGTAGCGCTGCTATCTGTCGTATTTGCAAAGATTCACCGCTGTTGTAGCAACTTGCCAATTCTAAAAGGGCTAGAAGTGCGTATTCAGATTTATTAGAGAGTTCCACAAGCTTAATGTTTCAAATTCAGACTTAAATAAAGGTAATATTGTTCATTTAGTTTCCTTTAATCAGGCTTAAAGTTCTGCTAAACAAACCCCAATTATATATTGGTTAACCATCTCTACTTTATAAACTCTTGCCGTTGTTAACAAACACTTTTTCTTTTTAAATTGATAAAAGTTATTGATGAGCAAAAGCTACAACGTTTATGGTTCTCAAAAGGTTTGAAGAGCAAGAGATTTTGAGGGTAGACAAAATGCCTACCCTTTGGTTTAGATAAAATTGTGAAGTGCTTCAGTCACAGAGGACTGGGCTTCTTGGGCACACATGATTTTTGTCAGTGTTATCCTAGTCTTGCAACTAGCTCCTCAAGCGTGAATTCCGGCACTTCCTGCCGTACTTATAGAAGTATAGCATCATTCCCCTATTATAGTGTCATCAAAGGAGTTGACAATGGCTAAACTAGATCCTTTCTCTTTACAGATGCAGATCACCCGCATGTTTGAGCAAGGGCAATCGTTCTTCGCGACAATTAAGGTCCAAGATTGGTTGAAAGAGCATAACCATAATCCAGCAGATTATGACATTTTTTTCAATCAGAAACCTGCTCCCCCAGGATCAAAAGAAGTGATGGTCGTTGAAATCGAGCTGCGTCGCAAAGACGGACAACCTGTTGATCCTTGGTTACAAGAACAAGCTAACCTTCAAGCTTAGGCTTTTGGCTGTCTCTGTTGTAAATTAAGCCTGAATCGGCAATTTGATAAATCGTCGGTTCAGGCTTTTATCAGTATTTGCTGGGTAGTTTCGCTTACAGTCAACAGAAGTTTCGTAAATTCGGCTAATTAGCAAAAACTCTTCTGTTACGGAATAATAGACAAATTCCTGCAATTATACCTAATGCTACTGCACCGGAAGGCTCAGGCGTTGAAACAACGATACGTTTGCCAGAAATTTTAGTGTACTCAGCCGCTATAGTATGGTTATCTGATTCAAAACCACTGTTACTAGAGCTATTGATGAATTCAATCCTATCAAAGGTCACCTTTGAGTCATTAGGGTCAGCAAAAAAGTTTAAGAAAGCAAAAGGTTCACGTGAGTCCTGACCTTTAAACTTGGAATTTGGATTGCCGTAGTAAGCTTCTTGGTTAGGCTGCTGATTGATAAAACTGATAACATCTGCTGTTGTAAATTTTTGTAAAAGCGTGTTACCAGAGTAAAAGTCCATCTCGTTATTTTCATCTCCAGCTGACCACCATAAGCCAAAGTATCGCTGTGACTTTTTTAGAGTCAGGGTTGATTTAGTATATGTACTTGGTGCTTGTGCTCTACCTGGATGGACAGTTAAATAATTTCCTTTGCCACGAACACCGCCGAACTGGTCTGCTAACACTACTTGAGCATTGTCGTAGGTGCCAACACTGGAATTACCAGCAAAGCTAATGCCGTTGTTATAGGTTGTGCTTTTAGAATCAAAATTTTCTACATAAACGCCAGTTGCTGAATCGTTAGCAAGTGCTGATTTTTGAACACCTGGGTTTTCTACAGTTATCTCAAAGAAAGAACTAGCTGTTGCCGGGTGTGAAACAAGTACAGATGATAAGACGACACCTGCTGCTATTGCTGATTGACTGAAAAAGTTTTTCATATAAATGCTCTTCTGTTGTTTGATGTGAGTTTACCGATGTAGCAACAGTTGCTGCTATAGCTCAACTCTGAATTTATAGAGGTTCTCTTTCAGATGCAATACAGTACACGGCAGAAGTACAACAATCGTCCCCTTTAGAAGTGCCTGTATTCAAGCAATAGAGAAACGCTATTGTTCATTTGTAACTGTATACTCTCCTAGATCAAACCGATAAAAATACGTAATTTTATGTAAATTTTTATATTTCAAGCGGTTGAAATTTTTACAAAGTTGTGTTAATTACCGCAAATTCAACAATATTAGGGAGCAAGGGAGCAGGGAGCTCTTAGCAGAGGAGCAGGGGAAGCAAGGGAAGAATTAAACCCAATACCCTATGCCCTATGCCCCATGCCCTATGCCCTATGCCCTATGCCCGAATCCATTGTGTTAACCTGTATACTTTCCAGATAAATTCTTTACTATGTCTTCAATTCCTATAATTCAAAGCATATACACAGATGGCGCTTGCACAGGTAACCCTGGTCCTGGCGGATGGGGTGTGGTCATCTACTTCGACGATAATTCAATTCACGAAATAGGTGGTGCATCTTCGCGAACTACCAATAATAAAATGGAAATGCAAGCAGCGATCGCTGGGCTGGAATATCTCAAAGCGTCTGGACAAAAGGAAAATATCACTCTCTATACCGACAGTGAATATTTAATCAACTGCGTTACCAAGTGGGTAAAAAGCTGGAAAAAGAAAGGTTGGAAAAAGGCGGATGGAAATCCAGTTCTTAACCAAGATCTTTTGGAAAAGTTAGATGAACTCAATAGCCGACAGATAAAGTGGCAACATGTTCGGGGTCATACAGGTAATATAGGTAACGAACGCTGCGATGCGATCGCTCGTGCATTTGCCAGTGGGAAAACTCCATCCCTACAAAAACTGGGTGACTCTAGCTCTCAATTATCTTCACCACGAAACTCTCACCTATCTTTACCACAAAAAGATGAGGAAAATGTATCAAAAGTATCTGATTTTGAGACAAATTCTACAATAATTAACACAAAGACGCAAATCAGTACTCTGCCAATAAATATAATTACTATGGAACCTCATATCGCTGGTAACGCTATAAACGACGATATACCGCGCGAGACAAGAGTGGCGCAACTCCGCAACTTGATCGAAACCCTCCATATTGCTGATGAAATCGCTAAAAAAGGCTACTTAATCACCAGTTCTGAACTCGCAGACCTTATGGACGTCCACGCTAGTGCTGTCACCAGTCGAGGAGACGAGTGGCGGTGGCGAAACTGGATCGTATCACGAGTACGACGGGAAGGAAATCAAATTCTTTGGGAATTGGAACGAGGCGATGCTCCTTTAGGAGCCAGCAAGAGCGCTCGTTTAGAAACAGAAACCGAAGAGGGATAAATTTTGCTACGCTCGATCCGCATACTACTACCAATAATATGCTGAGAGCCTCCGGCTTCTAGCCGGGGGATGAAAGCTAAAGGCTAGTTTTAACTAGCCAGTATCTACTTAGAACGCTGGTCTTCGATGTATCGCTTAACCACTTCAGTACTGACTTGACCAGTTGAAGCAACAAAATAACTAGGACTCCAAAGGCAAGGCATTTTTTTAAGTTCTGGAAACTCCTGTCTCAGGTGGTGAGACGCTCTCCCTTTAATCCATCGGGCAATATCAGAAGGCGATTCATGAGGCGGGACGTTCAAGAAGCAGTGTACGTGGTCGGGCATAATTTCAAGCGCTATGAGTTTCCACCCATGTTCGGTGACTAGTTCAAAAATAATTTCTTGGAGTCTAGCAGCCACTTGATTGACAAGTACTGCTTTTCGACGTTTAGGGCAGAACACAAAGTGATAATTCAAAGATGTTACAGAACCTTCAGCGCGTCGGTACTCATAATATGCCGGTGAAAGTTTAGACATTTTCTGGAACTTTTTAGTTATAATATGTATCTAATACTATAGCTAAATAAAATGGAGGTGATGACCAGTTGTACAAAACCCAACAAATTAGGTTAACTGACGCTATTGATAACGAGACTTACAGTTTCTTGGTTTTGCTTTGTGAGCAAGCCTCGAAGCTTTCCAACCAAGTTGTTTACTCAATTAGACAGAAACATTTTGAGGCTTGTGAACGGGTTGAGTTTTTTGACAAGGACGGGTTTTACCGTTCTGGGTTTAAAACCAAGAAAGTTAGTGTTGATAGTTATGCTTCACTGTGTAAAGAGTTTGCAAGCAGCGAACACTATCAGATCATGGGAGGACAACAAGCACAGCAAACGATTAGGTCAGTTATTGAAAGCTTCCGCTCTTACAATGAATTGCTGCCATTGTTCTTTAGTGGCGAGTTAAAAGGTTTTCCGCGTATCCCTGGTTATCGCAAAGATGGGTTAACTGTCGTCACATTTCCCGCTCAAGCCGTAAAGCCAGATATAGAAACAGGGATGTGTCGTTTAGCAATTTCACGGGAGTTGTCCAAGGATATCTTAAATGATGTTTGGATTCCAGGGGGATACGGCTTTAAGTCTCATCAACTGGTTGAAGTTCGGATACTTCCACGTAACCGCGAGCTATATGCTCTTTACGTTTACAAATCTGGAAATGAGGCAGTAAGTTGTTTGCTGGGACTAGATCATTCTCAAGCTTTGGGGATTGACCCTGGCACAAATAATTGGTTAACCTGCGTTTCCACACTGGGCAAATCTTTCATCATTGACGGTAGGCAACTCAAGTCACTTAACACTAATTACAACCGCAAAGTTAAAAAGATCAAAACAGGAAAGCCACAAGGTTTCTGGAATGATGAATTAGCTGATTTAACAGAACTGCGTAACCGTCAAATGCGGGATGCTATTAATAAGACAGCTAGATTCATTGTCAACTACTGCCTTAACCATAAGATTGGTAACGTGGTATTCGGTTGGGGTCAGGGAGTGAAAGACAAGATAACTCTAGGCAAGCGCAATAATCAAAACTTCGTACAGATCCCAACGTCCAAGCTTAAAGAACGCATCCTTACACTGTGTGAGGGAATTGGTATCCAGTTTACTGAAACCGAGGAATCTTACACCAGTAAGACGAGCTTTTTGGATGGTGATTTCTTGCCAAAACTCGGTGAAAAACCCGAAAGCTGGAAACCATCAGGCAAACGAGTTAAACGGGGAATGTATAAGACCAAAAACAATCTAGTTATCAACGCCGATTGCAATGGCGCTTGCAACATCCTAGTAAAAGTAAAAACACAGCTAGGCTTATGTCTAGCCAAGGTAATAAGGGAAGTTTTGACCGTTCCCAAACGCTATAACGTCTTTGGTTCGCTAAAGAAAATATATCGTAAACGTTGTTACGCGAGATTTTATCTCGCGTAACAACATCAGTTTAGAATCCTCTTGGCTTTAGCCAGAGGAGAGGTCAAAAGAGGTTGTACTTTATTGTCACCACTATTTGCGGTTCGAGCGCTCCTAATTATAAGGAAGGCTCGCTGAGGGACTGACCTCATCATTTTGAGTCAAAACTAGTATACTTCCTTCCTCTCCACTCTTTTGGAGAACTAAATGCTGATAGGAAGATTCTCGCTACTGCTATTGGATCAGCTAAAGGCGAGAGCCAAAATAACCAGCCACCTTTTGCTTGCTGGCGGTCATAAGAAGGTGCGATCGCCAAAACCATTCCGAAGCGAATCAGTAAAAGAAACAAGTTCAGTCCCAATAAAAGGATAAGAGGATAAGGAAGAAGCAATAAACGGGGAGAAAACAACAAGTAGGTTAGGACAACTGGTAGTGGTAATGCTTGAACTAAAGTTAATAGCCATAAATCCCCCCATATTTCCGCGCGAGAAGAAGCATCTTTTAAATCAAGACTTCTTCCCCATTCCTTCCACGTTTCCATTGCCCCTTCATACATCCGGACTTTGAGTACCTTTGCACCATCTAAAAAGCCCACTTTAAAGCCAGATGCAGCGACATTCCTTGCCAGAGTGACATCATCACAAAAAGAACTACTCGCACTACTATAGCCACCCACAGCAGCTAAAACAGAGCGACGGCATAAAAAGCATTGTCCATTTGCCATCACCCGTTCAGGTTGCTTTGTATGTACACCAGATGGGTCAAATCTATATAGTAAAGTCATTAACAAAGCTGGTTGTAGCCAGCACTCCCCTGGATACTTAAGGATAAACTGGGGGGAAAGAGATACCAAGTCATACCCCTGAGCTTCTGCTACCTTTACCAAACCTGCTACCAAACCAGGTGAAGGCTGTGTATCAGCATCCATACCAAGAAACCACTCGCTCGCCTCTGCGCTATACAAAAAGCCATTGTGCAAAGCCCAAGGACGCCCTACCCAACCAGAAGGTAAAGGATCATCGGTTATTAGGCGAAAGCGAGGGTCTTTTTCCTGAGCAGCTTTTATCAAGTCACGAGTACCATCTTGAGATCTGCTGTCCACAACAATAATCTCCCGAACCTCGTAACTTTGCCGACTTATCCGGTCTAAAAGAGGACCAATGCGAAGAACCTCATTTAAGGTAGGAATAACAACACTGACAGCACCCAAAAGTTCTGGGGTCGGACTTTGAGGTTCAATCGGAGGGTGGCGACTAGGTCCTTTAAGCAGGCGAGAGAGTAGAATTGCTGTGGCACTTCCTTGAAGTAGCAGCAATAGTAATGAAATGGCACTTAGGATGATCACGGCATGGGGCATGGGGCATGGGGCATGGGGCATGGGGCATGGGGCATGGGGCATGGGGCATGGGGCATGGGAGGAGGATTAGATTGATAAATATTTAGCACCAAGTTCCTTAATAGTACGCAGGATTCGCTTTTTGTTATCACCCTATTCCCTATGCCCGTTGCCCATTGCTCCTATTACTTGACGCCAACTTTAATGCTTGTTACTGAGACTTCAGTATTTGTTGGTGTGACAGCGACACTAGGAACTGTGTTTGCCACCCTTGACCAAAGTATTACAGCTGGGATGACGCCAAAAAACAAGCCTAGTGACACTGGAAGCACAAAACCAGATCCTAAACTTAGTCCAGCAGCAAAGACAAAATTGCTTAGATAAACAATCATCGGTACGCTGAGTTGCGATCGCTCTAATTTAATGGAAATATTTCTCCACAACACCGCTGCTACACTCATAAACAAAGCGCTCGTACCGAACCAACCGGCATAGTTTTGGTAAGGTGTTCCAAAAAATGCTCCAGGATGCTCCCAATACCAAAACGGGAAAGAAGTTTGGCTCATAGCCGGTTCTAGAGCAAAATCCCAGCATGTAAAAAATAATGCTCCAAGTGCTATAGCACCGATTTGGCGCACTAAACTGGGTTTTGTTGCTACTCCAAGACCTGCACGAGCAATTAGATATGAAGATAAGCCTACATAAAACCAGGATAAGGGAATCGTAAATGGTACTAGACCCGCTATTTTGTATCCTAAACCACTTAGGTAACTGTAATCGCCAAAGGGGAAACCAGTGCTTGTTCCCAATAATTCACTGCCTACAGATATCAATACAGCAGGTAGCATAAAAGATAACCAATTGCGCCACCCTAGCACTCGATACGCATAAATTGAAACAGCTACCGTCCCTAGAATAATATCTACCACACCACCATCAGCCAGACTCATCTGCATGGCCGTTTCGCCGACACCGCCGAAGCTCAGAATAAATTCGGCATGAGGTATGACTAGTAGTATGCCCACCAGTCCAAAAGCCTTTGCCAGTATATGACCAATGAGGCATACGCGCTCAGCTATAACCAGTTGTCTCATAATAATCCCTTAACAAGACGTGACACGCGTTTACTTATATGCTTACAGTTTACAAATGTTTAAGATGATCTTTAACTTTTTTGTCAACAATTCCCAGCAAAAGCATAATTTATGTATTGATTTGAGTCATAAAAAATACGATATTAGATAATGTATACTTTTTGTTGTTAAGTGGTCATTAACTGCTGCAAGATCTTTAGGTGGGTCATGCAAGCACGCGCACGTACAGCCTTTCTACTTAGTGGAATGCCAACCCATGCTTATTGTTACAAGACTTCCTTGGGTTTCCCTGACACTACTATTGATTACCTATAGTATACTTGGTTGGGTGCTCGTAAAAGCAAATGTTGCTTGGTTTATATGGTTGTTAGTTGTAATTACTGTATTATTGCTTATAGAAAGCTTGACCAGTTCTTGGTGGAAAATGGTCGACTACTCTAGTATCTTTTTAAGATTAAATGTTCGGTCTTTTGTTTTGACTATTCTTGCGGCTTTCTTATTCTTTTTAATGATTGCGTGGTTCAAAGTCTTCCTTGATACATTATTGATAATTGCAACCCTTGCATTTGCTCGAATAGAATTTCAATTGGCTGGACTTGGGGAAAGACAGTACTTTTGGATTGTATCTGTTCTTTCCCTGTCGAGTATAGCAGGCGGCGCGCTAGCTCAAAAGTATATTTAAGATAAGAATTCAGGAGTCAGGAGTCAGAATAAAGAAAAGGTTTTAAGCTTCACTTGCATTAATTCTGAATTCTGGATTCTGAATTCTGACTCCTTGTTTAACTTACTGCTTCAGCGACTGGATAAACACTAATCTTTTTGCGGGATTTGCCCTTGCGCTCGAATGTTACCACGCCGTCAACTAAAGCAAATAAGGTGTCATCACTTCCAATACCAACATTGTTTCCAGGGTGGAATTTAGTACCACGCTGGCGTACAAGAATGTTTCCTGCAAGAACGGTCTGACCACCGTAGCGTTTGACACCTAAACGCTGAGCATTAGAGTCACGACCGTTTCGTGTACTGCCTGTTCCTTTCTTATGAGCCATAATATCCTTGGTTGTACTTTAATTTGATTGTTTATTCTTGAGAGCTTTCTGTAGATGGGTTCTCAATATCTGTAGTAGTAGGTGATTCAGTTTCTCCAGCAGCTTGTTCTGAGGTGAACACTGAACCGTTAAGACTAATGGAATTAATCATTAATCTAGTGATTTCCTGGCGATGTCCCCGCTTTTTACGGGTTTTCTTTTTCGGCTTCATCTTGTAAACCAGGACTTTACGACCTCTTAGATGTCGCATCACTGTCCCTTCTACCTTTGCACCCTCGACTAGCGGTTGTCCAATAGTGACTTCGCCGTCGTGCTGCACTAACAGAACTGATTCTATGGTAACTTGCTCGTCTGGGTTAGCAGAAAGCAGTTCAATGTCGTAAAATCTACCTGGTTCGACTCTTAATTGTTTGCCGCCAGTTTCAATAATCGCGTAGGTCATAAATATGTTTCTTGAGGTTGCCGTACAGGTAGCTGGGCTATGTGTCGAGATTGACTTTACCAGCTTTTACGATGTCCCTACCTGATCCGAGCAGGAATTAGACAAACAGCTTATAATCGTATCTTATTAGTTTAAATTTTGTCAACTAAGATAAGGGGCATGGGGCATGGGGCATGGGGCATGGGGCATGGGATAAAGAGCAATGAATAAAATAAAGTTGTCTTTTTTTCCTTCCCTACTTCCTGCTCCCCCTACTTCTTCTAACGTATAAGCTTTTCCACATTTTAAGTTGCATTTACTCTATATAGTGAGAAAAGCTTCAGACCTCATGCCCTATGCCCTATGCCCTATGCCCTATGCCCTATGCCCTTACTATGCCTAAACGCCTTTTAGTCGTCGAGTCTCCAGGTAAAGTCAAAAAGCTGAGCCAAATTTTGGGCGCAGAGTGGATTGTTCGTGCCAGTTGTGGACATATTCGAGAACTTAGTGATGAAGGTGAGGATTCGTTAGGTTTTACTATAGATGGTTCTAGTGTGCAATGTCGCTATGTACCACGCAATCAACAGGCAAAGGAAACTATTCAGCAGCTAAAGGCGGCGTCTAAACAGGTTCAGGAAGTTGTATTAGCAACTGATCCAGATCGAGAAGGGGAGACGATTGCTTGGCATCTTAAAGAAGCTCTGGGTTTAAAGGAACCAAAACGAGTTGTTTATACTGAGATTACAGAGTCTGCGGTTCGGGCGGCGATCGCTAATCCTAAACGACTTGATTTTAACTTGGTAGGCGCAGGATTGTGTCGAGATTGTTTGGATAAGCTGGTTGGTTACAAAGGAAGCCCTTTAGTTTGGACTTTAAATAATGGAGCAAAAAGTGTTGGGCGAGTTCAGAGTGCTACCCTACACTTGATTTGTCAACGGGAACGAGAAATTGAGTCTTTTGTGCCCCAAGACTATTGGAGTGTTTGGGTAGATTATGTTGAAGGTTTCCGTGCTTTCTACAAAGGTAAGGAGAATGCTCCTAATGAAGCACCAGAGGCAGAAGCAGAAGTTCACGACGATACAGCAGATAAGAATAGTACAAAAGCACCAGAATCTACTCGTGTGCTTTCGGAAGCAGAAGCAACAAGTTTAGTAGAAGAGGCGCGGCGTCACCCTCACCAAATCATCAAATATGAGGGGAAAATCGTCAATCGCCAACCACCTCCACCCTTCATCACTTCTACTCTTCAGCAAGCTGCTGGTTCAAGGCTAAAATTTCCGCCAGAGAAGACGATGCTAGTAGCGCAAAAGCTATATGAGGCGGGGTTGATTACTTACATGCGGACGGACTCCGTTATGCTAAGCCCAGAGTTTTGCAGTAGTGCGCGTAAGTGGTTGGAGGAAAATGATCCTGAGAATGTACCGAAGCAGTTAGCTCGTCATCGTAGTAGCAAAACATCTCAAGAAGCCCATGAAGCTATACGTCCAACAGATGTTTTTCGTCCTTCCGCTGAGTTGCGAGTTCAACTCTCCACAGATGAGTTTAACTTGTATGTTCTGATTTGGAAACGCGCGATCGCCTCCCAATGTCGCCCTGCTGAACTGAGAAAAACGCTTATTATAACACAATCTGGTCCACTTCTATGGCAAGCCAGAGGGCAAGTTGTAGAGTTCCTTGGTTATGCTCGTTACTGGGCTAACCTTAGCAAGGATACTCTTCTGCCAACCCTAAAACAAGGGCAAATGCTTACTTTGGAAAATGCTGGTCATGAGAAGAAACAAACCCAACCTCCACCTCGCTACAGCGAACCAAAACTAGTACAACTGATGGAACGTAAAGGGATTGGTCGTCCAAGTACCTACTCTCCCACAATTGCAACCCTCAAGAAACGAGGTTATATCCAGCTAACAAAGGAAAATATACAGCCTACAGGTTTAGGTTTGGAGGTTGATGCTTTCTTGCTGAAAGCGCTACCTGATTTGCTAGAGACAGAGTTCACTGCAAAAATGGAGGATGCTCTAGACAGCATTGCCTTGGGTAAACAATCCTGGCAAAATTATTTGACAAATTGGAACGAGAATTATTTTGCACCAGCCTTAGCAAAAGCAAAAGTTGTAGCTCAAGCTTCGTCAAAAGAGGTTAAAGGGAATCCTGTCACTGAGCGGAATTTTGAGAAATCTAGGACTCGTTGTCCTCAGTGCAAGAATCATCTAGCCAAAATTCCTAGCAGTAAGGTTAAAAAGAAGTACTTTCTCAAATGTGTGAGCGGGTGTGAAAACGTTGTTTTGTTCTGGAGCGAATATACTAAGACTTGGGAAGCTCCTCGTTCTCAAGCAGCTAAAGAGGCAAATCCTCAAAAGCTTCCAGCCAAAGTAACCACATATCCTTGTCCAGTCTGTAAGAAACCTCTCGAAGAGTACAGCTACACCAAAGATGGACAGAGTAAGGTGATGCTGCGTTGTTCCAACCCTAAATCTCGAAACGATAGCAAACATAAGGATGTAGCTTATTTCAACACCCAGAAAGGATGGTGGAGCCCTAAATTTGGGGAGTTGAAACCGTAAAAAGAGACCAAGAGGTACTTATTTAATGGCAACCCCAACTGCAAACCTAGAAAGAGAGCGATTACTGAAGCTAGCAGAAGAATATCGTAGCAAGGGGTACGAGGTTTCTTTTCATCCAAGCCCTGAAGACCTACCTGATTTTCTTACAAGCTATCGCCCTGGTATGATAGTGCGACGGGGAGAAGAAGCGGTGATCATTGAAGTTAAGTCGCGCTCTTCACTTAATTCCTCCTCCACACAATATTTGCGGAATCTAGCCCAGGTTGTAGAGCAACACCCTGGTTGGCGATTTGAATTAGTAATGACTAATCCAGAGGATGCTGCATATTCTCCAAAAGCTGAAAGTTCTCTTCAGCAAGCTGAAATAGAAACAAGACTGCAACTGGCAAAGCAACTTGCAACACAAAACCCAGAGTCAGCGATCCTCTATTCTTGGGCTCTAGTTGAGGCAACTTTAAGACTTGTTGCAGAGCATGAAGGACTTAGTTTACAAAGATTTGATCCGCTTTATTTAGTGAAACAATTAGTGACTGAGGGTGTAATTTCTCGACCTGAGTATCAGTTACTTATGAATGCGCTATCATTACGTGATGCGATCGCTCATGGATTCAAAACAACGGAACCTACGCAAGAGTCTGTGTATGAGCTAATTGATATCACAGAGCAATTATTGGCAGCTTTGCACAATAGTACCGAACCAGACATCACCTCCATTAACGGATAATGGTTATTTGCAACTCAACTCATAAGGATGTAGCTTATTTCAGCACCCCTACTTGGCAGTAGAGATGGGGTCGAAGTATCCTCAGATTCAAAGCATTTTCAATGCCCAATATCTGGGGGGGTGGGAGAATATCCAGAAGAAGTTTTTTGAGGATGGGGCAATTTTTGACAGAATTCAGAGTGGCAACAAAAAAACGTGAAAAAGAGGTAATTATAAAATCCTCTGACCGTAAGGATTTCAATGTTATGAAACCTTAAAACGAGAATTACTAATGTATTAGCTTTGTAAAGCTAAAGCCTCTTTTTCTAAGTTCTCATCCATCCAAGAAAACATATCGGCAATTGAGTTAACCATATCTTGAACTCCTTGGCGGAATAACTCAATATCAGACTCAGACTTAACACACATTTCAGCTACCTGAATTAACTCATCTGTGTGTTCTGGATCTAAGTGGCAGTGAATCCGGAAATATTCGATAGTATGGTCATCAATATCTGGAAATATTTTGCGAAGCCCTTCTATATATTTGGTAAATACTCCTGGTAAAACTTGCTCGATTGCTGCAAATCGCCCTAGTGAAACGGCTACAGGCTCATCATCACAGACTTCAAACTTTTTAAAACGTAATGCTGGAATCCTGAATGCTCCATCATCAGCATTAATATCAATTTTTGGGCAGTTAATCCCTTTCATAAATCGCATAAAAAGTGACACATGAGCTTTATCTGGATTGAGTTCTCCATGTTCGGTATATGCATTTTCTAGCATGATAGTTCTAGCATGGTAACTATCCATTTTTGATGCAACTTTGAGAAAAGCCATGTTAAACCTGTTTGAGCCAGGTAGCATTTTTATCGCAAACTGCCGGATCGCATTTTGTGAAAATTCTCCCTTAGAAAAACGTTGCACAAAGGGATGTTTAGATAAATCTTGCGCATTTGTTATATCCAACAAAATGTGCTGTAGTTGCTGAGAAACCTGGGTTTCTAGATTAACAGTTGCAATCATTATTTTACACTCTTAAGAAATTGAGGTTTATGCTGAAATATGCTAAATAGATATGAGTGGCATTTCCAAGGTCATACCGTCTTCTGTCACCTTTTAGAACAAAGCCTAAAAGTAATTCTTAATATATACAGCAGCCTACAGATGAATGAGGTAAATCGATGGTGTGGAGGGGGTTGTCTAGACACCAAAATCCGAAGCAACTTAGCTCATAAAATTGCAAAGCGCTGTAATTAAACAAACGACTTAATTACCGACCAAAAACTTATTTAAACATTTGAATCTTGTTTAATTTTTCTAAGTTTTTACTCTATGAATACTACCATGGTACTAGTATTTTATGCAAGTAGAAAGCATAACATTTTTCTATTTAACTGATATCTTAACGATGCCCTTTCTTGATATCCATACCTTGACCAGAAAACAGCTTTTAAAGTGTTAATAACATATTGATGTAATTGGAACAGTTCAAGCGTGCGATCGCCATGCAGCAAAGCGCATTTGACAACTGCTCATTTCACTATTTGATATTTTCAAAGTAAATCAAAACAAAATGATCAGATTTTAAAGTTTTTTGGTATATAATATTTTGGGCTAATTCGTGAAGGGTTTAACCCTCTAATCTGAAGCATTGATTTTGCATTGTTGTTTCGCCCAGAAATAAATTTCGCTTTGACACCAAAATAGATCAGGAAGTTTTGTAGCCGCTTCCCTGTATCCCTTGTGCACATCTCTCAAAAAATTAGGTTCTGTTTGAGGAAAAAAAGGGCAGATTTACGTATTTGAAAAGTGTAAAAAAATACTTTGGAGGGTTTGACAATTACGAAATAAACGCCAGATGAAAGTATAGGATGCTGAAAGTGGGTTGAAAATGTTGTATAAACATATAAGTACAATAAGTGACTTTGAGCAGCCATAAAGATGGAAACCCACGAAATTCTTCAAGCGCTACCAAAATTGAGTACGAAGGACTGTGTAAAGATCGCGGAAACTGCTCTAGAACTAATTCACCAAGAACAAAAGTCTCTGACCAAAGATGAGCAAAAACGGCTTTTAGAAGCAGCAGCTAAGACAGCAATAGAAGATTATGTTCCTGGTAGAGAATTAATTGTTTTCTCCGAGATGGGCAGCTAGCAGTTAGCTGCTTTTTACCATACTTTATGGTGGCTGGGATATGGTTACTATATTTGTGCGACTATAAAGAGAAACATTCAAACTCTCTCAACTAGTGTTTCTTTGTATAAATGTTGCTTTGAAGACGTCCTACTTGAGCGATCGCTACCGCCAAAACGATCAGGATCACAAAGCCAGAGCCAAGCACCAACGAGGCAGTCGCTAGCCGATCGCTAAAGGATTAACAGTCAAAGACGATAGTAAAGTAGATATTCAGGCACAACTCGGTGGTAAAGGACGAGCAATACTAACATCATCCACATCTACACAGTCTTCTTTTGCAGAAGAAAGTTCAGAATTATCAGTCTACACAAGATATTTAGTAGAAGGGATAGAAAAAGGTGCAGCAGATAAAGATGGGGATGGATGGATTACGGTAGATGAGTTGCATGATTATGCTTCTGAGAAAGTTAAAGAAGCATCACCAGCCATGACACCCAAATTCTATCCAGTAGAAGTAGGATGCACTAGAAGCAGCAATTTCTACAATAAAAGAATATTAATGGAGTAGTTACGGATTGCCGCATCTACTGTAGCAATAATTAAATTATGCTGTAAAGCTTGACAGATAAGCATTCTATCAAATGGATCGCGGTGTAACAATGGTAGTTTTACAAGTTGAGCAACGCTATCTTCATTGAGATCAAGGCTTGTAATACGATGACGCTCCCGTTGTTTAGGAAGATAAGTTTCCGGTGATTCAGGTAGTGGTAGCTTTCCTAATTGATATTTAATAATGGATTCCCAAACCGAAACAACACTCAGATATACTTGGTTGTTTATATCACGAATAATATTTCTAACATCAGTTGGTAATCGGTTATCTGCACTAATAAACCAAAGGAATATATGAGTGTCTAATAAAATTTTCATTTTCCTTCAAATGCTTCTAAAATGTTCTCCGGTAAAGGTTCGTCAAAATCATCTGGCACTTTAAACTCGCCAGCACATAGACCAAATGGTCGCAACTGTTGATCATTCTTAATTGGTTTAACTTCAGCGATCGCCTTATTTTCTCGAACAACGACAATAGTTTCCCCTTCTTCTACTTGGCGAAGATACTTCAACGGATCTCGTTGCATTTCGTCAATACTAATTTCTAGCATTCAGATTCAGCCTCCTAGCTTATAAGAAGAATTTGCCGATAAAGGGTGAGGAGTTCAAGTAAAACTCAGGACAATCCCAACGAATGAACCCAGAAGTAACACAAATGCACTGATGATGCTAATACCAAAACCTATTGAGCGTTTTTCTGCTGCCTGATAGTAGCCCCAAGCATAAGCAATTCGACCAACTAACCAAGCTGCGCCAATTCCAGCACCCCATAAGGGACTGACGTAAAACGAAAATAGCCATAAAGCAGGAAGAAAAAAGATTAACTGCTCCAGGGTATTTTGTTGAACGCGCAGCACCCTTTCAAAGTCTGGATCTCCTGTCATTTGGGGCGGTGAGACTTTATACTTTCTTCTAGCTTGACCGACGTTAAATATTAAAACCCCGTAGAGCGACAGTGACAAGGCGGTGATGAGACTAGGTAGGGAGTACATCTTAACGTCCTTCAATTTTACGAACAACAGCTTTTAGCCCAAACACCAGTTTACAACTCTAATACCAGGGTAATCGAAGCTTAAAACTTCTGTCCTATGTAAACCGATCGCACTTCCCCGTTACGGCGGATCACAGCTTCACCTTTAGCAACCTCGACAAGAGCCCAACCACTTGAGCCAATATTTTCACCTATTTCAACACGATGGGTTACACCGTCAATTTTAAATAAAGCGGCAGATTTATTTCCTAACTCTAGCAATCCTTCCAACACATGAGAAGTAACAGGAGCCGAAACCACGGCTACCACCTGCTGTTTAGCTGATAATTCCTCAGAATCTATTGGTGTAGAGGGTTTTGGTTGTTTTACTTGAGATGGAAGAACAGGTAAAGGTTTTGGTGGTTGTTTTATGGTTACAGCTGATTTTTGTACTGCTACTGGCTTGATATTTGCAAGTGCAGTTATAGCTCCTGGTTTAGCTAATTTTGGTGGAGTTTTTATAGGAGCAGGGAAAGTATTCTGTTTTATTTGCTGGGGTGATGGCGGTTGTGGTAAAGGTTTGAGAGCTTCAAGAATAGGTGGGGGTGCGTAGCGCATAGGTGAGGGCGCTTGATAAACGGGTATATAAAGCCGCTCAACAAGTCGGTTAGGCGCTGGTGTCGTGTTGTTAGCAGTTAGAGGTGTTGGGAGATTACCTGTAGGTTGATTGCTAATATAAGCAAAGGCTGTTTGGTTAGGTGAATTTACATTAGCAATTAGAGTTTTGCCAGACTTTTGAGTGTTTGCTTCTTGTCTGTCGATAGCGGCAAGTGACCCCATAATATAGTCAACTAAGTCTGCTTCAAGTTTTTCTTTTGTGGGTAGCTCTGGCTGTGATTGTGGGTTTAAAGCAGACTGAGGGAATGATTTGCTGATGAAACGATTTAGCACTCCAGAATTTACTAACCAAATAATGCCAGTAATAAGTAAGCCTAAAGGAATCCCCAGAGAAAGAAGTCTCACTAAAAGGAACGAACGTTTCCGGCGTGGTTTGCGGACTTTACTAACACTAGGATTGTCTACCAAAACAGTACTTGCTCGCTTTTTTTTAGCTTGAGGTACTGTCTGTACCTGTGGTAGCCCTGAGTCTTGCAAAACAATCTGGGGCATCATAACTGTCTGCAAAGGAGCATATTCAGAAGGCATTGCTGTAGAATCCGACTTATCAAAGCCCTCTGTGCGATATCCTAACGAGTTTGCTAACTTTACAGCCCAATCAGGTGTAGCGCTTTCCTGACCAAGGTGAATTATTTGTTGTAAGGTAGTGATTCGGCTGTGAGCTTTAGGCTGGAAAATTGGGGGAAGTTGGTTTCCACTACTGTCTAGAATCTGGTCAATATCGGCAAATATTTCATCCATGAAGCTGTCAGCATAACTTTCTATCGACCAAGGTTCGCTGGCTATTAAATCTTCCGAGGGTTCTAAAACAGTAAGGTTGGTGCTGGCTTGTTGTGACATAGCAGTTTTATATTATAGCACGGCTTCTCAGGTATTAAGGTCTACCCTTATAGCCTTTCTGTGTAGGGATTTTGAATGCAAAGTCAAATAACCCGTCTCAAATAGACGAGTTGATTTTTGAGTGGTATTAAATGCGACTGATATGCAGAAGCTGCTGAAGATGCCCGTTTATAAAATCTTGTTAACTATCATACCAGTCTCTTTATGTTTTACCTTACTACTATACTCATCCTTCATGAAGTTTGGTTTAAGCTAACGCTGGAATCTCTGACTGCGTCTTGTTTTTACGCATTTCTAAATAGATCAGTAAAGCGTTTATGTCGGCTGGGTTTACTCCACCGATACGTGCTGCTTGACCAATAGTAAGCGGTTTGACTTTAGTTAATTTGTCTCGTGCTTCTTTAGAAAGGGTATCAATTGCTGCATAGTTCAAGTCCGCTGGTAATTGACGGTTCGCCTGACGAGCAATCTGATCAATCTGATTTTGCTGTCTTTGAAGATAACCAGAATATTTAATGTCGATCTCTGCGCCTTCTTTCTCTGATTTCTCAAGACTCAGATTTCCCAATCCGTATCTTTCAAGATCAACGTAATGAAATCCTGGACGCCGGAGTAAATCGGCTAGGGTAATAGAGCCTTTGATGGCTTGTTGGGTATCGGACGCGATCGCAATTCCCTTCTCATCGTTTTCTTTCACCCTAGTTCCATACAACCGCTCTTTTTCAGCCGCAATATTATTCTGTTTGCGACTAAACAACTCCCAACGACGGTCATTAATTAACCCAATTTCTCGTCCTAATGGTGTTAAGCGCTGGTCTGCATTATCAGATCGTAATATTAGCCGATATTCTGACCTGCTAGTGAGCATACGATATGGCTCGCGTAAGTCTTTCGTACACAAATCATCGAGCAGTGTACCGATGTAACTTTCTTCACGCGAGAAAATAATCATCTCTTGATTATTCGCAAAGCGAGCCGCATTAATTCCTGCAACAAGTCCTTGTGCTGCGGCTTCTTCATAACCTGTTGTGCCGTTAATTTGTCCTGCACAGAATAGCCCAGCAATTTTCTTCGTCATCATCGTGGGATAACACTGAGTTGCAGGTAAATAATCATACTCGACAGCATAAGCTGGGCGGAGCATTTCACATTTTTCCAGTCCAGGAAGAGTTCGCAGCATTTGAATTTGCAAGTTTTCTGGCAAACCTGTGGAAAATCCTTGGATATAAAGCTCTGGAATATCCCGCCCTTCTGGTTCAATAAAAATTTGGTGGCTTTCCTTATCCGCAAAACGCACAATCTTATCTTCAATACTCGGACAATAACGCGGTCCCTTAGCATCTACCCAACCACCATAGACTGGTGACAGGTGCAAATTTTCCTGAATGAGGCGATGAGTTTCGGCTGTTGTACGGGTAATATAACAAGGCATCTGTTCCCGTTCTACCCAAACTTCAGGATCAAAGCTAAACCAACTTACTTGTTCATCTCCTGGCTGTTCTGCCATTTTGCTGTAGTCTACCGAACGCTTGTCTACCCGTGCTGGTGTTCCTGTCTTGAGTCTTCCTGTTTCAAAACCAAGGCGATTCAAGGTTTCTGTCAAACCCACAGCAGCAAATTCTCCAGCGCGTCCCGCTTCCATTGACTTTTTGCCAACCCAAATCCGTCCTCCCAAAAACGTACCCGTTGTTAGGATGACAGCTTTGCACTCAAAGGCTACACCGAAGTATGTTTCAACCCCAATGACTTCATCGTTATTACCCAGTACCAAGTCTGTTACCATTCCTTCTCGGATTGTCAAGTTTTCTTGGTTCTCGACAATCGTCTTCATAACTGCTGCGTACTCCCGCTTATCAGTTTGAGCACGCAACGCCCAAACTGCAGGTCCCCGCGAAGAGTTAAGAATGCGCTTTTGCAGGTAGGTACGGTCTGCCATCTTACCGATTTCCCCGCCAAGTGCATCAACCTCATGAGTCAACTGAGATTTTGCAGGACCGCCCACTGCTGGATTACAAGGTTGCCAGGCAATTTTATCTAAGTTAAGTGTTAATAGTAGGGTACGACATCCAAGACGTGCTGCGGCGAGAGCTGCTTCACAACCTGAGTGACCTGCACCGACGACGATCACTTCAAAAGCGTCTTGGAATTCAACAGAATTGTGCATGGCCATCAAAATCCTTGGGTCTGAAACCCCGTCCTTGTAGGACGGCTTTACATTTTTTATTTACTATTACCACCTTGGGGCTTTTATTTACCATTAACGCCTTGGGGCTACTCGACTCGGTGTACTCTTGTGTTGTACTTTCAATGGGACAATTACCATTTCAAGTTTTTCGCCCTGTACGCATAACGGTTTTGCTCAAACGAGCCTCCCATGGATGGGGTGATGTTAGCCTTGTCAATGTTATTGGTCGGTACTCTCCAAACAGCACTGGCTTAACCCGGTAAACCTGTTTAACCATCTGGTTCTAGGACTACAGACTGGCTTCTCCCAAGGGGAGACGCTTGCGCGAACGTATCTGTAGGTAGGAACTTTAACGCTTTCCAATAACGTAGTGCGCAAAGCACTTAGACGGGTCAGCTAATTCCTAAAGGGGAGGCTCGTACCCCTTCGGGGAAGTAAACTACGCGTAAGCGTCTCCCCTTGGGAGAAGCCCCGCACCTTAAGGTCGGGGTGCTGACAGGTCAGAAAGTCAGCAAGGTTTGAGTTTTTTCAATTTTAGCTTGAAATAGGTAAAAAGCTTGCACCACAGGATTTGTTTTGACTTTAATAGTGATATTGATGTATCAGGTGCGTGCGAAATGCGTTTTTTAAATATAAATCTACCAATCGAAAAGCATCTAAAGAAAATTCTTTTTATTTGTATTGTTGGCTTGATAGCTTCTGCTATAATTATTGTCTATGAAATAAATCGTCAGCAACTTAGTACCAAAAACGAACAGGTTCAAGATTGCTCGCTCACTAGCTCGTCGGCGAGAAATGAGCCGTGCGAGAATATTACTCAACCAGGCGCAGTAAATACTCCAATCCCTCCACCAAAGCTTAATCCATTATTGAGTAATCAAGAGCGCTTTTTGGTCATCATTAAGTCTAACTTATCAACAATTCCTCAGCCTGGTAGTTTTGAATACACTTTGTTACGTGCATATGGTGCTGCATTTGTTAATAAAGAACCTGATATTAAATTGCCACCAAAAGTTATCTTTGCTAACGAGGAAGAAACAAAAGAGTTTCAATACACGTTAGTCATGGGTAAGGTTGATAACACCAATGACTGCTATTTACAACAGCATGCTGCTGAAGCTTTAAATAAGGCGCGATCGCAAGTAGCAATTCCTCTCAAATCTGGCTACGGGCCTAGTGATTGTACCCGCACCTTTGAAACTAATACTAGATTTTGGCACAAATACGCTAATAACTCAACCTTAGAAAAAGTACGTCAAGGTAAAAGTACTGATATACTTGGTTTAGTTGCACCACCTGGAGCGTCACAACATCTATGGGGATTAGCAATTGATTTACGTGTCTCAAATCCAGCACAGAAACAAGCCTTAAATCGCAATGGCTGGTTTCAGACGGTAGAAAATGATGTACCGCACTGGACTTTTGTTGGTCAACCTCAAGAAAAATTAGTCGAGTTTGGTTTTAAAGATAAAGTAGTTAGAGGTGTTAAATATTGGTTGACACCCCTCTAAAAAGACTCAAATTATATCACAAATTATTGGCCCCATAACTTAGTGTTTCTTGATTTTTATACATAAAATGTATGCATCTATATATATGCTAAGAATTTATACTTAAAGTTGGCATTATTCTTCAAAAAAATAAAAAAATATGAAGTATTGCAGTTATTGTGGAGCTTCAAGTAACGATTCCGTCAACTTTTGTATTGAATGTGGTACTAAGCTAGTGTCAGCAAATTTAGGCGAAAGCAAAACTTCATCAAGAGTAGCAGATACTGAACAGTTATCCGAAGCAGAAGAAATTTTTGAAGAACAGCAAAGACGATATGCAGAACACCAAATTCAGCAAGAAAAGAAAAGAGAAAGAGTAGAGTATCAAAAAAAATCAACTCAACGGTCTAATTATATTAACTTAAAGTCTGTAGCTATTAGTGAAATATTAATATCCTTGATTTTGGTAATGATAGGATTTAAGAGTATTGATGTGGTTACTTTATTAATAGGACTACCTAGAGATTATTTAGATATCCTGGAATATCTTATTTTATTCATCCAAAGAGTTACATTTTTTATTTGGATATACCGCCTCCACACCGATTTAAAAAATATTTTTTATGATTACCCTATTACACCTATAGGAGCAGTTTTCCGGTACCTATTTCCCATATTTTTATGGGGCATTTGGAATACTTTATCTACATTTGCTAACAGATTGCAGAACGAAGCTGTTAGTTTAACTGATATAGCAGAGAAAATCCGAATACTTACTATTTATTCATATGTATTGATATCGATATTTTTTACAATTTATTTATTTAGTAATAACAATTTATTGAAATATATAAATCCAACAACCACGTCGAAATTATTAGAGATATCACCTTTTTTGTATTTTTTTGAAGTATTAATTAACGTAAGTACAAATTTAGTCGATTTGCTATTAGTAAAAACAATTACACAGGCAATCATACGAAAACTTAAACTACAAGAATATAGTTATATCAAATAATAGTTTAAAATAAAGATAGAAAACTAATTTATTCATGAGAAATTAACTGCCTATTGCTTATTACCTTGTTTTGCTAATCAAGTGGAGTTGTTATCTATAAGCATAAAAGTTAATGTACGGGACATCCAACCTGCGAGCGATCTGTTACGGTTTTTTCATTTTGATATCCTAAGTGCATAAGTTAATTAGATCTGACACCTATTAATAGGAGAGGAGAAGAAAGTTAGTCTTTAACCTTAAGTCTAACTCAGTAACCTGGGATAACTTCTAGCACACGATTAAACCTGTGTTAATCCGTAATTCTTATTAGTGTTGCACAAAAAATATAAGACTCTACTAATTGTTTAAGGCTTGAAATATTAACAACTCGGATGATTTGCCGAAACTCTATAGAAAAACTATGCGATGTCTAAACTGCCATCAGAAAGGTATAGCATTAAACACAGAAATCTGTCCTAGTTGTGGAGCTAACTTGCCTAAGCTAATGGGAGATTTTCTGCCGCACGGTACCTTGTTACAAGGTGGTACTTATCGAATTGATTATGCTTTAGGTAGGGGTAGTTTCGGTATTACTTATCAAGCAATTCACATCTTGCTAGAGAAAACAATAGCAATCAAGGAATTTTATCCTCGTAACCATGCTTTCCGAAATAGAGTTACAGGAGAACTTATAATACCACCTGATAAACAAGAAGGGTATAAACACGGGATCACACTGTTTTTGCAAGAAGGAAGAAATTTAGCACAACTAAATCATCCCAATGTTGTGCGGGTAGAGAATTTTTTTGAAGAAAGAGGAACAGCTTACCTGGTAATGGAGATAATTACAGGTAATACCCTTCGAGAAGAATTAGATGCACAGCCAAGTAAACGGCTTGAGCCACGAAAAGTAAAAGTACTGATGAACTCTTTAGTTGATGCGTTAACTACCATACATCAAAAAGGAATTTATCACTTAGATATAAAACCTGATAATATCATGTTAACACCAGAAGGACGTCTGGTATTAGTAGATTTTGGAGCATCCCGACAAGGATTAGGAACAAAAACTGCTCGTGCTTTTACTCCTGATTATGCACCACCAGAACTCATTAGAGGAAAGCCTGTAGGCGCAGAAAGCGATTTATTTGAAATGGGAATGATGCTGTATGAAATGCTGACTGGAAAGCTACCCCCATCATCATTAAATCGTTATCCAAATGATCGCTGGCGTCCCCAAGGAGTAGATGAGCCTTGGTTGAGTATGATAACTGCAGCATTGCAACTGAAAGTAGAAAATAGACCTAAAAGTGTTGAATATTGGTGGCGAATAGCGTTAAACTTTTTTGAGAAACAGCGACAAGAAATAGAACGCCAGCACCACAAAACAAAAGCAAAAGCAAGAGAAAGAGTAGAACATCTACGACGACAACAAGTAGAACGCCCAACTCGCAAACAAAAAGTCATTCAATGGCATAATCCTACTAACTTAAAATCTCTAGCCATTAGTAAACTATTAATATCCTTGCTTTTGGTGATGATAGGATTTGATAGTGTTGACGTTTTTACTTCATTAATAGGATTATCAAAAGATTTTTTGGATACATTTAAATATGTTATTTTCTTTATTGAAAAAACTATATTTTTTGTTTGGATTTATCGGTTTCATGCTGATTTAAAAAATATTTTTTATGATTACCCTATTACACCGATAGGAGCAGTTTTCAGATACTTATTTCCTATCTCATTTTGGGGAATTTGGGATACTCTATCTACATTTGCTCGTAGATTTAAGGGAGAAAGCGGCAATTTGACCTTTTTTGTACAAAAAATGCGTTTACTGACTATTTGTTTATATATATTTATTTCAATTAGCTTGACAAGTACTTTGAGTGATATATTAAAAATTTATCATCAAACAACAACTGAGATTTCCTCTATTTCAACTTTTTTACCATTTTTTTGTTTACTAATAAACTCAGGCAAAAATGTGGTTGATTTGCTTTTATTAGAAATAATGATGCAGGCAATAACAAAAAAAGTTAAATTAGAGTTATGGTATGACTACAAATCAATAGGTCGAATATAAAACCCTTGAGGATAAAATGTTTCTGCCTCTGCTAGAGATATGCCACACCAAGGGCAACCAGAGAGTAAATATTTTGCATTTACAACACGATTTTTATTAGGGTTTGGGCATTGAATATTTGAGCAAATTAAACTAGCTTCAGAAGGACTAAAAACTCGAATGATATTAATTATAGTTTGTCCTAACATAATCATACAACCTTGTTTTAATATTGCTTCGCCACTATATAGTACTTTATTGTCAATAACTGGAGAACGAGTAGCTTGTGGTATTTTGCGCAAGTAGAAATTACTGTCTTGTAATTTAAAAAATATTTCTGCATGTCGCCGAGAAATTTTCAAATCATACTCACTAAAGACAATATCACAATCTACCTGGCGACCTAGACGAACAATATTAGGATATAGATTATTGTTTCTAACAAATATTTTTTGGGTTCTGATTTGATCAGCTTCTTGCCATTCCAAAGCGAGTCCATGCATATGTATATCAGTTATCAGTTATCAATTATCAGTTATCATTGCACCATATACCTTGAACACTGATAACTGTTGACTGTTCACTGTTTTAATTACTCCAACGGGTTTGGAGCAATTAACTTTTTCTTCATTGCTACAACCACAGCTTGAGTACGATCATGTACCTTGAGCTTTTGCAAAATTGTATGGACATGTACCCTAACTGTACCAGAGACAATGTGAAGAATCTCGGCAATTTCTTGATTTGTCTTACCGTCCGCTAGCAGTTCTAAAATCTCTAATTCACGCTGCGTCAATGGGTTAGTTAATTCATGTGCTATTTCGGCAGAGTTAGATGAGTTTATACTACTGCTTCCCTTATCAAAAGCTGCTCTAATCTCTGTTGTTGCAGTTTGATCCCACCATGAAGCTCCGGCTGCAACAGAACGGACTGCTAAAATCAGGTTTTGTGCAGCAATTCCTTTTAAGCAGTAGCCTTGAGCGCCTGCTTCAATTAGTCTCGCAATTAGGGATTGTTGAAAACGAGACGTCAAAATTAAAACTGGTAATTTTGGATGCTGTTGTTTTATTTGACGACAGGCTTCGATCCCACCAATTCCGGGTAAACCCACATCTAACAACACGATATCTACTTGGTGCTGATTCGCCAATTCCACCGCTGTCTCACCATCTTCAGCCTCAGCAACAATCTCTAGCTCTGTTTCTTGTTGCAGTCTAACACGCAAACCAAGCCGAAAGAGTTCATCGTCCTCAACTAATAGAATTCGTAGCTTTTCAGCTAGCATTATTTTAGAACTTCCATTGCTAATTAATTACTACATGTACCCTAATTCTAGCGCTCTAGTGCAGGCAAACTAAACCCAAAAATTGCACCGTTAGGAGTAAGGTTCTCAGCCCATATTTTACCGCCATGAGCTTCAATAATTTGGCGAGATAAGTAAAGCCCTAATCCTGAGCCTTTTGCTTGTCGATCGCTCTGCCCTTGGTAAAACCGTTCAAATAGATGAGGTAGCTCTTCCAACCTAATACCTGATCCCGAGTCGATAACTTTGACAATCTGCTCAGAAAAACGGGATTCTAATGCGACTTCTATTCTACCACCTCTGGGTGAGTGGTTAATGGCATTAGTCAGGAGATTGGTAAAGACTCGCTGAAGTTGGAAAACATCACCATAAACCCAGAGAAACTTACGAAACTCTGATTCTCCATAATTGAACGAAATGTAAACACGGCGACTGGATGCGAGATCGGTTAACGTTGCTGCAACTTCTTGCGCGATCGCAACCAAATCCACAGGTTCTAAGTGAAGCTTTAACCCTTCAATATCATTACGATATACATCCAAAAGGGTTTCAACCATTTGTAAACTGTTTTGGTGGCTGCGAATCATGGTAGCTAAAACTTTCTTTTGGGCAAAAAGAACAGAACCAAAATCTTCTCGTGCAAACGCGTGCAAAGTTTCAATTGCACCTAACAAAGGAGTTTTCAGATCATGCGTTAGGGTTGAGGCAAAATCTTCTCGCACGCTGGCTAGCTTCTCTTGTGCTTGAAGTTTTGCTGTTTGTTGCGAGAGTTCTTCTTGATAGAGACGGTTACGAGTGCTAAGAAAATTTGTGACGAGCAAAGCGAATATTACAATAATTCTATTAGCAATAGTAGAAATTTTTACACTATAGAAGTCTGAAACCCAAGCATCTAAAACCGTGACAAAACAAGCAAGAAGAGTCAGCCGCAGCCTTGAAACTCGACTCAAATGCGTATTTGCTAGTAGAATAGGACCTATAAAAAGGTAACCAAACACATACTCTGGTGGAGTAGAAAACTCAAACACTCCTACAAGTATAAATAGTCCAATAATTAACCATAATCTACTCCAAGGAGGGGCTTTTGGATTGCTAACAGGTGTCATAAAAATAACTGTGATAGAGCATCCCGAATGTTTAAATTGTAGTGCGGGCATGGCGATCCATTTACATAACTCGGGAAAGATGCCCGCACTACATAATATTCTTTTTAATTGGGATGCCTTAAAGCTAATCGTTTACAACGCTAGCTTCTAATTCTTCTACATGCGCTCTAAACACAAACCAGGTTTGCTTAGCTTCGCCCTGCTTCGGCTGAAGTCGTCTTTTAAAAGTGACTTTCCAGTGATCTCTATGTCGAACACCTTGATTATCAGTCCCATCATAATCAATACTTAAGAAAGCAAATAGGTCACCTTCTTTCGCTACATACTTGTCACTTTCTTTTAGTCTGGGATCAGTTGAATCTATGGGAGCTTGTTTGAAAGTAGTAGTGCCAAACTGACCATTTTCCTTAACCCTTAAAATTCTTATCATGGCTTAGTTCCCTTAAAAGCTTCAAATTGGCAGATTGTTTCTCCGTTGTATGCTAAAAATAGCACAATAGGAGTCGCAAAATTTCCTAATTAATACTTCATAATTTTGCTTAACCAAGAGGTATTGGATGAGACAGCGCAGAAATTTAGCAGCGCCTATGTTTTCCAAAAGAGCTTAAGCTTTGTAAATAAACTCACAATATACGCAATCGATAATGTATAAATAACCCCTTTTAGAAAGCCTGGTAACGGGGTCTTTGTATATTCTAGAATAAATGGTTCAATTTGAGTTAAGTGAAGAATAGGCCAGACGAGATTGGCAAACGCTACATAGGGAATCATAGGATTTTGGCCATTTTCAATAAAAAGTTGAAGATTTCTTTGCTGTTTAAAGATATCTATGAGGATAATAAAAGTAATCAAAAGAAGAAGCGCGATCGCAGTGGTAACAAAGAAGTAACTCAACGTCGAGGGATCTTTTTTAATTCCACCCTCAAATGGTTCAAAGAGTAAGCCCAGTAATAACCAGTAAACACTCCACTGGTAGAACGATTTGAGCAACTTTTCCGTTTGATGAACCGGATTGATAAATAGAAACCAGCTACTTGAACAAAGCAGCCCAATGATCAACGTTGTTTGCCATACCCATCGAGCTTGCAAGCCAATTAGTAGAACCAGACAAATAAGCAACATCAATGTAATTATGCTATAAAACCGCAGCTTATCCCAGCTTAATTTAAGCTCCTCATCGCCCTCATTTATTAGTGAAGCTTGCTGCCAAACTAGAATTGAATCACCAGCAATTGTTCCTGGAATAACGATAAACAAATACTTCAAATAATCAATTTGGAAAATCCAGGGAATAGGTGACGCCGACGAAAGCACAGCAATCCAACTGCCCTTAACGGTAGCTGATAACCGCAAAGCAATCAATACACCTAATAAACCGACACGCAACAACAAATTATTTTTAGTAAAAAACCAGATTAACGAACCAAAAACAGCCATATTTGTCAAGACAATCAGGATAATATCGCTTCTAGAAAGCGAAAATCCTCTACCATCTGAATATCTCACAAGCGAGACAAAGATAATTGCTGCTAAAGTCCCAATCAAGGTAATCCATCTTGTGTAGCGCTTCAATTTTACCTTAACAGGCAACCGAACAAACATACAAAAGAGTATCAAAAAACCCAGCAAAGCTATCCACCAAGTTTGTGTTGTTGGGTTTTGATTTATTGTAAATGGTCTAATATGTTGAAGAAATATTGCAAATGTTCCTAACAAAAAACCTCGTTTGAGGATATGTAAAATGATTTGTTTCGTGTTGAATCCTTGAGTAACACGGTGAGATAATGCCAAGGGGATCGCAGATCCCATAGAAAACAGGAAAAGTGGAAAAACAACATCTACCCAAGTCAAACCAGATAGGTGAGGATGAAAAGTATGGGTAGGTGGGGGTTCCTGAGCATGATACATCCAATGTGGCAAAATCTTATAACTTATAGTGCCTGATAAGACCATTGCTAAAATTGCAAATCCACGCAGTGCATCCAAGGGATAGACACGTTTTCCATCGGCAACAGTGATAGTAGTGTTTTGTTGCATAGAAATCCCATCGAGAATTTTCCTATTACTATTGCCTCTTCTTCAATAAGCACTTTCAACGATTTCTATCAATTCTCCAACAGATGTTTGTCTGTTAATCCGTAGCCTAGGAATTTCGTAATTGTCAGTCAAATTTTCGTAACTTAGTATTTCATTATTGTACATATAGCCTGATAAATAATATTTAGAAGCATAGAATTTTACTAGCTTATTGTAAGCTCCATAAGGGTAAGCGAGATGAGACGCTACTTGATGTTCTGGATCTAGGTCTTTTGTACATTCTCTTAATTCAGTCTGGGCTTCTAATAGTTCTTGAACTAACCTTGTCGTAGCAAGATTCGTTAATTTTTTATGATTTTTTCCATGAGATTGAATATCGTAAAATCCGGCTTCTAATCCTTCTCTTAATTCCTCGCATCGTAAGTGAGTTGAATCAATACTCCCCTCCCTCGCTAAAGTTCCAGGATTGATAAACAAAACAACTTTGACTTTGCTACCATATTTTTCTTCGAGCTTATACAAAATAGGTAGCAAATTTGTATGTACAGTTTTATAACCATCATCAAAGGAGATTAAAATAGGCTTTTGCCGCAAATGTTCTTCAGGAATTTTTTCTGATTTTTTTAAGAAAAAATCGTACAATTCTTGAGATGTTAAGAACCAATAATTATGAACAATAAAATATTCTATAAGTTTCTCTAAGTCTTTTTTCGGATAGTGAAGACTTGCTTTAGCAAATTGAGAAGCTGGTATTTTAGTATCAATGATACCATGAAATCCCAAAATTGGAATTATAGGAGGATTGTTTTGTAGTTTTATAATTACAAAAATGACAAATAACACCATTAATATTCGGGAGAAAAAATTCTGTTTTTGAGAATCAAATCTCATAAATTGTCTGTTCAATAAAAAGCCATGAAAAGGTGGGTTTTTGTCCTCTTCAGAGGCATTAGCATATCATATTACGGCACCGCGCCTGCTACAACTAGCATTCACGAAGCAGTACTCGACTAGGGTTTCTCAGATGAAAGTAACTGCCCTCCTCCCCCCTAAATTAATGAATACGGCGCTGTGCGCCCGTCCCTCACCAGTTTTCTGCATTTTTATTATAAAGTTACTAAAATTCTGGAACTGTATCGATAACTTTTGAAGTTAAAAGGAATTAATAAAAATTTAAAAATATTTGAAATCAAAGAGAGTCAAATTGGGAGCATCCACTTTTGGCAGAAATACCCAAATCATCGTAATTATTTTAGTGAACATATTCCCCTCCTACATTTCTTTCTGGAGGGGATTTTATTGCTTTATCGACCCTTACGATCGCCTACATGCATAACTAGCAACTTGGGTTACTACTTCTGCTCCGTGTTATCTCTCTTTTATAGTCCTTTCTATCACTCTGTTACTTTTATTTACTTAGGGCGTTGCGCATCTCGTGGGGCTGTCTAGCTAAATAGCACCGAAAGTTACACCCTTGGTTTTGAGCCACTTACGGTAAATAATAGTGGCGCGATCGCTTGGTAGATGATACTCTGCTTGTAGGTCTAAGGGTAGACGGTGTGGTTTCTGGGATTCTACAGCCTCAACATCTTGATGAATAATCGTATCTGTGAAATCCCTGAACTCTTTTTCTGGAACCTCATAGTTGAGTAACATCCATCTCCAGGCGAAACACTTCTCCTCATCTGTAGGGGAGACTGTAAAGAATATTGTCATGCGTTCAAGGTCTGTTCCCCTACGCAAGCACGCAGTCAAGGGACGCGAAATGTGGAAGTTCGCACGGTCAGTGTTTCCCTCTCCAGTCATTTGCAGGCTAGCTTGCCAAGCACCTGCTTCGTGGATGTGAATACCATCTGGCTTAACTTCTACTTTATAGTTACCAGTTTGAGCATATTCCGGGTTACCTAGGGTTCCATCATGGACAAAAGGAACGTGGTTGATATCAATGAAGTTCTCAAAGGCGCGTAAAGCACTAGAACGATAGAGAGCACCAGTGAAGAAAAATTTATTATAGTTCGGGTCATCCCACTCCCTAAAGGCAGGTATATCATGTTGTGGTGTTCCCAGGCAAACCCAGATCATACCGTAACGCTCTTGAACGTGGTATGGTCGCACACAAGCCTTTGACCGTTCTGGTGGTAGTTGATTTGGGTGAGCCGGAATTTTTATACATTTACCTTGACCATTAAAGGCAAGACCGTGATAGGGACAAACCAGAGTATCGTTCTCAATCCATCCCCCTGCCAGACTCGCTCCTCGATGAGGACAGCGATCTTCCCAAGCTACGACTTGGTCACTACTACGCCACAGTACTATGTCTTGCCCCAGTAGACAAACCTTGAGGATTTTTCCTAATTGCAAGTCTTGAGAGCCTGCTACTACATGCCAGTCGTCCTGGAGAATTAAGTCGGTAACCATTTTATTTATTACTCCTATATCAACATTGAACAATAATTTACTAGGGTGAAGTTTAAATCGTAGGTACACTTCTCTCACGCAACATCCCACTCTACCTCTAGGTGCGAGTATCCACGAGATATCATATTCGGGGAGTGGACGATTTCTTGGTTGGGGCAGAGTCGTAGATTTGGTAGCCGCTTAGATAAAATCTCCAACGCAATCCTTGCTTCCCGGCGAGCGAAATTGGAACCAATACAGCGGTGAACACCATGACCAAAGCTAAGATGGTTAGGGGTTATATCTTTGAATCGTTCTATATCAAGAATATCAGGATCGGTATATTTACTTTCATCCCGATTGGCAGAGCCATATATTAAATAGATTCGGCTACCCTTAGGTAAAATGACTCCTGCTAGCTCAACTTCCTCTGTTGTTGTGCGAGTCATAGATGTGACTGGAGCATCATACCTCAGTATTTCTTCAATAGCTATAGGAATGAGTGACGGGCGGTCACAAATAGCTCGCCACAATTGTGGATGTTCTAGCAAGTGTTTAAGGGCATTTCCAATCAAATGGGAAGTTGTCCTATGTCCTGCTTGTATTAACCCACATAAAATACTCACTAACTCTATCATGGTTAGGTCAGAGGACAGTACCTCGCTAATTAAGTCCAATTGAGGTGTTTGCCGCCGCTCCTCAATCAGGCTTGCAACGTAGTGTTGCATGGCTACAAAACTACGAGCGCATTCTTGCTGACGTTCTGGCGTCATTGGTGTCGAAATGAATTCATCCATGTCATAGCACCACTTCTTGAGATCTGCCATCCTGTCTGGGCCAATACCATACATTGTGAGGATAGCTTCAAGGGGCAGGGGATAGGAAAATTGCGATATGATGTCGGCATGACCATCATTGACAAAGCTGTCTACTAACCTGTTAGCAATAGTGTGAATTGATCCTTCCATAGCCTCAAGCCGTTCTGGTGCAAACACTTTCATGAAAGGAGTACGCAGGCGTTTGTGTTCTTCGCCGTCGCTATTAAGCAAATCACGAACTTGAGGAAAACCTTGTTTGAGGATTTCCTGTGTCTCTGGGGTGGATTCGATTACCGGAGTTAGAGTATCCGCTGATGAGAATTTTGCTGGATCTTTAAGTACTTTCAAGATTTCATCATAGGTAGTGAGAATATAGCTGTTCAACAGTGGACTATAAAATAGTGGCTCTTGTTGTCTTGTCAGTTTATAGAAGGAATATGGATCTTCAAGTTGTGGATTGACGAATGGTTGGTATTTTTCGCCAAGGTGAGGGCAGCTTTTATTCTCAGGCTGAATAGAGTTTTGTTCCATGATATGTACTTTATTTTTTATTTTTTATTCACGGGATGAATTCGCCTTACCCAAAGGCGAGCCAGTAACGGGTATGCAGAAGTCTTCCAGGTGACAACAGACGTCGTGAAGGGAAAGAGTTTTAAAATACCCCTTTTTTTCGTTTCATACTTCTGCTCAGCAACTTCTTATTTTTGGCAATCGATAGTGAATGGATTTCCTTCAGGATCAGCACCTTCAGCTACTTGTAATCCTGGTGAAGGAGAACGAATAGCACTGAGTTTAACCCCGCGTTCTGTGAGTTCTTTGTGAGCTGTTTCAATATCATCTACGTGAAATGCTAAGAGTGTGGGTCTATCTGTACCTGCTTGCTTCTGCACATTACCATGCAATACTAAAGTGCATTCACCTGTTACAAATTCTACCCAGTACTTTTCACTTTCTTTTTCTAAACCTATTTGGTGTTTAATTTCAAGTCCTAACATGTCACGGTAAAATCTTACCTGGGCGTGGATGTCTTTTACGTAAAGAATAGCTTTGGTTAAACCTTTAATAACTTTCATGATTTACACTTTATTGATTATTTTTTGTGGGATGATTTTTAGGTGCCCGGTTTGTGAATTGAATTTTATCAAGAAGAATTCAGGAGGAGCCAGTTCTGCAGATTCATCCTGAATTCTGTACAAGTGCTGAAGCAGCGGGGTCTTAGGGGTTTTCCCCATGAGCGATTGCTGAACCCGAAGGGCGGACGAATATTGGTTTAAAACCTCGTCCCTTATAGGCAAACAAAGATGAAACTTTTTTCCTCATTTAAACTCCATCCCTTTATTGGTGGAGTATTCTAACTCCTGACTCCTTTTTATCTTTAAGACTAAGTTTTTTTTGAAATGGGGTTTTTGTGCTTAAGAGCTATTACATACCTACTGGTTTTCGGAAGCCAACATGTAGGTGATTGGGACCATGAAATACAATGTTGTTTGCCCATTCGATCTTCTCGTCTAGTAGACGAAGTTCAGGTAAACGGTTAAGTAGGACATTCAAAGCGATTTGTCCCTCGGCACGGGCTAGCGCTGACCCAAGGCAGAAATGGATACCGCTGCCAAAGCCACAGTGTTTGTTGTCTTCACGCTGTATATTTAGGACATCCGGATTCTTGAAGCGCTCAGGATCTCGGTTGGCAGAACCAAGCATAAGTCCCACACTTTCCCCACGTCGAATTAACTTCCCACCGACTTCAATGTCTGCGTATGCCCAGCGAATAATCATCTGGATTGGGGTATCGTAGCGAATTAACTCCTCTACAGCAGGAGGAATCATCTCGGGGTGCGATCGCAGCATATTAAGTGCATCTGGGTTTTGCAGCAACGCCAAAGTTCCCTTGGCAATCAAGTTAATTGTGGTTTCGTGTCCTGCGGTTAACAGGTGAGTACAAGTAGCGACGATCTCAAAGTCGCTGAGTTTGTCGCCCTCATCAGCAGCCTTGACGAGTGCTGAGATCAAATCCTCTCGCGGTTGGGTACGTCGTTCTGTAATCAAAGGGGTAAAATAGTCAATAAATGCTTGAGCTGCTTGGTTTGCCTGCTCATAGACTTCCGGTGGCGGTGTCAAGCGGGAGGCGCTGGCATGTTGCATAGCAAGAGCCCATCGACGGAATAACGGCAAGTCTTCTGGATCAGCACCTAGCATAGTGGCGACTACTTTGGTTGGCAGAGGAAAAGCGTACTCTTCAACCAAATCCAACTCTCCACGGTTCTGGATTTTATCTAGCAGATTATCGGCGATGTGGAAGATAGCAGGACGGATGTTTTCGACAATCTTTGCAGTAAATGCTTTGCTTGCCAGTGACTTGAGCCGTGTATGATCGGGTGGTTCCCGGAAGACAATCCACTTACTAACCAAACCAAGAAACGCTTCATAAGCTGTCGGCACAGGAGTGGTTTCCACTTCTTGTTTTACGAATTCCCGCCCAAATCTGCGGTCTTCCATCACCTTCATAACATCATCATACTTGAAGATGTACCAAGCTCCTGGCAGCTGGGGATTTGAAGAAATCCCCCAATGAACTGAATCTTGTTCTCTATAGCGTTCATAGACCTTGTAGGGGTCTTGTATAACTTTAGGTATAAATGGGTTTAATCTTTCTATTGTGGAAGTAGACATTTTTTATCTCCAACAAAATTATAGATAAACAGAATCGTGTCTTTACAAACGCAGTGTAGATAACATCTGTGTCATCTGATTCCATCCGGCATTGAAAACTCGCGCTACAGATAGTCTTTTCTCTAAACACCTAACGTAATTTGCTAGTGATATCTAGTAAACCGTTTTTGTGTCCTGTTAGGGCGTGAATCTGGGCGAAATTTTTGAAGTGTAGGCGAGGAAAATCTAAGATAGTTATCTTATCATATCTAAATAGGGTTCAGAGAATTGAACTTATGCAGTAAGCTCAATTGCGCAGCACCACCACAAACGCATCAAATCAGCGATCGCACAGTTGGTTAATCAGCCCCTCTAAGTCAACAGCTTCTGAAATCACTTCAGGCAAAAATGGATTTAATCTCTCCATTGTAGAAATGGACATTGTCAACTCCAATGAAAAATAGTATATTTTTTGAATACTCAAGGGTTCTCTTAAGACACCAGTTGTAAGGGATATTGTAATCCAGCAAGCATTTGCATCATCTGGTCGCGTCCCTCGCTTTGAACTTGAGCTACAGATGGTCTGGACTCCAAACGCCTGACGTAACTTGTTAAGTTAGGAAGGTGTTTGTAGTTGTAAACTATACGTAGGTATGCAAGGGTGGGAGCAGCAGCACAGTCCGCGATTGTAAACTCTTCGCCTGCTAACCAAGTACGATTCGCCAGTTTTTCATCAAGTAGAGCGATCGCTGTTTCCAATAATCTCTTTGCTTTGACGACTTCTTTTTTTCCTCGCTCTTGTTCTGGACGCTGGGTATCAGCAAACAGCATTTCTCTCCCACCGTTAATGTATACATCGATTATTCGTTCCAACATCCGCGCCTCTAAGGCTTGTTCTTGGTCAACAGGAATGAGGCGGGGTGTATTTTGAAATTTTTGATCAAGGTACTCAATAATGATGTTTGCCTCAAATAGAATATTTTCTTTTTCACTAATCAAGGTAGGTATTTTAGCAAAGCAGTTAATTTGCGTATACTTTTTCCGGGTTTCCGGGTCAAAAAGATTCACTAAAATAGGTGTAAAGTTAGCTTCTTTCTCATACAAAGCGATGAGGACTCGCTGGCAGTATGATGATGCTGGGGCGTAGTAAAGTTTCATAACTCAAGTAGATTTGTGCAATAGTTCTAGAAGACGAACACAAACGTAGACGCAAGTGAGAGCGGGTGAAACCTACTTAGCTTATTCTTGGTGTTCTTAGCGTCTACAGCCCTCCCCTTTTTGGGCAAGGAAAGGAGTTATCGTCGCTTCGCTCCTGGGTGTGGGGTTGCAAGTTTCGGGTGTAGGGAATATCGTAGGAGTTTGAGGACACCCCGCCCTATAAGTGCGATTCGGTTTGAATCCCTATACTCTTGCCCCTACCCCCTACACCCTGTTCAATTAAAAGCAGCCTCTAACTCGATCAATCAGTGCTGTTGGTTCTTTAGGTAGCGTATTACCTCTCCAAGCTACGTGTCCATCAGGTCGTACTAAAACATAGCTACGCTCGTAAAGCTTGGCAATTTCAGGGTTTTCACTGTGCTGGCTGATGATTGGTACTCTTTTTTGTTGGCAAGCATTGACAAATGACTCTACTTCCTGTAAAGAAGAATCAAAGCACATCAGCACAAACCCATGACCGAATAAATCAAGGGTCGATTTACCAGGTTCTAACCAAGCGTGGGGTGCACGACAGCCAGGGTAGCTACTCTGCTTCCACTGGTGAGGATCGTCGCCGGGGGGTGTAGCCTCGTCGGGGATAACGACAGGAGATTCGTACCGAAAGCCAAAGTGAACCCCAGGCGCATCAAATTCGCGTTTAACGTTACTGCGTTCCATACCCTCAGCCATTGAAGAGCGAAGTTGTTCGCCTTCAGGGGAATCTTGCATAATGATTGGTGGAATGGCGCGTTTTTGCGTGCGTTGCAAGTTGGCGTTTGCCTCTTCCATGTTTCGGACTGCAATTGGGCGACGTTCAATTTCATAGGTGTTGAGCAATTCAGGTGGAGCCCAGCCTTTGAGAGTGGCGGCTAGTTTCCAGCCTAGGTCAACTGCATCACCAATCCCGGTGTTCATACCGAATCCGCCAGAGGGTGAGAGTGTATGGGCAGAGTCGCCAACGAAGAAGACTCGTCCTGAGCGGAAGTGGTCTGCAACTCGGTGGGTTAGACGCCACTGCATATTGGAAACAATTTCGATAGGGGTATCGATTGATATAGCTGCACGGATGGCTTCGTTGGCGTCGCGCATTTGACCGTCTTGTTGCGGTTTTAGAATTAAGCGATACAATGAGTTGCCATCTACTGCTCGCAATGGTTCTTGGATAGTTGGGTTGACTAAATAAAAGACCATTGCGTTGTGTAATCCGAGTTGACTTGCTAGTTCAGGTGCCTTGAAAACAACACTTTGAAATACTTGGGTGGAGTGGAATGTGGGAGCTTCAACCCCACAAGCTTTACGTACCATACTACGAGCCCCGTCGCATGCTACCATGTATCGGGCGTGAATGACTTCTTTCGACTCTTTTTCCAGGTTTGTCACCTGGGCGATTACACCATCATTGGTTTGCTCAAAACTATCTAAGCGAGAAAGAAGCCGAAGTGATCCTTGTGGATATTGTCCTAGGTGGTTTAGGAACACCGGGGCAAACCAATTTTGAGGACATACTTGCTCTAGCTCCGGGGAGTAGTCAGGGAGCGATCGCTCAGCATAACATGGGAAGTGGACTCGGTATATTTCGTGCCCTCCAACAGATGTTACCCAGGCAATATCTAGAGTATGGTTGGCAGGCCAGCCAGCATCGCGTATTTGCTGAGCAATTCCCCAACGGCGGCAAAACTCCATTGAGCGTGGCCCCACTGTACTTACTTTTGGGTCAGTAACTTCGCCGTCGGTTTGCTCAATGAGGATGCAATCTATACCTTGGTAGCGTAGCTCCACGGCCAATGCTAGACCAACAGGTCCGCCACCAATTATTAATACATCTGTTTCAAGAATGTCGTTCATAGCTATTTCCTGGGGTTTGTGGGTTTAGTGCTAGTTGTTTGTCGTTTATCCCAAACTTCTAATTAATAAAGAACTATTTCAATGGAACAAAGACTGAGGATTATTAGCCAAGCCTTCAAAGAATCTCGCGTAGAAATCGAACAGTGAACAGACACTGCTGGGGATAACTTCACACTCTCGAGAGCGATTTGCTAGTCCCTGAAATCGTCGAGCGATCGCACTCATTGCCACTTCAGGTGTGGGAATATAACTAGGTGAGGCAATCTCAAACGATGGACCTGCTGTTTTACCACGTTTGCCCGAGGGCATACTCATCAGCAACTCACCTAGGGGACGCATCATACCAGTCATCACATCAATGCCAGCATTCATTAACTTAGAGCGTCGCAAGCTACTAGTAGGCATCAAACCAAAGTGCTGCACCATTAGCTGCATCATCAGAAAATAACTTTCATTAAATATCTCCATTACCGCGCGGGTTTGGGGGACGGTGACGACATTGGTGTTGTAATCTCGGTTGTGGAGTGACGGGTTACGCAAGGCGGGGTAGGAGGGGTTCCAGGGCAATTTGTCTCCCGTCCGGGGATTTATCATCTGCTCTTTAGCAAGCGCATCTGCCAAACGATAGAATTGCTGGTAGTGGGAACGCTCAAATTTGGGTGATTGAGCGTTACATCCTTCTCCCTGCTCAACAATCAAGTCGATGGCGAAGAGTGCGCTATTTAGATCGTCAACTTGGAGCTGATAGTCTGGGTGAACTTTATTAAAGTCATCACGCAAGAATAAACGATGCTCTCCACCAACAGAACCCTTTTTAACCACAAACAGATCTGTGATGGTTTGCAACCCCTCTCGAATCTGATAGTACAGTTCACTTAACGAACCATATCCGTGTAGACGGTCAATAGTTGGATCTCCAGATATAGGCTCGTTGGCAAGGTTTTCTTCCAAGAAATCGGGCATTTCCAAGCGAATAAAGCGCTGTAAGGATGCAACGTTGAATGGTTCTAGGGCAAAATCTACATCAATGGGAAAGCAACGGTTAAGTTCGGCGAACTTAGGTACTGCTGGGTAGAAAGGTTCCCCAATTGCCATCAATATATTATTGACCATCAAAAAGTGAATCATTTCCTCACGGGAAATTTCCAGCAACACTCCGCGCATACCGTAATTATGTACTTCCTTACCGTCGCCACAAGCTAAATGCAACTGTTCGGGAGTCCACAAACCGCGACGTACATACTCAGATCCAGTAACGTAATTGGGGATAGAGTATGCTGCATAAACGTATTGCAGCATCACAGTCACTTCTAATTCAGCCGCTTGTTGCAGAGCACTCACCAATTCATCACGAGTTTGGATCGTGCGCTGGGCGGTCTTTGCTTCGGGTGTAGCAGGAGGAACGTAGCCGACTCGCTGCTGATGTTGCAGGAACTTTCGCAACAGCGCCGTCTTGGGTTGGGACATATCTCGTGATGGAGGCATATAGTAGGTCTTGTATTTGTTACGAGGGTCAGACATCTGCCACATCAGTCGCGCGTATGTTTCAACCTTGCACTGGTCAGCAAGACTGAAGACATCTACTTTCATGAATGAGAAACTAAACTCGTAGAAAGCAAGAATGTGTTTATATATAAGGTCAAAATCTACAGCTTCATCCGGAATATCTTCTAAATGCCAATCGTCACTCATCACCCGTACTGCAAAAAAGCCAGCCCCAGACCAAAAACCTAGTTGATCATTGTTATCGTAAGCAATTTCCGCTTCATTAAGGCAATCTTTATCACACAAAAGCTCGTCAGATCGAGCGGACAGCAGTACTCGTGTCGTTCCCGGTTTAGCACCACGTAAGGTTACCCAGGCGCGCCCCTCAGAGTTGGTGGCAATAACACATGTAGGAGCAAAGTCTCCCTTAGCTTCTCGCTTCCCTGGCTTAAAGTGGACAATTTCCATCTCTGAACTGCGGGGATAATGAAAAGTCTTACCGATATTGGCTTCTTGTGCTTCAAACGTGTAGCGTAGTTGCGGGAATGCTCTGGGATTGTAGAACTGGCGCAGGTAAATCTCCTTCACTGCTGCCGGACGCCCTCGAACAAAAGACCGCACCTCTAACTCGACTGCATAGTCTTCACCTTGTTTCCAATTAGGAAACTCGACAAACAGACAAGCGTCATCTGTCTGGAGATTTATTTCTTCTTCTTGAACCAGAATTTGCCGATCTCCGTCAGGGGTTGTCCCGATAATGCATAATTCCTGCTGTTCTATTTCATCGCGCAAATTTTCAAATTGTTCCGTTAAAGGTACATCTACAATCCCACTTGTTAGACGATGCGCCTGTTGTTGGTATGCCTGCTTGGGGATCTTTGCTATCAACCGTTGAGTCTTAGTTGTACGCACTTCCAAATTGCCAAGGTCTAGCTTAGAATTTATCTTATGGGTTGGTACTGGTCCTGGCTTTACGGCACGTCCTACCCCAGGCACTGCAGTAATCATATTCAAACTCACACCTTGAGAAGTGACTTGTAGGGTAAGGTTGGAAAGCAGTCTAGATGAAGCTTCACCCTCTTGAAGTGTATACCGGGGGGTGAGTAGCCGACCGTGAGGATAGGTACTAAGTTCTTCTTTACACCATAAACCAATAGTGCCGTGAAGTTCCCAAAAAGAAGGGGAGTCAGGTTGAACTGGAGCGGACATATTACTGATACTAAATTGCACCACCAGTCCCAAAACATGCTCTTCGTTCATTGCTTCTTGCAACATCGATACTGTGGGCGACTGGGTAACCTCTTCACCCCACAGAAAATCTTGAGATTCTTTAGGAATTGCAAACTGATAAACAGCAGCTCGTTTAAACTCATGGTTAAGGCAGTGTTCCGGTAATTCTCGAATGTGGTTGAAATCCTGCCAGCGGGCTAACTGCATACCTGTGATGGGAGCAGAAAGCATATAGGGGACTTCATGGGAACCGCCTTGACGTCCAAAACCCAGCTGACCCAACATGATTGTATTAGTCCAGTTAGAAGCTGGGTCACATTCAAAGAAGCGAGCGCGATTGAAACTAGTTTTGACGTAATCGTTATAATGACCCCATAAATCAACACTGCACCCTACTACTGGATCTTGTTGGTCAATGTGTCCAAACTCTCGTTGAGTGCTAACAATTTGTGCTTCGATAGAGAAGTGACCATTGCCACCAAAGTCCCACCCCATTGCCATACTAAAAGAACCATTTTCATCTAATTGCCCTTCGGCATTAAACCGAGGACCCAAATTATAAAGATATTCGTGGTACTCGGATGCTGGTAGGGTGTGGTCAAATGGCTTACCATCTTTATAAACTATGTTGCTACCGACGTCAACCAGACCGTTTTTATGTCCTGTAGGTGCGTGAATGCGGGCAAAACCTTGGAAGTGTAGGCGAGGAAAATTTAATATACTCATATTTACACTTATACATAGTAAGGCAAGAAAGCGAAAAATTAGTTAGGGTTGGTAACCATAAGTTGACTAGGAGTATATAGAGTGAGAGCGAATATACTTATGCACTTGTCTGAACTATATACTTAGAAGGCAATATCTGCGCTTTTGTAGAACTGACCCAGGAGTTACCGAAAAGCTTAATTATTGAACTACTAAAACCCGAATAACGACGACTTCGTAAAGTGTGAGTGAGTCTTGGCGACGCTGGAACTTTTTTGATTTGCCCCAGAATACAAACACAGGATTGTGGGGCAAATTGAGATGATTAAGCAACTTTAACAGACTGACGATTTTGATTTTGTTGGAAAGTTTTACCATTTTCTACACTGATAAAAGGAGACTTGGTCACTGTTGCAGGTTTATGGGATACGATATCGTAAATAGCTTCAAGTGTAGACTCTATCGAACCTTGCAACCAAGCCGGATATTTGGAGCAATGTTCACCAGCGAAGAACAGAGTGTTTTGCGGTCTAGCGGCTTCCAAGTAATTAATGCTATGGTTAGATTCATCCGACATATTATCTCCCCAATGAACTGTGCATCCCCCGGCACTCCACTTGTAGTTACCCCAAGCAATTGAAGCCACGTCCGCAACCATACTAGGAGTTTGAAGTTCGGGGTGAACTTTGCCGACAATATTTTTGACGTAGTCATGACGCTGTTGCTCAGACATATTTCCTAAGCGGTCAGCATCATCACCAATAGTGTAGCTCGCTAACATTACACTACCACTATTTGGGTTGAATTTCACAGAAGGATAATATGTTTGGCGAACTCCCTCACCACTAAAGGATGCACCACCTTTGATCCCGTGTTTTTCCCAGAAAGCCTGCTGGGTGTGGAATGCCACCTTAGTTGCAGGACAGTAGATCGTTTCGTGGATTGAATGCATTTTTCTGCTGTCAAACCCGCTTAACTCCATCTTCCGCAGCACTGAGAAGGGAATTGTACATAATACATAGTCGCATCGACGGGTATGTAACTGTCCATTTTCTACCCAATCAATTTCTGTATAGTCTTGACGCACCCGTAGCGCTACAATTTCTTGGTTACACTTAATAGGAGCCTTGATAGAGGATACCAGACGTTGGATAATTTGATCCATTCCCCCTTTGATCTGTAATAAATCGTGACTAGTCTCAACGACGATGTCTGAAAGGAACATATCTAAGGCTTTACTGCAACGAGCCCGAAAGCCAGGGTTATCTCGAATAAATGACTGTAGGTCAATAGTCTCACCATCAGAGCTAAAATAAGCGCCTAAATCCAAGCGTTCCAACTCATCCATTAAGTGTGACTTTAGATCAGCGTCTAAACTTTCGCGTAAATTGCCAGGGGAGATGGCATCGACAATTGTTTTCAGCCATGCTGCAAAAAGCCTTGTTCTTTCACTGTAACGAGTATCAGTAAAGATTCCTTGATAGCGCTGTTGGAATAGACGAGGTGCGTCCTTAATGCGGAAAATATTCCCTTCGACGTTCATGAAAGCGTTGTGTTCTTCAAAGACTGTAACAAATTTGCACAACTTGTCAGCGAGTCCCAATTCTTCGACATAGTGTAGTGTGTGCTGATGTTCTTTAGGAATGCGCATTGCTCCCAGCTCTGCGTAGGGCGCTTGTTCGTCGTCACTGAAACGATGAGTCCAAATTCGACCGCCAACTCGTGGGCTGCCTTCCATAATATCTACTTCATGACCCATACGTTCTAGCTCATAGGCAGCAACTAAACCAGCAATTCCAGCACCAAGGATAGTGATCCGCTTACTGGTTGGGAAGTTAACTTGTCGGCACATATCCAGTATGATTTTGGTGTCCATTTTTAGATACCTCTCAGAAAAAGTGATTAAGGAAAACTTGAAAGATGGTGTTTAGGCGGAAAAGCTGTTTACCTTGGGAAGTGCTTTTGCTTGTTGCTCCCTTGGCTCCTGCGTTTCAACCTCTTCATTTCTTTCATACCCATCACTCAACTGGGTTTATGCACACCAGATCAGCAATCGAAAAAAATTTGGCTCTTGCTGTGCTTATCCGGAGGTTAGTACCTACTAATGACTCATTGCAAGCTGACCCTTGCAAACCCCTACCGAGAGCCGCTAGAGAAGCCTCTGCAACAGGAGAAAGCAGGTAGGGGTGATTGGCTTCATCTCTTTGCTTTGGCGATTTACTTATTATTTAGAATCTTGAGAGCGATTTCTAAACTATACTTCATCCGGTTGAAAGCTTCTGCTAAAGCTCCGATTTCATCTTTGGATTGTTTCCCAAAATCAGCATCCATATTGCCAATACTAACTTGTTCTGCCACCGCAGCAATTTTTTTAATGGGTCTTAGAACCGTTCTTCTCAACAAGGAATTTATGGTTACAGTGATGATTGTAAAAATAATTCCTAAAACTACTATAACCTGAATAAAAGACTGATTAAAAATTTTAAAAACGTCTTGGGTTGGAACATAAACTATTTGAGTTCCAATGATATCATTAAGCTTCCAACCAAAACCATTTTCTGCACCGTATGTTGCTATTTGACTCTTTGGAGCCTGCTCGGGAGTAGAATGACACCGTAGACACCTTGGTTCTTCAATTACAAAAGGTCGCGCACTATAAAACAGTTGCTGCCCAAATAATTTTCGGTAACCAACTAAGCTTTTTAAACTCAAATCTTTGCGGAATTTTTGAACAATATCAGCTTCAAATGAGTCGGCTTTGTCTACTAAATTTGTTGGGTTTAGAGTGGCATTTTTGTGAATATAATTTTTATACTCTTGTTTTCTGTGCAAAAAATCAAACACTTCTCTCACAGAGAAAGACGGTATCGCTTCTGGGATAAATTCTTTTTTGCTATCAATTGTAGGTAATAATAAAGGTTGTACTTTATCATTAGTATATTGTCTCACCGAGTTAGCAAATTCCATAAGTATCACTGCTTTATTACTTATTTCTTCTTCTGTTTTATAACGAATTACATTTGCTAAAGCAATACTGCTAATTAAAATACTGCCAATAAAAACTATCACTAAAATGATATTTACTTTTGTTCCGATTTTCATGGTTTTTATTTTAATTTTCTACAGATCCTATATAAATATTACACATAATTGCCTGATTTTTTAATACTATAAAAAATTTTTATGAATCTTCAGCACCTGTTATTACCAACTCTTAATTAAGCATTATAGTTTTATTTTTGACTTTCTCTTAAAATACTCTGAAGTCTCAAAAAATAAATGACTTTAGCTATCCCGCCGTAATCCTCCCGCTCCTACCGTTTCTTATATTCACCCCCCCTGTAGTTCCCCCTTACTAAGGGGGAACTACAGGGGGGTAAACTTATACGCATATTTATGGAGAATTGATATTAGATACTCTGGCTAGGATATTTCAAACATAAATGTCATCAAATCTCGTCGACCAAGACTAAACCTTAATCCCGGTTTCAATTTATACCAAATTCCAGGGACTAAAGGATACTTATTAATATAAGTTCCGTTAGAACTGCCCATATCTTGAATATAGTACTCGTTTTGGTCAAAGCGAATCTGAGCGTGAAGACGTGAGGTAAGTCCAGAATTGGGTAAGTCTGAAACGTCTACCTCTACAGGAATACGACCATTTGGCTTGCCGATATAGATGACTGAGAAATCCTCAGGTAGTTCAATTATTCTATTAGTTTGCACATGCAATAGTTGGGCAACTGGTTGTTGCAGAATTGTAGGCGCTGCTATAGATCTTGGAGCTTCAGGTTGAGCAAAAAACGCTGTTTGTGATGTGGGAGCAAGGGTAAACTCAGATTTCTTAGGAGTTAGCAGCAGATGAAATACAACGAGTGAGAACACCGAAAAAACAGCACTTATATAAAAAACTGCCTTTGTTCCCCAAATAAAATCGATCAAGGCTCCAAGCAAGGGACCAAGTGTTTGACCCCACGATTGAACTGTCGAATTCACCGCCATAAAACCTGCTCTAGATTCTTGTGCGGAAAGTCCAGCTAGTAGTGCTTGGGTGGATGGAAATGATAAACCAAAGGCTGCACCAAGTAAACAAATCGGAATAAACAGTAGCCAAATGTTATTAACTAGCGGAATAATTAATGTTCCCAGAGCAAACAGAATAAAAGCAATTTTGATTAGCTTAATTTCTGAGAAATGCCGCACAAAGAATCCTAGCTGGGAAGCGACTATAGCAACAGATATTGATATAGTGGCAAGCATAATGCCAATAAATGAGTCCGAAGCCTTGAAAAAATTTCCTGCAAGGATAGGAATATAAGTAAAGCAGGTTCCAATTTGCAATGTAAATAGCGCCATTGCTGCAAAGAGTAATCCCAAGACGTGAGGATTGTTAATACTGTTCCAAGTTTGACGAATATAAGATTTAAGTTCAACTTTTTGCACTGGAGCTTGATGCGTAGTTTGATGCTTGGGAAGTTTTAGTCCTATGAATATAAGCAGTGCAACAAAAATGGCAATTAGTGATGTTAAAAGTGAATATCGCCAACTAAACGCTGCTAAGAATCCGCCAATAAGAGGAAAAAGAGCGGAACTGATACCAATCAAGCTAGCGTTAAATCCCATCACTATTGGCATCTTTCTCCCAGAATAAATATCGCCCATAATTGTGAACACTAGAGCTTCTAGACTGGCAGCACCAACACCTTGTACAAATCGCCACTCCAGTAGCGCGCGAAAAGTTTGGGCAACCCCACCTAAACCTCCACCAAGAGAAAACAGCAACAGTGAGGGAATGAGAATTTGTTTTCTGCCAATAGTATCAGCTAACATTCCAAATATCGGAGTTATAATCGCACCTGGTAACTGATACAGAGTTGTTACCCATGAGACTTGCTCGCTAGAAACCTGGAAAAATTTTTGAATGGTTGGCAGAGAAGGATTGAGAATATTTCCTCCTAAAACTACAATCAAAGTTATACAGCTTAAAATATATAAATTCCGATCCTTGAATATATTCGTCGGACTCTTTGGTTGGGTTGTCATAGTTGATTGACTTATTCCTTTGGTTTTCATGCTTTTATTATTTAATCAACTAACGGGTTACTTTGTAATTCGTAGAACTGGTATTTAATGATATGGCGGGTTGAGTATTTAACCCGCCATTCACTTAACATTTAGGTTAAGCGAGAGCAGCGCCTAACTGTTTTCCAGTTTGTGGTCCAACGACTCCATCTACTGTTAAATTGTGGTCTTGCTGGAATTTTTTAATAGCGTTTTCGGTATATTCATCGAATTCACCATTAACGCCATTAGGTCCAATTTCATATCCCAGTTGGGATAAATCGCGTTGTAAACGTTCCACAAATGCACCTGTAGCACCACGTTGTAGAATTGGGGACGGTTGAGTCATTGTTGTTTCTCCTTTTGGTTTACACATTTAATAAGTAGAGGTAAACCTTTGAAAGATATGCACACTCTTAACAGAACTTGTTTTATCGCTATTTAAAGAAAGAGCTAGTAAATTTGGGTTTTGAGCCCCTTTTTATATTGATTCGCTTAAATATCGCTATATATCCACTTTTTATTAAAATTTCTGAACTATATACTTAAAGGTCGAGAGTAGCACTTCTCTCAACCCCTGGGAAATTGGCACTTCCATTTATATTTGAAATTAGTTCTCTAGTTCTAGCTGTGAGAGCATTTCGGCACTCTTTGTGCTACTAACAAACTAAAGACTACAGTTGTGATTATGACAAGAGCCGTGCTAGTATAGAACACTCCTTGAATTCCCCAAAAACCAAAGGTAATGCCTGCGAATAAGGGACCCACTGACCTTCCTAAGGATTGCACTGTAACATTCAGTGCCATAAAACCAGCCCGGTAGCCCTCCGGGGCAGTTTCTGCTAATATTGCTTGTAAAGGTGGAAAAGCCAAAGCTTGAGATATACCAAATATAACGCAGGGAACGGTCAGCAACCAAGGGCTATGAATTACAGGGACAAGTACTACTGATAATGCACATAGAATACAACCGAATACAATCAACCTTTTTTCTGAAATCCAACGTGTTAGTAAACCTAATTGTGAGGCAGTAAAAGCCATAGCAAGCGGGAAGCAGCAAATGATAATACCAATCTCTGCACCAGAAGCGTTTAGATAAGTTCCCGCATAAATTGGGATATAGGCGTAGCAGGTAGCAAACTCAACAACGAATAAAACAAACACTGTGAACAGTAGCACAAAGACTTGCACATCATTAATACTCTCCCAGATATTTTTGAGGTAACCCTTAAAATTCACAGTCTGAGCGTTCTTTTGCTTCTTAGATAGCTTTAGTTTGATGCAAATCAACAACGCAAGTGGAAAGGCTAATATCGATAGTAGAAATGGGTATCTCCAACTTAACCCTCCTAATACTCCACCAATAACCGGATAAATTGTGGCAGCAATCCCAATTGCTGCGGCGTTAAGCCCCATTGCAGCAGTCAACATTTTACCACTATATAAACTGCTGATGATAGTTAGTTCCAAAGTGTCTAAACTAGCAGCACCAATACCTGTCAAGAAGCGCCACTCTAATAAGCTGCGGAAATCTTGGGAAAATGTACATAGAATTCCACCTGCCCCAAACAGTAGCAATGAAGGAATCAGGATTTTCTTGATACCTACACTATCAGCTAATGCTCCAAACATAAAAGCTCCAGCTGTGGTTGGGATTAGAAAAACTGCCATTATTAGTCCAATTTGTTGGGGTGGAACGTTAAGCCCTTTGGCAATTATTGGCATTACAGGGCTAATACTAGTTACCCCTAAAATAGATATCAGTGAGATACAGACAATGATGAAAAGATTTCCATCAATATGTATACTTTTTTCCTTTGTAAGGTTAGTTCTTTTAACTAATGAACTCATATATTTTCTCTCCTTACTTGAAGTTATTCTTTGTGAAAAATCTAGAAAAGTGTGTTAATCTTAAAAGTGTAGACTGCAATGATTCAGATTTTTGACTGCTTTCAATTAACCTGTTGTCAATTCACTATTAATTACCTACAGATAGAAAATTTTCTTTATGCATTGCCCAACTCAAAAACCCTACCAGTGGATGGCTTAGTAATGACTCTGATTCCTTGTGACTTGAGTTAACGAGCTTTCCAGCCTTCTACAAACTAGCAGCGCTTCGCGATGCTCACGCACGGAGCCGCCTTTATGCGATTGGCTTCGCCGCCACGCTTCGCGATCGCCCGGATGCAGCGTCAAGGGCGAGTACCTATACTTTTCGATTTTTTGCTACTTATGTCGGTAGACGCGCTCTTTAAACTGTTCTGCTCTTTTCTGGTTAGGAATTTCTGCCACTAACGTTTCAACAAGTTGCTCTGGTGTTAAATGTGGATATTGATCTAATGTATCTCGAAGAATAGCGCTAGCAAAAGTTCCAACAAGACTGGTCAGTTCTCGCCGGCAAGTTTCCAGAAACTTTGGATTACTAATTGCAGGATAGCTTCCTAAGGGTTCCTGCATGGTCATATTCTCAAGTTTTAGTAAATCAGGTTCAACAGGAAGTTTAACGCTATTTACAAACTTTTGTGCAATTTCTGGGTTAGGAATTGCCTCACTAAGTACTTTAATAAATTCTTTTGTCGCTATTTGTGGAGTTTTATCCAAAGTTCTTTCTATCAAAACGCTGGCTAAAGGTCCCACAAAACTAGTCAATTCTCGCCGACATTCTTCCAAAAACCTTGGATTTTCAGAAACAGGTATTTGTGTAGGCGGTTCAGTAATTGCTTTTTGATTCCCTGTTTGTGCAATATGATTTTGTGATGGATTAAGCTCCAGGAGAATTTCTTTAGCTAATTGATAGCGATCACTTGGTAATTCTGCCAACATTTTGGCCAGTATCTTTGCCAAAAAATCACTAATACGTACATGAGAACGCCATTTCCAGCGCAGGGAATTATCTATCAACATATGTGGCATTTTGCCAGTCAAAAGGACAACCGCACAAACGCCAAGTGCGTAGAGATCACTACAGGGATAGCAATTTCCAAAACGCAGTTGTTCTGGTGGCGAGTAGCCAATTTTTCCTACGATTGAACCGCGAGATGAATAGCGAATATTCGTTTCAGAAGCCAAAATCTGAGTGAATTTATCCTTAACAACTCCAAAGTCAATCAGTATAGGCTTGGATTTGTTATGGGGAAGCATGATATTGTCTAGTGAAATATCCCGGTGAATGATCTTGCATCCGTGGATATATTCCAAGACTGGCAGCATATCTATTAACCATGCTCTTACTTCAGCTTCAGAAAATGGCCTACCTTGCTGAGAGAGACGGTGGTTTAAAATTTGCCAGTAAGTTTGTCCATCAATATATTCCTGTACGATAAACAACCTCTGTTCTTCAGTCAACCAAGCAAGAAATTTAGGAATTTGCGGATGTTGAATCTGGTATAAAACTTTTGCTTCTCGTTCAAATAATTCCTGAGATTTGAGAACTATATCCGCTTTGGCATTTGCACCAGCTATAAACTCTTTTAAAACACATTTTTCACCAAACCGTTGAGTATCAAATGCTAAGTAAGTTCGTCCAAAACCCCCTTGTCCAAGAAGTTTCTGAATGCGATAACGATTACTAACTAAAGTCCCGGGCTGAATTTGTGCTATCATTTTTGTATTGTTGATTCATGTTATTTATTATTTAATACAGTTTTAAGTAAATAAATTACGCTGAAAATTTCCTGTTTTTAGCTTTCCTACAAAATAATCATGGCTTCCCAAAACTCACATTTCAGTATCCTGCTCCAGCAAGAGCTTTAAAAACGCCGAAAAATAGGGATCTTCTCGATCTTGCCCGTAATGTAAGCCGCTAGTCGAAGAGGTTGTTCAAAAGAACAAGATTTCAGATTGGTAGTCTTCTGGAGTGGGCTCTGTTTGCCAGACCAATCCTTGACTAGAAGTGCCCAAAGCCACTTCAATATAAAGCTGATCTACAGGAGTTTTGGCTCGCACTTGATTACCATCAAATGGCTGTAAATCTTCAGTCAAGAGTCTAAATTTAACTCCACTAGGAATCAACTCGCCCCTAGTTGCTTTCCGGAGTTCGAAACGCCATACTCTTGAAGTAATGTTACCTTTGGGTTGCACACGTAGTTCGTATTGTTCTCCAGCAATGGTTAATCTTCGTACTAAAGTAGGCAATGTAGATGCCTGGCTAGAGCCGCGTGCTCCGGCAAGATTGAGCTGCGAATCAATACTTCCCCAGCCAAACTTTTGACCAAACTCTGACACACCAGTTTGCAACCATTGGGTAATTGACCACTGTTGTTGCATTCCTTGGCGTTGTTCGTACAAGCGTTGTCTCCAACCGCCATGTTCTAGAAGCGCTCCCCAAATTTGAAAAGGTACGGCAGTACGTGGTGAAATGATCGCGGGATTTCCTAAGCGGTTAAGCAGGTTGTTTGTTTGTGGTGCGGATAATTCTGGCAGTTGTGGCGTCTCAAGGCGGGTGACTTCTTCGGGACATATTTGACGCGCTACCCACAGAATACTGATATTAGAAATCAAGTCTTCTCCATCTAAACAATAAGCGCGATCGCCCGCATCGTAACTTGCCATGCTCTTGAGTTGCTTGTGGGTTGTATATCCCCAAATTCTGATATACCGTTCTTCCACATTGACTTGTACAGCCAAGTAGTAATCAGCTACCCAACTAGGAATATCTACCCATTCTTGGGGAACGCGCAGTTCACTTAAATCAGCAGCTTCAGTTGGAATCAATGCTAATCGTACTCCTTTCAAGGAAATCCCTGTACCATTAACGACTTCCGAAATACTCGGTAAATTTGCTACACTGGGAAAAGGATTTGCCTCAGGAGCATACTCGCTTCGCAACCAAGGCAGAAAAGTATTTAGGCTCAAGCGGTTGAGATATGTAATCCAACGGCGACTAGATGTTGAAAAAGCTTGGCTTTGCTGCCAATTTTTAGCAAGCTCAGTTTCAGGTATTTCTAACCAGAGATGGTCAGAGTTTATTAAAGTTAGCGCGTCTGGGTTAAACATAGTATAGTCACCACTCCAACTAAAAAGCTCAGTTTTTTTCAGAAAAAGATTACCAAGAGTGTGTAGATCCTTTATCTACTATCTTTGGTTAGAAGATGCAGCGAGTTCCTTGAACTAAGAAGACGAAGGACTATAGAAAGCTTGTAACCATTCCTCTATGAAGGTACTCATGTAGTTAAGTACCGAGGGATTAAGTTGAATATGCAATGATTCTTTACTCCAGTTAGCAAGCTTGAGTAATAACGAGTCTTTAGCCTTGGTGAGCCTACGAGAAACAGTATACTGCTTGATTTGCAACTTTTGTGCAATCTGCTGTTGAGTTAAACGCTCATTGTAGTACGATTGTATGATGATTTGTGACTCCTGATCGAGATCATTTAATGCTGCCGCTAATACTGTGCTTATTTGAGAATGCTGGGATTGTCTGTCAAGTAGTTCTTCTTCTGCGATGAATTCTGTTATTAACGATTCTTGCTGAAGTTGGGGTAATATATCTTGATATTCTGCTGACGAATCATCCCCTCTTGGGGCATTTATAGAGACAAAATCTGGGTAAAAATAGCTGCGCACTGCTTTTGCACAGCCAACTAACCATTTTTCGATTGTTTCGACAGTACAATTTACCCCTGGTACAGACAGTTGAGTATGGCGTTCCGAATTATAAAATTCGGCGATCGCTTGCCATGTGGCTGCATCCGGCTTTGGTAGTTGGCGGGTGCCACTAGCTTTCTGTGGAGCATATAAAGCTTGGTAGGCTTTCCAAGCCAATACATAGCTTTGTATTGTGTCGGCATTAAGTCCAACATTTTGTAAAGATTCTACCAAACGCTTTTGAGTCACCTTTCGCAACAACCGCCAATTGGTACAAATATCAATTTCTTGTTGCTGACACAGTAATTCCTTGAGTTCAGTACTGAAAATCACACTGCTGTAGCTCTTAAGGCTGAAGCCTATGTTAGGTTTAAACCCTTTTAAAACCTTATCAATACGAGTGATCGCCATCTGAAAGCAGTCTGACACAGAGTATTGCGTAGAGGAAACCTTAACAATTGTTTTTTGAGCAGCCCAATAGCAAACCTCTTGTAAATAAGCTGATAAATGTCCTTTTGCTAAACTTTCTGGTTGTTCCTGCCAGATCTTACACCAGTAAGATACCCAAAAATTTTCTGATTCCTCTGGTTGTGGTAGACGCGCCTGACAATGTAGGATATTGCGGCGCAGCCTTCCATCAACAGCCCAACCAATTACCCTGTCTGTGTCTAATTGTAAAAAAGTAGAAAATAGCTCAGTTATACCTTGACGAGAACGCATATTATTTTTGCATAACGAGGTTACAAAAAGATCTATCACAGATAACAACGGACGGGTACTGTAACACAGACACCCTTGTCCCATCCATAACACATAGCCGTTTTGACCACGGCATAGTAATTGACACAATGAGCATTGTGTGATTTTGTTTTAAACAAAAGCCCTCTTGATTACGTTTCCTATTACGGAAAGCCCGAGAGCCATTCTGATTATTAATAATATAGATGTAAGTAAAATAAACTTCTGCGCTTTAGGGACAGAAGTTTGAGGAGTCAGATAATAAATATGTCTTCTGTAGGTGTTTATTCTAGCTACTCAACTGGTATACTAGCAACCGGGAAAGCTAAAGTTTGGCTTTTGCTAGTAGGTGTTAACGAATATCAAGATCAAGGCTTGGCTTCTTTACGCTATCCAGCTGTAGATTGCCAAGGTTTAGGTGAAGCACTGAACAAAGCTACTCAGGGATTTCCTAACAAAGAAGTCATTATTCATCACGATTTTGCACAACAACCCCCGACGTTGGCCGCAATTCGTGCCAGTCTACAACGAATTGTTTCACAAAGCCAATCTCAAGACTCCATCTTGCTGTATTTCTCAGGGCACGGAATGTTGGAGCCAAATAATCAGCAAGCTGTACTGTGTATGCGAGATACGCAAATAGACAACTTGCTGGGTACAGGGTTGAACTTACAAGAACTAATGCAAATATTGGGGACTAGTTCTGCTAAACATCAGCTAGTTTGCCTAGATACATGTCACAGCGGCGACATGAGGTTGTTAGGGAAAGGCGCTGGTAAAGCCAGAGGCGGAAATACCTCCGAGACTTTAGTGAACCCTACACCACAGATGATGGACGTTTTGCGACAACGCGCCGCCCGAAGTAAAGGATTTTGTGCCTTACTATCTTGCGATCAAGGACAACAGTCTTGGGAGTTCCCAGAACTAGGGCATGGAATATTTACTTACTATTTAATGCAGGGGTTATTAGGCGAGGCAGCCGATTCACAAGGCATCATAGAAGCTGATGGACTTTACAAATATGTATATCGCCAGACGCTGCAATATATTGATAAATTAAATCAGCAGTTACGTTTGATTAACCAGCAAAAACTTAATCGTGGGGATGGTAGACTTTACCCAGAATATCCTCTGCAAACACCCAAGCGAATTGTCGAAGGAGTCGGAGAATTAGTTCTCGGATTTAAACCTTCCAAGGTTCAATCGTGCAAGCTGCGACGGGCGCTGGTTATCGATGGGCTCTCTAATAACAAAACAATTACTGACTTGGGACGGGTGTTTGGCGGGGCTGGTGGGTTTGAAGTAGAGCATCTTTCGCCAAAAAGCAAAACTTTGTCAGAAATCCGAGGCAGAATTCAACAATGGATTCGCTGGGATAGTAAATCAGAAACAAAATCCTTAACACAACTGGGAACTCTCAAAGGGACACAAACTTCTTTATTGTACTTACGCGGGTGCGTTGAAGAAATCGAAGATGGAGAAGCCTGGTTAGTTTTAGCTGATGGCGTGCGCCTGAGTCGTTCTTGGTTAAGACAAGAGCTACGACGTTCTTACAAAGCTCAATATATAATTATTCTAGATTGTCCTGAAGCGACTTCTCTCGATAGCTGGGTTGAAGATTTGCAATGTGATACAGAGTATGGACAATGCTTAATCGCCGCTGCTTCTAGAACACAGGAGCCAGAATTATTCTCCCAAATGCTCCTAAAAACCCTTGTTGCAGCAAATCCGCGAAATGGATTGTCAGTTGCTACATGCATTGCTCAACTACAAAAACTTTCACAGGAAAAAGGCATTGACCTTCATGTCTGGCTATCTGACACACAAGCTGTAATTGATATCTTACCTGGAAATATTTCCGTAGTGTTCCAACAATTGCAGGAGAGACAAAACACAATTCAAGAGAATAACCAGGAAGAAGACAACGAGAAATCGTCGAAAAATATTCACAATTTCCCTACTACTCTACAGAACCCACCACAATCCTCAAAAACAAACCCAAGCGTAGCCTCCCCGAAACCCCAGTCATTTCAAAAGGCACCTGCTGTTTCTTCTACTGCTAATAGTAATTCTTCGACTAGGGTACAACTTGGACCCGATCTAACGATAGACTCACAACAGTATACAAAACTTGAACAGCTTCTGAAGCAATCAATAGGATCAATCGCGCCAACGATATTACAAAAAGCCTTAGTAAAGGCAGAAAACTTCGAAGAATTGGTAAAGATTTTAGCTACCTATGTAGCGCCAAGGCAACAAGAACAGTTGAAGCAACAGGCAATGGCTTTATTGGAATCATCTACTGTTTCGCCTAGCAACAAACCAGTTAAAACTGCTCAAACAGTCGATGCCAATTTTATGAGTAAATGTGAGCGTGAGTTAGCTTATTCAGTTGGCCCCATCGCTAGTTATATGGTTCGGCAGGTTTTGAAATCTCACCCACAAATCTCACCGCCAGAGTTGGTAAAACAGTTGGCAAGACAAATTAGCGATCCAATACTGGCTTTAGAGTTCGAGCAACGTATGTATATTAAGAAAGCTTAGGGTTTTCTTTAGATCCTGAAACCACCCCTCTCCCAAGCCCGTGTGCCAGAGATCAGAGGTGGAGTTTGGGTATTAGAGGTTTTTTAAGCGAGAAATTTGGCTAACTGTTCCAATTTTCTCCAAGGTTCTCCACTTTGAAGAACACCTCTAGCAAGAATGACGGCATCAGAAAAAGTGTTTGTATAATTACCACTATCGGTGAGATATTCACCAACATATAGCGCTAAAGCAGTATTTAAAGCAACTGCGTCTTGCTGCGGCAAAGTACCTTTACCTTGCAAAACCGCTTTGAGGATTTCTGCATTTTCTTGAACGTCTCCACCTCGTAGTGTACTAATTGGAGCTGGGTTTAAACCTAAGTCCCTTGGATCTAGTTCGAGTCGGTGTATTTGTCGGTTTGACAGCACTGCTAAGTCGGTTTTATCTCCTAATCCTGCTTCATCTAATTTTTCCCGTCCGTGAAGTGTAATTGCTCGACGCGTCCCCAAATGATTAAGAACTTTCGCAAAAGTCTCTATCAAAGTTGGGTTATTAACACCAATCACTTGTCCTGTTGGTCGTAGTGGGTTAAGCAACGGGCCAAGTAGATTAAAAACTGTGCGGACTTTGAGAGTTTTTCTTAATGGAGCGATCGCTGAAAGTGCTGGATGCCAATCTGGTGCAAATAAGAAAGTGATCCCTACTGCATCTAAGGCTGCTTGAGCTTTTTCAGCGTCGGCTTTGAGATTGATACCTAAAGCTTCCAATACATCAGCAGAGCCAGTTTTACCAGAAGCTGAGCGATTACCATGCTTTGCAACTTTTAGCCCACAAGCTGCTGTAACGAAAGCAACAGACGTCGAAATATTAAACGTTGATGCTCCATCTCCACCAGTACCACATGTATCAACCAATGGTGAATTAACAAAATGATCGCGCAAGTTTGGTTTTACTGACTGGGAGTGTAAAGCCTCGACCATGCCAAGTAATTCTTCAACAGATACCCCCTTCGCTTGAATTGCTGCTAAAATCGCACCGGATAAAACCGGAGGAATAGCTTCAGTGAGCCAGCCGCACATTAAATCTGACGCTTGGGAAACAGAAAGAGATTGACCGTCAAGCAATTGCTGTAATATTAGAGACCAACGAGAGGGCTCGTTAGTAGTTGATAAATTTTTTTCAAGACTGAGTTGGATCATAATCTTCCTACTTTTATAAATGAGAATTAAAAAGAGAAGACTGAACGGAGTGTTCCTGTGATGATTGTGCCGTTACCTTGTTGATTTCCGGCGTGGTCGATCACTTGAATTGTTGGTGTTAATTGGATACTTTGACTAAACGGGTAGTTATAAAACGCTTCGAAATTGGTCTGAGTTGAATTGCCAATTTGACTAGCAATAAATGGCTGACCAACAGCAACACCTGCTAAAGAACCGCGTCTAAGCAAATCTCTCATTGCAACTCCGGCCATCCAGTAATTGGGCTTAACGTTGCCGAAGGAGGTGTTATTAAAACTTCCGTAACCGTATCGACCAAAGATACCAAACTTTTGTGCAAGGGTTAATTCAGCATTTACTCCAATCACATCAAAGTGGTTACTGGTTAATTCACCGCCACTGTATTGTAGGCGCACAGCGAACGCCCTTGAAGGAGCATATTCTATTTCCACCATACCTTGATAGGTACTTCCAAACAAGCCTCGCGGTGTATTGGAAGTGTTAGGGGGATTAAAACTGGGGTATAGTAACGGAGCAAACGATGCAGCACCATTTATCTGTCCGCTACGTCCTGGATTGGCGGCGTCTGATGCGGCATATAAACCTCGCACTGAAATTGGCCCATTATTTGGTTTCCAATCAATTGCGGCTCCAGCAGCAAGACCCCCAACTGGGAAAAGAATTAGGTTATTGGTAAAAGCTAAAGTGCTAAAGTCTAGGAAGCTTAGGTAAGCATAACTGTTGCGGTCTACAAAATCGGTTGGGTAAATATTTGGACCAACAGTGACCTGAAAGTCTTTAAAGGGTTGAAAGGTATAATACAATCTATCGAGAATTAGCTGACGATTTACTGGTGGCTTGACTGAGTAATCTATAACACTACCAAAATTTGGCTCCAGCAGACCTGGAGCATTGCTTGCCGATGGTCCACCACTAAGATCAGTACTTCCAGTATCAAGGCGGATTTTAAGCAAGTCAGTTCCAGTGAAGCTAGTGTTTAAATCTACACCTGCTCGAAACAACAATGTAGGATTAGGTTGGAAAGCAATAACTCGATTGGGGGAAGTACCAGTAGGGTTCCCAAAGCTACCAGGGTTTCCAGGACCAGCTGTGTTGCCGGGGTTCCCAGGACTACTAGGGTTACCAGGGATAGTAATGGTTCTGCCATTAAATCCACCAGCACTAACAGAAATGATTGCCTGACCTTGTATTTTGGTAGTTGTGGAAAACTGATGAGCCTCCAGTTCAGCTGTATGTGCTTCTAAAGTATCTATCCGGCCCCGTAAAGCAACTAATTCTCTAGCAAACTGCTCCTGTAGCTTTTGTAAAGTTGCCAAGTCTTCTTTTTTGACTATATCTGCTGTTGCTGTCCCAATTAGTTCATTAACCCGGTCTAAGCAAGCATTGACCCCAGCAGCAAACTCATAACGGGTTACCGCCCGATTACCGCGAAAGGTACCATTAGTATACCCAGCAATGCAACCATAGCGTTCAACCAAAGATTGTAATGCTTGAAATGCCCAATCACTAGGTTGAACATCACTTAGTTGATTAACGTTTGTCACCTGACTCATTCCAGATGTGCTTTCTTCTACCTGGGGTTCATTTAACGACTCTGCTTCTTGTCTAGAAAAGACGGTGGTTTCTGCACTGGCTGGATATATAATTAGGAGTAACAAACTTAACAAAGTGACTCCTTTCACAACAGTGTTGATACAAAAAAATCTGGAAGAGTTTTTAGCAGCAGTCGCGTTCATAAACAGCATCTTATCCTAGTTACTGAATCTTGATTTAGGTTGCAAAAATTACAGTTTCTTCAGAAAAACTTGATTTTTCAAACTCTCTGATTTAAAAACTTTCAGATAAAAAAGTGTCTAAAGCATTATGCTTACTCCTTTCACACTGCGAGATTACCTATTCTTTATGAGCATTTAAGCTACTGTGCGAGAAGCTTTTGAGCGTTTATAACCGGCTTAACAAAGCAGAACCTGGTTTTGCTGGTTGATGATAAAAGCAGAAGAAAGCAGACAAGGTTTTGGAATTATAAATTTAGGCGTTAAACATTTATAGCATTAGACAATCAGAGGTTAGTTAACCGTTTTGTCATGTGCACTCAGAAACCTGTAAAGTCATTTTACATTTTGGCGACGCCTAATTTTCAGGAGATTGGTAACCCGTTGCAAATCTATACAGTACTAAAAGTGACGCCCGGCTGTTTTAACCATTTACGGTAAGCATAAGAACATCATTCTACACCATTTGATAAGACTCCTATTAATTTAGATTTACGCAGATTGAAAATTACTTTTTATGGATGAGTGAAAAATTTGGCAACCGTTTGCACATCCTTGTCACCACGTCCGGAACAATTAATAACTATTCGGGGGTTACCATTCAGCTGCGGGCAAAGCGTTTCTAAGTAAGCAATAGCATGAGCTGTCTCTAGTGCAGGAATTATTCCTTCTAGTTGTGAGAGCCGCTGAAATGCTTGTAATGCTTGCTGGTCAGTAATGCTGTAATATTCAGCGCGTTGAATGTCCTTAAAATAACTGTGTTCAGGCCCCACACCAGGATAATCTAACCCAGCACTGATAGAGTGTGCTTCAACAATCTGACCATCTTCATCTTGCAGAACATAACTCATAGCTCCGTGTAAAACACCAATGCGACCACGTGTCATAGTTGCTGCGTGTTTATCTGTATCAATCCCTTCACCTGCGGCTTCAATTCCGATCATGCGTACAGATGGTTCCTCTGCAAATTCATGGAAAAGTCCAATAGCATTGGAACCTCCACCGACGCAAGCTAGAAGAATATCGGGCAGTCCGCTCCATTTTTCCTGGCATTGCTTGCGAGTTTCCTTACCAATTATCGATTGAAAATCTCGCACCATCATGGGGTAGGGATGAGGACCAGCCACAGAACCTAGGATATAGTGAGTTGTTTCCACATTTGTCACCCAATCCCGAATTGCTTCGGAGGTTGCGTCTTTGAGAGTTCCAGTACCAGCCTCCACAGGACAAACTTCTGCTCCCATCAAGCGCATGCGAAACACATTCAGAGCTTGTCGTTCCATATCGTGGATACCCATGTAAATTAGGCACTTCAGACCAAACCTGGCGCATACTGTCGCGGTTGCAACGCCATGTTGACCTGCTCCTGTTTCAGCAATAATCCTTTGCTTACCCATGCGCTTAGCTAGTAATACTTGAGCTAAAGCGTTATTAATTTTGTGAGCACCTGTATGATTTAAGTCTTCGCGCTTTAAGTAAATTTGTGGCCCACTACCATCAGCTTTACCGTAGTAATTAGTTAGACGTTCAGCAAAGTATAGGGGCGTAGCACGTCCGACATAGTCGTGTAAAAGATGTTGGAGTTCGTTTTGAAAATTGGGATCATTACGATATTGGTAAAACGCAGACTCTAACTCGTGTAATGCAGGCATCAATGTTTCAGGGACGTACTTGCCGCCAAATTGACCAAAGCGACCGAGTGTATCAGGTTGTTGACGCAATAGGGTGGTAGAAACATTGTCTGTTGATGTATTTGTTAACATTATTTCTCCTTAAAAAATACCGATGCGTTAAATATGAAGTGGGCTTTATGACTTTTAACTTTAAATTGCGACAGTGGGGGTAATTGATGCCTTCAATTCGTTACAGAAATCGCTAATAGCTCGCAGTCCCCGATATGGTGTAGTTTCTCCTAAACGTTGCACAAAAGCACTTCCCACAATCACTGCATCTGCACCCCATTCCCTCACCTGACGCGCTTGTTCTGGGCTAGAGATGCCAAAACCAACACCAACAGGTTTGTCTGTGACACTGCGAATTTCACTGAGAACAGTCTTAATACGGCCATGCACTTGGGAACGCATACCTGTAACACCTGTGACACTCACTAGGTAAATAAATCCACGCGATTGGCGAGCAATAGCTTGAATGCGCTCTTGGGAACTGTTGGGGGTTACTAACAATGTAACTTCAACTCCAACGCTATCAGCGAACTGAAGCAAATTACCAGCTTCCTCTAGAGGCAAATCCGGTACAACTAACCCTTTGATCCCAGAATCTGCAACTTTTTTAAGGAACTGCTGCACGCCCATATTTAAGATTGGGTTATAGTAGCTAAAGAGGATAATAGGCGATCGCAAACTACGAGTTATCGACTGCGCCATCTCTAAAACATGAGCTAAACGGGTTCCTTGTTTAACCGCACGGGTAGCAGCCATCTGAATAACAGGTCCATCAGCTAATGGATCAGTGTAGGGAACTCCTAGCTCAATCAAATCTGCACCGCTTCCATCCAAAACTCTTAGGGCTTCTGCGGTAGTTTCCAAATCAGGATCACCAGCAGTAATAAAAGGAATCAAAGCACATTGCTTTTTTGCACGTAAAGATTCAAAATGTTGAGAAATGTAAGTCATAATAATTAACTACTCAAAGGCAACTATTATTTAGCTAGGGGAAAGAAAGAAAAAAAATGCAAAACTCAGGCAGGTTTCTTTTTAAGTTGCTTTACAGCTTGCTCTAAATCAGCTTGCTTAACTAAAGATTCTCCAATCAAGACAGCCTCAGCACCTGCTTCAACCACAAAAGCTAAATCGGCAGATGTGTACAGACCAGACTCACTCACGACTGTAATAGCCAAGCTACTTAACCTTTGCCGGCGTTCTGCGAACAGGTGTTTAGTCGTTTCTAAATCGACGCTAAAATCTTCCAAATTACGATTGTTGATCCCGACTAGTTGCACATTTTGCAACGCTAGCACCCGATCAAGCTCAGCTAAAGTATGTACCTCCACTAAAGCAGTCATGCCTAAACTGTGAGCAATTTCGAGAAAACTTTGCAGAGTTTCGTCGGACAAGATAGCGGCAATTAGCAAAACTGCATCTGCCCCATTGACACGCGCCAGATAAATTTGGTACGGATCGATAACGAACTCTTTACAAAGTAGAGGCAGATTCACACTACTCCGAACTACCGACAAATTCTTAAAACTGCCCTGGAAAAATTTCTCATCGGTCAACACTGAGATACAAGTAGCACCGCCTCGCTCATATGCCTGGGCAATCTTTACCGGGTCAAAGTCGGCACGAATGATTCCTTTACTTGGTGAGGCTTTCTTCACCTCTGCAATTATGCTAGGTTTAGGAGAACCTTGTCGTAAGGCTTTTAGAAAATCTCGCACAGGAGGAGCAGAACTTACCCCAAGTTTTAAATCGGCTAGTGGCAACTGCTCAAGCATAAGAGCAACTTCGTGTTGTTTTTGCCAAACAATCTCTTCGAGTATATGACGTGGTTTGCTCAGCTGTGCGGTCTGTTGGTTATTCATATTAGAAATCATATCTTTTTGGAATCTTGAGTTTTGGATTTTGAATTTTGGATTTTAAATTGACCTACCTTTCGTGCAAGATTATCTATTTTTTCTTCTTCCTTGCACCCTTGGTGCCTTGACTGTTCGCTTCCGTGGGTAGAACATGTTGCCATCTAAAATCAAAAATCTCAATACTTAAAACTGCTGGACTAGGGAGGGTTTACTTGTGAATGCAGTGACTACATTCTTGACAATTGCCAAGCCCACGCCTTCTGCCAAAGTCATAATGGATTCTGGATGGAATTGAAAAGCGGCAATTGGTAGGGTTTTGTGCTCAATCCCCATAACCACACCATCCTCGGAAATAGCTGTAACTTTTAATTCTTTAGGTAAACTATCTTGGAGGGCATATAAAGAGTGGTAGCGGCCAACTTCAAATGATTGTGGTAAGTCTTTAAAGGAAACAGAATCAGGCTCCACAACACGAACACGAGATACCTTACCATGTTGAGGATAATTGAGAACTCCGAGTTGTCCTCCATACGATTCAACAATTCCCTGTAGCCCTAAACACACACCAACAATCGGGATTCGGCGCTTTAGGCAAGCTGCAATTGTATCTGTGATCTTAAAATCGCTCGGTTTGCCCGGACCAGGAGATAAGATAACTAGGTCTGGTTTTTCTGTATCAAAAACTGATTCTGTAAAACCATGCCTTAATGTTATAACTGTAGCCCCTGTTTGCCGAATGTAATTTGCTAGGGTGTGAACAAATGAGTCTTCATAGTCAACTAGTAAAACACGCTTGCCAGATGCTGGATTAGTTTCTTCAATGTCAAGGGTGAGTATATCAGGCAAACTGGCACTCTTATGATTCACTCTGTCAAGTGTTTTAAACAGGGCACTAGCTTTAGTAATAGTTTCTTGGGCTTCGGCTTCTGGTTCAGAGTCATAAAGAACTGTTGCACCGACTCGTACTTCTGCTACTGAGTCCTTTAGTTGAATAGTGCGTAGAATTAAGCCAGTATTCAAGTTGCCTTTAAAACTTAAGTATCCAACTGCGCCACCGTACCAACGTCTGGGACTATGCTCGTGCTGTTCGAGAAACTGCATTGCTGAGCGTTTTGGTGCTCCGGTGACTGTAACTGCCCAAAGATGACTGAGAAATGCATCTAAAGCATCAAACTCCGCTCTCATTAAGCCTTCTACATGGTCTACTGTATGGATCAGGTGACTATATAATTCTATTTGGCGACGACCAATCACTCGCACTGATCCTGGCTCACAAATCCGCGATTTATCGTTACGATCCACATCAGTACACATGGTCAGTTCAGACTCATCTTTGCGAGAGTTAAGCAGCTTCTGAATTTGCATCGCATCATCAATTGCAGTCAATCCTCTCCGAATCGTACCACTAATTGGGCAGGTTTCTACGCGCCTACCTTCCACACGCACAAACATTTCTGGAGATGCACCAATCAAATATTCCCCACCTAAATTAAAGATGAATCCATAGGGACTAGGATTAATCTCTTTGAGTGTTCGGAAAAGTTCGGTAGGGGAGTTTTCGCAAACTTGAAAGAAACTTTGACTGGGAACAACCTCAAATAAATCACCGCGACGGAAGTAATCAAGTGCAGTATTTACTTGTTGTTCATATTCACCTGGTGCATGATCAGAGGATTTCGTAACGTTAAAACGCTTACCTCGATAATCGATAATTTCACCTGTACGAGGCAAATCCCTCGTGCTACCATTCCTAGTTACAAAATCATACTGCAAACGAAACGCTTGTTGCAGATGGTTATCAACGACTAACAATTCATCAGGTAGGTATAGTACCAAATCTCTTTGCTCTGATGAACGTTCTAGAAGCTTTGGCATTTGCTCAAACTGAAAAACCAAGTCATAGCCAAATGCACCATAAAGTCCCAAGTGTTCATCTTCTGGACTACTGAAAGCAGATAATATCTCGCGAACGACAGTGAAAACAGATGGTTGTTTGCTCCGTTCTTCTTCTGAAAATAAACGTTCCGTTTGTTTAACCGAGCCAACGATGCGATTATTCTCTTTGTTTAGAGCCTCAAGATCTGGTTGGTGCAAAAGATGGTCTGCCAGATAATTCAGTAGTACTTTTCCTCGTTCATTAAGTGCTGTAATGGTGAAAGTGTTATTGCAGGTGGCAAGTTCTAAAGGTGGATTGACAAAACCTATCGCCCACCTTTTATAGCGTCCAGGGTATTCGTAGCTACTTGCTAGCAAGCCGCCACGCTGGGAATCAAGACGTACTAAAATCTCTTCTATCGCCATATCTAGAGATGAGGAAATATTAGTTACAGAAAGTGATACAAAGATTCCCCCTTTAGTTGTGTAGCAAGCATTGGAATATACCATTTTTTACCTCTTTTATGTGACTGCAAAAATCATTACCAAGATGGTTTGGCTACTTGGCGACATCAGCCTTGCTTAATTTGCTAAACGGATAGTTTGGGGTAGTGACCGTAACGACCGCTATAACTATATAAATGCAAGCAAAATTAACTGATGCACTTGAATAAAACGAATAGCGATAAATTGCTCAGATATTCAATGACTTCAGGATGATGAATGAATTCTAGGGTAGACATCAATGCTGCCAGAATACAGCACACTGCAAGTAGGTAAGGTACAATGCTTTTGTGTAAAAGCCAGACAAAACGCCCTTTTTACTTCTAAGTTCTCAATTCGGGCTCCTGTCGTATATTATTGCCTACCCTAAAGTTAAAAAATTTAATTGACTAGTTTAGATACGTGCGTTGGAGGCAATTTTGTTACCAAAGTTTGCCTTAGCCTTTGTAGTCTTGAATTTATTACCACGACCAAAGAACTGAGCAATGGGAGTGACTTCCTGCATTAATTCTATAAAATCTTGTGGTGTGAGAGACTGAGGTCCATCTGATAATGCTGCTTTGGGATTAGGATGAACTTCAATCATTAATGCATCTGTGCCAGCTGCGATCGCAGCCTTGGTCATTGTTGGTACGTACTCAGAGTACCCAGTAGCGTGACTGGGATCAATCATGATTGGCAAATGCGTTAGCTTATGCAAGACAGGTATTACAGATAAATCAAGGGTATTCCTTGTATATTGTCGGTCAAAACTGCGAATTCCGCGTTCGCATAAAATCACGTTGGGATTACCAGCTGCTAGAATGTATTCTGCTGCCATCAACCATTCTTCAATAGTTGCAGACAGCCCTCGCTTTAACAGAATTGGCTTAAGTGTAGCACCTGCTTTTTTCAGTAGAGCGAAATTTTGCATATTGCGTGCACCAATTTGCAACACATCTGCAACTTCTGATACCTTTTCTAGGTCAGCGGTATCCATAACTTCTGTAATAATTCCTAACCCTGTAACTTGACGCGCTTTTGCTAAAAGTTCTAGAGCACTTTCTCCATGTCCTTGGAAAGCATAAGGCGAACTGCGAGGTTTGTAGGCTCCTCCCCTGAGGAACTGTGCACCTGCAGCTTTTACTACCTGTGCTGTTTCTACAATCATTTGTTCATTTTCAACTGAACAGGGTCCAGCAGTTATCACTAGAGGATGATTTCGACCAAAAGTTACCGGACCATTGGGAGTTGGTACAACAACCTCTGATGGTTCACCATAGCGAAATTCTAAGGACGCTCGTTTAAACGGCTGTTTTACTCGGATAACCTGCTCAATAAAAGGGCTAACTTGTTGTATGTGATCAGGGCTAATAGCGGCTGTATCACCCACCACACCAATTACAACTTTGTTATTACTCTCAATTGTTTCTGCTACGAGATCCAATTTGCGGATTTCTTGGATTACTGTCTCGATTTCTCCTAGCGGAGTATGGGATTTCATAACTACGATCATTGTTCTTAACCTCTTAGAATAGTTTTAGTGGGAGCTAGTATTTTGTTTGCCTAATTAATTTAGGCTTGTCTTCTGAACTTCAATAGGCATACGAGTTGAAACTTTATGCAGTTCTGTGGAGTCTAAAAAGAAATTATGAGAGGGGAAAGAACTCGAAAGTAGGCTCCTCATTAGGATCTGAGCAAAAGCGATATCGCCTCTGGTTAATAATCTATTAAGTTGAAGCTTAAAAATTTTGCATAAATCATTTTCTTCTCCCCTAAGCAAGATTTAGAGCTTTAGTTCGGATTAAAGCCCCAAAAGAAATGGGTAAAAGCTCCTTATAAACTTAGCAGTATGGGACTGATCAAACAGTTAAAAAATAAAGTGATACCAAGCTGTGACTTATATCGACAGTATTTTACATCTAAAAACACCCAAATATAGCAATTTTTGGGAAATTTACAACACTAAACAATCACTTTCTGCCCACCAAGCGTATATAGGCGTTTCATAATCTGCTATTTTACCAAAAACGTTGGGCTGCATAGCAGTTATTTGTAAACCATTTGTTAGTTGCACAACATAATTAACGTGTGTACCCAAATACATAATATTAACTAGCCTTCCTTCAAAACAGTTAGTTTGTAAACTGGGTTTATAAAGTGAAAGCTGAATTTTTTCTGGGCGCACGCTCACAGATACCGCTTGAGATAAAGCTGTTGGTGTATTCTCGATACGAGTCACGACGATGGTTAACCCTGTTTTTGTGGAAACTTGTACGCTGGATGCGTTGACTTCTGCTATTTCACCCTCGAACAGATTGGTATTGCCAATAAAATCAGCCACAAATGCTGTTTTAGGTTGTTCATAAATTGCCTTTGGTGTGTCAATTTGTTCGATTCTCCCTTGGTTCATCACAGCAATGCGGTCAGATAAGGATAGCGCTTCTTCTTGGTCGTGAGTTACCATGATAAACGTAAATCCTAAATCTTTGTGTAAATTCGCCAGTTCAACCTGCATCTGCTTGCGTAGTTTTAAGTCTAATGCTCCCAACGGTTCATCTAGAAGCACTACAGCAGGGCGGTTGACAAGTGCGCGTGCTAATGCTACTCGCTGCTGTTGTCCTCCAGAAAGTTGATTGGGAAAGCGCGATCGCAAACTCTCCATTTTCACTAAAACCAAAGCATCTTTAACTCTGCTTTCAATTTCCGCGCGGCTGACTTTTTTTAGTCGCAGTCCAAAGGCAACATTGTCCCATACATTCAGGTGGTCAAACAGAGCATAGCTTTGAAACACGGTGTTGACGGGTCTGCGATAAGGGGGGACATTAGTCATAGACTGACCTTGAATCAATATTTTACCTGCGTCAATCTTGTCAAATCCTGCTATTAAACGTAGAGTTGTTGTCTTACCACATCCAGAAGGACCTAAAATACTAAAAAATTCTCCCCGCCTAATGTCCAAGTCTATGCCATGCACGGCAGGCTCTTTATTAAAAAACTTAAAAACATTACACATTTCCACATCAAGGGACTCAAAATTTACCTTCTTACCCTGATTTTGTATTGCGGTTTGAGCCATAATCGTAAAGAATATTCAGTAATTTTACTTATTTATCGAGGATTTATGTAAGCGGGATCAGCAGACTACATATTACACTTTGGTTTATTGTATCTGGTAAAAAGAATCTATCAGAAATATAGTCCTCTAACACTTTAATGCTTTATCCTGGGTATAACTTTAACTTATTCGTATACAGATAATACTAAATTTCGGAATTACTCTTAGTCTTATGGCTTTACTACAACAACGTCATCTTGGTAGAACAAAAGATACACGAACAGTCGGACGAGGTTACCAGTCTGTATTTTTAATTATATTTACCTTACTAATGACAGGTGCGATCGCAGCCCGGTTGTCTTATTTACAAATATTTGAAGGAGCACAGCATCGGAGACGAGCTGAAGCAAACCGGATTAGGACGATACCTAAACAACCAGAAAGAGGCAATATATTTGACCGGAATGGAAAGCTTTTAGCCACTACTCGTTATCCTCATTCTATCTATTTATGGCCTATGGCTCACACCAAACCATCATGGTCAGTTGTAGCTCCACGTTTATCAAAGATTCTTAACATACCCATAGAGGAAATGGATAAGAAACTTGACGAAGCAGGTCCCAACTCGTCTTCACTTGTGCGGATTGCTCGTGACATTAACGAAGCACAAATCACAGCGGTAAAGGAGTATGCAAACGAACTTCAGGGTGTAGAAATTAATACTGATGCAGTTCGTTACTACCCGGAAGGCAGAGAGTTAGCACATATATTAGGTTACACACGTGAACTGACAGCCCAACAATTAAAACACAAGCAGAAAGACGGCTACCGGCTAGGAGATGTGATCGGTCAGATGGGAGTTGAAAAGGCTTATGAGCATCAGCTACGCGGTGAATGGGGTGGTCGGCAAGTTGAAGTGGATGGTAGAGGACGCCCCATTCGAGTTTTAGGTGAAAAACAGGCCAAGCCAGGTAAAGATATACACTTAACGATAGATTTAAATGTGCAACGAGCAGCAGAAAAAGCTTTGGGGAATACTAAAGGTGCGATCGTCGCCTTAGACCCAAACAATGGTGCTATTTTAGCAATGGTGTCTCACCCTACCTATGATCCAAATATCTTTTCCAAGCAAAAACTTTCTAAGAAAGACTGGGATAGTGTACTAGGTAAAGACCATCCCTTGATTAATCGTGCCCTAAGCGCCTTTCCACCTGCTAGTACTTTTAAGATTGTAACGACAAGTGCTGGACTTGAATCGGGTAAATTTTCTCCCAACACAGTATTACAAACTTTTGGATCCCTCACTGTTGGGGGCGTGACGTTTGGGGAATGGAACCACGCTGGATTTGGTCCCTTAGGATTTCCAAGGGCGATCGCGATGAGTAGCGATACCTTCTTCTATCAAGTTGGTAGGAGGATTGGTGGTCCAACTTTAATTTCGTGGGCTCGTAAATATGGGTTTGGTCAAAGAACTGGCTTTGAGTTTACAGATGAAGAGTCAAAAGGCTTAGTACCAGATGATGCTTGGAAGCAGAAATATTGGAAAATGCCTTGGACTGTAGGTGATTCTATTAACATGTCAATTGGTCAAGGCGCTTTGCAAGTCACACCTTTACAATCTGCAATTATGTTTTCCGTCCCAGCTAATGGCGGATACCGAGTTCAACCGCATTTGCTCAAAGACAATGAACAAGCAAAAAGCTGGCGAGTATCTTTAAATATGAAACCAGACACGATAAAAGTCCTACGCGAGGGATTACGGAAGGTGGTGTCTGAAGGTACAGGTACACGCTTAAATGTACCATCAATTCCCCCAGCTGCGGCAAAAAGTGGTACTGCAGAAGCCGGTGTTGGTCGTCCAAATCATACTTGGTTTGGTGGTTATGCTCCCAGCGATAAGCCAGAAATTACTGTGGTCGCGTTTGGTGAAAATACTGGCGAACATGGTGGTACTGTTTGCGCACCGATGGTCTTACAAGTTATGGAAGCTTATTTTAATGAGAAGTATCCAGGTAAGTACGCTAAACCGCAAGCTGAGGAATCAGATAAAAAGCCAAAACGTGGTACTGGGGACTGATTTCAACCGATATAGGAAGATGGGGGATACAAGGTAGATGCTTCCTTGTCCCCCTTTTTCCACATCGCTAAAAACTCAAGAAGACAATTAAATTGCTTACTTAACGACAAGATTCACAGTAAAGTGATCAATTGCTTTAGCCTCAGGTTCCCACGAACGCCGTCGCTTTAGTACGATCTGTCCCGTTCCGAGAGACTTTGCTCTCAAATGGAATGTTCGCATCCCTCCACCACCTATCCTAACTTCTGATGTCTTAGAGTACTTTGAACATTCGAACTCCACAAGGTGATGGTCAACTTTGCTGAGTTCCCAACGGTAACCAGTAGTAGGGTTCTCTGGGAGATGAATCGCAATTAAGTCACCGACATTTACCTCAAAAGTTTTTGCGCGATCGCTGTCTAAAATGACAATTTCAGACATACCAGAATTTCTTGTACAAACTGCATTAGCTGTGTCAGCCACCAGACAGATTGAGAGCATTCCCAAGGTTAAAGCTATCAACCAAAAACCAGTGAGGTTTAAATGTCTCAAATCTATGAAAGTAAATTTGCGCTGAGGCATAGTCTAAGATTGATCCATAACTAGACGAATTGTCCAGAAATCACGGGCTAAGTTTTCGTCTAACAAGTAGGCATATTGCATCGAGAAGTAACCCTGCATTCCCCATTCTTTATCCCAAGAATTACGAACGATAAACCTCTGTTCTTCATCATCATAGCCAACAGCTAACACGGCATGTCCCCCCAATAATTGTTCGCCGGGCGACGGCATAGGTACACAGCCCGTTTTTGTGACTTGTGGGCTTTCAAAGCTCTCGTAGATGTAACAACCTGCAATACTAATCGCTCAAACCTGCAATCAAGACACTTTCAAACCAGGATTATTTGCAACTATAATTACGTTTCAGCCAGGATTAATTGCAACTGAACCAGGATTAAATGCAACCAACCTGCAATGATCGGTTTCAGCCAGGATTATTTGCAACTAACGGAAAGTCTCTTCAAAGGGTAGTTTGGCGGTTTGCTCAAAAAATGCCCTAACCTATAAACAAAACTATTTGAATTTCAACCAGAATTAGTTGCAACTATAGGGTAAAATAAACGACCGTTTTCTTTACCAATGCTACCAAAATCTGACAAACCCTAGAAGCTGCTCAAGTTTCGTAACGAAACTCGGTAATTATATCAGCGGCAACATATACTGTTAATTAACGTGTTTCTTTACTTGCTTGCTGGGTTAATTGGATGTTGATCGGCTACGCACGAGTTTCAACAGATGACCAAAATCTGAACCTGCAAATGGATGCTTTGCAGCAAGCTGGTTGTGAAAAAATTTACTCGGATCGTATAAGCGGTGCAAAAGCCCAAAGACCAGGATTAACCCTGGCATTGGAGGTAGCACGGACTGGTGATGTTCTTATGGTATGGCGACTAGATCGCTTGGGAAGATCGCTCAAAGACCTGATTGAGATTATGACCACGTTAGATGAGAGGGGAATTGGGTTGCAAAGTTTACAAGAATCTATTTCCACAACAAACAACAGTGGCAGATTAATTTTCCACCTATTTGGTGCACTGGCAGAATTCGAGCGTAACTTAATCCGCGAACGTACTACTGCTGGACTTGTAGCAGCGCGAGCGCGTGGTCATAGGGGAGGCAGACCAAAAGCTCTTGACCCAGCTAAACGTCAACTAGCAGTAAGACTTTATACCGAGGGACAATACACAATTATTGAAATATGTAAATTGATGGGAATTTCCAAACCAACGCTCTACAACTATATTGCAGAAATAAAAACTGAACATGGGACATAAGGAAATTCCAGTAGAGGCACTGATCAATTTACGCCACCGCCTCGACGGGTTGCCCAGTCGTTGCCAAGAGCGTCGAATTCTTATTGAAGAAACAGCAGCAATTTATAATGTGTCAACCGATACGCTATATCGGGCGTTGCGTAATTCATCACGTCCCAAATCTGTAAACCGCTCAGATAGCGGGACACCCAGAAAACTTTCGCTCTCTGACATGGAACGTTACTGTGAGGTAATCGCGGCGATGAAAATCCGTACCAGTAATAAAAAAGGGCGACATGTCTCCACAGCACGAGCGATTGAACTGTTGGAGGAATTTGGGATGGAGACACCTGATGGTTTCGTCCAACCACCCAAAGGTATGTTGACCAGGAGTACTGTCAATTACTACTTGAAAGCGTGGGGATATGACAATGAACGGATGAACCGGCAACCTCCTGCGGTACGTTTTCAAGCAGAGTACAGCAACTCCTGTTGGCATTTTGACCTCAGCCCATCCGATCTCAAACACGTAAAACAGCCATCATGGGTAGAACCAGGTAGGGGTAATCCATTACTGATGCTTTATAGCGTTGTCGATGACCGTAGTGGTGTATGTTACCAGGAATATCACTGTGTCTATGGGGAGGATGTGGAAGCTGCATTGCGTTTCTTATTTAATGCGATGACGGCGAAAACAACCGACGGATTTGCCTTTCAGGGAATTCCAGAGATGATTTATACAGACAACGGACCAATTTCCAAAAGCCATGTATTTCAAAATGTGATGGATTGCTTGAGAATCAATCTTGTGACGCACATGCCTGCTGGTAAGGATGGTCGTCGAGTTACTGCTCGCTCTAAGGGTAAAGTGGAAAGACCTTTTCGGACGGTTAAAGAAGCCCACGAGACTCTGTATCACTTCCACGAACCCGAAAGCGATGTCGAGGCTAACTTGTGGTTGCGCCAGTATTTATTGCATTACAACGACAAACCACACCGCATAGAACCACACTCGCGGATAGAAGATTGGTTGCGAAATATACCTAAGTCAGGTTTACGTTCAATGTGTAGTTGGGAGCGATTCTGTACCTTTGCCCGCGAGCCACAACGGAGGAAAGTGGGAACAGATGCTAGGGTATCCGTAGAGGGCGTAGCTTATGAGGTAGAACCTGACCTGGCTGGGGAAACTGTGGTGTTGTGGTGGGGTTTGTTTGACAACGAATTGTACGTAGAGTTTGACGGCCAACGTTACGGACCATTTTACCCAGTTGATGGTCCTATTCCCCTACACCGCTACCGTAAATTCAAGAAAACCAAAACCGAAGAGCGGGCAGATAAAATTGCTGATTTAGCTAAAAAGTTAGGCTTGCCACGGGCTGCCTTAGACAAAAATGCGGATTTACAGTTTCTGGTAGACAAGTACAAGGAACTGGAACCAACTGTCACACCTTTTAACGACCCAGACCCATTCCAAGAATTCACATATCCCACCGTCCTGTTTGCTAAACGGGCAATTTCGGATTATCTTGCTAAACCTTTGGCGAAATTATCTACCGAACAAATTGCATTTATCGATGCGCTGTTAGCTGAGACTTTGAATAAAAAAGTGATTATTGAACGAGTGCGGCAGTATTTCCACTCAACCAAAGGAGGGGAACAAAATGCTCACTGAAGTCATGGAACATTTTCATTTGATTAAGGAGTTCCCCAAAGCTGGGTATTACGAGACGGAACACCAAAAACAAATGTTCAAGGACATTAAATTCGCTATCCATTTAGGGAAGCTGGTTGCTATAACAGGAATTATTGGGTGTGGGAAGACAACTACTTTACGACGTTTGTTTGAAGTTTTGGAAAAAGAAGGCAAGATTCTAGTCTCGAAGTCGCTTTCTGTGGATAAAGACCGTGCAACATTGCCAACACTTATAGCTGCTTTATTCTACGATTTGTCAACGGACAAGGAAATTAAAATCCCCAAAGACGGCGAAAAACGGGAACGGGAACTGCGCGACTTAATTAGAAAAGGTAAAAAGCCTGTGGCACTGTTTGTTGATGAGGCTCATGACCTACATTACAGTACCCTAAAGTCCCTCAAACGTTTAATTGAAGTAGTTGAAGATGGTGGTGGTACGCTTTCAGTGGTGCTGGCTGGTCATCCCAAACTGAAAAATGATTTACGCCGTCCCACTATGGAAGAAATCGGGTATCGGGCAACGGTCTTCTCCTTGGAGGGTATTGTTGGCAGTCAGCGAGAATATATTGAATGGTTGGTATCTAAATGTACTACGGAAGATACACCCATAGGGGACATATTGGACGCGGAAGCTATTGACCTACTTGCTACGCGGTTAAGGACACCACTACAAATCGAACAACATTTGACACTAGCCTTAGAGGCTGCGTACCTCTTCGGGGAAAAGCCAGTTACCACGACGATTATTGAGTCCGTTTTATCTAAGCAAATTGACGATTTGGAACCCACCTTAACCCGGCACGGCTACAATGTGAGGGGCTTGGCGGAACAGTTCAATGCCAAACCTGCTGAAATTAAATCGCTGTTTAGTGGGCAACTTGATCCTACACGTGCCCGTGAGTTGCAAGAGCAAATGCTGGCGGCAGGACTGCCACTCTAAGCCCCTTGAGAGCGTAATCTTCAAGAAGAGAATTTATAGTTGCAAATAATCCTGGCTGAAACCGATGATTGCAGGTTGGTTGCATTTAATCCTGGTTCAGTTGCAATTAATCCTGGCTGAAACGTAATTATAGTTGCAAATAATCCTGGTTTGAAAGTGTCTTGATTGCAGGTTTGAGCGATTAGTATTGCAGGTTGTTACACGTAGACACTGAATCCAAAGACAAAGGGATAGCCCTCTGCTAAACATCCCTTCATCTGATTCAGGTTTCGTACTAGTCTTCTGTAGAGAATTGCCAGGTGTTGTTTAGCAAGATCGTAACATTCTTGAGGAGGTTTTTCACGAAATCTGATCTGATAATGAGGATTGTATGGCCATATCCCCTGCGGTCCTGAATGCTGTTTTGTTGGCTCCTCTGGACAAGCGCCTTGTTTCCCAACACTGTAAATACCATCACGAATCATCGCACCACTATCTGTGTCTACAGTTCCTTCCATTTTTCGTTCGTTGTAGTAAATAAACAAGCGGGAAGGAGTAAAAATATCTGGCAACTGCTGCTTCATTTGATCGAACTCAAGTGCCGCAGCAATCGCATTAGCCGTACAACTGCCCAGATCTTCTTGATTGTAAATATGCGGACAATTTGGGCGAAGATCGACTTTGGGTGGTAAATCTTTCAAAGCTCTAACTGGTGCAGCGTATAGTAAATCTCGATGATCTGGTAAATCAGGAATCCATCCATAACGTTTGTTTGTGCGTGTCATTTTTTAACTCCTATTTAATCTAAAAAAAGAATATCTGCCTCTGAGAGTAGATTTAACCCCGTGCATTTGTTTAGTTTGGAACTGTTACAATTCCATGCTCTTGTCAGAGAATAAGTTGCCTATCCCATTAAGAATACTAAGAATAAAATGTGAGGAACTTGTGACGTAAATGGAGATATTTTCCAACTATTTTGCTATCGGAGGTTGATGTTCTTGCTCCAGAAATGCCCTTGGCTGAAATTTAGTGATTTTCTTATCAATAAGAAAAGATTCGACATATTTAACGACCATAGGTTGGACAGCGAATAGACCAGTTTTAGTATCAATCCATGCTCGTGCTTGCAGTAGTTCCAATGCTTCTAGGAGTTCTTGAGATGAAACTGATGGTGGCATTTTTGTTCGTAGCTGGGAAAAAGAAATAGGTTGACGATTGAGTACCATACATTGAATTGTTGCTTTAGCTGCATCGGACAAAAGCTCATATTCTGGGTTCAAATCATTAAAAATTGTAATTTTGTGTTTTAAAAATTCACTTATACTGCCATCAAATAACTGTTGAATCGTTGAAGCAATGCGGTTTACAACATACGGATTCCCCGCACAGGAATCGATTAATCGATCCCAGTTGTTTGGCGTTCCTTTAAAAGTCCCTTTTGTGGTTAAAAGTTCTTGTATATCTGTAACGCCTAATCCCTGGAGAGGAAAGACTCGCACAGGTCGTTCCTTTCCTTCAAATGCGGTCGTGTCAAAACATTTAACGCGACTGGTCAACATTAAGCAACTCTGATGGGTTGCTTCTCCCACTCTCTTCAAAAACTGACAATACCCCCCAGTCGGTGTCTGGTGAATCCAAATGCAGTCTCGACAAGTTAGCTTGATCCCAGCACATTCTTGGAGAACTCTGTCAGCACCGTCTAAAATTAGCAAGCAACGATGACGTTGTAAATAATGAATTAGCCGTGAAATTCTTTGATTTAATGGGAATGCTAGATCGGGTTCTTTGCCGTTGGATAGAACGCCGATCAGGTCTGCCAAAAGATCATTTACACTAGGAGCAGGGAGTAGCGATCGCCAAATCACAAACTCAAACTGATCCTGAAGTTGTTGAGCAAGCTTCACAGATAACCAGGTTTTGCCGATACCACCCATACCCAAGAGAGTTATCAAACGACAGGGTATTGGCTTATCCTCTGAAATCCAGTCCTTCAAAGTTGCTAGTTCTTCAGTGCGTCCACAAAACAGGGATACATCTGGTGCTTCTCCCCAATCAATTCGATTTTGAATTTTTTTGTAAACTTCCTGATAGTCATTAGCTTCTAAGTTTAAGTTGAATGCTCGGAAACAGGACTTTAGGGTTTGTTGATCTACCCCCACTTCACAAGCAAATACTTTTGCTACTGTATCTGGATCTAACCCAGTGCGAATTGCTAAGGCTTGATGGGTATAATGTTTATCTAAATTTTCACAACTTTCTGATTGTGATTTTGCATCTTGCAGTTTTTGAAATCCTTGCAGTGTTAGGATTACACCACGTTTCCGGCTCCTTTGTTGGGGCTTCATTAAATACCTCACAGGTAATAAATATATTTTTTATGGATAAGGATTTCTGGATTACTAATGTATCTTCTCGAACCACTAAGAAATAGGAGGATGACTGGCACAAGTCACCACCAAATAAATAGGACTGACTCTTTAACAAAAAGCTTAACTATGTAGGTTAAGTCTGAACCATAGGTTAAGCCTAAAGAGGTAATCTTGCCCTTTTATTTATAGAGTTAGAGCGCATCAACTTATGCACTTGCTTAAAAGTATGTCAAATTAGCGGATGCGATCGCCCTTGTTTTCCATATTGCCAATTGCGTCCCTGCTGTCTAGGGTCTGGAATACGAGATGCTCTCAAACTCTGAAATTTAGGTTCACTAGATACTTGCTATTGGGCGCTGATAACTGTAGATGCTGTACCTAAGATCATTGTACCAATTTTACCGAAAAAAAGAAGCGTAATGATAGGTTCAGTATTGCTGGAATAGGCTTTGTGCTTAAAAAGAAAAATTGATTGATCAGAACTTTATAAGTTCTTTTTAAGTTCATCAATTTCGGTTGTCAAGGCTGGATTGAAAGAAGCAAACTGAATTCAATGACATATACGGGCTAAACAAACACTCTTAAAAGTATTAGCAGTGTATGTTCTCTACTAAACACACATGGAGAAATAAAACTATGACTAGCACAACCGAAGCACAAGGTCCTGCTACCAGTGCGAATTTGTACAATGATATGCCTACTCTCAGTAATGGCACTGTTAGCGAAGGAGTTAGATTAGTGCAACAGATTTTAATTCGTTGCTACCATTACGAAATTACCTTTGACGCTGACTTTGGCCCACAAACAGAGGAAACTGTCAAAGACTTTCAACGCAAACATCATATTACTGTAGATGGGATTGTCGGGGTTCAAACTTGGCGTACTTTGATTGGATCTGCCTGTAAACCTAGACCTTAACCAAAAGGCTTGAAGAAGAATACATCCGTCAGAATACATCCGTCAGAATCAATTAGTCGGGGATTCAAACCCGCCACTGATTGTAATTTTGAATTAATAATTTTGAATTGTTTTGACTTTTGTCAATCGATGATTTCTACTTTTGTTCCATTTTATTCAACTACACTCAGGAGAAAATCATGTCTACTATTTCTAGCCCAATTCTGCGTCCAGGTAGCACTGGTGAAGATGTCAAACATCTGCAACATGATCTCAATATTTATGGATACCATCTAGCAGTTGATGGAATATTTGGTCCAAAAACTGAAGCGGCAGTAAAGGATTTCCAAAAATCCCACGGTTTGGTCGTGGATGGAATTGTCGGACCTAAAACTTGGGCTGCTTTAGAAAAACGCTAGCACATGTAGATAGAACTAGAAACCCTTGAACGCGAGTGTGGAAATCGCGTTCAAGGGTGTGCATTTTTATTCCAAAGCGAGGTTTTTAAACATGGTTATAGCAGCACCTCCCCTTGCCAAGGGGAGGTTAGGAGGGGTAAAAATAATGTGCAGCTTCACAGAAAATTGGTATTACAGCCCAGAGTATTGTTGCTCAATGTTTTCGGCTAGCTTCCGGTTTTGTTGATTTACCTGAACCACTATGTGCGTACTCTTGCTCAGAGGAGGATGATGGAGGAGGTGTTGAGCCATCACCTCGCTTTGATTTATCTCCGCCGAGAAACCGTACTTCTAGAGTCTTAATAACGACGTAGAGTACTGGTAAAATCACCAAACTCAAAATAGTCGCAACCAATAGTCCACCAAAAACAGCCGTCCCTAGAGAGTGACGAGCGTTTGCGCCAGCACCACTCGCAATTACTAGAGGGAAGAAACCAACAAGTGCAGCGATCGCAGTCATCAAAATTGGTCGAAAGCGTTCTTCTGAAGCAGTTAGGGCTGCATCTACAATCGACTTACCCTCTTCCATCGCTAAGTTAGCAAACTCAACAATAAGAATAGCGTTCTTACTAGCAAGTCCAATCAGCATCACTAGCGCAATATTACAGTAAACATCATTTGCCAAGGTAGGTTCTACAAAACGCCGTAGAGCTACAGCACCGAGAGCACCTAGTATTGCTAATGGTACTGTCAGCAAGATAATAGTCGGGTCAATATAACTTTCATACTGAGCAGCCAGCACCAAAAAGACTATCACAATACTGAACAAAAAGATCAATGAACCCAGACTTCCCGAAGCTACTTGCTCTCGGCTCAAATCTGACCACTCAAATTTGATGCCTGGTAACGCAGATTGTTGATAAGCTTTTTGAATAGCATCTAGTGCTTGTCCACTACTGTAATTCGATGATTGAGCACCTTGAAGCAAAATGGATCGATATCCATTAAAGTGAGAAATTACCGCAGGGCCTGTGTATGGTTTGATAGTGATCAACTGATCTAGCGAGACTATATTGTTGCTAGTATTGTTACTATTTGTAGTGCTAGTACTCCTGGTTGTCGTGCTACTATTACCACCGCTACTGGAAGAACGGACATAAAGTTGTTTAAGCGCCTCCGGATTATTGCGATACTGTGCGTCCAGTTCCACATAAACTTGATAGTAACGCGGTCCCAAAACAAACTGAGTCACGTAAGATGAACCGAAACTTGTGCTAATCGTATTCAGGACATCATTAAAGTTAACATTGAGAGCATTCAGCCGATCCCGGTTGATATCAATTTCATACTGTGGTGTATCTGCGGTGAATTGAGTGTACGCGCCACGCGGAGGTGCAAAAACACCAGTTTGGTTTGCCTTTTGCAGAATTGCCTGAGCGTTAGCAGCAAAGTCTTGAAAGGAATATCTACCTTGAGTTGTATCTTCAAGCTGCATATTAGCACCACCCAAGGGACTAAATCCAGAGATCGGGGGTGGACTGGATGCAACAACAATCGCACCAGTAATCTTGTTACCCAAGTCTACGTTTAAACGTTTCAAAATTGCACTCACCGTCTGAGTAGATTTCTTACGCTCATCCCAAGGTTTGAGGTGAGAAAAGAATATCCCTTGATTCGCCACGTTACCATTGAAACCAGCACCGCTAATTTCCGCCACCGAAACGATTTCAGGAATTCCTGTTAGAGTTTCATGTACCTGATCAAGAATGTTTTCTGTATACTGACGGGATGCTGAATTTGGCCCCTGAACAATTCCCAAAATTGAACCTTGGTCTTCACTAGGAACAAATCCAGTGGGAACTACGCGGAACATAAAAACAGTTGCTATCAAACCGACAACGAAAACTGCAATAACCCCATAGCGAAGTCGAATCAGAAACTGAACCAAAGAAATGTATCTTCTAACTACCCAAGAAAATCCTTGGTTGAATTTCCTAAAAAACCATCCCAAGGGACCAGTTGCAGGGCGGGTAGGACGCAACAAAATCGCTGATACACTAGGGCTAAATGAAATCGCATTAAAGACGGAAACGGCAACTGAGAAGGCAATAATTAAAGCAAATTGCTTATACAAAAGTCCAGTAGCACCAGGGAAAAAAGATACGGGCACGAACACCGCCATGAGCACAAGACCAGTTGCAATCAACGCTCCACTTAATTCGTTCATTGCTTCAAAGCTGGCTTCTCGGGCTGACTTACCCTCATTATCCATTTTAGTGGAGATAGCCTCTACAACCAAAATAGCGTCATCCACCACTAGACCTGTCGCTAGTACTAAACCAAACATTGTTAGGGAGTTAATCGAAAATCCTAACACTTTGGCAAAAACCATTGCCCCAAGAAGAGATACTGGAATTGCAATTGTAGGAATAACGGTAGCACGCCAATTCTGTAAGAATACAAAGATCACTAAAACAACTAGTGCAATTGCTTCTAGTAGTGTGTAGAGAACTTCTTTATTCGACTCTTCGATAAACCCGACGGTATCATACACCAGTACTCTTTTGATTCCTGGAGGGAAACTCTGCTCCAACTCCTTCATTCTGGTATCGATTCGGTTTGCTACATCAAGCGCATTGCTTCCTGGAAGCTGGTAAACGCTTAAAGCAACTCCGGGTTTTCCGTTGATTTTTGCAGCACTTGTGTAAGATTGTGCTCCCAATTCTACCCTACCTACATCCCTCAGTTTTATTTGAGTTCCATCGCTTGCTACTTTAACGACGATATTTTCCGCTTCAGTTGCATTCTTAAACATGCCTTGCAACTTCAGAGGAATTTGATATTGCTGACCTTTAGGAGCGGGTTCTCCTCCAACGGAGCCACCGCCCACAACAAGGTTTTGAGCTTGCACTGCAGTGGTTACATCAGTAACAGTCAAACCTCGGCTAGCAAGAGCGTTAGGATCAAGCCAAACGCGCATAGCATATTGCTGTTGTCCAAAAATGTTGACCTGTCCTACACCCTGAATCCTAGCAATTTCGTCGTTCACGTATAGATCGACATAATTACTGATAAACTTTGCGTCATACTCGTCATTTGGAGAGAAAAACCCGTAGACCACCAAAAGACTCGTTGATGCAGTTTTCACTACTATTCCTTGCTGTTGAACTGCTGATGGTAGGAGGGGTGTTGCCTGTTGCAGGTTATTCTGTATGTTGACCTGGTCTACACTTGGATTCGTACCCACCCCAAAATACGCTGATATGTTGCTGGTACCTGTCGCACTCGTCGAAGAGAAGTACTGCATATCGCGGGTTCCATTCAGCTTTCGCTCGATTGGAGTTGTCACCGTTGTTTCAATGGTTTGTGGATCAGCTCCTACATAAGAAGAGCTGATTTGAACCTGAATCGGAGCAATTTGAGGAATGTACTCGATTGGTAGAAGTGGCAGACAAATGCCCCCCAGTAGCACGATCAGAATTGTACAAACTGTTGTTAAGACCGGTCGCTTAATAAATATATCAGCAATAGATAAGATCACGCGGTAATACTCCTTGACTCGATTCAAGTGATTCCATTACATGGGGCATTGGGCATGGGGCATGGGGCATGGGGCATGGGGCATGGGGCATTGGGGTTAGACTAATTCCTGCACCTCTGCATCTCTGCTCCTCTGCGAAGAGATCCCTAACTTAGGATTGAGATTGAGCATTGTTTGCTGCATTGTTGGCATTAGACACGATAGGAACACCATCTCTAAGCTTAAGAATTCCCGATGTGATAACTTCATCACCTGGTTTAAGTCCCTTCTCAATTTGGTATTGTTGCCCTTGAATATCTCCCAATGTCACTGGTACTTGCCGAGCAACTAGCTGATTTTTGCCGTTTACTTGATTTTGTTTGGCGACAAACACAAAGCTTTGTCCACCAATCGTTGTAACTGCATTAACCGGAACTAAAACACCTTGTTTTGTATTCCAAATAACACTTGCTTTGACATATTGACCATCACGGAGATTCCCGCCTTTGTTTAAGAAACGTGCTCTAGTAATAATCGATTGAGCATTTGAATCGGCTTGGGAAGAAACGAAGTAGATATTTCCTGAACCGAGCACAGCGTTAGTATTTGGGTCAAGCAACTGTACAGGTAAACCTGTTTTTAGTTCGTTTGAGCGGCTAATTGGGATGGGAATCTGAAGATCAAAGGCATTATTTTGGTTAATGGTTGTTAGAGTATCGCCAGTGTTAACATAATCTCCTATTTTCAGGTTGATGTTACCAACAAAGCCATCAATGGGAGCCGCGACTCGTTTAAAGTTGACGTTTACCTGAGCCGCTGCGGCATTTGCTTGAGCTTGACGAACATTAGCTTCTGCTTGAGTTAGAGCCGCTCTGTTGGCTGCAATTTGATTTTGATTTGTGCGAACTACACCCTGTTGTACTTTCAAATTTGTTGCATAATTATCTGCTGTTGCACGATCAACTGCTCCCTGTTGTGCTAAGTATTGATATCTGGTGTTGTTAATTTTTGCGAGTTGATATTGTGATTGTGATTGAGACAATTGTGCTATCGAGGCTTGAAGATTTTTAGCGGCAGTATTACGCGCTGCGATCGCAGCCGCCACAGCAGCCTGAGCACTGTTATATTGCGGAAGTGCTTGCTCAGGATTGAGAATAACAATTGCATCTCCTTGCTTTACTCTTGCTCCTGGCTGAACAAGAATTTTCTCAATTCTGCCCTGAATTTCTGGCTTTAAGTCAACAGTTCGCTCGGCTTGCAATGTTCCAACATATTGGCTGGTATCTTGAAGTTGGCCATTTTGCAAAGTCGCTATTTTGACAGTAGTTGGAGGAGGGGTATTCGCTTTAGCAGATTCTCCAGCTTTATTACAAGAAGTCGTTAGGATAGATACCAAAAGAACTGTACTTAGTAATAGATAGTTTTTCATAGAAACGCCTTAGTTTTAAAAATCCTAATTATTTGTAAATATGTTTTTTATTTAAGATTTATTAAAAAAAATTTGCATACCCCGTTGGAAGTAAAACACCTCTATTTACAGGTAAGAATTCTAATATCTTGTTATTAGACGCCGATCATTCTGTTGGTTTTGCCAGTTCTAAAAGCGTCTCTATCACTTCAGTTCGTAACGATTCATTAGGTGGAGCAAATCCAAACATTTCAGCGAAGTACAAACCATCCAGAGCTAAACGGATGAGAGTCGCTCTTTCAGGAGAAAGTCCGCTCATTTCCATCTGTTTTTGCCAATCCTCAATCACCTTTTGTACAGGTTCTAACAACTTAGGATTAGATAACATCGCCGCTAATACACTATAGCGAAGCATCTTTCTTTGTGGATCTACGTTAGCGAATGAACGAATATAGGCTCGTGTCCATCTACCTGGGTTATCTGGTGCATCATCCTCCTCAAATGCTTGCTGGATCATCGTCGCGCGCTGATTCACAAGCTGATCCATCATTGCGACTATGAGTGCTTCTTTATTTGGAAAGTGGTAGAGTAAACCACCTTTGCTCACTCCTGCCTCGCGAGCGACTGCTTCAAGCGTCATTGCTTCTGCTCCGTTAGCAATAATCACTTGGCACGCTGCTTGTAAAATTGTTTTACGTGTGGAACATGGAGTATTGGACAGTTTTGTAGCAGCCATATTTACAGCCGTAAGAGTGTACAGGCATCGCCACAACTGGTACAAAAAGTCAAAAGTCCAAAGAGTCTTGGCTTTTGACTTCCGCGCAGCGGTGTGGCGTCTATACTAGGCTATATAACCTTTTCAAAAACTGTACCATCCGGACGGTAGAGTTTATGGTGATATTTTGGCGGGTTTTACATTTCTGGCTTTGTAGAAGGTTTCTAAGCTATCTTGGTCGCCTACATAACGCCAGTGCCAAGGTTCATAACTTACACCTTGAGCATTATTCTTAGGAAAGGAGATCTCAAAACTGAAATGGGCTGCATTGGCTTGTAACCACTGAAAAGCTTTGGTGTTTTCAAAGTTAGGGTTCACATTAGTGGCTGGTGCTGCACCATCTCCAATATCCACAGCATAGCCTGTATGATGTTCGCTGTAACGAGGTGGAGCGCTTACAGCAGCTCGTTCTACTGCTAATTGATTCCGTTGGGCTTTTACACCAAAAAATAACTGCTGTTGGTCTTTAATTGAGCGAAAGGCAGAAAGTGGCACTAATATCACACCTTGACTTCGTGCTGCTCGCGCCATAGCCTGAAAAGCTTGAGCAGCAGATTTTCGCATTCTAGCACGTCCATCACCAGAAACAGGTACAAGTTCTGTTTCTGGTGCTTCTGAGTAAGAAAAATGGCCTAAAAGTGTATCGCTATTACTATTTGGATTGACAGAAGTATCAGATGGTGATGCTGTCGCTGTAGAGGAGTTAGCAACCGAAGGTTGAGAATTAGTAGTGTTTTTAGGCGCAAGGGCGAAAAATACAAAACCACTGATCACGGCAAGTAGGATAAATCCTGCCAATCCCCCAATCACTAAAATTCCCGGTTGCACGCCTACTTTTGGTGCTGAATTGGTGCGTGCTGCATCGGGAGTATCGCGTAAAGCTGGCGGAATATCTTCACCAGAGTTAGGCTGTGAGTCTTGAGGTTTTCCAGAAAACCCTGCGTTATTCAAGGGTCTACTCCTACTTTTGTTAAGTAATCATAACAGGTTTTAACATGGTCAGCTAGGGTAGTGTTGCCAAGTGCTGGCACTACACTGATGTGAATGATCCAAGCCTGATTGTGGCATTCTATAGATAAACTGGACTACAACGAATACAACAAGAGGTTTAGCTTAGTCTTGACAAACATTCTAGAACTATACGTCGAGCTAGTTGGACTGGTCCTAGTGGGATTTATTCTGGGACGCAAACTACCTGCTACAGTTCCGACTCGTTTAGGTCAGTTTCTTTTCTGGGTAGGTGTACCAATAAGCATTGTAACTTTTTTACGTAAGGCGGACTTATCTGGACAAATTTGGATAGCTCCCATAATAGCCCATACAGCTATTTTACTTGGTGCATTTTTGGCTTGGGTACTGGTCAAAGGAAAAGGATATTTTACAAACAACCTTCCTCGACTACCAACTCAGGGTAGTTTTGTTTTAGCAGCAATGGTGGGTAATACCGGTTATTTAGGCTATCCTGTTATTCTTACAGTCGTTGGCAATCAATACTTTGCCTGGGCATTATTTTACGATTTGCTGGGAACAACTTTAGGCGTTTATGTCCTTGGTGTTGCTTTAGCTGCTTATTTTAGCGGTAGTTCTCAAAACCATGGTCAGATTGCAAGAGCAATTTTAATTAACCCAGCTTTGTGGAGTTTTGGGTTTGGTTTACTTTTTCGGAAAGTGGCGATCGCTCCTTTAGCTGAGTTCTGTTTAGAGAAATTAGCCTGGACTATGGTTGGTTTATCTCTGGCGTTAATTGGAATGCGACTTGCGCAGCTTCGTACTTGGCGTAGTGTCAAATGGGCAAGTCTCAGCTTGGGGATCAAAATGCTAATAGTACCGCTGATTTTAGGGAGTATTTTACCAGTTTTTGGCTTAACTGGTGCACCAGCCCTTGTGATTGTATTACAAATGGCGATGCCTCCAGCTTTTGCCACACTAGTCATTGCCGAAACTTTTGACCTTGATCGTGACCTTACAGTCACTGCATTAGCTGGAGGATCTATGGTTTTGCTTGTGACTCTCCCAATTTGGTTGAAGCTATTTTGAAAATTCAGGAGTTAAGGTAGTCCGAGCATCTTGCTCGCTTGTTGCATATAGTACGCGAGCAAGATGCTCGCACTCCTATATTCTGACTCCTGACTCCTGTATTCTGACTCCTTCTTCAAGGTGCATCAGTTGACATCACTTACACCTACTTAAGAGCGGGAGACTGTATCACAAATCCAAAATGCAACAGTTTAATAAAGTGTAATACTTATGGTGAAGAAGATTTACGCTCTGCTTGTTGGTATTGACAAATATCATCCTGATTCTGGGGTTCAGCGCTTATACGGTTGCGTTAATGATATAAAAGCTATTGAAGCATATCTCCGAAAGCGAATTGCTATTGATAAAAAATGGCAGTTAGTAGATAACTCTGATGTTCCTTGGATACTTTTAAATGAATTAGCTACACGTCAAGCAATTATTGATGGTTTGCAGCAGCACTTGAATAAGGCTGATAGTGAAGATGTTGTGTTGTTCTACTTTTCAGGTCATGGATCGCAAGAATCTGTGCCAAAAGAGTTTTGCGATGAAGAACCTGACACTCTCCTAGAAAACTTGGTTTGCTATGACAGCCGGACAAAAAATGGTTTTCATCTAGCAGATAAGGAATTAAATTATTTAATTGATCAAATAGCAAAGAATAATCCACATATCGTCACAATACTAGACTGTTGTCATGCTGGTAGTGGGACAAGAGATCCAGAAGCGATTGTGCGTCAAGTTCCGGCTGATACAAGACAACGAGATTTAAAAGATTTTATTTTTTCTGAGCAGTGGTTGCGCAATCGCTCAAGCGAAAGCTATACACCAGGAAGACACATCGCGATCGCCGCTTGCAGTTCTCATCAAACTGCTAAAGAGTACAAAAGCGAAGACGGTCAAGAACGAGGTGTTTTCTCTTACTTTCTGATGCAAACACTGGAAAGTGCTTCTAATTTATCTTACACAGATTTACTCAACAATACCCGTGCATTGGTAAGCGGTAAAAGACAGGAGCAATCGCCGGAAATTGAAGCAACCGATATACAGGATTTAAACGAAGCTTTTTTAGGTGGTGCAGTACGCGATCGCGATCCTTACTTCTGCTTGACTTATAACAGTAATAAATATGATACCTGGGTGATTAACGCTGGTGCTTTACATGGTATTCATACTCCATCAAACGGTGAAGAGGCTTTGTTAGCAATATTCCCAGACAACAGCTCACCCGAACAACTGCGCGAATTCTCGAATGCTATTTGTCGAGCTAGGGTAACGCAAGTGCTGCCAGAATTAAGCAAAGTAGAAATTATCGGTGATAAAACTCATTTATCAACTGAAAAAGCTTACTTTGCAGTTATTATCAGCTTACCATTACCACAGCTAAAAGTTTGTTTTCAAGGTGACCCTATAGGTGTAGAACTTGCTCGGCAAGAACTGTCAACATGTGGTTACAATAATCAAAATTCGTTATTTGTTCGAGAAGTAGCACAAGTTTCAGACGCCAACTACTACATAGAAGCTGAAAAAAATCAATACTGGATTAAAAAAGCTTCAGATAAAAGTCCGTTAGTGACACCGGTTCCAGAAATACCATCTCTAGCTAGAGACGATTACACACCAGAGTTTGCACATCAAGTCATTCAACGATTAGAACACATTGCACGTTGGCAGAATATTCTCGACTTGAACACTCCACTCACAAGCCAAATTAAACTAAATGATGTGGAGATGGAAGTAATCATCTGTTCAGCAGAGAAAACAATTTCCTCAAAACAAACAACTTCCGAAATGCGTGCTGAGTACACTTATAATAATGGTAAGTGGACAGCACCAACCATACAGATCAAAATCACAAATAATAGCCAAAAAGACCTCTACTTTCAGGTAGTAGAACTAGCTGGAGATTACGAAGTTTGCATTCCTCCTTTCTTCGAGGAAACAACTAGTTTATTCTTACCAAAAAAATCACAACCAGGCGCAATCTTGACAAGTCGAAAATTGAGTTATGTAATTCCAAAAAGTTTTTTATCACGCGGCATTACTGAATACCAAGAAATTTTCAAGTTAATTGTCAGCACTTCAGAGTTTGATGCTGGGTTGCTACAGCAACCAGGACTTGATTCGCCACCACCCAAAAGTCGTTCTTCAGGAGGATTAAAAGGTTCCTTAAATCACTTAATGCATAATATCTATAATCGCGAAACTACTAGTTCTGAAGATAATACAGACACAAGTAACGATAATTGGATGACAAAACAAGTCTCTCTTACCCTTACACGACAAGACAATGTCGCCGACGCCATTGATCAAGCTCATAACGCATCTTGTGCTAGGGTTTAGAGCTATTGAAAGGGAGCAGAGGAGCAGGGGCGCAGTGAGGAGTTTTCAGTGATCAGTGATCAAGGGGTATGGTGGCAGACTTAAACCCAAAGATGAACACATAACTGATAACTGATAACTGATAACTGATAACTGTTTATCTGCCCTATGCCCCATATATATAGACATTTAAAATTGCAGTATTTTACCAAAAGCAGGTACACATTTTATGCCTGAATTCAAAAACAGTTACGCAATCGTTATTGGTATCAGCAAATATGCCGAACCTAGTTGGCAATTAAAAACTGCTACAAATGACGCTAATAAACTCATAAAAGTTTTGAGAGATATATATAACTATGACGTTTTACCTATTTTAGATGAACAGGCTACAAGTAAAACGCTTAATGAATTATTAACAAATTTTGAAAACCAAATTATCCCCTTGTCTGATGGTAGCAAAAAAGTAGAACCTAATGACCGTGTTTTATTTTACTTTGCTGGGCATGGTATTGCTATTAAAGGGGATGAAAAAGATGATGGACCTCAAGGCTTTATCTATCCCCAAGATGCTATGAGAGGTGACAACAGTAGGTTGTTACCAATGCGACGACTGCATAATAGTCTAGTGAAACTAGAAAGCCGTCATTTGTTAATTATCTTAGATTGCTGCTTTGCTGGGAGCTTCCGTTGGGTCGTTAGACAAGCAGAACTATCGCAAGAACAAATGTACTTAGAACGCTATAAACGTTATATTACTGGTTGCGCACAAGAAGTTATTACCTCGTCTGCATATAACGAAACAGCCGCAGATGTCTTGTACGGCTTTGGGGACAGGGGAGAAGACGGTCAACACTCTCCCTTTGCAAAAGCACTACTTGAAGCTCTAGATCCAGCAAATGAAAAAAACGCAGATACTAACAAAGATAGTGTTATTACAACTACTGAGATTGTTCAATATATAGAAGATAAATTTCTAGATTTGAACACCGGACAAACTCCTGGATATTGTCAACTTAAAAAACATGATTTTGGTAAATATTTATTTTTTACACCAGAATTTGATGCAGATAGATCGTTAAGAAAAGCTCCGCTACCTGATGAAAAAGATCCAAGATATCCCTACAAAGGATTGCTATCTTTTGAAAAAGAAGATCAAGATAAATTTTTTGGGAGAAAAAGGTTAATTGAAAAACTAGAGGAGAAGGTTAATAAGGAACCACTGACTGTTGTTTTAGGAACTTCTGGCTCAGGAAAATCTAGCTTAGTGAAAGCAGGACTTATACCTAAATTAGAAGAACCTGAATTTCAAATTTTAGATCCTGTTCGCCCTGGGGATTCTCCTATAACTGCTTTAGCACGAGAACTTCATAAGCTTGAGGTTTCAAATTTTCAAGGCAGTAAAACTGAGATTTTGGTAAATAAGCTTAACGAAGACTCCTCTTATTTTGCTGATATAGTTGGTAATTGGACTTTAAGAAATCTTAACAGAAAATTACTATTATTCATTGATCAATTTGAAGAATTAGTCACTCTGTGTCATTCTGAAAAAGAGCAAAAGCGGTTTTTACAACAGTTAGCTAAGGCAATAGTCGAATACCCTCAACAGTTACGTATTGTTGTTACACTACGCTCAGACTACGAACCTGTATTGCGTTCGCTACTTCAATCTGAATTTAAAGAAAAAGCTCAAGTCTATTTGGCAAGAGGGCGGCTTCAAGTGTCACAAATGACTCGTGAAGAATTACGAGAAGCAATTGCGGAACCGGCTGAAAAGATAGCCTTATTTTTTGAGGGACAAACACAAGAATCAGAAAGTCTTTTAGTAGACAAGTTGATTGATGACGTGATAAATATGCCTGGCGGTTTATCATTACTTTCTTTCACTCTTAGTGAACTCTACCGCAAATTTTTTAAGAATGTTCAAGAATATCCAGAATACAACCGGATTATTACACACAGGGATTATGAAGAATTGGGTAAAGTCACTGGTAGCCTTACCAAAAGAGCTGATGAAATATACCATAAGTTAGTGAATAAAAACCCAGAATATAGCAAAATCATTAAACATGTAATGTTAAGGATGGTGGCGGAAAGTAGTGGTGATTTAGCTCGCAGACGAGTTTTTATGAAGGAACTCGAATATCCAAAGCCAGTTAAAGAAAAAGTCGATGACGTAATACAAGAGTTTACAGCAGCGCGGTTACTGGTAAAAGGACAAGATGAGAACGGACATGAATATGTTGAACCAGCTCATGATGCTTTGGTACGTGGATGGAGTCATCTGCGCGAGTGGTTACAACCTAAACAGCAGAATTTAGTAGAAAATGTCATTACTATACAACAGAGGTTAACCGCTGCTGCACAGGAGTGGGATAGTCACAAACCCGGTGATTTTCATTGGAATACTAATCCTTATAATTGGTTAAAATATTTTCGAAAAAGATACGATCAAACAAAGTTTTTATGGGATACAAACCCATATTTGGAAGTTCTAAAAAAAATACTTTACTCATCAGATAATTGGTTCAATCAGCTAGAATCACAATTTGTGCGGCTTAGTTTACAAAAACGAAAAAACAACAAACGACTGAGAGACAGTTTGCTTTTTGGTCTGTTTTTTCTCATATCAGCTATTGCTTTTATTCAGTGGCGTCAAACTCAAATTGAACAGATAGAAAAATTCCTAGCTTCTAGCGAAGTGTCTTTTAACTCCAGCCAGCAGTTAGAAGCATTAGTCAAAAGTTTGAATGCGGCTAAACAACTAGAATTACCAATAGGAATAGAAACTAATATCAAGTCACAGACAATGACTGCTCTCGATCAAACAGTTTACTGGTTACGAGAACACAACGATTGGTTAGCACATAACGCTACGATCAGGAACATCAAGTTTAGCCCTAATGGACAGATCATTGCTTCAGCAAGTGTTGACGAAACAATTAAACTTTGGGATTTAAAAGGCAATTTGCTCAATACTCTTAAAGGGCATAAAAATATAGTTAATAGTGTAAGTTTTAGTCCAAATGGACAAATCCTAGCTTCAGCTAGTTATGACAGAACTATCAAACTCTGGAGTATTAACGGCAAATTACTTGATAATAAAAGCAATGAGCATACAGCAGAGATTTATAGTGTGAGTTTTAGTCCGGATGGGAAGATACTAGCTTCAGCTAGTTGGGATGGAACTGTTAAACTCTGGAGTGTGAATGATAGTAAGTTAAAGTTACTTAAGACCGTTGAACTTCTACAAGAAACTCCTGAAGCTGGAAAAAAAGGTAACAATCATCAGAGTACTTCTTTCAACTTTAATGGAGTTAGCTTTAGCCCTGATGGTAAGTTAATTGCGGCAGGTAGTGAAGATAAAAAAGTGTGGATTTGGGATCAAAATGGTAAGCTACTCAGAATATTACCGGGGCATCGCGCTCTCGTTTATAGCGTCAGCTTTAGTCCAGACAGTAATATATTAGCTTCTGCAAGTGCTGACAACACCATTATACTCTGGAATGTTCAAAAAGGTAAACAAATTACAACCCTTCATGGACATAAATCTGATGTTTATAGCATAGCCTTTAGCGCTGATGGAAAAACTTTGATTTCTGCGAGCAAAGACAACACCATCAAATTCTGGAGTGTCAAAGATGGCAAAGATCTAAAAACTTTGACATATAGTAATCCTATTCGTACCGTTAATATTAGCCCGGATGGTAAGCTTCTAGCTTCAGGAGGTATTGACGCTGATATCAAACTCTGGCGCACTGATGGTGATGACGTTATTCCTCTTACAGGGCATAGTCAAACACTATTTACTATTAGTATCAGCCATGATGGTAAGACTGTGGCTACTGGAGGTAGTGAACACGATATTAAACTCTGGAGAAAGTTCGATGGGAAAGAACTAAGGACACTCGTTGGTCATGAAAGTGAGATTACTACCACCACCTTTAGTCCAGATGGTCATATACTAGCATCAGGTGATATTAATGGAAATATAATACTTTGGGATCCAGCGAATGGGGTAAAACTGACAACGCTAACAAAACATCTCGACAGGGTTGGTGGCTTGAGCTTTAGTCCAGATGGTATGATATTCGCTTCAGGAAGTGATGACAAATTTATCAAGCTTTGGGATAGACAAGGTCATTTAATTGCAACATTGCCAGAGCAAAAAAATAAAGTTCTCAGCATCAGCTTTAGTCCAGACGGTAAGACGATAGCTTCAGGGAGTATAAGTACTATCACACTTTGGGATGTAGAGCAGCGTCGAGTTATTAAGACACTTTCAGCATCGATGGGAGGAGTTAATAGTCTCAGTTTTAGTTCTGACGGTAAAATTTTAGCTTCAGGAAGTAACAACACAACTATTAAACTCTGGAGCATTCCTGACGGTAAGCTACTTAACACACTAAAAGGACATATTGGAAGTATTAATAGTGTGAGTTTTCGTCCTAATTCAGATATTTTAGCATCAGGAAGTGATGACAAAACTATTAAAATCTGGAATACAACGAAAGGCGAAGAAATCACTACTCTCAAAGGACACTCGCAGCAGGTTTATAGCGTTAGCTTTAGTGATGATGGCAAAACACTAGCTTCAGCAAGTGCTGATAATACTGCGCTGCTTTGGGAGACGGAACTATTGAATTTCGACAACGCATTCGCAAGGGGTTGTTACCTGATAAAAAATTATCCTAATAATGACACATCAATAAAAAATATCTGCGACAATACTTTGCCAAAGTTGAGAATCAGCTTTGGGGAAAAAATCCTTGTACAAAATCGACCTTATCGCGCAAAAATTGCTGGAGTAGATGCGTTTATTGATGGTAAATTTACTGAAGCTGCGACAGATTTTCAAAATTATTTAAAGCAAAATCCTAACGATCCAGAAGCATTAATTTATAAAAATAATGCGGAAATTGGTGATCACAAATCTTATACGATCGCTGTTTCAGTTCCTCTAGGTAGCAATGTTAATGGTTCATTAGAAATTTTGCGAGGAGTTGCCCTAGCACAAAATGAAATTAACCTAGCAGGTGGTATAAAGGGTGTAAAGCTGCGAGTATTAATCGCTGATGATGAAAATGATCCTAGCGTTGCTCAAAAAGTTGCGATCGCATTAACAGAAATGCCCAATGTACTAGGTGTTGTTGGAAACTTTACTAGCGATGTCGCTAAAGTAACAAGCAAAGTTTATAGTGATAAAAGACTAGTAGCAATTTTTCCAGTTAGCACTTCAGTCAATCTAAGATATGTGTCTGGATTTGGTAAGTATCTTTTCCGCACTGTTCCCAGCAATCAACAAACTGCAGAAGCCTTAAATGACTATATGCAGAAGCGTCAACTAGATACCAGAAACATCACCATTTTCTATAACTCTAAAAATGACTATAGTAGTTCTTTGAAATCAGAAATTGAACGAACAATAAAATCCCAGTATATAGTGAGTAAATTTGATTTTTCTTTGAGAGATTTTAATGCTCAGAAAAGTATTGGTGATTCAATTAAAGCTGGCGCAGAAATTATGCTACTATTACCTGATTCGGAAAAATTGAATCCAGCTTTGGAAGTTTTAAATGAAAACGCAAAAAAACGGCGTATGTTAGTTTTAGGTGGGGATAGTTTATACTCGCCTGTCACCTTAGAACTTGGTGGAGAAAGTGCTAATAGAATGATTGTTGCGGTTCCTTGGGATTGGAAAACTGCTCATAAATCTGGTTCAAAATTTACTGCTTCATCTCAGCATCTCTGGGGAGGATTGGTAAGCTGGCGAACAGCCACGTCTTATGATGCAACAAAAGCGTTAATCGCTGCTTTGCACAGAAAAAACACTCGTGAGGGTATAGCTGAAACCTTGCAAGCAAAAGATTTTAGTGCTGACGGAGCAAGTGGTAAGATTCAGTTTAATAGCGGCGAAAGTTCTCAAAAAAGCCACTTAGTGATAGTTGAGCGCACAGAAGGTAAACTGGGCAATAAGAGCAACTATGATTTCGTTCCTATTCCATAACATTGGTAATAACTTCAAGTTGGCGGATTTAAAATGACTTAGAGTAAGAGATAATTTATAAAGTAAACATTAAGACTCTGTAGGTTGGGTTGTAGCTTGCTTCCCCGTAGGGGTACGGAGTGAAACCCAACAAAGACAAGGATTTGATGTGTTGGGTTACCCTGCGGGAAGCCGCCTTTGGCGTCTACGTTCCTCAACCCAACCTACATTTGTATCAATCATTTTTTGAATTGGTATTACATCCTTATAAGAATCAATCCCAAATATTTGGAGTCTTAAGTTTTGTATCGGGGTCATTGGAAAAGATGTGCTATTACAGATAATAGAGCGATCGCGCTTTTACTACGGCAGGTAGATCACCCTGAAAACAACAGTGAAGGAGCACATCTATTCTTTTGTAAAACGACAATATGCTCACTAATATACGCCGTCTATTTAGTCAATTTTTTAATAGCTCAAGGACAATTAACAACGAACCATTAAATAAAGTGAGTTTGATTGTCATTATTTTGATTGACATTTTTATCTTAATCAATGTTTTTACTGGACTAGATGATATTAGTAGATGGTATCTCAGCCCTTCAGAGGCTTATCCGTGTTATGCTGACTGGCAAAACTACAAAACAGAAACCACGAAAGATAAAGACTATCAAATTATTAAGATTTCCTTACCATATGAGAGAGACAATCAGATTAGTCAAAAGCAAACATATCAACAAGCTGCAGAAAAACATTTAGGGAAAGTTTCACCAACATGTTTGAACTATGCCGAATACAAAGATAAAATTAACAATTCCGAAAATCGGCAAACTGTAAAATCTATTGACCAGAAGCAAACACAAATCAGTACTCTTAAAAAAGAGAATAGTAATATTCGCAGTCAATATGACTCGACTCTTTTAGAAAAAATCGCAGGTCAAACCCGTGAACAATCAATTAATGAAGTTGGGGCTGAAAAAGCAAAACAAGAGTTAGACGAAAATAATCGTACAATTACAACCCTTGAAAAGGAAATTGATAATCTCAAAAATGGATTAGTTGCTAAACCAGAAAGTACTAACTTTATAGCTTTTCTAAAAAATGAGGAGAAATTTAGTAAAGTTAAGCAAGATTATCAACGAGCATCCTTTTGGTATCCAAGTATTCAATTTGGTTTTCAGGCTCTTTTTCTTTTACCGCTAATTGTCGTCGCTTTATTAGTCTATAAACTCGCTCAACGAAAGGGATATGGACTTATCTTACTGATGAGTTGGCATTTGCTAGTTATTCTTTTTATCCCGTTAATCTTTAAAATCTTTGAATTTCTTCAAGTTGGTGCAATATTTCAGTTTCTTGTCGAAATTATTGGCAAACTTTTAAATGGATTACTTTTTCTCATCAGTTATATTTATATCCTGCTAATTCCAGTAATTGGTTTTGGAATTATCAAGGTTTGCCAAAAAGTTATCTTCAATCCTAAACTTCAAGCAGTTAGCAGAGTCCAAAAATCCCGTTGTAGCAAGTGTGCAAAAAAAATTCGCCATAACGACGCTTATTGTCCCTATTGCGGTTATTATCAATACATTGAATGTCAAAATTGCCATAATCTTACTTACAAAAATTTACCATACTGTAAAACCTGTGGAGACGTTCAAGATTTAACTAGCCGCTTGCCATAATAGAGTCACCCAAGCACAAAATGAAATTAACCTAGCCATGATATTGGTAATAGGATTTTCCTGTGTCTTGCCATATCGCATCAATCGTTAGAGGATGTTTGAAAAGTCATGATTGATGTATCAAACATTTTTTACCCCACCCTAACCCTCCCCTTATAAAGGGGAGGGAACTAGATTTTCCTTGTTTCCCCCCTTTATACCAATTCACGAAAAATTTGATATAAATGTAGGTTGGGTTTCGTTCCTCAACCCAACACCTCGAAGCCTTGTCTTTGTTGGGTTTCACTTCGTTCAACCCAACCTACCCAATCTGTTTGATTCTTTTCTAGAATTGGTATTACAAGGGGGGATTAAGGGGGGTAATAATGTGATGAAAATCATAGCTAATCACTTTTCAAACACCCTCTTAGAGGTTAACTGGTGCTTGCCAATATCTTAGTATTTACGATGCAATCTGCTTTTAACAAACTAAAATTCTGGGTTTCTAAAACTGAACAGTCTTTGATTAATCTTGCTAAAGCTGGAGTAGTAGATTGTTCCAAGTTGCTTAGAGCTTGTGTAAAAGCAGGTTGAAAACTTTTGAGCCAGGTTTTTTTGCTCAGATACTGAGCCTCAAAAGCTGTGCGTTCCAGCAGCCAGAAATTAACTTTGTACTTTTGAATAAGTTGTTTCGCCGTTGCTAAATTCTGACTGTACTGAGCATAAATCAAATCGCTGGTACGTTGGCGGATTTGGGAGTAGTAGCCGAGATGGAAAGGAAGTGCATATTCTCTACCTACTAAAATAGATCTTTGGCCAAAAGTCGGTATATTATCAGCCTCGTCAGCCAAAGTTGCAATAACAGTATCTTTAGGTTGCTTTTGCAGGAATTTATACAATACTGATTCCTCAGAGTGCCGATAGTCGGTTGTTGGGAAGCGTCCCGACAAATGAGGATAGAAAACAAGTGTAGCGGCTAAAGTCAGTGTTAATACTAACTGCCACTTACGTCTTTGTTCCTTTACAACACGGAGAAACCCATCCAACATGACAGTTAAAGTGATAGCAGCAGCAACAGCCATGACAATTCGCAGAGTATGAACCGTGTAACGGGTGGGGAAAAATAGCTTTAAAATCAAGGCATGGGCAGCAAAAAACAGCGTTAAGGACACTATGATAATTTGCGGCAATATTTTGACTTGAGTATTGATCAGATTGATCAAGGGGAAGCGGGATGGATATCGCACTATCACTGGTAAGAACAACCCCATCCAAATTAGGGGAGGCATTAACGGTGGTAGTATACCACTATGTTGTCCAATGAACCAAAATCGCCAGAAATTATTGTCAAAAAAAGGATGTCGTCCTTGTGCCCAGAATTCTGGCATTTTCCAGGCTTGGGACGCACTGACAACTGGTCCAAATTTCTGTGAGGCGATCGCATAGGGTAACATGACTAGAAATCCTAATCCCAGCATCACTATTAGCCAAACATAATTATTGCGCGATCGAATAAACAAGAGTCCTAAAGAAATCAATAATAGTGGAGGATAAAAAAGTCCTTCAAGTACAATTATTAAACAAATAATTAACCAAGATTCTCGCAAGAGATAGTAGAAAAATGCTAACAACAATGGATATATAAAAGACTTAGGTGTAGCAGAAACCAAGTCACTCTTAAACCAAAGACTCTGATTTAGCAGTAAAGTAGCAATAAATCCAACAATCGGCACTGGAAGAATTTCGAGACACAGCCAAAAACAATAGATAGTGACAATTAAGCCCAGCACAATGGGCAAGATTTTACTCAACAATAAAGGATGAATGCCTAGACTAGCCATTAATTTGTAAACAGTAGAAAATCCTAATGGCGTAATCGATTTGAAATAATCTGCAATCAAATCATGAGGCATTAACTCTGGATCAACAAACCGCTGCATCCAAAATACGTATTCTCGTGCATCATCCTGAGCTACGTACTCGCTGCTAAAGGCTTTTTGTAGTCCTAAAACACCATATAATCCTGCAAATACCAGACTCAGACTTAACCAGAAAAAAAGCAATTTTTTGGTGTGTTTCTCATACTCAGAAGATGTTTCATGAACAGAAGCAGTTAAAAATTTATGCACTTGGGCTAACATTACAAAGTTAGGGTTAGGGGTTGGTTCTGATCAGGACAAAACTGTCTAACGGTGACAAGCAGGTTAGTGATTCTGTTCTAATTCAGGGCGCACAAAGAGGCTCGTACAAACTTTTAACCCATCAAGTTAAATTCAAGCAAGGTTTAAGTTTGGTATAATCTCAGTACGCTACTCCCCATCATTATGACCACAACTTCTAAAAAACTGACCCTTGAGGAGTACTTGAATTACGACGATGGCACCGACACCCAATACGAGCTGGTGGCTGGAGAGTTAGTTGCAATGCCACCAGAAAGCCCGAAAAACGTTCAAATTGCGATATACTTACTATCACAATTCCTCAAGTTTGTTTCCCTCAAAAGATTGAGTAATAAAGCGGAAATTGTCATTAGTGGTAGACGTGCTACAACTCGCATCCCAGATCTGGTTGTGCTAACGGATGAACTTGCAGCTATTTTACAAGGTGCAACGCGATCAACTATTACTCTCGATATGCCCCCACCTGCTTTGGTTGTTGAAGTTGTTTCTCCTGGTAAGATAAACGAAGATAGGGATTATCGTTACAAACGTTCAGAATATGCTGCTAGGGGAATTTCTGAATATTGGATCGTTAACCCCCAAACTAATAAAGTTAGCATGCTGACGCTGGTTGAGGGACTTTATGAGGAGAAGATATTTGAAGGAAGTACAGCGATCTCGTCAGACACTTTTCCACAACTGCGGCTAACTGCACAGCAGATACTCACCGCAGGAGAAGGCTGAAGGTTAGACATCCGACGAAATTCTCCGTAACTACCTTAGAAAATATACAGGCTTGTTTAGTTTATGCTAACGCTCTTTCAATACCGATGAATAATCACAATGGCAGAATTAACAATTCAAATACCCGATGAACTTGCTCAACGTCTAGAACCACTGCAAAATCGCTTACCCGAATTGCTTTGGCGGCTGTTAGACATTGATCATCTACTTTCAACCTCTCAGCCTAAAACTCAAGCTGAGACTACCGATATTACGGCAGTTTATCAAGAAGTTCTTGATTTTTTGATAAAGCGTCCCACACCTGAAGAAATTATTACTTTTAAAGTTTCATTACCAGTTCAAAAACGCCTGCAAGAATTATTAGAAAAAAATCGTTCTGCAACAATCAGTACAATGGAATTCGCAGAATTAGATGTTTATGAGCAATTAGAACACATGATGATTTTACTAAAAGCACGAGCTTATACAGAATTAAATAAATGACTTCTAATTCAATTGATACCGAAGTACGTAAGCTAGTCATTGAGAGAGCCGCTGGACGCTGTGAATATTGCTTAATTCATCAAGATTTTTCAATTTATACTCATGAAGTTGACCATATTATTGCTGTAAAGCATGGGGGTGAAACAATTGCTGAAAACTTGGCACTTTCATGTTTGTCTTGCAACCGTCATAAAGGTTCGGATTTCGCGACTATAGACCGATTTACTAAAGAGATTGTCCCATTGTTTAACCCGCGTCGTCTGGCTTGGGATGAACATTTTTATTTTGAGGGCGCGAGAATAGAAGGGAAAACTCAGATCGGTCAAGGGACTGCAAGACTGCTTCAGTTTAATGTTCCTAATCGTGTGCTTCAACGGCAAGCATTAATCAATCAAAAACAATATCCTTAAACTAAGTGTGTTACATATTAAATATGAGAATGCGATTGCACTCTGCATAGGGCTCTTGTCAATCACTTTGTTAAGGTTACATTGTAACTTTAGAAAGACCTTTCATATTTCAATCGCTTTGTTAAGGTTACATTGTGACTCTAGAAAGACTTTTCATATTTCAAGCAAGCAATACCCTGAATGAGCAGAGTCAGTTGCTGAGCATACAGGGGACAGGAGAATAGTTAAGGGATCGCACTTCACGTAGAGCTGAGTTATCGTATTCTTAGTCATTAAACTAATTCCTAAGCGCTGGCTTCGATAGTGTGTGCTAATACATAGAGCGATCGCAAAGCTGCTTAGAGAACTAGGGTTGGAGTGTTATTTATTTTACACTATTTTCGAGTACCAGCGTCGTCGCACAGGGTGTGATCTGTAACATTAGGATTTCTCTTTACATAATTACCTACCCAATCACAACTCACTGCTAGTATTTCATCAAGTCCCCCAACTTGCCATAAGCGAGCAGTTCCGTCCTCTCCACCAGTAGCCAACAGCTTACTATTGGGGCTGAATACTACACTATTGACCGTACCTTGCTCTCCCTTGAGAGCAGCTAATTGTTTACCTGATGTATCCCATATGCGAGCAGTTCCGTCGTTTCCACCAGTAGCCAAAAGCTTACCATCTGGGCTGAATACTACACTCCAGTCCACATCTTGATCAGCCTTGAGAACAGCTAATTGTTTACCTGATGTATCCCATATGCGAGCAGTTGTGTAGTAGTATCCACCACGACCATCAGTAGCCAAAAGCTTACCATCTGGGCTGAATACTACACTTGTGACCTCACCGTTATGACCCTTGAGAACAGCTAATTGTTTACCGGATCCCATACCACGAAAGGTTTGAAGTTCCTACAAGGTTGCTTAGATGAGGAGTTGGCGCGTGATCTGTTTGGTCGAGTAAGGTTTTGAAGTCGGGAGCAATGCGATCGCCACCACAATCCTAAAATTGTTGGGTTACCCTGCGGGAAGCCGCCAGGGGCGTCTACGTTCCTCAACCCAACCTACGTAAAATTAGTCATACCATTTCACGAAAAAAATGAAACAGATGGGTAGGTTGGGTAGAACGAAGTGAAACCCAACACATCAAAGCCTTGTCTTTGTTGGGTTTCGTTCCTCAACCCAACCTACGTAAAATTAGTCATACCATTTCACGAAAAAAAATGAAACAGATGGGTAGGTTGGGTTGTAGCTTGCTTCCCCGTAGGGGTACGAAGTGAAACCCAACACATCAAAGCCTTGTCTTTGTTGGGTTTCGTTCCTCAACCCAACCTACATTTGTATCGATCATTTTTTGAATTGGTATCAGTTTTAACCCAAGTAGCATTTTGCTTTAACGATTCCTTAAAAGTAGCTTAATAGATCACGCTTATTCTGTAGAGCAAATCGCATTATTGCGACTTGCGTGAGTTTCTTTCTGAAAAATTTACCCAGAATATCGACTAATCAAAGTGAAAAGACTTAATAGGCGTACAATAATCAAAGCTATCTCTGCAGCACCAGCATTCGTTGGACTTTCTGCCCTTTTATCAAAAGCAAAGGCGGGAGATGGCTCTAGGTTTGAAGTTTGGTTTATTAGACATGGTGAGAGTGAAATCAACGTTTTACCTCCGCAATCAAATCTGCCTCTAGACGAAGGGGTTACTTATCCTCTCACACTTAAAGGTATTCAGCAGGTTAAGGATCTTGCTTCGTCGATTAAAGATATTGATGTTTCGGCTATTTTCACTTCAACCCGCTTACGAACTGTCCAAACCGCTGACGCTCTATCGTTTGAAAAAAATATTCAATTACAACTTGCTCCTCAAATTGTCGAGGTTAATTTTGGCACAACGACCTCACAGCCACAAATCTTGCAAATACTATCAGATTGGTTGCTAAATGGTCTATACGATACAAAAGCTCCTGGTGGAGAGAGCTATAACGATCAGCGAGAGCGTTTTATACCATTTGTTACCCAAACAATAGAGCAATATTCATCCACTCCTAAAGTGCTGATATTTGTAGCACATGGTGCTATCTTGGCTACTATGCTGCCTCTATTGTTTAAGAATGTCTCAGGGCAATTCTCGCTAGCTAATATATTACCAAATACGGGTATTGTCAAAGGAAAGCTAGTCCATGGGCGTCTTGTCTGTACAGATTGGAATGGAAAAAAGCCCCAGTAGTGATATTTTAGCTTTTGTTTGACTTGTGCAAAAAGCAGCTTAGTCAGGGGGCGATTGGGAAGCGCAGTGGCGAACCAGCGATCGCCACTTTATTCAAACTAATGTCCTTCAGCAGCAACCGCTTCTGCTTTCGTTCGATGCAACGTTCCTGGAGCTTCTTCTGGTGGCGTATAAATAGTGAAGAGCTTCAGCGCTACAGAGCCAGTGTTGATAAAATTATGCAATGTGCCTGCTGGAACAACAACCATTGAGTTTGCTTCAACTGTGCTGCGATCGCCGTTCAACACAGCTTCACCTGTCCCAGCAACGAATACTAACACTTGGTCTACATCGTGGGTTTCCTCGCCAATTTCATCGCCTGGCTCAATACTCATCAACACGATTTGACTATGCTGATTTGTCAGAATTTCTTGGCGAAAAAAGCTATTCTCTTTTGCCAGTGCAACGATATCTTTGTTAAAAATTGTCATTTGGATTACTTCTCTGTTGTGCTTGCGAGGGACGAGCCTTTGGATGTGCTTAGAATTAAGTTACTACTGTAAAGTAGCTTAATTTAAGAATATACAGATGTTGACGCGTAACAACTTTATTAGCACACAACGACACCTCTACAGAAACTGTAGAAGTGCCAGAGTGTGTTATGTTCAGGATCTTTATAAAAGCTGACCCCGTTTGAAATAAGAGTTGTAATCTTTGAGTTAGATTCTCATAAAACTGGCAATTTTTCTTAATGTTTAAGCATTTCTTTAGATTTGCTGAATTTTTCTCTCATATTAGTTTTCCTAACCGATATGACCAATGATCCGCCAAAGTTCCTATATAAAGGGTTTTCCCAACTCTGGAGAAATTTCATTCCTAGAGAGGTAATGTTTAACGACGGTTATTTTGTTAAGATTTTTTATTTGTATTAAAAATTACATACGATTTACTTAGATAGTACTCTCATGTTAGTTGCTGTTATTAGCCAATGGAGTACGGGAATTTGCCCTCTTGAGTGCAGCGCTCTTGGCGATAGCTTCGCTGGTGCGCGGAGCGTAGATCGCACATAATTAGTCTTGGAAGGTGCAAAAGCTAAGACCAAAAGCACAGCCATAATTTCAGTAAAGAATGTAGCGAAATTTGATACCATTATGACTCAACCTCTACCCCAGCTTGTAACCTTTGAAGAATTCACAGAATGGCGACCGACCGGGGGACGGTACGAACTACACGATGGAGTCATTGTTGAAATGGTTCAACCAGTAGGTGACCATGAAGATATTGTGGGCTTCATAGCAGGTAAAATCAGCTTTGAATATGTTCGGTTAAACTTACCCTACTTTATTCCAAAAACAGCACTAGTCAAACCAGAGAAAAATGAATCGGGTTATTCACCTGATGTTTTATTACTCAATCGGACGAATCTTGTAAATGAGCCGTTGTGGAAGAAAAAATCAACGGTAATGTACGGTGCTTCAATTCCATTAGTTGTCGAAGTTGTTTCAACTAATTGGGATGATGACTACTATATGAAGTTTGGTAAATACGAAAGCCTTAAAATTCCTGAGTATTGGATCGTCGATTATCTCGGAATTGGAGCTAAAAAGTTTACTGGCAATCCTAAACAACCAACGCTGTCTATCTGCCAGTTAATTGATGATGAATACGAGATTACTCCATTCCGAGGAGGAGATCGCATTATTTCTCGCGCTTTTCCTGAATTAGATTTAACTGCCAAACAAATTTTTCTTGGGCAATACTAAAGATGTGAATAGGAAATAATACGTAAAGTTATGTAAATAACTTGAAAGGTTTGTAGCTGGACTTGAGTGCGCTAAAGCGCAACTACGAACCAAGGTGATTTCCTAGAAAGAAAATACCTGGGGAGTGCGAGTTTCGACTTCGCTCAACTCTCGATCTCTCAGTTGGTTGAGCGAAGTCGAAACCAACGGCTGCGGTATATTTATTCGGTGTAAATCACCCAAGATGATCAGCCTCACTTAGTGCGTGAATGATAAATTAGCAATTTGTGTTATTGTATAACAAATGTTCAATATAAAAAATTATCTAGCAATGCCGAAGATTGTTGATCATGACCAATACCGCAAACAATTGCTAAGTAAGTGCTTTGATTTGTTTGCTGAGAAGGGTTATGCATCCATAACTATGCGGCAGGTTGCTGAAGGTTTAGGCGTTTCTACTGGAACCTTGTATCACTACTTTCCCAATAAAAAGGCTTTGTTTGAGCAATTGGTAGAAGAAATCACTCAGAAGGATTTGCAGTTTGCTATGGATGTGGTGGAAGGGACACACTCTCTATCCCAACGTTTGGAAGCATTGGGAACATACTTACTAGAAAAAGAGGATTATTTCATTAAGTTCATGTGCATCTTGCTCGACTTTTGTCAACATCAAGAGCGCAATGAGATTCAGGGTAGTGTCGTTTTGAGGCGGGTTGATGAGCTACTGCGGCAAACAATCTGTGAATTGTTGGGTATACAAGATCCGAGACTGGCTTCTTTTGTAGTCTGCTTGATCGACGGCATAATCATAGAGCGTTTGTGGGGGAATGAAATAGTTTCTTTCCCTGAACAATTTGCCTTACTAGGGAAAATGCTAACCGCATATCTAGAAAAACATGAGGTGACCAGATGAGTGTGAAAGTATTATTTAAGCCTACCAATCGATGGCTAATTGGTCTAGTCTTAGCTGCTGGGGTAATCTCCACTGGAATAGTTCTGTATAACATTTCTCAGTTTAAAAAAGTCTCTGAGCCTGCGAAACTAACACCTGTTGTTAAAAGAATCACGGCTTTGGGAAGACTAGAGCCAGAAAGTGAGGTGATTCGCTTATCTGCACCCCTAGATTTAGATGGCGATCGCGTTGCTCAAATCTTAGTCAAAGAAGGAGAACAAGTCAAAGCGGGACAAGTTATAGCAATTTTAAATTCCAAAGCGAACTTGCAAGATGCGCTACAACAAGCACAAAAACAGCTTAGCGTTGCTGAAGCTAAACTTGCACAGGTAAAAGCTGGTGCTAAAACGGGAGAAATTCAGGCGCAAGAATCTACTATTCGGCGGTTACAAGCACAGATTGCAGGTGAGATTGCAGTTCAAAATGCGGCGATCGCACGTTGGCAATCAGAAGTCCGTAACACCCGCGCTGAGTATAATCGTTTTCAGCAGTTGTATGAACAGGGAGCAATTTCCACCTCCACCATAGATAACAAGCGCCTAGCTGCCGAAACAGCACAAGCACAGCTTAACCAGTCAAAAGAAACACAAAATAAAACAGTAGAAACACTAAAAGCTGAATTGAGTGAAGCCAAAGCAAACCTTAACAAGATAGCAGAAGTGCGGCCTGTGGATATTCAAGCAGCAAAAAGGGAAGTAGAAAATGCAACTGCATCCGTCAAAAAAGCAGAAACTGCTTTGAAGCAAGCTGATATTAGATCCCCAATGGCGGGACAAATTCTCAAAATTCATGCACGAACAGGGGAAAAGATTGGTGATGCAGGTATCGCAGACTTGGCTGAAACTAAGCAGATGGTAGCAGTGGCAGAAGTTTATCAAACTGATATTGGTAAAGTTAAACTCGGACACAAAGCAGTTATTACAGGTCAAGCTTTTGATGGAGAACTACAAGGAGTGGTTTATCATATAGGCTTGCAGGTAAACCGGCAGAATGTTTTCAGCAACCAGCCAGGAGAAAATCTTGACCGTCGCGTGGTTGAGGTGAAAATTCGCCTGAACCCAGAAGCTAGCAAAAAAGTTGCAGGTTTAACTAACTTGCAAGTTCAAACAGCAATTGAATTATGAAAAGAACTCAGAAGTCAGAATTCAGGAGTCAGAATACCCCATGTCTGAAGTCAAGATTTCAAGATTTTTCCTAGTCTCCAGGATAAAAAAACGGCTTTTCTTACCGCAATTCACACCAATCATACAGAATTTAATTCTGAATTCTGGCTCCTGGCTCCTGAATTCTTTTGCATTATTTTATAACGGACGTTTGATATAAGGAGGAATCAATGCTTCGTCGATGGTTTCGCAAAACCCCCTTAGCATGGCGACAGTTGATGAAAGAAAAAACTCGTGTGACGGTTGCTGTTGCAGGTATTGCCTTTGCTGATATTCTTATGTTCTTACAATTGGGATTTCAAGGTGCGTTGTTTGATGCAGCCGTCAAACCACATCGTAACTTACAAGCAGATTTGGTTTTAATTAATCCTCAATTTCAAACCTTATTTTCCGTTAAAAGCTTTTCAAGAGCCCGTCTTTACCAAGTGTTAAGTTATGAAGGGGTAGAGTCAGTTAGTTATGTTTATGTTGGTACCGGACAATGGCGTAATCCGGCAACTCTTCTGGAACGAGCGATTTTAGTATGGGGAATTGATCCAGTCAAACCTGCATTTAATTTTCCTGAAGTCACGCAAAATCTAGATACTCTCAAGCAACTGAATCAAGTACTATTTGATCAAGCCAGTCGTCCAGAGTATGGGGCGGTCGATATTTTTAAAAAAACAGGTTATTTGGAAGCACAATTGAACCGTAAAACTATTCAAACTGCTGGTTTATTTACCAATGGAGCATCTTTTGCTGCTGATGGTAACGTCATTACTAGTGATTCAACGTTTCTACAACTTTTTCCTGAGCGCCAACGAGATCAGATTGAAGTGGGTTTAATTCACCTCAAACCAAACGCGAATTTAGAAAATGTGCGATCGCAACTCGCTACAGGTTTGCCAAAGGATGTCTTGGTATTGACAAAAGAAGGTTTTGCAGAAATCGAAAAAACTTATTGGGCAAATAGCACTGGTATTGGTTTTATTTTTGGGTTAGGTGTTGTTGTTGGTTTTATTGTTGGAATTGTGATTGTTTACCAAATCCTGTACTCCGATGTTTCAGATCACCTACCAGAATACGCTACCTTAAAAGCAATGGGTTACACGGATCGTTACCTTTTAGTTGTTCTAGTTCAAGAATCGTTATTTCTGGCAGTGCTTGGGTATATTCCTAGTCTTTTATTGGCATTAGGACTCTATCAGATTGTTTATGCTGCAACACTACTACCAATTGCTATGAATGTGGAAAGAGTCATAACGGTCTTACTTTTAACAATCGCTATGTGTAGTATTTCGGGAGCGATCGCCCTACGAAAACTGCAATCTGCTGACCCTGCGGATATATTTTAGAACGAGAATCGAAATTATGCAGAAAACAACTAGTGATTTGGACTCCATTAACTCACAAACAACAAAACCAGTCATCAGTGTGCATAACCTTAACCATTACTTTGGAGAAGGTGCCCTCAAAAAACAAGTCCTGTTCAATATTAACCTAGAAATTAAGGCTGGGGAAATTGTGATTATGACGGGACCTTCTGGTTCAGGAAAAACCACCCTGTTAACACTCATGGGTGGATTACGTTCTGCACAGGAGGGTAGTTTAAAAATCTTAGGAAGGGAGATGTGTGAAGCTAGTAAACAGCAACTAGTTTTAATTCGTCGCCAAATTGGCTACGTTTTCCAAGCACATAACCTGATGAAGTTTTTGACAGCTAAAGATAATGTCCGCATGTCTCTAGAGTTGCATGATGAGTACCTTGATCAGGACATGGATGGGAGAGCGATCGCGATGTTAGAGACTGTTGGTTTAGGACGGTTTGCAAATTATTATCCAGAAAATCTGTCTGGTGGACAAAAGCAACGAGTTGCTATTGCGCGTGCCCTAATCAGTCAACCCAAAATCCTTTTAGCAGACGAACCAACAGCAGCACTTGATAAAAAGTCAGGACGCGATGTGGTTGAACTGATGCAAAAACTAGCTTTAGAACAAGGTTGTACAATTCTATTGGTTACTCATGATAATCGGATACTTGATATTGCTCATCGCATTATCTATATGGAAGATGGTTTCTTGAGCAACAAGGATAGTAATTTGTAACAAGATTGATATTAGCTGTGTATAAAAACGAGACAAAAACCGGCAACCTTTGTCCTAGTCTAGGAGAGCCTAATCTGCTGTCTATTATATCAATACGTAAGTCACAGTAGTTAGATTTTGTACTAAGAGGTGATCATCTCATTGTTATACACAATACATAATTGTAAGTCCTTATTTTACTTATAAAGTCCTAGAGAAATAATGTAGCTTTACTTCGCCATTTTTTCACAAGACCGAGACTTCTACGGATAAATACAAGATTTTAGAGTATTATTATCTAGACTGATAAATAAAAGAATTCAGAATACAGGAGTCAAAATACACCACCCATAAAGGGATGGTCTTTTAAGAAAAGTTTTAACCCCTATCTCAGAAACAAGTAGATGAGGTTTTTACCAGTCTTTATTCTTCTGACTCCTGAATTCTGACTCCTGATCTCTTTTCAATAAATTTTTGTAACTCCTTCTTAATAGGGGTCACAGAATCTTGATGCGTATACTCCGAGATGTTAGGTGAGTGAGGAAAATGAGAAAAGTAGCAGTTATCCTGCCTGTTTATAATGAAGAAAAATGCATACAAAGAACCTTAGATTCTATTTTAGAATTCTCTAAATCTCAGCCTTACTATCATTTTATTTTTGTTAATGATGGTTCCACAGACAGGACGGAAGAAATTTTAATAAAAACAGTGGAATCATTAAACACAAGTCAGATAAAGCTGATCTCTTACCAAGAAAACAAAGGAAAAGGTGCAGCGATAAAAACAGGATTACAATATGCAGAAGGAGATTATATCTGCTACATAGATAGTGATCTAGCTTATTCACTAGAATACCTAAAAGTCATCGTTCAAAAGCTAGAATATTTTGATATCGTGATTGGTTGTAGAGTTCTGGACTTAAATGCTCTTAACGGATTAAGTTTAATTAGGATAATTGCGGGCAAAATGTTTAATTTGCTTTCGAGAATTATACTTGATTTACCTTTTCACGATATGCAAGCAGGAATCAAGGGGTTTAAGAAAGATGTCGCAGTATATCTGTTTAAACAACAAGACAGGAAAGGTTTTTCATTTGATGTTGAACTGATATATATAGCTCATAACAAAGGGTATCATATTGGAGAAATACCAGTTATAGTATCAGATGATCATTTGTACAAACAATCAAAAGTCAATCTTGTGAAAGATTCTATAGGAATGTTTTTTAGTTTATTAAAAATAAGGTTTAAGTATAACACTTCCAGATATCCTTGTCATAAATCATCTCATAAAAAACCGAAAAGTCGTAGAATTTCAATCGAGTAGCTCTCGAATGGTTGTTTAGGTTAATTTTTCCCAATGATTTAGGGCTACTATAGAATTCCTATTAGTAGTCCCTGTTTACCTAAACCAGAATAGATACTTCCGCACTAGTATTAGTTATTCGTTACGCAAAGCTCGATACTCCTTACAGTCGAAATTGTTCAATAATCATTTAGGGATATTAATGTATGAATCAAAGCATTTTATTAAGCTTCGATATTGAAGAATTTGATATTCCAGAGGAATATGGACACAAAATTGAAAATGCTGTTAAATTTGCGGTTTCTTTAGAAGGGTTAAAAGCTGTTCTTTCTTTATTGGGTAAGTTAGAAATCCATGCAACTTTTTTTGTTACAGCCAATTTTGCTGATCATAATCAAACTGTAATTCAGGAAGTTAGTAAAACCCATGAAATCGCTTCTCATGGGTTTTATCACTCTGAATTTAGTATAGAAGACTTAAAAAAGTCGCGGCTATTTTTGCAAGAACTTACTGGTAATAAAATAATAGGCTTTAGAATGCCTCGATTGAAGCAGATCAACGAAGAAGAAATAATGAAAGCAGGTTACGAATACAATTCTTCCATCAACCCGACTTATCTTCCTGGAAGGTATAATCACTTCTTTCAACCAAGAACTGCATATTACTCACACAATTTACTTAATATCCCAGTTTCAGTAACACCAATCATTCGATTTCCTTTGTTTTGGTTAAGTTTTAAAAACTTTCCTCTGTGGTTAATCAAATTAAATTCCAAAATAACACTTCAGCACGATAATTATTTAAATATTTACTTTCACCCTTGGGAATTTACAGATATAACAGGTTTTAAACTCCCACATTATATTAATAAATATTCAGGTAAACCTATGATTAACAGGCTAGAAAAATACTTAATATGGCTTAAAAGTCAAGGAGAGTTTATTTGTTTTTCCAAATTCTCAGAAAAGTTTACCTCAATGCAGCTTAAAAATCTGGTGCTGTAGTTATAGTTTACGACCCAGGAAAAGAATATCACTGTAAGGACGGCGTGAAAGTATAGGTATGACAACTGGATCCAACCCAGCATCACGAATAGTTTGGAGCGACTCTTCTAAATCCATAAAAAATATACCAGATCCTTGGGTAAGACCAAGCTTGGTCATTAGTAATTCTTGGGCATAGGTAATAGCATACTTCCACCGGGGGTGATGAATCTGGCTTTTCCAAATTAATACGCCGTTTGGTTCTAAGGCAGAAGCAATACTTGTTAGGATAGCACGTTGAGTTTTAGGGGGGATGAGATACATAACATCCGCAATAGTGATGGCTTGGAAAGAACCATTAGGTAGCCAAACGGCATCACCAATTTCAAATTGGATGTTACCTCGCGTACCTATAGTAAGTTGCGCGAGGGCAATTTTTTTAGCGTCAATGTCAATACCAAGTACCTGTCGCTGTGGACTGGTAATAGCTAATAAATTACTCAGTAAACCGTGACCACAACCAATATCAAGAATTCGACCTTCTTTTGGCACGTAAGTCTCTAACTGGTATAAATCGCTTAAAAAAAGGCGAATACGGACAAAAAGCTGAGTACTTAGTGGCAGTCGGTCATACAATCTAGGTAAGCTGCGATAAATATTGTCAGTCATGGTAATGAAAATTGGATGTATGCGAACGAGAGTGGCTATAACTTAACGCTTAATTAGTTCCATAGACCAACCCCGTGGATTAATAGGAATTGTTACTCTAGTTCCGGTTGGTGCTTCAACAAACTGCTTGGAATAGTTTTTGAAGTCTAAGTCAGTAAACACTGGATATCTCCAGTCTAAGATAATACCAATAATCATAGTAACTAGCGCAATTTTAGCCGTTAAACGTAGCTGACGTGGTCTTTTTACCCCCAATAGCCAAGTTAGTATTGTTACAAATCCAAGCATAGGTATAAACCAATACCGAACACCAGTTCCAGGACGCCATAGAACCGACCACTGAGAAATATTCATCTCGCCTGCCACTGGAGACAAAACCGACATACCAAAAACTCCGATAGCAAAGATACTGAAAAGCCGAAGTTCTAAAGGTCCTTTTAGTAGGCAGTAAAGGAATATGGCAATTCCAAGGGCAGCCAGCAAGATTGCTATTGTGCTGTATCCAAAAGAAAAATAGGTGATTAATTTACTGCCTTTTTGTCCAAGTAAAGCACCTAAGACAACTTGACTCGCAAAGATTTTGGCAAATAGTTCTGGTGTTGCCCCAAGGGAAGTTTGAAACCGGTTAGAATTTTGAGATAGTAAAATAGTTATTCCTTGAACTACAGCACCTGCACTGAGACATAAGAGTAAAATAAATGACCATTTTCTACGACGTAACCACCAAAGGGCTGTAGCGATAGGCATCAACAAAACCGCAAAAGGTCCACTTAATGCTGATAATAGAATAACTCCGACGTCGAAAGCTTGCCAGATAAAAAGGCTACTGGGTGTAGCTAGCACAACCATGCAGGCTAATATTGCTAGATGCCAATGTGCATTAGTGATGTTGGCATGAATCTCATAAGAGTTAGGTAAAGCCAGATATAAAAGTCCCAGAAACAATCTCGTATGAAGACTTGGTATCAACTGCGAGAAGCGTAAGGAGGCGATGAGATTAACTGGCAAGATCTGAATAACAATTGCGGTTAGGTTAAAAATGAAGGGTGCCCACACCAGTGGAAAAAATTGAACGACAGCACCTAACAGCCTAGAAATAGTTTGGAAGTAACCACTTGATGGCAAAACGAGAGAATGAATCCCAAGGTTGTAAGCATCAGCGTACCAATACTTGCCATCTTCAGCCCAAAATTGTGCATTCAAAAGTGCATCTGGTCTTCTGCTCATCAGAATTACAAAAGCAGTTATAAAGATGAAAACTTGAAGACGCCAGCCAAGATGCAACTTTATTCGGTGTTTATCAATTCGTTGTACGAAGCTCTCAAGCATTGATAGTTTAACACTCCTCATGTGCCGAGTCGGGATAAATACCCCCTAACCTGTGGCAATGCCGGAAATAAATATACCTTAGATGACGAGCAGTTTTCAAGAAAAGATTGCACAGCAAAACTAATAGGTACAGATCTCGTTTCTATTTTGTCGTTGGTGGTGTTCCCGTGGAACGTAATCCTTAGTGCAACTTTTAAGCTAATCAAAACGCTTAAGCGTGATTAACTACAGCATCCGTCAATTCTGACTTGTCAGAAAGCACAATAGAATCATGCGTCACGGTAAAGGCAGTTGCTTGCAAAGCACGTAACAATATATTACGTGCGCCGTTGACATCACGGGAAACATTAATTCCGCAATGTGGGCATTTAAAGATTTTATTTCCACCTAGCTTGTGGTGAACATGACCACAATTACCGCATGTTTTAGAGGTGTAAGACTCGTTGCAAAGGACGATGATTACACCCTTTTTTAATGCAGCCTGCTTAAGATGTTGCTCAAACCGGTAATGAGAAAGTGTCAGCATTTGACGTACTGATTTACTGTTAATCCTGCGTTTCTTCCCGCTGCGCTTTTTAATAACCATTTGGCTAGAATCAAACGTTGGCAGAAATACTACCTTGTAGGAATTAACCAGTAAGTTAACAACTTTGTTGTGCAAATCCTTAATTAAATTTTGTACCCTTTCTCTTACCCTGTTAGCAGCAATGCGCATCTTTCTACGCTTACGGCAGTTACCTTTGGTGGAACGGCTTATTAGATTATCAAGGTGCTGACACAATCTTTGTATGCGTCCGATATCTCCCTTTCCAATCTCTAAGACGTTTTCCCCATCAAAGCCAGTTAAGAAAGTGCGATTACCAGGGTCTAAGGCTATCACCCTGTCGCTCCCGGTTGTTGCAACTTCCTTGTGTTGAGGAAAACAACCAAACCATTTACCACGACGGTATACAAGCTCTGTGCCATACTCACACTCTTTTGGTACAGACTGACCAAGCGCGGTAAACCTTAATCCCTTGGTTTTGTTGCAATACCAAGTACCATTCTTGAAGTTCCCGACCTTGAACTGGATAGTTTGGCTTGCTGCTTTAACCGATTTGAACTTTGCCTCACCTCCATCTTTCTTTGCTCTATTAAATGCGTCGTAAGCCTCAAAGCAAGCTTCTTGCCGTTGGTGACCGGGAATTGTTTTCACCCAGTCGGGAATATTTTCTATTTGTTGCAATAATTTATCCAGTTGTTCAGCACTGACTTTTTGTACACCGTCGAATATTCGCAACAGAATAATTGTTTCGTTGTAATAATAACGGTACGCTGCTAACCAACACTTCCACACTTGATGCAATTCCTTGCTAGGATACAGCCTGATTTTCAGCACACTGTTGGGCTGAAGCTTTGTCGATGTTCCCGCATTCTTCGAGTGACGCGACTTCTTTTTGTAAATCTTCTTTGAGTTTTGTCTTATATTTTCTAAGCCCGTAGAGCCTACTAGAGAAACAGTGGATGATGGACAGCATATCTTGTACGAGTTCTTGCTCTGGACTGAGTTTGCGGTCATTGAGAACCAAGAGTTCACACTCAAATTTTTCGCATAGCCACTTAACCAGTTCATATCCGAATCTGACGAGTCGGTCAGGATGGGCAACGACAAGACGTTGGATATCGCCGTCGATGATTCGTTCCAGAATTGAGAGGAACTTTCTCCGCCTAAAATTGAGCCCGCTTCCAACTTCTGAAATAATTTCCGCCTCTGGGTATCGTTGGCGTAAGTGTTCAAGTTGTCGTTGCAAATCATCTGATTGGGAATGAGTCGAAACTCGTCCATAGCAAACAGTTGTAACTGTCCGGGACATTCCTGCCGCTTTCTCGACTTCCTCGAGGACGAATCGCCTTTGGTTGCCTGGTGTGCGGATTGCTTTAAGCTTTCCTTCGTTCTCCCATCTTCTAAGGCTGGAAACGTGGACGACGCATTTATCTACTTAAAACGAGCAACCTTGGGCAAAACGCGCTGTCTTAATGACAAGAAGTATCAATAAAAGCCTAAAAACAGCGCGTTTTGCCCTTCAACACCTAGAAGTGGAACTTCCCAACCCTTTAATGGGGGAAGGTTGCTCGTTTTAAGCAGGTTTTTCCCACGACACCAAGGATTTTTGCTGCTTCTTTGGGAGTGACATGTTGCATTAAAACTTGCTTAACTCAACTGCAATTAGTATAGCAGAGATTTAAGCAAGTTTACGCGTTTTAACCAATTATTTGATAGCTAATTGCACGTCTGACGCTGTCATCTTGGGCTTAAATTTTGTTTAAGTCTTATTAGAAACGATAAAAAATTATGATGACTTTAAGAATTTATGGGAACTCTAGGTGAAGTTATAGATTAGATAATCATTGCCCTTTTGGGCGAACCTTATGAAAAGCTCTCAAAATTTCTTTACAAAGTGCCAATCACATAAAATACTGAATTTTGCCGCATCTGTCTTAGCTACCTTGGCGATAGCGCAAAGCGCAGCGCTAGAAGCGAACGCGCAAAGCGCTGCGCCAGAGGCGATCGCTGGTGGTGTACATTCTGCCAGTGCGACTTCTACTCAAACCCTTACAGCAAAAGAAATCGCCATAGCACCAGTACAAGTTGATCAAATAAAACCAGTAACAATTGCCCAAATCCCACAGAGTCAGCCTTTTGGAATCGTAGGTATAATTATCGTCGGTGGTTTAGTCATTTTTGTTCCCTTGTTTTTTGGTGGACTGGTAGTCATTGGCGAGCGTGAAGTTGGTATTGTCGTTAAAAAGTTTGCTGTTTCCGGACGTTCACTACCCGCCGGAAGGTTGATCGCACTGAATGGGGAAGCAGGCTTACAGGCTGATACCCTTGCTCCTGGTTGGCATTGGGGACATTGGCCTTGGCAGTACTCAGTGCGTAAAGAATCAGTCGTCGTTGTACCTCAAGGTGAAATTGCCCTACTAGTAGCAGCAGATGGTGCTTCTAACCCACCAGAGCGTATATTAGGCAAAATTGTAAATTGTGATAATTTCCAGGATGCTCGCAAATTTCTGACACAAGGAGGGGAAAAAGGTCGGCAGATGGGTTTTTTGACGGCTGGCACTTACCGCATTAACACTGCCCTATTTAAAGTCATCATGGCAGGAAATGCCAGCGCCCATGGTATGACTGCTGAACAATTGCGGGTGTATACCGTTGCTTCTGATAAAGTTGGTATAGTCACAACCCTAGATGGTATGCCAATTCCTGGTGGCGAAATTGCAGGGCCAATTATTAAGGGACACGATAACTTTCAGAGTGGGCAGAAATTTATTGATGGTGGTGGACAAAGAGGCTTACAAGAGCAGATTCTCCTTTCTGGTTCTTGGAACTTGAATCCTTGGTTTGTTCAAGTTGAACAAGTTCCTATGACTGAAATTCCCATTGGGTATGTCGGTGTAGTGATTTCTTTCGTTGGTAAAGCACATGAAGATATTAGTGGTGCATCCTTCACTCATGGAAATTTAGTGAATACGGGACATAAAGGGGTATGGGTTGAGCCGTTGTATCCAGGTAAGCACCCTATCAACACCCGTATTATGAAGATTGAACTTGTTCCAACGACTAATATAGTTTTGAATTGGTCGGGTCGCACAGAACGTCATAGTTATGATGCTAAACTTGCTTCATTAACTGTACGTTCTAGAGATGGATTTGCTTTTGATTTAGAAGTCGCGCAAATTATTCATGTAGGTGCTTTAGATGCTCCGAAGGTGATTTCTCGCGTTGGTTCAATGCAAAATTTAGTAGACCATGTCCTAGAACCAACTATCGGCAACTATTTCCGCAACTCAGCGCAAGATTATACAGTATTAGATTTTCTCAGTGCTCGTAGCGAACGGCAAGTTGAAGCTGCTGAGTTTATTAGAACAGCATTGCGCGCTTATGATGTACAGGCAATTGATACCTTGATTGGTGATATTGAGCCACCAGCATCACTAATGCAAACCCAAACAGATCGGAAAATTGCCGAAGAACAACGCAAAACTTTTGAAGTTCAGCAGATGGCGCAAACACAACGCCAACAACTTGTTAGAGAGACAGCTTTGGCAGATATCCAGCAAGACATGGTGAAATCAGAGCAAGGGGTCAAAATTGCTGAACTGAAAGCCAAGGCAGATATTCAGCAAGAAACAGTGAAGTCAGAACAAGGAGTGAAGATTGCTGAACTGAAGGCAAATGCTAAAGTTAAAGAAATGACGGGTGAAGCTGAGTCTATCCGTTTAAGAGCAACTGCGGAAGCTGAATCTATGCGGTTAAGAGCTGTTGGTGAGGCTGAGTCTGTTCGCCTTAAAGGTAATGCAGAAGCAGAAGCCATCCGTGCTACAGGTAATGCAAAAGCAGAAGCCTATGGTGCTGGTGTAGATGCATTGGGTTCACAAGGTTACACTGCAATGCAGATGATGCAGATTATCGGTGATTCAGGTGTTCGCCTGATTCCAGATGTGCTAGTTGGTGGAAACAACGGTAGTACAAAAGGGTTGGTTGATGGACTGCTATCAATGATTTTGTGGAATCAAACTGCTAAGCAAGGTGAAACAACAGTAGCTATGCAACCACAACAGCAGGTTGTTAACGCAGAGTCTAATGGGAGCTCATCTGTAAGTGAGAATTCACATTCTCTTGGTTAGTACCTCTGCCGGGAATTCGTAATTCCTGATACTAGATGTTCCTGTCTCAGGTAGGGGCGAACGCCGTTCGCCCTTAACGCTGCGCGAACGGGATATGTAATGAAAGCTTTAAAAGTCAACCCTAACAGAAGGAGATATACTGGAGCTATATTAGGTTGCAAAAGAAGAAAGAGCCAAATGACAAATCGCGAAGAATTGATCCAAGAACTTGAACAAGCTCCTGACGATATAGTACAAACAGTACTGGATTTTTTACATAGAGTTAAAAGGACACGCACAATCCATCCTTTAGCAAAATTTGCAGGTATTTTAAGCGATGCTGAAGCAGAAGAGTTAAAACAATCTATGTAGGATTTCTAAATATTCTGACAGGTGTAACCATAATGAAAGTTTCAAGGATAGGGAGAACTAATTTCTGCGATCGCGAAGCACCGTAAGATTTAAAATTTATCCTATGCCTGCAGCTTAAATAATTCCTTCTGGAAGCAATACTACTCTTTCTAAGATACCAAGGTTGGCTTGAACACTCGTGTTACCCAACAAGTCCTTGTAAATGTTGGGTTTCGTCCCTCAACCCAACCTACCTTTAATTTGAGTTTTTAGCTTAACCGAGCAGTATTGCCTCTGGATCCATTTTGTGATGGTCACAAATTTTACTTAAAAATAACGTTTCTCGAAAAGCTCCCCTTTTTCTTTTTATATTAGGCTTTAATTCCCCTCCAGATCTCAAAATAAGCGATCGCACAGACATTACAGCGTATTTAAACTTTGTAAAACCTCTTCTGCTGTCTGGTAACGCTTTTGAAAATCAAAAGCCACCATTTTGTCTAAAATTGCAGCGAATTTATCTGTAACTTTTGCAAGATGTCGCCACATTGCTGCTGTTGTTTCGTCTCGTTGTATTGCTGTGGGTGGTGTTGCTGTTAAAGCTTGAATAGCAACCATTCCTAAAGCATAAATATCACTGTTGAGTCTTGGCTGACCCATAAATTGTTCTGGAGGTGAATAACCGACAGTACCGACTGCTACTGTGTGGCTTTCCTGTTGTTGCTGAGGCTGAAGTTGTTTGACCGCGCCAAAGTCTATTAAAACGATGCGTTGATCGGTAGCCCGTCGCATTAAGTTACTAGGTTTGATATCTCGATGAATCACACCCTGACTATGAACAAAAGCCAATATTGACAAAACATCTTTAAGAAAAGCTATAACGTGAAGCTGAGTACAAGGTTTACCAGTGGATAATTCTACCTGTAGAGAATGTCCTGGTACATACTCTTGAACAAGATAAAATTGCTTATTTTCCTCAAAATAAGCCATCAATAATGGAATTTGATCATGCTCACCCAAAAGCTGTAAAATCTCTGCTTCGGTTTTAAACAGACGCCTAGCAACCTCCAAAAATCCTTCATCTTTACGAGCTGGTTGTAAGTGCTTAACTACACATACAGGGTTTCCAGGACGATAAGTATCTTCTGCACGATAGGTGTAACTAAATCCTCCCGAGCCGAGTAATTCGGCAAGTTTATAGCGTTTGTTAAGTAGTTTTTCTGGTTGTGAGCCGTCAAATATTGCTGTTGGTACTTCTGTTGTAGAATTCCCGCCTTCTCTTAACATGAGTTGCAATAGCGAGATAGTTTCGTTTTGCTCTTTAATCTGAACTGCTATTTTTTCTTTCTGTCGTTGATTATCGTATCTTATGTATGCAAGAACAACCCCTGCTCCTAAGAGTAGACCTAAAGCAGGAGATACTACTGGTATCCATCCAGCATAAAGAAAGAAGACAAAGTTACTCAACAGCAATGCTGTGAAAACACCCGCAATATTAAGCCCTAGACGAAGAGGATGCTGAATAAGGGACGCTATAATTCCACCTACTAGAGTCCAGCACCATATCCAAAGAATTTCCCCCCATTGTGGAAAAAACCAGAATAAAGGTCTTTTGTCTGAAACTGCATCCAGAATTTGACTCACCATCTGGGCATGGATCATAACTCCTGGCATTTTACCAGAGTTATCAACTCGACCATCGCTGTAGGGTGTGTTGCGAATATCCTGGGAACTCGGGGCAGTTGAACCAATCAAGACAACGCGGTTTTTTACCAAATTTGACGGGACGCGATCGCTCAACACATCTGTTAAACTAACTTCCTGAGCAACGTTTTTTTCAGAACGGTAGTTCAACAGAATTTGAAATCCCTTTGCATCTATTTTGTGATAACCACCAGAGTTACTCTCTAGAGGCTTAAAAAGCTTTTTGCCTAATATTAGATTTCCATCTGGTGTGAATTGCGGCTGAGTATTTAAATAAGTTAAAGCCAGCTGGAATCCTAATGAAGCTGGGGTTGTACAACTTGACTTTGGATCAGGGGATACCACTAGTAGATTACGGCGAATCACGACATCTCCATCTTCTGGAATATCAGCAAATCCTGCAATTTGAGGGTCTATTCCTGTTGGTGGTGGTACCGCCGGAATCTTGTCTCCTCCTACTCTACATAGAGGGATAATAGTTTCACTTTTCTTTATATGTGTTAATAGCTTCTGATGACCAGGCTCTACTGGAACATCCCGGAAGAAGTCTAAACCGATTGCTTTTGGTCGATAGCGCTCTAATTTAGTTAATACTTTTTCTAAAGTGGCACCATTTGGCGATGACTGTTTTAGTTTTTGAATATCGTTTTCAGTAAATGCTACAATTAGGATTCTGTTATCTTTGCCTAAATCAGGACGCCTTTGCATCATTTGGTCGAAAGCCTGCAATTCTAGAGGCTCTAGCACTCCCAACTCTTGAAACCCAATTAGCAACCCACTTACAATTACGCTAGCAATAATAGCAGGTTGTGTCAAAATCTTTTTAAAGCCAGCAAGCATAAGCAACTAAATTATAACTTTCAAGTTTGTTGGAATTGTGATGAAAAGCGGCAAGTAAAACAAGGTAAAAGTAAAAAAAAAGAGTTTTATCCTGCGAGCTTTTTACCTATTTTAGATGGTACCTTTATTTCCACCTACCTCTACTAGTTCTTCACCATCTGTGGGAACTTCTTTCCCTGATTTAGAGAAGGCCACAGCAGTTTGAGTGTTATTAGCAATTTGTACAGTAGGCTCAGGTTAGCTTTCTACAGGGGATTGAGAAGGATCCTCTGTCGGTAAATTCCTGAAGATGTCTTTTAAACTTGGCTGTTGCACGTTAGGTGTGACTTGCTGACTAGGTGTATTGCTAGCCAGTTTAGACTTCTTCCCTGGAGAACCAAAGCTTTCCTCATAGTAGTTCTCCAGAGGAAAACCCATGCTTTCCATTATCAGGTTAACACTTTCCATGAAAGTATCTGGTCCGCAGACGTAGACAGTGCGATCGCGAAAATCTGGTGCAACAACTTGTAACATATTAGCATCCAGCCTACCAGTTAAACTCATCCAGCTATGACCTCGCTCCTTCCGAGTAATAGAGATTGCTAGATGAAAATTGGTATGCCTTGCGGACATAAGTTCTAATTCTTGCCGAAAAATGATATCACGAGGAGAGCGGGCGAAGTGGAAAAAGACAATATCGCAATTAGCTCCTGTATCACACAGCCACCGAGACATCGACATCATTGGTGTTATACCACTACCGGCTGAAATAAACAACAGCTTTTGGCTAGGGTGAGCAAAGCAGGTAAACTTACCCAGTGGACCATCCAACTTGATTTTAGAACCAACAGTGACATTTTCATGCAGCCAGTTAGAAACCAAATTTCTTGAGATTTCAGAGCCAGAATTGGGGGGAAGAGGAACACGTTTAACAGTGACTTCTAAGGTATGTGGACGTGAAGGGGTTGAGGAGATCGAGTAAGATCGTGAGATATCTTCACCATTAATTTGGAGATTGAAGGAGACAAACTGACCAGGCTTGTAGGTGAACAAAACAGGAGGATCAGCCACGAAGCGAAAAGTTTTCACATCGTGAGTTTCATCAATAATATCAATACAACGAACTGTTAATTCTCCCTTGATCCAACGTTGCAGTTGTGAAGGTTCTACCTTCGCCAATGGCATATATTCTTCAGGAGACACATAGGGAGATTTGGCAACTGGTTCTACAATTTCCTGAGTCTTGGATTGGACTTCTTTTTTTTCTACTATTGTTGTCTCTTCCTGTAATACGTTTTCTTTATTCTCTGAACCAAAGTCCAAAATCATCAAGAAAAACCGACCAATTTGAATCATATCCTGGGGTTTGAGGGGATAATCTTGATTGATTTGGATATTTTCACCGTTAATCCGAGAACCACATCTGCTACCAAGATCCGCAAAATAATAATTTTCCTCCTTGTAACAAATTTTCCCGTGCATTCTGCTGATCTCCCCACTATCTAAAACTAAATCACAGTTTGTAAACCGACCAATCAAGCACTCATGGTTGAGCATATTTTCTGGATTTAAATCTACTTCTTGTACTTGATTTGGCTTTTGCGGATCAATTATTTTGATTTTCAACATACTGGTAGAGACATTTTATAGATTTATAGATTGAGACGGACATGTCGTCCATGTCAATCTATAAATCTTTATATTCGAGTGACGGATGTTTGTGCTATATTTTGCTGTAAGCGATTGGTGACAATTTTCAAGAGATTTCTCGAAAGAAGTGAGTTAGACGAGAGCATTCTCTCAATGTCTTTGGCACTGATAGCTAAAGACTTAGTTCTTTCTCCTGCTGCTACTGTTGCTGAATAATTGCTATGGGTTAGCACATCTAGTTCACCTATTGTTTCCCCTGGTAGAATAGTTCGAGCCTGCGTTGTATTAATCGAAAATGCAGTTGCTTCACCATCAATGATCACTATCAGTTCAACAGCAGGTTTTCCTAGTTTGCAGATTTCTTCGTGAGGACGATAAACTCGCACACAAGAATTTCGAGCTAGTTCAATTAAAACATTTGGGTTCAGCCCTTGGAAAAAGCTACTGCTGTAAAGCCAAAACAGCTTTTCTAGCGTTGATACATATTCTGTAACTGTTTGTACTTGCATTGGTCGTAGTTCCCACTGCACGTGGATGACTAAATCATCTCCACTGGTAAACCGGACAAAATCTCCCGATTTTAATTGCTTTTGCTGGTTTTGAATATATTCCTTGCCAACACTTACACCATTACTGCTTCCTAAATCTTTGACGCTAAGGCCTTTCTCGTCAAGATAAAAGATTGCATGCTGTCGAGAAACACGGTTATCCAAAATCACGATATCATTCTCGCGTCCTCGTCCAACTTGAATTGTTGGCTGCTGAAACATCCGGGTTTGTGTCTTTCCCATCACTCTGACTTGTGCAATCAGAGTTGGTACCTTTGTCCCCTGTGTTTGCTGGGGATTTTGACCAAGAATTTGTTCGGCTGTTTCTTGTAAAAGCCAATCTTTATTTTGCTTGGTATTGAGTATCTGATTAGCTTGTTGAAAGCCAACAGAAGGATTATTTTGATCCAAAGCATAAAGACTAGCTGCTTGCACTAGGGGATCTATATCTTGTATTAGCTTTAGCAAAACATCATTAAGTGCGTTTGGTGTCGATGCTTGCTTACCACCTAGTTGCGTTATCAATTCATCTGGACTACTTGTTGTTAATTGCTGATTAAAATCAGTAGTGATGAACCCAAGGTTGGTTGATAATTGGAGAGACTCTGTTGAATGGAAAGTTTGTTGTAATGAAGCAATGATTCTTGGAGACAGACGCTTATTCCAGTTTACAGACTCATCCTCAGATTGCAAAATTTCCCCAATTACATTGGCTGCTAATACACCCATTGCACGAGCAATGTTGACGGCTTCAGAAGTATCTCCCAGCATTTCTAAAATGCTGGATAACTGGATTGCAATGAGTTTTTCCTTCTCTTTGACGGCTGTTCTCAGAAAAACAAAAACTGGTGCTTGCGGATTTGGTGCTGAGTTGTACAGGATTTGACTACTTACAGCTAAATCTTGTAACTGTCCTAACAAGACGGCTGCTGTCCGCAACAGTGGTCCGTCTTGATTAAACATTTCTGCTAGGATTTGTTCTTGTTCTTCTGTAGTGATTGCGTACTCCTGTCTCAAAGCGATAATTTGCTTTTGCTTACGCTTCATTACTTCAGCTAAGGGTGTCCCACTTTCAACCAGTTCTAAAATTAATAATTCTAATCCACGTCGATAGCTTTCTATGCGCAATCTGTTTTCCCGAGTGAGTTGCTTTTGTGGATCTAGTAAGCTGACGTCTTCTAACCCTACTTCCGTTAACACAGAGTAATGTTCCTCATCGCTTAAGTTTAATTCTTTTCGCGTATCCTTGAGGACTTCTAAACTCTCTGCTGAATCTATATTTCCCTCTGCTAATGCTTCTCGTAATACTCCTTTATAGACTCGTACTCTGTCTGCACGGTTCACCCCTGGTAGTACTTTTGCTAATACGTAGATTTGTTCTGGCAGTAGATCTTGCAATGAGCGTCCTTCTAGCAACTTGGACCAGTCTACTGGTAGTTTGTTCAACTGTCTTCTGAGACTACCTGCTAGACTTTCTCTGGAATATCTCTCTTTGCTTCTTCCTATACTGCGATATAGCCATGAGCTGCTCAATGCCACAATTACGGCATTATAGATAATAATCACCCAACTGGGTAACAAGTCAACATTCAGGCGATCGCCAAACAAGAAGAACACGTTGAAAGAGATAAACGTACATATCATGAAGCAAACGTGCAACACTTGTTCTTCGTTTAAGTATTTGTTTTTCCTTTCGAGGTAGCCTCTATAAGCGTTTTCTAGAAGCTGACAGACTATCAAGCTCAGAGCAGCGAACACTGCTAGGGTTAACGGTGCTGCTACAATCTTGGGAATTGGAATTGCTTGATCGAATATGTAAAATCCTGGTTTGAATAAGGTGCTTAACTGCCCTTCTTCATGAGCCCACGCTCCTGAGTAATAGTAGTCCCAGTTACCAGCATACAAGAAGTAGAATACGTAAAATCCTAACATCAAGCCGAAGTAACAATAAAAGACCAGTTTTTGGTCGAGTCTTGTGATTCCTTCCCAATAGGAGCGTTCTGCATCAATATCTATACAAGGCGATTGACAACTTACGCAGGCACTCTTTTCTTTGCCCGAATCGTCTACTGTTCTACAGGTTGACTGGGTGATGCTTTGCGGTGGCTGGAGGTGTGCTTCGCTTCCTAGTAAACCCTTTGGTCCTGTATAAAACATTTCTACTGGTGCCATTGGGCAAAAGTATTGACACCAGCTTTTTCCTTTATATAAAAAGCCAATACTAATGGCTGCACCAATTGTCAATAAGAAGAAGATGCCCATGGCTGTGCGATCGCCATTGACAAACAAAATCCGGATATTCAAACCCAGGTAAAACAAACCCAGTTGCAAAAATAAATAATTGCGACCTAACCAAGATTCTTTATCTACCCCTGCTAATTCGTAATGAATCGTATTAGTATTTGGGTTGGTAATTTTTCTTTTACGCTGGATGCCCAGCGAGCGGGGAATTTGCGAGAAGAAGTACAATGGGCAAATCCTGCGCCAAAATTCATGACCGAACACTAGCAGTGTCATGATCCCTATTGGTAGAACTACTGCCCAGAATATTGTTGCTCCCATGCCATATGTTTTTTGTGGTAGGCACGCTCCTTGCACTTTTACACAATGTGATAGGTTCAGATGAAACGGACTAAATTCATGATTGGGATCTGTCAACCACGTGGAAATCGGATCGTAAAACAACGACGCTATTAATGTCAGCCAGCCAATCGCCAGCAGCCACCTGACGAGATGCATCTTTTTCTCTGAAACTTGACTAATCATTGCTTTTGGCTTCTCTATGTTTTTAAGTTCCGAGTTTTATATACTAGGCATTCTACCTGTTCTCTATAGAGAACAGGTAGAATAGCCAACCCTGGAAAAGCCCTATTAGATATGAGGCAGAACTGAATATAATACTACACTTGTTGTTGCATAAATTTCGGAAGTCAACGCAGACTACCTTCATCTGACTCCTGATGAGTCAGTGTAACCACTAGGTGGTTTTTGATCCTGGGAAGGATAATATTCACCCAATATAGTATGAGTTGCAAATAGGGTAAAAATTACGACCAAAATTACTAATATGCTGGTATTGAAAAGCTTATGCACAATTCTAGTATTTAGGTCATCATAGTGCTTCTTACAATTCTCACAAATCATGACTGTTATGGGAACTCAATGAGGATGGGGTTAATTGTGATTTTTTGGTTTCTATCTCACTACTTGCTGCACAAAGACTTCTTACTTTTAACGAGGGCCGTGGTAGATTGCGCCCCACCTCATAAAATAGTTCATGTTACAATTGTCAAACGACGGCCCTCATAATACGTACTCTATAGTGCTAGGCCTGTCGTCAAGATTTCTAAAGCTTTGCTTTTGTAGTTGGAGTTTGACATGCTAGAACAAACAGTCCTTCGGCTGCTGTGATATCTAATTTCCTGATATTCAGTCGGCAAACTATTTCAGGAAAACCATTAAGACCCCAGTGCAACTATACATACTCTGGGGTCTATCTCATTATGAGAAAGAATAACGCAAGTGGTAATAACAAGTCAATGAATTTGACAGGTAAATTGTCATGAAATACGCATGTAAATTTTTGCACATAAAAAGAAAAATTAAATCCTTCTTTTAAGTAATCTTTTTTGCAAAAAAGGGAATTGACAAAAATCACAAATTGCTTTATGGAAACGTTCACAATTTGTAACACAACAAAAGTCACAACTACAAATAAACTGTAAACAGAGATTGTAAGCAGCAGTTATACCTAAAGCGGTTAAATATGGTAGAAGGGTGGATGCGATTGAGTTTAAGGCTTGCGTTTGTTATAGGAGGAGCGATCGCTTCCACCAGCCAATGTGTTTTTGCGCAAAGCATTACCTTAGATGGAACCCTTGGTGCGGCGAGAAGCCTAAATGGTCCTAGATACACTATCCAACAAACAGACGGTCAAACGGTAGGCAATAATTTATTTCACAGCTTTGGACGTTTCAACCTCAACACAGGTGAGACGGCAACTTTTCAAAGCGGTGTGAACATCCAAAATATCATATCACGAGTTACTGGTCGTTCTCGCTCTACAATCGATGGTTTAATTTCCGCAGGAAATGTGAATCTGTTCTTGATCAATCCCAGTGGTATCGTCTTTGGACAAAATGCAAGATTAAATATAGGCAGTACCACTAGGGGTTCTTTTGTCGCTACAACGCTAGATGGATTGGTGTGGTCGAATGGAGGTCAGTTTAGTGCAACTAATCCCGGTGGTCCTAGTAGTTTACTCACTTTAGTTGGCGATCCTAGCGGTTTTTTATCTTCCCTCAGACCGCCACAACCGATTAGTACGAATTCAGGTAGTAACTTAAGCGTTTTAGAAGGTCAGAGTTTATTATTGCTAGGAGGAAATCTGACTTTAGATGGCACAAAATTATCTGCACCAAGTGGACAAATAGAACTTGCAAGTGTGACAGGTGCAGGAACTGTGGGACTGGGGATAAATGGTAATATTCTTAAGTTAAATATCTCTGATAATATAACGCGAGGAGATATTTTTCTGGTCAATGATTCTCAGGTAGTTGTTTCTCCTAAAAATGCGCGCAACGCTGGTGACATTAATATTAAAGGTGGTAATATTTCCATCAATAATCAAAGTACAACTGCACTAGATGCAAGTAATTCTGGACAGAAAGCACGTACTGGAAATATCTCTTTAGACGCCACAGGCTCAATTTTTCTTACTGGCCCTGATAAGCAAGTAACTTCAGTAATTTCCACCTTAGGTAATGGCAACAGTCTTGGTAGCGGAGATATATCACTCACAGCCAAGGGCGATATCTCATTAAATGATTCTTTTTTGAATGTCAGCAATTTTGGAGGAAATGCAGGAAATATTTCACTTGAAGCAAACAACTCTATCTCACTAGCAAACAACAGTTCCCTTGTAAGTACAGCTTTTAGACGGGGAAACTCTGGAAACATCACAGTAAAATCTTTGTCTGGTTCAGTCTCGTTTCAAAATAGCTTAGTCTCCACAGGTGTGGGATCTCCAGGTGCTCAGGTTAATCCAAACCTAGGCAATGCAGGTGATATAAGTATTAGTGGAAGATCTGTTTCTGTTACAGGTGGTGCAGAAATATCCTCCAGAGCATTTAGCGGTCTAAACTCCGGTAGTATTCAAATCACCGGCACAGATCAAGTAGAAATTTCAGGTAGAGCACCACTCATACCACGCGGCAATAATGATCGCGCTAGCACTTACTTATACACTACGTTAGCAACGACTAGTGAGAAATCAAGTAGAGGTACGAACGCTGGTGATATCAACATTACTACCAAAAATTTACGTGTATCGGATGGGGCAATTTTAAGAGCAGAAAGTAGCAGTAATGCTGTCGGTGGCAATATAACTATTATTGCAAATACTTTTGAGCTAACTAGTGGTGGGCAACTGAGCACTACTGCTTTTAGTACAGGTAATGCAGGTGATGTCAATCTCAACGTTAAAGACCGTGTTATCATCTCAGGTGTCGACCCAGACAGATCTACTGTATTTAACCTGATCGCTGATGATTTTACTCAGAATAATTTGAGGCAAAGAAACAGAGATGGCTCCCCTAGGTTTACTCCTGAACAAGCTAAAGCTGATGCAATAAGGCGCGCTCAGAATCGCCCAGATCTAAATCCTAATCGCTCTTCTGCAAGTGGAATATTTGCCAACACTTCCGGAAATTCCACAGCTAAAGGTGGAGATATTAATATTACTACTGGACAGTTACAAATTGAGAAGGCAGGAAGCCTGACGGTCAGTAGTCCTAGTGGGCAAGCAGGTAATTTGACGATCGCTGCTAAAGAGATTCGTCTAAACTCTGGAAATCTGACGGCTGAAACTGCAATAGATAGCTCTGATCCTGGAGCTAATATTACCCTACAAGGTTTAGATTTATTATTATTGCAAAATGGGAGTCGCATTTCTGCTAAAGCAAATCCTGATACTGGTGCCAAAGGAGGTAACATTAGGATTGATGCTAAGAACGGTTTTGTCGTTGCACCTTTGTTACAAAATAGTGATATTATTGCTAGTGCTTCTCAAGGTAGGGGAGGTAACATTACAATCTCCTCAAGACGAATTTTTGGTTTAACTCAAGGTCAAGCCACCTTTGGAAACAGAACTAATGACGTTGATGTTAGCTCTCAATATAATAGCGCTGGTACAGTAACTTTTAATACGTCGGATATAGATCAAAGCTTAGGTTTAATGACTTTCCCTACAGTTGTAGTGGAGGCTTCTAGATTAGTAGATACTAGCTGCACGACTGCAAGTCAAACGAAATTTAATGAATTGACGGTTACTGGACGTGGTGGGTTACCTCCTAGTCCTTATGACCTACTCACCAGTGATGCAATTTGGTCTGATAATAGATTACCTAACATCGTCAGCCTACAAAAACTATCCGAATCACAGCGTCTTTCTAGTCGAAGGGTTCCCTTAGAAACAAAGGATCACATCGCCATTGTACCTGCCACGGGTTGGGTGTTCAACAACAAAGGAGAAGTCACACTGATTGCTGATTCCTCTGAGAAGGTTCTGCCTAATACTAGTAGTTGCCCTAAACGTTAAGTTAAGCGTTCTAGGAGTGAAATATTTGCTAACATTTCCGGAAACTCCTCCCCCAGAGGTGGAGATATCACTACTACTACTGGACAGTTACAGAGTAAGCCTGATGCCTAATACTCGTAGTTGACCCAAACGTTAAGTTATGAGAAATTTTGATTTTACCGTAAAAGCAGGCTATGACGAACTTTGGGAAAAAAATGTCTACTTTAGAGTGATCTAATTTCGTCCATTTGGGTGATTTCATTCGTATACTATATATATATTCATGCACGTCATTTTGTCAACCTAGTATGGAGAGGGCGGTTCCTTATTCAAATGCATTGAATCAGGTTTCCCCGCACCATTATTCTTATGAAGACTATTGCACAACACAATCGACTCTGGCTAAAGTCCGTAGCTGTTATTTTCGGCTTGTCCTTTCTCGTCCCTTGGACAACGGCACAAGCCCGAATAATATTTAAAGCACCCGATGGTTTAGGAGTACCAGGTAGGCGTGTAGCAGGGGGCTCACGCTCGATACAACAACAATGTTTATCACCAAACGAACATCTGGTGGCTATAGTTCCTAAATCGAACATAGTGTTAACAACCCAAGCGAAACCCGTCTTCTTTTTCTATGTTCCTCAAACTTCTGCAACAATAGAGTTTGTTGTGCAAGATAACGACCAACAAGTTGTCCTAGCTAAGCAAATCTATAAGTCAACTAGCAAGAGTGGAATTGTCAGTATACCTCTGACTCAAACTTCTCTTGAGGCAGGCAAGCAGTACCGTTGGTTCTTCTCTGTCATTTGCAATCCTAAAGAGCGTTCTCAGGATAAAGTGGTCGAGGGTGGAATTCGACGTATTAGCCCTGACTCTCAACTGGCAACAAAGCTAAAAAATGCATCTGCAAAAGAGCTTGTCAATATTTATGCAGAAGCTGGTATTTGGCAAGATAGCCTTGGTACACTAGCACAGCAACTTGTCTCTCATCCTAATGATCAGGGGTTAAAAACTGATTGGAAAGAATTGTTAACAGCAGAGAATGTAAATCTAGATAAGGAATCTACAAAATTACTCAACGAGCCCTTGCTTCCACTACAACAAACTACAGACCCTATTTAGACGAGTTTTTTTAGTTACTATTACTCTCATCAAATAAAAACAACTACAAATGACTTTCATTGTGTAGCTCTAGTTACTATCTGTACGGAGATATAAAAGAGCCTTACAATGATTGACCAAGTATTGCTTGGCAAGTTAGTCTGTAACAGGATCTAAACAGCTAACAGTTATTTCTCGAAGCTGTAAATTTTCTGTGTTTGCAAATGCTCACAGCAAATTGACGAAGGCAAAAAACCAGGAGGGAATGTTTGCCTATCTAGTTGTACTTGTAAATTGCTGAGGGGATCAACGCCAGGAGAAAGCAAAAACTCTAGCTTGTGAACGTAAGGTAAACTTGCTATCTTATCTAGAATCTGCACGATCGCCTGTACATAAGGATGACCATTGTTTTCGTACCACTCATGGGATGCTAACTTAGGCTGGTCAAAACCTAAATGTACAGTTAATGATGGTTTATCAAATAAGGCGATCGCCAACGGGCGAGCTTCTTCCTGTAATAATAAATCCTGGGTTTTTGCTAAGTGCCGCAACGTCTCTAAACGCTCATACCGTTCTGTCACTGCTTGTGGATCATCTTCCCAATGGAGCGCTACTGTTACAAGATAAGTTTGTAGCAGCATATGACCGAGCTTATTTGCCTTTGTTGTTAGGTAATAAGAATTGTAATCATTCGATTCAATCAACAACGGTACACGATCCACAACTTCTAAACCGTATCCTTTTAAACCGGCAATTTTACGAGGATTGTTAGTAATTAAACGAATCTTGTGGACACCTAAATCCATAAGCATTTGTGCGCCCATCCCATAATCTCGCAAATCAGCGGGAAATCCTAAACGCTCGTTTGCTTCTACTGTATCTAGCCCCATATCTTGTAAAGAATAGGCTTTTAATTTATTAATCAGTCCAATACCTCGTCCTTCTTGTCGCAGGTAAACCACAACACCTTGATTAGCGTTTTGAATCATTTTCAGTGCTGCTTGTAGCTGCATACGACAGTCACAACGCAAAGAACCCAAAGCATCTCCAGTTAAGCATTCCGAGTGCATCCGCACCATCACTGGATTGTCATCGAATTCTGACGGTTCTCCCTTGACAATTGCAACGTGTTCAGTGTTGTCGAGAGTGTGACGATAAGCGTAGATTTTAAAATTACCGAATTGAGTTGGTAGCTCTGCAACAGTTTCACGCAGGATTAACCGGTCGTGTTGAAGTCGGTAACTAATTAAGTCAGCAATGCTAATAATTTTTAGATTATGATACTTGGCGTACTCGATCAACTGTGGCAGCCTTGCCATTGAACCATCACGGTTTTGAATTTCACAAATAACACCAGCAGGATACAAACCAGCCAGCCTAGCTAAATCCACAGCCGCTTCTGTGTGTCCTGCTCGTTTGAGTACCCCACCTTGTTTAGCACGAATTGGGAAAATGTGACCAGGACGCCGTAAATCATCAGCTTTTGTAGCTGGGTTGATTGCAACTTGGATTGTCCGAGCGCGATCTTCAGCGGATATTCCTGTACTTACGCCTAAATGCGGTCCTGCGTCAATGCTAACGGTAAAAGCAGTTTGGTTAGTGTCTGTAATGTTACTAACCATCAAAGGTAAGTTTAGCTCATCTAGGCGATCGCCCATCATAGCCAGACAAATTAACCCTCGTGCTTCCACCGCCATAAAATTGATTGTGTCCGGGGTAGCAAATTGAGCGGCGCAAATCAAGTCACCTTCATTTTCTCGATTTTCGTCATCTACAACTACAATGACACGACCAGCTTTGAGATCTGCCAAAGCGGTTTCTATAGAATCGAATTCAAAAGGTTGAGTTGAAAAAGTAGATGCCTCTCCTGTATTCTGGTCAGGAGAGTTATTGTAAGTCTCATTTGACTGGTTGGTGGTCTTCGGCTGCGACACAGAGAGTTTCCAGCTAACAAACGTAATTTTTTTTAACAAATCGTACTTTTAAATTGTAGCTCTTTTAGACACCTTCAGAAGCCATGATTCGATAACATAGCGAAAATATCTGTCGCTAAAATTGGGTTTTAGGACTCGAGCACAACGACAGTGCTAGAGCAATCAGTCGGTCGATTAACCGTTATGCTATAGCTGATAAGACAAAACTAACGCGGCGCAACTGGTTTGGTGCACTGTTCCCCACTTTGCAAGAACTGTAGAAGTAAACGCGGTATCCTGCTGGGAACGAGCTTCTTGTAGGATAACTAACAACGAATTAAATCAAAGCGGATAAGGATGTCATGTTATGAGTAATTTGAGGCGCGTACCGATTGGGATTGTTGGCGCGTCAGGCTATGGCGGAGTACAGTTAGTCAGACTGCTGATGGATCATCCGGCAGTTGAACTAGTATATTTAGGTGGAGACAGCAGTGCTGGAAAACAGTTTGCAGAACTCTATCCGCATCTAGCTGATGCAGTCACTCAACAAATTAAGCCGGTAGATCCAGAAGTTATTGCACAAAGTTGTGAGATAGTTTTTCTGTCTTTGCCAAATGGTCTAGCTTGCCAAATAACGCCACAACTTCTTGAGAAAGGATGTAAAGTTCTGGATCTCAGTGCTGACTACCGATTTAAAGATTTAGCAACTTATACAAGTTGGTATAATACTCAAAGAAGCGATCAAGCCACTGCTCAAGCAGCAGTTTATGGATTACCTGAATTGTATCGCGATCGCATTGCTGAGGCGCAGCTTATTGGGTGTCCTGGGTGTTATCCCACAGCTAGCCTGCTTGCACTTTCACCACTTCTCAAGCAAGGGTTAATCGTACCAGAAACAGCTATTATTGATGCAAAATCTGGTACTTCAGGTGGTGGGCGTCAAGCCAAGGTTAACTTATTGCTAGCTGAAGCAGATAACTCCCTCGGAGCTTACAATGTTGCCCGTCATCGCCACACGCCAGAAATCGAGCAAATTTGCACTGATTTAGCAGGACACGAAATCACTGTACAATTTACACCGCACCTCATACCAATGGTAAGAGGAATTTTGGCGACCGTGTACGCAACACTACGCGATCCCGGTTTGGTAAGAGATGACTTAATTACTATATATAAAGCATTCTACCGCAACTCCCCTTGGGTGAAAGTCTGTGAAGCAGGTACATACCCCCAAACCAAGTGGGCTTGTGGCAGTAATCTTTGTTATCTTGGTATAGAAGTTGACCAACGTACTGGCCGAATTATTGTCATGTCAGCAATTGATAATTTAATCAAAGGGCAGGCAGGGCAAGCAATTCAATGTTTAAATGTCATGATGGGTTGGGACGAAACTCTGGGTTTACCGAAGTTCGGATTTTATCCCTAAATGAGGGGGCAGGGAGCAACCCCTCCGGGTAAGTCAAAAGTCAAAAGTCAAAAGTCAAAAGTTAGGAAGCAGGGGGAGATAATGAATTCTGACTCCTGACTCCTGGCTCCTGACTTCTGACTCCTGAATTCTGACTCCTGACTCCTGACTCCTTTTTAAGATCTAATCCCGGCGTAAATAGCGCGATCGCCTAACTCATCCTCAATTCGGAGTAGGCGGTTATATTTTGCTACACGCTCACTACGACAGAGCGAACCTGTTTTAATTTGCCCAGCACGAGTCGCTACAGCCAGATCAGCAATAGTCGTATCTTCCGTTTCACCGGAACGATGGCTAATAACTGATCGAAAACTATTGCGAGTCGCCAAATCAATTGTTTCCAAAGTTTCGGTTAGGGAACCAATTTGATTAAGTTTGATCAAAATCGCATTAGCGGCTTTGTTCTCAATCCCTTTTTGTAATCGAGAAGCATTGGTCACAAACAGATCATCTCCTACCAATTGCACACGGGAACCCAACTTCTGGGTAAGTAACTCCCAATTCTGCCAGTCTTCCTCGTGCAAACCGTCTTCAATTGATACAATCGGGTATTGGTCAACCAGTTGCCCCAGGTAATCAATAAACTCACCAGGAGAGTGCGGTGTACCATCATAGACATATTGCCCATTTTTGTAAAATTCACTAGCCGCAACGTCCAAAGCCAAAGCCACTTGTTCACCTGGCTTGTAGCCAGCCTTTTCAATAGCAGCAACAAGCAATTCCAAAGCCACTTGATTTGACTCTAAATTGGGAGCAAAACCACCTTCATCACCCACACCAGTTAGTAAACCCTTGTCATGTAACACCTGGCTAAGAGTTGCAAACACTTCAGCACCCCAGCGCAATGCTTCTCTAAAAGAAGATGCTCCCACAGGAACAATCATAAACTCTTGGAAATCCACATTGTTAGCAGCATGAGCACCGCCATTAATAACATTCATTAACGGTACTGGTAGCAAATTCGCCAATGGACCACCTAAGTACCGGTACAAGGGAATTGCCAAAGACTCAGCACCAGCCTTAGCCGCTGCTAGGGACACTGCTAAAATTGCATTAGCTCCAAGACGAGATTTATTAGGAGTACCATCCAAAGCAATCATTGTGCGGTCTAGTAGTTCCTGGTTGAGAGCATCCGCTTGTAATAATTTTGGTGCAATTTCGTCCTTGACATTTTGCACAGCCTTAAGTACGCCTTTCCCTCCATAACGGGACTTATCCTGATCCCGTAGTTCGTGCGCTTCAAAAGTTCCAGTAGAAGCACCACTTGGAACCTGCGCCAATCCTACAGCACCATTTACCAAATGTACTTCTGCTTCAATTGTTGGTCTACCGCGTGAGTCAAGAATTTCGCGTGCAACAATAGCTTCTATCGCAGTATCAATCATCTGTGTTATCCTCTCGTAGTCATGATATATTAGCTGCTAACCGCTTTTTAATGATTGACAATAAGCAGCTATAGTTAAACCCAATCGTTAGCATAGGGGTTTAAGTGACTATCTCGGCTAAGATTAACGAAGATTTTGGACTCAGAGGTTTTCTGTGGGATGATCAGGGGAGTTTCCTCAGATAAAGCTTGTTCTGGTATAGCTTCGCTGCTGCGCGGAGCGCAGATCGCAGCAATTGGCATGTTCAAGGATTGAATATTCATAAATCGAAGTTGATTTTTTAATGGGAAGATGCCTCTTCCATCTGCTGTTAATCTAGAAGCATCCAACGATAAGCAGCAAAACACACCATGACGAGAGACATTTTTAAATATCCTCCTAGTGTAGAAGTTTTAAAGCTACTTGTACCTGGTTCTCTGAAACAAAACTTAGTAAAAGCGATAAGGCTGTGGGTAATTTTACATTCTATATACGGAGGTGATAATAATGAAGCAACATTGGAGTTAGAAGAAGAATTTAGTTTTCTGCAATGGAGAGATTTATTCTTTCAGGATGCGACAAAGCATCATGCACGCGATAATGTTCCTACTTTACACCATGAAGAATGCCGATGTGCGAGAAAATTAAGTGAGTGGTTATTTACATCAAATCTAAGCATTGAAAAAAATAAATGGTGTCAGTCATTTCATAAGTATTATTCTATTGAATCTGATGAGTTAGAAAATTTACTATTGACTGGAAGCATTAACAACACAGATCAAGACTCATCTGATAATCAGAATAGTCAAAAATATCACGGCTTTTCTAAAACCATACCTGATGGAAGGTTATTTGCTGTAACTTGTCGTAATTTAAAAGACTATGATTTTCGGACATTAGTTAATCTTGGCTGGTTAAATATAAAAAAAGTAGATAATCAAGATAAGTATGTAAAAGTAAAAAAAATACCACAAATTTTCTGGGATTGTGTTGAAAATCTAGGAGCTACGAGTAAGCAATTTACACATGAAGAATTATCTGCACTCAATAACTCCTTATCTAAGCCAATTAATGGGATTCAAAGGTTCTTTATACATACAGAATATATAGTACATCCACAACTATACATTCATGTAAAATTATTACAAAAGCAATTGAAACAAATTTGGTCAAAAGATAAAACTTCATTCATAAAATTAACATACAAGAGTGCAAAACTATATCAAGATACAGTTACTTGTATTGTTTATCCCGTTTGTATTTACTACTACCAACGTGGCTTTTATTTATTTGCTTACGGTCAAACACCACAAAGAGATAGTGAACATAGTTGGAATGAAATTAACTGGTACGATTATCGACTTGATCGCATTCTTAAATTAGATGAATTGCCAACAGATTTAAGCAATAGCAATATTCCTAAAAGCTTTATAACTAAATGTTGGGGTAAATATCCCCCGAGTCCTCAAGATATTAAAGATGAAATGTTATCAGCTTGGGGATTTGATATCCACAAGCCACCGGAATTACTTGTTTTAAGATTTAATCAGTATTTTTACGCTAATAATATCCAAGGAACTGAACGAGATGAAATGTTTACAAAAATTTCTCAAAAGCAAGTTGAATTTTTAATAAAAAATAACACTTCTTCATTCCCAGAACAACAATATTTATTTTCAAAATTGAATTCCAATAAAAACAGTGTTTACCGCAAAATTTATTATCGCCAAGACGATAATAATATCGTTATGCGTCTCAGAGCTTGGGGACAAAATGTTGAAGTAATTTTACCTTGGAGTTTACGACAGCGTATGAAAGAAGATATGGAAGCTACTTATCAGCTTTATAGATAAAAAAGGAGTCAGAAGTCAGGAGTCAGGAGTCAGAATAAACGACTCATAAAACCATACAGTAGTAGGTTGGGCTGCAATACTGCACGGGGTTTTGGAAAATCGTAGGTTGGGTAGAGCGCATAAGCGTTACCCAACAAATCCTTATAAATGTTGGGTTTCGTTCCTCAACCCAACCTAGATTAAATTTAAATTTTCGGCTTAACCGAGCAGTATTGGGTTGGGTTGTAGCTTGCTTCCCCGTAGGGGTACGAAGTGAAACCCAACAAAAATCTAAAAATGTTGGGTTTCGTCCCTCAACCCAACCTACCTATTGTCTGTCTTATCGACTCATAGACAAGGTTTTAAATTTGAAATATCAAATAGGAATTTTCTAGAAAACTCTTTCTGATTACGTTGTTCAAAAAGGTTACAAATTTTCATTTTACTGTGGGAGATTTTATGACAGATATTATTAGCCAATTCCTGGATATAAATAACTTTCAACGTGCTTGGGAAAAGGTTGCTGGAAACAGGGGTGGTGCGGGGATAGATGGAGAAACAATTGATAGCTTTGCTTCTAATCAAACTGTGAATATTTATCAATTACTTCGTGCTGTTGCTAATAGCACTTATGAACCTCAGCCATATAAACAGGTGGTTATTCCCAAAAAAAATGGTAAGCAAAGGGAGTTAAAAATACCAACAGTTCGAGATAGAATTGTCCAGCAGGCGTTATTAAATGTACTAAATCCAGTATTTGAAGAAAAATTTTTGCCTGTTAGTTTTGCCTATCGCCCTAATTTATCTTATATCAATGCTGTGGAGAAAATTGCTGATTGGCGAGATATGGGTTATGTATGGGTCTTTGATGCGGATATTGCAAAATTTTTCGATAATATTGACCATTTCAGGTTATTAAAAGAAGTAAGATTACATATAGATAATTCGGGAATTTTATGTTTAATTAAATCTTGGATATCTGTCGGAATGTTAACATTAGAAGGATTGATATTGCCACAAAAAGGGATCCCTCAAGGTGCGGTAGTTTCTCCCTTACTTGCGAATATTTATCTACATGAATTTGATGAGTTAGTTAGCGCAACAGATTTAAAACTTGTGCGTTATGCGGACGATTTTGTGGTTTTATCCCACAGTCAAGAAAGAATTTTATTAGCTCAATTAGAAATTGTCAATTTGTTGGATTCAATGGGTTTGACGATAAATACGGAAAAAACTCAAATTACTAATTTTAACCGTGGTTTTCGGTTTTTAGGTCATGGTTTTATAGAAAATGCGATTTTTCCGGTTGATGCAAACACAGTTAAGTTAAAGTCGGGGATAGAGGAAAAGCAAGTAAAAAAACAAACTAAAAAAAAACAGGAAGAACCTCAAGGTTATGAGCAAAGAGAATTAGAAAGTCAGTCTTTATTACAAGAGAATCAGAATGAGGTTGGGGGGGTAGTTTCTAGTAATATTGCTTATTTACATCAACCCTATCTAGCAGAGGTAGAGATAGAATCATCTACTAATGAGCAACAAGATAATGAAAACAGCCTTTTTCAAAAAAATATTTGGAGTCAAGAAATGGCAGCTATTTACCTTATTGAACAAGGAACTTCAATCTATAAGGATTATCAACGTTTTATTATTCATGTTTCAGAAAAGCCTAAACTAGAAGTACCGATTCGAGAAGTACAACAAATTATAGTGTTTGGTAATATTCAATTATCGACTCCTGTAATTAATGCCTGTTTGGAAGAGCAAATTCCTGTATTATTTCTGAGCCAATCTGGACAATACCACGGTCATCTGTGGAGTGAAGAATCTATTAATTTTGAAACACATCTAATACAAATAGAGAGACGCAATGATGATTATTTTCAATATAACGTATCTAAAGCGATTGTTTTAGGTAAGTTAATGAATTCTAAGCAGTTGTTAATGCGATTTAATCGTAGACGCAAAATAGAAGATTTGGAAAAGGCTATTTATGGTATTAATCAAGATATTAACGCTGTGGAATATGTAGACAATTTAGATACATTGCGCGGTTATGAAGGTATTGCTGCTGCGAGATATTTTCCGGCTTTTGGTAAGTTAATTACCAATTCGGCTTTCAGTTTTTCCCAGCGATTTCGTCAACCCCCTATTGATGAAGTGAATTCGTTGTTGAGTTTTGGTTATACGCTTTTGTTCAACAACGTGTTGAGTTTTATTATTGCTGAAGGTATTTCACCGTATATAGGTAATTTTCATTATGGTGAAAAGTGCAAGCCATATTTAGCTTTTGATTTGATGGAAGAGTTTCGCTCTCCTATTGTTGATAGTTTGGTTTTGAAGGTGATTAATAATAATGAATTTAAACCAAATGATTTTGATCTAGTTGCGAGTACGGGAGGTGTATATTTAAGCCAGTCTGCACGGAAAGTGTTTCTTAAACAATTTGAAAGCCGGATGAATGAAGAAGTTTCTCACCCAGATTTAATTTCTGCAGCTACATATAGACATGTAATTCAATTACAGGTAAGGCGGTATAAACGCTATTTATTATCAGGGACTCCCTATGAATCTTTTTTAAGAGCAGCTTAGGTGATTTACAGGAATAAATATACCGTCGCCGTTGGTTTCGACTTCGCTCAACCAACTGAGAGATCGTGAGTTGAGCGAAGTCGAAACCTTGAGTTGAGCGAAGCCGAAACTCGCACTCCCCAGGTATTTTCTTTCTCGGAAATCACCTTAAGGGGGAAGACTGATATCTTGCACCTAGGTTGTCAGCCAGCCAGCGATTTAAATCGCTGTCTGATAGCTAAAGTCCTCTCAAGAGGACTGCTCAAGAACCTCAGTCCATTTCAATGGAATGCGCGCTATTAGCCCAGAACTTCAGTTCTGGGCGGGATATCGGGCTGATTGAGAATGGTGCAAGATGTCAGCCTCCAACTAGCGCCAAAATGGTGCTAGCAACATATGAAAGAAGCACATTTTTCGGGAGTTCTAAAACCCTTGCTATACAGGCATTCTAAAATGTGCATCTTAGGAGAAGAGACTTTGTTTCTATCTGAAACCCTTTGAAAACTTCATTTTTCAATGAATCAGATTTTGTATAATTACTTAATTTGTATTAAAAAGTAAAAAAATCTATACTTTTATGAAGTATTAATTCTTACTAATAAACATGTTAGTGGTCGTTGTGTATGATATTCCTGATGATAAGAGACGTACGAAGTTATCCAATTTTCTAGAGGGTTACGGCCGAAGGGTGCAGTTTTCTGTGTTTGAATGTTTTTTAAGCTTGGAGGAAATGCGGCAACTTTTTGAAAAATCGAAGAAATTGGTGAAACCATCTGAGGATAATGTCCGCT